>Ga0209083_1000103_pt1 | contig 129496 bp, 193 predicted proteins | sample AM7aDNAmetaG_FD_184132 | JGI IMG/M metagenome (GOLD analysis project Ga0209083, IMG submission 184132) | Freshwater microbial communities from Finland to study Microbial Dark Matter (Phase II) - AM7a DNA metaG (SPAdes) (version 3) | ecosystem: Environmental > Aquatic > Freshwater > Lake ... | reverse complement strand
GGTTCTATGTCAAAAAGAATCTGAGTCTCTGAGAAATACCGGAGGTATACTGGTAATTCACGACTCTGGAGAGGGTGTAAGACTACCCGATAGGGTCAGCAGTCCTCGTCGAAAGAGTAACTTCCCACCCGCGAGGGGGAAGCTCCAGGGCTTTAAGCCCGGAGTTGTTCACATTCTAGCTAGGGACGATTACAAGTGTCAGGTAAAGACAGGTAAGCACTCTAAGGTACTTCATGTTCACCACAAGATTCCTAGGTCTGAAGGTGGTACCAACGACCCTGCTAACCTGATAGCAGTCTGTAAGGACCGCCACAAAGAGATTCATGACGGTAAAATAACTCTACCGACTAAAAGGTCTGCTACCAAACATCCAACGGAAATGGGAATCATTTCTAGTCAATTAAAGAAATCTGATTGGGAGTTTGTTGAGACCTTTGGTTACCAGACTAAACTTAAACGGGAGAAGTTAGGTCTACCTAAGACCCACGCTAACGACGCTATAGCTATAGCTTGTGGTATCAAGATTACTTCAGTGCTAGCCGACACTCCAGTGTACTACAAGAAACACGTAGCTCACGGTGACTACCAACAACGTTGGGGTCTAGGGTCTGAGAAGATTTACCCTAGAGGTAAGCTGTTCGGCTTTAGGACGTTTGACCTGATTCAGACTCCTAAAGGCACCGGATTCATTAAAGGTAAACGGTCTACCGGAAGTTTCTCTGTAGTTAAGCTGGACGGTACTGTAGTGTCTAACAGTGTTAATGTTAAGAAGGGGTGTGTTAGACTACAAGCTAGAAGCACCACTTTGATTCAACCCTTAAAATAGAAAGGAATCGCTTTCCTCCTCACCTTAAAAGGTGGAGGTTTCCAGTGATTATTTATAATGCTGATGGAGATAGATAGTGCTAACCAAGGAACAAGTTAAGCCGGGAACAGTTGTAGTTCATTCTAGAAAACGAACGGTCTACACCATTCTTAAGGTAACTAACACATCAGTACCTGAATCTATTGATTTCCCCTATACCGTTAATTATATTGGTGCTAACGGTAGTGAGTGGTCGCGTCCGTTGTCTGAGTTTGTTGAGAAAGTTGATGTTCTGTTTGACGGTTCTACCCTAGCCCCGTAAGAAAAAGGTGAGCAATGTTCTGTTCGTACAAAGGTTACTTCCTGTTAAGCTCAGTTAATCCGACGTTTGTTAGGCGTAATTGGTCATTGTGGCTAGGGTGGTTGTTTGTAGTTTTGGTAGCCTTGTCGTGTTTGCTACCTTGATTTTGTGTTTTTAGTTTCAGGTTCAACAGTTTAAAGAAGAGGGCTTGGCGTTATGACAGTATCAAATTTTGTCCCTTACGATCCAATTGTTGACTATATTTGGCGCGAGAAGTATCGGTGGGCGGAAGGTAATGAACAGTCAATTGAAGACTCTTTTAAAAGGGTCGTTTCCGCTGTTTATGAAAAGGATACTAGGCGTGATGAGTTTATGCCTCTCGTGCTAGAAGCAATGATTAACCGCGAATGGAATCCTGCTGGTAGGATTCATGCTAGTGCTGGTACTGATCACAAGACTACTTCTTTAAACTGCTTTGTGTCTGGTACTATAGATGATTCTATGGCAGACATCATGGAAAAGTTAAAAGAAGCGGCGTTAACTATGCAACAAGGTGGAGGTATTGGTTTTGATTTTTCTACTTTACGTCCTAAAGGTGCTATAGTTAAAGCTACAGGCTCCACTTCTAGTGGTCCAATTTCTTTTATGAAAATGTTTGATTCTATGTGCCAAGCTATTCTCTCTGGGTCGAGTCGGAGAGGTGCTATGATGGCAGTTATGGCAGATGATCACCCTGACATTTTTGAATTTATAACCGCCAAGCAGAAGTCAGGAATTTTGCTAAATTTTAATATGTCAGTTTTAGTCACTAGTAAATTGATGACTTCTGTAAAATCCGGCGGTGTTTGGGAATTAGGTTTTGGTATTCCTCCTGTTGATCTGACTACCGTAGTTTCTGTTAAAGAAAAAAACGGTAAGCCTTGGTATGTATACAAAGTTTTGCCTGCGGTTGAACTTTGGGATGCTATTATGACTAGCACTTACTCTATGGCAGAGCCTGGGGTAATTTTTATTGATGAGATAAACTCCAGAAACAACTTAAAGTATAGTGGTGAGGTCATCTCTGCAACTAATCCCTGTTTTTCAGCGGATACTTTAATTATCACCAATAACGGGGCTAAGCCTATTAAAAAGTTGGTAGGAAAGTTAGTAACCATATGGGATGGTACTTCCTGGGTTGACGTTGACAACTTTAGGGTTACTGGCAACAATCAACCTATGTTGAAAGTAACTCTCTATGATGGTTCTTCGTTGAGAGTTACAACAGAGCATTCGTTTTATTTGGATAACGGTACTAAGCTTAAAGCTAAAGATTTGAAAGTCGGTCATAGGTTAGAGTTGGCTACTGTAGAGTATAATGGTACGCGTTGGGAACCAGCAGCTTATCTTAAGGGTTTCTTGGTAGGCGATGGGCATACTTCTACGCGAGACTCAGGCAAGTCACGCCTAAATCTGTTCCTATATGAACCTAAGCATTGTTGTGCTTCTAGGTTAATTGAGTCTGCTTCGGAACTTGAAGTTGGTGCAGTTAACACTAACGCAGAGGTTGAATTAGGGTTTTCGGTATCGCCAAGTATGCCTACTAAATGGCAAATGTCTGGACTAACTGTTCGGAATAATGACGGTCGTTTAGATAACTGGGCGTCCAAGTATAAGAGTCGTTTGCCTAGGTATTGCTTCTCTTGGGACTATGCTACTAAGTGTGAATTTTTAGCAGGTCTTTTTGACGCAGATGGTACAGTTAAAGATTCAAAAACCAATGGGTTTGGTTATCAATTAAGCTCCGTTGAAAAAGGTTTTTTAATTGATATTCAAACACTTCTTAAGTCTTTAGGTGTGAATTCTAAGTTAGGTCTTATGAAAGCAGCTTGTTATAAGGACATGCCAGGCGGTAATTATTATTGTCAAGAGTCTTGGCGGTTAGGTCTTAGTCAAATTGACTCAATTAACTTGGCTAAGCAAGTTGAGTTTAGTAGGCTTAAAAACTTTTCAAATAAAACTGTAAGCAATAGGCTTCCTAAGCCTAAGTACAGTAAAGTGGTATCCATTGAACCAGATGGTATCGATAAGGAAGTCTACTGCTGTACAGTAAAACCACACCACAAAGTTGCACTGGCTGTAGGAATTACAACCGGAAATTGCGGCGAGGAACCGTTGCCTCCCTACGGAACGTGTGACTTAGGTGCTATAAATCTACTGTCTTTTGTTCGTGAACCTTTTACTAAAAATGCCAGTTTCGATTTAGATCGTATGAAGAAGGTCGCATCTTTAGGAGTGAGGTTTCTAGATAACGTATTAGACATAACTAATTGGCCTCTACTTATGCAAGAAGAAGAGTCTGATAGTAAGCGTAGGATTGGCGCAGGGTTTTTAGGTTTAGCTAGTGCTTTACAAGCGTTAGGTTTACGCTACGGAAGTTCGGAATCTTTAGATTGGACTAAATCCACTTTAAAAACTTGGCGTGATACTGTTTATCACGCGTCCGCTGAATTAGCTGTAGAGCGTGGAGCCTTTCCTTTGTACAGTAAAGGGTGGTGTGATAATCATTTCTTTAAAGACTTACCTAAGGATACTCAAAAGTTAATAAGGAAGACTGGTATCCGTAATGCCGTGCTACAGACCTGTGCTCCTAATGGTACAACTAGTCTGTACTACGGTAATGTATCTTCAGGGTTGGAGCCAACTTTTTCTTTCAGGTACTATAGGAAAGTTCGCCAGTTAGACGAGTCATTTAAGGAGTTTGCTGTTTGTGATCGCGGATGGCAGCTATATTGTTCAGTAAACAAGCTTGACCCAGTAACTGCTTCTTTAAGCAGTTTGCCTAATAGTATGGTTACAGCCTTAGAACTTACTGTTGATGAACATTTAGCTATGCAAGCTGCTTGTCAGACGTATATTGACGCTGCTGTTAGTAAAACTGTTAACTGTCCTGAGTCTATAACTTTTGATGAGTTTAAGTCTGTATACATGACCGCTTACGATACGGGGTGTAAGGGAGTTACTACCTATCGCCCCAATCCTAATCGTGGTAGTATATTAAGTGTCACTTCTGAAGCAGTAACTGCTGACGAGCTAAAAGCTTTGCCTCAAGAAGAAAAGGTTACTAAGAAAATGAGCAAGAACGGTAAGCCTGAGCGGCCTGATGTTCTGGAAGGTAAGTCTTATAAGATAAAGTGGGGTGTAGACTCTTCACGCGCTTACTACATAACTATTAACAATATAATTTCGGAAGACGGTAAGGTTCTTCCCTTTGAGCTTTTTGTTAATACTAAAGCCGTAGAGAGCCTAGAGTTAATCGTAGCCTTGACCCGGATGATATCTGGAATCTTCCGTCGTTCCGCTGATGACGGAACAGATGCTAGTTTCGTAATTGAAGAGCTTTTGCAGACGCACTCTCCTCAAGGCGGTCAATGGGTTAAGGGTAAATATATCCCATCCTTAACTGCGTACATCGGTATAATCATACATCAGCACTTACAAAGTATTAACTATCACGACACCAGTAAGGACCGTTTAGTTAACATTGAACAGGTTGATTCTAGTGTTAAGCCTAAGGTGCTGGGTGAAATTTGCCCAAAGTGCCAACAGCCTAGTTTAATACGTAAAGAAGGGTGCCAATCCTGTTTAGACTGCGGTTACTCTAAATGTGGTTAACTTGACTTTGACTCTGTAAACCTGAAACCCTGTTGGGCTTAATTGTCCAACAGGGTTTCTTTTTGTCTAAATTCTACTATGTTTATCTGCCTATAATGCCTTGATTTTAATGACTAAGTAGCTATACGTACCGTTAAATTATAAGTTAACTATAATAGATATTTTTAATAATCCTAATTTTAGTTTAAGGGTGTGGGTTTGGTTGTTTGCTATAATGACTAAAATTTTATCTATTTTCAACAAAGAAGGTCACTTTTGAAAAAGTGCCTCATAATAAAGGGACTTATTAACATGTCTGTACAAGAAGATTTTCTGTCTGATTTGGTAGCTCGTAGAGCCGAAGTCACAATCTTCCTAAATAGTGGAATTAAGCTTCAAGGTCAGATCACCGCATTTGATGCTAAAGTTATCAAGCTATTTGGGAGAGGTATTGAGCAAATAGTATTCATCCAAGCTGTATCGACAGTACTACCGTGTAGCGCGAGTAACTGAGACGTTATTCAACTTCTCTAGTAACTTACTATCATCAGTTTATCTACTATGACTCAGTCAATGTGATCTTAAAGCCTTAGGAGATAATCTCCTAAGGCTTTTGTCTTTTTACGAGAGTAAAATTTTCTTTTACTATCAGCCTTTAAAATTTGGTAATAATCTAATTTTAAGATAGGAGCTATGTTAAACTAAGAGTCTACTTATAAGGAATATTCTAAAATGTTGGTAAAGCCTCCCAAGAAAGCCTACCGTAAGGAAAACAACAAGGTTTTCTCCTGTCAGTACCACATAGTGTTCTGCCCCAAGTATCGTCGTCATGTCTTGGTTGACGGTATTTCTACAGTATTAAAGGGATTCATTAGAGACAAACAAGTAGAGTTTGGTTACGTGTTATTGGGAGTGGAGATTACAGACGACCATGTTCACGTAGTAGTAGACATACCCCCAACCGTAACTATTATGTCTATAGTTGATAAGATCAAAGATGGTTCAGCTAGGATTCTACGGTCCAAGTTTCCTGACCTAAAGAGTCGAATCCCTTGCATGTGGACCAAGAATTGTTTCATTGCTACAGTAGGTTCCTCCTCCGTTAAAGAGATTCTAGCGTTCATTGAACTTCAACGCAAACTGTAAACCTAGAAGGATTTTAGTTATGTTTACTCAAGAGCAAGAATTAACCATTGTCGATTTCTATACCAAAAGTTCAAACTTAAATGGCACGGCTGTTAGGTTTAGTACTACAGTTTATAAGATTAAAAAGTGCTTAAGAAACATGATATAGATTTTTGTTTAGACACTTCAATTATTAAAAGTAAGTCTAAAACCTTTTTATCTTATGAGCAAAAAGTAGCCTTATGTCGTGAGTATGAAACTCCCTCCGCTAACATTAGTTCTTTAGCCATTAAATATAATGTTGGTTGTACTACAGTTAGTAGAATTTTAAATTCCTTTGGAATACCTACTAATACGGAATTTCAACGTAATAAACGTAAAGCTATACATGAAGAATCTATAAAACACGCTAATTCTGAGGAAGCTTTAAAAGAAAGAGTCCGTAAGCATAAAGATACGTTTAATAGTATACTAACTATGTGGGATGAAGGTGTTAATATTGACACTATTTCTGCTAACATTAGGAAGCCTATATATAACGTAGCAGACTACATTTGTGAAAATAGGCACTTCTCTAAGAAGATTGAAAGCCTAATAACTTACGTTACAACAAATTTATTAGGTACCAGTTATGAATCTAGTAAGGAGTACTTAAGACGTATGCTAGACATTAAACCTAGAGCGTGTGACATTTGTGGAGAAGTAGAATCTTTAACTATAGATCATTGCCACGTAAGTGGTGCTATTAGAGGTTACTTATGTTACTGTTGCAACTCGGGATTAGGGCTGCTTAAAGACAATACTGACTATATGGAATCGGCGATACTTTACTTAAAGTATCCGCTTTAGTTTAACCTTAAGTATAAAGGATTTACACATGTTGTCCAAAGAAGATGAGCTTCTTATAATAAACGCCTATAATTCTTGCTTTAACTTAAAAGAAGCAGGTAAGATTTGTAATGTTAGTGGTTATATTGTACGCAAAGTGCGGGCAAAGCACGGCGTAAGGGTAGTTAAGCGTAGGCAGTTTAGGAAAGATCGTAAAAAAGAGTTTACACGTCCTATGGTTAATGGTAGGCATGTTTTTTCTGAGGCGGAGGAAGCCGCCATAGCAAAAGACTATATTAAATTACAAAACTTGGTTAAACTTGCTAAAGACTACGGGGTAAGCAAGCATACCATAAGGAAAGTCTTAGAAGAAAACGGTATAGTTATTAGACTAGTTAACGCCGCAGGTAGGCCAAATTCTAGGAAGTTGACAGGTAAGCTGGAAAAACAAATCTGTAAAGCTTATCTTTCTGAACCTAATGTTACCAAGGCTGAAGTTGGAGCAAAATTTAATATTTCTGTGAATACTGTTAGCAAGGCTCTTACTAAAAACAGTATTCCTAATAATATCTTAAAAAGAGCATCTCCTCTTAAGGAGAGTATTGATAAGGGAAGTGCTACACGTAGAGCTATTAAAATAGACTTTGCTAAAAAAGTAATAGGTTTATGGGAATCTGGCAAGTCAACTAAAACTATTAGTAAGCTGCTTAACTTTTCAAGGTCTAAAATTGCTGTAATTGTAATAGAGAACGTTAAGTTTTCCATTAGGGTTAGGCTAATGATCCATACGGTTTTGAATGGTTTTAAAGGTAAAAACAACGCAGCTCATGGTAGGTACTTAAGAAAGTTACTTGATAAAGTATCATCTACTTACTGCACTTGCGCTATCTGTGGTAATGACGTTCCTTACCTTGAAATTGAACATTGCCACACTACAGGTTTAATTAGAGGCTACGCTTGTCGCACATGCAATGTAGCGTTAGGTGAGTTTAGAGACAAGACTAAACTAATCAGACGTGCCATTGACTACTTAAACGCTGCAAAACTTAGAGAACAAACTTAGTTTAGTGTTACTAGCTATCTTCCAGTCAATGTGTCCTTGAAGTCCAGTAGTTTTCGTGCTACTGGACTCTTTTTACGCCTGGTAGTAATGTTACAAAATTGTGGTAAAACTAAGAAAAATTGTGTCGTTTTGTAACAACGTCTTTAAAAACTACTATTGGTTCTTAATTTTGATCGTAGGGCTGAGGTTAATAATTTTAAGAAGGTTTCAAGAAATGTCAAACAAACTTAATGTTGGTTTACACTATAGTCATCCTAAAGACCCACGTAGCGGTTTAGACCCAGAAAACACACTTTACTGTATCGCCGTGTTGTCTAATCCCGTTGGTTGGAAAAGTCGTGTTCCTCTATTTCTCCAATGTGTTGAGCGTTTGGAGTCTACACCTAACGTTCAAGTTATTCGTGTAGAGCACGCTTTCGGTAATCGTCCGTGGGAAGTAACTGACGCTGCTAATCCTTTCCATGTCCAACTGCGTGGTGATGAACGCCATGAGACTTGGTTAAAAGAGGCTTTAATTAAAGTAGGAATTAGTCGTGCTGTCCCTCATGATGCTAAGTACATTGCTTGGATTGATGCTGACTTGACATTTCTTGACGCTCAGTGGGCTAGTAAAACGATTGCTGCTTTACAGCACTACGCAGTCGTGCAACCTTGGTCCAATTCAGTTGATCTTTCCGCAAAAGGAGAGATTATTCAAAATGAGCATGGTTCTACCGTAGATAAGTCATTCTGTGCGGCGTGGGTAGACGGGGACTTTCGGGAAGTACCTAACGCTGACTACGGTCATAGCTTTAAAGCTCCTAAGAGTCATTATGGCTACGCCTGGGCAATTCGTAAAGAGATTTACGACAAGATTGGCATTTTAGACTGGTGTGTTACTGGAGCAGCAGACTATGTCATGGCACTCTCCTTTGCAGGTTTGTTAAATTTAGATCATTCTTCAGTAGACTTCATTGATCCAGACACTATTACTCCAGGTTATCGTCGCCGCTTGTCTAGGTTTGTACAGCTATGTAGCCAGTACGTTCGTAAGAACATAGGCTATATTTCCGGTACTATAGCACACAACCATCATGGTTCTAAGAAGCATCGAGGCTATGTTTCTCGTAGAAGCGTAATCGTTGATTCAAAGTTTGATCCTGATGTAGACTTAGTAGACGATTGGCAAGGTCTCCCCGTACTATCTGGAAACAATATAACCTTACGTGACCTTCTACGTAAATACTTCCGTAGTAGGAATGAAGACAGTTTAGAGGACTAGACCGCTGTCTGCTTGTCTAAGTAGTTTAGTAGCTCTTAAGCCCAGTAAACTCTTTAACTAGAGTTTACTGGGTTTTTTGATTCATCAAACTCTCATAGACAGACAAACCTTTGATTTTGCTTGACAAATTTTCTTATTAACAAAAATTTTAGATTTTTCTTGACAAAGGATTCGGAAGGGTGTAGGGTCATAGTCGGTAGGTCAGGAATCAGCTTGACCTCCCTTGAGAAAGGGTTGTTCACTATGACTAGTAAGGCTACTACCGTGTACGACAAGCAGACGTTTGACTTTGCTGGTAACCCACTAATCGTCTTTATTAAGAATGATGAACCTTGGTTTAAGTTGGTTGACGTGTGCAAGTTCCTAGGCATCAAGAATCCCAGTAGTGCTAAGAACCAACTAGACGAGGATGAGCATTCACTAGTTAAGTACGGTGAGCCTGGATTTCAGGATATAATGAGCAAAATCAATGGGTTGGCCTCGACCCTCGGTTCAACGGAGGGTCTGGTAAGTGGTGCTAAACTGGTTACTTTGATTAACGAATCAGGGTTCTATAGTTTAACGCTCCGTTGTCGTCTAGCTACTACGGCAGGTACGACGCCGCACAAGTTTCGTAAGTGGGTTACAGGAACCGTCCTTCCTTCTATCCGTAAAATTGGTAAGTTTGACGCCGCTAACAATCCACCTCGTCAGGACATGTGGCATCCTCCCTACTCAAACTCAAAGGAGGTTGAGCCGTACCCTCGCTACATGACTATGGGAGATGTTCAGGATGTAATTAAGACGGTTCTTGCCGAACAAGAGCCTACGCTGATGAAGCTTCTCAACAAACTAACTCCAGAAGTAACTTCAAAGATTAAGACTTCTGTGGCTGAGCAAGTAGCGAACGCAGTAATTGACACAGAGACCTGTGTGGACGATGTAGCTAAGTCAGCCGCTAGAACTAAAAAGTTGGGGCTACGTGTCAAGAAACTCTCTGCTCCAATTCCTGCTAAGGTGGCTGATTTAGCAAACGATCTAAACCAGACTGTGACTATGACTCGTTCAAACCTAGATGTTTGTCTTAAGTTAGCTGTTGATTTTGGTAAGTTACAATCTGCCAACTCTCATCTACGACTGAGAATCAACGTTTTGACCGAGAAGCATGAGACCTTTAAGACAGAAGTTGATGCTTTGATGCAGGGATACCGTACAGAGTTGGCAACAATTAAGACTGAGTTGAAGAAGTTAACTACTAAACCAAAAGTTAAGAAGTTTGCTTCTCCTAACGTAGTTGACATTAACTCGAAGCGTAAGCCAAGTAAGCCATGACTTTTCTCATTAACAACCTAGTAGACTCTAGTTAATAGAGTCTACTAGGTTTATTTTTTGTGAAAAATTTCTCTTGACTTTCGTTTTTAAGTCTGGTAAACTGTCTACCAAGATAAGTTATTTCTTTAATTGCTTTACTAAGGTTTTATCATGATTGTTCTTAATAAGCACGAACGGGAAAGAGTTCGTGAAGCTGAGAAGATATTGTCTCAGCACAATATTCCTTACGATCTAAAAGATGGAGGAAAGCATACTCACTTAATTGTCGCCGGTCGTAAGTTTCCCCTAGCAGGAACTCCGTCAGATCGGTTGGGAATCCAGAACTGGCGCTCAGATATCAAGCGTTTTGTCCGTTCTCTACCTCTTGAAAAAAGACAACTCAGTCAGTGTTAATTTTCCCCTTGACATTCGGTTTTTGTTCTGTCATGATCAGGACCTTCAACAAAACACTGCAAGGAAATATAACCTATGTCTAACGTACACTGCCTCTTGTCTCTACCTTTGGTCTTCTTTGCCAATAGGAAGGACATCAAGAAAAATAGGAACCCTTCCTTTGAACTTCTGTCTAAGGAAGTGGACTTGCCTGGCTGGCTCATGTCAGGAGAACAACTAGGAATCGACGTTATTATTAACGATCTTAAGTTCTCCATCTACCCGGATACGTTTGACTTGGCAACAAACACCTTGCTAGTCAAAACTTTGTTTAGAGGTCCGTCCTCTATAAACTCTGAAATGATCGCCGCTCAGGATGACCTCATTTCTCTATATGACGACGACGAGGATGACTTTGATAGCTGCCCTCAGTTGCTTGAAGCTCAGTTGGTGAGCAATAAAGAATCTCTAATTCGCACCTTGGTTTCCACAGGCTGGAAAATCCAAGACCTGACTTGACATAACCTAGTTTAACAAACCTGAGATCAAGAGATCAGCAGTGTCTACTCTTGATCTCAGGTGTGGAGTTTGTAACATGCTATACCAATATTTAGTGTTTGTTGGTGGTTATGAAGATAGCCCCGACACTAGTTTGTGGGGTTGGGGCTCTTTTCGTGGCAAGTTTGCTGATTTTCAGTCAGCTTTAACGTTTGTTGAGGACTATCGCAAGAAGCTACATTTTCCAGATTGTGCCTTTGCACAGATTGTTGAGGTTTCAACTTTTAAAGTTGTGTGGAAAGATTTTTGGCCCAAAAGGTAAGCCTCTCACGCAGTGATAGAAGGTTTGTGTGCAGCACGAGATCGTTGTCGCCAAGCTCTTGAAACTATTGCCGACACCAATACCTGTGATACAGAATGGCCTCGTCGTGTTGCAGACACTGTGTTGGCTGGTAAGATATATAGAAGATGTCGCCTGACCTGTAGACTTCTTATAAAAAGGTGGTTGTAATGGTAGGAAACGTAGGATGGAGACTGTTAAACGGTGGAAAGAAGGAACGCCTTAATAGCATTGACTCGGTGTTAGACTATGTTAGACACCACTACCCCACGGTTAAAGTAGAGGCTTCTACTGGTAACTATAAGTCTTATTGGGTAGACGGTCAGTTGGTAGCTTTATCTTGGGGTGTTTTGCGTCATAAAACTGATTGGTGGTGTGCTATCAAGAATCGTAAGGAAGGTAACTTTTATGGCTAAGACTAGATACCATGTATCCTCTAAAGACTTAGGAGAGAATCCTATTCTGTCAGCACGAATTCCAGGGTCCGCAGTAAAACCAGAGGACTTGGTTACTAGAAGAGTTTGCTTTTGTCCTACTGTCAAGCAATGCTTGTACGCTATTACAGGGCATGTAAAACCAAACTACGGAACTATAATCCGCGAGCTATTGTATGGTCAGGGGCAAGTAATAGAAAATCCTACGGTCTACGTAACTAGAAAACAACTAATAGTTCCTGAATCTGTTTCTGATTACCAGATAACTGGAGAAGAGTGGTCCTTGTCGGACATAAAGGTTAAGAGAAAAGGTTACGTAAACCTAATGGTTTTAATTATTAAATGTAAAGTTATATTGACTAATGAATTACTTTCTCCTTTAACAAAGGAGCAAATAAAGTGGCTTAATTTTGGATTTAATTGTAGCGGTTACAGATATTTGGTGTAATAAAGGAGTTTGTCATGTCAGAAACTTTTGGCCTTGAGCTTGATCAGAACTGTGCCCTATTGTCCGAACCTGAGTCAGAAGAAGCTCAACTACAAAATCTTCTACTCAACATGTCCGGCGGTCTTCCTTATGACCACCTTGATGAAGACGAGAAGAAGTTGTTGGATAAGTATCGAGGTAAGGACAAAACCTAATGGGTCTAGTATTGAATACCTTAACTTAGTTTCTACAAGAACCTTAAGTTTTTTGTAAGAATCTTTCTAGAATCTTTTTCTGATTCACCTCGAGTCAGAATCTTAATTTTGGTTGTAAATTTTCTCCTAGACTCTTTTTAAATTGGACTCACGAGATGTTAGAAACTAGGACTCAAAAACAGTTTGTAGGTCCAAAACACCCTTGGGATAGGAGTATTGATCGTACTTGCTTTTTGTCCTCCAAACTCTATCATGTAGGTCTCCACCTTCTACTAGAAATCTGGAATTACAACCAAGACAACTATAAGAAACCAGGCTTCCAACGGCGTAGGATTCCTAGTCTACCAGAGCTAGTTAAGCTGTTAAAACCGACTCTAGAGTACCAACGGTTACCTGCTAAAGTAGCTCAAGCTACCGTTAAGATGCTCCATGACGACTGGAAGTCCTTCGAAGCAGCTTGGTTTGACTTCTGGGAGTGGACTAAAAGCAAGGAACTCCAGAAACAGTTTCCTAAGAAGTACAAGGCTTGCCCTCAACCGCCTGGATTCAAGGGTGATAAGTACATCCGTAGGACTGACAGTCGTAAGCCTGTTAAATTTACCTACCAGACCATGTCCGGTGGTCAGATCATTGATTCTGATAGGAAACAGGTCAAAGGCGCTAGGTTATCAGAGTCTATTGCTCCCAAGGGAATCATCACCCTTTGCCCTAAGAATCCTGAGTTTAAACAGGAAATACCCTTCACCCTCCACATGCAACCTCAAGTTGTTACCGACGCTAACGGTAAACAAGCTATAAAGAAGGATTCCAGGGGTAAACCTGTCCTAAGAGACGTTGGAATCACGGAAGTACGCTACATACCAATAGTAGGTGGTTACAACGTAGAAGTAGTCTACAACGAAGAGATTACAGGTAACTGGACTGCTAAGCAGGAAGAACTACAAGCCATAGCAAGCTTTGACCTAGGGTTAAACGTTACAGCCGCTGGGGTAATCGAAGGTAATCCAAAGCCTATAGCCTTTAACGGTTGGATTCTGAAGTCTCTATTACTTTGGTCCTACTACCAGATAGAAGAGCTTAAACGGGACCTCTACTGGTCTAAACCGGCTAGGGAACGTCAGTTAATAGACGAACGTACTAAAGCTAAAGAAGAGCTAGAGTTGAAGAGGAAACGTCTTAGGGAGTTGAAAGACCCTGAGTCCAACCCGTTTAACTACCTTATGCTAGGTTTGATGGTTCAGCAAGCTTTTGCTACTCACGATTCATTGTACCCCGAGCCTCCTGAGTACGATCAGGAGTTGAGTCAGATTCTAACTTCTAAAGTCCCACAGAACTCTTCAAAGAGGATTCAAGCCGCTTACAATAAGCTTAGAAATAGACTGGACCACTACCTCCACAACGTTTCCAGCACGCTAGTGAAGCTGCTCGTGGAGAAGGGTGTCGTAATCCTAGTTATCGGTAGGAATCTAGACTGGAAACAGTTTGCTAAGGGTATGAAGAACTTTACTAGGCTCCCCTTCAATCGGTTCGTGGAAATGTTAACCTACAAGTGCGTAGCAGTAGGTATTACAGTCCACTTACAGAATGAATCACACACTAGTAAAGGGTCTGCTATGGACGGTGACTATCTCCCTCCATGCTATGTTAAGGGTGCTCCCAGTCCTCATTACAGTGGTACACGGGTCCGACGAGGCTTGTATATCACCGCTAAAGGGATTCATGTTCACTCTGACGTTCAATCCTCAGTAAACGTCCTTAGAAAGTTCAAGACTCGTATGGGATTGCCTACGGTTGACCAAGACTGGGTCAAGAAGGTACTAACAACACCTTTCAAGATTCAGATTCAGAAGGACTCACGGTTAATTAGAGGCAATCACTACGTCGGTTGAACTGTTTAAGGTTAACTAATAGCCCGGTGCATGCACTCGAGGTAAAGGGTGTCTAGTAGTACATCCCAGGTCTCCAGTAATTTGTGGCCTAAAGACAGGACTTATAATAGCTTAACAACCTTACGTAAGACCTGCGACTATTTGCTACAATCAACTCTAGAAAGATAGCTATAATGAATCTTACTCGAAGTTCAGTACTAATAGGTACAGTTGCTTCCGCAGCAACTTTGCTGACTTCTAATGTGATAGGAACGACAATTTTGACCTGTAAACCGTCATTACTAGACAGTAACCGTTTGGTTGTCGTTGCTCTAAACGGTAACGGTGTCATAGTAGACCCGATAATCAGCCCTGTCTCTGACCAACCTTCCTTGTCTTTATCTATCAAAATTAGGGCTGAAGCTATTTTTGATGTAGGGACTAAGACTGTCTTGAATTGTCGTAGTGGTAATTTTAACTTTGAGTCTAATTGGTCAAAGTTGGTAGACGATTCTAAGCTCCTGGAGGCTAACTACTCAGCCTTAAACATAGCTGCTCGTGGCTGGGTAAGTAAAGATAGTGATTCATTGTTCCGATACAGGGAGGAGATGTTTCAAGAAGCACAGGTTGTAGCACAGCACTTGGGCTGGCCGGAAGTTAAAGTAGTTTGACTTGTTTGGGTAACTAGCGTTGGCTTTTAATAACTTAAGGAGTTTGTGGCATGATCATAAAAGAAAAAGACTTCGTTGTCATTGTTGATGAGAAAAACAAGAAACATTTGGTATTAGTTGAAAGTGTTAAGAAAGCGCCTAAAGACAGTGGTACTGATACCACGTATAGCGGTGTAATCAATAACGCTGATATGTACAACTCTGAGTGTAAGACGGAAGTGGAGTTTGCTAAGAGGGAAGCTGTAGCCAATTTGGGCTCATCTCCGTTTTGCTTCGGGTCTGTTTTCGGTGTAAAAATTGAGACCTATGCCAAGAGTATAAAAATACAGCCCTGGGGCGAAGTACACGTATTTACAGAGTTGTCTGATGCCGACTTGGAAGTTATAACCACATCGTTACAGAAAGTCGGTGGTATAGCCAAACAGCGCGGCTGGTTCGCCTCTAAGCAAATTCGAGTCGAACTTCGCCCTCCAGCAGGTAAGTTGGTGGCTTCTTACAAGCATAATCGCAAGGATGACAAAGACGACATTTTCATTCTGCGACCAAAAGATGAAGACTTGGAGTCGCTAGATTCCTACGTAGGACGTGAGACCGGAAACTCACTCTGGTACAATCTAGTTACAGCAGAACTTAAAAGTAAGTGGGTGGCAGTTTTTATTAAATCGACGGTGTTGTCGCAGACTACAGATGTTGATATAAAAAGTATCATTCAAGACTTGAAGCAAACGGGTTCCTGCAAGGAGTTACTAGCTTCATTAAAGGAGGATGAATCTCGCCTTCTCTTAGCCAAAGAGATATTCCGCTTCTTTAAACGGGTTCATGCTCTTGAAAAAGCTGATATTGACTTCATGTTGGAAGATAAAGAAGCCAACCTGGACGAGATATCTCCCAAAAACCCACTGGAAATAGGTGCTAAGTCCGTCATTATCTCTGATAGCGCCATGAAGTCAGCCCGCTCCTTGTTTGCTGAAGCTTTTTCCTTATACCTACTGGACAAAGAGTCGCTACCCAAAAATATTCGGGTTCTAATGAAGCAAACTCTAGCTGCTGTTTAAATTATCCGTTTAACCTTAACTGCACAAAACAGCAGTGGTTAGTTGGTTCTTCTTGACAGACTAGCCACTGCTGTGCTACAGTGTTAAATGTTCAACAACGGAGGGACTTATGATCGTTCAACATCAAGTATCTGCGACTGAGCTAAACAAAACCTCCGGTAAAGTTTTAGATTTAGCCATGAAAGGTGCCGTTAGAGTTGTACGTAGCAATAATAATTTTATCATTATTCAAGAAGATTATCTTAACTCTATGTTAGAGTCAGCTAATAAAAATTATCCTAAAACTATTCAAGATATGTTGGTAAATTATGATCAAGATAAAATTAGAAGTTTAGTTAGGAATTTTTTGTGAAGCAACAAGCACGGCAGTCTTTCAAAAACTTTAGCTACTTGGGCAGCAACGGCAAAAGTAGCGGTTATTGTTTATTAACAAACCAAGGAGTTGCCAATATGGCTACTACAGTGGCTAACATAGATTGGAACAAACCCATCCGACTTAAAATTGACGGCACACCGGCTATATCCGTTGAGCCGATTCTTGGTGATAAGTTTAAGGTTAACTTTTCTGACCGAACCAGTGCAGTCTACGCGGTTGACGGTTGTCGGTTAGACTCTGAACACTACACCTATGACATAGAAAACTGTACTAAACCTTTGCAGTGGAATCAACCACTGCGCCGTAAGCGGGACGGTGCGTTGGTCTCTACTTTCAGGCCAGATTTCAACTCTACTACTGACAAAGTAGTTAGTTTCTACGGAATTGCTGAAAACTCCATAACTCCTGGAGGATGCTTGGAAAACTTTGATCTAGCTGAGCTACCAAACGTTGATTTTTCTAAGCCTTTAAAAACTAGGTACGAGGTAGAAGTAGCTGGCTCCTATCCTCCCAGTATGTTTTACCCAGGAAAGACTCGTGTCAAGGTTAAAGACGTATCTACGCCGGACTATGACGTAGATTCTATTACGGGTAGGGTGTTTCCAGATAGAGTTTGTGACTACGACGTAATCAACTACCAACAAGAGGAAGTTAAAGCTATGGCGACCAGTATCATTGATTGGACCAAACCTTTGCGTCGGAAACACGACGGGTTAGTCGTTAGTTATCATAACACAGCTAAGTTTGCTCATGACAACATAGTAAAATTCACTGATGGTTCGCAAGATAGCTATTCTTTGAACGGTAAAAATAGGGGTAAGGATAATCAAGTAATCTCTGAGTTGGAAAACTACGAACCTGAAGCCAAAGTCAAAGTAAGCTACTTTGTCATTGAAAACGAGGTAGCTCTTAAGGGTGAATACCCTGACTATGATTCCGCTTTAGGCAAAGCTAAGGAGTTAGCTGGGCGTAAAGACACTATTTTCTCAAGGTGTAAAATTGCTAAAGTTGTGGCTGAAGTAACTACTGAAATTAAGACAATAGTAGTTGTTAGGGAAGTTTAGTCAACACACCTAGACAAAACAAAACAGGGTGAGTGAGAGTCATCCTGTTCTGTTCAGGTAGCCTCTACCATGTTAGGCACTACAAACGATAACCAGGAGAGTAGCTATGATTGACGTAGAGTTGTTTTTCCGCAAGACAAACACTAGAAAACAAACAAAGTTTAATCTCCTTCCTAGAGTAGGAGAGATCGTAAGGGTCCAAGAAGATGATCAATTAAAAACAGCTTATTTTTCCTACAACGTTGTACAGGTTGCTTACGAATTGACAACTACGGGCAATCGCTTTAATACAGTTTTAACCTTGGAGTAAATCATGAAACCTCTGTGGATAGTTCAAACCAGCTTGGGAAACTCTTTTGACAATCAGCAGTTGTTGGATGCTATTCGTAGAAACAACGCTATTGCAGAAGAAGTAGTCATTAAACCTTTTACTTCTGACTTGCCGGAGTATCTGCCGACTATTGATTATGATGGTCCTGTACTATTGTCAGGTAGCACATCTTTTTGTGACAATGCTGTTAAACATAGACCTAATTGGTATCCTGGAATATTTTCTACTATTGACTTTTTTAACTACGCTGTGTGGGTAGAACATTGGGAAGAGTTTTTGCTAAACTCTTCAAGAACCACTTGGGTTTTGCCGATAAAAGATATTCCTGAAGTAATGTCTTCTAGCAAAACTATTCAAGAATACCTAACCGAGTTGTTTGTCAGACCTTTCAATGATTCCAAATCTATTGTTGGGGAGGTTTACACCTACGACAAACTAAAAAGTTTCTACAACGACGTAATGGAAGGAAAACTATTTGGTTTGACCGGTGACACTAAAGTAGTTCTGGGTATTCCGTTCAAAATCACCAATGAGTGGCGGTTATTTGTTGCTGATGGGCAAGTAGTAACTGGAAGTCAGTATCGTAGGCGTGGTTACCCGTACAAGAGTGCTATTGTCCCTGATAATGTGCTGGATTTTGGCGAGAAGGTTATCTTAAACCATAACCCTTGTTCAATGTTTACCTTGGATGTTTGTGAATCTAATGGTTACCTCTATCTTCTTGAGGTTCAAGGGTTTAATGGTGCAGGTTGGTACGCGGCTGACTTGGATTTGCTGGTCCAAGCGGCCAACAAGGAGGCACTCAAACTATGGAACCAAAAGCAATAACTACTGAGCAAGAGTTGTTGGCTCATGTTCTTAGTTTACCTGAGAGAACCGCCAGGATTTCTGGGATAGCGACTTTAATGGCAGCTTGAATCATGAACCTCTCAGTAACCGGACACCAACCACCACTTCTCGGTGGTTTTACTCCCGAGGTAGATATCAAACTCTTTAACCTACCCTTAACTTGGTTGCTACCTCAACAGTCAGTAAACAAAGTTATCTCTGGGTTGGCTCCAGGTTGGGATTGGGCTGTAGCTCGTGCAGCTAAGCAGTTAGGAATTCCGCTAGTCGCTGCTTTATCTCATTCAAAACAAGGTCACAACTGGCCGATTGAAGCTAAGCAACAATTAGATGATTTGTTGACCTACGCTACAGTTCATATCCATGACGGTGTGTTTAAGAACCAAGGGCAGCATATTAAAGACCGTTGGAAAGAACGCGACCACTGGGTTGTAGATCACGGTGACGTTGTATTAGCTTTGTGGAACGGTCAAACTGAAGGTGGGGCAGCAAACGCTGTCCGTTACGCTTTGTCGGAAGGTAAACAAGTAATTAACTTGTGGGACGACTGGTGTAAATTGTAGTTGACTTTTGGAGTTCGTCCTGTTAGGATGAGTCGTCCAGTTGAGCAGGAGGTTCGTTATGGACTACGTTATTACAAACAGTAAAGGTGTTGATACAACACCTGATGTTTTTGTTAGGTGTCAAGATCACATTGCTATAGATAGTCAGCCTGCTACCGGAGTTAGAATTACTGCTGATTATCTTAAAACTATTATGACTCCAGTAGCGTTTAAAGCAATGATCTTGGAGATTTTTGACAAAGGTACTGCTATTCTACCTAATAGCGAACAAGATATCCAGGACGCTAGATTGGCAGCCGGGTTGTCTGTAGAAGACTTGGCGTTTAAGTCAGGAGTCTCTGTAGAACTCGTTGTTAGAGCAGAGCAGCGTTCCAAGCGCAGCGATGTTCATGATCTTAAGAAACTCTGCGACGTGATAAACTTAGACGTAAGAATTTTGGGGTTTCCCAAAGAATGGTTGAAGTAAGAGGCAACCAATCATGGCTGGTCTTGTTTATACCGTAGTTCGCAGAACCTACAGCTATTGCTACCCTGACCGTGACCGTAACTATACAGAAGTTTTGGTTGGAATCTACTCCAATCCTGACAGTGCTAAAAAGTTTGTCAGAGAGCAACCACCCTGTGCCCATAAGCACGATGACGCTCACTGGCACAAGTTTGTAGTTAAAGAAGAGATGCTTCAAGACTAAAGGAGTAACCTATAAATGTTCTCAAACAAACTAATTGAAAAGTTGGCACGCGCTCTTTGTCGAGCAGAAAATGTACCTGAAGAGCACCCTTGCTACGGTTTGTCAGATAAGGTAGCTCATCTAATCCCTCCAGGAGAAACTTGGCCTGCTTGGAAAGTTCGGGTTAAGTGGGTAACTGCTGTGCTAGAAGAGTTTGACAACTCTGTAACAGTTAACGACTTGGTTCTTATTCTCCACCGGCTTGACGTAACTGGACTGGAGAGTCACGGTGCCGTCTATCCGATCTTAGTCAAAGAGGTTAACAACGGAGATTGAGTCAAACAACCTAACAGTCTCTAGGTTAATAGAGATTCTAGAATTTCATAAAAAGGAGATTGGTTGTGACGGTACCTATATCTCTAGCCACAAGTTACCTAGTTCTGTCCGGTTTAGACTCCAAAACGAGCCAGAGGTGCTAGGCCACTTAGTTGACCTTGACTTAGAAGTCTTGTCAATAGATTTGGATTGCACGGTAACATGCGGCTGTCCAGATGGCGTAGTCTTTAACATCAAAGCAGTTGTCGATTCTGTAACTACTTAAACTACTTAAACAGAGAAAGGGTTAAACATGTTCCCTGTCCTAATGTTGCTTCTGTCTATTATCATTATCTCCTCCACAGCTATAACTCATTCCAAGAATGAGTCTTCTAGACAGAGTTGCGAATCGTTTGGGTTCTTCCTGGCTAACGACTACTCAGTCTATGATCCTGACATCAAGTGTGTTGATGCTAAAGGAGTTGACCATGTGCTAGTCTCGACCTTAGTTGAGAAGAAATAACAACCACAGAAAAAGTCAAGGAGGTAAAAATACTCCTTGACTTTTTCTTCTTAGTAAGTTATACTAATTTTAATTAAGTGTAGGAGAGTTTGCACAGTAAGGTTTTAAACATGTCAGATACAGATAGTTTACACGCTCTTCTTAACATTAAAGAGCAACTTAATTACAATCTATCAGGGTCGCAAATTGTAGCAGTACTTGATACTCTTTTGATGTCTGCCGTTACACCTATTCTGGAAAATACAAACTTTGTTGAAAATACGATTGCTGAACTTTTTACTAGCATTTACTCTAACAATAGGCGAAAGTACTCCAACGTAGAACGAACAGACTTCATTTGTAAGCTTTTTACGATGCTTGCTACTCCATCCAAAGTTCGTAAAAAGCTGCTCCTTACTGAGTTACGACTCGAGCGAAATGTGTGGTTTGACATGTTAGCTGAGTTTTTCAAGCGCACTAAGGAATATGAAGAATTGTACCTTAAGCTTTGGACAATTCAAGATGTTAAGGAGCGTTCTAAGTTATTAAAGCAGCTCAATGTTATTGAACGGTCAGTATTTAACTGCCAAGGTAGTTTGTATACCACAATTAGAAACGCTCAAATCAGCTACGAGCTTAGTTCTACGTTTAAAGGGTATATTATTGAAAAACATGTGCGTAATGCTTGCAATAAAAGTCGTAGTGCTATGAAGCATACCAAGCTGCACATTTCTCAAGTAGATTTGATAGGTAATTTACTCCTTAGTATATCTAAAGGTATTGATAAATACGATCCTGATAGAGGAGCTTTAACCAGTTACATTGAGGCTTGGTTTAAAGACGGTGTTCATGCTGCGGTTAGTAGTCATGAATTTGGTACTGCTTACAGTATACCTTCAGTTCAGCGCCGTAAGTTACAAAATCAAGGTCAACAACTACTCAACTTCTACGTTGATTTGGAATCAGTAGCTGATCTTCAGGACCCCAACGAAAATTCTGATATGGAAGCCTCATTGATAGCGAGACAGCGGCAGCACCGTATGTCTCGCATAGTTCGTTACGCGGACGAATCAGGCATCGCAATGTTGCTTATGGGTATCCACTATTCGTTAAACGAAGATGAAATTGACAAGTTGCGTGCCACTAATAACTGACTCTTTTTTGAGGAATCTTAATTTTGATTCTAGGAACTATTGCCGACAAGAATAAGGAATTTTAAAAACGGTTAGTCCTAATCATAGTCAAAAAGCGTGAGTAAAAGTCTTGTAAAATTGTCCTTGACTTAGAGGATTTCCCGTGCTAGAGTCTTTAACAGTAGCTAAGAAGTTCCGCGTAAGTTTTGCCTATAGAGACAAGCCAGTGGAACAACTACTGCTGGACAGTGTCTGGTCAAATAATTCCTACAAGACTTTTAGGCTAAAGGTTGTGTCTGACACAGACAACACAGATGTCCATATACAATCCATTGTCGAAGTTGAGCCACGGTTTGGTCATGAATCTGTGTTTATTCTTTAGCCCTATAGTAGTTAAAGGAGTTTGTCAAATGGTGCAGTTTGTTGACACAGCTGTTAATTGGTTCACATTGTTGAGAAACCCAATGTCTTGGCATATGTTCTATAGGAAACTGTTTGTTTTAACGTTTCCTATCTCGATTCCGTTGTGGTTGCTGGTAATGGGGTTGTTCCATATTGTCGGGATAGTAATCTTGGTAGGAGTCGGAGTAACTCTAGCCGTTTTAACATTTGCAGCATTCTTGCACTCTATTTGGCATAAAAGTTAATGTCAGCACTTAAGCCTAAGAAAATTAGCGCGGTGATTAGGTTGAGAGTTGTAGTTTGCAACTTAGGAATAATCACCTTGGTTGCCGTGTTTTTAGCGGTTAACACAGTAATTGGTGTACTTAGGCTGTTAATTCAATTGGTTAAAAGGGCCAATAAGGTTTTCATCTCTACGTTGTTGAACGTACCCTGGAGTAAGGAGTAGATTGTAATGCTGCACGAGTTTGATTTTCTTGATCCAGAAAAGCAACCACCTACTGACTTGTCAACGGTATTTTACTTGTTAGGTTTGTTCCTATTGGTTTTAGGAGGGATATACGGCTTTGGTAAGCTGTGCAATTATATTTGGTCGTTATTTTTGTTGTTAGTTGGCTAACGTAGTTGCTGTAGAAACCAGTTGTGGAGTTTGGCGTGTCCGATTCGTTTAGAGTTAACAAGTGGCAGCCTGTTTCTGTTCCTAAGAGCTACGACTATGCTCCGTTAGAGCACCCGTTAGGTGTAATATTGAACTTGGACGGACATAACAGGTTGATCACTTTTAACTTAGGCAAACGGAATTTTGACGGTAGTTTCTCACTAATTAGTGACGACAAAGTTGAACTACAGGGTTGTCGTTTGAAGATAGATGACCTTGGACAACTAATAGTTAATTATTCAGATATTGTTTATTGATAGGGTGGAATCATGGGTTATCCTTTATTTCTGGCATCTGGAGAGGAGGTTGATTCGGACGTTTTGCTATCTCGAGTCAACCTCGAACTAAGAGAACTCTCAGACGAGAACCCCGAACTACTGTACCTGCCGTCTTTTGGTTTGGATGCTAATGGTTGTACTGAATCAGCTAAGGCTATTGCTATCGAGGTCAATCGAGTTTTCGAGAAACAGCGCGAACAGGAGCAGCTGGATAGCAACCCGTTTTGGGTTTTGTACGAGTACTTGTTAAGCCGTTTGACCTCTTGGGCCGGTGTGGTGGTTGGATGATTGGATGCTGTTGCTAGGAGTGCTGCATAATGTCAAATATTAAAGTTGTGGCATACAAGTCTATTGCCAACAGTTCGTCTAGAGAAATTTGTGATAGACAGGATCCCGAGGCGACTGAGTTTGAAGTTTGTTACCCTTGGCGTGGAGAGACTAGCTATGTAACTTTGCCTAATGTTCACTTGGCCGAGTCGGTAGCCAGGGCTATGCAGCGAACTTTTGAGAACGGTAAACAAGCAGCTAAATCCGAGATTAGACAGGTGCTGGGAGTTTCGTGATGAACATAGAGGACTTCAAAGTTGTGAAGGCTAGTGACACTAATAGTGCTAAAATTTTTCTTGACTTCCAGATTTTCCTGTGCTAGTATACCTACACTAAATACTCAAGTTAACTTTGAAACAAGTTAGTTTGATAGAAAGTTTCTAACTTTTTCGTGTATCGTCAACAAAGCCTAAAACTAGGCTAAAGGGAGCTTAAAATGGCCGATTGGGAGTCAGTTAACGTCAGTTCTTTCGGAGAGCGCAAGTATGTACAGGACTTATTTAATTGCATAGATATTCAGAAAGATGCAATTAAATGGCTTCCTCTTCGTCACATTGGAGACATTCGTATCCAAGCTGGCTATTGGTTTAACATTCAGACTAAGACTAAGGTTATCTCAGTTTTTAAGCAGGCGCTAAACGTAGACTCTACTACTGGTGAGTTCATTAAGGTTAAGGATAAGAAGTCTGGTGAGACTCGTATTAAATACTGCCCGTATCAAGAACTCGCCGGGAAGTACACTATTCCGTTGACTAAGAATGTGGTCACTAATACTATTAACCGTAAGTTACAGAAGTCTAAGCCTGAAAATTTACCTCGTCCTACACGAGAAGAGAAGGAAACTGGCTTTATCACTAAGGATAGCCAGACTTGGACTCCTGTACAAGTAGCCATTCTTAATGGTACTTGTGCATCTAAGACTCAGAATCTTAAGGGTATGAACGAGCGTACTTTGAAAGACGGTACCGTAAAAGAGTTTGGTCCGTCTCATGCAACCTATGGTTTTGAGGTCAACTACAAATGCAACCCCCAAGAGAAAGGCACCGCGAGATTTGATGTTTCTATCGGAACCAAGTCAAAGTTGACTGACGAAGAGAAGTCCTACTTTGTCTATGACCTTAGTCTAATTGACACTCTGGTACAGCCGGAGGCTGAAGCAAAGGCTGAAGCAATTCGTCTTGAGAAGCAACTTTGCACGCGTGAAGGTAAGCCTCTTTACACTGGAAAGAAGTCTTCTTCCTCTTCTGAAGACGACGACGGATTACCTGAGGACCTTGAAGATTCACCCAAATCTAAGAAGTCCAAGAAGCGTCAGGTTGAAGAAGACATTGATCTCGACGATTCTGACGACGACGATCTAGACGACACTCCTGCTCCCAAAAAGTCCACGTCCAAGAAAAAGTCTCGGGACGAGGATGAAGACGACTCAGACATCGAATTTGATGATGATCTAGACGACGAGCCCAAGAAGTCCAGTAAGTCAACCGTCAAGAAGTCGAGTAAAAAAGTCGTTGAAGACGACGATGATTCGGACCTCGACCTGTCAGACATCGATGACATGGACGATGACGATGACGCCCCTCCTGCTAAGACTTCCAAAAAGTCTTCCAGCAAGAAGCGCCAAGTTGAAGAAGACAACGACTCGGATGACTCTGACAACGACTCGCTAGACTTGTCAGATTTAGACGACGACTCGGACGATTCCTCCGACGATGACGACGCGCCTAAGAAGTCCAGCAAGTCAGCTAAGGCTAAGAAGCCTGCCCCAAAGGTTACAAGTAAGCCTGTAGCTAAGAAGCGCCGGTAAAACTCGCGTAGCAAGTAACATAAAAGCCGGGTGGTCACTCTCGCAGTTTAGCGAAAATTGACCACCCGGCTTTTCCTATTAGGACAACCTAGCCATGGGTAATATACCTGTTGACACTTATTTGTTTGATGTACTGACTACTCTAGCCAATACAGCAGCTTGTGGTGCTGCCTATGAAGATAATTGGTCTGATGAAGTAGCCTATATTTGGAAAGACGCGCCTTTCCCTACTAGGAAACAATTCTCTCGTAAAGTTACAATTGCCGAGTTGGACTCTCTACCTACAACCACTTTAGAAAATTTAGGTTTCCGCGTTTGGCCCAATAATCATTGGCTGCTCCCTCTGTGGGTTTTCAACTACATTGCTGACGGTGAAACTTTGTTGTCTGTAAAGGGTAGGTCCGTAATAAAAAAAGGTACCAATTCTATTGACTTAGATATTATCGGTGGTTGTATAGCTTTCGGCTGGATTAAACTTTCTACTTTAACACAGGACTCCTAATCATGTTAAAATCCGTAGAGTTGGACTATAGCAGAATCTCCACAACTGATATAAACCAAACAACTTGTGATAACTGTGGTCAAGACAAACTCTGCTTAGAAGTTGACACATCAGAAGGTGAGTACGGTTCAGTAGCCTATTGCCTGGACTGTATTCAAAACGAGTTTTTAACGTTCCGGGAAACAACTAAAGAAGTTTCTCTTGCACGAGAAACCTCAGATTTTGACCTCTATGTTTCAAGTCCTAATTGGGAAGTTCGTGCTGCTCTAGTAGACAATCCCAACGTACCACTAGAAATCCTATCTAAACTAGTGGAAGATTCTGACTACCGAGTTGCTACGGCTTTAGCAACTAGCTACCGTACACCTATTTCTATTTTAGAGGTTTTAGCAAGTTATGGTGATATTCATGTTCGTTGTTCTGTAGCTTCCAATTTTAAAACCGCAACTGCTACTTTGGAAAAACTCGCTAACGATCCTGATTGGTCGGTTCGTCGCGAAGTTGCTTGGCACCCTAACACTCCTGACTACGTTCTGGAAAAGTTGAAAAACGATCCTAACTCAGAAGTCCGTCTATCCGCCACCAGGGAGTGGTATCATAAGACAATTGCTCAGAAAAAAGAAGCCCACGTTAACTACTTATCCGGTAAAGGAGTTTGTACCTAATGTCCAACTCTAATAACCAAATAATCTATGCTGCCCGGAACAAGCACGGTGAATGGTTCACAGGTAACGCTAGCTACAGCTACACCTCTAACGCTCACCACGCGCATTTTTCAAACTCCGTCAACGCTCTAACTCTAGAACTAATCCACCACAACCTCAATCCCGAAGACCATGAGATTGTCAAGTTTGGAGTTGTCTCCTAATTAAGTAATCTTTAACTATCATCATAGAAACAGCTATGGATTAGGATTAACCAGTCATGTCCTCCTTTGACAAACAGCTTGACGCCCTTAAGGGTTTAATTAACGCTTTCAACAATTACTCAACTAGACTGAAAGCTATAACCAAGGACCTAAATGATACAACTTCTAGATTGGAAGAGATGATTCAAGAGTCTAAATCTGAACGGCTATCCAAAGGAGCAATAGCATGTCAGTAAATCCACTATACGGTTGGAACCTGTCTTCAGGGTGGCCTTTTGAAAACTCTCAATTTGCCTGTTTTGAGATAGTCAACCTGTCTCTTCATAAAGAGGAACTAGTTAGCCGTGAACCTGTTGTTAGTTGACCATAACGCCCCACCTACGGTAATAGCAACAACACAGCTTGTCGCCAATGCTATCTACCAGCAATCTGAGTCATTGACCTTGTAACCTAAAGAGAAGGGGGTAGACAGTAAAATCTACCACCTTCTCTTCCAACCAAAGGAAGCCAATGTTCTCCAAAGTAAACCTAATAGGTATCGGTGTAAGCTCTATAGTCCTAGCCTTGTGGTACCATAATTATCAGTTTAGTACTATAGAGTTGACTTTTCTCTTTGTGGTAATGTCTATTTGGCCCTGGTCGCTATGGAGTAATAAGTAATGTCTAAATACGCCTTTGAACGACGCCGACCACCAGAGAACCTCTATCATAGACTGTACACACCATGGTTGTCTAACTTTAGAACCCGACTTAAGCAGCCGTCTAAAGTGACCTTCCGCGCTATGCCCTATGCTAAGATGAGAGAAAGTCATAAGGATTCAGGTTTCTATTACGGTTTGTGTAGACACCGGCAACTTATGAAGTTTTGTACGTAAGGAGTCCCAAGTGGGAATAAACTACAACTGCATACACTTCAACAGACAGAACCACAGGTGCTTAATCCACCAAAGCAAGTTGTTGTTCTGGAAGGTTGATTCTCTCTGTGTCCACGTAGTCGCAGGGTTCCATAACCTAGAAACCTTGTGTCCAGACGAGAAACGTTATGAACGCCCGCCTCCACCTAACACTCAACTTTATAGACCTATAAAAGGACAGCCTTAGATGCCTAATGCTCGTGTAACAATTCAAATTTCAGCACCAGAACACTCTGGTAAGACTTCTCTAATTGTCCTTCTAGCCAAGCACCTTGAATCTCTAGGTGCTGCTAAGGTAACAGTTCAACATGCTGATCCTCAGCTAAGTGCAAAGTTGTCCCTAGACGAATCAACTTTAATAGATCGGTTGAAAACCATGGAAATAACTCTAACTGAAATGCAAACTCGTGGAGCACGACATGTCTAACAAGATCAAGCACAAAATGAGATGCTCAACTTGCGACTATTGGGAAGCCTTTAATTATAATGATAATGGGTTGTGTAGGCAAAAGTCACCCTGTCCTCAAGGAACTTGGCCGACAACTAAAGCAGTAGACTGGTGTGGTAAGTGGAGCGGCGATATTGTCGGTTTGTCAAACCAAGCCCGTTCAAACAAAACTACTGAAGAATCTTCTAGTCAGTCCAAGGAACCGGTTGAAGGACAAGTTGTCTACAAAGGCTACTATGAACTAGACCGCACGCCTTCTAGCGGTGAGCAAGGTGATTTAAGGACATTGCGCTACGAAGGTAAAGCGTTAATTAACTGCTACGTCGTGTTTGACAACGGTCGTTGGGTTTTAATTCAACAAACGACATCCTTGGGTGCTGGACTAAGCACTTAGTTAACCTAACTAATTGTTTTGGTCATTTGACCTTTCTGTAACTATCTCCTTTTAAAGGACGCTACCATGGCTAGTAACTATAACACCGGTATGGCAGTTAATGCTTCTCAGCTTCGTTCCTACGGTACCTTTGGAATTATTGGTGAAGTGTTCAAAAAAGAAAATCCTGTTGCTGAAGGCTCAATTGTTGTAGCTGACGGTACTGGTGGTGTTAAGTGGATGTCTCCTACTGACTGGTTCAACACTTACATCAAGTCCATTAAAGACGCCAGTTAACCTATCTAAATAGACTGAAAAGCCCAAGGTGTAAATCAAACTACACCTTGGGCTTTTTGGTAAAAATTTCCTTGACTTCATCGTTCGATTGTTGTAACATGTTAATAATCTCAAGAAGGAGTCTAGTCAATGGTTGAAGTTTTAGAACTAAGCGGAAGTAGTCAAAGTGGCAAAGCGCAATTAGCAGTTGCTATGGCGATGGGTTATGCTACGGCTAATCCAGATCATCAAGTTGTATTGGTGTCAGACCATTACCTTGATAGTCATTCTGCTAACAATCTTAGAGTTGTTAAGACTGATAGCATTAGGACTGGTATTAGGAGTTACACTCTAAACCTAGTTGTTGTTGATGTAGAAGACTCGAAGCTAGTTGCCGAAATAGCAGACATGGCTAAACGCGCCCTACTTACTGCTAATGGTCGCCTGGTAATTGTTAAACTTTTAGCCGATAAGGCGGATATTCCAGACCCTTCCATAACTATGAAGGTTGGATTTCCAATTTAGTCTGATGTTACGCTAACAAGCAGTCAAGACACCGCGTCTTTTAAGGCTGTTAAAACAAGTATTAACGAATTAGGCTAAGGTTTTATAGTCAGGGGAGAACAACCAACTCTCCCCTGACTACCATACCAGGAGTTTCTTCCATGCCCCGTAACAAAGCCATAACTATCTGTTTTTGCTCGGTTGTTCTAGCTTTAACCCTCGGCTACGTGGCTAACTTGTATTATTTCCCCAGTTCGCCGGAACGAGTCTACTTAGATTGCCTGAATAGTTACTACTTGTCCAGCAACGCGATTAGATTAAACTCTTGTTCAATCATTTTGAAGCATTAAAATAGGAGAGACTTGTTATGCACGTAATTAACATTTCTGCGGAAAATCAAGTAACTCATTTATTTGGACTCTCAATAGAGCTTGCTATAGGCTGTGCAGTAACTCGTGCTGGTAAACAAGTTACTTTTATTACCGATATTGATCATTTAGTACTGGGTTCCCATCCTAGCAACCTTAAAATAATAGATGACATTGAAGGATTATTAAGTAATAAGGTACTTGATGTAGTTGCTGACACTGTAATAATTAACGTTTCAGACTGTGGTACTGCCTATAGGGTAGCTTGTCTTTTGAGAGAAGCTATGGCTAACATAAACGGACGTTTGATTCTTATTAAAAATTAGGGTTGTTAACCATGATTCCTACCCTCAAATATACCAAATACGCCAAATACGCAGAGCCAATCAAACTGTCAGAAGAGCTAAACAACAAGTTGTCTGAACTGACTCTTACTGCTTGTTTAACTCAAAGTTCAACTGTTCCTGATAAAGAAGAACTACCATTAACTTTTGAAGTTTTCCAAAAGATGCAGTTGAGACTACTAGAAACTCTAACTGGATTCAAGTGGGTGGCTACAGAAGTAGCTAAGCGTGGTGATATTTTTATCATTGATGAGTCAGAGTTTAACGTTAAAACAGGAATTATCCACCCTGACGACATTCCAGCTGCCTTATCAGCGTTGCGGAACAAGCTGCCAAGTTAACTACAGAGGTAAACAATGTGTTATTTATGTAATCTATCAACTTCTCATAGTCATTACGGCTGGGCGGAACATTGGGAGATGTTGAGGCGAAACAAGCAAAGAGAAGATGCCCTGGCGGCTGGTAAAGCTTGGTGTCCAAATTGCAACGTAGTAGTTGACAACCCTTTTACCGTCCATTATCAAGGCAAACCGTACTTGTCTCACGGTTGTCTAGCGGTTTTAGAGACCGCAGCTAAGAAAGAACAGTAATGGCAACATTTTTTGCGGTTTTAACTTGGTCTAGGACTGAAATTTTTCAAACTAAAGAAGCTGCTCTACTTGAACATGGGGATGGTGTACCTATTTATGAAATTGAAGCGGAAACAGAGCAAGAAGCCGAGGATAGAGCAATAAATTTAAGTTGTGACCTTGCTGATAGGCACGGTTGGGATTTGTAGGTTTTTGACAAAGGAACAAACTAATGGCCGATTTCTATTTGCACAAAAGTAATGCGAGTAAGGTGCTACAGGAAGTTTGTTTAGCTTTTCCAAAACGCGTTTTAGACGGTATGGATAAGTTAATAGCCTCTGCTCAGAATGTTAAAGAGTCTTTCAACATCGATTTTTCCAGGACTACACCTAAAGAACGAGAAAGCTCAAAATCTTCTTTGCGTCAATTAGACACTGCTTGGATTATTTCTGGGATGCCTCATAAGTCTTGGCAAAATCATCTCAACACGTTAGCTAGGTTGATAGACAAAATAAGTCAAAACCCTATTGAGGACTGTTATGAGTTTTCCAGGGATTTCGTTACTTCTGTAGAGTCTGCGGCTGGCTTGTGTATTTCCTCGTTTCTAGGGGTAAATTCTGCTGTTGTCCATGAGGGGTTTTATCTAGGTAAACCCTTGAACATTAGAGCTACCCTTCTAGGGGTACACAGAGGAAACGCTGCCCTTCATTCTGTTTATTCTCCTGATTGGGTAACGTGGTCTGACAAAGATACCATTAAATGGTTTGAAGATAATCTCGAAGGTAAAATAATAATTGTTCCAGTACAGAACCTAAAGCGAGATGTTTAGACCGCTATTAAGAAAGGAAGAAGAATGTCTGACAACATCGTTAATTTTAAGCCTCGTTTAGAACCTACAATGAGTTCTTGGGGTAGACATTTATTGGGTAAACGTGGTTACGGTCTATCGTCAGAAGATTGCTGTCATAATTGTGTCTTTTGGGACATTAGCAATCGGAGCTTAACGAACATTGAGATTCAAAAAAATGCCTACTACGTTAGCAGTTGTCGGTTTGATAAACGTGACTGTGACTGTAAGTCCACTACTGACGAGTTTCATTTCTGCATGAACTTCGGGCCTCGCAGTAATAAGGTAACTAAAGGTAAGGATAATATCAATGTTTGATGACTCCAAAGAGTTAAATGAAGCCATAATTCATGCGCTGAAGGTAAGTACTACTTATACAGGCGCGTGCTCTGCTGCACATTTTCAATTGGCTGCTTGGTTGAAAGAACTGGTTTACACTCGGCAACAACTAGCAGCTTTAGGCAAAGACACGATCCCTGTGTTATCAGATAAGGATTAAAATCATGGGCTTGTTCCCGCCAGGAACAGTTTTAGAACTTCAAAGTTAACCCTGTAAGGAGTTTACTGTATCGTCCGTAAAGCTCCAGCCCTTCTTCGACGTTGTGCTACGCACAACTAGGGCGGAGATATAAGGACTAAAAACCTAACACCTTCGGGTATTCCCGCCATTCTAACATTTTAGCCAACTACTTCTAGAATCCTAGTTCAATAGAATCTTACCTGTACTAAAAGTTTCCTTGACTTCCTGATTCTTTTGTGTTACGATGCTTTATCGTCCACTGAAACGGACAGTGTACCGGAGGACACCGGGAACGCCTCAACTCCTAAGAGAGGGTCTAGATTCCCTTGAAAGTAGGAGGCTGCCTGTTATCTTGGCTTAGCTACCCAAGAGCACACAGGAAGAAACCTCTCAGCTTTAGCGAGAGGTGTGTCATATATGTTCTATCTGTGTAGCGCCGATGTTAGTGCTGAAACTTTGGTTAAGCTTTTTGAGTCTAAGGAGGTCTTGTTAAAAGAGTTGGAAACTTTAGAGTTCCATAAGTCCTATTTGTACAATGTAACTACCGATGAATGGGTGCCTTTTTCAAACAACAGTGATGATTTCAGTAAAGCTACAGGTTTTGCTTGTAGGGAGGTTGCTGAAGCGGTAGAAGTGTTTGCACAACGTTTGTTTGGGAGCCATAGCATCATTAGGCTTATTGACCTTCGTCCTAACTAGGAGTCGCCATGGATACGTTCAACGAGATTCAAAAAGTTAACCTTGAGATCAAACATTTTCAAGCTATGTCTTTGCAGTGTCTAGGTTTTCGAGATGACGCCTTGGACTTGTCGTGCAGTAACCACTCCAAGTTAAAGATTGACTTGTTTGATCGTCGATATAACAAGCTTCTTTCTCGGTTGAGGTAGATAATCATGTTTACACCACAAGTTGGGGACATCTGGTACAGGTACGAGGACCAATCCTACGCACCGCCGGTTGATGAGTTTGATAATATCGTAGGATCAAGCACTCTTAAAGTTAATCTTTTGGAGTTTAGGGTAACTAAGTTAACTCCAAAAGGAGTAAAACTACGTAGGTGGTTTGGCGATTTTTCAGGATCAGACGAGGTTTTAGTCCTAAACAGCCACAACAAGAAACATGCCTGTCCAACCAAAGAATCAGCTCTTGAGAGTTTTCTAGCTAGAAAGACTCGTCAAAAGAGTATCTATTCCGCTAGATTGAGAGACGTTGATAAAGCCCTCACAGTAGCCAACTATATCAAAGCTACTGGCAAGTTTGATCAGACACAAGTCAGCGAAGTTTCTCTACCCTTATATCTTTACGGTGTAAGGTGGCTCTGTCATGACTCTGAGTAAAGGACTAACCTTATGCCTTTAATAGACGAAAAAGATGGGACTAACTTTATTACCGTGTCCAAATATGTTATTTGGTTCAGGCAAGGACGTACCGCTTTCAAAAGACAATTGGAAGAAGGTAACGGAGTTGATTGTGGCAAACTCCCTACCTACCCACGCAAGTGGTTACAAAACCAACGTTGCTACAACTGGCTTGGGTTCATGGCAGAGCGTGGTTTATGGCTAGACAAAACCGGACGCCTGAAAGATTGAAGGATTAGAAAAAGCGGAATCTTTTAAAAAAGATTCCGCTTGACTTGTTTGTACCGTTGTGGTACTATGTTTTAACAGTAGGTAATATCTATGACCAAACAAATTATTGGAATCTGCGGTTGGAAGTCGGCAGGTAAAGACACAATCGGTAACTGGTTAACCGAGAATAAAGGTTTCACCAAAGACTCGTTTGCCAAGTCGCTTAAAAACATAACTGCTGCTTTGTTCGGTTGGGACCGGAAGTTATTGGAAGGTGATACACCAGAGTCTAGGTAGTGGCGTGAGACTCCAGACCATTGGTGGGAACAGCACCTTGATTGGCCTAATCACAAAGGCAGTAAAATATCACCGAGGTTTACTCCGCGCTTTGCTCTACAGTACTTAGGTACTGAAATCTTCCGGGACTGTCTACATCCTGACATTTGGGTTTTATCGTTGAAACGTCGGTTATTAAATAAAGACAAAGTTGTTATTACTGACTGTAGATTCGTTAATGAACTTCAGATGATTAAAGAACTAGGCGGCATATTAGTCTGGGTCAACGTGGTCCATTGCCTGATTGGCACGACGAAGTTGTTTATCTTAAGTCCACCTATAGCGAGAATTTCTTGCGTCCTGTAGTAATTAGAGATAAAGACGACAACGTAGTTCATGAGAGTGAGTGGCAGTGGATCGGTTGGCCTTTTGACCACGTCGTTGAAAATAATGGGTCAATTGCCGACTTACACTCTAGTTTAGATAGTCTCTTTAACAAGGAGAATGTGACATGTCTGTAGAACTTACTATAACCGAATCATCTTCGGTTAATAGCGTTAGCAACTATGTTAAAATGTGGTCTAACTATATTGCCGGTACTGCTGACGGTGACAATGTTGCTAACGTTGAACAAGACGAAACCTTTCATGCTCTGGAACAGCCTATTGCTGTTGTTGACAAAGATGGTAAGTTAACATCCTCCCTGGTCAAAGTTAAACATAACGCTGACGGTTCTTGCGACTTCATGCTGGCGGACGATACTATCTATCAGAAAGTTACGCTTTCAGGTTACGATGAGCATAACGTTAAACCTGTAGACTCTGATGCAGTTACTGTTCAAGTTACGTTTAATTACGATGACAGCAACAAGGAGTAATTAAAGATGGGAGTTTATCCTAGCGAGTGTTCGCAGTGCGGTAAGAGCTATCATTGGTTCTCTGGCAACATGTACCTTCACACTTTGTGCCCGGAGTGTAAAGATAAGACAATAGAGTTCTTTTTCTCAGACATTCTAGACGATGACGAGAAAATAACTACCTTAATGCCAAGCCTGTTTGGAATTGGTGGCAAAACTGTTACCGTAGAGCAGGCAAAAGCAGAGTTATTGAACCAACAAGAGATGGTAGTCAGTCGTGGTTGGGACAATTCTGACCCAAGACAAGGTAAGAAAACTTTAGTATTTAAGACGTTGTCGGCCTTGTGGGTTCAATTAGTTAATCAAGAGGTTCCTCGTGTAAAAGTTACACGTTGCGATAATCCACACTCTATAACTGCTGAGTAAGGGAGCAAACACCATGTCTCTAAAGCCTATAACTGATATGGAACATAAGGTCTGGTTGGTTAAAGACTTAGTAAACTCTGATCCCTACGCGGAACCAGAAATTGCCTATTGCCTAGCTGCTTTGACCAATAGGATAATTGGGGATTGTGGCAGTTATGACTATGACCCCAACGCTGCAATGCGGCTGTTCCACGTAATAACTGGAGCCATGCTCGTTGTTGCTGATAATCCTAAGGAGATAACTTGGGACTACAGCGAAAACAAGAAAGGGTTCATTCGGCAGTGCGGCCTGTACTTCAATGTTGACGGTGTTAGGCATCGTTTGTGCTACCACCACCCTGATCGTAGTTGGAGCTTATTCAATAATAACAACGACAAGCTACTAGACTACTCAGTTACAGCCATAGTAGAGTTGGCTCATGTTTTCATTGAGTTTTTGAAAGCTGTTCATCCAGATTCCGAGGATTCCATGGACGACTTGGTTGATAGTGAGGTAGAACCTGATGTCTAGCCGTCGTGATGACTTTGGCGATAGGATGAAGGACTATGAGCGGCGGGAAACTGACCGACACCTTCTTCCTTTGATCCCTATTTATGCTAGGGTTGACGGTCGTTCTTTCTCTAAGTTTACTCATGGAATGGAACGGCCTTACGATCTTCGCCTGTCAGAGTGTATGATTCAAACAACTGAGTGGTTGGTTGCTGAGGCTAACGCTAATCTGGGCTACACCCAGTCTGACGAAATCTCTCTAGTGTGGTACCAGCCTGACCCTACCAGTCAAACGTTCTTCAACGGTAAGCTTAGCAAGTTGCACTCAGTCCTAGCAGCCATGACCACGGCAAAGTTTACTTCTTTGGCCGTTAAGCACTGGCCGGATAGGGTAGCTAAACTACTGCCACACTTTGACGCTAGAATAATCAACCTACCGACGTTGATTGAAACTGCAAACATGATCCTGTGGCGGGAACGGGACGCTACCCGCAACTCAATAGAGATGGCTGGTCGGCACTACTATTCGTCTAAGCAGTTGTTCAAGAAGAACTGCCGTGTCATCCAAGAGATGCTTTTTGAGAAAGGTGTCAACTGGAACAACTACCCAGCATTCTTTAAACGTGGAACTTTCGTGCAAAAGCGCCGAGTAGTTAAAGAGTTGGACGCTACTGTTCTGAGTAAAATACCAGAGAAACACCGTCCTGTTGGTCCAATTGAACGGTGGGAGATTGTTAGGTTGGATATGCCTTCCTTCGCTACCGTCACCAACCGGGTCGAAGTCATCTTTGATGGTGCTGATCCGGTCGTCTTAACCAAGGATAAGTAGCATGTCGGAAGGACCAAGTAGTTATGTCAGCATTGGAAATTCTTTGTAAGCAGATGGAAACTGCTAAGGTGAGAGGTAAGCATATTCAACAGTTAACAATTCCTCCTAAACAGTTTGTTGACTTGAGCACTGATCCTCAATTTGCAAACTTTTTTGACGCTAACCAGAAGGTGGAAGACGGTCTAAAAGGTTTTAAGTATGCCATGCAACACCCGCGTACTTACTCCACTTATATTGAGGCTATGGCTAAGCACTTACTTAACTATAAGGGTACAACCTATGTAGGTAAAGTTTTAGGCGTTGACTTGCTTGTTGAATCTGTCTAACTCTAGTCAGAAGGGTCAAGTAACCATGTCGGAAGGTTCAAATTCTGTTATGTATTGCAATAAGCCTGATGAAGTCACGGCGGCTTATCCTTACGCTATATCGTTTCCTGGGATATCCGTACAAATCAATGCGGACGGTTCAGTAACTGGAGACAAAGAGGCTTTTCAAAAAGTTTTAGAAGAGTTGACGTGTACTGCTGTAATGAAGCAACACTCTCATTATGCTCTAACGTTTGCTCCGTTGTTGTTAAACGCTCCGTGGCGCCAACCATCTCAAAGGAACAAGTAACCATGTCTACTAACAATCAAATTGAAGCAGAAATTCAGGCTAAGGGTTTAACTGCTCCTAGGATTACTCCTCAAGACATTGAAAACACCATCACCCAAGAGTTTTATTTTTTAGCCTCTGACGGTGTGTTTGGGGAATACTACGATTCTCTTCCAAAGGAAGCAACTAAGCCTGAAGCGATAGCTTCACTTCCCGTAGCCTTATCCCTCTTGACCTTGTGTGTTTTAGTTCTCAAGAACGGTTTCACAGTGGTCGGTAAGTCCGCTTGTGCTAGCCCTGAGAACTTTGACGCGGAGCTAGGTCGTAAGATTGCTAGGCAAGACGCAGTTACTCAGATTTGGCCGTTGGAAGGTTATCGTCTTCGGTCAGAGTTGAGTTCTACTACAGCAATAGGAGTTATTAGTTCTGACAACTTGACAAATCAGACTGTACCTATTGGTGGTGGTACAGGTTGTTCTAGTTTTACCGCTAGAGAGGTTTTAATTGGTAAAGTTGATGGAACTGTAGTCTAACTATTTTGGGTGGGAGTACAGCTTAGACTTACTCTCACCCTCTGTGTTGCAGTAGTTTAATGGTAAAACACGGACCCTACCGAGATGAGCGGTTCAATTCCGTTCGGGAGTGTTTGCACTCTCTAGTTCAATGGTAGAACACGGTCAGCGCCGAGACGAGAGTTCGATTCTCTCCTGCGACCAACCTCGTAATTAAGGAGGTGTTATGTCTGTAACGGTAACAGCTGTTCATCGTCGTTCTTGTTGTAGCGAAATACATGAGGATTTTGTTTTTCTTGGTAAACTCCTAACGGTAGTTAATGATCAATTGGTCTATCCCGAAAAGCCATATTTCTATGTGTGTAAACACTGCGGCCTAGTCTATGAGGAAGAACACTACACGGACGCTGCGGGTTCCAGGGATAGTAGAATGGTTAAAACCAACGTTCGGATCAAAAACGTGTCCGAGTTTTTAGTTAACGGTTTTTGGTAATGGGGTTTGAAGTGGACAAAGCCTACATTTGTTTGTTGGGTGCTTTCATCAGTGGGTTGTTTATTGGCAAGTTGTTGTTTTTGATTCTAATCGGTAGTTGAGGAGTTTGGTGATGATTTATTTTTGGACTATTTACTTTTTTGGTTTTTTCGTCTATATGATCGGTAATTTAAGAAATATGGCGGATTTGAACTTTTCAGTGTTGTTTAACTACATGTTTCATCATAATTTTTGGTTGGGTTTAGCTTCTATTGTTAAGCTATTTTGTTTAGTCTTACTTGCCTGGACTTTCTGGCCGGTAATGATTGTTTTGGATTATCTCTATGTACGAAACAACAATCGTCGTGGATAGTCGTAGGCCGTAATTTTCCTAGAGGAGAAATAGCTCATGTTTATCAAGATCGGTAACGATTCGGTAGAGATCAACAGTTTTAATCTAACTGCTGATGAGCAAGAGTACCTTAAAGAAGAGATAACTAGAGGTAGGACTGATTGGATATTGGGCGTGATTCCTGTCTTTAGGGAAGAGCATGTTGGTGATAGGGAGACTGGCATACCTCTTAGACGCATTCCAGGAAAACTATCTTTTGATCTAACAGGCTGTAAGGAATCAAAAGAATATTTCTACAGTTGGTTTACTAGGGTAATGGATCATAAAACATGGGTCGGTTGTAAACAGACTGTTGAGATTGACGGTACCAAGTTCTTTGGCTGTTTTCCTGTAAATATAGGTAGGATTGTCAATGTGGTTGACATGTCCTACGACAGTAAGGAACCAAAGCCGGTTCCAGTGAAGACTTTAGAAGAAGCTTGGTTGAGTTAAGGAGTTTGCGTTGTGGGTGCAATAATGTTTGCTGGAGATAGTCCCAACACTAAGTCCCTAAACTTTAGGGTATGCTGCACTCTTGTAGACTATTGGAGTGGTCAGGTAGACAAACCAGAGCTTAACCCAGAAGACTTCAAGATTAGGCATGATCCTGACACCTGGGAGGCTAGGGAAGGTTGCTATAGCATCCCGGATTATTTGGTGCAAGCTGCTGATGAAGTAGTACCTTTATTGTTTTCTCCAGACTGGTTGCCTGACTGGTGGGAGTACAATAGAAAACTAATAACCCAACTTGACTGGGACGTTGCTCGTGGGTTTTTGAAATACGCTGCGTTGTCCAAATCGGACATCGTTGGTAGTTTTTAATCTAGGAAAGGGTGTTGTTATGAATGCGCTAAACTATTTAGGTGAACTAGACCAGCAACCTACTAAGTTTGATGACTATGATTTCTATAATGATAAGAATACGGGTCAAGGGTACATTGCTATTGACGGTAAGTGGGTAATGTACAACCTGTCATACACTCCACTTGCCTCTAGCGTTCAACGTGGTACAGACGCTACAGTTAGTAGTTGGGTCGGAGACAGTGGTTCAAATAGTTCCGACGTTTGTGCCTGTGTTGCAGGAGTAGGTTGTTAGGGTGGGTTCGTAATTTTTAATCTAGTCTGTGGAGAGAAGTTATGCGTACAGTTAAAATTGTTGCTGAAGTTGGTCATGGTAAAGTAAAATTAGCAATGGCTAGTGCTCTAGGTTTAACTTTGTTTGATTCCAAGCTTAGGCTTCGTTTTCTCAGCGAGGAATCAACAACTAAAGAGTTAATCACACATTTTGCTAAAGCGTACAACGATCTCGTTAAAGAAGGAGATTTAATAGTTTGGGGTTCGTTTACGGCCGAAAACATTGGAGAGTTACCCGAAAACCCTTGTGACTACGTGTTTCTGGATATTATTGATCCTGACCTTCGGGAAAAGTTGTATGCTTGGGCAGAATCAGTTCTTGGTGATGCTGGTACACTGGTTCTTGTAGAGTAAGTTTAGTTTTATATGACGAACCACTAGAGATTCTAAAGTTTTAGTGGTTCGTAGGGAGGTAAAATCAATGACTGAATTAAATCTTTTAGGCGTGTTAGATAAGCAACCTACTACTTTTAAAGACTATGACATCTACTATGATAAGAATAGCGATCAAGCGTACATTGCTATTGGTAATAAGTGGGTAATGTACAATGCTTCAATTGATCCTGACAACTCTGATAATAACGTAGACGTTGTAGAGAAGTCTACTTGGAAAGGCTCTAGCCCAATTTCCAGTTCTGATGTTTGTGCCTGTGTTGCAGGGTTAGGTTGTTAGGAAGGAGTAGTAACTATGTTTAAAGACTTATACCAGTACATTGAAGCACACTTGTCCAAATGGAAGTTTAATGATAAAGCTGATTGGGAGGTTAGAGAATCAGGAGGTGCAATAGTTTACCTTAAGAAAGTAGCAGAATATGCGAATTCTTTTCCAACCTTAAGCGTTTGTTTTAGTTTACGTTATAAGTTATCTTATGTTGAGTTAGGTTACGGCTTATTTATCAATGATAATGTTAGTGGCAAATACATCATAGTTCATGATGGTGTAACCTCCGAGTCTCAAGCTTTAATAGATAAATATGATTTAAGAAATGATAGTACTAAAATCAGTAAATTGATAAATTCTTTGGTACCTGTAGTTTTGATTAAGTCAGGGAATCCAGATTACCTCGTTTTAAAATTAACGGATGAAAAAGTCACAAAGACTCGTTACCTTGAGTTATTTGAAGTTCTTGACTCTATAGGATATAAGCTTTCTCCAGTTAAGTCAACTTTTAACTCTAAAGAGTTGTTTTATCATTTTGCTAAACCTGGAGTAAAGGTTATGGCTCGTAATGTGGACAAAGAAGTAGGTAAAATCTATTCCTTTAAGGAAGCAGTTGAAGTGTGTAAGTGGTTTGATGACACACGGGAAGATTTTGAAAAACTTAAGGAAGAAATGCTCCACTCTATTCTAATGGAAGTTAGAGCGCGAGATAAGTCTAATAAAGAAGAGTAAGAGTCGTGGTTCGTTCGGATGATACATCTGAGGTAATATACTCTCTTGAAGGGGCTAAGGAAGCTTGTAAGTGGTTTCAAGAGCATCGGGAAGAGATTCGAAAGTCAGAAGAAGAGGCTTTTCAGGAAGTTTTATTGAGAGTGCGGGCACGACGTAAGTGTAATAAAGAAGAATAAAAGTCATGGCTCGCAGCGGAGATAAGCAAGAGAAAGTCTACTCATTTGAGGAGGCTAAAAGGGTGTGTCAACGGTTTCATGACACTCAGGAAGAGTTTAGAAAAATTGAGGAAGAAGCTTTTAACTCAATACTTAAGGAAGTTAGAGCTGAACAAAAGGCTAACGGTGGCAAGCCGGTAATAAAATAAATACACCTGTAGATAAAAGGACCCGGTTGTTCCTAGTTGAACAACCGGGTTCGGGGTAGAGAAATAATGATCAAGATTAAATTTGAAGATTCGCCGAAGGTGGTAGATTACTCTGACGATTTGCCTATTAGTGACGAGGTGTTAATAGATAGTGGTGAAATTGTGCTACGGTTCACGTTTCCGTTGCGGCGAGAAGTAGACCTGAAGTTCAAGTGTAAAGCCGGGTTTAGCAGGTTAACTTTGTTCAAGTGTGTTAATTTAGGTTATTCTCGTATTTATGACAAGGAAGAGGAAGAAGTTGGTGACCCTGGCCGTATGACCGGACTGAGAAACAGGAAAGAGAGCAACGGTCCTTACGGTATTTGGGGTTACTACTTGGACGATTTAGTCCTGGACCGGATCGTGTTCAAAGAGGTTGAGTGTTTGGGTAAGAGCCTGAAGAAATCAGTTAAAAGAGTCATTGGTTTTGTTGAACTTGTGGTGTGATGGAGGGTAAAACAATGACTATCGTTCGTAGTTTAGACGCCAAGCTTAATCTGGCAATTGCTAAGAGCTTGTCAACGCGTAGGAATGTCCTAAAACTAGAAAACTGGCCTTACTCCGATGATGAGTTGGAAGGTATCTTCGCGGGGTTGTTAACCCTAATTGATAACTACCAGCCGGATTGGGATAACACCAATTTGCAGAGTGGGCTTAAGAAAAAGTTGTCCCTCTGGCTTTACATTTTTCCTAACCCTTTGGTTGAGTTTGCGAAAAACAATCCTGATGTCGATGTTACTGTTAACTTTGAGGGTAATATCGCTGGACCCGCTGGATTGGAAGAGCAGCTTACGCCACACCATGCTAAGTTCATCATGGGCAAGTTGAAGCCTTTGTTAGCCGGGTCCATTTGGGATGTTCAGTGTGTTATTCGTTATAGCACTGACATCTCCTGGGTTGAAATCTACACGGTGCTAAATAGTGACTGGATTAAGTTGCCAGAGTTTGCGGCGTGACAACTTTTCTTTTAAGTCAGCAACTTTTTAGTTGACTTTCTAGAATTGGTGTGTTAATATCTAGGTAGAATAGAAAAGGGAGTAATTGGCTAATGTGCCAATTACTCCCTTGGGGTGGTGTTAGCTTTTAGTGGTTAGTCACGTAGGTTAGAGTAGTTCAGCTTGATACCCAAAACTGGACAGTGAGTAGGAAGCTCTTTCATACCCGTAAGTGCAAGAATTTCTGCACGGCTGGTAGGTTGCTTGAAAGTCTCAGTGGTTACTGGAGTCTTTTGGCTAGTCATGATTAGATTCCTTTTGAGGTTGGTTGTATTGGTACATTGGGTGTAGTGAACAACTGGAGTAGGTAACATGGGTGAAAGCAAGCTTAAGAAGAAGTTGAAGACTAGCAAGTTGGAAAAGTCTGAGAACGTAGTATTCAACGAGAGCGAAATAGCTAGAATGTTAACAGACATTGAAGCGCAGGCTAAACTAGAAGGTGTACCCTTTGGGCTCTGTGCAGCGGACATTAAAAAGGCAGCTAGTGTAACACATTGTCCTGTTTTAGGAACACCTTTGGACTACTCTAGAGGTTTAGCATTTAAGGGAAAGTTTTACAAGGTGTTGGGTTAGACACCTTTGGATTCCATCCAGTCTAAAATAGAGATCGTTGTTTCAGCAGGCTCTGCCTACTAATCTCTGCCTTAATGTCTTCTGGAGTATTCACCTTAGACTTAGTAAGATGATCTTTTACAACAGGTGTTGTAGAAATTCTAGGTTTAGATGATAGAGGAACACCTTTAGTTTTGTTGAGTTTAAGGTCTCTAAAAGTCTTAATAAGCATAACGTCTTCTACTTTACGCATCCACTTAAACAACAGTTTAAGCTCTTCAACAGTAGCGTCAAGTTTTAGCCCATTAGCACGCGCTGATATGACCCAGATGTTCGAGGGCTCGTACCCCCTCGAATTGTCAATTCTATCAAGTGAAGGCGAATTGTATCTCATAGTATCGTTAGTGTAGCATAGACGTATGCCTAGCACGACACATCTCGCAGGAAGTTTGATGTCTTCTGGCGTTATAGTAAACGGCATACCCTTCTTTTTAGCTCTGTGCTTGGCCCTACGGTACATACTCATACGGTAGTCATCGTTTGTGATATAGTTAGTTTTAAACTTAGGGTCACCTTTAAGAGCTGAAATTATTGACCCTAATTCTCTTGAAGATTTAAGGTCATTTTTAAGTGTGTTAGCTCGGTGACTCATACAAAATACTAAACCTACGAGGTAACCTTTACGTGGGTAAAATTTGTCATAAGAAAAATAATTTCTCATATCTCCTTCACCACGTTTACCAAAATAGTTTAGTTTTATATTTAAAACTGGACAATACTCTGGATATTCAACATCGTCAATTTCAATAGCAAAAGGAATTCCGCGTTTCTTGCAGCGACTTTTAAGAGCGGAATAGTTTGCTTTTATGCGAAGCATTCTGGTGTCAGTATCTATTTTATTTACGAAATTGTGGCTTTTTAGAAAAGCCTTTTCGTAATCCTCTGCGTAACGTTTCCTGAGTCTAAAGTATAAGGCGTGGCTTATATTCAGTCTATCTTTTATATCTCTTACTGTAGTACCTAACCTTAATAAAGCAAACAGTTTTTCTGCTATTTGCTTTTCTAAACCAAACTTGTCTTCCACAATGTTATAAGAGTCCATTAGCTGTGGGTTACTATAGATATAGCCTAACATAGAAGATGCAGGTAAGTCTAAAATTCTAGCAATTTTATCTAGGGACCTACCCTTAACCAACAGTTTATTAAACCTCGACATAGTCTTATTGTCGAGTAACCTAGTTTTAACAGGCTTTTTACTCTCTTTAAACTCCTTTATAGCCCTACGCACAGCTCTTACTTTAAGATTTAGTAATTCACTAATTTCTATAGTAGACTTTCCCGCTTTTAGCAGAGGTGCAATGCTATTAGTGTATAGACTTAGATTATATGAGGTTTGAGACTTCTCAAAGCTATCTTTTAGTTCAGGGTGGCTGTCTAAAATAACATCAACCCCTTTACGTCCTATACCAAGCTCTTTCTCAACCGCCTTTTTAGTATAGCCTTTAGATAGTAATTCTATTATCTTGTCTACGTTATCTCGGTAGTCCCTTTTATTCTGTTCTCGTCTACCTAGTAACTTCTCTCTAGAGATACCTTTATCATCAAGAAAGTCAACCATAGTCTCATAATTAACACCCGCCTCTTCAGCTAATTCTCTGATAGAATCCACACCAGATTTTATCAATTTTAGAACATAAGTCTTGTCTAAAGTTGTCCGGTTTCTTAAGAAGTTAACAGGACCTGCGTCATTTCCCCGGTTTAGCAGTTTATTATTTCTTAGAAAACGGTACATGAAGTTATAGTCAACTTCTAGTTTAATAGCTAAGTCGTTTATAGAAGTTACTCCCTCATCAATTAAAGCTTTGACTGATGACATCATCTTATCATGTGCTTCCTTCTTTTTAACATCTCTAATATTTTTAAGCACTATATCTAACCGTATGTCTTGTCCGTTTCTAGTAATAGTCCTACTTCTAAGGAAATGTAACATAGAAACATAGTGACAATTCCAATGAGTTGCCAATTCCGCTATATCTGTAATACCCTTATCAATCATCTCAACTAGTTTGTTTTCCTTTTCCTGAGCTTCTTCAGGAGTTATACAAACACGACCTAAGCTATTTATAAACATATTAGTTCACTCCTTCTTGAAAAGTCACTGGGACTTTGTTTGAGCTTGGATGTAGGACTTGATACTTAGTAGAGCAACAGACCCAACAGACGCAATAAAATACGAGCGTGACCATAGGGATGGAAACCTAGTCTTTACGTCCTTAAATTTGTTTCGGATATAGTTTGAGGAGCCTGACTTGATCCTAACCACTACGTTATGTATTCCGACTTTAGGGTCTACGTCTAGTACAAGGTGTATACTCTCTACAACCATCTCGCAGTCTACAAGGGTATAGCCAATGTTCTCTTGTTGATCTTTTAGCCATTTTTCAAAGGCTTTCTTAACATCACCTTCAAAAACTTTACGTTTAAACTTTGAGCATAAAACTACATGATATTGGCAAGAGTAGACCCTTTGCTCAACTGTATGATATGCTTTACGCTTATTCTTGATTAACATAGTCAAACCCTTCAGTAAATTTTTAAATTTCTCTCACTAAACAAAATTAAGTTATTCCCAAAACGTAAAATGAGAAATTTCAACTTTTGATGTTTGCGTTTGATTTAGCAAGGGTTAACGTCCAGTTATTAGTGTTTCAACCAACTTCGCAATTTTTGTTTATTAGTGCCAAAGTTTTCTACACTTTTTAAACCCTATTATCCTCCTAGAAAGGTATCTTTACCATGGCTTTCGCCAAGAAAAATGCACCACCTAAGCCTACTCTAGCAGAACGAAAAGCTACCAAAAATGCTGAAGCGGCTGCTGTAGCTGACATGGACAATCCGTTACTCAACTATTATCTTGATAAGATTGAGTCTTTGAACAAAGCTTACAACATTACAACTTCGGCGTTAACTTCCCTTAATCCTCTTTCCACTGGAAACTTAGTTCTTGATTTACTTACGGGCGGAGGGTTGCCTTGTGGTACAATGACACAGTTTTCTGGTCAAGAGGCTAGCTCTAAAACAACAGCTTCAGTTCACGTCTTCGGAGAGGCTCTTAAGACGAAAAACATGCTGATAAGGCTAGCGGATCCCGAGAACAGTTTAAACGAAATCTACGCACGTAATATTTTAGGAGTTCCTGTTGAGGAGGTTTTTGGCACTAAAGATTCTAATGGTTCTTGGGTACGTCGTCCTCGAGCTTTTTATAGTGATAGTTCAGGGTTTGAGTCCTTTTTCTTACATACTCGTGATTTGCTGTTAAGCTTACCAGAACGTAGGTATATGCCAGAAGAGAAATCTTGGTTTCTTGTGTGGCCTTCTGCTAAGGATGGCGTGCGCGAACGGCTAAAGACGTTAGGGATGACTCCTAGTGCTAAGCTGTTTTCGAGTACGGGCAAATACTGGGTGAAAACCGAGGAAACAGGTCCTGCTGGTATAGTTATATGCGATTCTTTCCCGGCCCTCCTCGGAGAATCACATGACGAAACTGGCGATGATTCCGGTACTTCTGGTCTTGCGGAGACGGCTAGGCTATTTTCTACTTTTCTACCTAAGGTTGTAGGGAAGCTTAGGTCCAAGGGATTTATCTTGTTAGGCATAAATCAGATACGGGAGAGGCCGGGGAGGGTCAAATCCCTATATGAATGCGGAGGTAGGGCACTTCAATTCTACTCAGGGTTGCGTATCCGGTTTTTTGCTACTGGGGTACCTCACGCTTCCTCGTACAAAGTTGACGAGTTAGAGCCTGCTTCGTGGGTAGATGATGCCAATGATAAATATGTTTATAAGTCCTGTACAATTACGAAGAATAAATCTGCCGGTACAGCCGGGTTTACCGGTCTTTTGCGGGTCTGGACAAAGGATAGTAACGGAGAAGGTCGTGGTTACTGCCCTGCCTATGACGCTTACCAATATTGTCTAATGACAGGGTTGGCTGACGGTAAGCGTACCGGATTCCGTCTTGTAGGTAACGAGAGCATAGCTACACCTAAGAAGGTAACCTTCTTGGAGTTCAAGAAATATATCTTAGCTGCACAGCTTGGTCCTAACGAGAAGAAGGAAGCTGCTAAGCTGTTGGGTTACAAGTCTTACATTGATCTTCGTGAGACTTTCTTTGCTGAGATTCGCAGTGGAGTCGGTTTCAAAAAAATGACCGAGAAGAATCAGAGCAAGGGAATCTCTGCTAAGGAAGAGATTGTAGAGACCGACCTAGAAGCCGACTAAAACCTAAAAAGTCCAGTTGGTCAAAAACGCCGAAGGCGAAAATGACCAACTGGACTCTAACCTAAAGGCCACAACAAAAATGTCCGATACACTAGAATCCTATCTACCTATTCCAGACTCCACCTTTCGCTCAATGCGTCAAGCGTTGCACAACAAAGGGGTGGATGTAGGAATGACTAAAGGTGTCCCAGAATCGGAAGTAGTTAACTACTTGTCCAAAGTCCCGGCGTCCAAAGTCTCACCGTCAAAAGAATCCCTGCAACAATTGGCCGACAAGATGGTTGTAGTGTCTACTCCAGGTGACCCTTCTACCGCTACACCCTTAACCTACGACTCAGACTATGTAGTAACCGGCACCACAGTTATTCTCTAACCCCTAAAGGACTCCAACAAAAATGACCAACTCTTTTAACTGGACCGAAACCTCAAATCCACAAACCGCCCTAGTAATGGTTGAATCGGACAAGGTTTCAGAGATAACACAGTTCAAGCTAGGTCGCTCCAACCTAAACTCCTGTGACGCCTTGCTATCATCCCTATCAGCCGCGTCAAACATTAACCTTAGCATAGTTCAGTTTTGCCGCTACAACTTGATAACAAAGCACGGAGCCGAAATAACAGTCCTAGTCTACCCTAGTAATATGAATCCCCTAAACGTCTGTGAGTACCTGACCAACCTGACCCCCTTCAGTTTCAAATACATTCTTCCTCCTACTGATTTAACTCTAACCGCTACTAAACTCTTATCCGAATTCGTACTACAACAACGGAACAAGTACAACAACCGTTGTGTAGCTTTGATGTCCTGTAGGGTAGACTCTACCTTACCTAACTATCCCCGCCCAGGTGAAGTCTTTGATTCTACGACCCTAGCCTACTACGCTCCCCATAGTGCTGTATTCTTCAACGTCTTCAGTAATAAAGTAGAAACGGTCCCTATTACCTTGTTCGTTCTAGAAAACCTCCTAGAGTTTCATAACTACCCTCATGGTTCCCTATTTGTTTCCGACATTATACACCTTCTCAACCCTCTCCTGCCTAACCAAGTAGACAGCTTAAAACAACAAAACATCAATTCCGTAGTCCTTCGTCAAAGTTGCGGTATTTTCCTAAGCACCAACCGTCTTCTCAGCGGTCACACGGTCCACTATCTCAAAGTAGATCAAGCCTTACGTGCTTGGCTCAATCAAACAGACCAACTGTCTGTTATTGATACTATGTACAATAATGAACTTTATCTTATCACCTTTAACGACATGGTTGCCCACCTCCGCCAGGAAAAGTTGCTACCGTACCGTGGTGGTGACAATAACTACTACGACCTACAGTTAACTAGCCAACTAGCTATTATCCACGTGGACGTTTCCGACCATGTTAACGCGACAAAGGATGTCGGTCGTTCCAAGTCTTCTACTTCTAAATCCCAGTGTTCTTGTCACGGTTCCCTCACTGACGAACCGAATCTTGCTGCTAAGCCAAGTAGCCCCAAACAACCCTTTCCCGATTATAAGTGTTCCAATAACGCTATCAACGTTGACGCTAACAAAGTGGCAAAAGACCCAAGTAACTCCTCTGCTAACACTTCTTACGTAACCCTATCTGGAGAGGTCACCTTGACTAACATGTTAACCAGTGGTCCAACTACCACAATCACTCTAAAATCTCCCCTGGACCAACTGCTAAAGTCGTTACCTGACCTGATGAAGACTGTAGTGCCGGGCTACGAAGTAATTGACTACAGTTTAACCGCTCAAGGTACTAAAGTCCGTCTGCGTAACAACCAGACTAAGGAAGAAACTTGGCTAAGTTTCAACTCTTGACTTGAATCTAGTGGAGATTAACCTATTCTCCCTCTCATCATTATTAAAGGCTCTAAAAATGAAACTATCTGATTTTCTACGACTGTTCCACGGTTTGAACCCAGAAACTGAGGAAGTTGATCTAGGTCCTCCTGACATTTGTAAGAGTGCCTCAATAGGCGGTATTGTTAGGTTCAAGCAGTCTCCAGACGACACTAAGGGTATTCTTCGGATTTGCGATCATAACGTAAGCTATAAATCAGAATACCTCCTCCCTTTGCATCCACCGACCATTCCGGCTCCGGCTACTATAACCACAGCACCTTTAACCACAGCACCTTTAATAACTACTACGCCAATACAGTAATCAGTGGCCTGAAGTAAGTGCGGTTGCTGTGGTACTCCTAACGACTATTTGTCCTAGTAACAAGGACTCAAAAACTATGGCCTACGATTGCATCCCTTGCGTCGAAACTTTAGAAGCAGCGTTAGCTCCATCCTATAAAACCGCTGATCAGCCAGTTTTCATAACTTCAACCAAGAAGTTAGCTCTGTTCAACGATGATTCTGAGCTAGTTGCAGTAGTTACCGGTGAAGAGTTTACTGGTACGTGTTGTGTTTGTGGCGATGTTCAATACCTAGATAACGGCATAGTAATTGCTTTTGGTGCTGGCAAATACACCTTCTTCCCAGTAGTTGTTACTCTTGTGTCTAAGACATACAGTACAGGTCCTGGAGTTGTTTACAAGTTTTCTTGGACTTGTGCTGAAGACGTACTAACTAGCAGTCGCGTAACAGCCTCCGAGTATAACAATTACAAACGGTTGTTTACCTAATTACCAAAAAGGGTCCGGGTAATCTGTTAATTACCCGGACCTTCATGAGGAATCAATAAAATGTTAGACTGGACTAAACCGCTACGCACTAAAGGTGGACCTAATCTTCCCAGTGAACCTGTCTTTATGGTAAAACCGTTAGATTCTTCTTACACCAAATATCACCATGATTCTCGCACCCACCAAGTTTGGTTCATTCCTGATGCTCCTGATATCTATCGTCTGTACGGCGTTGACGGTGAAATCTATACATATGGCAGTGATCATCCTTTAGACCTAGAGAACTACATTCCAGATCAAGATTTTCTATCCCGCCCAAGAGAAAAGTCCATTTGGCGACCTACGCCTATTGATTCTTGTCACCGAGCTTACGATAGCGTTTTCTATCAAGTAATCAATGTAATTGATCTAGATGATCAGTTCAATTCAGAACCTACAGTAGTTTTTGGGCGTTCTTATTACAGTAAAGCTAATAACTACTCTCTACCACTCAGTCGGTGGGATGACCTCATGGTTCCCGCTACTCTTGACGAGATAATTGAGTTTAAAAGCTCTTTGACCAAAGGTTCTAATAAATGAAACAAGCAGTAATTGTGTACGAAAGCGAGTTTGATGAGGATGATGGTACCTACCCACTAAATTATGTAGATGAAGACTGTACTCTATTAGAGGATTTAGGTTTCACCGTTTTAAAAGTAGAGTCCGGGAAAGATTACTACCCACCTCAGACTTTTGTACACGTAACTCATCCAATGCTACCAGACGCTTGTGCTACAGCTAAACAGGTAATAGAGTTTGACTACGACTGGCCTAATCCCGGAGTTAAACCAGTAGTCACTAAAATAACCGTAATTGAACCTTGGGAAGATGAATAATGTCAAACTATTCAGAACAAAATGCAAAGAACGTCTCAATTATTGTTCTTTGCGTTGGTTTTGCGGCTTTCTTTTTATTTGCACTTTGCTTTATGCATTCGGATGATGCCAGTGCTACTAAGACTCTAACGGACGCCGGTTTCCGTAACATACTCATCGAGGGTTATAGCTACCTCGGTTGTTCTGATGAGCCGTACCACACCAAGTTCACCGCTACCAACTACAACGGGATAGTAGTCCATGGTATCGTTTGCGGTGGTCCTTTCAAATACAACACTATCCGGTTTAACTGAACTTTTCGGTTCAACCAACTCAACCAACTCAACCAACTAAAATTCTCTAAAATAACTCTTGACTTCCTAGTTTAATTTTGCTACACTACGTTTAATAATTACCCATAAGAAAAGGTTAACAAAAATGACCCATCAAGTAGTAGAGTCAATACTAACTAGTACTATAAAAGATGTTGATCAAACTCCTGTTTTCATTCATCTTATCTCTTCTACTTCTGAGATTCCATCAAATCTAGCAGATGGTATCCATTACGCAGTGACATCTTGTGATGCCATTGAAGCCTTGATTTATGAAATTCGTACTATTATTAAATCGTCAATTAAAAGTCAAGCATCACCGCCTGCTGGGATAGTTCGTGGTAAGGTATCAACACCACTAACTGCGACGTACTCAGTAGAAGTACGGGACGCTTTAACTAACGTCGGAATTAACCCAATCGTCCACAGAGCCTCCAACAACTACTTGTGGGGTACTGACTTAGTGTTAGACAGTGTAGTCCGGCGCATAGTCCCTATTATGTTAACGGTAAATTTGGTAGACGGCTTAATTAGACATCTTGCTCCTACTTTCCGAGGGTTAAACGATTCGCTAACTAGATTTGATTTAGTTAAAGAATCAAATGAAATTTTAGCCCGTTTTGTGAATCGTAGCCATTATCCAATTTTTTATGAAACTCATGTGGTGTGTGACGAGAGTAACAATCACCAAGATAGCTTAGCAGAAGGCCCAAACCTTCATATACGTTTTCTCTACTTGATGAATAATGTCTATGCTATCTTGAAACTGGACCATGCGTTTGTGGAATCTTGGGTTACTTCTGATCTACCCAAAGAAGTTAAGTTCGTTCAGACCAATCTTTTGTAGGAGCAGTTAACAATGCCAGAATCCGAACCTAACCCAAACCACGACTGGAAATTAGTAGAATGCACAGTGTATGATAATAACTGGTCTTCTATTCCTATTCCGTATAGCTATGAGATAGCTAAAGCGCCCTACAAGTTAACTGGCTTTGTAAAGTGGTTAACCGACATAGCTAATTCAGTACATCCAGACTACCGCAATAGTCTAAATGTAATGGCTTGCATTGACTGTGATGAGGATAATTACTACTATACTAATTTTGAAATACGCTACAAGCGTCCTGAGACCTTTGAAGAACATCGTCAACGAATAGAGCGTAGCCTCTCTGTAGAAAAGTCAATCTCCACACGAGAGCTAGAAACCTTGGAAAAACTAATAACTAAATACCCAACGGCTGCCTCTGACATGGTAGCTAACTTAACAAAAGGAGAGTAGCTTGAGTTTAACGAACCTTGAACATTTTGAGACTACTACAGTATCTGCTGCAGCCTATTTACGTGGTAGTTTGCATTTCTACGGTGGTGAGTTTAATTTAGACACCGGTAAACTAACCTTAGACTCTGCTGTTGATTTAGATACGGCAACCAAGTCTTTTTGGGAAGCATTTCAACAGCTTGTTTCTGATGAGCGTCAAGCAATAAAGGCTGAAACAACTAGAGAATTGCTTGAATTTTCAAGGTCGTTGTTATCCCTTGGAACTTCTGAAACCGACCCTCGCTACTCTCAAGGTGTCAAAGACTCCTTGTCTGCCTTGACTAACAAGTTGCTAGGCATTAGTGCGTTAACTTAACCCGCCAACTCCACAAAAGGTTCAAAGAGTTTTAGTCATGTCAAATTCTATAATCACATCTTTCCCTACTATTTCTATGGACCCTGCCGTAGTAGCCAAAGCTTTAGTTGCTGGTTATTGGCAAGGATTAGATGATGCTATTGCTGAAGTTCGTCCGTTGGTTCTCCTTAAAGGCTATCCTAGTCAAGAGTACCTGGAAGGTTATGAAGCGGGAATCCAAGCAGTAGTTACCGTGTTAGAAGAAAAATTAAAAGCTTCTCTAAGCTAGAGGAAACTTAGTCAAGAAGGCATCACATCTACCTAAAAGGGTGCCTAGTCATGTCCTATTTGTTGCACACGTTCCATGCTCCTCAGCTATCTGACCTGTTAGGTTTGCTGTCTTTATTTTCCAAACCCAAGCGATCCACTATAACTACACCTAAGTTGACTCCCGATCAAGCTAAGGTAACTAAAGTTTCCTATCTAGACTCGATGTTTCATCCTGACATTCTGCCAGATACTGCTAATATAGGTGAACTGTACCTCTGGCTACATGCTAGATTTGACGAACTTCCTTCTAATTTAACTACGATCAACTTAGCTCAAGGATTAGTGGACGCTTGGCTGAACTTGCACACAGACTTACCGACCTTATTTGGTACAGTTGACTCCATTCATGTTTCAATTTCTAAAAATAACCACTTCCTTTTTGATATCTGGTTAAAGAACCTACCAATTAAGTTGCGGCTTTATCCCAGCAACCTCAGTAACTTCCTAGAAACTCCTTAACCAAGGATACACCTCCAATGCTACTTTATCAAACCTATGCAACCGATCATTCTATTGACTTTGGTGGTGAGTTACTGGCTGATCAAGAGCTAATTAGCTATAACCTTAAACACATTACTGACAATTCCACTTCCTACTGTCAAGATGATTCAAACTCATTAGAGCTTAATTACCTAGAAACACCTAATTTAGACGTTATTCGTACTGCCTACTCTTTTCTCCAAGACTGGGTGGAACCTAATTTTGGAGAAATTCACCTGAACCGGTTTGATTCCTATTCACCCTTACCGTCATCTTTAGCTTCGTCAGCCACTTTGCTGAATTGTAAAATTGTTAAAGTTAAACTGACTAAATCTACAGACAATAAGGTAATTACTACTTTGTACATTCATTACGATACTCTGGAACCTTTTGACATTGAGTAGTTTTTAACTAGGATATTAGTTATGATTCTAGGAGACCGACGAATACATTTATGGCTAGGCGACTGTCTTGATAAAATGCAGGATATAAAAGACAAGTCAATTGACCTTATTCTTTGTGATTTGCCTTATGGCACCACTGCCGCACACTGGGATTCTGTCATCCCTTTCGACGAATTGTGGGCGCACTACAAACGAATTGCTAAACCAAACTGCCCTATTGTCCTTCACGCTAGTCAACCGTTTACCAGTGCTCTGGTTATGTCTCAGCCTAAGTTGTACAGACACGGTTGGATATGGGTGAAAAATAGGGGAACAAACCCTTTTGCTGCAAAGTACGCACCGCTAAAAAAGCATGAAGACATCCTTGTCTTTGGTCTAAAGACTCCCTACTACAATCCGATCATGAGAAACGGTAAACCTTACTCAGGGTTTTCTAGTGCAGATAAACAACTAGGCGAAGTCTACGGTAAGTCCAAGAGTAAGCACAAAGACAATCCAGAAGGTAAACTTCTACCTGTCTCTGTACAGCACTTTGATTGTGAATTTGGTTTACACCCGACCCAGAAATCGCTCAAACTAGTAGAATACCTAGTTAAAACTTATTCTAAGCCTAACGGTTGGGTCTTAGACAACTGCATGGGATCGGGTACCACTGGGGTAGCCTGTGTCAATACGGGTCGTCGCTTTATCGGTATCGAGAAAGAGCAAAAATACTTTGATATCGCAGTCAATCGTATAAAATCAGCTTTAAAGATACCAGTTTCTGTACCGATGGCTAAACCAATTCCTGGGTTGAAATCTTTGTTTTGACCTTTCTACGTCTATGCTCTAACCCAAAAGGCACCTTTAAAATGACTTCAATACCTATGACTCTATGGAACGATACCACCTTAAACAGTAAAAGTGGATTGAATAACATCAACCGTAAGCGAGTAATCCTATTCTTTCAAGACCTAATAAAAGACTTACTTGAGGGTCGCTTAGCTTCTGTCCTGCAAGAAAAGGTTCAAGCTAACTTAGCTGCTAACATTCAAGATAAGATTGATCATTTTGAATCTCGTGGTCTGGCTCGGTAACTATCAGTAACAAGTTTTTAACTTGGACAGATTTGCAGCCAAATTTCTTCATTCGTAATTGGGCTAAGGTTGGTGCTTGGCTAATTGACCGTAAGTTTATTCCTACGGATAAACCACACTGGACTCACAAGCTTTTCCCAATTACAGCTCAATCTGTAGTGAGACATGATTGGTCATTGATTCAATCCGACTTATCCAATGTGGCAACTGATGATTCTATCTCTTTAACTAAAGATTGGGATTTTCTGTTTGCTGCTATTGAGCACCACACTGTAGCCTTGTACAAAGCTGAACTAACCTGTCCACACACGGCGGTCTACGCCAAAGTTACCTTAAATTTTAGTGATTCTCCTACTACCTTAGTCTTCGTGCTGTCTCACCACCAATAAGGACTATCCTACAATGTCTAATAACTTAACTGTTGACCTCTCTTCCGTAATGCAGTCTGCTAAGGACAACATCAAGCAGCGGATCAAGGACTCATTTACCGCCTTGATCCCTGACGAAGTGTTCACCGCGATGGTGGAAACGGAGATCAAATGGTTTATCACTGACACTACCGCAAACCCTACCTACTATCGGAATGACGTAAAGTTACCTTCTCCTCTTAGAGCTATGATTCAGCAAGAGTTGGAAAACCAATTCAAAGATATGATCAAGACCGAAGTTGCTAAACCTGAATACTGGTCATCTAACTATTCTGGCAACATGTCTTTGCCTGCTGAAGCCGTTAAGGCAATAGTTAAAGAGTGCATTCCGCAGATTGTCGAATCTGCTATTGGTAACACAATTCAGATGTTCATTAGCCGGTTGCGGCAGTGATTGTTTGTCACCATTAACAATAAGGACACCATTAAAATGGCCGAGTTTCCTAATACTACTGATCTTGTAGAGTTTCGCGATTGGCTTAATGCTCAGTTTCTAACTGGTGAGCTACCGTCAACTGCAATCACACGTGCCCAAAATGCTACACAGCGTTGGCAGGATTCTGTTGCTCTTGACAGTAAGCACATTATTTCCAAAGGTCACTCTATAAACTCCATAACTGTTGACTACACTAACAAGGAAGACGGATCGCCTACTTTCCTTCTGTACCCAGTAAGTCGTGAAGGTACACCGCTTCCTCCGGTTTGAACTATTGTTTTGTGTAATAATAACAAGGAATCTTAGTTATGTCTTCAGTTCCAGTTTTAGATTTGTCAGATATTACTGATCTAACTGCACCTCCGCAAACTCCAGAAGTAGCTCCGTTTGAGCTTCCCTTTGATCCAGAAGAGGAAGTGTCAAAGGTTATTTCTAAAGCTCAAGAGGTGTTCACTGCCGAGATGACTCGTCGGAACATTGCTCACTATTCTTGGGATGACTTACCTCAGCAAGTTAAAAGTGCTTACATTGAAATCGCTCGTATCGCTTGGTTACAAGATTACGTAAACGAGCAAAACAAGAACGCTCCCGGTAATCAAGCTGTTGTAGAAGTTGACGATTGTAGCCACGATGTTAACATCAAGTCAAATACGCCTAACATTTTCTTATTCCTTGATGATTCGAAAGAGGAACTATTTAGGCTGATTAAGACTTGCGACGGTAAGTTAGATGTACTACTTACTGACAAGGTAACTTACACCCAAGCTGCCAAAGCGTTTCTACAAATTGTATTTGATCAGGCCAACGTTACTCGTAATAGTCCGATTGACCATGCACTAGAACTAATGCGTCAAGGTCACTGGGTTACTCGTGGTGCCTGGGTGGATAACAAATCGTTTGACTCGATTCAAGCTTATGCTATGAACCCGTCAACCGGCGAGTTTTACTACCAAGACATCAATCCTCGTAACCCAGGAATCAAGCCTGTAATCGGTCTACCTATCCGTTTAACTGCTGTACCTTGGTCTATAGCTGACTTGGAAGCCAAGGATTGGATGGTCTGGGGTAAGCTTCGTCGGATTGGCAAGGCTGCCTTAGACTTGGATTAGTTTTTGGAACGACAACGGGTAGGGCTAAGTTGTGTTAGCCCTACCCTTGATGAGAGAAGCAAACATGTCTTATGGTGAAGCATCAACAAAGTGGCCTAGCTATTGTTGTCAGCGGTGCGGAGCAGAAATTGGTTGGTTAGGTCGGTTCAACCAATGGTTCGGTCTATCATGGCATCGATGCAAAAAACACTAAAGTTCTCAGAGAAGGACCGTCGCGACCTATTAACAATTTTAGCGACTATGCCTTCTATTCCCAAAGACAAGTGCAACAACCTACCATGGCTAGGTAAGCACTTGTTTATCAGCAACCGTAATCATAAGCAATACGCTGAAGCCATGGTTTTAATCCGTAAAGCTTTAAACACTAACTACCTAGACTTAAATGTCAAAATCGTTTATGAGTTAGAACTTTCCCACACAACATAATGCTATTAAGGTTCCATGTCCATGTCAACATCACTTCAAACTCCCTTCTCAACAATAGCCTACGCTACAGAGATACAGGTAGCACTAAGATCAGTGGTTAAGTCTGTCCTTTTTAAGGTAGCTGAGCACGGATACCTTCCTGGAGAACATTATTTTGGAATAACCTTCAACACTTCTGCTAAAGGTGTACTAATTCCAGACTTTCTACTCAAAAAATACCCAGGCTGGATGACAATAGTAATTCAACATCAGTGGTCAGATTTGAAAGTTTTTGACTTCTATTTCTCTATTGGTCTCTACTTCAACGGTGTAAAGGAAATTTTAACTATTCCGTTTGACTCTATTGTTTACTTCGGTGACCCCTCCGCTAATATAGAATTTATCCTAAGTGCTGCTAAACAAGTAATCGCTTCGTCTGATAAAGCCGCTTCGTCTGAACCTACCGATTCAGTAACTTCTTCTACTTCAGATTCAATTAGCTCAACACCAACTACAACAGGAAACGTTATTTCTGTTCCCTTCGGAGTCAAAAGGAAAATTAAAAGCTAGAAAGGGTCTTAAAAGTGTCCTACTCTCATTTGACTACTTATACTCAATTGATTCATAACATTGAGGAAAAGCTAGAACTGTTAGACGCAAAGTTTGAGTACCCTGCTGCTGATCGTTACGTGTTAAAGCTAAAAGAAGAGGCTGAGGAACTATATAGTACTCCTGAAGACCTCACTGAAATTGCTGATTGCTTCATATGTCTTTTAGGCGTTGCGAGAAAGTCAGGTTACAACATCCACTTGTTGCTTGGTGCTATTGATCATAAGATTGACGTTAATTTAAGTCGTACCTTTGTACGACAAGCCGACGGCACTTTTAAACACGTTGATTAACTTTCAAGGTATTTTTAAGGACGCTCATAACATGGCTGCAATGGTTGCAACTGCACCAACTACCTCACTGTTAGAAATGGAATGTATTGTAATAGGAGACCTGCACTGGGACTCCTTAAACAGGTTCTACGAAACAAACGGAAATGATCAGATTAAGGCTTGTGTAGATCAGGCATTAGACTACGCTAAGGAAAACGGGATTAAGACGGTAATCCAAACGGGTGATATCTTTGATTCGTCTAATCCTACCCAGCAATCAATATCTGATTTACTAGGCTATTTCCTGCACCACTCTGGTCTTAATTTCCACTTTATCCTAGGTAATCATGACTTTTCATCGGACGCTCAACACTCTAGTCACTTAATTGACTTTTTAGCCAACAAGAAACTAACTCCTAACCTACAAATCTTTGAAAAAGAGACTCAGGTCAAGATTGAGGGTGTACCTTTTGTCTTCTGTTCTCACCCTAACGTCAAGACTAAACCTACCAAGTACCCAACAGTTAACATTTTACATGTTGATGTGGTTGGTTCTAAGTTTGAAACTTCTGGTCGGGTTGTATCTAAAGGTATTAAGTTAGAAGACTCGTCAGACTTTAATATTATCGGGCACAACCACAAATTACAAAGTATCGGTAAACGAACTATTTACCCAGGAATGCTTTACAGTAAAATTTACACCAAAGAGAACGATTTCAACAAAGGTTTTCTCCACTGTACAATCAAGTGGTCCAAAACTAAGTTGATTGTTAAGCACAAGTTCATTCCGATTAAGTTACCGTTCAAACTACACACGTTAGTAATCAACGAACTACAAGACCTTGGTCAAATCAAGCCACCCACCGTAGGTAAGTTTGAAACTAACTTCTACAAACTGTTTGTTCCTTCCGACTTTGTTCTGCCTGATGACTTCTTAGTAGAACACCCCAACATTACCGATCACCCCTTCCGATTCAAAAGCAAAGGTGAACTTAAAGCCTTGCAAGAAGGTGACTCCAACATTCAACTAGACGAAGTTCGGTTAGCTGATTCTTCCGAAGTTGTAGTTCGTAACTTGGACACTTTCTTGTTGAGTAAAGGTTTTGATGACGAACGGGTCCTAAAAGGAACTCAGATCATTCAGAATATCATAGCCGAAATCCGTCAAGCCGAATTGTGATTCTTAAGTAAAAATGTGCTTGACTTTCAGGATTTGTTCTGTTATTCTTGGTTCTCAGTTGGTGCAATTGGTAAAATGGACCTGTAGTTTAGTGGTAATGCGCCCGACTTTTAATCGGAATAGGAGGTTTCGATTACCTCCTGGTCCACCAATACCTTAGAGACAAAGGGTTATTAAAATGTCTAAAATGTCTAATATGTCTAATGTGTCACAGACAACTGTTGCTCCTACCGAGATTAAGTCAGACCGTAAAGCTATCCTAGTAGAAGATTTGCCGGAATCCGCTTGGGAAGCTATCAAAAACGTTAAATATCCTGAAGGTCATGGGCATCTTGATGAACTAATGGAACTACTACCAAGTAGGAGTTTAGAGTCTTGAAGAAAAGCACTAAGTTTTTCTCCACTATGCAAGAATATAACCTTTGGGTTTCTGAAGAGGACATTCCCAGGGAGAGGATTCTTGATGTTAACAAACACTCTGACGGTACAGTGGTAGTTGTTCATTGGAGTTTCGGTTTAGACAACTACCCTGTCCGTTATGTTAATTACTCATCGATGTGAGGATTCAACTATTTAACACTAACCTTAACTACACTGTACGCAGTCTTAAACGTAGAATAGCAGAATTAGAGGAAAAGGCTAAGCCTTAAGATGAAACCTCCTCCTGAGCATGTTAAATACGAAGCAATCAAAATCCTAATAATCCTACTAAGTGGCACACCTTTCTATGTAATGTTTAAACTAGTCCTTAACTTAAAGAGTTGATCATCATGGAACCTAGCGTAAAAGAGTTTTTAGAATCTGCCTCTCCGGATCAGCTTAAAACTACTTTAGCTTTACTCCTAGACCAGCCTGAGAATGCTACCAACATAGCTACAGCCTTAGTTCTTAGCCTGTGTGTGTTTTATAATCAACATGAAATGTCGCTAGAACGGTGTCTTTCCATGTTTGACCTAGAAAAGGCTAGACAGATGTTAGGGCTTCCTACCTCTTCAGAGGAGTCTACAAATGGCGACGATAAAGATAGGTAATCTGTTCCACAACGTATCACCTAAAGCTGATATTTTCATCACTACTAACCGAGTCATAAAGAAAGACGGCACTCTGACAATGGGTGCCGGGATTGCTTTAGAAGCTAAGCAACGGTACCCTCAACTTCCTGCTTATTTCGCTCACTACATTAACACTCATTACAAAGACAAAGACTGTTATCATATCATTCCTCCTATGCAAGTTGATCCACCGCCCGACCGACATGTTAGCAGCGAGTGGTCTATTGGTGCAATTCAGACTAAAGTTAACTGGAAAGACCCTTCGCCTTCCGACTTAATCCTGTGTTCTCTCCGTCACCTGGACACTTGGGCAGTTCAGCAAGCCTTGACCAAAGAGAAGCGAAGACTCCATTGTCCTATACCAGGAATTGGTAAAGGTGGTTTAGACTTCTGGATCGTCCTGGATATGATACACACAGCGTGTAACAATGACAACATAACCTTTTGGATTTCAGAAGAATATGTAAAAGGACAGACTAGACGTTAAGCTTCAAGACGAATTACCTACTTCCATTGCTAGTGGAGCCGTGTTGTCAAAATGCTCCAGAATCCCGAGTTTTACAAAGCCTTTATTAACCAGCTTCCTTCAGAAGCTAAAGCTCAATTTAGAGGTAAGTACGCACTAATAGTGTGTAAGTGGCACAACGACCACTCACCTTCTATGAAAGTCTCATTTGTTCCAGGAGCTAGATATCAAGCAGGAACAGGCAAGTGCTTCTCCTGTGGTAAAACAGCTTCAATGAATGACATTGCTGCGGCCTATGGTCTTCCTGGTTATGTTTCTTCCACAGTATCTACTCCTGAAGAAGTAATAACCACAATATCTCAGGACGAAGTTGACGAAATGTTAGGTCATAATGATAAAACTTACGGTCTAGATTTGTCAACTATGACTCCGTGGAAGTCTAAAGAAGTATGGCGTGGTATTAGTGGTAAATTAGTTAGGAACGTTGGCGGTCACGTATTCTTTAACGAGAAGTTTAGAGGCAGCCAACTGTACCTTCCTTGTCATGTCAATGATGTTCATATCGGTGGTATCCGAGCTAACATTGTCAAAAGAGGAAAGGCTAACTACTTTAACACAGACGGTGGTTGGACTTCCAAGGTGCTTTACCCTTACGATTACGTCCGTGACAACTTCTCTAATTCCACTGTAGTCATTGTGGAAGGACCTAGAGACGCCTTGAACCTTTTACAACACGACATTCCTGCTTTAGCTTTATTAGGTGCCGGTACTTGGAACAAGATTAAAGAACTTCTAGTTTTAAGTCTTGATCCAACTCGTGTTATTACCGCCCTTGACCCAGATCAAGCAGGAAACCTAGGAACAGTTAAGATTAACAAAACTCTGAAAGACGTACTAGACGTAAAGCGATTCAAAATGTGCCCTGAAGACAAAGAAGCCGGAATAGAGAAAGAAGACCCTGGTAATCTAACTCTAGACCGGATTAACCAGTTGAAACGTCACTTGATTTAGAGAGGCTGCTAACCATGATAACCATGCTAACAATGTTAACGCTGGACGATTTCCCAGAAAAGGCTGTCCTGTTTTCCAATCTAAGGAAACTTAATCCCAACTCCATTGTTGACATAGACATCATAGAACAAAGTGATGACGTTCTATCAATAAAGGTAGAAATTGTAGGTAAACATTTCCATTACTCCGATATTTTAAATTTAACCTCTCCAAAGAAAGAATCTGTAAATAATACAGTTGAATCCACTATCAACAGTAACTGGACCACTGTTAAGCAAGAACGTAATCTAGTTAGAACTTGCAGTAAGTTGTTGTCTGTAGCGGAAGAGTTGGTTCCGAAGAAACTTCAGGAACTAGTTAATCAACATGTTAACCTTCAACAAGAGGTTGATAAACTACGTTTAGGTGTAATTTGAAGTGTTTGTGCCGAATGTGCGGCGGTAACGGTACTATTGTTGGTTCTGTTCAACCGTTTCGCACAGCTTTCTGCATTCCCTGTAAAGGAACTGGGTTAGCAGACAAGTTTCATCTGAAACTAATAGCTGAGTGGGGTCAGTGCATAGATTCTCAATGGAATAATTGGATAGGTTGGTCTAACTTTCTCCATTTGAAACGAGAACCCTCAGAATGAGTAAACCACAATTGGTTGATTTTGTCACATTTAACTGGAAAGCTAAAAGAACAGGGGCTCCGGTTTTTATGGTTTGGTCTAATGTAACTTGTGCCGTGTGTGGGAGTAAACCTTTAGTAGATAGTCAAGGTACGGTAGTTTACTTTGCCGACCCTTTGTTCGTTGAAAGTCTGGACACACCTCTAGTCTTCTGTGGTGCTCAACACTCCCACGAGTGGTTTGTTAATAATTGTTATAATAGGAAGTAACCATGATAACCATGATAAATACGATAATTAACTCCTGGCATGATTTTTTGAAAGTTTATAACTGGCCGAGAAAATACCGAAGACTATTTTTAATAATGTTGCCTATTTCCGGAATAGTTTGGTTGTTTTTGTCTATAGCTCTTTTTATAGTTGTTCTTAGCATGATTGCTACACAAGGTCTTTATAACCTCATTACGCAAGTAACCGTAAGTACAGTACGTTCTATTTTTGGGTCAACTAATAGTGTAATCATGGGAATAACTACTTTTTGTTATAAAATGTGGAGTAAGTGATGATCGAAGCTAGTGAATCAGCTAACGAGTTGACAGTAGATACTGTCTATGACGTAGAAGACCCGTATGTTGCTCCTGAAGATACACAGGAGAACAATATGGCGTTCTTCATGTTATTGATGACCGGTAGTATTCGTGTCTCTAGAACCGCTCACGTTTTTGACAAGCAAGGTAACCAGCTTGTTGAGTACAAAACTCCTAAGTACGAAAAGGACCACAAGTCGTACATTAAGGTTATTGATAAAGACAGTATCCTGCGCCGGGCTTTTTGTGTTAATCTGGCCTACATGGCCTACAAGGAAGAAATTGACGGTAAGCAGAATCGGGCTACCCGCCGCCGGATGAAAGCTGACGAGCGTCGTAATAAGAAGCATCAAAAGCCGCCGCCGAATCTACCGACTAACGTAGCCGACCTGGAAGCAATGGGTCAATCTGTTCCACAGTCTACGCAACCAGAACTAATTCAAGAAAGTGCTTCAAATGCAAGCTAATTTAACCACTATCCACGGCTCAACTATTCTTCAGTTCAATCCAGCACTGGCACCAAACCACTGTGAGTTGATCAAGCATTTGATCAACGGTGGATTCTATGATGGCCTAGCTTTCCATCGCGTTATCCAAAATTTCATGGCTCAGTTTGGCTGCCCCTTGGGAAATGGTGCTGGAGGGGTCAGTTTTACTGTCAAAGCAGAGTTTTCTAACACGCCCTTTGTTCGTGGGTCTATAGGAATGGCTCGGTCACAATCTGTAGATTCATCCTCTAGTCAAATGTTTATCTGTACCGCAGACACCCCGTTCCTTAACGGTCAATACACTCATCTAGGCCACGTTATTTCTGGCATGGAATCTATTGACAAGATCAAGTTAGGACCGCAGGATACAGGCATGGTTGTCAATCCTGACCGGATTATTTCCATACGACTAATCTAATTTTGTAGCAAGAGAACTTGAGTCAATTTTGAATTTGACTCAAGTTCTCTTTAGAGGGGTTTTGCAATGAGCAATAGAAAAGCAGGTAATTTAGTTGGTTATAGCCTTATCGTTTTGTGTTTAATTTTAATTTTTAGTCAATTGCTTCCTGAGCCTTGGCTGGGTAAGGTCTTCTTCAATACTCTAGTCCTTATTGTATGTGTTTTACTCGCTAATATTTTGCATGTTCTCTTCCGTGTTCGCAGGCTGTATAAGCTAAAAAGGCTTAGGATAAATAGGGTAAAAACTTCTTGACATTCAGAATTGTTTGGTGTACTGTTGAAAACTATAATCGTTAAGTTCAAAGGAACATTAAACAGATGGGACCTGAGAAATTTGTACCAACTCTTGACATTGATAAATTGGTTAAAGAACTACGAACTCCAGTTGTAACTAAAGTTAAGTCTAAGCTTGTTCCTATCCATGGACGTAAACCTAAGCCTATCAAGGATACCAAAAATGCAAGTTAAACTAACTAAATCAGCAGGCTCGTTGTCTATTAAACTTCCAAAAGAAGTTGTAGATAAATTATCCTTGAAGAATGGTGACTTTGTTGAATTAGACTTTGAAAACTCCAGTCTAGTAGTGACTAAAGTTCCTCCCAAGGAACCCGAATTAGTAACAATGGACGTTAAGCACACCTACACACCTATTAGTTTTGATGACTTAATGAAGCCTTTTTCGCCATTAGCCGCTCCAAAAACTAAGAAGACTAGGATTTAGCCAAATGAAGACTATCGTAAATAAGTGGGGATATAAAGGATTAGTTGTAAGACTACCTCGTACGCTTTGCGCTGACTTAGGGATTGTTGAAGGTTCTGTTGTTGACCTTATTAAGAACGAAGATAACACTTTAACTATTGTAGTTGACTCCAGCAGCAGTAATGAAAACATGGATTCTTTGCAATCTAGTTTTCCTGGTTAACTATGAGGACCTAGATGAAAGCTTTACTAGCTACTTACGATGCAGAGTCTGACGTAATGTACGTTTCTCTTGGACCTCCTGTACCAGCTTATGGTGTGAATAAAGAAGGTCTACTTTTACTCTACGCTTATGATAGTGATGCTATTTGTGGTGTAACCGTTGAAGGGTTTAAAGCTCGTAATAGGCTTAACCTAACTAAGAAGTTATCTCTTAGGTTAAATGTATCCGTTGATCTGGTTAATTTTCAGGTTAACCTAGCTTTGTCTAGTAAAGGTTTAGCATGAGGCTTAACTCAAGATTGTCCTAAGCGCCCTGGTAAAAACGCAGGTAAACTTGTGTTATGTTGTTATGTTGTTGTGTTGTTTAGCAGGTTGTGGTCATATAATTTAAAAAGAGTCCCTACTACATTAACGGTGTTTTAGTTTCAGCAATCGTAGAACAAGAGGTTAAACCAAATGGCTGATAGTAATTTCTCAGGTCACGCTTTCCGAGTTGAAGTTCGTACTTTAGCTAGTAACCCAGTCACCGCCGGTAATTTTACCATTACTCGGGAGTGGTCGCCTATCGCGATCCCTCTAGACCAGAAGCTTCTAATCTCCCCTATGTACCGTCACTCGTTACTTATAAACGATGCTCATTTGGCATCTTTAGTCATTAGGCCAGAAGCTGCAATAGCTATTGCAAACTCTGTAATGGCCGAATTTGCAATTATGCTGACTCCAGAGCTATACGAAGGAATCCAGGTACGCATAGGTCGTTACTCTGTAACTGTGGTTTACGAAGTCTCTGATAAAGTAGAGTACTCTCCTCCAATCAGCGGATTTCAAGCAGCTAATTCTATTCCGTTCTCAAGCGAACCAGAACCGGCCGTTAAGAAATAGTTTCTGTACTAGTTGCTACTGCACTGGAAGGGAGACGTTGCAGAACTTGTCTGCATAGCCTCAGAGCTGGTCTAAGCTATAACCTGAACGTAACTGGTGCAGTAGCAAATTTAACAGTTAGGAGGTTTGTACATGTCTGACGACTCCTTTAAAAAATAAAGAGTTGGAGTTACAGTACAAATTAAAGGGTGTACAAGCAGTAATTCTTACCGGTAAAGTTGGCGAACTTTGGAAAAAATCAAGAGACGCAACTGCTAAGAAGTTCAGGGAAAATATAGACAGTCGGTACAAGAATCCTGAGTACCTAGCCGAGCTTGCAAAACAGTACATCAAGACCAAAACCTAATTTTAATTAACTGACCACATAAGTTAAGTCTTGTAGTTTATGCCATCCCCGAGATTGGGGTAATACGGTAGCTGGTTGTCGCGACGCGGCTATTCGTAGAAGGGTGGGGGCAGGACCCACCCGAGGGCGCCAACCTCTTAACTTCAGTAATGTAAGCAACTAGCCGCCGAGGTGTTATTTATTAACGGGTACCCTAATGTAATTGATGGATTCGACGGTTGGAAACTAAACAAATTACCCTGGAGGGCATATCATGAGAAAAATTGAACTTAGCACCGTAACTAGCACTAAACCAGTAGTAACTGAGTTCAAATGTGACCTGTGTGGAGTAGTGACTGTTAAAGAAGATAGTGTTGAACATGTGGGTGATTGGTCAAATACTGACTGGCCTGATCGGGCGTTAACTGAAGTCAAGCTAACCGTAGGACAATACACAGGCGCTTCCTATGAGACAACCTCTAAGTTCTTTGATATTTGTTGCGACTGTTTTAATAACGTTTTGGTTCCTTTTCTGGAGAGCAAGGGTGCAAATCTACAGACTGAAGACAATACCTTAAATAACAGGTGTTCTTAATGTGTCAAGCCTCTCGTGGTGAATCAGACTATCTTGTTGCAAGTTCCAACTATGATCGAGCTAGAGAGCTTGAACAACTAGGTAGGGAAGACTTTAATAACGGCGTAGGAAGCAACGGCTGGGATAAATTAGTCTATAAAGTTGACCGAGAAGCTCCTGATGGTGAGTTTAACACTCCTGCCTATTGGCTACGGCATGAGTTTGACGGCCCTTTAATCCGTGCTTGGATTAGAGGGTGGGAACAAGAGCATACATTAGCTATGATTCGTGAATCTTAACCAGTAAAAACAAAGGAAACTGTAAAATGTCTCTAACAGCAGAAGAAGAAACCTTGTACGCTAAATACGTCAATGCTAAGGAAAAGGCCAAGGGCTACCATGTTTTAGTGGAAACCGGTACCGATTTTAGTGATCCTGTTTGGAAAAGTTTTGAATCGCTGGTTGACGCTTTAAATGAAACTGGGTTGCTAATCTCTAGAAATAAAGTAGATGATACCGTCTTTGTTTGGGATCGTAGCTCTAACGGCTGGCAAGTCAATCATATCAAGTTTTCCAAGGTTCAAAAAGAACTCTAACAAAAAAGTGGAACAAAAATGTCAACTAAAGTTAAGAACATCGTTCTAAAGGACGACCACATTGATCTGGGGTGCTTTGACTCGGCTTTAGTGTTTAGCAAAGATCGCGGAGCCTTTTGCTTAGTAATTCCAGAGAGTCAAACAACACTTAATCCGGCTGCTTTGCTGTTGTCTAGCATCTTCCACCGACTAGGCAATGATCAGACTTGGGTTAAAAATCAGCTTGACTACATGTCTAACTTGCATGCCATGGCTATCCCGCAAGACGCTATCGTTAGCGAAGAAGAAAAACTATACGCTGACAAGTTTGAAGACGTTGATCGTACCAAGCTTAACTGACAATCAAAGGTAGCAGCACTATGTCAACTGATAATTGTGGAACTTGTCGTTATTGGCAAAAAGCCCCTGGACTTGTTGCAAAGAGCGGTCAAGGGGAGGGCGATTGCCGCCGTAATCCGCCTTTTTCACATCTCATTCAAGATAGAGAAGGTAGGCCCGGTGTAATCTCTCAATACTCTAAGACAAAAGAAGCAATGTGGTGCGGTGAGTTCCAGCCAAAGATGGATTTTGGAATGCGAAACTTTGCTATTCGTGGGATCGAAACCGAGCAGCCGGATATTGAAAACAAGTAAGCCGAAACCGGCTTTAACTAGCCGGTCGTGGGAAAGGTTGGCAACCATCCACCTGATGAGGCAAGCCAAATCTGAGGCAGAGTCCACAAGACACGTGGCAGTTAAGCCCTCAAAGCCCTGGAGTAATTTCTAATGTTTAATAAACAAGCCGGTGTTGAACTGTCGGTCACGGTCAACAATAAGGCCATTATAGAGTACACCCACAATGGTGATACTTATGTTGAAGGCTGGGACGGTAGTAACTTCTCCCTAACCTTCCGCAACACTTCTGGTTTCCGCCTTGAAGTTCTTCCTACTGTGGACGGTCTTTCAACACTAGACGGCAAACCACCTACTGATAGTTCAACAGGTTATCTGATTGAACCTCATTCAACTTTAGTCGTTGACGGTTGGCGCGGTAGTCTAAATCACGTTAACCAGTTTGTCTTTGGTTCTAAAGGGACTTCCTATTCGTCCGGTACTGGTCAAGGAACTAAAAACACTGGGGTAATCGGTGCTCTAGTTTACCGCGAGAAACCTAAACCCGTGTTTAATGTTCTGCGCGGAGGTTTTATCCTGGATGGACTTGTTCCATCATCAATACCTCTAAACAAGGTGGTCCTTTGCGGTAGTTCTTCTGACTATTCCGACAAAAGTCTTCTGGTTGCTAGTTGCGCCACTAGCTACACGACCAACACCAGTAGTAACAATACCTCGCGTGGTATATCCGGTGATCTAGGCACAGGTTACGGTACCAAGGTAGAATCTAATGTTGTAGAGGTTGCCTTTGATCGTGACCTTTCGGTAGCTCCTGTCGGATTAGTTATCTACTACGCTTCCAAAGCTAACCTGATTGCTCGCGGGGTAATCAAGAAGCAAGTAGCGGAACCTGTAGCACCTAATCCTTTTGGTAACATTAAAGTTAACCAGAAGTTCTGTGCTCCGCCTCTGGTTAAAACTGGAATTCGTCATCCCTACGAAGGTTACGAAGACTAACGGTTAGTTTAATGGCAAAAAGAAAACCCGGTAGACTCTTAATTGAGTCTACCGGGTTTTTCGTATCTTTATTTTTATTAAGTTACCGACGACGGGATTCGCGGATACCGTCAACCCAAGCTAACAACTTAGACTCTGTACTGGAAACCCGACTGATAATGTACTTGATATCCTTATCAGTGATAGCTTCGGCACCAATAGCTTTAAAGGCGGCTAACCTATCACGAGGAGACATAGTCCGTGAGAGTAAGGAGATTACTTGTGGCATAACGCCAGACTCTAAGTCTTCTGAATCACTCTCGTCTTCAGCAACAACATCTTCGTCATCTTTACCACGATTAGCTAACCGCCGGCGCTCTGACCGTACATCTTCAGCGTTAGCTTTAAGAATACGTTGAGCTTCCTTGTTGGAGATTAAAGCAACTAAACCTTCGTTAATTGCACGCCTAAAGTTAGTTGAACTTAGGGCATCCTCAACCGGCATAGAGGCACTAACATCGTAAGGCAGCCACGACTCAGGGATAGTAAGAAGATTAGAACTGCCATTAGGCATAACCACATCAATCAAAACCTCTGAATACTTCTTACCTTTGTTAACTTGGTTAGATGTGTTCAGTACGTATAACTGGCTGCTCTCCGAATTAAGAGCTTGATCTAAAGTTAGGATTGGACTCTCGTCCTCCTCTACATACACAGTCTTTACCGTCCGTGTAGGCTTAGCTGCCTTCTTAGTGGTGGTAACTGTCCGAGTAACAGCAGGCTTTAACTTCTTAACGACTGTGGTAGCCATTGGTTATTTGTCCTTTGAAGGAAACGTCTCTGTTGGAGACAACGGTTGTTGATTAGCTCTTACTTAGTAGGCCGAAGGTCTTACGCAGTAGACTTTAGGTCAAACAATAGCGTTCATTTCCACTATTATTTGAAAGGTGTGTTTATCTAGACTAGTTACTTGCCTAAACGTTAAGTTGCCCTCAACGTTTTTACTTTTTAGAATCCGGTTGATACGTTTACGGTTAGCTAGTAGCTTGAACACATCTTGGTGAGTTAACTCAAACTCTTCAATGTTGAACGGGTACAACTTCAACAGTTTATTTGCCAGATGTAACCGTTCGTTACACTTAATGTGGTTAATACAGTCACCAGGAGTAGTCCGTAAGCAACCACAGGATGAGCAGTACATGTTGTGATTAGAAGTCCACTGCCTAACCTGTTTAACCATCTCATAGAACAGTGTAATTGTCTGAATTCCAGCCCTACCTACACTATCGTAGTAATCCACGTCTTTTACCGGAATACCGAAAGCGTAGGCTACTTCGTATTTACTCACTGTTTGCTTACCACTTAAGAAGTTGTAGAAGCAACCGCTTGGACGAGAATCTTCTACGTGAGCAATGTTAGCCGGACAGTTGAGAATAGGGCAGCTATTTTTGTACTCAACACTAGACGTAGGACAAGTGTAGTACCGATCCTTTGGCGGTTTAGTTTGGACCGTGGGAGTAGTAGGACTAGTAAGGTCTTGGGTCGTTTGGACAGTTGGTGCCGATTGAGTCACTTGCGATCCTCTTAAGCTTAATATTGAATACCTTTACTCAGTTTCTATAAAAATGTTAATCTTCTTGTAAGATTCGATCTAGAATATTTTTCTGATTCACTTCTAGATCGAATCTTAATTTTATTTGTAAACTTTCTCCCAGACTCTTTTTAAAACTGGACTCACGAGATGCTAGAAACTAGGGTTCAAAAACAGTTTGTAGGCCCAAAACACCCTTGGTACGATAATATTGACCGTACTTGCTTTTGGTCAGCCAAACTCTATCACGTAGGTCTCTACCTTTTACTTTCTATCTGGAACTACAACCAGGACAACTACAAGCAACTAGGCTTCCAACGGCGTAGGATTCCTAGTCTATCCGAGCTAGATAAGCTGTTAAAACCAACTCTAGAGTATCAACGGTTACCAACTAGGATTGCTAACGCTACTGTTAAAATGCTCCTAGACGACTGGAAAGCCTTCGAAGCGGCTTGGTTTGACTTTTGGGAGTGGGCTAAGCGCAAGGAACTCCAGAAACAGTTTCCTAAAAAGTACAAGGCTTGTCCTCAACCTCCTGGATTCAAGGGTGATAATTACATCCGTAGGACCGACAGCCGTAAGCCGGTTAAGTTTACCTACCAGACCATGTCAGGTGGTCAGATTAAAGACTTTAACAAGAAACAAGTCAAAGGAGCTAGGTTATCCAAGTCTATTGCTCCCAAAGGAATCATCGCCCTTTGCCCTAGGAATCCAGAGTTTAAACAGGAAATACCCTTCACCCTCCACATGCAACCTCAAGTTGTTACCGACGCTAACGGTAAACAAGCTATAAAGAAGGATTCCAGGGGTAAACCTGTCCTAAGAGACGTTGGAATCACTGAAGTACGCTACATACCAATAGTAGGTGGTTACAACGTAGAAGTAGTCTACAACGAAGAGATTACAGGTAACTGGACTGCTAAGCAGGAAGAACTACAAGCCATAGCAAGCTTTGACCTAGGGTTAAACGTTACAGCCGCTGGGGTAATCGAAGGTAATCCCAAGCCAATAGCCTTCAACGGTTGGATTCTGAAGTCTCTGTTACTCTGGTCCTACTACCAGATAGAAGAGCTTAAACGGGACCTCTACTGGTCTAAACCGGCTAGGGAACGTCAGTTAATAGACGAACGGACTAAGGCTAAAGAAGAACTAGAGTTGAAGCGGAAACGTCTTAGGGAGTTGAAAGACCCTGAGTCCAACCCGTTTAACTACCTTATGCTAGGTTTGATGGTTCAGCAAGCTTTTGCTACTCATTCTGCCCTCTATCCCGAGCCTCCTGAGTATGATCAGGAGTTGAGTCAGATTCTAACTTCTAAAGTACCACAGAACTCCTCAAAGAAGATTCAAGCCGCTTACAATAAGCTTAGAAATAGACTGGACCACTACCTCCACAACGTTTCCAGCACGCTAGTTAAGCTGCTCGTGGAGAATGGTGTCGTAATCCTAGTTATCGGTAGGAATCTAGACTGGAAACAGTTTGCTAAGGGTATGAAGAACTTTACTAGACTCCCGTTCAATCGGTTCGTGGAGATGTTGACCTACAAGTGCGTAGCAGTAGGGATTCAGGTCCACTTACAAGATGAATCTCACACTAGTAAGGGTTCTGCTATGGATGGTGACTATTTACCTCCTAAGTACGTTAAGGGTGCTCCTAGTCCTCATTACAGTGGTACACGGGTCCGACGAGGCTTGTATATCACAGCTAAAGGGATTCACGTTCACTCTGACGTTCAATCCTCGGTAAACGTCCTTAGAAAGTTCAAAGTACGTATGGGATTGCCTACGGTTGACCAGAAGTGGGTCAAGAAGGTTTTAACAACACCTTTCAAGATTCAGACTCAGAAGGACTCACGGTTAATTAGGAGCAACAACTACGTTGGTTGAACGGTTTAAGGTTAACTAATAGCCCGGTGCATGCACTCGAGGTAAAGGGTGTCTAGTAGTACATCCCAGGTCTCCAGTACTTTGTGGCCTAAAGACAGGACTTATAATAGCTTAACAAACTTACATAAGACCTGTGACTATCAGAAGGCTAACTGAACAACACTGCCTTGGTTAATAGTTACTGCCATGACTTCAGATACAAAAACGTTATCGTTGTCCGTACTGTTATCAACGTTAATGACTTCTACACCTCTACTAGAGTAGAACCCATGATCACGTACCGGGGTTATCCAAGAACTCTTAATGGTAACATTATTAGCAAGGGGTTTATTGACGAAGTTTAATAGGACCTTACGACCCTTGAACTGGAAAAATTGGTTAATAATCAACCCTGTCAGTGAAGGGTGTCCGCAGAAAAAGTCATCTAACGCAACATTAACTGCACCTATATCAAAACCTTTAGCTTCCAACAAAGTCAAAGCTGAAGTTACCGCAGGGTAAAACTCTTTAACGTTTACTATATTGCCAGTAGCTTTAACGGCTTCAGAACAACCTTCTTCCCACAGTTCATTTTCTTTAGTAGCAAGAAGCTTAACGAGGTTCTTATTGCTACGACTCTCTACAAACTTTAGATAGGATTCTGGTGGACATAAGTACAAATCTTTACAGGTTAAGCGGTGCCACTTAGAATCGCCACTGTCCTCGTAAGTTATAACCTGCTTATCTACCCAATGGCCGTTAGTAGGAAACTTAGGAATGCTACCCTGGTTTACAGGTACATTTTCTAAGACCTTTCGCAACATTGAGTTCTTTGCTAAGTCAACTGTGATATCTTGACCTAGCTGCTTAATGTTCCCTGGATCGTTAGCCATTTTAAAAGCCTTTCTTTTTGCAAGTGGTTACTATTTCAACCGATAAACCTTAACCGTGTGTTCAATAGTTTTTAGCTTCTCAACAATGTTAATCGGAGATACACGGTACTGATTGAAATCGGATACTAACAAGTTGCTAGTAGCTAGTTGCCATTCCGGTAACCTGTACCTGTCAGTGTGCAGGTCAATGTTGTCAAACAGCTTACCTAGAACACCGTTAAACAACACATCAGCTTTAGTGACAGGTTGGTAAAACTCTTGGAACTTCTTGTTGTTTACTAAGGAATCCATACCGTTCTTTGACAGGAACAGTTTACTAGGATTAGTATTAGCAGTAACCGAGTGTAATGTTAAATGCTCAGGTAATACCTTCGCGAAGGTTTCCAAAAGCTGATCTTCTTGAAACAGATAGCTCAATACCTCAACATACGCCGCTTCAACTGTAGCACGCTTATCTAAGTTGACGTTTTTGAAGGTATCTGTACTAAACTCTATTACTACTTCACCGATAACCTCGGCCGGTTCCTTGTTGTACACTGGCAGCTTACGGAGGTTAGACGATTTAGCCAGTTCGTCCTTAACTTCTGCCAGGATAATCTTAATAGGATCAGCTTGCTTTTCAAGTACAGGTGCTTGCGTCATTTTAAATGCATCCTTCTAGTTCAAGAGAATTGGAACATTGGATAGTTTAGCCTGTATCTCAGGTGTTACTAGAGTGGTATCGATAACTATGTCTTTGCCCTTGTGGGTCTTGTCAAAGAACTCAATAGCTAAACCGAGGTAACTTTTGACGTGGACTTCAGCCAGATCGTCCCACCTAGTTAGGTAGTCGTCAAGGATATGAAACTCTTTAGCTTTGTCCCACAGTTCAACTATAGTTATTATTACTTGATTATTTCTCATGGCTCTTAGCCTTTGACTTGGCTTAACGTGTCGGCGAACGGTATCCAGAATTTAGGATCGTGCAAAGCGTCTAGAGTATCTGTAGTGTATAGCGTCATTAACGCAGCGTCTATGACGTGATTATTTTTTCTGTTTATTGGATAAAGATGCTTTTTGAAATCTAGCTTTGCACGGTTAACTGCCGATTTCCAAGTGACTGCTAGGAGGAGAGTTACTACTAATCCCTTACTATAGGCTATTGTAAGCACTGATCCAATCATAACATTGACTAGTTCAATGATAGTTCCAAGAAACGCTGACGCCTTACCGCGAATCTGGAATCTTTCAATTACGATCTCATCAGGCTTGTACTTATTGACAAGGTCACGTATCTCTTGTAGGAATTTAGCTAGGTTCTCTTGGACAACTTCAGTCTTTAACGATTGTATTGGATAGTGTAACTTCCCAGTGTAAATATACTCAATATCTATCAGTTTATTGTCCTTTTTGGCCCACTTCATTCTAGTAGCACTGACACCAAAGTTCTTCGAGCCTGGATCGAATCCGATTGTAGTATGAACTATAAACGCAGGCGTCTTTCGAGTCGCTAAGGCTCTTGGTTTGTCTCGTTTAACCTTCTTAGAGGCTTTGATCACGGTAATAACTTTCAGGTTAATAGGCTTGCAGCTAATTGGAACTTATTAGATAATTTAATTTTATTGTAAGGAGGTGTTAATTTTGTTATTATATATGAACTCAGTAAAAAAGTCAACCTTAATTTTTTAGGTTTACGATAAAAATTGGATAGAAGAATTACCCTGAAATAAATTATTTTCATGAGAAATTTCTCCCTATTTACTATAAAAATTGACCCATTGTATATAGAAGTGGGGTCATTTAACGGCCTAATTTTTACATAGATAAAATGACCCAATTATTGGCAAAATACCATAGAAAGTCACAGTAATGACCAGATTATTCGGAAACAACTCTTACGTCAAACAGCAAGCACAACATAATTTTGGAACTCAGCACAGAGCACAGAAAAGATTGGACCATTTGGTCAGTAGAGCGAACAGTCAATTAGAGACTTCTTTACAGGTTGACAGCGTGGAGATTGTCATTTTTCAGAAAGCAGAAGCTCGTGGCTACCCATGCACTTGCGCCAATCTGAAGAAGAAGGACCCATTATACGTTAATAGAGACACCGATCCGTCTGACGAATCTTTAAGTGACCAAGATAGACAGGACGGGCCTACTCCTAAGTTTATTATGAGGACTCCTGGTAAGATACAAAAGAGTTTTCCGCTCAACGAGAGTATCTACAAACCTCGTACTAACGACAATACTATAGAACCTACACGGACAATCGATGATCAGGTTAACTTAGGTATTTTACCAGAGGGCGACCAGGAGATCAATGATATTTTAGCCTTGCTCTCTTTAGGGGACGATAGTGCATTAGGGGCGTTTGGAGGCTCATCTACGGTGTGCGGTATCTGCATGTCCACCGGATGGAGAGACAACTATTCCTTGCATAACGGTAGCCGGTTTCTACTTGAAGCTTCAGGTTTTTACAAATTTGTGATGAACGGTTTTATCTTAGATCGTGAAACCTACCCGTATTCGTTCACTTCTGAGTTTAATCCGTCCAATTCGGTGACGTGGTTAGGTATTGAACTTCCTACTTTTTGGATTAAGTCGTATAACATCAATATTCGTAGCAATACTAAGCCTACGTCTGGCCTAAAGGCTGAAGTAAGAATTTCTAACACGTTACAATGGTTTGACTTGACAAACGACTTTTTAAATAGTAGAATAGGAATTCCTACAGTGTTGGATATCCGTGTTCGTCCTTCAGTAGCATTAACTGAAGGCTTAGCGGTATTCACTCACCTAGAGTTTGTTATCCAGTACGCCGAATGGAACAAGGGACAAATGCCTCCTATTACTCCGACCGAGTCGTTAGACAAAGTTGGACACATGGTGGATACCACAATGGTACTGTCTTCTAAACTGGCCGAAGTTAAGTCAGGCGACGTTATCTATTGTAACAAATATGATGATCTTTGGAAGGCAACCTCTGTCCCAGATGCTATGACAGCTAAGCGTCAGATATTGAGTTGGAACGTCTCGGTAAGGGCGGTGCAGAGCTACGAAGTCCTCCAGAACCTAAGGCTTGGATTTAACCGTACTGTTAACATGGCGTTTACTGGACTAGAGCAAATTCAAGGGCAACACGTTTATGCTGGGGAAGAGCACTATCGTCAGTACAGTAATCATAAATTCAGAAATCCTCCTAAGTTAAAACCTAAGAAAGTCAGTGGGACAATTAAAGAATTGTCCAGTAACTACCTCAATTCCGTTGGATTCGTTAGCCCTCCGACTAACTTTTTCCAAGTTGACTGGTTCGCCGTGGATACTAATTTTAACATAACGCTGATGGAATCTGCTTTAGGAGTCGACGCTTATTCCAAACCTTTTGCAATGCAACCAGCTTCTCCTAATGTAAGTAAAGTTAACAATCCATCGGACTCCTCGGCTCAAGAAGCTTGGTTTAGAAACGGAATGTATCGCCGAAACGAAATTCTAATTTTAGATGACTTTACTGACATCCCTTCCGAGTCGTTAGGTAACATTTAATTGCCCTTCGGTGGTTGCTACAGCTTCTCAATAAATAAGGACGCACCAAGTGAACATTGATATCAGACATTATTCTTCAGTAACTGAGCTTAGGAAGATGTTAACTACTGTTAAGAATGAAGTAGCAGCTATTAACCGGGTGTTTAACGGTTTAGACCTAATAAGGTCAACAGTGGAAATAACGTCTTCTACTTCAAGTAACACCAAGTCTAAAGCTGTAGAGAGGTTAAAGTCTAAAGCCAATAAAGAACACCAATTGATTAAAATAACGTCTAGTATGGGAACACTACGCGCTTGTTACGATGCCGTTATGCATGCTCATATTCAGTTAACTAACGAGTTTCCACAATCTGAACACATTGTTGTAAAAGCAAAAGTGGTAGTTGAAGACACTTTATGTACTCTCACCGAAGCTATGGAATCTGGATTCTGTAAGAGTACTGCAGCTATTATTCTTCCTGACAACTACTCTACTATTCTAACTAACACCATAAAAGAAGTTGGAAAATTAACAAATATTAAGCCAATAGTTTCCACTTTGTACTCAGGAAACGATCAGTACACCTCCTACCTCAACATTGGAAAAGTATCTGACAAGAACGGTTTTACTTTTGATCAGTTTCTGATCGTAGTTTCGTTTGATCAAGAGTCTAAGATAACAGTGTTAAATCGGTTCTACGAGCCGGGCTCTTTCACTATTGGTATCGACTCCCCAGGTAACCTTGAGCCTTTGCTTAAATCGTTCAACATGGCTTGACACGCGATTAGCATGGCTTGACACGCGATTAGCATGGCTTGACACGCGATTAGCGTAATACGCAGTTTCTTAACACTTAACTTAATGAGAGAATCATGACCTTTACGCAGAAGCAAATAACTAAAGAGCTTATTGACATTCTCCCTACCTTACGTGCTACTGTTTCCTCAGGAAAAGAGTTACAAGACCTGATTTTTAAGACATTTTTTATTCGTGTTCAGCACCAGACTCTTAAAAAGCTTTTAAAAATGATTAACTGTCCGTTTGAGCCTAAAGCTCCAGCAGTTAAGAAGGTTAAAGAAGTACCTCTATCTACCTATGTAGAGGACGAGATTCCTGCTGAGGCTTTAGGACTACCCTCTGTATTATATGTATCAGCTGTACCTGCCGTATCCGAAGTTTTACCAATTATACTTGATTTTACTGCCCAGGAGCCAGTTGTTCCCACAACACCAACAACAGCCACAGCAGCAATAGACTTAATTGCATCAATTACGCCAATTGCACCCAGCGATCCAGTCAATATAAGCAACACAGTAGATACTCCAGTTGTTTCAACATCAGTACCTGACCTACAAGTTATTGACACCTCAATAACTAATAAAGATTATGTTGAATGCTGTGCTGCACACCAGCATCTTCAGCAGCTTCCGTACATTCCACCGCCCGTAGTTCAAAAGCTTGTGTGGACCGATGAGCTTATTGCTATTGCCTCTAACTTGTGGACTGCTGGTGCCCCTATTAAAGAAATAGTGGAAGCTACAGGCTTTACCAAGAACGCGATTATTGGTAAGGTGAATAGGCTTAATCTAACTAGGCCACAGGGTAAGCTAAACATTATCCCTAAGCGTAACTCAGTAGGTGGTTTTGAAAACGTTATTTTAAGTAAGTTAGTGCCGCATCAATGTCGTTGGCCTATCGGTACAGACAATTTAAATCGGCATCTTTTCTGCGGTAAACCTTCTTTGGAGCTTAAGCCTTACTGCCAAGAGCACTTTGACAAATCTATTTCAGCCTTAGTGCCTCCTGCTTTTAAAGTTAAAACGGCCTATCTAGTTAATGCAGGTAAGTTCAAGACGGAGAGCCTAGCCTACCAATGGCTAATAGCTAAATCCAACTATTCTTGGGTAAAGAGCATTTTGAAATCTCAACAAGTTGCTGCTGCGGCTAATTGCAACGATGCAGATTCTAAAGTGGGTTAATGAACTAGACTAGTTCTGTTCCAACCGTGCCAACCATTCAAACACCAAAGAAGGCTTTCCAAGATGCTTAGTTGTGTATCACCAGGGGCGAGTTTTATCATTGAAACTTATTTTAAGGAACAGAACGGAGATTCTTTTGTAGCTACTAAACCACCTACTTATACTATGCGTACTCCAGAAGGGGCTTTAGTTTTATCAGGAGCTGCTCAACAGGATTACCAAGTACCTTCTAGGTGGTTTGCCACGGTTACGTTGCCTGAATCTACTCCAATTTTTCCACAGGAGAAAAAGTACTCGTTAACTTGGCATATTTTTAACAAACAGCAGAAACGTACTAACGTTGAGTTCTTTAACGTATCTCCTGTTTTGGAAGACTATAGTTACATTGAGAACGATAAGGTAGTCCTTGATAACAATCCTTTCCGAGACCATATCATACTACCTAAGAATCTAGACATTACTGACCTTAGTATTAAAGTACTAGACGGTCAGGGTAACGTGTATTTGTCGGGGCTGGTTAATCCAGAACCGGTTGCCACCTATTACGACAAGGTTAAATACTCTTTTTCTAGCCCACCTATTGCTAGGATGATTGCTGGCAACTCTTGTAATCGACCGTTCATTATTCAGTGGAATTACAAAGGTAGTGGCGAACACAGACAAGAGTTTCATTTTTTGTATGTGATATCTGCTAAAGTTTTGTTGTTTATGAACGACTTGCGGCGGTTCATAGATCGTGCTCGTAATGAAGACATAATTAACCAGTTACAGTACACTGATGTTGATCTGGTACATTGGTTGCTTCGTGGTATTGACAGGATCAACATGGCTAATCCTAGTTTAACCAATTACACCATTTGTAACATGCCTAATCAGTTTAATATAGCTCTGACTTACGCCGCCGCTTGGGAAGGTTTAAGTGCTCAGTTATTGGCCGAAGGTGTTAGTAACTTTGAACTGTCAGGTCAATCGGTTAGTTTAAGTGTTGACCGGACCCCGGCTCTTGAAGGAGCCTTTAGTAAAGTTGACAGTTGGCTCAACGACAACTTACCTAAGATCAAAAACTTGACCATTCGTCAAAGCAGTATGGGTGTATTAGGAATTAGTCTTGGTGTAACCAACAACACCAGTCTCAGCGGTGCCCAAGCCATGAACTCAATTCGCCAAGCCTATTTAAACTCTGCTAACATGGTTGGTACAATGGCAGGATACTTGGCTGTTTAACTTGGATTCGGTTAGACCTTGTAACTTTCAAGTTAAGTACACTAGAGAAGATTTAGATACAGTAGTCCAAAAATCCTCCTAAAAATCTAGCCTCCTTTACACCTGTTTGACGGCTAGTTGAAAGAAAGTTAAGTATTGAATACCTTTACTCAGTTTCTATAAGAACGTTAATCTTCTTGTAAGAATCTTTTTCTGATTCTGACTCGAGGTGAATCTTAATTTTGTTTGTAAGATTTTCTTAGACTCTTTTTAAATTGGATTCTACTTATGTTAGAAACCAGGGTTCAAAAACAGTTTGTAGGTCCCAAACACCCTTGGTACAAGGGTGTTGATTCTACTTGCTTTTTGTCAGCCAAACTCTATCACGTAGGTCTTTTCATCTTACTTTCTATCTGGAACTACAACCAGGACAACTACAAACAGCCAGGCTTCCAAAGGAAGAAGATTCCTAGTCTACCCGAGCTAGATAAGCTGTTAAAACAGACTCCTGAGTACCAACGGTTACCCACCAAAGTAGCTAACGCTACTGTTAAAATGCTCCATGACGACTGGAAGTCCTTCGAAGCTGCTTGGTTTGACTTCTGGGAGTGGACTAAAAGTAAGGAACTCTAGAAAGCTCACCCTAAGAAGTACAAGGCTTGCCCTCAACCACCTGGGTTCAAGGGTGATAAGTACATCCGTAGGACCGACAGCCGTAAACCAGTTAAGTTTACCTACCAGACCATGACTGGAGGTCAAGTAGTTGATTCCAATAAGAAACAGGTTAAAGGAGCTAGGTTATCCAAGTCTATTGCTCCCAAAGGATTCATCACCCTTTGCCCTAGGAATCCAGAGTTTAAACAGGAAATACCCTTCACCCTCCACATGCAACCTCAAGTTGTTACTGACTCCAAGGGTAAGCAAGCTATAAAGAAAGATTCCAAAGGTAAACCTGTCCTAAGAGACGTTGGAATCACTGAAGTCAGATACATCCCAATAGTAGGTGGTTACAACGTAGAAGCAGTCTACAACGAAGAGATTACAGGTAACTGGACTGCTAAGCAAGAAGAACTACAAGCTATAGCAAGCTTTGACTTAGGGGTAAACGTTACAGCCGCAGGGGTAATAGAAGGTAATCCAAAGCCTATAGCCTTTAACGGTTGGATTCTGAAGTCTCTATTACTTTGGTCCTACTACCAGATAGAAGAGCTTAAACGGGACCTCTACTGGTCTAAACCGGCTAGGGAACGTCAGTTAATAGACGAACGTACTAAAGCTAAAGAAGAGCTAGAGTTGAAGAGGAAACGTCTTAGGGAGTTGAAAGACCCTGAGTCCAACCCGTTTAACTACCTTATGCTAGGTTTGATGGTTCAGCAAGCTTTTGCTACTCATTCTGCCCTCTACCCCGATCCTCCTGAGTACGACCAAGAGTTGGGTCAGATTCTAACAAGTAAAATCCCACAGAACTCTTCAAAGAGGATTCAAGCAGCCTACAATAAGCTTAGAAATAGACTGGACCACTACCTCCACAACGTTTCCAGCACGCTAGTCAAGCTGCTCGTGGAGAATGGTGTCGTAATCCTAGTTATTGGTAGGAACATTGATTGGAAACAGTTTGCTAAGGGTATGAAGAACTTTACTAGACTCCCGTTCAATCGGTTCGTGGAGATGTTGACCTACAAGTGCGTAGCAGTAGGGATTACAGTCCACTTACAGAATGAATCGCATACTAGTAAGGGTTCTGCTATGGATAGAGATTACCTCCCTCCTAAGTACGTTAAGGGTGCTCCTAGTCCTCATTACAGTGGTACACGGGTTCGAAGGGGCCTGTACATCACAGCTAAAGGGATTCACGTTCACTCTGACGTTCAATCCTCGGTAAACGTCCTTAGAAAGTTCAAATCACGTATGAATTTAGCTCCCGTTGACCAAGACTGGGTCAAGAAGGTTCTAACCACACCTTTCAAGATTCAGAGTCAGAAGGACTCACGGTTAATTAGGAGCAACAACTACGTTGGTTGAACGGTTTAAGGTTAACTAATAGCCCGGTGCATGCACTCGAGGTAAAGGGTGTCTAGTAGTACATCCCAGGTCTCCAGTACTTTGTGGCCTAAAGACAGGACTTATAATAGCTTAACAAACTTACATAAGACCTGTGACTATAACAACTTGGCTATTGTACTTAACACTTTAACGAGAATCTACGAAACTAAGGGCGCAGCCAAAAGCTGTGCCCTATTTCTTTGTATCCTAATATAGTTGACTAAAATTTTTATTTTCGCTTAGGCTTTTTGAATTGGGAATAATCTAATTTTAAGTATAAGGGTGAGAAAAGTTTTTTGTAAAGGAGCTTAACTTCCTGAGAAATTTTCTCTCATCTCTTAATCAATTTCTTTTTTGTAATATCATCTAATCCTCTTTCAGAAGGACTTAAGATCATGGCTAAGATTCATCGCGCTGGCGCACATTCTGCTGTTAAGGGTGCTAAGCGGAAGCGTGTTGCTAAGGGTAAGAAGACCACTCACGGCCGTAAGGGTCATAAGCTCAGTGCAGAGCACAAAAAGGCCATGCAAGCTGGTCGGGCAAAGTGGTTGAAGTCGGCTGAAGGCAAGCTCTGGGCTAAGCACATGTCTGACCTTCGTAAGAAGGGTCTCATTGGCCGTGGCGCAAAGGGTAAGCATTCCGCTCGTGGTAAGGGTAAGGGCATGTTTACCTCTAAGGTAAAGGGTGCTCACACCGGTAAGAAGCATGCCAAGACTGGTCATAAGATTGAAGGTCGGGGCAGCCGGAAGTTCGCTAAGGGCCGTAAGGGCGGCAAGCATCACGCCCGGAAGCATGGTCACAAGCGCCGCGCTCGTCGGTAGTTAATTCGGTACAGGGAGTTTAAAATCTAAACTCCCTGTACGCCTACCCATAAAAATAGCTTGAATAGCTTAAACAACTTTTGACTATACCTATTCGGTTTAACCTTTCTTTTAAAGGATTTTTCATCATGGCAAAGCGTAAGACTTCACATTATGCCAAAGCTAAAGCTAAGGCAACACATGCTCCTAAGGCCAAGCGGGTTGCTAAAGGCAAGAAGCCAGCCCACGCTCGTAAGGGTCATAAGATTTCCCCCGCTCAGCGGAAGGCAATGGACGCCGGTCGTAAGCGTTGGTTAGCTACTGCTGGTGGTGCAGCGTATCGTAAGCACATGGCCGCTCTCCGTAAGGCTGGGGCCATTGGTAAGGGTGCCAAAGGTAAGCACAGCAATCGTGGTAAGATGGCTGGCAAGTTCAAGAACGAGAAGAAGGCTGGTAAAGTTAAGGCAAAGCGTAAGTCGCATTATGCTCGGGCCAAGGCCAAGGGTCGTAAGGGTGGTCATCACGCCCGTAAGGGCCGTCACGGCGGTCACAAGCGTTAACTTTTGAATAAGCTATAAGGATCGCTAGTCCGGCTCATTAAAAGGGTTGGACTAGCTTTTCTGCTAAATTGCCTAGCCTAGCCTAGTCTAGCCTACCGGAGTAATAATAACTATGAAAGCTCCTGTCCTATCCCGTTTCCATAAGAAGCCTCCTGTTAAGAAAAAAGGTTGGCCTAAGGGTAAGCCTAGAGGTAAAATGACTGAAGCGCATAAGCAGGCTATTTCTGAGGCTAAAAAAGAGTTCTATAACTCACCTAGAGGGCATGTCCTAAGAAAAGAAACTTCCTCATTGGCTAAAGCTGGTAAAATTGGAAAAGCTGCTCATTATAAACGTAAAGTAGTAAATACTAGGGTAAATACTCAAACTAGAACTGTAATTAGGAAAAAGACTAGGAGAATCCGTAAATAGGGTTGTGACAAAGGATTCATTGCAATGTCAGTGTCGTTAAGGGCTTTTGCTCATAGTCTAAAACGTGGGATTAAGTCTGGAATTCATAGGACGTTCCATCATAAGCGTAAGAGCAAAAAGAGTCATCCGGCTAAATTGACTGAAGAACACAAGAAACATATTTCGGATGGGCGTAAAGCGTTCTTGAAAACTGGTAAAACAGCGGCTGAGCGCGGTGACCTCCGTCCACGTAAAAGTCGCAGTAAATACCCTGACACCAAAGGTCGTACTGGTGGGCACATCAAGCGTCGTCGGGTTCGTCAGTAGTTACGTTGGTAAGTTTTTTGAATAAAGGAGTAATGTTCATGGCAAAAGTCTATAAAAGAAAGACGAGTTTAGTTCGTCGTGGCTATAACGCTATACGTAAGAAGCTTGGGCTGAAGCAGAAGTGGTCCAAAGAACACCGCCAGAATATCTCAACTGGTAAGCGTCAAGCTCACGCTAATCGTAAAGCTGCTAATTCCAATACAGCACTGGCTGCCAACACTAACGCTCCCGCCGCAGCTACTGGTACTAAAGGTCGTACTGGCAAGCTATCGGCTAAGCACTGTAAGGCTATTTCTGAAGGGTTGATTCGTTTTAATAAGACTGGTAAAACTTCAGAAGAGCTTGGTAAGCACAAAGGTCGTAAAGGCGGTAAAAGACGTAAGCCGTCAGGTCGTCATCATGTCCGCTCCAAGGGACGTTGTGGTAGCAAGCGTAAATAATTAGGAGAGTGTAATCATGTCTCCAAAATTTGGTAAAAAGCGTAAAGGCAAGACTGCTGGTAAACCGGTCAAGAATCCGATGCCTGATAAGCACCGTGAAGCTATTGCTAGAGCTAAATTAGCTTTCTACAAAACACCGGAAGGTCAGAAACTAAAAGAATTGTTGTCTAAGTTAGCTTCTCAAGGTGGTGGTGCTAAACGTAGTAAATCTGGTGGCGGCAGTAAAGCACGCACTAAAAGCAGTTCGTCTTCATCGTCTCACCGTTCCGGTGGTCGTCGTAAAGGTCGTGTTGGTGGTCATTCTAAACGTCATAAACATTCTAAGCCTGGTAAACACAGTAAATCTTCTAAGCACATTAAGCCTAAACATTAAGCGTTAGTTCTTAGAATATTTACTGATATTTTTCTTTTTCTAGATTTCCAATACCAATCTATAGTCCTGAAGTAATAAAAAACTAAGGAGAAACTAAACATGGCTAACCCTCCTCCTACTAAGCCAGTGAACCAAGTTCCAGATCATGTCCGTCAAATCGTGAATGATAAGAACAGACAAGCTGGTAATAAGCCTAGCATTAGTAGTGCGTTTAGGCCGGTAGCGGTTCAGACCCCGAAACCTAAGCGTTTCCCTTAAACTACTCGTAACTCTCCGTAACAGACCTCAGTAAAAGGACTTTCTATCATGGCAAAGAAGGCAGAGTCAGTACGTCATCTTAACAAGCGTCGGGCCAAGGCCGGTCGTGGCAAGTTGACTGGTAAGGCGTTACATGGTCGTCGTGTAAAGGCTGGTAAGCTCCGCGCCAAGCGTACAGCCGCTAAGGGCAAGCGTAAGGGTCATAAGATTTCTCCCGCTCAGCGGAAGGCTATGATTCTTGGTCGGGCAAAGTGGTTGAAGTCGGCTGGCGGTGCAGCTTTCCGTAAGCACATGGCCGCTCTCCGTAAGGCTGGGGCCATTGGTAAGGGTGCCAAGGGCAAGCACAGCAATCGTGGTAAGATGGCTGGCAAGTTCAAGAACGAGAAGAAGCGGGTTGCCAAGGGTAAGAAGAAGGCACACGCCAAGGGTCGGGCCGGTGGTAAGCATCACGCTCGGAAGCATGGCAAGCATGCCCGTCACCACGCCCGTAAGGGTCGTAAGGGCGGTCACAAGCGGTAATTAGTTCTACCGTTGAAGGAACCAGAGAGTTAATCAGTTAAAATTAACTCTCTGGCTCCTTTTCTTTTGTACATATTATTAAGATCGGAATCCAAGTTAGGCAGTAGTTCTAGATCAATAGACAACTTGTCTAACTTGAAACTCCGAGTTTCAAGTTATGTCTCCAAAATTTAGTAAAGTAAAGAAGATTGGTAAACGTAAGAGTAAAAAACATACCGCTTTTAAATCCGCTAAGCTAACTAAGCCTACAGTAAATACTCATCTTAAAAAAGCAGGAAGACCTCAACGTTCCGCTGCTGAACAAACCGCTCGTAATACAGCGGCTGAGACTTATCGTAAGATGAGAGCAGAACGTAAGGCTGGTCATTCTGCAAATGAGGGTGGTGCTTTAACTTCGGATCGAGTCGCTCATATGAAGCGTAAGCTATCGATTCGTCATGACGGTGAACATAAGGGTCGTCGTGGTGGTTTCAAGTTCACCAAGGAACATCGGGATAACATCTCTGAGGGTCTGAAGGCTTTCCACAAGGCTAAAGGTACTCACAAGAAAAAGTCTCATGAACGTAAAGGCCGAACGGGCACTAAGCGTCATAATAGGAAGCGTACTCATTCTAAGCGTAGTTAGTCATGTATAGTTCAAAAAGCGGCTTTGGCTCAAAAAGCCTAGGTCGCTTTTTCTAGTTTTGGAAATAATTTTCAAAACCGAATCTTAATTTTATTTGTAAGGGTCAGTAAAAATTGTCTTGACTTTTTTCTTTTTAGCAACTATAATAGAAACTTAATTTTGTTTAAGCAGTTCAGTTTTTCAGTTTACCAGGAGTTTTAAAATGTCAGCAGTAACCCACAAGATTCTGGCTTCGCTGTCCAAAGAGCCAGGTATTGCACTGCAAAGTGTAGCAAAGATTTCGGAAAAGGCTTATTCGATTGTTTGTTCTGTTGATTCGTACAACTACTCACCAGCTGAGATTAAGAACGCTGTTACTAAGTTCTTCAATGGTTCCTTCGTAGTTGAAAGCAACACGTTGTACGCAATTGAGAACAAGCACTACAACTTGTTTAAGGCTGTAGTGGTTGCTAACACAGTTTCCTTTCCGTTTACCAAGGAAGTTGTTAGCGATCTCCGGTTGCACCTGACTACTGCTAACGTGTTCCTTGATGAAGAGGATACAATTTGGCGGGTTGTAGGGACTGACGACGGTTCCAAGCGGTTGGTTTGCACCACCCCTGACAACTTTGATCAAATTCTTGCTGCCAAGAAGTCACGTCGTCCAGTTACCGCTTCTCTTGAAGGTGAACACGGTAGTGGTTTCTCGTTCGGTGATTACGTTAAGTTCTACAACACCGAAGCTGGCACTGTAGACTTTGGTTACGCCCTTGACACCAAGCGGGTTTTTGTTCGGTCACAACAGTTCCCATCAGCCGTTGAAGCAGTTGCAGTCATTGACGTTGCTGACGGTCGTGGTTTAGTTACCGACGACGTTAACCAGTTCAAGGTTTCAGCCGCTTCCGTTGAAGTTGAGATGGATCGCGTTCTGGATTATTGGAAGAAGTTGTATTCCAACACTAATTTCTACCAGCACCTTGAAGCTTTGATTAACCAGCAGGCTCAGGGTTAAAGGCGTATAAAAGTAGAGAGGTCGGTTGACTTTTTGTTGATTAGAGGCAACCGACCTCTTTGGTGATCAGTGTAGTTAGCTAAGGTGCTGTGGCCGAGTGGCAAGGCTTGGGACTGCAAATCCTAAATCAAGTGTTCAATTCACTTCGGCACCTCCAATTATTTTGACTAACGGAATCTAATTTTCTTTATGCACAGTTACTCCGAAAGTTTTTATCATGGCAATTACCGAACGATTACTTGACAGTTTAGATCGTAAGTCAAGTGTTACCCAGAGAATCGATGCATATCTTACTCTATCAAAGCATAAGGCACATAAGTCTCACGGGGGTGAAAAACACCCTAAGTCAGAGAAGAGTGCTGCACGTAGTTTAATGCTTAAGTTGATTATGCCTGCGTTATCTGGCCCTGACGGTACAGCGTTATCTGAAGCGTTGAGCAAGGGTAGCGAGCAAGGCTGCAAAACGGCCTGGGAGAGAATTCAGAAAAGTATCACTGACAATTTGACTAAAGCTGTTGCTGAAGCCGCCAAAGTTGCCAAGGATGCTAAAGACCCGAAGGACGCTAAAGATTCTAAGAACTCCGAAAGTACGAAGGAAGCTGCTCCAGCTACCAAGTCTGACGACAAGTTAGCACCGGCAGTTGCTCCCCGTCCTACTCCTGGTAAGGGTAACGTTGCTTAAGGTTTTTGTCTGTACAGCGCGAACAGTAAAAAGGTTATTAACATGACTACTTCAAAAGAGTCAACTGATGTATTGGCAAGAATTGATCAGTACCTTGCTATGGCTGCACCCGTGTCGTACGACAGAATTAGGCAAGCTATCTTTGACAGTTTTAACCAGTCCAAGTTAGAAGTTGCTGATCTGTCTGATATCACGGTCAGCAAACGTAAAGACGGTGCATACGCAGTAACAGTGGTTAGTAACCATTCGGACTTTTTGGTTAATGAGTTCTTAGCCGCTAGGGCACGGGTAGGACACAGGTTTAAGCTTAGAGGTCAAATTAAGGTCTCGTCAGTACAAAAAGACCCAAAGAGCAAACCTTTAATCACCTACACCTTGGTAGTCAAAGAAATCAACACTGATAAGGTTTGACCACATTGTGGCGGTGTTGCTTTGAGCTAACAAACCTAGCTAGAAAGATAATACCGGATGGCTCGTTATTCTCCGATTAAATCTGACCACTACCTGCTAAGGTTCTACTGGAGACATTTTATTTGGTGGGTGTGGTTTGGTGGAACTAAAGGCCGACCACCTTTTGAGTCAATTAAAGAAATCGTTAACTGTCAAGATCACCACGCACTGTGGCGAACTAACAAAGCTAATCGGTACTACGCTCGTTTGTCGCTTTAGATAAAGAAGAAGGACTAACCCTACCATGTCCACAATTTCGTTCAATAATCGGTACTTAGTTAATGCACCTTTGACTGTAGTAGCTGTTAATATTAAAGGTCAGACTCCTACATCAGTTGCTAAGATGAACTTGCCAGTTGGTACAATTATCGGTTTCTCTAACGCAGTTGATGATACTGAACTAGCGGGTAAAGCTCAAACCTTCGGCGGTGTTAACACTTTAGTCGGCGGTGATTTTAGTCAGCCTATGACTATTGTTATCGTCAGCACTAAGACGGGAACGTACAAGGCAGCGTTGTTCACTTCGGACGTTTCTGATGTTGTAGTTCCTAATTCTAGTCAGTTGAGTCAGTGACGTAATGGCACACCTAACAATAAAGAAGCCCTACATGTCTTCAGAAGCTTGTCCGTCAATCTATTTGATGCTCCTCCCTAAAATATTGGACCCGAAGCAACGTCCTAAAGTAGTGGTAAATTATGCTGCAATAGCTCTTCTGATCCCTTTGATTGAAAAGTCAGATTTGCCAGAGGATGTTAAGAAGAGTTTGTTAATGAGTAAGAATCAGATTTTGGCTGAAGCTGTAAAAGACGGAATTTTAGATTTGGTTGACTAAGTAGTTTCTATGTCAAAGTCAGCGCCTTTGCACCTTGGCGCGGTAGTGTGGAGGTTTAGTACAGTGCGCCCAGAAACAATTCAATCCATTCTAAGAGTAACTAAACCGCCAGCCGTGGTTGCTAACAACGACCTAGTAGTGGTACAGAACCAAATAGTTCAATTGGCCGATCAGTTAAAAGAGCAAAACTTGTTAGCTGACTCCTTTGACCGGTTGGATCAAGCTGAGAGTTTACAAGATGTTACTGGAGTACTGATCAAACATGAAGGGTCAGTAATTGTCGTTGCACTTGAAGGTTTAGATTCAAACGGGGCTACGACGTTTATTCCCTACCGTGACTTTAGTTTGGATTCTGAAAACAGTGAACAACAGGCCGCTGATTTTGCAACCAAGTTAGCTAATGTGTTAGGCGTACCGTTACAATCCTTTGGGTTTCCTGGCGAGGGCGGGGGTGACGGTGACTTGGATGCCTTGGGTGCTAGTGGTCAAGACGAAGTTGACGTTAACACAGTAACCTCTTCAGTTGTTGCTAAGACTATCCTACAGCAACTAGGAAGTAACAAATTTCTGGCTATGACCGGGGCCAAAAATTTACTATTGGGTAAGAATTATATCCAGATGGACCTACCGGCTACTTTGACTAAGGATCGTGGCAACCGTATTACAATCACACTTGATCCTGATGACACCTACACTTTGAAGTTCGCTAAAACTTCTATGCGTGGTGGTAATTTCAAGGAAAGCATGATTGCTAAGAAGTCCGGGGTGATGGTTGATAATTTACGAGATGTGTTTACTGGTATGACTGGCCTACACGTTGCTTTAGCCAGTTTAGCCGGTGTTGACGAGGGTAAGGAAGTTGGGGCGTCAGAGGTACTGGCTTCGGATGAAAGCTCTAAAGTTCCTTTTGAGCAAACGTTTAAAGTTAAGTCGTCGGTTAAAGTAACTTTAACCTCTATAACAAAAAGTAACCAACCGTCATCAATTGGTCCGGTAACACTTAAGAGCGGTTCTATTTTCAAAGTGTTTAAGAACGCGGGTATTAGCGCCAAATCTAGTGCTTACCTAGGCCGTTATATCAAAACAGCCAGGGGACGTTTTGCAGTTCCTTTATTAGTAATTCAGGATGACATTGTTGGCCGGTTTGCTATATCAATGGCTGAGTTTTCTACTCTCCTAGACGCTAGCCGTAAGGTTTAGGGTAGCTACTCGTTTAGCTTGTACCAGTTTTCTAGGTTTTACAATTTTTAATAAGGATGAAAAGTTATGGGTATGTCAGGTAAAGAGCGTTTTGAAATGGTCACAGCAGAACTTGCTAAAAATGAGCAGTATCAGGTCACCGCAGCACGTCTAACAGTCTTAAAAGATGCCGGAATCTTGCGACTCATTACCAAGCTCTTCACAGATCTTGTGGATTCGGACAATCTAAGCCTCTTGCCTTCATTTTTGACCGAGTTAGACGGTGTTTTCACTCGTTACAAAAAAGAAGCTGAATCTGAAACTGAAAATTCTTCTACTAGTAATGATGACGTAGCCGAGCTAGAGGCTGAATACGAGGCTAAAGGCAAGACAGGAGCCAAGAAAGCTGAACCAAAGACTCCACCTAAAGACACCAAAATCAAACCAGCGTCTGCTCCTAAAAAGGAAGAAGAATCTCATAGTTACGACTCAGCCCTAGCTAATGTGCAGTCACCGTTAGCGTTTGCTATCCAGTCTTCTCTAGCTCGCCGTTAACTCTTAGCCTAATCCATAGTCTAAACAATAATGTCGGTTTGCTGAATAAAACTGGACTAAATAGTCAGAGATGTTAACGCAGACCGACTGAATTTAACTTGTCTCTTAGACCCCACCCACCCTTTGTACTCAAGAGTACAGGGCTTTAAAAAGGACTTACCCAATGGCTACCACTTATACTTTAACCAGCCTTACTGGAAGTGACATCAGTTTCGCCCCTAATTTCTATGTTCCTGCACAAGGAGGCGCTGTTGTTCAGTTTTTAACTTCGGATATGTTACAGGCTATTGCTAAAGGTACAGTCAGTGCTAACCCCTCAGCACCAGCTAGCACACCTTCAGGAAACGATAGTGCTGATATCGCAGCTTTGTTTGCGATTGTTACCGATCTAAACGCCCGTCTTAGCAACCTTGAGTCCGGTGACCGTATCTCTAACTACGCCGTTAACTAATACTTGGATACTCTGTAGAGTCAAAGCAAAAGGAGGTAGAGGACGAAACCTCTACCTCCTTTTGTAGTTATTATCTACTGGATTAAGTCAATTTACGGTATTCAACTTTGTAGCCCCAGCGTTTGGCATAACTACGATAGATGTTAGGGTGCTTAGTGTAGTTAGATATGACCATAGTGGCTTTGCTATGAGTGTAGTGTTTCCAGGCAGAAGACCATAAGTAGATAACTACATAGCCTTTCTTTAAGATTTTATCTCTGCGGGATAAAGTTTCTGCTAGAAGAACTTTTGCGGGTTTATCGTTGTACGGACTACATTGGTCATCAGGACCGAAAACGTTTGGATCGCCGTGGACGTGGCTGCCCTCGTACTCAAAAACTACCTTATACCTATTTCCTAGCTTACCTATTAAAATACCATCTACCCTAATATCCCTACGTCTGTTTTCACAGGTTTGGATATGAAACTCACCATCAGGTGATGTAGCTTTTCTTATTTTAATATTTAGTCTCTTTTCTTCTTGAGTTAACCAGGATATACTCTCATTACTATAACTACTCTTGTTAGTACAGTTTATGCAACTAACGTTTTGGTTAATTACCTGATGTGGTGACATTTTACGTTTATGTCCACATTTAGTACATTGATGCCAAATTTTAGTAGAATTATTGACGTAGTCTTCTAAAGTAATAAACTTATTTCCGCAATCAATAAGTTTTTGTACATACTCGTCTAGATAATAAGGTTTTAAACCTTTACACCTAGGACATCCAGATTTATTGTACAATATAGAGTTAGGAGTAGTCAACCAAGTGTGTCCTTTCGGACAAGCGTGTAATAAGCGTTTAGTTGTTTTTTCAAATTTTCCTAAAACATTAACATTATTTCCATGTGTTTCAAAAACTAAAGACACATACTCCTCGTGAGAAAAGCCTCTACTGCTTATAGCACACTTCATACATCCAGAACCGCTTAGTAGATCACTGGCTCGAGCCTTCCATCTATAACCGTCTTTATTGCATACTACTTCTATGTATGTATTAGAGTTTATGTAAGGACTAAGAAACGTATATTTATTACCATGAACTTTAATGAGTCTTTCTAAGACTTCTTGAGGGTCTAATATACGACTATTAGAAAAACATATACTACAGCCTGTTCCGCTTTCTACGGATGAAGGGAATGCTAACCATACATGACTCTCACAACAGGTATAATGAATTCTTATATCTGCTTTTATATAAGTATCTAGAGGCCACACGGTGTTTCCGTGTATTTCTTTTACCTTCATAATGTGTTGCTCGTTAGTTTTAGTTCTAGACTTAGCGTAACATTTCCTACAACCGTATCCTTGTAAAATATTACCAGGGATATCTGACCATATATGGCCTTCACAACAGATATAGCGAATTCTTATATTAGACCTTACGTATGGGTCTAAAGGCCATAATTTATTACCATGAACGTTTTTAACATCTAATATATGCTGATTCGGTGTAACTGTTACTAGTCTTTTAGCCGATTTACAACACGGACATACCCCACCATAAGGTCTTTTACACATGCTGGATGGTAGTGATGACCAAATATGCCCACACATTGTACATAGAAAATCAATTGCCTCATTAGCGCAACTATAAACTCCTGCTACTTGTACTGATACTCCCCTTAAACGATAGATATCACATTTAAACTCCCATTGATTTTTACGAACTCCGCCTTTATGTAATCTACAAGGAGTTAAAGGTTGAGTGTCAAACTCTTTAAAATATTCGATATCAAGAAAAGGATACTTTTTAGCCTCTTTCCAATCAATTATTGCGTACGCAGCTTCTTGTCTACCAATCTCCTCAACAATTAAATCCTTAACCTTGTTGACTTCAGGACTCCGTGATTCTTTATTAAGTTTCTTCAACTCCTTCTCTGTCAAAGAGTCAACCCCGATATCTTTAACCCGATTAACTGTGAAGCTATCAAGTACCGTGGTAGGTGTAGCACCTTCAACTTTTCCACACCGAGTCTTTTTAGGAATCCGTTTAACGAACCTAGGTTTCAAAAAATTCCTAGGTTCATGATCAACCTTGCGAATTACAGACTCCTTAACTTCCTTCCTGGTACGTTTCTTGTTCATACGTAAGGCTTTAAGGTGACGCTTAGACTTAGTTTTGCTAGGACCAGTCACTTTAGCGACCGGAGTTTCAATAGTGGAGTCTTCCTTTGACTCAGGAGTAACTGGTATCGCTACTCCTGTAGCATAGCTCACTAGAGGGACGCTATGCTTGTTTAAAGAAACCGAAGGTGTAATCGGAAGATGTTCTTTACTGCCACAACCTGGGCACATGACTACTAATCCTTCTAAAAGAGTTTAAGACTTATGTTGAGTTTCAAGCCAAGAGAATAAATCAAAAGTGTTTACTTTACCGAGTGTGGAAACCCAGTACGCTTTGCACCAGACAGTGCTGACACGACTTTTTAGCTCTGGGAATTTACGCATTAGCAAAGGGGTCGAGTTCCCTTTGATATTTGTTATAACTTTATGAATCCCAATTTTAGGTTCAACTTCTATAACCATTTGTACGTTGTCAATAAATATGTCCAGAGAGATAATTTTATAACCTATTACCTTCTGGTTATTCATTATAAAGTCTCTTAGAAATGTGTTAACTGGTGAAGTTAGAACTTTACGCCGGTACTTTACACAAAAAGAAACTACATACTGACAGCTTGACGTTCTAGTTTCTGTTACGCTGTAAACTTTAGGCGGAGTATTGTAGAGAGGCATTTAATTAAATCCTTAAGTTGAACCCTCAGAACTAAGGTTTTTACTTTTTTGAATTTTTTGATTCATTTTTATCCATTAAAATTTTACCCTTCAAACAAAAATTAGTATCAGACCAAAATTTTTTATACCCTCCTGAAGAAAAATTTTACAATTTTAACCTATGGGTAACAGGTCATGAACCGTCAGAAAACAACACCTAAGATGTCCAAAACACCCTCTGATTTTGACCTACTGTTAAACCAATCCGATCAGTCTAGTTTCATTACTCTACACCACCAGATTCCACTAACTGTAGTTTCTTCAAATTTTCCAGATGGTCTTATCTCTGACTATCCAGTCGCCAACTCCAACATGGTTCAGGAAAAGATTAGAGTCTGGGCGGTAATTCTTCAGAACAACCAAATCTGCCTAGCTAAACGGTCCAACAAGGTAAATAATCCGCGTTGTTTGAATTTTTTCGGTGGCACAGTTCTACCCGAAGAAAAACTCCTTTCCGCTTTGCACCGAGAGCTTAAGGAAGAATCCGGCCTATCAACAAAACGTAACCCTCCAATCCACCTAACCCAGTTCACATTCCAAAACAAGATCCACCACTTCTACTTAATCAACTACACTAAACCACCAAAGATTAGTTTAGACTTTGAGTCCTCCTCATATAAGTGGTACCAATTCAAAACACCTTCTGACTTGAAAAAGATATTGAAGTTAAAATTACACCCGCCCACCCGAGAATTTCTCACTAATCACAATAACCTAATTTTCAACTTGAACATAGATTAAGAGGACTTTTACAATGCCCGGAATCCAAGAAATCCTCGTAGGTAATAAGGCTAATAAGCGGAGAGTAGTACGTTATGTCAAAAATCCAACAGGTCCTGAATTGTTAGCCGCTTTGAAGCACTCCCTGACTGCTGAACTCGTAGCTCTCGTGTTTAATGACAAGTTCATAATCGCTGACTCTTTTTCAACATTAGGCTCTGAGTTAGCTCAAGCCTTAATAGATGCTGGCCTAGCTGATAGTAAATATGACTATAGCATCTGTGGAATCCGCTACACAAAATCAGGCTCGCTGTGCTTGAAATCCCAAGATAACCTAGAAAACCATGCCGTCCTCCAGCGGTATTTGGAAGCAGGGTTGATGCTACACGACCCCGAGTTGGGACCACTAACGATCAAGCAGATTAGAGAACGTAAGAACAAATTACGTTCGTCCCAGACCTTCAATTTAACGGAAATGGACTTCGGCATCACCTGTTCCGCTACCCCAAATGTCACAAGTTCCCTATTAGATTTGCTCCCAGGTTCTACACCACTACAGTCTTATCCGGACCAACAATATGAATGGGTTGACTTTCCTAAAAGTACTGAGATTCGAAAGGTAGAATCTAAAACCGAACAGGACTCCAGAATCCAACGGGCTAAAGCACAAGGGTTCAATACCGATCAAGTCTTCTACCACGGTACCGGGGCCGATATTACTAGTTTCACACCCCCTATCTGGACCACCGACCCTCATCTAGCCTTTGACTATGCTTACTTCCGTCACCAGCAGCAACAGAACACCGGGGCTAATATTATTCCTGTGTTCATTAGGGCCATTCACACATTCAACGCTGACCTTCTCCCTAAAACCGTAACAGTTGGTTCGTTCTTCTCAGAAGCAATTAACCAATCACCCAACCACACCTTTGACAAACAGCACGCTAACACCTTGTTAAAAACTGTTAAGCAGGGTGCCGTCCAAGAAGAGTCAGGTCCGCACTACAGCACTCACGATTTGTGGCACGACACATTATCTTTTTTTGGAAAAGCTGGTTCAAAAGCCATTTTTGACTTGCTTCACCTCCTTGGCTTTGACTCAATTAGCCTAACCGAGAACGGTCACCACACCGTAGGAGTTCTCGATCCAAAGAACATTAGGTCCATATTCGCTCAGTTTAACGAATCCGAATCCACTAATATATTATCGTCGGTAACTACGTTAGCATCAGTAACTACACCGTCTCTAGACTCGAACTCTCTGTACCAGTCGGCTCCCTCCTTACTCGAAACCTACCTATCTGTCTTATCCTCTCTAGACCAGTACGAGCTAGATAGTTACATTGACCTAGCGACGACTACCCCACCTCAGACTCCAGTTCCAACCCCAGTCACTTCTAAAACCGTTGAAACTATTGTAGTTCGTGGTAACTCGATTATAATTTATAACAACCCAAGTTACCAATCTATTCAAACCCTTCTGGAAAAGAGTAAATACAAGTCTTTACGTGGTGTGTTAGTTAATCAGTCTAATATAGCTGTTGCTGATGCTAATTCCCCGTTAGTTCATCAAGACCTGATTGATCACTACGGTGTCAGCAGGTCACTACTTGATATTGCCTGTTTTTACGTGTGTAAGCCTGTTGACAAGGTTATAATTCGGGTTATGAACCTTCGTACGGTAAACAACCCTATTCTTAAGTTGTACCTCAAAGGTGGTGCCGCAGTCCAATTCTGGGATTTACCTGGAGAAATTGACTTATCTAAGTTTCCTAAGTTAGTAGATAAAGACATTCTAAATTCTGACTTTCCACAACAACTCCGTCTCGACCAGCAAGATCAACAAAGCCTCCGGGTAGTTCAATTCCACCAACAGGTTCAATCGCCGCAGTCCGTAGAGGCCCACCAACAGGTTCAGGCGAAACTAGACCGTATTCAAGCCTGGGGTCAAACGGTACCAACACACCTGTCACCACCCTACCAAACAATTACTACGTTATTGAAAAACTCAATGTCTCATGAGCTACGCGGCCTAGTGTTATCTGACACTAATGTTGTGTTTGTAGACTCGCAACGAGCGACCCATTACGAGTTGACTAAAAGTTACTCATCTATTGATAAAGCCAGTATTAAAAATAACATATACCTGAATCTGGCTCACAATAATCAACCTACCCTCTGGTATACGTCTACAACTGTCCTTAACAATCCGTACCTACAACGCTTGATTAAACTCGGCCTAAAAGTGGGAGGGGAGCACAAAGTGAGTGATTATAACGAAGCATTAACCGACTACGAGTTGGAATCTTATCAAGACCTGTACGACGACTCTCCTGAACCTACCTTACACACAGCAGATGTTGAAAGCATCGCCCGAGTGTTTGATGAAATAGTCGTCCGTAATAATCACATTAAAGTGTTCAACTCGCCTTCTTATGAATCGCTTCTAACCTTGCTAAACTCCCACAAACAACTTCGCGGTTTGGTAACTGACTCAAAGAATATAGTGCTAGTTAACGCTTCTGACCCGGTAATTCATCAAGATTTAATCGATCACTTCGGTTCATCTATTACTTCTTTGTCTGACTGTTTCTACATTACTCAGTATTCTGACCCTGTTTTAACAATTAACGATAAGGTTGTCCTTAAAAACTCTGTAATCAAACGGTATCTTAAGCAAGGTCTAAAGATTGAATTACACGATTTTGGTTACGCAGTCAACTTAGAAGAGTATAATCAGTTCCAAGAAGCCACAGCTCGTGTCTTGGAGACAATGACTCTGCACGGACAACCGGTTAACGTCTACAGGAACCCCAGTTACGATAACTTACTAAAAATACTAAACTCTGCTAAGTTCCAATCTCTACGAGGTATTGTAGACGGCGACCTTAAAACTAGTGATATACTAGTAGGTGACTCCAGTAGTGTTATGCACCAGAACCTAATTGAGAACTACAGCGGTAACAATACTACTCCTAGGTTCCATATCTACAAGCGTGGTGAGCGTATCCTTCTAGACTCTGACAAAGACACCATTACCCAAAACCTGCACATTCAATACCTCCAAAAGCACGGGTTAAAAGGTGCCCTAGACGAGTTGGGCGGGTTCGGGTTTGCTGCTTCAGTGACTCCTTCTCCCTTTGTTGACGACGTGACTACTTCCCCAACACCGTTACCAACGCCGGTAACAGCCGTGACGCAAGTCACTTCGAAATCAGTGGAAATGATCCAAACCCGGTACGGTACTAAAGCTAAGATTTTCCGTAATATGACGTGGTTATCAGTGTTGTCATTGTTGCAGCTAGCTGAAGATCATGAGCTACGCGGGGTTGAACTAGCTAACGGCGACATAATGTTAGCCGACGCCAGTAAAATAATTCATGAGGATATAGTTACTGGTACCTCTAACGATGATCCACTGACTATTCCAACGTTCTACATTAAAATAACAGAAGACGGTAAACCTTATCTTAAGAACTCGGCGGTTAAACTTATTAACAACCCGATCATGAAGAACTACTTCAAACGTGGTCTGTTAATTCGTGCCCGTGTCGCCGGTAAGGCTGACTACTTAACTCTTGAACAGTACACCAAACTAGACCGTCCTACTGAACTAGCCGCTAGCACGTTTGACGACACTACCCCTAACCCTGACCGTATACTAACCCCTCAGAAAGAATCTGCATTATTAACAGTAATGCACCCAGAGGACTTTTTAAAACTATCTGCCACTGAGTCCACTATCAATAAGATGAAAGATACGGTTAAGGATGTACCGTTAGCTGACTACAAATCAGGTAAGCATCCGACGTACAATGTTAACAAGTACTCCTGTCCCTGGCTAACTGTGGACTCAGCAACCGGTAAAGTAATTGAATCTGACGGTAAGCATCGGGCCACTCGTACCCTGTTAGGCAATTCAACAAAATTGCCCGTACTACTCCACTTTTCTAAGCACTACTATTCGGTATCTTGGTACGATAAAAACACTGATGAGACCTATTCTATCATGTTTGACTCTAAAGACGGCGCTGATAAACAAGCAACTGACTTAGAAAAGAACGGTTTTACTGAAGTTACGGTCTCAGAACACTCTGACATGGCTAAAGTTAACAAGGCTCCGGGGTTTTTACACAGCCAGTTTTCTAATTTTAAGTTGAGCACTACTAGTATGAAGTTCAAAACTCTCTAACAAGGATCAATCCTATGGACAATTTAAACCGTCCGAGCAAGCCTGAATCCATATCTGAGGTAATGGATCAACTAGAGAAACACCTAGGTGCCAAACCCGGTAGTTCAACTGCTCTAACGCCTGTGACTCAACCTGTAACAGCGTCTGTAAAGAAAGCTGCACCTAAAGGTCAGTTTGACCCTAAGTCTTTCGGTCAGTCTAACAAAGGTAAACAGTTTTCTACTAAGATTGGTCACACAAACGCTGTTAAACGCTACTCTTGAGTGTATTCCGTTTTGCCTCAAAGGTCTGACACAATGTACCCACTTCCCACAACTGTTCAACAGAGAATAAGTTACTACCAAACTATTGCTAAAAATCTACCACTGAAACGAGGTGCGCTAAAATCGGCGGAGCTAACACTAGAAGGTAAGTTCCGCCCGCGTATTCTAATGGTACTATCAGCTAACGACTTTCTCAATTTGACTACTGAGTCTGCGGCCCACAAATACAAGATCGTCCGGGCGACTACAGTACCCGCCGAAAACTATAAAGGTGGCAAATATGACGCTCCTGCCTTCTTTCTAATAGATAAACGTGGTAATGTTATGGGTCACGAAGGTCGTCATCGGGCGGCTTCAGTTATATCCTCCCGTCAATCCGGCCCACCTATGTTCACTGTGGCTATCTATTTCTGCGAACGGTACTTTCACCTTGGTTGGAAAGAAAAGTCAGGGACTAAGGTTCTAGTCAAAGCTAAAAACTTTGACACTATCAAAGAAGCCAAAGAGTTCAAATTGTCTCTTAGGTCTAACCCTAACTTTGTTAAGTTCTCCGAAGACTCAGTTAATCCAGAAGACAAATACCTATTAGGTCAGTTGTCTAGTGATGACGATATCTTTGTTTTCTTCCGTTTAACCGATTCAGTTCCTGAATTGTTTCCGTCTTCTTTACAGAATCAATACGATAACGGCTTTAGTACTTCTAACTTCAAAATCGGCCAATTCAAAGGTTAGTTCGCCTCTTAAGCGGTTAAGGTTAGTTTTTCAGTATTATTACTCTCAAGGATTCTAACTATGCCCTTATCAGACTTAGACTATCACCAAACCATTGCTCTGGACTACGACGACACGCTACTAGGTAACGGTAAGCACTGTAAACGCATCCGAGATTACGTTAGGAACCATCCTGATAAGGCTTACTATATAATAACTTTCCGTACTAAACAGGATGCTAGGGGTATCTCAAAAGAGCTAGGCACTTACGGGTTTGATTTATCCTTAATTAGAGCAATCAAGTGTTTAGACGAGAACACTAAGGAACTTGGCTCCCAAGCTCTACGGATATTCAATCAAAAGAAGACTAACCCTAAACTGTTCAAAACGTACACTAAGGACTTTATGGACGAAGTTCAACGAGATTACGACAACCTGACTAATTACAAAGGCTTCGCTGCCAAGCAGTACGGTTGCACCATCCTAGTTGACGATATGCCGGAACTATGCCTACCCGGTTGTCTGAAACACCACATTGAATTTCTAGACTCTAAAACCTGTTAATACTACGTTTTTGGTTTTACGTTTTTAAGTTAAGGTTTTCAAAAATGCCGTACTCTCCTATTATCTGGGACGACTCTCTTTCCGTAGGAGACAAAAACATAGATATGGATCATAAAATGATTCTAGAACTTATTGACCGAGTTAACAAGATTGACGTAGCCTGTAGAGCTACGTTGAGTCAGTACTTGTGTGATTTAGCTGATTACTCTAATATGCACCTCACGCGTGAAGAGTGGTTAATGACTCAATACCATTACCCTAGACGCGAAGAGCATATTAGAGAACATTGGGAATTTATCAACGAGATTGCTATTCTAATTAACGCCTTTGAGCGATGTCACCTTGATGTCTTCGACCGTTACAAAGAAATGTTGAATGTTTGGTTGTACAAACACATTACCACCGAAGACAAACAATTTGGTGACTTTCTCAAAGAAAACTACGGTGATCGTTGTAATTGATTCCCTAGCTAGATTAGTAACGAATAGCCGAAAAGGGTACTAATCCAATGTCTACAGAGCACAAAATCTGGCAAGAAATCGACGCTTATCTGGTAGAGTGTAAGCGCCGTAGCGATTTCAAAGATGAAACTGTCCTAGACTATTTCACCAAGAACGAAACCAGTAACGATGTGTTTATTAGGTTTGCTGACCTGCCAAAGTTGGGAATCAATCCAATAGGGCAATATGACACCCCTACAGGAATCTTTGGGTATTCCTTGGCCTCTTCTGTAAAGTACTACGGTGACAGAGATTCAACTAATCAAAAGACTATGAAAGATGTAGTTAACTTTCCATTTGCTGCTGATCAACCTTATGCTATCTTCTTTAAGTTTACTGGTCCGTTGCGACTTTTAGACTCAGGTACCTATTCCTACGCTAATTTGTCTCGCGACGTACAACAGTTAATAAAAATATGGGACAAACAAGAACCTAAGTTGTTTGAAGTCAACCCTTACGATAAAACTACTGAGAAAGCCTTGGTTGCTTATTTAACTAAGTTCCACATTCCTCATAGCAATGTTACTCTAGGCCAATTGCAAGCCTTACATGACGCTATACACATGGCTAGTTCGGACAATGATTATGAACACCTTGTTGAACACCCTCTAGGTCTCCTGTGGACTCTAACCCGTATGGTTGCTTATCGTCTAGTAAAAATCAAGAACGCTGCCGACTTCAAGAAATCTAGACCGCCAATGTGGACCAAGGTGTTGTTGTCCCTTGGAATCGGCGGAATTCGAGACAACGGCGAGGGAATTATTCATACAAATGAACCAGCGCAGACCTGGATAGCCTCCGGTGCCTATTGTCAGTTGTTGAAGATTTTCAAGAACGTAATTCCAGAGTCTGAACCCTCTCTTGAATTGTGGGAAACGGATCGTGATAAAGCCTTGAAGATGTGGTCAGTTGGCAGCCTATCTTTTCCTGAAGACAATCTTCACGGAGGGCTCAATTTTACTAGTAAACTTGCAACTAAAGGTAAATTTCCACCAGTTTTAAAGTGTGGTCACCTTGTGGCTTTTGAAGGGTATACAGGCACATTACCTCAAGCAGTAGAATCTCAGTACGTTACTTTTAACGACTTGAGAGTAACCAAACTACCCGATGTCATCTGTGAAAACTTGACAATTAGTAACTGTCCTAAAGTAACGGCTTTCCCTAAGATATCAGCACCGTCTAATCGTATAGATAACATTAAAATTGTCGATACGCCAATTGCATCGTTACCGATTGACCTTCCTAAAGTTATAGATAAGTTAGTCCTACAAAACGTGTCGTTGAAAGAATTACCCGACTTTGCCGATCTCCCATTTTCTATTATGATAGTTAGGTCCAAATTTGATGTACGTGATTGGATTATTCCTAAGCGAGTTGCTTCAGTAGTGTTATTCAGAACACCTTATAAGCTGTGGTCCTATAACGACTATGTCGCTACTCTACAAGAGACTAATCCAGAGTACACCAAATACAAATTAGGCGATAAGGTTACTATAGTAAATAAAAGTGATTCAACTCTGAATCTTTCAGGTAAAATAACTCTAGTCCATCCTGAAAAAGGTGGGGTCACTTATTCCGTTAAGCCTGATGAATCGGAATCTTCTGAAAAAGTTTCGCTACCAGATTTGGTCTATAACCCCTACAAATTTGTGGATTAAAAACATGACCTTACCTATTGAATCCTCAGTAGATATTGATTTAGATCAAGCCTACAACCTGCTAAACGAATCTTATCTAAAAGCTACCGGCTACGCCTGGACCAAAGAAAAGTTCCTACAGCGTGCTAGTAGCTGGCAGTTTTATGGGGACTCTGACGGATGTTTAGCTGTTCGCCCCCAACGCGGCGGAATGCTTAAGATGGTAGCATGCTTTGGTTCACCGAGGTCCATTGTTAAAGGCGTCCTAGAAGTTAATAAATTAAACGTTCCTGTCTGGGGTATGATGGATAGGGCACTAGTAGACAAACTCAAGAAGATAGGCTACATTGAACCTCCGGCTTTTCTGATTCGGTCGATTATTCCGATTATTCCACCCAGCGTGTTCGGTGATGCTGATTACAAAATTAACAACGACGGTTCAGTAACCTTTAACTATTCTGACGTGGGTTCTGCGACCAAGTTCTTCATTGCCAACCGTAAATATTACGAGACTATGTTAGAACTGATCAAAACTCGGCATGACGTACCTGATACAGTTAAGGCAGTCATCTTACCAGCAATTAAAACCTTGTTGTCAGGTGTCGCTTTGATGCAGAAGATTTTTGCTAATGCGACAGCAAGTGCCTCCACCGAACCTGCGGTAATTCCAGAATTGGTCAACCCAGATTCTGTTGAACTGCCCCAAGTTCCAGCTACTCCTGAAACCAAACCAGTAACTGCAGCAACTAGCAAACCGTCATTACCCCTGTTGCTCAAAGAACTAAAGAAAATACACGAGAACAACGAGTTCCTGATTGGCATGGCTAAGAAGCACCAGCATAACCCAGATGCCAAACATGCTGGTGACTTGTCTAAAGCCGAGAACAATCTAATTGACTGTATTGTTGAATACTTGGAAACCGGTAACCTTTCATCGTTGCACTCCTATTCTAATTTGCTAGACTAACACAAAAAAGAAAGGGTTAATTGGCAGTTGAGACCAATTAACCCTTTTGTTGTTAGCCTGTTTTTAAAGGATTCTCATTAAATGAATGTGCTAGTGGTAGAAGATAATCGTCCTAATTCGATGCTTATCCGAAAGTTGCTTTCGTCGGTTGGTCCGTTCAACATTGATCTGGTAGAATCTGGCGATAAAGCTGTCCTACAGTACCGTTCAAAACATTATGATCTGCTGGTGCTGGACAACTACCTCCCTGTCTATTCTGGGGTTGAGGTGCTTAAACTCCTCCGGCGGGAATTGTTAACCAACAACACTTACGTGATCATTACCACCTCTGAAGTCAACTATAACTTAACTGTCCTGCTACGCTCAGGTAACTATAACCTACGAGACATTCAGATTAAGCCTATTGATCTAAATAGGTTTACTAACTGTGTGGCAATTATTGCTGCCGAGAAAGAACACCTTGACTCAATTTTGGTCAACAACAAGACAGAAGGTTCAGATAAACTAGTCTTTTGTCTTATTGAGTTTCCAGATTACACGGTGCTAGAGTTGAGAGGTAGGCTAACCGATGAGAACAAGTGGTCAGTCCACGACATCATGTTCCGGCTAGAGACTTGTTTAGCTACGCAGATTAGCATCGATATAGACCCACTGGAGCATGTCGATTTGTTTACCTGCGAAACGCTAGTTTGTCTCAAGTTTTGGTGCGAATTGAGAGATAAGAAAGCGTTAATAACTTGTACCAACCCCAAACATAGAGAAATCTTAGCCAACTATTCAGTTTTCAAGTTTTTGGAGGATTACCAACAAAACAATTAAGAAAGAAGGATAGTAACTATGCGAGTCTTAATAGCTGATGATTCAAAACCTATTACAATGATCCTTCAAAAAGTGTTAAATAAAGCAGGTATTACTGATGTTGATACAGTATTAGACGGTGAGGAAGCCTGCGCCTTATGTCAACAACTACGGTACGACTTAGTCCTACTTGACTACCACATGCCTGGAATGAGTGGGTTGGATATAATTAAATTGAACCACGATAAGTTTAAAGAGCAAAGCACCTCCGTGATTCTAATCACTGCCAACGCCGACCGTGAGTTAGTGCTAACTCTTAAACAGAACGGGTTGCGTATAACCGACATTTTATCCAAACCTATAGATTTTACTAGACTCCAAAACAATGTGAACAATATTCTATCATCTCGTGGGGTTGACATATTTATTAACGCACCTACTACGTTAGAGTACGCAATTATAGCTAAATCCGATCTACACATTTTAGTTCTCAAAGGCACACTCGAAGAGGTTAATAGTTACGATATACAGCCTATTATGCATAAACTAGAACAACATATACAATCTTTTCGTGTTGTGATTCTAGACGTGAGCCGAATGAAGGAAATAACTTTGTTTGTTAGCGAGGTACTAGTAACTTTAGGGATGTGGATATCTCTGAGAGATAAAAGATGTTATCTGTCCTGTGATAACAAGGTACATAAGGCTAAATTAGCCATCTACAACGTCTTTGACTACATTCCTGAATGGCTCGGTGTGGACTAACCCAAAACTACTTAGTAGCGAATCTTAATTTTGATTGGGAACAACAAGTTCCTAACTTTCTTAAGGGAGTAAGCAACATGCTTACCGAATCTCTCAATACCCCGACTACCGAGCCTACAGTTACCGAGGAATCAGTTACTATCAAGCCCAGTAAGGTTAAACCTGTAACCTTATCTGATTTAAAGACCTTGCCTGACTTTTTGGATAGTCACAATCGTTTGGACGGGGTTAATTGGTTAATAACCTATTCTATTAACAATTCCCTAGTGGACAAACTTCCACTGTTGGTTGTCAAGTTTGAGAATGACCTAGTTAAGAAACAACTATCTTTAGTGTACTACGAAACTCAAGGTAGTTGTACGATGAAAGGCTTTAATTCCTTAATTAAGGAGCAACCTTTCAAAACTGCTATTACTTATTACAAGCGTAACGGTGATGTGTCTAGTGTACAAACCTTTTGGAATTGTGAGGTTGTTAAGTGCTCCATGTCCACAGCATATGACACTACGCCTCCAACTCCAGTCAAAGTCTACGTTAAGATTAAATATACCAGTCTGAGATAGCTGTTTGCATTGAGGTACGGTTATCTCATATTGTGCTAGCCGTACCTCTTAAAGTTTAAAACGAGAGGTAACCAAAATGACCGTAATAGAGATCAAATAGACAACAGCTTCTAGATGAAATATCTTATTAAAAAGTGAGACCACAATGTCCAAAATCTATTTCATAGCAGCACACCTGTCTAGCCTTTTTAAGCTCGGAGCATTAGGATTAGGGTACCGGTTTACCTCCGACTACCTAAAAGCTAAAGCGGAAGCTGACAGGTTAGGTTGTACAGTAGCCTCCGCCTACTTGACCTGTAACAACCCGGCACCGTTCAGTGAATACTCTAGCTGGTTAGAAAGCGGTCGAGGAGGAGATATCACCAACTACATCCGTTTGGCCGTTAAACAATTGAAACAGAATGGTTACGACGGTGTTGAATACAATGACTATTACAAAGAAATTATTGTATTCTCACCCGAGCAGATTCAGTTCATTGATGATGACGTAGCTAAAGTAGTTGATCAAAATTGCCGTTGCAAGAGAGCTAGAGAATCTATCTGTGTCCAGGATAATAATCAAGATTGTCCACGCTTTCGGCGGTCCAGATACATAGGTCTAGTTGACATGTCTTTCTACGGTCACCCTTTGCTGTATAAGCCTGGAATGTTAGAAATTAAATCAGCACTGCTGTCTGACATTGATTCTTATCTAAATAGGTACAATAAATAGAATAAATAGAACAAAAGGTGTCGCGGTGGAACAAAATCAACCTAAAATATCCGTTCTCGGGGATCGCAGTTATTTAACAGAGTTAGTCAGTTACCTCTCCCCGTTCTTTTCGGTGTCACGGTATTCGATTATAAACAAACTGCCTGTTGGTTTGTTTGTTAACCTGCCTGACCTTATTATCATAGACGAAGCGGTAGCTATTGGGTCTATTACCCTCACGTCTATGCTTAAACAGCACAGGACTTTCGCTAAGATACCGGTAATTCTGGTATACAATTTATCGAGTCGAGATATCTCCTCTGACGAGGAGCACCGTATATTTTCTAATGCCACTAAAGCAGGAGCTGTTGAAATACTATTACGTCCTTTTGGTCCTTTAACATTGAGTAAAGTTACGGCTTTCTTCACAGGTACTGATACCGACAATAGCTTAGGATTATTGCCTAAGGAGCAGGCGTATGCTCTAAAGAAAAGCGTTACAACATTTAAGAATGTATTTCAAGCCTTTCAAAAGTCTAACACTTTCAAGTACGCCGAAATTCGTGATGCTTGTTTACCCATTGTTAACTTAATGTCTAATTCTAATTACGGTGCTGTGTTAGAATCTATCAAAGAATTTGATGGTACTACGTTCGCTCACTCTATTAGAGTTGCCTCACTATTGACCTTGTTTGGGAGCAACATAGGATTAGTTAGTCAAAGTGAGCAGGTTAGTTTATGCTCCGGCGGTATAATGCACGACTTCGGTAAAGTCAAGCTACCATTGGCGTTAATTAACAAGACTACACCACTAACCCCATCTGAGTACGAAATACTAAAAACCCACGTGGCTCTTGGCCTCCAAGCCCTGAAGGAATCAGGTAATGAGGTTCCTCAAACCACCAGAATTATCGTAGAACAACACCATTGCCGTGTAGACAACGGGGAAGGCTCTTATCCACGAATACCCATAAACAAGCTGCATCCTTTAGGTAGAATGGCTGCTATAGTTGACTCGTTCGCTGCGCTCACGGATACTAGAAGCTATCGACCAGCTGTCAATAACGAGCAGGCTCTACGAATCATGTTTGAAGATGAAGGTCATTATGATTACCACTTGCTAAAAGAATTTAGAGACATAGTTCGCGATGTTCTTTCTTAGGCTATATAGTCGCTAGGATTCAGAGTCATGGCTGGTAGATTCACAGTTAACAAACCACAATTAGTAGGTGTTAAGTCAATAGACACAGAGCACGAATACATTTATAACTTGATTAACAGTTTGCTAGAATCTGACAAGTTCGTAGAGAAGTCCCTTGAAAAGAAGGTAGCGACGTTAATAGATGCTATTCACATCCATTTCGTCCACGAAGAAGTAATTGCGAGACGACTCGGTTATAGTTACCTACTTTCCCACCGTAACGATCACCTTGTCACCTTAGGAAGACTGTCCGATATACGAAACAAAATAAAGCGTGGCTGTTTAACTGACGTAGATTTATACGATTCCGTCAGTCCTTGGATACAAAAACACGTTAATAAATTTGATCAGGACTTAGCCGACTTCATTTTGTCAAAGCCTTAAATAATTCCTAAAACAATAAGAAGGGGGTAAACATCATTGCTAGAGTACCGTTGACTGATTGGTTTGAATACAGTCGTTATAGAACCTCGCTACACTTTAACTCAGAGTTGGGTTCAGAAAAATTAGACAAGATTAACAGCCTGTGGAACTCTCATCAAAAGTTGCTACCAGATACATTAGCCGATGTTGTCAGTTTCTATAGAGAAAAAGGCTTTTCCACAAGTAAGTTTTTTAGGAATTGTTACGCGTTAGTCCGAGACACTACAGTCTTAATAATTCACGGTAAACCACGCCTCGAAACAATTAGCATTGTTTGGGCTGAAGCACGACCGACCATAAAACAGGAACTGATTGATCGCAATTATGCTAATTGGCTCAAACTGATCAGTAAATACGACGGAAAATATATAGACTTGTATACCTTACCTGTAGGAGCTTCTCCAGAACTACTTGAAACTGTGTTGACAGACATAACTAACATAGATTCTATCCGAGCAGAACGGGCCGTAAGGACCGAACAGTTTTTGGAAAGTCTCACCTCCGCTTTGGTCACCACAGATTCTGAGACTGTCAGTAAAGAATCAGAAATTGACGGCTACCCTTGTATTGAGAAAGCCGTACGCGCTAAGAATTATGTTAACTGTAGACTGATCGTCGGAATTGTTAAATACGCTGATGTGCCTCATGGCTGGATTGAACTCTACCTAAACGACAGCCGGTACTGTACGTTAATTAAATGGAATAAATACTTAGATATTCCTGAAATTCTTAACAAAGTAGCCAATAATAACATATTCTACTATTGGCAAGTCACAGAACCGTACTACGACGTGTTGTACCTTTTCTCCGACATCTTCAAGGACCGTTACTCCGAAGACATCTTAGGTAATTTTAAATTATTATCTTCAATGCTTACCTGTCACGATTACCATTACGACTGTTACTGGTTCCACCGTCCATATAGTCGTGGAATTCACTGGCACCATCACGAGCGTTTTGACCCTTACTCGGTACTTTAAGTTATTAACTTATTAGGAGAGACTATCCTGACTTCTTGAACTTTCTTAGTTCCAAAGAAGCCTCTCCCTGTAGTTTCTAGTTACACTTGCCCAAGTAGTAAATAGTCGCCGACAGCAGGTTAATTAGTGCGGTAACAATACCACCGTAGTTGACGGCTTTAGTCTTGCAACGTTTTGGTCGGGTTAATCAGGTTGTTCAAGTTAAGCATGGGTAGAATCCTTGTAAAGGTGGTGGATACCTGTGCCAGGGTAGGGAGGGTCTGATTCACTCTCCCTACCCGACCCTACTATTATACCACGATTCTCCAGGATTAGCAACGAGTAAATTGGGGTTTTAGTCTTGGTTAAATAGGTACCCTCCCGATATGTCAGGGTACCTATGTACTAAACTTTACCAGTGGAATTTTAAGATAAAGGTGTAAAATGTCTATCCTAACAGAAATTGACGCTTACCTCCAACAATACAATGTAACTGCTATGAAGGACACGTTAGGTCCTGCTAAAATCTACCAACCGTTCGGTGACATATTAGACCGAGACGAGAAAATTCGTACGCTGTTTGACCAGTTGCATAACAGTCCAAAGTTTAAAAGCCAACAAACTGTAATAGACCACATTGCTAAAGAGACCAATACGTCAGCGGATACCGTTAGTCGTCTGCTACACAACCGGCAAGGTTGGTCCGATCCTGGTTTCCAAGCCGAGCAAGACGTTAACAACAAACGTCTAGCCGGTGCTGATTTTCTAATTACACACTCGGGCAAGTCGTCCAACTTCATCCAAGTAGTCAATCCCGCCGCCGAATCTCGTCTCTCCAAACACCGTGGAATCAAGAAGCTAGACAACGGCCGGTACCAACTGTCTGATACTGCACTGGACTTGTTACGCGAATCCGGTTTCAAAATTATCAGTAAAAGGTAAAATGTAATGGTTCAACAAACTACAGCTCAACAACGGATTAACTTTTACGTACAAAACAAATTTAACTATCAACATAACGCATCAGAGCCTCCAGGTTTCTACCGTTATTGATTTAAGCCGACAAAAACTTCTGTTGAAGTACCTGAACCTTTTGGTCATACGGAATTTGCCTACAGTCATCCCGAATTGTTTGGCTTAAATCATAATTGGTTCCATATTCCTAATGACACAGGGTTTGAGACTCAAGATAATCACGATATTTTCGCAGCTATGTTTGAGTTAGGTTGGGTTAGAGTTTTGTTTTCCCAACACGAAAATTCTTTAAATGTTGACGCTAAAACACTTAAGCCATGCCGACAAGCTGTTAACTTCTATTTAACTTTAAATCCTAACATATACGAGGTAGTAGCCCAAGGATTATATGGAATGGGTTATACGTTTAAAGGTTATGACTATATAAAACGGTTCATAAAGTTTGGTGTGCCTAGTAAGCAGTAATTGGAGAACTATATGTTAACGGTAACTATTGCCCAACAAAGGATTAACTTTTACCTGACCACTGCCGCCGCGTTGTTTGAAGTGGTTGAAATCCATAGTCAACCTGTCCGAGTCTACAAAAGCCCAACGTGGTCCTAAGTTAAAAAGTTGATCAGCACTTCTTCTCACGGTTCCTTACGTGGAATTTTACCTGAGAACTCAACCACTTTGTACCTAGGCGACGCTAGGAGAGTAACCCACGAAGGTTTAATGAAACATTTCGCCCCTACCGGCATTGCTTACTCATTCTTTTTGAACGAAGATACTCGTAGTGACGGTGCCTATTATGTGCAGTTTGATTACGGGTATAATTGTACAAAACTTTTTGAGAATCGTGTACTTTTAGGCTATTTCAAGTCTGGTTTAAAAGTAGACGATTCTGAAACAGATCAACTGGTAACCCTTGACGAGTTTAAGAAACTTGGCCGGTTGGCAGAGATGAAACACTATTCTGACTAGACAATAGACAATAAGAAACCCTCTTAGGATTTAATCCTAAGAGGGTTATTGTAGTAAAAGAGTTTGGTAAGTTTCAGTTTAACCTAAACTCTTTGAGACCCTAAGTTGTTCAGTCCTGGGCAAAAGTCTCCGGAGGGCAAGCTCCAACGTTTTAGCGTGGAGTAGCTTGACGGACGGTACAGTAACATCAGTCAAATACTAACTAGAAAGGTAAGCCAAAATGTATAATAACCTATTGTCTCAAATAGACCAGTATTTATTTCAAGCTAACACTACTAAGCCAATTAAACCCAAAACCTGGACTAAGGAACAAATAGCCCAGTTGTACGCTGATGTCCTAAACGAGAAAACTAATTCTAATAACCCGGTCTCAAAATTCCACCTAACTTTTGCTGATGCCGTTTTAAACCGTGATCATCAAGTCTTAAAATACCTTGCTAACGGTCTCAATGACACTGGTAAGAACGTATTCACGCAGGTAACCGGGGTAAAACTACCTAAGGGTCAAGGCGACACTTGGAAAACGATTCTAAAGTGGGCTGGTGTTGACCCTCAAGATGTAGAAGATAAAGAGAAACTGGACAAAGCTACTAAAGAATTTGACCGTGCCTCTAAGAAAGTCTCGGCAACTAAAATCCGTCAAGCCGAAGACGGGCAAATCGTCACTTGTAAAGAGTACATCGACAACATGTTTAACCGTGGTTTTAACACCGTAGTCAAGAAAGGTAGAAACACTTACCTATATAATCCCAAAACAGATAACGCCTTAAACTTAAGTTTGAAAGGCTACGGAGATATGCAAACCTATGCTATCGCCAAGTTTGAACTTGAGAAACTTTCCAACGGAACCTAATTTTAATCATAGATCAAAGTAAGGATTTCCAAAATGGCTTTATTAACCGAAATTGAATCCTACCTCCAGAGCCACAATCCTAAAACTGAAGTAACCGCTACTGAATTTCTCCAGTCAGAATCACTTAAAACGCCTTTAACAAAGACTGGAATGCAGTTTGCTCAAGGGTTGTTGAAGCTAGGCTATAAATACGTAGCCACACATACCGGCGGTAGTAAGGAAGTACCTCATCGGCATCATCCGAGTGACAAAGACGGTACCAAGAAAATCTACATTGTCCGCAGTAGCATCAGGGTTGGTGCTAATAAATCAGACTCAATCCCGCTCGCCGAAGCTAACAAAGCCAAATTGAAACAACTGGCTTCAGAACAAGCTAAATAGAGGTACCACAGCTATGAGCACGTTACTACAAAGAATTGATTATTACCTTCAGTCCAAACTATTGCCTGTCACTGCAGATACTGTCACTGCAGTCAACTACCGTGAGCTATTGGTGCCTGCCGCCAATGTTGCTTGGCTTGAAGGCAAGATTGCAGAGCTTAACAAGAAAGCTGCTAAATTAAAGGTGTCACCGATAACTTTGACCAAAATTCGTGAAGAATTTAAACCAATCCGTGTCGGTAAAGACATCACCAAGGTTTTGTACTATTTAATGCGGGTTGAGGGTAAGGCACCTAAGTTGAACGATTGGACTCTATTGGCGGTTATTGATCATACACTTGGTACACCGATAATCAACGTGGTTCCTGATACTAGTTTACCTCCTGTACCTCTGAAATACAGGGAGGCGGCTCCCGAATGTTCCTACTGCCACACCAAGAGAGATCGTCGGCAGACATATGTAGTTTTCAATTCAACTAAGCCTAAATCAGCCCAAATCCAGTGTATTGGTAGCTCTTGCCTTAAAGATTTCCTGGGTCATACTGACCCGGCCCTTTTCCTAGGTTACGCTACAGCGTTGAACCAACTTGACAAAGCTATTTCTGATCTTGAAGACGAGGAACGTGGTCCTCGTGAGCCTATGGCCTGTCCTCTTAACGTGCTATTAGCTCATGCTTTAGTGGTTATTAAGAAGTACGGTTGGGTGTCTAAGGCGGCTTCGTCTGATTCAATGCCGTCCACCAGTTCAAATGTTATGGAGAACATCTTTCGTAAGCCTGACCAGCATTTTAAGCCCTTACCTGTCTCTGAAGCTGACTTTGAAAAAGCTAAAGAGATAATTGAAGAATCTGAGAAACTTATCTCCGCTAAGCCTATGCATAAGCGGTCTGACTATGAACATAATCTACTTGGAATTATTGGTGCTTACCGTAATAACCGTCCCATAGAGACCAAGTTCTTCGGTTACGCGGCCTCAATTATTCCGTACTATGATAAAGCAATGGCTAAGAGGAAAGAGTCCGATAGTAAGCCTGAATCAGGCCAGAACTGGGTTGGAGAATTAGGCCAAAAAATAACCGTTAAAGCAAAGCTATTAGCCTTGCCTAAGCCGATAGAGTCTCAGTTTGGAATCTGCTATTTGGTTAAATTTGAAGAAGTTGGTACAGGGAACCAAATAACTTGGTGGGCCAGTAATCCTCCCACCGATATCCGTGCTGGCGCGGCCGGTCAAATTTTCACTCTGACAGGAGGCGTCAAGAAACACGACACCTTCAATGGTTCTAGAATCACTGTGGTTACCAGAGTGCGACTCGCTCCAGCCTAAACCTCTACGTTACCGAACACGTTTTAAGTTAGGAGTTTTTCATGTCTGTTCTACCTATGGATAAGGGAGAGGTTGAGCCGTTATCTACTACTAAAGAACAAACTGAATTTGTAAAGAGTCGTTCGTGGTACAGCGGAGGAGAATTGGTAATAGCTGTGGATAGTGTCTACGGGGCAGGGAACCTTGTGTTTTCAACGCCTTTCTTCTCCACAGGTCTGACTTATAAATACTCAATTAAAGTTAATCGGTTAGTGCCAGAGCAAGGTAAACCTTCTGAAAAACTTATCCGGTTCCTGGTGGAAAACTCGCCAAAGATGACCAATCTTGCTAAAAACAAAACACCAGACGAGCATGTGGAGTGTGTTGACTATCTCATTAAAAACTTGATGCTAAAGAAGCTGCCCATTAAAAGATTGTTAGGATTCATTTATTTCTCTTTGTACGAAGACAACTCTACCTTATGGATTAAGCATATGTCTGACCGCTATACCGCTATGTTTGTCAAAGACTCTTCTGTCGGTAATTATCTACTCGTGTACGATCTGAGCAGTTTAAAACAACTACTTCCCTACGCACTTTAATTACAAGAACCTAATTTTAATTGTTAAGTAGGTTTCTAAAGGAGTTTAAACTATGCCGCTTCCTATGTTGAAAAGTTTAGTTGCTAAGGCTAATAAACACAATAAGAAGCAGATTACACTAAAACACGCTGAGACCCTATGGGATCAAGCTAAAGAACAATCAGCCAAACAATACGGTACCAATAGTGATTCTTTCTACCCTGTTGCGGTCCATGTACTAAAGAAAATGTTGCATATCCCTACGAATCACGAAACGACGGCAGCAATCAGAATGCAATATTATCTTTCGGCCAATAGTAGTGGGCAACCTAAAAAATTGTTCCCGGAGCTTCTATCTGACGCTATCGTTCAAGAACTGAGCAAGGCTCCTAAGAGTGCTAAAGACTTGGCCCTTAAGATAATGAGCGATCCGTCAACAGATGTTGGAAAAGCGTTATCTGAGAAAGCAGCAGTTGAGGCCATTCCTGGTATAATTCGAATAGTGTTTACTCGCTTGTCTAACATGCGAAATGTTAAGCTGATCAAGCCTGTAGACGTTAATAAACCCGTAGATACATTGTCCAAGTGGACTTTAGACGCGGCTGGAGTAGAAAAAGCAGGTACTAAGAAAGGTTAATGTGATGGATTCGTTCTTTGATTCCTTTGATCTTTTTGAAATTGACTCATCTGACTCATCTGATTATCTAGATTCATACGAATTACTCTCTTATAAGAGTATTCATGATGTAATTAACGATCCTGGTCTATGTGTTGCCGTAAAATTCTCACTGAATACAGTACATGCACTAGACGTTTACGCCCGTCATTTGAAATTGCCGAATCTACTTAATCCCTCTGAATACCACACGACCATAGTCTATAGTCGTAAACCAGTTAAGCAGTACCCGTGCCTAGACACTCTAAGCACACCAATAATCAATAAAGGTTGGAGAAATTTAACTATTTTAGGTACGGACAAGCTAGTAGTAGCAGTGGAGTTTAAAAGTACATTCCTTCAGCTTCGTCATCAGATAGCTAAACGGTTAGGTGCTAGTTTTGACTACCCTCAATACAAGCCTCACATAACCTTGACCAAAACACTTCCGCCTGGCTATAAGCTACCACAAAACCCTCCACAGTTTGACTACCCAATTACTATAGTAAAAGAATACACTGAGCCACTTAAACCTTAATCTTTTTTCATCAACCCGTTTTAACAGTGATCAAGAGCACATTTTTCCATGCCAGCAAAGCAGTTTACTCCGTCTAACGATACTCAAACAAGGTTAAAAGCTCGGGTACTCGATGTATCCGAGCACTCTATCCAACTTGCAGTCGAATTCGTCCTCGAGAATCGCATTATTGCGGTGGCAGCTCATCTAGTTCCTTCAAAACTTCGTAAGAAAGGTTCCAACATTTGGTTGGTACGAACGGGAAAAGACGTGACTTGCCACCCCTGGCATAACTAACTTCTAATAGTTTAGATTCAATAACTTAATTTTAGTTATAACTATAATAACAAAAATGTCTTTTCCATTGCTTTCTACGTTTCTACTTTAACAATAATTAGTCTAAGGATTACAACCATGCCGTTAGTGAACCCAGTGCAATTCTCGTTAAACTCGAGACTCGGCCTGTATAGCTATTTTCCCGTGTCTGCGGACATTCCAGTACCTACTATTTTGAGAATTGACCAGACTCCGGGAAGAATAATAATTATTGGGCGTGCTCAGAATACGTCATCCACTGGGGCGAATACCGTCTATTTGGACTCGTATGAGGCACTTTACGAGATACCTTGTAGTTCTTTAGCGATATCTGCGGCAGGTGTTATATCCGCCCAGATTCCTAGTTATATCAATATCAGTAGCCCAATGATTTTTGTATTATTAGCCTTGACTTCTGTTGGTACTGATGCTGTTCTAAACTTACTTCCTACTAATGCTTAATCATAAAAGCCAAGCCTATTAAGAGATATCTCTTAATAGGCTTGGCTTGAATCTAACTTATATTACTCTAATCTCAGGTTTATAACCCCACATTTTAGCCAAACCTTTGTATAGTTTCTTATTTTTATTAGTGCTAGATATAATCATGATAGCACGCTTATTTTCGATAAACTCAGAGTACCATATCCTGATGACAACAAAACCTTTAGACAGGATAAAGTTCTCTCTAGTTATAGTCTCTTTGTAAAGAGTCTTAGCTGGCGTATTCTTTCGGTAAGGATTACATTTATCATTAGGCTTAAACTTAGCAGGGTTTCCATGATAACTATCGCCGTGGTGCTCAAACGCAACCTTCAAAAACCCTAAGTTACCTATTAGTTTACCATCCAATCTGATGTCTTTTCTTCCATTATTGCAGGTAGGTATCCTATGTTCGCCGATATTTTTGTAGTGTTTTATTTTTATTTTTAACCTCTTTTCTTCAGCAGTTAACCATTTAATACCTGACTTAGAGTAGCCTGAGTTACTACAGAACGGACATCCTCTACCATTAAGTATACTATTAGGTGTAGCATACCAAGTGTGTCCTTTTTCTTTACATCCATAGAGGATTTTTACATGTGCTCTAGTGTAAACACCTAATACAATAACCCTATCATCATGAACACGTTTAACATCTGCTACGTGATGTTCATGAGTAAAAGGAATTCCACCGTTGCAGAACGGACAGCCTGTACCGCTTAATATATGATACGGTTTAGCATACCATGTATGACCCTTATTACATCCGTAGAGAATTTTTACTTGTGCGCCTGTATATATACCTAACACAATAACATTGTCACCATGAACTTGCTTAACGTCTGCTATGTGCTCAGGCTGCGTCCTCATACGGTTTTTAGAACATTTTGGACAACTATAACCTGATAAAATGTTTTTAGGCTTAGAATACCAAGTATGACCTTCCTTACAGCCATAGAGGATTTTGGTATGGGCATTTATATAAATACCTAACACAATAACATTGTCACCATGAACTTGCTTAACGTCTGCTATGTGCTCAGGCTGCGTCTTCTTACGATTACTTGCACAATAAGGGCAACCTTTACCTTGTATTATATTGTTAGGAGTAGCGTACCAAGTATGACCTTCCTTACAGCCATAGAGGATTTTATTTTTATTACCGTTATATATACCTAATACAATAACCCTATCATCATGAACACGTTTAACATCTGCTACGTGATGTTCATGAGTTTTTCTACGACCTCCTATTTTTTTAGTCATAGGGATTATGAAACCGTCGTCTTCTAAGTCACAATCATTACACGTCTCCTTCAGTAATCCTGTATAAACTTTAGGAGTAAGTAAGAATTCAGGAAATAAACTATTGAATTTTAGAGGTATCTCCTCTGATAGCTCTTTGTCTAAAGCTTTCCTTGCTTTTTTGGCAGAAGCAACTTCTTCAGGATACTTAATTTTCTTAGGGCGACGGGTAATATGTCGAGGACGATGTTTCAAAGGTTTAGCTTTAAGTTTAGGCTTCTCTGATTCATCCGGGTGATGATTAGCCTTACCACAGCCTGCACACATGACTTAACTCCCGTTAAATATTCTTCTGATTCTGAAGCCACTTGGGTATGTCCATTGAATCCAAGTTACCAACAGTACTGATAAAGTAAGCCCGGTTCCAAACAGTAGATAGTTTGGTTTTAAGCTCTGGAAACTCTTTCCTTAACATAGGACTTGATTGATACTTAATTTCGGCAATGATTGACTGCATGCTGTGTGACGGGTCAATACTGAGTACCAAGTGAACATGGTCTACTAGAACGTTAATCTCTAGTACCTTGTAGTTTATAGCCTTCTGTTTCTTTAAAATGAAGTTGGTTAAACATTCTGCTATAGGAGGGGTCAGAAGTTTCCTACGGTACTTGGGACAGAATACCGCATGAAACTGGCAGGAAAACACCCGGTTCTCAACGTTATCGTACGTCTTCAACGGATTCTCTAAGCGCATTTTATAATCCTAAGTGATTCTAAACAACCTACTAAACTAAAATTAGATTATTCCCAGAAAATAAAGCCTAGGCGAAAAACATTATTTTCTTTTATTTTTTGTTTGCTAAGCCTACCCACCACAATCTAAAATAGTACAACCCTTAAGGAGTACACGTTATGTCTAGGCATACAGTTTCGGTTAAAGTACCATCTACAATGGTCTTAGACCGCAAGACGGGGAAATTGCGGCACAAGGACATCAAGTTATCAAAGTCCCTTAAGAAGGCTATGCGCCACTTGAAAGGTAAGCGTCGTTCGGCTGCTCATATTAAAGCCGCGCGACTCGGTTTACTGCGTACACTCAGGACAGGTAAAACAAAATTCGGGCGCAAGTCTAAGTTGGGCAAACACCCAGCAGCTGGGAAGGTCCATGCTAAGGGCCGTCGTGGTGGTCATAAGTCAAAAAGACATGCTAGCCACAAACGGCGCAAGGGGTTAACCGGCGGTGAGAAGGTTCGTCGGGCAGTCTAATTCCTTACCCCTAACAACAAGAAAACGGCTTAGAGTCAAAAATAAGACTCTAAGCCGTTTTCTTAATTTTAGTTAATAGCGTCTTTTTCTAATTCAAAAATAAAGGTTTTTCAAAATGAGACCCAATCTAGAACATATCAAGACTTATTATCAGACCGTCGCTGCTATAGAACAGCGGAAAATGTACTCAGAGTTGGAGAATGTTTTTAGAAAGACTTTCTCTTTGAACAAAAACTACGACGTGCCGCAACGGAATCTATTCCAAAGTCATCTTAAACTTCATCTCGAGACTGAACTAACTGCTCTGGCTAATTCCTACAGTCCTGGATTCAGTGTTACCATTGAAGACCAATTAAATCTTGACTACGACGCTGTGCTGACTCCTGTAACTAGAGGCAACACTATCTACCGTTTTGTTTTAGCTGTTAAATTCGACAATAGAAAAATTCTTCAGTCTTTTGACTCCTTTCTAGTAACTGGTAAACTGGACGACTATGTTCAACAGCTAATAACCTCGTTAACTCATGAGATAGTTCATCTGGTTCAGATCAACCGTCGTCCTAAGTCCACTACTCTAGACCAACACACTAAATACCAAAACAAGATGGACATTCCCGGTTTGACCCCTTCTGTTGATCCCTTGCTCCCAAACGCTATTGGTGATTCCACTGACAATTCGCCTAATTATCTTGGTAAGTCAACTGAGATTGATTCTTTTGCTTCTAGTTGTGCCAATGAGGTTATATACGCAGCCGAACAATCTAACAAAAAACCAGCAGCCCTTCTGGACTGGTACTTTAAAAACCCAGAAAAACTATCACCTACGTCAACTTTGGCTAGGTACTGGACTCACGTTCGCTCTCAGCCTGATTCCTTGGAAGCTTGGCACAAATTCTGCACCCGAGTCTTTCGCTATATAAATCAGCATCATTCTCGTGCTCGGTCCATGAACCTAACTTCAATTCCAGTTCGTCCGCTACCTTAAAAACGTCCTTGACTTTTCGCTACACTAGTGTTAAACTGTGCTATTATCCAAACTATAAAAAGGTTTTAAGAAAATGTCCACTACAACTAAAGCACAAATCGCCGAGCTTAACAAACGGATTAAATCTCTTAAAAGCCAACTACCTTATGAGACTGGCGAACACAAGGACGACTTACTTGAGACAATAGAATATCTAACCAGTCAGCTAAACGAGTTACGCTCCAAATCTACTCCTACTGTTGTTCCGTGTTAATTTTTTAGGAGAAAGGGTTTCACCCATGGCTACCAAAAAACGGAAACCTCAAAAGCCCAAAACATGGGTTTATGACAGGTTAACCGGGAAACGCAGAAATAAGGACCATTCCGCTGTTGCTAGAGGTAAGAAGGCCGCTTCTAAGACACGCGGTAAGAAACGGTCAAAAGCGACTATAGCTAAGGCTCGTGCAGCGTTAATAAAAACTCTACAGACAGGTAAAACTGTCTGGAACCGGCGCCTAGCTGGAAATAGGAAGGCGAATCCACGTGCCGGTACTGCTAAACACAGGTAACCTCAACAACAACCAATAACAACTCTAGACCTAAAAGAGAATCCAAGTGTCTATATCAAATCAAAACTCTACCCCCACCCCAACCCCTACTCCAACCATAACTCAACTAGACTTTGTGGCTCTTTTTATAGAGTGTTACACAGCTATAGAATCAATCCACAAGCAACCCCTGAGTCGTCAACAGGAGTACACGAATCGCCTGGAGTTTCAGTTTTGGCATATAGTGGCAAAATACTTCAACCTTTATCGGTATTCCTCCAAAGAAGCCAACCGTAATAATTTATTCATTGTGTTGGTAGACCTAAATCAAGACTTTGGCCTAGTGCTTAAGGACGGTGCTCTAGCAGATATTAAGACTCGAGTCAATCCTGACACTACTAACGATTCTAACGACTCTAACGACTCTACCGATTATATTCTAATAGTCGAATTTGGAATAGACTATGAAGAGTACCTTGACAAGAGTAACACAACAGTAGTTTCTGAAATGGCGTTACGTCTCAGTCATGAGATAACTCACGCTCTCCAATTTTCTAGAGTTCCTTACAAAAACCGCCACCTACCTCTCACTGCTAAGTCCGAGATTCGGAAAGACACCTTGGACTCCTTACAACTACCTTCTTACGTACACGAAGGCATCCAATACCTCTCAAGCTTCCACGAAATCGATGCTCACTCGACCTCCGTAGTTCTGGAACTGTTTCAAGTCACAAACACTCGTAAAGAAGCCAAGCAGTTATTGAAAAAGTATCTGTCCGCTCCAGTCAGCATACCACAAGGAACTTCTTTGCACAGTTTTTACTCTACCCTGAAGCAATTAAAAACTGCCCACCACGAGATTGAGCATTCCTGGCACAGATTCTTAAAGAAGATTTTTAAATATTTGATGTCTGAAGAACCAACTGCTCCTGTGACAATTCGTTCAGCAACCGACAAAAAACTAACCCGCCTACCCAACCTGAACACCACCATTCGCCCCAAGTTGCCCTGACCTCGCGTCTTTGCTATTTAATCCCTTTTCAGGTAAAACTTAATTTTAATTGTAGGCACACAATCTTCTCAGCCCCTCACTTTTTTAATTAGAAGAGCAGACGTTGATTCCTTAGCAGAATCAACGTCTGCTCCCCAGCCCGCTTTTAACATTTTTGGTCCCATCTTAATAGTCAGAAATTTAATTCAGTTTTTCAAGTTAAAAGGAGCTTTTCAAATGCCTTACTCTATAGTAGGTGATTTATCCGTTCTACGCAACATGACCGTTCTCAACACCGCCACCTCTACTACACCCACTGCTGGTGATAACTCGACCTACATTGCCACTACTGCTTACGTTACTAACGCTGTTTCATCGTTAACTGGTGGTTCTGGTAGCCTAACCGCTACTGCTTCTGGGAGTATAAGTGCAGGATCACCTGTCGCTTTGAATTCTGACGGTACTGTTAGTCAAGTAGTTCAATTGGCCTACTCCACTACTCCTGGGACGCCTGTTGGGTTTACTAGCACTTATAGAAATAATGGAGGTAACCCTATAGTTGTGTACATTACTAATAGTAAAGTAGTAGTAACATATGGTTCTAATATTGTAGTAGGTACAGTTAGTGGAACTACGATATCTTTTGGTGCTCCTGTTACTATACCGTCTACAGCAACGGCTTTAGTATATAATTCTACAGATAACGTAGTAGTTTTGGCGTATTCTACTTATGTAGTGGTAGGTACCGTATCAGGTACTACCGTATCGTTAGGTACTGCAGTAAACACTACACTAACTGTATTTGCTATGAGCTATGTAGTGAGTAGTCATACTGTTGTAATAACAGATGGGGTTACTGCAGTGGTTGGTACTGTATCAGGTACCAACCACTGCAGTAACCCCATCTGTTATTACAGTGGTTGGTACTGTATCAGGTACCAACATATCATTAGGGTCAGGGGTAACTATTCCGTTAACTTCAGACCCTAATACACATGCTTATTCAATGACAGACATGTGTTACTCGGGTAACAGTACAATAACCGCAATATTTTACGCAAATAATCTTAGTAGTCCAATTTACGGGGTAAGTGCAGTAGTAGGTACTGTATCTGGTACTTCTATCGTCTTCGGTTCAAATACTGTACAGTTTAATATAAGGTCCAGTAATCAGAAGCTGTATTACGCATCTTCTGAAAATAAAGTTTTTTTGGGATTTATTGACGTTAATTTTTATTTATACGGATCTGTAGGTACGCTATCTGGAGCTAGTGTATCATTTAATTCTTATCAAACTATAAGAAGCATTGGAGACTGTTACAGTCTCATTAGCTTATGTTACTCTTCCTATGAAGACCGAATTTTATTTTCATACTATGATGTTAACGCTCACCCATATACAATTTTAGCTGCAATTTCAGGAAACTCTATCGTTAATATAGGAACTCCTTGTGCTATTACCACGTTATACTCTACTTACCCCATGAGTATGTGTTATGACGCGACAGATGATAAAATTATAGGGGTATATGCCTATAATTCTCCAGTTTACTATGTTGCTGGATCAATAAGTGGATATTCTATAAGTTATGGAACAGCAGCACCTTTACACAACGGAACGGTAGCCTACGTATCGTCGTGCTATGATTCCACTGACGGAAAAGTGATCATTGCTTACTCTGACGCTGGCAACTCTAACCAAGGCACCTGTATTGTTGGTACAGTTTCTGGCACTACTGTCAGTTTTGGTAGTCCAGTAGTTTTCAACACTAGTACTACTAATTTCACCAACACGTGTTATATTGCTAATAGTACGGTAGTAATTAGCTATTCTAATAGTAATACTAGCGGTCAGTCAATTGTAGGCACTGTATCTGGTACATCTATTTCTTTTGGTACGGCTGTAACATTTGTAAGTTCAGATATTTCATCAACATCAGTGGCTAGTTGCTATGACTCTACTGATTCTAAGTTAGTAGTGGCTTATGGGGGCGGTAGTACTACAGGTTACGCTATTGTAGGTACAGTTTCTGGTACGAGTATTAGCTTCGGTACTGCAGTTCAGTTTAGTTCCGTTAATACTATTTGGCCGTCTTTATGCTATATAACAGGCACTAGTACAGTAGTAATAGCTTACAGTACTTTTTCTAGTCCGTATAACGGTAAAGCTGTTGTAGGAACAGTCAGTGGAACCAGCATTTCTTTCGGCACAGCGGTTACTTACAACTCCTACCAATCAAATTATAATTCTATAGTCTATACGGGTAATAACATTGTTATTGCGTATACTAACACCAATAACAATTACGGTACTTCAGTAGTAGGTACCGTATCCGGCACTTCTATCACTTTTGGTACACCTGTGGTCTTTAACAGTGCCAGCACTACAAGTACTTACGGTATTTCAATATCCTATGACCCTTACGATTCACAAGTCTGTATATACTACATTAACGTAGGAAATAGTAACTACGGCACCGCAGTAATTGGAAGCGTAAGTGGCACAGGTAGCTCAGCGACCATAATTTTCACGGACTCTTTTCTTCCAGCGTCTAGTTTAGCCGCTACTTACCCATCAGTATGCTATGATTCAACGGACAAACAGTTCGTGTTTAGTTACAATGATACCTCTAATACACGCGGTGCCGTTGTAGTGGCTCCTAACCTTGGGTTTATCGGACTACCCAGTGGATTCAGTGGTTCCACAATAACTTATATGCACTCTTCATGTTGCTTAGGTAACGGTAAATTTGTAATAGCGTATTCAGATTCTAATAGCCCTTATTACGGGTACCTTGTAGTTGGTTCAGTTTCAGGACCTTCTATCGTATTTGGCTCTCCTGTGACTTTTAGTACAAGCAGTACCTTTTATCCCAGTTTATACAAGATAAATACTAATACTGTAGCTTTATTATATACAGCTGGTAGTTACGTATATATTGTACTAGGAACAGTTACAGGTTCTACGATAGCTCTAGGGCCTGTAACATCAGTGTATACACAGTATACTTCTAGTACCATGTTAGGCTCACTTATTTATAGCTCTACTAATAATGCAGTGGTAATAAGTTACACTTATAATAACGGCTCGTACTATTATGTAGACGTAGTAGTAGGTACTATTTCCACTAATACTGTAGTTTTAGGAACTCCTGTTAATATATCTAGCTCCAGTAATACCTTCTCTAGCTATACTATGGATTACTTACCTAATACTAATCAATTTGTAGTGATATACGCGTCAGGATCGTCCGCCTCTTTGTACGCGGCAGTAGGTACAATATCAGGTACTTCAGTATCATTTGGAGCAGCAGTAACTTACTCAAGTGTTTCTAACAATTATCGTAACTTCGTATGCGCTATTAACAGTACAACAGTTGTTATAGGGTATGATATTCAAGCACCTCCTTACTATTACTATGCTATAGTAGGCACTGTTAGTGGAACTAACATTACCTTCGGCTCACCCGTAGCTTATGATACCATAGGTGTCGGTACCGCTTATGCAGCTTATAGTTCAGTTGACCAAAAATTAGTCATATTTAGTACAGATGTTAGTAACCCTATCAATCACGGTGCTATGACCTCTATGACTATTTCAGGATCAACTATTACTGTAGGTACTATACTATATATAGGAATAACCGGAGCCCTATCTGTAAGTTATGATGCTAGTATAAATCAGTTTATAGTTACATATAAAGACTACACTACTAACCTAAGCATGGCTAAAGTGCTATCTTATGTGGGCTCCAACCTATCCAACCTGATCGGTGTCTCAACCCAGACGGTTGGTAACGGTGCCAGTGTTGCAATAACAACAAAAGGTGGCGTGAACAGTAACCAATCCGGTCTGACTCCCGGATCGCGGTACTACGTCAACAACGCCGGTACCATCTCCACCACCGTGTCTAATTACCAAATCGGCCGAGCTATCTCTGCCACTAAACTGATAGTCGGACCCTAACCTCGTTGTCTAACACACAGGGACCTTGGGCTGTTCGTTAAAATAACAGCCCAAGGTCCCCACTACTACAACCCTACAACGCCACAACACCACAATGCAACTCCATACCGTGTAATTTCCCAAGTTTTTGAATTACGTCATTCTTGTAAAGAAAGGTTCATTTCATGTCATTCCAGGTCGATGGAGACTTAACCGTTAGTCGCAACTTAGTTGTTTCCGGTTTCCTAACAGCACCTACCCCTTCCAGTACAGACAATTAAACCCTAGCGGCAACTACCGTCACTAGTTACCCAATTGGTAAAGCGGTATCGGCCACTAAGTTGTTAGTCCAAACCACCAACTAGTTGCTGCTGCTGGGTAGGTGGGGTTGTCATTTTCCCAAACCTCCACCTACCCACCTAACCTAATTTTGTGTAATAGTGCTATTTTAGCAATTCATTCTAGCGAGGACTTAAAATCATGTCTTTTACCGTGCTGGGTGACCTCAATGTAGGTCGCAATCTAACTGTTGCCAGCACCGTCAATTTGCAAACTCCTACTGCAGGCGACAACTCAACTAACCTAGCCACTACCGCTTTCGTTACCTCGGCCATTTCCAACAAAATCGGGTCTGGATCAGGTGGGGCCACCTTTACCGCTAGTGGCGCTATCACTGCTGGGGCTCCCGTCGCTTTGAACAGTGATGGTACTGTTTCTCAAGTAGTTCAGTTGACTTATTCTACTACACCTGGGAGTCCTGTGGTTTTCAATAGTGCAGTTAAAATGTACTATTACAACGATTCTTTATATATTGGTAATAGTCAAGTATTATTGGCCTATAGTGACAACAATCAATTAGGTTATTTAATTTTAGGTACAGTATCAGGCTCGTCCATTAACTGGCAAAGTCCAGTATTATTTAGTACTCTCAGTGGTATAAATTCTTTAGGACTAGTATATACAGGTTCACAAATTGTGATACTCTATAATGATATGAGTAACTCTCAGTCCGGTACCGCTATTATTTGTTCAGTTTCTGGTACTACATTAACACTCGGTTCTCCCGTAATCTTTAATCAAGGTACTACACAGTTTGTAACTGGTTGCTGGGATACTGCTGATTCTAAGTTAGTAGTAGCGTATAAAGATGCTAACACCGGTTACGGATATGCTAAAGTTGGTACGATTAGTGGAACCGGGAATGCTGCAACCCTCAGTTTTGGTAGTGCAGTTGTTTTTTCCTCGTCGTCAAGTGCTACTACCTATGGTGTAGATATTTGTTGGGATTCAACTGACAGTAAAGCTATAATAGCGTACTGTGGTAATAGTGGTTATGTAACTGTAGGTACAGTGAGCGGAACCTCTATTAGCTTCGGTAGTCCAGTAATCTTTAATAGTTCAGCAACTAACGCCGCATATATTAGCTACACTACTGGCAGCAGTATTGTCGTATTTTACAATCAAGGAAATACAACTACTTATCTTGTAGCTGGTACAGTGTCTGGTAATTCAGTGTCCTTTGGTACGGCTATTAGCATTGTAAGTTATGCTAGTCAGGCATCTTTAACTTGGAATAATTCTGCAATTATAGTTTCTTATATTCAAGCTACCGGTAATCAATATAGCTATTCAGTAGCAGCTACTATTTCAGGAAACACTTTAACCAAAGGTACTACCGTACAGTTTTTATCATCACCTCTTTCCTCAGGATTAATAACTTCATGCTGGGATTCTACAGATTCTAAGTTAATTATTGCTTCCATCCAAGACGTATCGTCCTTTATAGCTTATACAGCAGTAGCTACAGTTAGTGGTACAACCATAACTTACGGTAATAATTTAGCTATTAAATCTACTGGCTCCATAGGTTGCGTCTCGTCTTGCTATGACTCAGTAGACAGTAAAGTAGTTATTGCCTATTCAGACTCTGGCAACTCTAACTATGGTACTGTTATAGTGGGGACGGTATCTGGCACCAGTATTAGTTTTGGTGCTCCGGTAGTATTTAGTAATGCAGCAACTGGTAATGGTTGGCAGTCTATTAACGTTATCAGTACGTTAAGTTCTACTATTGCAATTACGTACTCTTCTACTAATAATTCTTATAGTGGTATGTGTATTATAGGTACTGTATCAGGTAACTCAGTTAGTTTCGGTACTGCAGTAGTCTATGCTAATAGTACCACCTATGGTTCAGTAAATTTTTCACCATTAGTTTACGACTCTATAGATAATAAGATCATTATAGCTTATGGTAGTAGTGGAGGTACTGGATATACTCAAGCTATTGTAGGTACTATCTCCGGTAGCTCAGTTAGTTTTGGTACTTCAGTGGCTATTATATCCGGCCCATCTAATTTTGGTTGTATTACTTATATAGGTACTAGTCAAGTCATAGTATCTTATTCTAACGTTAATAGTCCTAACCAAGGTTACTCAGCTGTAGGTACAATTAGTGGAATGTCTATTTCATTTGGTACTGCAGTAGTATTTAATAGTTCTCTGAGTTACTGGATATCTACAGTCTGGGATTCAGTGGACTCCAAAGTAATAATAAGCTACAGTAACAATAATAATTACGGTATTGCAGTAGTAGGTACTGTTTCTGGTACGAGTATCTCTTTTGGAGCTGCAGTAACCTTCAATAGTGCCAATACTCAATATTTATCATCAACTTATGATCCTTATGATAATCAAGTATGCATTTACTACCAAACCTCGAATAATTCAGGTAATGCAGTAATAGGATCAGTATCTGGTACAAGTATTAGTTTCACTGATACATTCTCAGTAGCAGGTACTACAAATATCTCATACTCTTCTGTCTGCTACGATTCAACGGACAAACAGTTCGTGTTCAGTTACAATGATACCTCTAATACACGCGGTGCCGTTGTTGTGGCCCCTAACTTGGGTGGGATTGGGGCTCCTGTTATAGTATCGTCGAGCCAAACTGCTGGTCAGTATTTATCTATATGTTATGACCCTATTGATAATAAAGTAGTAGTAACCTACGTACAACATAGTAATAGCTATTACTATGTTATGGTAGGCACCGTAGTAGGTAGTAATATTACTTTTGGTACGCCTGTATTAGTAGCCACAGGAGTTGGTACGGATTACTACTCGTCAACTGTATATGTAGGAGGTTCATCAGTAGTATTAGCATACGGAAATTCAGCTTCTCCTTCTGTAGGCTATGCAGTGGCAGGAACTATATCTGGTAGCTCAATTACCTTAGGTTCAGCAGTATCTTATAGCTCAGGGGCAAGGGCTATCAACTCTACTGCGTGTTATATAGGTAATAACACTATTGTTATATCTTATATAGGGACTTCTAATTACGGTTACGCGGTAGTAGGTACGGTTAGTGGTACTAGTTTATCCTTTGGTACTCCTGTACAGTTTTACAACAACACTACTTCTTTTGTGTCTATGTGTTGGGATCCTGTTGACGCTAAAATTTTAATAGCTTATCAGAACATATCCAATTACTGCTTGGTTATCTTAGGAACTGTTTCAGGCAATAGTATCTCTTTTACAGGTAATACAGCTTGTTATAGTGCAACTTGCAGCTATATTAGTATATGCTATACCACTAACAGTACAGTAGTTGTAGCCTACCAAGATAATACCTACTACGGTCAAGCCGTAGTAGGTACTGTTTCTGGTAACAGTGTATCATTTGGAGCCTCTACTTATTTTGTTGGTACCGCTTTAGCGGCTTATATATCGATATGCTATGATCCTGTTGATGCTAAAGTTATAATAGTTTCTTCGTATAAAAGTGCTTATTACGGAGCAGTTGTAGTAGGTACTATATCAGGCACCACTATAACATTTAATTCACCTACAATAGTAAATTCCCAAAATACCCAACTTATAAGCACCTGTTGGGACTCAGTAAGTAGTCAACTTTTGTTTATTTATTTCCAGTACTCAAGTCCGTATTATGCCTACGTTCAGTTGTATACAGTATCCTCCTCTAACGCCGCCAACCTGATTGGCGTCTCAACCCAGTCAGTTGGTAACGGCGCGTCAGTACCAGTCACTCTCTACGACGGGGTTAACAGCAATCAGTCAGGATTGACTCCGGGTGCTACGTACTACGTATCTAATTCAGGCGCTGTATCAACTACCCAATCCAGTTACGTGTTAGGTAAAGCTATCTCTTCCACGTCTCTGCTGGTTAAGTGCGGAATGTAGTCTCTAGAAGCCCACGAGCAAGCATGTAGTCTCTAGAAGCCCACGAGCAAGCATGTAGTCTCTAGAAGCCCACGAGCAAGCATGTAGTCTCTAGAAGCCCACGAGCAAGCATGTAGTCTC
>Ga0209083_1000102_pt1 | contig 129588 bp, 117 predicted proteins | sample AM7aDNAmetaG_FD_184132 | JGI IMG/M metagenome (GOLD analysis project Ga0209083, IMG submission 184132) | Freshwater microbial communities from Finland to study Microbial Dark Matter (Phase II) - AM7a DNA metaG (SPAdes) (version 3) | ecosystem: Environmental > Aquatic > Freshwater > Lake ... | reverse complement strand
CCCCAATGGTCACCGGCGGATCGACCGGGACAATGCCCACCGCCGAGAAGCCATTCATGACCGAGTTTTGTTGATCCACCGTCTCACAATCATAGACGAACAGCGCCACATATTCCGCCCCGAGGACTGCCGACGAGACATAGGAATCGCCGTAGGCGGCGAACAATTCGGCGGGCGTCAAGCTGGCGGTCGCCGCTGCGAGCGTGGGCGGGTTGGTGCTGGTGTAGATGGGGCTGCTTACCACCGCATTGGCATACACCACCACGGTGACCGAGGTGTTGGTGATCTTCATGGAACTCGATTTTTTGTGTGTAACCGACTCAGGTCCCATCTCGATGCCAAAGTTAAGCCCCTTGGTCGTCTTGCCCAGACTTTGCAGCGAATCGCAGATTTGGACGAAGTTCTGGCTTGCCACCGATTGGCTGCCGATGGCAGAGGCAGCCGGGGTAACCACCGCACTGTTCGGCATTGCACCGCCCGTGAAGCTGTTATAACCCACGCCCAGCCCGGCCACCGGGACGGCTGTAGCGCTGACCGGGTTGGTGACGGGCGCCGCCGCCCACACCGCCGGTTGCAGCCGGATGGAAATCGGCTGCAATTGGTTGAGGTAAGAGCCGCTACTGCCTTGGAAACCGACCAGAATCTCGCCGGGGGCGGCCTGCCAGCAGATCGTACCGTTTGCAGGGATCGCGCTGGGCGGATAGCTGTAGGTTTGGCCCAAGTTCGTGCTGAAGTTAAGCTGGTTAATGTAATCGCCATAAGTCCCGCGGATCATCGTGATGTATTCGTCGGGCTGTAGGTTCAACGCATAATCCGCACTGCCGGCTACCTGCCCGTGGGTGAACGTCGTCGGGCCGCTCTGCTGCTGATTGTAGGTGATCGCGATTTGATTCACCCAACTCCCGCCCCACAAGGAGATGGACGAGAGCAGCGGGAGGCTGGTCAACGCAATCGCCGCCGGGCCGGACGCACTCATGGTGAACGCGGTGTTGGTGGGGGTGATGGCCACGCCCAAGTCAATGTCTTGGAAGGGGGTCGTGGGATCGCTCCCCCACAACCCGTTGGTTGGCGTCAAGTAGGTCAGCGCAGGCGTGCCATTGGCTAGGCAGGCCGGCGGGTTGAGCGACGCTGCCAGAGGTTGCACTTGCAACGGGTTGGCGACAACCCTGCTGGTCCACTGGTTTAGACTGTTAATCGCCGCAGCAAGCTGCCCGCCCTTGCCGTTGGGTTGCAGCGGATAGCTGATGTTGGGGTCGCCCGTGTAGCCATAGGTGTTGTAGAACGTCTGCAAGGCTTCGACTTGCGACCAAATCGAATAGAGTTGGTCCGAAGCCGGGCCAACGCTGTTGAGGTAGGTGTCGCGGTTAGTCACCACGGCTTGGATGGAAGAGGCAAGCGCCGAATCGGTTGCCAACAAGGTTTCATAGCCCGTGGTGGTATACGACAGCACCACCGGGGCGTTGACATCGGCCGCGCCAAACCCTATCGCATAGTTGACCAATGCGTTGATGTCGGTTTGTGGATTGTAGGTCAACACCGGCATTGCATTCGTGCTGCCGCTCAAACTCTGATGGCAGGTGCAGGTGATGTTGGTGGAGGATTGCGCACTGGACATGGCGTTGCCTAAGCTTCCCCCGACGGTGAAGTTGCCTGCTTGCACACCGGCATTCAAGCTTCTGGACACCGACTGCTGTTCTGACACGCTCTGGCAATCATAGACAAAGATCGCCACATACTCGCCACCATTGACCGTTGACGACACAAAGGAGTCGCCGTATTCGGTCAGGAACGCGGAGGGCGGCATATCGTTCAGCGCACTGTTCAACGCACACTCGGTGTAGACCGAGCCACTGGTTTCCACCCGGGTGACGACCACCACCGTGACCGAGGTGTCGGTGACGTTGAGGCTTTGCGTCTTGGATTGCTTGTAGCCCATCGAAAACTTGCCGATGCCAACCGAGAAGCCCCAAGAGTTGCTCATGGTCTGCGACAGGCTTTCCACCGACTCGCAGACCTTGACATAACTCATGGTTTGCCCCACTTGGCTGGCGACGGCGCTGGTGGAGACCAAGGCACTGTTGGGCAAGGCACTGCCCGTGAAGGTGTTGTAACCCACGCCGATTTCGCCGACGGGCAGCACGGGGGGGTTGGGCATGGGCTGGATGGACGGCGCATCCCACCGGGCCGGTTCGATGTCGATGACGATGGGTTGCAATTGATCCAAATAGCTTCCACTGTGACCTTGGAATCCGACCACGACCGCCCCACTGGGTGTTGCCCATTGGAACGAACCCGCATTTTTCGGTTTGCTCGGCCAGGTGATGCTTTGCGCGGGCGAGGTATTGAGATCAATAGTCAGCTGATTGATGTAATCCCCGCTGGTGCCGTTGATATTGCTGATGAAGTCGCCGGCTGCCAGGGTGAACACGGAACTTTCGCTGCCGCCAACCGCACCATGGGTAAACTGCGCTGGACCGGCCAGCGAGGCGACATTGACCTGGATTTGATTCATCCAGTCCCCGCCCCACAAGGTCAGTGACGTGATGACCGGCAAATTCGAGATCGCAATCGGCAAGCCACTGGTCGTGACCGTATTGGACAAGGCGGTGCTGCTGGATGCAGAGCCTTCGGCCTCGGCATTGGCGGACCCGAGCGAAGAGGACGCACCGGCTGAAGCCGAACCGGAAGCCGAAGCCGTCGCCGCCGTTGACGCGGAACTCACCGTGCCGGTGGCGGTGTTGGCAGTGCCGACATTGATGTCTTGGAATGCGCCGCCCCCGTCGCCGCCCCAAATCGGCTGGCTCGGCGTTTGGTAGTTGAACACGGGCGTACCGTTCAGCAGGCTGACCGGCGGGTTGAGGGAAATAGGCAAATCCGGCGACCGCGTCGGGTTTTCGGCAATCGAACTGTAAGACACCTGAAGGCTGGCACCCATGGCTGAGGCCGAATCGGTCGAGTAATAGACCAACGCCACTTCGCAACCGGCCCAAGGCGCCAACGCGGGTTGCCCGCCAGTCCCGACGGCGGTCGTGGTGCCTGTGGTTTGACCCCAGGGGCAAATCCACGAGTAGATGTTGCCACTGTTCTGCCAAGCGGCATTGAGACCATATGCGTTGGCAACCAAGCCTAGGTATCCGCCGATTGTCCCGGTGCTGTAAAAGCTCGGACTAGTGAAACTCCCCAAACCGCTAGCACTGATGGGTGCGTTGATGATGGCGAGGCAGTTCCCGCCCGCTGTGGACGAGTTGCCCGCGTAGCCGACATAGAGGTTGCCATAGGCGACCGCCAAGCCCGGATTGATGGTGTTAGCCGTGCTGTAGTAAGAGGTAATGATCTGATTGCCAAAGCTCGTGCCGCTGCTTAACGAGGCTACATTAATTTGCGCGTTGGTACCGGTGAAACCGATGAATAATAGCCCGCCGCCGGCCGCCAAGGATGGCCCGGCATCGCTAGAGTTGTTGCCCACTGCCGTGGATGCGCCAAAGCTCGTCCCGTTGCTGGAGGTGCAGACTTGGAGGCTGCCGTCGGTTCCAGTGTAAGCCAGATACAACACGCCGCTGAACACCGCCAGCGCGGGTGGGTAGCTGCTCTTTAGACTTAGGACAACCGGGTTGCCCCAGGTTGCCCCCCCGTTAAAGGAGGAGCAAATATTGATGTTACTGTTCGCATCGGTGAAGGCCAGAATCAATTGGCTACCCATTTCCGCGACGGCAAAGCCGCTATTGTTCCCAATGTTGAAGCTGGCATTATCCCACACCGGGTAGGGGGGCAGGCTCCATGGCGCACTCCAAGCCTGGCCTTCCGACAACAACAGGCTGGGGGTGTTGTTGGCGGTGTACACCAGCATAAACACATTGCCGAGCATCGCCACGGTCGGCATTGAACCCGTGGCAATATTGCAACTGCTTTGATAGTTCGAGGCGAAGTCTTGGTAAGCCAAGACAATATTGCTGCCATTCGCCCAAGTGGCGAACACGGCGTTGTCCCCGGCGGCGGTGAGGCTGAGGTTGCCGCTAATGGGGTTACTGCCAGAAAGAGAGGTCAATGCGGGTTTGCTGCCAAAGCTGCCTATCCCGGAACTCTCTATTGCTGCACTTAACAGCCCTAGCCTATTGCATGTTGCGGTGGGACTGGATTCCGTGTACGAACTAGAGTTCGCCGCAAAGCCATAGTACAGGGTCGTTGCCGTTGCCACCAAGCTGGGACCTACACTGCTGGTCGCATAAACCCCCAATGTCTGTTGACTGCCAAAACTGGTGCCTGTGCTGGATGAGGCCAGGTTTAGCTGGTAATCCTCGCCAACAAAGCCAAGATAGAGCTTCCCGCCGGCCACCGCCAAGGTCGGGCCAACATAGCTGGAATTGCTGCCGAACTGCGCCGGGGTGCTGAAAGATGTGCCGGTGTTGGAATAGCAGCTACCAAGATCATTATTGCCCAGACTGCCACTACCGTTGGACGTAAAGGCCAAGACGAGTTGACCATTGAAGGCGGCCAAGGCAGGCGGGTAGTTGCTATATACCTTGGGGACTGGGTAAGGCGTCCCCCCGGTGGACAAGGAAGCGATGTAAATTTGACCTAAGGTACCGTTGGAAGTGCCGTTGAACGCCATGTACCACTGACCATTGAACTCTGCCAAGGCATAGCCGGTGCTGGCATTCACATAGTAGCCGCTCACGCTCCAGACTTGTTCGTTCGGCACATTCCACGCTGGATTCCACACCACCGGCAAGGGCAGCAGATTGAGGCTGGAGCCATAACTATCCGTGCTGACATAGGTCAGCACCAAATCGCCGCCCCAGGCCGATAGTGTGGGCTGACTGTTGGTGGCTGAGTTCACATAGCTGGAGGAGGTTTGAATGGCGTTGACGGTATTGGTGGATTGATTCCAAACCATTAACTTACCGCTGCTATTCCATCCGGCATACAAACTGCCGGCCAACTCCACCAAGCTTAGATAACCACTAATGGTGCAATTAGCCACCGTGGTGGGGGTGGTGCTGAAACTGCCCAGAGAACCGTTGGCACCGATGCTGGCGTTGCCGTAGCCTAAAGTGCTGGAACTGGCGGCGAAAGCAACATATAAAGTGTTGCCGGACACTGCCGCCGCCATGTTGGTGTTGGAGGATGCGCTGACATAAGCACTGGGCATTTGTGTTGGACTGCCATATGACGTGCCGCTAGTGGACGTGACATAGTAAATGTTTTTGTTTTGCCCTGTGTAGAACAGGTACATCACCCCGCCGGCCACGACCAAAGCCGGCCCGACATTACTGGTGTTGGCGACGATTTGGGTGGGGGTGCCGAATGTTACCCCGTCGCTGGATGCGCAAGCATAGAGATTGTTATTCGTTGCGGTATACACCATGTACAATTGGTTGTTGAACACCGCCAGGGCCGGTGGATAGTCGCTGGTATAGCCCGTCAGCGGGGTGGGGCTGCCCCACGTCATGCCACCATTGGTCGAGGAACAGACAGTAATGGTGTTGTTCGCATCGGTGAAAGCCATGTACGGTTGCCCGTTGAACACAATCAAGGCGCTGCATGTGGTCTTGGCGATGTTGTAACCGGTCAAATTCCACAAGTCCGAACTAGGTACTGTCCACGGCTGGCTCCAGGTTGCCGGGGCCAAGGCCGCGAGGGCAGGCACGGGCTGAGGCGCGGCATAGGCCAGCAAGACCTGATTATTGGCCACGGCAAGTGTCGGCTGGCTGGAACTGAGTATTGAGACAATATTGCTTGGAACGAGGTATGGATCGATATTGAACACTTGCAGATTGCCTCCGTTTTGGCAGGCGACATACAGGTTGTCTGACCAAGCTGCCAGGCTCAAGCCACTGGTAGCCGACCCGGCTAAATACCCAGGCGAACCGAAACTGCCTAGCCCGGAAGCCCCGATGCTGGCACTGCCGATGCCGATACTGCCGGAATTGGCGGAGAAGGCCAGATAAAGCGTGCTGCTCGACACCGTAGTCGCCACATTGATGCTACTTGAGGTGCTGACGTACGCGCTGGGCAAGGGCGCAGCGGCACTGTAGGTCGTGCCATTGGTGGAACTGACTTGGTAAATGTGTCGGTTTTGCCCGGTGTAGAACAGGTACAGCACCCCGCCAGCCACCGCCAAGCTAGGCCCGGCGTTGCTGGTGTTGCCGGTTATGGGAATGGCTGCGCTGAATGTCGTGCCGGTGCTGGAGGTGCTGATAGTCAGGTTACTATTCGGCCCGGTATAGGCTAAATAGACTTGGTTGTTAAACACCGCCAGTGCTGGCGGGTAGTCACTGGACAGGCCGGACAAGGCGGTCGGGTTGCTCCACGTCGCACCGTTGTTGGCGGAAACGCTGGCATAAAGCTGCTGGTTGGCCCCCACATAGGCGACGATGGTTTGAGCGTTGAACTCGACGATGGCGTATTGGCTGGCCGCCGCTGCCGGGATGATCCCCGGCACGTATTCCGTGCCGCCCCCCATGGTGAGCGTTTGCGCCATCGCCAGCAGATTGGTGGACACCGTGCCGCTCGCACTCGTCGAACTGTAAGCCAACAGCAACCCGCTATTGACCATGGCCAAGCTGGGCTGGTTGCCTGCGGTGACAGTGGCAATGACATTGAACTGAGTGTTCCAAGTGACAATGTTACTGCCGGTGTTCCAAACTGCATACAGGGTATTGCCGATACCCGCCAAGCTCACATTGCCGTTGATGGCACTGGTGGTGACAAAGCTAGGCGTCGTGCCGAAGCTGCCTATTCCAGAAGCCCCAATCGGCGCACTCAACAGCCCCAGGCTGTTGCAGGTGGCGGTGGAACTGGACGCGGTGTAAGCAGACGAGTTCGCCGCAAACCCAAAGTACAGGGTCGTTGCCGTTGCCGCCAAGCCAGGGCTTACCCCACTGGTAGTATAAATGTTCAGCAATTGTTGATTGCCAAAACTCGTACCCGTGCTGGACGAGGCCACGTTGAGCTGATAATTCTCGCCGACAAAGCCAAGATAAAGTGTCCCGCCTGCCACCGCCAAGGCCGGGCCGACATAGCTTCGATTGCTGCCAAATGCTGCCGGGGTACTGAAAGATGCGCCGGTGCTGGAATAGCTGCTATAAAAATAATTGTTAGTCAGCCCGCCACTGCCGTTGGACGTGAACGCCAACACCAACTGATTATTGTACGCCACCAAAGCCGGTGGGTAGTTACTGTAAGCACTCGCGACCGCAGACGGTGTACCCCAAGTTTGACCATTGTTGGCTGAAGCACTGAGATAAATCTGGTTGCCCGTACCGATGAACGCCATGTACAAGCTGCCATTAAACTCGGCCAACGCGTAACCGCCCTTGGACCCTTGCGCACTCACCGCGACTAGGGTGGCTGCTGCACCCCAGCCGCCTTCGCTTGATAGCGCATTGAAACTGAGCGTCGGCGGCGGGTTGCTGCCATTCGCATAGGCCAAGCCTATCGCCCCGTCCACGGTACTCAATGCCGCTTGCGCACCCGTCGCCAAGGCCGTCGTGGTATTGAAGAACTGATTCCACAACAGGATTTCACTGCCGCTTTGCCAGCTCGCATATAGACTATTGCCGAGTCCGGCCAGGCTTATCGCGCCTGTGATGCTGGCATTGACAAACGTGGGTGTGCTGCCGAAGTTGCCCACGCCAGAAGCCTCGATAGGCGCACTCAACAGCCCCAGGCTGTTCGTGCTGGCGGTGGAACTTGCTGCCGTGCTGGTGTAAGCGGACGAATTGGCGGCGAACCCATAGTAAAGGGTCGTTGCCGTTGCCGCCAAGCTGGGGCTTATCCCAGGGGTCACATAAACCTTCAGCATCTGTTGAGCGCCAAAACTGATGCCAGTGCTTAACGATGTCAAGTTTAGCTGATAGTCCGTGCCAACAAAGCCAAGATAAAGCAACCCGTCGGCCACTGCCAAGGCTGGGCCAACCAAGATTGCACCAGAGCCGAACTGCGCCGGGGTGCTGAAGGTGGTTCCCGTGCTGGAATAACAGGTGTACAAACCCTTATTGACCAAGCCGCCGCTGCCGTTGGCGGTGAACGCCAACACCAACTGATTGTCGTACACCGCCAAAGCGGGCGTGTAGTCGCTGGCAATGCCGCTGAGCGCGGTCGGGCCGGACCAGTCCTGTCCGCCATTTGACGAAGAGGTCAGATATATCTGCCCGTTGGACCCGAGGAATGCGACCACCAGTTGATTATTGAACACCGCTTGGGCATAGCCATTCACGGTGGTGCTGAGTGCGGGGATGCTGGCAAAGTCAAAGTTCGGCGTGGTGTTCGCCAGGCTGGGCTTGGCCAGAGTGGTGAAATTGACCGACTGGACGAGTTCATCGGCGGCACTGGGGTCATAGGCCAGCAACAACTGATCATTGACCAAGGCCAATGACGGCAACTCGCCGGTCAGCGGGGCGGTGCAGGTGTTAGTGATCGAATTCCAGCCGACCATGCCATTGGCAGACTGCCATGCGGCATAGAGGTTGCCGGCAAAACTGGCGAGGCTCAAATAGCCGTTGATCGCGCCCGTGTTCACATAGGCCGGGGTGTCAAAAGCCAGTGGCGACACGCCTAAATTTGCGCTAATCAAGCCTAGGCAGTTGCCGCCGGCGGAGGATGCGTTGGCGGAATAGGCGACATACAAGTTGCCGTTTAACACAGCCATGCTGGGGTTGATGCCCGTTGCGGTGCTATAAATGTGCGTGAGGATTTGATTTGAAAAATCAATCCCATCGCTTGACGGGGCAACATTGATCTGCCGGTCAGTACCGATGAAGGCCAAGTACAGCACACTATTCGCCACCACCAAGGACGGCCCGGCATAGCTAGAGTTGGGCGTGGTACTATTGGCTTCATTAAAGACCAAGGGCGGGAAGAAGAAGCTCTCCCCGTCCGTGGACGAGGACGTGTACAGGTAGCTGTCCAAGCCAGTGAATGCCAAGCACAACTGATTGTTGTAGACCGCAAGTGCCGGCGGGTAGTTGCTGGTCATGCCTTTGAGCGCGACCGGTGCCCCCCAGTTTTGCCCACCATCGGTGGAGGTAGACAGGGTGATTTCTTGATATTTGCCGATGTAGGCCATGACCAACTGGTCGGCAAACATCACTTGACTGATGCCGCCCGATGGATTGGCGGGAATGTTGAACGGATAGCTGACCGCAATATTGCTCAGGTTGATTGCAGGCGTGCTGCCGGTGCTGTTGACATACGCCAGCAATAGTTCGCCGTTGCCCGTGCTCAACGCCGGCAGGCCGCCGGTGAAGGCATCGGAGGTGAAATCGTAAGCCCCATTCCACGTCACAATCTGGGTGCCGTTCAGCCAGGCGGCGTACAGATTGCCAAACAAATTGGCGAGGCTCAAACAACCGGTGATCGTCCCGCTGGACACTGACGTTGGAGCACTGAAACTGCCCAAGCCGGAAGAACTGACCACTGAAGAGCCATAGGCTAGGCCATTGCTGCTGGAGCTTGCGCTGGCGAAACCCACATACAGACTGCCGCCCGCCAAGACCAAGGCGGGGCTTAAGTTGGCCGAGCTGCTGACGTAGGCGCTAGGCAAGCTGACTGCGCTGGCAAACGCTGTCCCATTGCTGGACGAGTATAGGCTGATGGATTTGCCGGTGGCAGTGTAGGCCAAGTAGAGTAAGCCCCCTGCCACCGCCAAACTCGGCCCGGCCTCGCTGGTGACCCCGGCGATCTGGGTGGGTTTGCTGAAGTTTTGCCCATCGTTGGACGAGCAGATATGGAGATTATTGTCCGGGTCAGTCCAAGCGAGATACAACTGGCCGTTGTATACTGCCAAGCTGGGCGGACAGTTGCTCATCTCGCCGTGTAGCAGCGTAGCGTTGCCCCAGGTCTGTCCGCCGTCACTGGAGGTGCAAACCGCGATTTGAGTGTAGGCACCGATGAAGGCCATCACTTGCACACCGTTGAATTGCGCGATTGCAATGCCACCCGAGCCGTTGATCAAACTGTCGGTGAGCACCGGGATATCCATGCTTTGCAGGTTGATCTGCGCCGGGATGCCCGCCTGGGTGCTGGGCAGATAGGCTAACAGTAGCGTGTTATCGGATGCCACCAGCGACGGCAAGCCGCCGCTTGCCACACTGCTACAATTGTTGGTGGCTTGGTTCCAAAGGTAAATTTCGCCATTGTTCAGCCAACTGGCATACAAAATCGGCGGCAGATCGACGTTGCCGTACAAATTGAACGACATACTGACTAAGTTGAGGTAGCCGGCCACTGCGCCGCTGCTGTTGACATAGGTGACGGAGCCGAAACTACCGATGCCGGTGCTGCCAATTGTCGCACTACCGTAGGCTAGGCAGTTGCCTACCCCCGCCGTGGTCGAGGTGGTGGAAAAGGCCAGGTATAGCTTGTTGCCAGCCACCGCCAAGGCGGGGTTGGTGGCATTGGTGGGGCTGGCATAGCTTGCCCCCACCGCTATTTCATTTGCGAAACTGGTGCCATTGGTGGAAGAGGCAAGGTAGAGGTTTTTGTCGCATCCGGTGTAAGCCAGATACAGGGTCGTGCCGGCCACGGTCAAAGTCGGCCCGCTCATCGCCGTATTCGTGCCAAATTGCACGGGCGCGGAGAAGTTAAGGCTTGCGCCTGCCGTACTGGCATTTAGGCTATTGTTCAAGCCGGTGTAAGCCAAACACAGTTGATTGTTGTAAACCGCCAAGGCCGGGGGGTAGTTGCTGGTGACCCCATCAAGTCCGATGGGCAAACTCCAGGTCTGCCCATTATCGGTCGATGTGCAGAGGGTGATTTGCTGATACTCGCCGATAAAGGCCGCCACGAGCTGGCCGTTGAATTCCACTTGGGCGATGCCGCCGGAGGCGCTGTCGCACAGGAACATCGGGGTCTGCCAGCCGCCCGTATTCAGCCAATTGGTCAATCCGTTAATATCGGTGGTCAATTGGGTGTAATTGCTGTTGAGTGCCGAGTCGCCGCTATAGCCATAGGTGCTGTAGGCGTTTTGAATCCACTGGTAGCTGTTCTGGATGTTCTGCAAGCTAATCAGGTTTGGCCCGACGTTGTCTAGATAAGTGTCGCGATTCTGCGCAATCGCATGGAAACCCGGGCTGACCGTAGGCCCGAACAAAGTTTCGTAGCCTTGGGTCTCATAGCCGATAACGACGGGTTGGTTGACTGTCGATACCGTAAAGCTTTGTGCAAAGTCGATGATCCCTTGCACAAAATCGCCTATGTTGCCGTTGAAGGTGGGTACTGCTGCGGTGGAGCCGAGCAAGGTTTGGGTGATGCTGCAACGCATGTTTGAGGTGGAGATGGTATGCGTAAGCCCGGTGGATAGGTCTCCGCTGGCCTCAAAACTGACACCTGCGTTTGCATAGGGAATCCCTTTATTGGTCGTGAAAGCAGCGTTGGCTGACAACGACAGGCTAAGTGTTTTCTGGTCTTCCTTGGTCTGGCAATAGAATACAAATACCGCCGTATATTCGCCGCCTAGGGTCAACCCGGAGATATAGGAGTCGCCGTATTGCTGATAAAACGCCAAGCAGTCCTGTTTGGTGACTGGCACTGTGATGCCTGCGGCTAGACTGCACTCGTTGAAGACGACATTGGTCGTTTCCGCCTTGGCATACACCATCACGCTGATGGAGGTATCGTTGACATTCAGCGAGTTGGACACGCCTAGGGTGAGAGCGGCAGAGGGGAGGTCTTCGACTTCTGGTTCTTCTTCAGCAACTCCTGTGTTGCTACTGCTTGCGCTGACGCTGGCGCTTCCACTGGTGCTGGTGGTGGTGCCAGTGCTTTCGGCGGGTGTGGTGGTCGCTGCGGTCCCGGTGGTTTCAGTGGACGCTGCGGGTTCAGTGGACGCTGCGGGTTCAGTGGACGCTGCGGGTTCAGTGGACGCTGCGGGTTCAGTGGACGCTGCGGGTTCAGTGGACGCTGCGGGTTCGGTGGACGCTGCGGGTTCGGTGGACGCTGCGGGTTCGGTGGACGCCGCGGTCCCGGTGGTTGCTGCGGGTTCGGTGGATGCTGCGGGTTCGGTGGACGCTGCGGGTTCGGTGGACGCTGCGGGTTCGGTGGATGCCGCGGTCCCGGTGGTTTCGGTGTCAGGGATATCATTCGGATCAGGCGTTTCGTCACCTGAATCTCCGGCAGTACTACTGGTGTCGCTATCGTCTTCGGCGGGTTCGGTGTCAGGGATATCATTCGGATCAGGCGTTTCGTCGCCGGCATCTCCGGCAGTGCTACTAGTGTCGGCAGTGGGGTCGGAATCGCTTTCTCCATCGGCCCCACCCGGGCTAACTTGCGCCGTCAGGCCAGCCGAATAGCTCGCCGTATGATTAAAGCTTTCCACCGAATCGCATACTTTGACAAAGTTCTGACTAGACAAGCCCAGGCTGACGGCGCTTGAAGAACTAGACAGCGCGGTCGGCAAGACGGTGCCGTTAAAGGTGTTGATGCCAACACCAATAATAATTTGGGTTGTGGAGGATGAAGCTTGAGTAGCCATGAAAATCACCTGTTCTAATTTTAGATTGCCTTCCCCCCGATGCATGCACACGAAAGCACGTAGCACCAGAGGCTTATAGAGATTGAGGCTTAAGGCGATTTCCAAAAATGTTTATACCAAGTAGAAGCGGCAGGATGCCGCTTCTACTTTGGGAGTTTATTTATCGGAAATCGCCTAACAGCAAGACCCACTTGCCTTGCCTAAAAGCCTAAAACGTTGGCGATAGCATGTGCTTTTGGAAAAAAATTTCATATCAGCAAAATGCTGATATTGATGAAGTTGTTATATCAATATGAAATAAATATTGATATTTGTTATAGCTTTATTTCGGTAACATCTGACAGAAACCTCGATTTTTTGTAGTTAATAACTCATCCGAATCCCGATTTGTGCACCCCGGCCCGGCTCCGGGGACCAATTGCGCAGGTAGGAGGTCGAATTGCGGATGTTCTCGTTGAGCAAGTTGTTGCCCTTGGCGAATAGCAGCACACTCACCTCATGGAAGTCCTTGACCTGGTATTCCGTGCCTATATTGAGCAGCACATAACTTGGTGTGGGCGTGTCGTTGGCACCGGGATTTTTCTGCGCTTCAGCCCGCGTCAGGCGTAGATTGCCCGACCATTCCGCCTTCGTATAGTCCAACTGGAAACCATAGCGTAGCGGCGGCATGCGCGGCACATCGCCGCCGCTGACGAATTCCCCGCGGGTGTAATCGCTAAATAGGGTGAGATCGACCAGCCCGTAGTGGTTTTCCATCAGGTTGAACAGCAGCTTAGCCTCGTATCCCTTAAACGTGGCATCGGCCTGACTGGTATGCACCACGGGCGAGCAATCGGAATGGTTGCCACAAGGCAGGGCATCGCCATTCACGGGGTCTTGATAGACAAACTGTCCGGTGCGCTGCTGATAAATGTAATTGTTGACCCAATTGTGAAACAAGTTGACCTCGGCTTTGCCCCAGTCCGCCTTGAACTTATAACCCAAATCCAAGTTATAGGAAGTTTCCATGTCCAGAGAGGCATCGCCTAGCTCGTAACTATGGGTGGCATCATGGAACCCGTGGGACAATAATTCTTGTACTTGCGGGGCACGTTGTGAACGGGTCAAACCGAGGCTGAGGTCGTTGTTGCTGTTGATCTTCCACAATCCCGAAGCGGAGGCACTGACCGGGGTATAATTGAAGGTAGACAGGCCTTGCGGGGCGATGGAACTCTGTTCCACACGCGCGCCGAGTTGGTAGCCAACCGGCCCATAATCGAACGACTCCACCGCAAACACGCCGTAGCTGTCGATTTGGGAGGTAGGTACAATGGTTTTGGCGCCGGTGAAATCGAAGGCTGCAAAACTGCTGTTGATGGATTGGAAACCGACGGAGCCTTTCAACGGCCCTATCGGCTGGTGGACGAGTTCCATGCGGCCTTCGTAGGTTTGGTTGCTGAAAGCCGTCCCCGGCAGGCCGCCATCCAGTTCCGTGTGGCTGTAGTCGGTATAGCCCAGGCGCATGCGCAGCGTTTCGACAAACGGAAGGGGCTTGTTAAGTTCGCTTTTGAAGTCGTAGCGGGTTTGATGGAGGTCGATGCGGGTACTGGGTCCACCGCTACCATCGGGGGGAACACCATAATTGTTTTCCAGGTTGTTGATCGACACGCCTACGAAGCCTGAATCACCGACCACCGAAACACCCGCCGACCCGCTGACGGCATGTGCATAGGTGTTGGGAATCCAGCCGTAAGAATTTTTCAACGGGACCGAGAGGGTCGGATTGGTTGCCAGTGCGGCCTGCTGGTCGATGGCCTGTCCACCGATGTCGAGGTTGTCGGTGACGCGATTAAAGCCGTCAAAATGATAGGCGACATGGTCTTTGCCACCCTCTATTTTCAGCATCGTGGTCGATTCGTCGTCAACCGAGTTGAAACGCTGCTCGAATGCACCGCCTATTAGCCTGCCAGGGAGTTGGGTGGGAATCCGATTGTCGATGACATTGACCACCCCGCCGATGGCCCCGCTGCCATACAACAGGGTGGCTGGCCCACGCAGCACTTCAATGCGATCCGCCAAAACGGGTTCTACGCTGGAGGCGTGGTCTGGGCTTAATTGCGACACGTCGTTGCCGCCCACGCCATTGCTCAACACTCGCACACGGGGACCGGATTGTCCACGTATGACCGGTGTTCCGACACCGGGACCGAACGACTGGTTGTTGACACCCGATTCGTTTTTCAGAGTTTCACCGATGGTATCCCCGACTTTCACGCGCAAATCATCGCCCGTCAACACGTTCATCGGCGTTGCGGTTTGGTAGGCTGTCTCCTTTACTGGCGCGGTGACAACCACCGTTTCCTGTTCCGTCACCGGCTGGTCATCGGCATAGGCCGACATTGCCAGTACTCCTGTGGAGACAAGCAATAGCGCAAGTCTTTGGTGCATACAGCGTTTTCAATATCTAATAATTAATAGGCAAACTTCGTGTTTTTCTAATTGTCACATTAAATCAAGGCATGGTTGGTTCCCTAACATTTTTTTCAGTTATTATTAGAGCATGAAAACGCTGTATCTCCTTGTTTACCGCTTCCATGACTTCTGGTGCTGGCCTTTCATCTACTTCCTGACAGCGATCACAGTGAGCGTTCTAGCCTTGTGAGAATTGCTGACTCGGTTTTGAAAACCGAGTCGGCCTTGCCATAGGCTATACTATTTGGCTGTCATTCACGAGAAGAAGCAATGGACCACCACTTTTTACACTTAATCGTATCGGAACCGACCGCCTTTGGGAGAGTAAGCGTGCACCCACCCCTGGGAACGCGGGCGTCTCGCCCGCAGATAATGGCGGCCAAGATGGCCGCGCTCCCAGCAAAAGGCAAGGGGCGTGAACACTTACGGGAGAACATCCCATGAACTTTGACTTTGAGACCCCAATTCCTCGCGAAGGGACTGCCTCGGTCAAATGGGATGGGCGGAAGGGCTATTTCGGCAGTGAAGACCTGCTCCCGATGTGGGTGGCGGATGCGGATTTCGCTGTACCGGAGGCCGTCAGCCGAGCTGTCATGGCGCGGGCCGCCCATCCAGTGTTTGGCTATACCCTAGCTACAGACAGTTTGTATGAATCACTTATTCAATGGATGCATGACCGCCACGGTTTCGATGTTCATCGTGATTGGATCATACTGTCGCCCGGTGTCGTGCCTTCTTTGCATGCGGCGGCTATTGCCTTCGCGCCGTCCGGTGCGGGTGTCATCGTCCAACCGCCAGTTTATTTTCCGTTTTTCAGCGCAGTGACGGAAACGGATCGAAGGCTGATTCTCAACCCTTTGCGCTTGGAAAACGGGCGTTACTCTATTGACTTTGAGCATTTAGAGCAATGCGCGGGGCAGGGTGCGCGGTTGCTAATGCTCTGCACACCGCATAATCCGGTGGGGCGGGTATGGTCAGAGAATGAATTGCGCAACGTATTGGACATAGCCCGCCGCCACGACCTAGTCATTCTTTCCGACGAGATTCACCATGATTTGATTTTCCCCGGGGCTAAGCACATCCCCTTACAGTGGCTGGCAGCAGGGGAAGGAAATATCGTAACCGCCGTCGCGCCCAGCAAAACCTTCAACATTCCAGGTTTGGGCCTTTCCGCGCTAATCGTGCCCAATCCCAAACACCGGTTGGCTTTGCGCAAAGCCTTCGAACTGCTGCATTTGGGTGCATCCAATCCGTTCAGTCTCGTTGCCTTCGAGGCCGCCTACCGTGAAGGCGGAGAATGGCTGGAGGCGTTATTGGTTTACCTGACGCAAACCCGCGATTTTGTCGGGCAGTACCTTGCCAGCCACATTCCGAAAATCAAGCTGATTCAACCTGAAGGGACTTATTTACTGTGGCTGGATTGCCGTGAACTGGATATGAATGATATTGAGCTAAAGCAGTTTTTTATCCACAAGGCCAAAGTCGGCATGAACCCAGGCAGCGTTTTTGGCGAAGGCGGCGGCGGATTCATGCGGATGAATATTGGCACCTCAAATCTGGTTGTCAAGGAGGCATTGGAGAGGATTCGGAAGGCAGTAGAGGGCGGGATAGGGTAAAATACTCAAATCTGGACATCTTTCGACAAGCTCAGGAAGAACGGTCTCGCCTTAGTGCTTGTACATACTCCATGGCCCTATACCAACCAACTCCAAAACTATGCGTTTCCTCATTCCGCTAATCCTGTTTATCGTCATGGTCGCTTTTCTTGCCGTCGGCCTGAAACTAGACCCACGCGAAGTGCCTTCGCCATTCATCGGCAAACCCACCCCCGCCTTCAACCTGCCACAATTGGCCGATCCGGGCAAATCTTTTAGCAATGCGAATTTGCAGGGCCAAGTCAGTCTGCTGAATGTCTGGGCATCTTGGTGTGTGTCGTGCAAGCAGGAACACCCGTTTTTGCTCAAGCTCGCCAAACAAAATATCCTGCCCATTTATGGCTTGGATTATAAAGACGAGCGGGAGGCAGGCATGGAATGGCTCAATCGCCTCGGCAACCCGTACACCGTTAGCGTGTTCGATGCGGACGGCAAGGTGGGCATCGAATGGGGTGTCTACGGTGTGCCGGAAACGTTTGTGATCGACAAGCAAGGGGTGATCCGCCATAAGCACACCGGGCCGATTACCGAAGAATCTTGGCAGAAGACCCTGCTGCCGTTGATTATTCAATTGCAAAAAGAAGGTTCGCCGACATGAGAGTGTGGCTATTGATTATCGGAATCGCCTTGGGGCTGAACGTCCTCGCCGTTGAAATCCGCCAGTTTGACAACCCCGACAAACAAAAGGCCTATGAAACTCTTGTCAAGGAGTTGCGCTGCCTAGTCTGCCAAAACCAGTCACTAGCCGATTCCGATGCCGATTTGGCCAAGGATTTGCGCACTGAGGTTTACAATATCATCCAAAGCGGCAAGAGCGAGCAAGACGCAGTCAAATTCCTCGTTGACCGCTATGGCGATTTCGTACTCTACAAGCCACCCTTAAAAACCACCACTTCCTTGCTTTGGATAGGCCCGTTCGGTCTGCTGATGGCCGGATTGGCCTACTTGGGGTTGCTGGCAGGACAGCGTAGCGCCGGGAAGAAAAGCGAACCTGACTTGACGGATGAGGAACGCCTTCGTCTGCAAGACTTGAAGAAAAAACTCGAAGGATAAACGCATGATTGGTTTCTGGATTGTAGCGGCGTTGACTCTGTTGGCCGCCTATGCCTTGTTGATCCCTGCCCTGCTTGGCAAGCGCAGCCGTTCCAAAGTGGACCGCCAACGGCTCAATTTAATGCTGCACCAACAGCGCCAGGATGAGCTGGCCGGTGAATTTAGCGGCAAAGAACTGGAAGGCTTGCAGTTGGAACTGGACAAGGACTTGCTTGGCGATTTGGCCACCTCCGAAAACGTTGACAAACCATCGGCGGGGCAGGGGTACATACCCTTGATCGCAACGTTGATCGTTGCGCCATTTTTAGGCATTTTGGTTTATGCGATGCTGGGGCGGTTCGATCTAGCCGATTTTCGCGCCCAACCGGAAGCCCATCAACAGGCAAATGCCGCGCCGGAAATTCAGGGGATGATTGACCGTCTAGCCAAACGCTTGAAGGAAAACCCCAATGACATGAAAGGCTGGCTGCTGTTGGGCCGTTCTTATCAACAAACCGAGCAATTTGACCAAGCGGTTGAAGCCTATGCGCAAGCCCTCAAATTGGAGCCGGAAAGCATTGATATCAAGGCATTGTATGCAGAATCCCTGGCCAATTCGCTAGGTGGCAACTACACTGGGGAAACGGCACAAATCGCCGCCGAAATCCTCGCGAAAAACCCGAAGCATCATACCGCCCTCTGGTTGGCGAGTGCCGGCGCAGAACAAAACGGCGAACCCGCCAAAGCCATTGCCTTTCTGGAAACCCTGCGCGGCGAATTTGCCAAGGACAGCCCCGAGGAGCAGCATTTGACTAAAATCATCAGTCAAATCAAAGGGGGTGGACAAACGGAACAGGCCGACTCCAATGCAGCGGAAAACGCGGCGGCCAGCGACATGCCCACCACTGGCGAACAAAAATCCATCAGGGTCAAGGTGACGCTAGCCCCCTCGCTTAAAGCCAAAGCATCACCCGACGACACCGTTTTCATTTTCGCCCGTGCGGCCGCAGGCCCACCCATGCCCCTTGCCATCGTCAAGAAGAGAGCCAAAGACTTGCCGACAGAAGTGACGCTTGACGACAGCATGTCCATGGTCCAAGGCATGAACCTGTCTGCTTTCGACAAGCTCGTCATCGGTGCGCGGGTATCCAAAGCCGGACAAGCCTTGCCGCAACCAGGCGATTTGCAGGGATTGACCAAACCTTTGGAAATCGAAAATGGAGGGAGTTATGCTGTGGAGATTGGTGAGGAGGTGAAGTAAGGTGATTTCCAATAATGAATCCACCAAAACCGAAATGGATTGTCCACGAAAATCACGAACAATTCCTCCGCAAATCACCTTGCCAAGCTGGGGCTTGGCCTTCCTTCTGGGAGTGCCAAGCTGGGGCTTGGCGTTCCTTCTGGGAGTGCCAAGCCCCAGCTTGGCCTTTGGATGGGATGTTCTTTATTGGATATCACCTAACTATATCGAATGAAAAAAATATGCCTAGCCATTTTCCTAAGCTTTATGTCCCTGCTTTTTTCTGGCATGGCGTTAAGCGGGACAGTGGCAGATTTTCGCAAAACGCTTAGCATAGAGGAAAATGCCTGGCTTGATGCCCATCCGGTCATTCGTTTTACCGGCGACCCCAACTATGCGCCTGTGGAATTCGAGGATAAAACCGGCCGATATCAGGGTATGAGCCTAGACTATCTTAACTTGATCACTTCCCGGCTAGGCGTGAATTTTAAACGGGTCGAGTCCACCACCTTCTATGATGCGCTGAAACTAGTCCGCGAAGGCCAGGCCGATCTATTGCCAGTGGTGGCCGAAACCCCAAAACGTAAACAATACCTGTCATTTACCGCTCCCTACCTGCGTTTTCCCGCCGTCATGATTACCGCCCGCGCAGATGTGGATCATTGGAACCCCGAGGAATTAAAGGCAATGAAGGTCGCGGTCGTACATGGATATAACTGGGAAGATTGGCTATCGCGCGAATATCCTGATGTGGCTCTGGTTCTGGACCCGGATATCGAAACGGCATTACGAACGACTTCCTTCGGTTTGGCCGACGTGATGATTGGTGATATTGCCACAACCACCTACTCCATCAGCAAGACCAACATTTCCAATCTGCGGGTGGCGCACCAGTTTGAGGAAAGTTTACAACTATCAATGGCTGTGCGTAGCGATTTGCCGATACTACGCGCGTTGTTGGACAAGGCCCTTGCCAACATTAGCGAAGAAGAAAAACAGGCCATCACTAAGAAATGGATACACTTGGAACCGCCAATTTGGTGGAAAAACCCGACATTCCGCCTCGTCGCCTGGAGTGTGTCGGGTGTTCTGACCGGTGTCATACTGGTTGCCTTGGCATGGAACCGGACTCTGGCCAGAAAGGTCCGCCAGCGAACGCTGGAGCTTGAAGAAGCCCACCAAAGGCTAATGCAGTCAGCCAAACTCGAATCCGTCGGAAGGCTAGCGGCGGGTGTCGCCCATGAAGTGAAAAACCCCCTCGCCATTCTCCAAATGGGAGTGGAATTCCTAGGTGCGGAACTCCCAAAAGAGAGTGACGCAGGTGCGGTCATTCGTGACATGGAGGAAGCCATCCAGCGCGCCGACGGAGTCATCAAGGGTTTGCTGGATTTTTCGCGTGAAAAGAAGCTTGACATGCGCAAGACTGACTTGAATCAAGTGGTGCGTGACTCGCTCAAGCTTGTTCATTATGAATTGGGGCATCACAATATCAGTACCGAAGAAGACTTGAACCCGGAACTCCCACCCATCAACGCCGATCCTGACAAACTCAAACAAGTGTTCATCAATCTGTTCATGAACGCAATCCACGCCATGAAACGCGACGGCAAACTCAGAGTGGCAAGCGAAGTGAAACGATTGAAAAAGGGGGCCGACGGGGGGAAAGCCACCGGAAAGTTCCATCCAGGGGACCAGTTGATTGTCATTGAAGTTGAAGATAACGGCACGGGCATTGAACCCGCCAAAGTTGGCAAAGTCTTTGACCCATTCTTCACTACCAAGCCGGTGGGACAGGGAACAGGGCTAGGCCTGTCCGTTTCACGCACGATAGTAGAGTTGCACGGGGGGACCATTAGCTTAAACAACCGCGACGGTGGTGGTGCCTCCGTAGTGCTCATGTTCAAGACAAATTAAGGAACCTAATCCACATGAAGAAAAAAATTTTGGTCGTTGATGATGAAGCAAGCCTGACCCGTTTGATCAAAGCCAACTTAGAGCGCACTGGCAAATACGAGGTAATGACCGAAAACCACGGAGGGAACGCCATAGCCTGTGCAAAGCAATTCAAGCCAGATTTAATATTTCTTGATGTGATGATGCCCGACATGGATGGCGACGAGATTGCCACCTCGATTGAGGAAGACCCGCATCTCTCCGGCACCCCATACGTCTTTCTAACCGCCATCGTCAGAAGGGAGGAAACAGAACCTACCGGCAGCATGATTGGGGGACACCTCTTTTTGGCTAAACCTGTCAAAACCGAACAACTCATCGCCACCATAGAGAAGCTACTAGGGCCATGAAGATAGCCACTTGGAACGTCAACTCCTTGCGCGTCCGCCTTCCCCATGTGCTAGCCTGGCTCGCCAAGGAACAGCCTAGCGTGTTGGCGGTGCAGGAAACCAAGACGGTGGATGCCGACTTTCCGGCTGCGGCTTTGCTGGAAGCGGGCTACCATTCGGTTTTTAGCGGACAGAAAACCTATAACGGAGTGGCCCTGCTCAGTAACTGTCCGATGGGGGACGTAATCACCGACCTGCCAAATCTGCAAGACCCGCAACGCCGTATTTTAGCTGGGACTTTCGGGGATGTGCGCGTCATCGACCTGTATGTACCTAACGGCAGCGAAATGGGTTCCGACAAATACGCCTACAAATTGGATTGGCTGGCCAAAGTCCAGGCATTTATCGCCGACGAATTGACTCGACATCCCCGGCTAGTGGTGTTGGGTGACTTTAATATTGCACCTGAAGACCGCGATGTATATGACCCCGAAGCTTGGCGTGACAAAATCCTTTGCAGTGTGGCGGAACGCGATGCCTTTCAGGGATGGCTGGCACTGGGATTGAGCGACGCATTTCGCTTGTTTGAGCAGGAAGAGTCCAGCTTCAGTTGGTGGGACTATCGGGCCGCAGGCTTTCGCCGCAATCTTGGGCTACGCATAGACCACATTCTAGTCAGCCCAGCGTTGCGGGATGAATGCCGGTCATGCCGCATCGACAAAGAACCGCGCAAGCTGGAACGGCCCTCTGACCATACACCGGTTATTGCGGAGTTTTTCAATCCCCCTCCAACTCGCGCTGCACCAGCCAGTCCGCCCAATTCAGGATGGCTTTCAAGCGCGGCGGGAGGATGGCTTGGGCTTCCTTGTAGGTGACCCAGCGCATTTCTTCGTGTTCGGGCTTGCCAAGCACGGGATTATCCGGTAAATAGGGTTCGCCCTCAGTAGACTCCGCCAGATAATAACGCGCAATTTTGCCTAAGCCATAAGGTGCGGTTTCTTGGTATCCTTTGCCCCAATGGAAATCTTCAAGGGTCAGGGTCAACCCGGTTTCCTCTTTAACCTCGCGTATTGCCGCTTGTTGCGGGTCTTCATCCGTCTCCACCACGCCCTTGGGAAAATCCCAATAATTGAAGGCGCGCAACATGAGGTAACGGGGCTGGTCAGGGTAAAGGCGCACAATCACGACGCCGGCCGATAAGGTGTAAGTTTTCAAAGCTGCTCCATTCGTTTTCTATCACTGGAATGATACAACGAAATGCGATGCCTGACAGTCACCGAATCCGCTATGTGTTAGTATTTTATTGTTGCACCCCACAAAATCCATCAATGAGGAAGTGGGGTTAGTCATTTTTCTGGTGGTGGGTGGCGCAATAGGCCTGGGCACCTTGGGAGGACTCGCCGACCGTCCAAGCCTCGTACTGGGCAGCGCCATGGTCGGCTTCCTTTTTTCTGGGCTCATCGGTATGGCCTTGACCGTTCCCATTGCCATGGCGACATGGTTTGCCCCGGCCTTGGTCATTTTCAATAATATGCCTGCCTGGGATGCCATGAAGGCCAGCTTCAAGGCTTGCCTAAACAACATGCTACCCTACCTGCTTTACGGCATCGTCGCGTTAGTGCTGGCAGGATTGGCAATGATCCCGTTCGGTTTGGGCATGCTGGTGTTGATGCCGACACTGATGGCTTCGGTTTATACGGGGTATCGGGATATATTCAAGCAGCGCGTCGCTTAGCAAAGTGCTAAGGCTAGGGAGTTTTTCTGACACCTGATGCGGTAACAGTGGTAGGTAGCTGGGGCTGGATTTGCTGCTGTGCCGGAATCAGTGTCTGTGAGGTAAGAGACTGATTCTGACTGGCCAAACTTTGAACTGGTGCTAGCCTCATAATGCCAAATACTATGGCAGCCGTTACTCCCATACCGGCGATTAGAGTTCCGACGATCCATTTTATGAGGTCAACTTGGGTCTTATGGATTTCATTTCCTAGAGCAGCCAAATCGGATTTAGTGGCATAATTTGACGCGATGACTGCCACATCTTTACCGATGCTGTGGACATTCTCCTTGATTAGCCTTACATCCGTCTCCAGATTGCCAACTCGCCGCTCTAAATCCACTGTCCCGGTCCCTCCTCCGCCACGACGGTCAAATTCATCCTGTACAGCTTGTCGCGCAACATGTTCCAAACCTTGAGAGCGCGGAAATGTTACAGGAACGCTTGGTTCAGAATCACTAGCCACGCTGATTTGCCTCAAGCCAATCCCATATGGCTTTGTTCTGCATACCGTAATAGCCGGCCATCATCACAATAACGCAGGTGATTGGGTTACTCCCGTCAACCAAGGCGTTGTAGACCTCTGCGGGTTGCGAGGTATCAGACCGAACCAACCATTGACCAGACGTTATTTGATGGCAGCGACCATCAAAAGCACACTCAACTGCCTTGTCAAGTTTATCAGGTTCGCGAGCGCCGAAGATGGCATATATTTGACTAGATTGTGTTTGCATGTCCAAATCTTAACACGAAGCTCTCAATACTGAAACCTGATTAGGTACTGAAATGACCCGTCAACTTAAACCAAGCGGAGTATTTTCGGAAGATAATTTTTCTCAGCCAAGTTTCTTCACAATCGCATCGGCCAAATCATCGGTGCCATGGGTCGATCCCTTTTTCAAGTCGGGGGTTAGGCAGTCCCCTTCGCGGATTACCTCACGCACCGCCTGCTCTATGCGTTCCGCAGCATCAAGTTCGCCTAAATGCTCCAACATCATAGACCCGGCCAAAATGGTGGCGATAGGGTTGGCAATGCCCAAATGGGCAATATCGGGGGCGCTGCCGTGAACTGCCTCGAATATGGCGGCATCTTTGCCTATATTGGCGCCGACGGTAAGCCCCAACCCACCAACAAGACCGGAGGCTAGGTCAGAAAGTATGTCACCGAACAAATTAGTCGTTACAATGATATCGAAAATTTCCGGCTTCATCACCATCTGCATGCAGCAAGCATCGACAATGCGGTCATCAAACTCGATATCCGGGTATTGCTTGGCCATTTCACGGCCTATTTCGAGAAACAGCCCCGACGTGCATTTCAAGATATTGGCCTTATGCACCAAAGTCACTTTTTTACGCTTGACCTTGCGGGCATAGTCAAACGCGTATTTGATGATCCGTTCGGAACCTTTCGTGGTAATGACTGCACTGCTCTCAGCCGCAATGGTTTCTTCGTCTACCTTGATGAAATGTTCGATGCCTGCGTAAAGGCCCTCGGTATTTTCTCGAATCGTCACTAGGTTGACATTTTTGAATACAGTGTCAGTTCCCTCAAAAGAAATAGCCGGACGCACATTGGCATAGAGGTTGAAGGTTTGCCGCAGGTTGACATTGACACTTCGATAGCCGCCGCCCACGGGCGTAGTCAGTGGACCCTTCAAGGCAATGCGGGTCTGGCGTATCGATTCAATGGTGGCTTCTGGCAGGGGGTTGGAGTATTTATCCACCGCAGACATACCCGCAAGCTGCCGGTCCCATTCTATCTTTACACCGGTTGCTTCAATAACCCGTGTGGTGGCTGCGACAATGGCGGGGCCAATGCCGTCGCCGGGAATGAGGGTGACTTTATGCATGCTATGGATTCCTTAAGTTTGTCTCAATGGATTTTACCCTAACAACTAAATTTAACTGGCAGATGGAACAAAACGAATCAGGCCTCATCCAGCAAAGCTTTCTTCAATTTTTTCATCGCGCTGTTTTCCAACTGCCGAATGCGTTCGGCGGAAACGCAGTAACGCGCTGCCAAATCGTGCAGGGTCAGCTTTTCTTCACTCAACCAGCGACTCGCCAATATATCGCGGCTGCGTTCGTCCAATTGCCCAATTGCCGCTTGGAGGTTGGTTTCGCGGTACTCATCCCATTCATTGGACTCCAACACCTCAGCCGGATCGGCATTGGTCTGTTGCAAATAATGGATAGGGGCGGAGATGTCGCGCTCTTCACCGTCCTCGCCGGGTGTAATATCGAACGCCATGTCTTGATTGCTAAGCCGATTTTCCATCTCGTATACGTTGTCCACGCTTACGCCTAGCTCCTCTGCCACGGCATTGGCCTCGTCTGGGCTGAACCAGCCCAGGCGGGTCTTGAATTTGCGCAAATTAAAGAAGAGTTTGCGTTGGGCCTTGGTGGTGGCAATTTTAACAATACGCCAGTTCTGGATGATGAATTCGTGGATTTCTGCACGAATCCAATGCACAGCGAAGGACACTAGGCGTACACCCACCTCCGGGTCATAGCGTTTGACCGCTTTCATCAAACCAATATTGCCTTCTTGAATCAAGTCGGGCAAGGGCAAGCCATAACCTAAGTAGCCACGGGCGATGTGGACCACGAAGCGTAGATTCGCCAGCACCAACTGACGGGCCGCCTCCAAATCCCCTTCTTCAAGAAAACGCCGCGCCAATGCGCGCTCGTCTTCGGCATTGAGTCGCGGCATCAGGGCAACCGACCCGAGATAGTCATCAATAGAACCCAAAGAGAGGTTGACGGGAATTGACAAAGCTTGTGACATGACGCTTAACCTAATTAGTATGGATAAATAATATTAGCACTCTCTAAATCAGAGTGCTAAGCTTTTGATGAAAAATTGTTTCGTTGGTTCCCTTTACCCGCGCCCATCACTCTGATAGCTTAAACATCTCCAACTCTATAGTCCAAAGGCCAGCCTTATGAAAAAATCGTTTCTGTTATTTACCTTTTTGCTTTTGTCCGCGTCTTTGCCTCAAGCCGAAGAAGCCAAAGTTGCTGTCGGCAACAACGGCATAGCCATTCCCGAAGGTTACAAGAATTTCCGCCTAATCGGCGTGTCGCAGCGTTCGGACGACCAGACTTTGCGTGCCATTCTCGGTAATGACGTGGCCGCCGAAGCGGCCCGTTCCGGCAAAACCAATCCTTGGCCAAACGGAACCATCCTCGCCAAACTGGGATGGAAGCAAAAGCCCAGCGATAAATTCCCCGCTGCCACGATTCCCGGCGATTTTACCCGCGCCGATTTTATGATTAAAGACAGTGTGAAATATGCATCCACTGGCGGTTGGGGTTGGGGCCGCTGGATTGGCATGGAGCTAAAACCCTATGACAAGCCTGATTTTGCACAGGAATGCATCGCTTGCCATTCCATCGTAAAAGATCAAGACTTGGAATTCACCAGACCCGTGAAACTGCCCTAGTTTTGAAACCGCCATGCCCACTGTAGAACTGCTCTCCCCTGCCGGCACTTTGAAAAACATGCGCTACGCCTTCGCCTACGGGGCTGATGCGGTCTATGCCGGTCAACCCCGCTACAGCCTGCGGGTGCGCAACAATGATTTTCTAGAACATAATCTTAGCGTAGGCATCGCCGAGGCGCATGCTTTGGGCAAAAAGTTCTATCTTGCCGTCAACGTCCTGCCGCACAACAGCAAGATCAAAACGTTTATCAAGGACATCGGCACCATTGTCGAGATGCAACCGGATGCGCTGATTATGGCCGACCCTGGCCTGATAATGTTGGCGCGGGAAGCCTGGCCCCAAGTCCCGGTGCATTTGTCGGTGCAGGCCAACACGATGAATTATGCCTCGGTTAAATTTTGGCAATCAGTGGGGATTAGCCGGATTATCTTGTCGCGGGAGTTGTCGCTGGATGAAATCGCCGAGATTCGCCAGCAATGCCCGAACATGGAATTGGAGACCTTTGTACACGGCGCGTTATGCATCGCCTATTCCGGGCGCTGCTTGTTATCAGGTTATTTCAACCACCGCGACCCGAATCAAGGCACTTGCACCAATTCATGCCGCTGGAAATATGACGCTATTCCCGCGCAGGAAAACGCCGAGGGGGATTTTGTCGCAACCTCTCCCTCAGCCCCTTTCGCTGGTGGAGAAGGCAATACCGTAGGATTAAGCCGTCATTCCGGCAGGGATCGCCGGAATCCAGATTGCATGGACGCGAATAATTCCAGCCATCCCTGGAACCTAGGTTCCGGCGATCCCTGCCGGAACGACGAGCAAAAAACTGCGTCAACAACATTGGGGGTGAGGGGGCTGACCCTTTCCGAACTGAACAAGGCCGATTGTGGCGGGGCCAACCGCCACCCCAAAGCCGATCAGGTTTATCTACTGGAAGAAGAAAACCGGCCTGGAGAATTGCTGCCCGTGATGGAAGACGAACACGGCACTTACATCATGAACTCGAAAGATTTGCGTGCGGTGGAGCATGTCAAGAGATTGATTGACATCGGTGTGGACAGCCTGAAAATCGAAGGCCGCACCAAATCGCATTATTATGTCGCCCGCACCGCCCAAGTCTACCGGCAGGCCATAGACGATGCCTTGACCGGACGAGACTTCGACCCGACCTTGTTGGGCGTATTGGAAAACTTGGCCCAGCGCGGTTACACCGACGGTTTCTACCAACGCCACCATACCCACGAGCAACAAAACTATTTGCGCGGGTATTCGCAGAGCCACCAGCAGCAGTTTGTCGGCGAGATCACAGGCTATGACCCGGAAACCGGGCTGGCAAACGTATTAGCCAAGAATAAATTCGCCGTGGGCGACCGGTTGGAGTTGTTACTGCCCGAAGGCAACCGCGACATCGTTTTAGAAAGCATGTTAGACAAACATGGCAACTTTCTATCCGAAGCACCCGGCGGGGGCTGGGAAGTCAAGATACCGTTGCGCCTGAACAGTGGTGAAAAGGGGTTGTTGGCTAAATATTTGTAAGCGTACCCCTTCCGAAATTCCCGTAGGGCAAGGGGTGAACGCTTACAAATATTTAATTTAAGCCGTCATTTCGGCATGGATGCCGAAATCCAGGCCATGGATGGTAACTTGATGAATGACAAATGCCCGGTTTAGGCTTCGTCTTGACCCGCGTATGGCCGGCTGAGGAAACAAAAAGAAAGTCTCACGCAACGGCGAACATAGAAAAGCTAGTGATGGCAACGTGGAGATGAGAGGATAGCAGCAAAAAAAACCGACTCGGTTTTTAAAACCGAGTCGGTTTTGTAGACTAGACCATTTTGCGGCGCATAAAGCCGAAAGTACCGGCCAAGGTGGATCCGACCATCCAGATGGCGGCGGGGACGGGAGTGGGCGTAGGTGGAGGTGCTGACGGGGTGAGAGTGAACGTCATGCTGTCATTTACATAGCCACTTAATCCTGAATTTATTGCCGTTAGCGTATAGTTGCCCATGTTAGTGCCGAAGTTGCTGTTACTTAGGATATTGATCGAACCCGGTTGTCCTTTCACGCCCCCAGCGAAGATCAAGCCTAAACTGTCGAGGTAATTAGTATTGTTACCACTAATTGAAATCCACCCGACCGGCGGATTCCCATTAGGGTTTACTAGATTATCGGTCGAGAACCACCCGATGGGATCTGATGTGACTAGGTTGAAACTACCGGTGACCTCACCCGCGTCTGCAAACAAGTTCAACGTGCCGGCTATGGCAAGTCCAGAGGAATTTACGGTGAGAGTGCCAAAACCTTTGTCGGAGCCGCCGTAAGGAATGTCAGAGAGGGAAAACGTATAATTTGTGGTGGAGTCAGCCTGGGCGGAAGCCGATGTCGCCACTAAGGCAATAACTGCAAGCCATTTAATGAGCGGTTTGCGGGGGGGGGCAAAAGAACCTTTGTTGACGAGAGCAGGGTTGGTCAAGGTTTTCATTGTAAATCTCCTAGACAATTTTTCAAGTGTTTACAAAAAAGTTAGGCTACACTGGCGTGTAAGGAAAGTGTATTGCATTATCCAATTTCAGTAAATCTGAATTTTTCTTTTTTTGGAATCTCTATTTTATTTCGCATAACAAGTGCCAAAAAGCTCAACAGGCATCCATATCATGAATACAGCTTACAAGGGTATTCCAAATTCGCACCATCCATGGAATCTGGATTCCGGCGATCCATGCCGGAATGACGAATAGGTGCGGATTTGGAATCTGCCCTACCGGGTAAAATCAAAATAAAGGTATATCAGCCAAACAATGCCATGCAGGGTGACTATCTCCCAAAAAACCCGCTGGTAATCCCCCTTGTTTTTCTTGTGGCGAAATGCCTGCTGGGATAGTAACGCCCCCGGCCAACCACCCAATAGTTCAAAGTAATGCAGGTAAATTTCTGGAATCCTCCATTTATGCAATAAAGCCCGCCGCTTATCGGCAGCATAATACATGGATGACAGCGCACTCATGAAAACATAGGAAACCAGCGGTATCGGGTTGCCTGTCCGCCAGATGACATGGAAAGACAACAAAATTGGCGCACCAGCCAGCAATTTCAAACCGAGGGTACTCCACCACGGACGCGGTTCGGCATCAATGCCGAAAATGGCTTTGTTAATGCCGACGACCAGCGCGGCAGTAATCCGCCTTTGTCCTTCGGCTTCCGCACGGCTGATCGGCTGGTAATGGACGATGTCCCCCGCTGCGGGGCGGTGGCTTAGCCCTTTTCGGTAGTTTTTGATCGCACTGATATGGAGAAAAAGGTCTTTTTCACCGTTTTCCGGGCGAACAAAACCGAAACCCTTTTCATCATTCCACTTGACTAATTTGCCCTCGCACGGCTCAGTCACTAATTTTTCTCGCATTGGATGGTTTGACAATAGGTAGCATCATTGGCTCATGTCGGTAAATTGGTGAAGCCGGACAAATGCGTTGCCGTGGGAGCGGTTTTTAACCGCGACTTTCGGCATCTGTCGCGGTTACAAACCGCTTCCACGGATGCGTTTCATCTATGTAACCGATATGAGCCACATCATTTTACAAACGTATGCACACAAACCGATGTTTTTCAGGGATGTCATTCATCTACATACCTAGTGTAAGTCATTCTTATTGATTTGTGGGGCATGTTCTGGCATTTTGAACGCTAGAATCGAATTTTTGGTTTTCACACAACGACACATAGGCACAAAACCTTGGCAATGCAAAGTAAACAGTTACTCACCCTCGTATTGGCCGCGCTGGACGACGGCAAGGGCAACGACATCAAGGTCATTGATGTCAGGGATAAAACCAATATCACCGATTACATGGTAATCGCTAGCGGCACGTCTGATCGGCATGTGGTGTCTCTTGCCGACCGCGTGGTGGAAAGATTGAAGGATAACCATCTGAAGCCCTTGGGTGTGGAAGGTGAAAACACCGGTGAATGGGTGTTGGTCGATTTTGGCGATGCCATCGTCCATGTCATGAAACCACAAACCCGTGAATTTTATCAACTGGAAAAGCTTTGGCAGGGGGATTTTCCCACGTCTGCCTCAGCCATGGCAAACCACTAAGGCCACACTTTAACTCATAAAGGTAGACCCAACATGAGCACGACGACCAAACTGCGCTGGGGCATACTCGGCGCGGCCCGCATCAACGAACGCTTGATGCCCGCCATTGTGCAGGCATCCAACTCCGAACTAGTCGCCATTGCCAGCCGCAGGCCCGGTGCAGCCACTGAAACACTGGCGAAATATGCGCCTGATCAAACCCATGTTCGAGCTTATGACGACCTGAACGCCCTACTAAACGATGATGATGTCCAGGCGGTCTACCTGCCCATGGCCAATCATGAACACGGTGAATGGGCGTTGCGGGCCATTCAACACGGCAAACATGTGCTGGTTGAAAAGCCGATGGCGTTGACGGTGACGGATATCGAAGCCATTGAAGCCGCCGCACAGGAACATCATGTCACCGTCATGGAAGGTTTCATGTACCGCTTCCACCCGCAACATGGTCGGGTGCAGGAACTGATCCGCTCCGGCATTATCGGCGAAGTCCGTTCGGTGCGATCCAGTTTCTCGTTCATCATGCGCCCTGCCCGGTTGTACCGGCTGGCCGAAGACGTATCGCGGGGCGGCGGGGCGATGTGGGACATCGGTCCCTACGCCATTCATTCCGCCCGCTGGTGTTTTGACACACAACCTGTCGCTGTGACAGCCATCGCCAAATACGTCGCCAGCGGCGCGGACATCACCACTAGCGGCGTGATTGATTTCGGTGACGGCAAACACGCGCATTTCGATGTCAGCTTTGAATGGGCCAGGCAATCTCTTTACGAAGTGACCGGCACTCAAGGCGGCATCAAATGCCATGCGGCTTGGCGCTTGCCCGAGGATGTGCCGGTGATTTCCTGGTGGACCGAAGACGGCAAGGGGGCTGAGGAAAAGCTGCCCCTAGCCGATCATTTCGTGCTGGAAGTCGAGCATTTCAGCGATTGTGTGCTGAATGGCAAAACCCCCCTATTAAGCTTAGACGATGCCAAAGCCAATTGCCGGACGATAGAGGCCGTATTGCAATCGGCGGCTAGCGGGCAAACGGTGAAACTAACGGGGTAATTCCGACTTTAGGGCGAAAGCAATTCTTGAAGAATGGCCTATGTTGGTATACGATGCGCATAAATAGTCCCCATCAGGAAATCATCCATGCCTCCAATGCTTGCCACCCCCAAGAAAGCCACCAACATCACCCTTTCTGCCGATGTGCTAAGCGAAGCCAAAGCCCTAGGCATCAACCTATCTCAAGCCTGCGACCAGTTTCTGCGGGAACTGGTGCGCCGTGAGCGGGAAAAACGCTGGCTGGTGGAAAATGCCGAATTCATCGCCGCATACAACAGCAGCGTGGAAACCGAAGGGCTACCGCTGGACGAATGGCGGGGCTTTTGACATGGCACGCTTCGATGTGTACCGCAACAGTGGCGCACACCTAGGCACCGTACCCTACCTGCTTGATGTGCAAAGTGATCTACTGCACGGCTTGGAAACGCGGGTCGTTGTGCCGCTACGCCGACGGGACCACTTCGCCGCCGAGCGCATACCCGAACGGCTGACTCCCGTATTCGAGATCGAAGGGATTGTCTGTCTCATGGAAACCCCCAAGCTGGCCGCCATACCCTTGCGTCTATTGAAAAACCCATTGATTTCCCTTGCAGACAACCAGACAGTCATCACCGACGCGCTGGATTTTCTGTTTCAGGGGTACTGACGTGGAAACGATGGCTATCAGCTTAAGGCGGGACAGGCGCAAAGCTTAACCGTTCGCCCTGAGCTGCGAGCCTGTCGAGCAGTCGAAGGGTGGACGGTTGAGACGTTCATGGTTCGACCCTTCGACAAGCTCAGGACTCACCACGAACGCCCTTGAACTGTCCCGCCTTAAGTTTGTAGCCTGTTACGTTTATCGACACACCCGCACACCATTCACCCAATAGCACCTTGATCTACCGCGACGATGGTGGCGGTGAGGCGAGCCGCACACCCAGCGACCATTTATCCACGCACAATTATTACGATGGTGGCTGCGGTGGTGCGTTGAGCCGCACACATAACGGCCATTGATCCAAGCACAATTGGATCTGCGTGAGTGGGCATTGGCATCCACAAACACAAGCATCAGTAAAGCAGCTAAAATAACGAGCAGAGGGTTTTTCATGATTTTTCTCAAATATGTTTGCTTGAAATGAACAATTTAAGGATAGGGTCGAAAATAACTTCCGTGTTGCTCGTACCCAATATCCCGCTTAGTAATGTGGTTTTTGAAGCTCCTGCTTCCCGAAAAACAGCCAAGCAGGGACTTGCAATAAAAGGGTTCCCAAGCCGGAGATATCATCGTTATACACAAGTCAGGGAAAGCGGGGAAAGCCGTCATTTCGGCAGGGATGCCGAAATCCAGGCCATGGACGGTAATCAGCAGGTTGTGCAAGTGCTTGATTCAGGTGACTTGCCTAGCCTTAGTTTACCGTCCGAGGATACAAGGGCATCTCTTGTACCCCACAGTTTGCCATCCTTGGACGCTGGATTTCGGCATCCCTGCCGAAATGACGGGCCTCCAACACTTGTGTATAACGATGAGAGTCCGAGCTTGGGAACCTGCCAGAGCAACGATTTAAGGATAAGTATAGATTCAGATCGTGGAAAAATCCATTTGAAAACCGTAGTATTGTCGCTGAACGAAGGGCGGGGTTTCTGACATGGAGCCATTAACCTTTGTCAACATCCAGTGGGTCAAGCCGCTGCTGCAAAAGCTGAACGATATCCGAGGCCAACGGGCCAAGGACGTGACGGCCTTGGCCGATGTGTTTGGCGACCCCAGGGTGTTGTTGAATTATTACGTCGTCCCCAACTGCCAACACCACAACCCGGCGGACCACGACGAGGACGAACGTTCGCGTTCCTATGTAAAAGCACCGATTGATGCCACCTTGCAAGCGTTTCTCGGCGCGGAGACCTTGCTACGGGACGGGCGCAACCAACTCTTCATCCTCGCCGATGCCGGCATGGGCAAGACAACCTTGCTGTTGATGCTAAAAATGTGGCATCTGTTTTCGTTCTGGCCCAAAGGGTACGACTGTTTGTTGCTAAAACTGGGCGATGATAGCTTGGAACACATCGCCAAACACGAAAACAAGGCCAACACCGTGCTATTGCTGGATGCGCTGGACGAAGACCCGAAGGCGCATGGGCGGATTGACGAGCGGTTGAAAGAACTCTTGGAAGCCTCGCGCAATTATCGCCAAGTGTTGATTACCTGCCGGACCCAGTTCTTCCCTGCCATCGGCTTGGACCCGTTAGGCGATGCTGGCCGTGTGACCTTGGGCGGCAATCGTTGCCCGATGTTGTTTTTGTCCTTGTTCGACAATGACCAAGTGGATGAGTATCTGCGCAAACGCTTCCCCAACCCTTGGCATGCAAGATTTAGCCACCGTACCGACCCGCGCCGGATTAAAGCGCATGAAATTCTTGGTTCGATGCAATCCTTGCGTTTCCGGCCCTTGCTATTGGCCCATGTGGACGAATTGCTGAAAGCCAAAGACCGGCTGACCAATGCCTACGAGATTTTCCAAGCCTTGGTGGGGGTTTGGCTGATACGCGAAATTGGCAAGATGGAACGGCAAAAACTCAACCCCATCCCGACGGCGCAGCAACTTTGGGGTGCTTGCCGCTTGCTGGCGGTGTATCTGCAAATTCAGGGCAAGCGCGAAATGACCGAGGCGGAAATGGGCGAATTGATGCGGCATCTGCCTGCCGTCGCCCATCTGGAAAAGCTAGATTTCGGGGGACGTTCTTTACTGAACCGCAATTCCAAGCGCGAATACCGATTTTCCCATTACAGCATCCAGGAATTCCTCGTCGTCCATGCGCTGAAAGAAGGGGCTTTGCAGCGCGATCTGGCACACTGCCCTAAAACTGTGCTAGGTGGCAAATTGAAACTGACCGCGCAGATGCTGAGTTTTTTGGTAGCCGGTTCAAGCGTGGCCGTACTTGAAAAAAGTTCGGCCTTTTTGGATTGGCAAGATTTGTTCCCAGCCAAACTGTTGAATTGGATGGGCAAAGGGGAATTAAAACCTGATGATTTTTTGGGTTTGGGATGGCGCAGTGAATTGACAGTGGGCGGCTTAGGCCCGGAGATGGTCATCGTACCCGCCGGAACCTTCTGGATGGGTTCCAAGAAAGGCGAGAAGGATGCGCGAGAAAACGAAATGCCCCGCCATTCCGTGACAATAGCCAAACCTTTCGCGGTAGGCCGTTATCCGGTGACGTTTGATGAGTATGACCGCTTTTGCGAGTCCACTGGCAGGAACAAGCCAAATGACCAAGGCTGGGGACGGGAAAATCGCCCGGTGATTAACGTGTTCTGGGAAGATGCCCAGGCGTATTGTGCTTGGTTGGCTGAACAGACCGGACAGCCTTACCGTTTGCCCACTGAGGCGGAATGGGAATATGCCGCCAGGGCAGGCACGGAAACGGCGTATTGGTGGGGTGATGACATCGGTGTCAACCGGGCGAATTGTGATGGTTCTGGTAGCCAATGGTCCGGCAAACAAACTTCCCCGGTGGGTTCATTCCCGGCCAATCCGTTTGGGCTGCATGACACCTCGGGCAATGTTTGGGAATGGGTGCAAGACAATTGGCGCGACACTTATCAAGGTGCACCAAAAGATGGCAGGGCTTGGGAGTCAGGTGACAGTGATTATCGGGTTTTTCGCGGCGGTTCTTGGTACAATCAGACCGGCCTCGTCCGCTGTGCGTTCCGCGTCAGGTTCCATTCCGACTATCGGAACTTTAATTTCGGCTTTCGGTTGGTGTTGGGTTCTCCCTGGTGATTGCTGAATTCTGTCTGCTGATTTCTGATTGCTTTTTTCTGTTTTCTGCTCTTTTATCGTTCCCACGTTCCTGCGTGGGAATGCAGCCTTTACCGCTCCTGCGGTCCGATTCCGACGCTGGAGGCATTCCCACGCAGAGCGTGGGAACGATCAAAAACCGAGTCGGTCTATAGCCTAATCCGTAAGCGATGTAGCCCGGATGGAGCCGCCCACGGCGCAATCCGGGGTTTGCGGCTCGGTTCACCCGGATTCCACCCGCAAAAGCGGGTTTCATTCGGGCTACGCTTTGAGCCGCACCCTTTGTCGGGTTTTTATCGTTTTATCGTTCCCACGCTCCTGCGCTCGTCGTTATACACAAGTCCGCCCGAGTGGAAATATTCCGAGGGATACGGGGTTTACCATCGTTACTGGAAAAAGAAGTTTCACGCAAAGGCGCAAAGAAGAGCGATTTTCTTTGCGCCTTTGCGTGAAACTTGCTCTTTGGAATTGTCGAACATTCATGTGTTCTAACAGGTATCGCCACACTTGTGTATTAAGGATGAGCGCAGAGCGTCACTGCCATTAAGTTAAGCCGTCATACCGGCAGGGATTGCCGGTATCCAGTCCACAGGGATGTGAAACTGTGGGCTGCAAATTACCAAAATCAAACACTTGCTCTGCAACGAGTTTGCCCTCCATGGCTTCTGGATTCCGGCAATCCCTGCCGGAATGACGGCGTTTTTGGTCCGAAGGGACTTGTGTATAACGGAGAGAGCAGGAGCTTGGGAACCAGCCAGACTTCTTTCGGGAAGTTGTTTTTGACCATAGCCTATCATTACCGCCACCATGGAAATCGCAATTCTTTTTATCATTGGAACAGTCGTTTGGTTCTGGTTTGACAGCCTCAAATCCCGCGAGGCCGGCATCCGCGCCGTGCGACACGCCTGTGAGGAAGAGGGTCTGCAATTGCTTGACGAGACGATTTCTGTCATCCATATGAAACCAGCAAGGAACGAGTATGGACGGCTGGTGTGGTTGCGAGTGTACCAATTTGAATTCAGCGATACGGGTGAAAACCGCCGACGGGGCAGTGTGCATCTAAAAGGCCAGCAGGTGGTGATGCTCAATCTGGGGCTGAGGCTGGTTAAAAATGACATGACATTGTAAATGATGTTACGCATGGAGTGGCAAAGCTCGCTTTGCCTGTCAAGGCGAGCCTTGACACTCCAAATCAAATCGCCGTTCGGCAGGGATGCCGAAATCCAGCGTCCAAGGATGGCAAACTGGGGATCACAGCAGATGCCCTTTTATCCACGGACGATACCCTAAGGCTAGGCAAGCCTCCTGAATCAAGCACTTGCACAACCTACTGATTACCGTCCATGGCCTGGATTTCGGCATCCCTGCCGAAATGACGGCTTTTCCGGCTTTCCCTACACGGACATCCTAATTTCATGGCAACCCTCCCGATGGGCTAAGGTGTGCATACGTCAGCCCGATGGGAGAGGGGCTTGAATTGCCAAAGCACAAACCACCAACACTAAAGCCTCGGCAATTTCGATGCTGGCGCCCAGTGTGTCGCCGGTACATCCACCGATCCGCTTAAGCATCAGCCGTCTTAACCACCAAAAAGTCAAAACCGTGGCCAATATCGGCCATGGACCTAGCATGATGAGTGCGCAAATTAGATAGATCAAAGCGGCCAGCCAAGCAGGTTTGCGGGGAAGGTTTTCAGCCATGGGACGCCCTAACCCATTTTCCCGGACATAAGGCGTGGTCAGCAACAGAATGGGGACTAGGCTTCGTGCTAGCATAGGTGTCCACAACAGTGGCATCAGGTTGGATCGTCCGGCTAATTCTTCCAACGCAGCAAATTTCATCAGCAATAGCAAAATCAAGGCGACCACCGCAATCGGGCCTGAATTGGGGTCTTTCATAATCCTCAAACTGCGCGCCTGATCGCCCTGCCCACCCGCCCAAGCATCGGCGCAATCGGCCAAGCCGTCAAGATGCAAGCCGCCAGTAATTGACACCCAAGCCGTCAGCAACAGGGCGGAAGCCAACGGCGGTCCAACACCAACCAAAAGGCTCTGTATTGACAGCAGCAAAGCCCCAATTAACAAGCCCACCAAAGGATGCCACAGCAGCGACCAAGCTTGCCCCTTGGGGGTGAAATGGATTTTAAAGGGAATTGGAAGGCGGGTAAGGAATTGCAAGGCTATGGCGAAATCGTTGAGACCCTTCATAGCCTTCCCCCATGAAAAACCAGCCGGGAAGGATAGTCGTCATTCTGCTCAATCCGAGTCAGTCCGGCATAAGGCACATGGAGGGAGAATAAGCGCTCCTCGGGGAAGCCCAGCACCATTCGCAAAACGGCCCTCAAGACGCCGGCATGGGTAACCACCAGCCAATGCCCACCCCGTGCATTGGTCAGCAGATCATTCCAGGCATCGGCAACGCGAGCCTCAAAATCTTGGTAATCCTCGCCACCCGGCGCGGGATTCAAGCCGGGGCAGCGCTGGAACTCGATTAACCGGTCACCTTCTTGTCCATATAAATCAATCCAGCTTTTTCCTTCCCAAGAACCAAAGCCTAATTCACGCAGTCGCCCGTCGAACTTCAACGGAAGGCCGTGAAACTCCGTTAGCTCTTCGGCGAAGGCCGAGCAACGAATCAAGGGGGAACTGATCACGCCATCCCATGGCGGCTGCGCCCACGCCAGAACATTGCGAATCTGCAACCAGCCTTTTTCGGTCAGAGGCGCATCGAATACTGCTCCTAGGCAACAACCTGGAGCGGCTTCACCGTGGCGCAATAGGTCAATGGTTGTCATTTTGTGGGAATCCCTGCCTCGGCGAAGGTAGCCATTTCGCCATGTAACAAACAAGCAGCGCGAAGGATAGGCAAGGCGACTGCCGCACCGCTGCCTTCTCCCAATCGCATGGAAAGGTCTAGGATAGGCTGGGCATCCAGTGCATCCAGCACTAGCCGGTGGCCGGGTTCGGCTGAACGGTGAGCATAAATCAGCCACTGCGAACATACCGGTTGCAACCTCACCGCCAACAGCGCTGCGACACTGCTGATAAAGCCATCGACTAGCACAGGCAATTGCAAAGACGCTGCCTCCAAATAGGCTCCAGTCAACGCGGCAATTTCAAAGCCACCCAAGTGGCGGAGGATTTCCATAGGCGTTTGCAAACCGGCGGCGTGGTAATTCAAGGCCCGTGCTATCACTGCGCTTTTATGCGCTACGCCCAGCTTGTCCAACCCCGTTCCTGGCCCAACGAGCAAATCCGGCACTACATTGAGCAAGGCGCAGGCCATGGCGGTGGCAGAGGTGGTGTTGGCAATGCCCATCTCCCCACCTAGGAATATTTCAGCACCGTATTCAACAGCCCGCCGCGCTGCCGCCGACCCGGCGGAAAGGGATGACAGCGATTGGGTTTCGTCCATGGCCGATTGCTTGGTGAAATTGGCTGTACCTTTGCCGGCACGGGCAATAATGATCTCCTTGCAGTCTTCCAAAGGTTCGGCAACGCCTACATCCACCACTTCCAGCCGGGCATCCAAGTGGTGGGCGAGCACACTAATTGCTGCCCCGCCTTGGACAAAATTTCGCAACATCAACCGCGTCACCGTCTGGGGAAAGGCCGAAACGCGTTCTTCGGCAATGCCGTGGTCGGCGGCGAATACGCTAATCCAAACCCTATCCAAGGTCGGTTTTGCCTTGCCTTGCATGGCCGCAAAGTGTACGGCCAAATCCTCCAATCGCCCCAACGAACCGGGTGGCTTGGTCAGTTGGGATTGGCGCTCCAAAGCTTGGCGGCGGGTTGCCGGGCAGGGCGCATTAATTTCCGGCATTGTCCAATCCATCACGTTTCCTTCAAAATTTGCGGCAAGCCCGCAGCAATCCAGACGACACGCTCACATAGTTGCGCCAAATCTTGGTGCAGCCATCCGGCCTCATCAACGAAGCGGCGCGCCAATGGGTTGATGGGGACTATCCCTAGGCCAACTTCGTTGCTGACGAGACATAGGGTCCCCGGCAAACTAGGTAGCGTATCCAGCAAGGCCCCCCGTTCTTGTTGAAATCGCCCGTCTCCTTGCTCCAAAAGATTGGCAAGCCAAAGGGTCAGGCAATCAACGATGAGGCAACGGTTGACGGCGGCGTGGGTTTGCAGCGCCTTAGCAAGAGCGCAAGGCTCTTCCACGGTCAGCCAAGCTTGCGGTCTTTGTTCGCGGTGACGGGCTATCCGGGCAGACATCTCCTCGTCGCCAGCCCAACCCGTGGCAATGTAAACGGTTTCTTTTCCAGATTCGAGGGCAAGTCTTTCGGCATAACGGCTCTTGCCAGAACGGGCACCGCCAACGATTAGAATGCGCAAGGGACGGCTCCGATCATCCAGAAGTTTTGCCGTTGGTTTTTTTTAAGGCTTATCTTTCCCATATCAGTCCATTCGTTAGTAGGCTTTGGTCACACTGCCATTAAGTTAAGCGTTTATCGGAACGCCAAGCTCCAGCTTGGCATCGGCAATCTAACCCCAAGCTGGGGCTTGGCGTTCCGTCAAGGGCTGATTTCACGCTCAATGTATTTAACTTAATGGCAGTGAGGCTTTGGTCATCGTTCAGCCCGAAGGGTGAGTTTGTGGAGTGCGGCGACTCGTCGTAGCATGGTTCGGAAAGCGGCGACGAGTCGCCGCACTCCACATTGGGTGGGCTGAACGATGACCAAGGCACGTTTGTAACGTGTTGGATTATTATATCAAGCATTACTACTCCCAATTTACTCATATAATATACACGAAAGTAGGTCGGGTTAGCGTAGTGTAACTCGACAAAGGCAAGCGTTCACTCCCCCGCTTTTTCCTGGGAGTGCGGCCATCTTGGCCGCCCTCAACGGGCGAGACGCCCGCGCTTCCAGGGGTGAACGCTTACCGACAAGAACTGCCCATCCATGTTGGGTTACGGCGCAAAACGACTCGCCTAACCCAACCTACAGCGCTAATATGATCTGGAAACAAACCCCATGCATGAGCAACTGAATCGCCTATTGGCCTTGGCAAGCACCATTATCCTAGGCAAAGAGCGGCAAATCCGCCTCGCGGTTTGTTGCCTGCTGGCAAGGGGACATTTGCTTATAGAAGACATACCCGGTGTCGGCAAGACCACGCTTGCACACACACTGGCTCATTTGTTGGGCTTGAATTACCAGCGCATCCAATTCACCAGCGATTTGTTGCCAGCGGATGTGATCGGCTCGTCCATTTTCGACGGCCTAAGCCATAGCTTCAGATTTCAGCCCGGACCCATCTTCCACCAAATGGTCTTGGCCGATGAGATCAACCGCTCCACTCCAAAAGCCCAAAGCGCACTGTTGGAGGCCATGGAGGAACGCCAAGTGACGGTGGAAGGCGAGACTCGTCCTTTACCTGCCCCTTTTTTCGTCATTGCCACGCAAAACCCTCTTACTCAGATTGGCACTTTCCCTTTGCCCGAATCCCAACTTGACCGCTTTCTGATGCGCATTGAGCTTGGCTACCCTGACCGGCGTTCCGAGCGGGGATTGCTGCAAGGCGAAGAGCGGCAAATCCTTCTGGAAAGGATACCGTCTTGCCTAGATACCGAGATGCTCAAATCAATGCAGGAGGAAAGCCGGACAGTCCATGCTTCCGATGCCCTGCTTGATTATATTCAGGCATTAATCCAACATACCCGCGAATCGGGAACCTATCAAATTGGACTGTCGCCCCGTGCCGGTGTGGCATTGCTCAACGCGGCCAGGGCTTGGGCCTTCATGGACCAGCGCAAATCCATTCTGCCCGAAGATGTGCAGGCGGTGCTGTCTTCGGTCGCAGGCCACCGCCTGAGACTCGCCATGAGCGGTGCCACAGACTCACGGGCAGTGGTTGCCCCATTATTGGCGGAAGTGGCTATCCCATGATTTCACTGCCATTAAGACGGCCCTTGGTCATCGTTCAGCCCGATGGATGAGTTTGTGGAGTGCGGCGACTCGTCGCCGCATGGTTCGGAAAGCGGCGACGAGTCGCCGCACTCCAAATTGGGTGGGCTGAACGATGACCAGGGCCCATCAAGACCGACTCGATTTTCAAAACCGCGTCGGTCTTGGCTATATCATAACTTTATCGCTGTGAAGCACTGACATGGCAAAACCTAAGCTATACGAAAGCCTAAACCTGCGGCGTTTTATTCAAGGCGAAAAAGCCACCGACGGGCGAATTATCCTAACCCATAGACGTATATTCATCATTCCGAACAGGCGTGGATGGGGATTGTTTCTATTGTTGTGTATCCAGCTCATCGCATCGATCAACTACAACAATAGCTTGGGATTCATTCTAACTTTCTTGGTCGGGAGCATCGCCACCCTCGGCACACTTTACGGTTTCCGCAACCTCTCCGGGTTAAGCCTACGAGTAGGCCACCCAAAACCGGTATTTGCCTGCGATTCGGCAAATATCATGCTTACCATAGACAATCCAACCCAAACGCACCGTATCACCATTTATGCCGGTTTCCGCGATGGGCAGCAGCAAGAGCTGAATCTGCCTCCTGATAATAGCGCACCTGTCATTTTAGCTTTTCAAGCTAAGCAGCGCGGTTGGATGGCCCTGCCCACAGTGGTACTATCCAGTGAATTTCCATTAGGGATATTCCATGCCTGGTCACCGGTCAGGTTTGAACAACGGGTGCTAGTGTATCCCAGGCCCGCCCAGGATCAGATTCCATTCCCTTCGACACCCGGCGGTGGGGAAAGCGGAACAAAACGCGCCACTGACGACGACTTCCACGGCTTTCAAAGTTACCAGCAGGGGGATCCCTTGCGGCGGATTCACTGGAAAGGCGTGGCTAAAGGGCAGGGTGTGCATGTCAAGGAATACCGGGGGGAGGAAACCACCCATCTTTATTTGGACTGGTTGCAAACCCCTGGTTTCGATGCCGAGGCAAGGCTAAGCCGTCTTTGCCGATGGGTGTTAGATGCGGAAAAGATGGGGGCCGTTTACGGTCTTCGCCTGCCAGGAACCGATATCAAGCCTTCTTCGGGGCAGACGCAGTTGCGCTTATGCCTAGAAAGCCTTGCGCTGTTTGGAATTAACGGATGAGCATTGAACGATGTTGAATTTCTCACCTCTAGCCCTCTCGAAGCCAGACATTAGCCTGCTTTATACAGGTAGCCATACCTTTTATTTAGTAATCCTTTCGGTGGTGCTGCCGATCTTTGCCTTTTATGCAGCACTAAAAGTTTCCCAGCGAGCCACATTTTCCTCATCGGTTACGACACGGCGCCTTTGGATTGGCATCGGCGGGGTGTGCATGGGTTCTGGCATTTGGTCCATGCACTTTGTTGGCATGCTGGCTTTCGCCTTGCCATGTGCAACCCGTTTCGACTTGAGGATTACGTTGTTCTCGATGATTCCAAGCATCTTGTCTAGCCTGTTGGCCATGACTCTGATCAGCCGCCAAAGCATTTCCCCGGCTAGGCTTGCAGCCGGCGGAGGGCTTTTCGGAACCGGAATTGGAGTAATGCATTATTCAGGCATGTTAGCCTATCAGTTTGATGGCCTGATTCAGTTCGATGCCAAGTTGTTTCTTGTATCCATCCTTGTCAATGCTGTTCTTGGGATGCTTGCCATTTGGATCAAATTTAATGTCCAAACTTGGAGTGGACGCTGGCGAGCCTATGCAACCCCAACCAGTGCGTCCGTCATGGGTTTGGCGGTTGGGGGCATGCACTATACTGCAATGGCAGCAAACTATTTCGTCCACCAGAACGGCATGTCCGCCGGTAGTCATGAACTGGCAAACGAGTTTCTGGCGGTCATTGTTTTAATCATCACAAGCGCAATCATCGCCGTTACGCTCGTTGCCGTTTTCTTTAACACATCGCATCTCGGATCATCTTGGGGCATTTATAGGCTGGCAGTCATCTCGGTGCTGGCTTGGGCCGCACTGGCCTGGTTGGGTTCTTCTTACTACACTGACCATATGTCCGACCTCGCCTATCGGAACGCGATGGCGCAAGCGCACCAACAAGTCAATGGTGTCGCTGACGACATCCAAGATGCGATCACGATCTTGCGGGGCATCCCACAAGTGCTGGTTACCGAAGAAGTGGTGCGCAAACAATTGGAACGCTTCGGCCCGGAGGTCAAGGCATCAGCGCTGGATTATGAAGTTCGCAAGCGATTATGGAGCAACGACACGGACCTCGGCAAACTCAACGCCTTCCTCGCGACTGCCGCACATGGATTCCAAGCCGACATTGTCTGGATAATCAACGCGGCGGGGGACTGCATAGCCGCCAGCAATGCCGATAAAATAACCAGTTTCGTCGGCACCAACTACAGCGAACGCGAGTACTATCAGATGGCACAAGCCGGGCAACCAGGCCGGCAATATGCGATTGGGAAAGTTAGCAAGAAACCCGGCCTATTTTATTCGTATCCTGTCAAAGACGACCAAGGTCGCTTCATAGGCGCTGTAGTGGCCAAACGCGATATAGCGGATTTCTCCCATTGGACAAAACCGGCTAATGCCTTTATCACCGATTCTGAGGGTGTAGTCGTATTGACTGAGGACAAGGCATTCGAATATCGCAGCTTGCCTGATGCCGCTCAGACCTTCCTCGTCACACATGACCGGTCATTACGCTACGAGCAAGCGACCATCACGCCACTAGACATCCGGCCTTGGAAAGATAGACGCTACCCAGGGCTGGTCACCATAGGCGACAAGCCGATGCCTATTGTCTTGGCCTCGCAGACCGTCCCCGACGGGGGCATTACCGTCCATATACCACTGCCACTGCCCGAATTCATTCGTTTCGAAACCGAACGCCCCTGGCTTTTCCTATTAATCACCGTTGCCGGTGCAATGCTCATTGTCGCAGTAGTCGCCGTGGCGCTCTACATGAGCGCCAATCGCACTGCACGGTTTGCCGCTGAGAGTGCCAACCGGGCCAAGTCGGAGTTTGTGGCCAATATGAGCCACGAAATCCGAACGCCGATGAACGGTATTATCGGGATGGCGCAACTGCTACTCGATTTTCAGCTCCCTGACGAGGCTCGCGAGTTTGCAAAAATCATCAACGACAACGGCGAATCCCTGCTAAAAATCATCAACGATATTTTAGATTTCTCAAAGATTGAGGCTGGCAAGCTTGATCTGGACAAAATTGAATTCGACCTTGATTGCGTCCTCGACCAAGTCACCGACATGATGTCCCTCAAGGCATACGAAAAAGGCCTTGAATTTATTTGCTTGTTTCAACCGGGGTTGCCGCAACGTCTGCGAGGCGATCCAGGGCGCCTACGCCAAATCCTCACCAACTTAGTAGCCAACGCCATCAAGTTCACGGCCCAAGGGGAGGTTGTCGTAGAGGTCACACAAATTGCGCGGGGCAAAGAGACGATTACCCTGTGTTTCGAAATTCAAGATACCGGCATTGGCATTCCGTCCAATAGACTTCACTGTCTATTCACGCCCTTTACCCAAGTCGATGGCTCGACGACACGAAATTTTGGCGGCACTGGCCTTGGCTTGTCGATTTGCAAGCGATTAACCGAGGCAATGGGAGGCGAAATCAACGTCACTAGTGTGGAGGGGAAAGGATCTGCATTCCGTTTTACTGCCGTATTTGAACGGGTTGCCGACAACGCAGAGGGCCTCCCTTCATTGGCGGAAGCCGACGATCTACAAGGCTATCGCGTATTAGCAGTAGATGACAACGCCACGAACCGGAAGCTGCTTTCCACCCTGCTGCAAATATGGGGCTGCAAGTTTTCTGAAGCGGTCAGCGGAGCCGATGCGATCGAGAAATTGCAGTCGGCGGCAGCCATTGGCGAACCGTTTGAACTGGCACTCATCGACATGAATATGCCAGAAATGGACGGGGAGGCGCTAGGAAAAATGATCCGTTGCAACCCGTCGTTTGCTGCGACACGCTGCGTATTGCTAACTTCGTCACCCCAGCGCGGCGATGCGGAACGGATGCGCCGCGTAGGCTTTGATGCTTATATGATAAAACCCATAAAAAGGGGATTGCTGCGAGGTTGCCTAATCGCCCTGCGGGGCGGCATTGCGGCGGAGAGTCCGGCCCAGCCGATTTTGACGCGCTTCACTATTGAGGAAAAGCTACGCGACAGAAGCCGCATCCTGCTGGTCGAAGATAATATTGTAAATCAGAAGGTTGCCACCGCCATGCTGGCAAAGCAGGGCTATCGTGTGGATGTCGCAGGCAATGGTAAAGAAGCGCTTGATGCGCTGCCCCAAAAAACCTACGGCCTAGTTTTGATGGATTGCCAAATGCCAGTGATGGATGGATTCGATGCAACCCGCCGCATCCGTGCCGGCGAAGCGGGCGAACCCAATCGAAACATTCCTATAATAGCGATGACAGCCAATGCCATGACGGGCGACCAGGAGCGATGTCTCGCGGCAGGAATGGACGATTATTTAGCGAAACCGGTTTCCAAAGACAAACTCAACGCCATGATCGCGTCATGGTTGTCGAATGACAGAGGCGAAGAGTGATGGCAATGTTCCAATGAAAACCGACAGCCTTTTCTACTGCTTGCTGTAAGCCGAACCAACCTTGGCTTTTGAGTTCGTGGGGCTGGTCGTTCCGGAACCTGACGGGTATGGATGCATGGCCTTGAAATAGTTCAGCAGCGTCAGCATCGCGGCGGCTTTGTGGTAGCACTCTTGGTATTCCTTCTCGGCATCCGAATCGGCGACGATGCCGCCGCCTGCCCAGAAGCGGATGCGGTTTTCGGAATGGACCAAGGTGCGGATGGCGATATTGCTGTCCATGTTGCCGTCGTAGCCGATGTAGCCAATTGACCCGCAATAGATGCCGCGCCGATGGGGCTCCAATTCTTCGATGATTTCCATAGCCCGGATTTTTGGCGCTCCAGTTATCGATCCGCCAGGGAAGCTATCCCGCAGCAAATCCAAGGCATCGCGGCCCGCCGCCAACTTGCCGCGTACCGTGCTGACGAGATGATGGACGGTGGCATAGCTTTCGGTGGCAAACAAATGCGGCACATGCACGGAACCGGGTTGGCAATTTTTGCCGATGTCGTTGCGTAGCAAGTCCACAATCATCAGGTTCTCGGCCCTGTCCTTCAGGCTTTCTTGTAGCGCCTGTAGGCTGTACATGTCTTCTTCAGGGTTTGGGGAACGTGGGCGCGTGCCTTTTATCGGCTTGGTTTCCACAATGTTGGCCGTGACCTTTAGGAAGCGCTCGGGCGAGGAGCTTAATATCTGCACCATGGGGAAGTTAAGGAAAGCACTGAACGGGGCGGGGTTGATATGGCGCAGGGTTTCGTAGGCAGTCCAAGGGTCGCCTTGGCATTTGGCTGAAATACGTTGCGCCAGATTCACTTGGTAACAATCGCCCTCGCGGATGTAGTGTTGGATGCGGTTGAATGCTTTGGTGTATATCGCACGGTCCATATTAGACTGAATTTCACCCGCTACCCTGAAGCCCTCACGGGGCCAATTGATGATGGGGATTTGGCTGAAACTTTGGCACAGATGCGGCCAGCGAACGAGGGTTGCCGGGTCGCGCCCTAAACCCACTAGCCAAGAGCGGCGTTCCAGATGGTCAACCACCACCGCCCAATCGTATATGCCGACCACCATGTCAGGAATGTTTTCCCCATCGGCGGCGATGGACGGTAATTTTTCCAGCCGACGCGCCAGATCATAAGCAAAATAGCCAATGGCCCCGCCATAAAAAGGCAATTGCGAATCGGTCTCAACGCTTTCGCCCAACGCTTCCTTGAGCAATTGGAATGGGTCGTCGGGAGACAGCCTGACATTATCCCCTTCCCGAATTTCAGTGATGTCGCCCTTGGTGACCAAGGTGCAAAAGGGATCCGCCGCGATGATGTCAAACCGGCCTTGCCGGCTATGGGGGAAGCCGCTGTCTAGGAATATCGCCCAATCCTGATCCGCCCAAGGCGCAAACAAGGCCGCGCTGTCCTCAAAAAAATAAGGCAGTTCTTCGATTTTGGGCTTTTTATCCAGCATCGGTTTGCCTCGAAAGACAGGCAACCGCCAGCGCGGGGGCGCAATCCGCTAAGTTGAATTGTGATGCAGACGATTTCATGGGGTACAAGTCGGCGAAATCCAAGTAGTTGAGTCCAAGTCTTTTGGCTAATTCTTGCACTAGAAAGCGTCCGACGCCAGCACCGATTATAGAAGCGTCAAAATCCAGCCATCCAAGGGACAATTGTCTCATGCAGGCTTCCATAAGAAAATCCAATTGCCGTTCGCGAAAATAACCAGCTAACTGTTTCCATGCCTCTTGCGTTGAGGGTTCCAAGTCCCGCCCCAGCAACCGGGCAATGCGCCTTGCACTGGCGGTGACTGTCTTTGCCCCACCATCGGCAGTGGGCGACTGGTCGGCATATTCGGGCAGTTCACCGGTCAGGCGATAGACATCTGCAGTGGTGGCGAAATGTTCGGCCATCAATCCAATCCAATCGCCTGCAAAGGGTGCTCGTTTGGTCAGTGACATTAAGGAGGTGCGGACCACTCCAGAATAAACCAGTTCGCCGTGTCGCAGTCGCTCAAAATCGGAATAGCCGCGACTCAGAACCTCACCATGGCGCAAAACCAGGAAATCACTAGTGGAGCTGCCTATGTCGATGAGCAGCCCCTGATCGAGCCTGGAGGCGGCATAGAACCCTGTGGCAAGCCAGTTCGCGGAGGCGATGACAAGGACATCTTTTGCTTTTACACTGCTGGCAGGCAGAAAACCGACAAACCCTGCAAATACCAAGACGTTTTCAATCGGCACATGATCGCCAAACGCATTTAACAAGCCAAACACGCCTTCTTCGCGATTGCTAAACATGTCTGCCAATTCTCCGGTCATGGTAACAGCATGGCGGCAATCGGCGACCGGTTTTAATTCACCCAGGATGGCATTTAAGGCAGTGTGGAAATGATCTAGCCCCAACCATAAAGGACAGGGCTTTTGTAAGACGTTGATGATCTGCTCCCCCGCCATCGCCACGGCTTTGAGATGAGCGCCGCCTATGTCCCAGCCGATGAGGTCAATTGCCATGCGAATTTCCCCAACGGATGTCAATTGGCTTGCCTTTGTGGTCAGGCAATGTAGGTAATTCACCCGTTGTTAGCAATTGCAAAACCCACGCCGCCGGATTTTCACCCTTGGCCAAGCATAGGCCGGCATAGGAAGTCGTCAAACGGGGGTTTATTTCCAGTATGACTGGTCCGTCGCCCGTCAGGACTAGGTCTATGCCTGCATAGCCCCAAAGTTCGGGCATGGCGCGGGCTACGCTTTCAGCAAGGAATTGCAGGCTTCCATCTTGGTCAGGCATGGCGTTGACTGTAACCCCCTTCAAGGCAAATCCCCCGCCAATCCGCTCAATCTGCTGCAAGTTACAACTTAACAGCCGTGCCCCGCCATTGGCGAACAGAACGCAAAGGCTGATGGCTTCACCTTCAAGCAGCGGTTGGACGATCCAGCCCTCCCTATCGGCCAGTGTTTGGAATTGGACCGGATCGCGAATGATTAAAGTGCCTTCGCAACCCGCCCCATCGTCAGGTTTGACCACTGATGCAGGCCAAGCCGGAAGGGATGTCCTGTCCAGTATTTCAGTAGGCACAACCGGCAAGCCAGACTCGGCAAGGCGTCGTGCGGTTTTAAGTTTGCTGGCGGCGAGACGGACGGCGGAAGAGGGGCAAGTCAACAGGTTTTTTCCGGCGGCTTCCACGTCTAGGCAGAGTTGTTCAAGAATCCCTCCAGTCTCAGGGGCGATGGGCCAAATGAAGTTGCAACGACCGACCCATTCCATCCACAAGGTCTGGAATGAATCGGCATCAGTGACCATGACTGTTTGAATGCCGTCACCTTGAAAAGGCAGGGGTAGCCGGTTGTCGCGGAATATTGTCAACTCTAAATCAAGGGATAAGGCACGAAGATCACTGATAAGCGCAGACAGCATCAGCTCGCCCTCGCTCGCCAATGAGGCAGGCAGGGTTTCCCTGCGCATCCCCCCGCCGGTAATATATTCCAACACCAATAACTTCAAGAGTGTACCTCATGCAAATTATTCCCGTGATCGATCTGATGCACGGCTGCGTCGTCCACGCCAGGAAAGGCCAACGTGACCATTACAAGCCCATACAAACACCCTTGTGCAGCGGGTCTTCTCCGCATGCTGTGATTGACGGTCTGATGGCTTTGCATGGCTTCAAAACCCTCTATGTCGCCGATTTGGACGCGCTGATGGGGGTTGGGGACCACCATGAATTGCTTGGGTGCTTGCAACACGACTATCCCGGCTTGCAATTTTGGATAGACCAGGGTTTGCCCCCATCCCGGCTGCCAGCCTCCGGCTTGAATTGTAGGCCTGTCATTGGCAGTGAATCGCTGGTCGGTAAAAGTCCGTTGTTGCTTACAAGCTTAGGCAGGGAGTTCATCCTCTCGTTGGATTTCATCGGGGAGGATTTAGTGGGAGGAACAGGGCTACTAGAAGATTCCGGCCTTTGGCCCGACACAGTAATCATCATGAGTCTTTCCCTCGTTGGTTCGGGCGAGGGTCCTGATTTTCTGCGTTTGGAACAGTTTCGGACGCAGATGCCTGAAAAGAATTTCATCGCGGCAGGAGGTGTCAGGGATGTGGATGATTTGTATCGCTTGGAGGGGTTGGGCGTTGGCGGCGTATTGCTTGCCAGTGCCCTACATTTGGGAAAAATGGACACATCAGTTCTGCGCAGTTTCGGATGAGTTTGGTATTAAAGCAATCGCCCTAACGCCTACTCAAGGTAGCACTGCCCCGTGGGGGCAGCGCTTTGCATCTCTCGCAGCTTAAGTTATTAATTGATGTTACGCACTGTAGGCCGTAGCCCGGATGGAGCCGTTTACGGCACAATCCGGGCAACGATAATGGGGTTCAACAGCAAGGGTGCGTAACGTCAGTTATTAATTAGGGGCGAAGGGGTGCTTGAACGAGCCTTTTTGCGCCACTACCTCTGCGGCCGTCGGTGTACCCTCAACGGCGCGTTTGATGGCTTCGCGGGTGGCTTTGTAGTTGAAGTCTTGAATCTTCGCATCGTCTTCAGCCAGCCAGTGAATGAAAACGCCTACGCAAATGAAAACATCGTCGGCTTCCTCAGCTGGAATAGTGCCATCTTCAACCGAATCGGCAACAGCCAAGGCAACGCCGCGTTGCGCTGGGCCGAACATCTGCACAGCCTGCTTGCCGTTATTGATAGTGACCTTATTGAAAAGGATGGTGTTTGGCTTAACTGCCAAATTAGGCGCAACCACTGCCAGCAGAGTGCTGAAGCCATCCTTGTTGTTGACCAAGGCGCTGGCGAAGGCCGTTTCTGCGCTGCTGCCACGGGGCCCCATAATCAGGTCGATGTGAGCAATTTCATTCCCATCACCCACCAAAGATTCGCCTACCAGCAATTTATTAATTTTCGCCATTTGCTTTTCCTCTTGTAATTTAAAAATGGTCAGTATTTTATAGTCAACGACATTGCCAAGTCTTCATTTTATTCTAAGAAAAAGACAACGTCTTAGTTTGGCTTAAAGCTAGACCCGTGAAACGGTTAATTAGCTAGCCTCCAGTAACCTTTCTAGCCTTACCGCTAGAAGACAGGCCACCGTTAGGTCTGCAGTCGTACCGGGATTGATCCCGGCTGACTTGAGTTCGGCATCCACCTCCCTAAGAATCCGCATGACTTGCTCTGGACTTTCGAAAAGGTCCATCGCTTGCTCGACCCGCTTCATTCTGTCCGCCACCATTTCGGTGAATTGATCCCCGAAGTTGCGTTCTATGTGGCTATCTGGGAACGCCCTGAGCAATCCCGTAAAGACGCCCAAAGTAGCCCATTGTTCATCACCCCATAGATGTAGCCGACTATGATAACGTGGAATTGCCAAATCAAAAACATTTGTGTAGTAATTAGTATATTGCCAAGCGATGCGATCCCGCCCCTCGGCGATTTTCATGGCCTCCAGAAGAGTCACCGTGGGTTCGGACTGTACATTCTGTTGCTCGGATTCGCCCAATCCGCCAGGTGAAGCTAGGTGGATGGCTCGAAAAGCCCAGCAGGCATCTTCACGAGTGGTGTGGTCCAGCACATGCCGCAAATTTTCCCTCAGCGCCGTACCCTTTGGGCTATTCAAACAGGCATGTATCATTGGCGCAGCCAACAGCACGATGCCCAGATTAGTGTTGCAGCCAACGGCATCTTGGGTTGCAGCAATAGCGCGGAAAATTCTCTCGCCCAAAGACAGCACCGGATCGCAAAGGGGCGGGGTGCTGGCTTTGGCGCTTTCGCGGAAATCCTCCACCGACAGATAGTTTCCTGTTGAATGGATGCTGACATTGCCCGGCTTGAACGCCAGCAATTCGGCTTCGCAGGCTTCCAGATAGGCTTGTTGCAGGGCTTCCGGGTTAATTGGCATTAAGGTGACACCGCTTGTATTTGAGGCGCAGGGGATGCGCACAATGAAAGAAAATCGTCCGCCAGCAAGTCGGCAATGATGGCTTTGCTGACACTTTGCAAACCCTTCCAAGCCGGTACGCTGTTGACCTCAATGACGGTGTAGCAGCCTTGGGCATCGCGGATGATATCCACCCCGGCATAAGCCATGCCGATGGATTTAACCGCATCCTCGGCGAGACTGCAAAGCAGCAAGTCATCCAACCGCATTGGCTCGCAACGACCGCCTTGGGCTACATTGTTGAGCCAGCTTTGCCCGCATCGCCGCATCGCAGCCACGGTCTTGTCACGGATGACGAACACCCTAAAGTCATGGGATTGTTGACCGCAATGGACGAAACGTTGCAAATAGAAAATCCCGTTGCTTTCGGCTAGGTAATCCAAATCTTGCAGATTTTGATGGCGTTGTAGCCCCTCCCCTTGCGAACCGAACAAAGGCTTGCTGACGATTTGGTGGCCGTTTTCCATCTCCCGTTTAGCCAAGGCCAGCGCGTCTTCACGGTTGCTCAAGACCCAGGCGGGGGGTGTGGGCAGGCCCGCCTGGCGCAACAAGAAGCTGGTCATGCCCTTATCCACTGTGCGTTCGATGGCATGGGCATCGTTGTAGACCGGAATGCCGAGTAGTTTAAGACCGTGCAAGATGTCCAGATAGAAAGTCACCTGTTCCAGCGACCCCCCCGGAATGCCGCGCACGAACGCGCCATCCGGCAAGCTTTCCGCAAAACCAGGTATGCTGATGGGTGGGCCATTGCCGTCCAGATTGAGGCGGCAGGCGGTAAGGGACACATAACAGGAGTGAAATCCCCGCGCTGCAAAGGCGCGTTTGAGCCGTGCCCCGTGCCAGCCGGGGTCGTCGGTGAAGATGGCGATTTGGGTCACAGCGTTTTCAACCAGCGTTTTCAACATCGAATAATTGCTTGATAGGCTTATGGTTGTGCAGGATATTTTTTTTAATCAGAGATTGTTTGAACATTCATTTTTAGTTAGTTTATTAACATGAAAACGCTGTATATTGCTGGCTCCCTCACGGTCTTGAAAACGCAGTAAGAATATTTCAATAGGCGGCATTCATCATGCCGCTTTTAAATGCTGCAACGGCAGGTTGGGCAGAATGACCGACTGGATGTCAGCCCTCTCGCTGGCATGTTGCACGTCTATGCCCACCAATGCGCCGCTTGCGGAAAAATCCAGCACGATGCCATCCGCCACTTCGTCTGAATCCGCTGATGGGGTTTCCGATAAATGAATGTATAGCGAATCGGTCTCTATGTCATAGCTTAATTTCACGGTTTAAACCACCTGCCTGGAAAGGCGTTGTGCAGAGTCTTGCCGTCGTCCAAAGTGACCACGCGCAAATACTTGCTTAATTCAGGCACGAACACCCATTGCCGGATGCGACCGTCTGGCCGGCCTTGCCAATGCACTGGGCTGGCAATCGCCGCAACGCACCATTCCAGCCGAAGATAGGGGCGCTTGACCAATACATCATTGCGGAAGTAGGGGGTCGTTGGCCAAGTGCTGAATTCGTCGGGCTTGGCAGTGAACATGTTATGAATGTTACACCACTGATAACAGCAACACAACGCAGGGTGAAGGAGGGAACAGGTTCGTAGGTCCAAGGCCGCTATTGCGCCTTACGGCCTTGGAAAAGAACTGAAACAACAAAGTTCTTGACAAAACAATTCGCAGAATTAGAGTTGTTTCAGTTTTTTTATAAACAACTAAATAACAACAGGAGATTAAATGATATGCAAATTGTTCTTGATATTGACGATACAGCCGTTTCTGATGCCTTGCAACTAGCGGTAAAGGAGGATATCACTTTCATCCAATTATTGGAAAATCTGATTAGGAAAGCTGTGGATCTGACTACACCTATCGAAACCGTCGAATTGAGCGAAAAAAAAATTAAAGCAACCCTTGAACAAATGCTGAAAGTCGCCGTAGGTTCAGATATCGATAAGCTTTTCCAAGTTTCCGAACTTTACTTTACCGCGACAGGGCAATCTTGGAAGGAGTTGTCACCTAACACGAGAAAAGCCATAGGACGACAATTCCGGAAACGTGCCAACGTGCATTACAAAAGCGCAGACGAAGGTGATATTGTTGTCAACTTTGAGGGGCGTACTCTGCAAAATGCAGCTATGTATAGGGTTATACAACGCGACCTTCTGACTTAGAAGTTGTTTCAGCTAAACTCAAAACACCGTCATTCCGGCAGGGATCGCCGGAATCTAGGCTCCATGGACGGCGGGGTTTTTGGCATCCCTGCAATCTGGATTCCGGCGATCCCTGCCGGAATGACGAAATAGCTAAAATCTCTTTCTAATTACAACTATATAAGTTCAGCTTTTCAGGTCCAAGGGCGCAATAGCGGCCCCCGCCGCGTATTGCGCCGAATGGGAACCGTCCAACATACGGCGAAAAACGACTTACGCCTATTGCGACTACGAATGCGCCTTACCGCCTTAGTTGTTAAAACCGAATCCTTAGCATAAGGAGCTTGGGAATCGGCAAACCGACGGAATATTAGCCGGGTAGGTCGGGCGCATCTCTTTGCGGTGCGCCCGACATTCCGGTTCGTCGGGCAACGATGGAGCCGTTGCCTGACCTTGGTTAAGGGAAAAACCGGTAGATTTCTTTTCTGTGCATGACTAGCCTGACGACACTAGAGTTCCATCGCTTTCGAGCTTCATACCGACCCGGTAGGAACCGAAGCGGGCTTTATAGTAGCCATCGTAACCCTGCATTTTCTCGATGATTCCCGCATCGGCTAGGGAATTGTACCGGGGCAAATCAGTGAAAACGAATTCTTCGATTACGCTGCGGATATCACCCGGCAAATCCCTCAATTGCTTTAAAAACTTTTTCTTGAACTTCAGTTGCATCGGCTCTGGCCTAAAGTTTGGTAATGCTTTACCGCGTCATCTAGGTTGAGTTCCTCGTCACCGTCGTGAGCCTGCATCAACTGATAGAGCGCTTGGTTTTCCAGGATTGTTTCAATTTTCTCAAACGTTTCGATGTCCAGTTGGACGGCTATTTTTCGGTTGTTTTCATCGACGATATAGCGGCGTTCTATGTTCATGGGGTGTTCTCGGTTGGCCTGTGAGGCATGATTGGGGTGGCCGGAACTGAATTATAACCAACATGGGTTAGATTGGGTTCGTGGACTCTTTTTTCCTACGGAATAACCGGGTCGGGTGCGTCTCTTTGCTTTTCGCCCGACATTCCGGTTCCTGATTAGGAAGATGTTTCAGCTAAACCCAAAACGTCGTCGTTCCGGCATGGATCGCCGGAACCTAGGCTCCATGGATGGCATGGACTTTGGGGCTTCCCTGCAATCTGGATGCATGAGGGACATCCATGTCCCTCACCCTTCGGACGGCGGAGCCGTGCAAATCGGCTTTCCTGCCGATTTGTCCGGAGATCCATGCCGGAATGGCGAAATATATGACCAAAATACTCACCCCCCAAACGACTTCTCCAACAACTCTTCATCCAATTGCCCGGCATGGAAGCTATTGCCGGTGTCGATATTGGTGACGATGACCTTGGCAGGGCTGAACAGCATGGCATCGACTTTGAAAAAGTCGTAGCCGTAGTCTTTGAAAACGTTGGCAAAGGGTCTGCCGTAATCTTTTGAAACCGAACTGGGGAGTTCATTGGCTAGGTTTTCCGCCGCTTCGTCCCCCCCTTTGACAAACAAATGCACCGTGCCGCCAAACAAGATGGCATCGTTAGTGCGTCCCATGGCTTGGACGAAATTAGGATGTGGCGGCGGAACCGGGGCAGAGGCCACGCCGTCAATGATATTTTCCAGCGGAAAGTGCAACGAGTGTGCTTTGTGCAAGGCGACCTCCAATACGCGGGAGACGACCTGCATCCCGCCGGCCAAGCTGCTGGTCGGAGTCAGGATGACGCTGATCTTGGACGGGTCAAGTTGGCAGGCTTTGGCGACGTGGTCGATCAGTTCCACAGGCGGAATCTTGTCCACCTCCAGTACGATGGCGGTTTCGCCACTGGCATCGCGATAGCCAAGTTCTTTGTACAAATCCTCCACCGGCACTTCAACACCGTCTCTGGTTTTGACCGCCAGCGCCCGCGCCGGACCTGAACCCAAGGCGTAGAAAGCCGCCTTGCCTTCCCCGTGGGACAGGCTCCAACCCGCGTATTGGCTACCTAGGCAAGAAATGACCGGGTTGGTGGAGTGGACATTAACCATGGTCGGCCATCCGCTGAACGGCCCCCCTTGCGTCAGGGTGACAGTGCCTAGCCCCCCCATGCAGATTTCTCCAATTAGCCGTCCGGCTTCCAAGCTGCCCAATGTTTCGATACCTGCGTCAATTAGCGTCGCACCATTGGCAAACGTGTCAATTTTCAACCTTAGCTTGTCGGCGTTGGCGATTAGATATTTGACGATGGGCAGTGCATGGGCGTTGACGCTGACGGGTTTTGTCATGGTTATTCTCTTATCAAACTATTGTTTTTAATCCCCTACCCAAAAACCAGCGAAGACCGACTCGGTTTTGTAAACCGTGTCGGTCTCACATCGGGGTTACTGTGTAGAGTTAGGGTTAGGGCGGTCAAACAGGCCACCTAAAATTTCGATTTCCAGCAATTTTACCAATTTTTCGGCCTCTTGCCTGTTTTCACCTCGCACAAGCAAACTGCAAAGCGGCTGACCGGCTTCTATTTTTGCACCTGGATTGGGAATGTCCGCACATTCCTCGGGCCAATGGAAGTCAACCGGTATCAAGGCGGCACTCTGGCTATAGACTATCCACAAAGCCCGTACTGGGCCGTTGTGGCTAACCGGCGGCGGCAACTCGCCACGACAAGCGGCGATATGCAAAGCCAAAAGCCCTTGGGTAAAATCCTCGTCGTACAGTGCCATGGTTGCGCTGGGCCTTGGGTTGACCTCCAGAACCTGGCACACGCCGCCCGACAGCACGAAATCCAGGCTATTCAAGCCGACCAGCCCCGATGCAGCGGTAAGCTTCGTTGCATATTCCTCTACGGCGGAACGTTGTAACTCGGTCAAATCGGTTCGATTGATTGCCCCGGCAAATAAGAACGGCTGGGCAGGTTCATGCTTGGCAGTCCATTGTGTATTGAAGCCAATCGCCCGGTTTTCCTTGCCATTGGACAAAAAAAGCAAAGAATAAGCATCGCCTTGCGTCAAGCGTTGGTAATAAGCGCCATTGGCCGATTGCGGATTATTTGCGCAAAAGACTACACCCTTGCCGCCCTCACTGCAACCGGGTTTGATTAGCCAGCCTTTGGCCTGATCGGGGGGTACAAAACGGGTTTCCGGGTAGGGTATGCCCAATTGTTCCAACAGCCCGAAAAAGGCTTGCGGATGGTTAATTTTTTTAAGCGTCGCAGGGGTATTGCCGAGTAGTTTTCGCTTCTCCGCCAATTTTTCCACCAGCCTAGGACGGGAGTCGATGCCGCTACCGAAAATCAATGAAAACTCTTTGTCTGAGAATGCCAAATCTTCGACAGTCACGAGAAGGGCGGCTTCATCAAAGCCGTCCGCGCCCGGCGTCATCGGGATGCATTGTCCGGCGTAACGGCGGGTATCGGAGTCCGCAAAAAAATCAATGGTACAACAACAAAATCCCCCTCGAGCTGCGGATTGTGCCAACATCCTGGCAGATTGGGCAATCAGCAGTAAGTTCATACAGCCTAAGCCCTTAATATATCGACTTTGGTAAATAGGGTTTCCGGCAGTATTTCCGCACCTTGGTTGCGGGCGGTGGCGACGAGGAAATCCAGCCCGTCGAAGCGTTGGCCCGCTAGGCTAGAAAGTAGGAGGGCGTGCTCCGGGTTCTCCACCATGCAAAAACCGGTAGGGCCCCATGACGTTTGCCCTAATCCCACAGCCCCCTGCTTTTGTAGCCAGTCCAAAGCCATTCCCACTACGGGGCTGGTGAAACGCCCCCCTTGGGCCGGGGCAAAGTGGTCGCCCACGGCATTTTGCAATTCGGTGATGACCGCGCCAAAACCCTTGATATCGCCCTCGGCAAGCGCGGGCAATGCCTGCATCATCAACAAATGGCACAAGCGGGCGGTTTCCGCGACTGGAAAGGGCAGCAGGGTTTTGAAGGCTTCCACCTCTTGCTTGCCATGCAAACCTTGGCCGCGCCGGTCAAAAACGAGGATAAATCGCCACGCTGGCGGAATTTCCATGCGGGAAAGCAAAGGCGGTGTGGCCGTACCGGCTCCCCGGCCACCATCTACGACCAACCCACCCTGTTCGAACACGGCGATGCCTATCCCCGAGCGCCCCCCGCGTTGAATCAGTTTTGCGATGTCGCGCACCCCGAGTTCCAGCCCACGGTAACGCGCCATCCCCATTCCAACGGCTAACGCAAGCTGAGTGCCTGAACCCAAGCCGATATGTTCCGGTATGGCTTCATGGATGCGGATGGACAGACTGCAATCCACGCCTAATTTTTCCGCGATTTTTCGTGCGTATTTGACTGCCCGTTCGCAGGAAGGCCCAGTCGCATTCAATTCATCGGCACCGCTAATACTCAAACGGGTGGCGATTTCATTGACACCCACGCCGATGCTGCCGAATTGGCGTCCCAGCGTCCCGCCCAAGTCGATGAAGCCCATGTGCAGACGGGCAGGCGCAAACACGCTAACAGAATATTGATGATCGCAGGGAAGGTCGCCGGCCATGGGTTGTCTGGATTGAAGGGTTGGAGGGCTACGGAGTATTGTAGCCCGGATGAAGCCGCTTGGCGTAATCCGGGGGAACCAGGACGCAAACCCGGATTACGCTGCGCTTCATCCGGCTCCGGCCTAAGCAGCAATGTAGCCCCGGAATGCACAGCCAAGTTGGATGAATCCGCATTAAGCCTGCTTCCCACGCAAACGCTGATAAACCTGTTTAGAAATCCATTCCCCCACTAACTGCTGAAATTCCTTTTCGTTCATAAACCGCGCAAAGATGTCTTCGTTTTGTTCCATGCGCTCTGCGAACAAGGTTTGCAGCAGATTGCCAAACAACAGGGCGAACTTGTCTTCCGGGTTGGCATCGGCGGCTTGCTTTAAGTCATCATCAAGCATTGCCGCTTCGATGATTTGGTCAAAAAATAGTTGGTCGGCTTCTGTGAACTCTGTGCCAAATCGGTCATTGATTAAGTCAATCAGCCGCGAAAGGGCGATCTTATCTCGTGAAACGCCGCTGCCGGTTTCGTTAGGCCCATCCAGTGGCTTGGCTTCACCTTCCTTCAAACCGATAGCCCCTTCGCTAATTTTTTGTAGCCGGTAATATTCCAGACGGATTTCTTCATCAAAATTGTATTGCTTTTCTCCCCGGCGTTTACGCAACTTAGGGGCAAGATGCCGCAAGAAGGTATACAGCTTTTCCAAGTCTGAATCTTGGTAAGGGATGATTTGCGAAAGAAAGGCATAGAGATTGCGGAAGGCAAATAGTTTTCCGCGCCAAAGTTCGGCGTCCTCCTCCTTTTCATCCAGCCAGTGGGCAAAGCGGTCCACTGCCGGATCAAGCGCTGCATTCATAGTTTGATGGTCTGCGGCACTTTGGCGCAATTTCGGCTTGAAATATACCGCAATAAACCGCTCCACTTCTTCGGTCAAGTAAATGCCGGTCGCATCCAGTTCTGCCTTGATTTCATACATTCTGGCCGGTGCGACTTCTTCGCCCATCAACGCGCCATCGAAATATTGTTTGAAGGCTACGCGGATTTCCTCTCTGTCGTTGACGAAATCCAAAATGAAGGTGTCCTCCTTCAGTGGATGGACACGATTAAGCCGCGTCAGCGTTTGTACAGCCTGAATACCCGCCAACCGCTTGTCTACATACATCGTATGCAATAAAGGTTGGTCAAAGCCCGTCTGGTACTTTTCTGCCACCAACAAGACTTGGTAATCCTTAGAGGCAAATTTATCAGGAATCTCTGATTCTTTGATCCCGTCATTCATGCCAATTTCGGTGTAGGCTGTTCCCGGAAGTTTATCGTCCTCCACAATCCCGGAGAAGGCCACCAAAGTCTTGATCCAGTGATAGCCCTTGGCTTTGATATAAGTGTCGAAAGCTTGTTTGTAGCGCACGGCTTCAAGCCGTGAACCAGTGACAACCATGGCTTTTGCTCTGCCGCCAATGCGATGGCGTGTGACCGAATTGAAGTGTTCCACCATCACCTCGGTTTTTTGGGCGATGTTATACGGGTGTAGGCGCATGAACCGGGTCAAGGCTTTGGCGGCACGTTTACGCTCGACGTTGGGGTCTTCCTCGCAGGATTTCAGCAGCTTGTAATAAGTCGCGTAAGTCGTGTAATGCTTCAACACATCCATGATAAAGCCTTCCTCGATGGCTTGGCGCATCGTATAGCGGTGAAATGCCAGTCCCGGTTTACCGTCCTTTTCTCGCCCAAAGACGGCGAGCGTTTTGTGTTTGGGCGTGGCGGTGAACGCAAAAAAACTAATATTGGCCTGTCGCCCTCGTTTGGCCATGCTACGGAAGAGTTCTTCCAGGTTCTCCACGCCTTCCTCAAGGGCGTAACGTGCCGCTTCCTGCCTCAAGTCGTACCCACCTAGCAGCTCCTTCAAATCGGCTGCCGATTCGCCCGACTGCGAACTGTGTGCCTCGTCGATAATCACCGCGCAGCGGCGAGTTGGCAACACGCCATCACTGGATTCCCCGCGTTCCTCTGCCAGCTTGTTCAATTGCCGGGTAACGAAAGGGAACTTCTGCAAGGTGGTGATGATAATCGGGATGCGTGATTCCAAGGCTTCGGCCAATTGACGCGAATCCTCATCAATCTTTTGCACTACGCCCTTGCGGTGTTCAAATTGGTAGATCGTGTCCTGTAATTGGCGATCCAACACCCGCCGGTCGGTGATGACGATCACCGTGTCAAAAACCTTTTCATCCCGTTCATTATGCAAGGATGCCAGCCGGTGGGCGATCCAGCCGATGGTATTGCTCTTGCCACTACCCGCCGAATGTTCAATCAAATAATTATGCCCCGGCCCTTCAAGCCGTGCTTGAGCTTCCAATTCACGCACCGCCTGTAATTGATGCCAACGCGGGAAGATTAGGGTTTCTTTCTTGATCTTGTGGCCTTCGTCCGTGAAGTATTCATCCACTTGCAGATGCAGGAAACGGGCGAACAAATCCAACAGGCTTTCCCTTTGCCAAACCTCTTCCCACAAATAAGCCGTGCGGCAACGGCCTTCCTGTCCGGGCAATGTTGTTGAATTAAGAATAACCCCGTCGTTCCGGCAGGGATCGCCGGAACCTAGGCTCCATGGATGGCATGGATTGGTGGCATCCCTGCAATCTGGATTCCGGCGATCCCTGCCGGAATGACGGCTAATTTCAACGGTATTGTCCTGTCTGGGTGGGTTACCCGCACCGCCCTCATAGCCTTGGTTGAAAGGCAGAAAATGTGTCGCGTTGCCCGCCAGTCGTGTCGTCATGAACACGGCTTCGGTGTCCACGGCAAAATGCACCAGCGCCCGCTTCTTGAACTCAAACAGCTTTTCGCGGTGGTCGCGGTTCTGCCTGTATTGTTCCAACGCATCTTCCACGGTTTGCCCGGTCAAGGGGTTTTTCAATTCAGCCGTGCAAACCGGCAAGCCGTTAATCGTCAGCGTCAAGTCCAGTTCATTGGTATTGCGGCTGCTGTAACGCAACTGCCGGATTACGCCTAGCCGGTTGGCGACATACCGCGCCGATAATTCCGGGTTCATGCCATGGGCGGGTTTAAAGAAAGCCACGCGCAAAGTCCGACCATAACATTTGAAGCCATTGCGCAACACCGCCAAAGTGCCGTAAGTGTCCAGCCATTGGGCCAAATCAGCCAGTACGATTTCGGAGGTTTTCTCTGCGTGTAGGGCTTCCAACCTTGTCCATTCCTTGGGTTGGGTTTTCTGGATGAATTCCAAGACAACGGAGGGGGAGAAAGCGCGGTCGGTGTCGTAGTCTTTGGAGGATAAGGATTCGTAACCGTGCGTGATTAAGTGAGCTTCGATCTGGGATTCAAAGGCGTGTTCACGGGTTTGATCATTCATAATCCTTAATCCCTAGCTTTCCCACGCATACGAGCCGCTTGTCTTTCTTCGCGTGAAGCATATTCCTCAGCGACTTGCGATAGTGCCAGACAAAACGCGGGAAGGTGTAAGTTTGCATCCTTTTGTAAGCACTCTTGTATTAAACGACGTGCCATCATTGCGGATAATGGTTTATCGCTAGTGCGAGTCAGTCCCGCCGCTTCAATAGCTGCTCTGCGTAACTCGATAAGCTTAGGGTTGTCTAGCCTCAATAGTTTTATCGTGTTAGTCGCTGCCCCGTCATTGGGCGAATTAGCGGCAATCCCGCCATTCCGCGCATATTTAAAACGCTGTTCAACTTTGGAATGAGTTGGCGAGACGAAATTATCTGAATTTACCGCAACACCGCCCTTGATTGGCGCACCATAGCCGGGCTTCGTATCGCCGCCGTCAGATGGGAAACAAGCCAGCATATTGGCATAATCCAAATCCCTAGTTGAGGCATTTTGCGGTTCGATATGCTCCAAATGACATTCAGTCACGGCGTTCAAACGACGCATCGTATAGCCGCACAAATACCCCTGTTCCTTAAGCATCTGTTCTTTGATATTATCCAAGACTTTTCCCGGCAAGTTTCCATAAACAAGATTTTGCGGCGAGTCATGGTTTTCCGCTTTCCAAGCAGTCAATGCGGGAGGTTCCTTGCCCTTAATCACACGCTTCATTCGCCGATTCTCGTATAACGGTCAATGATTGTTTCAGCACGAACTAAGCTTGGATGTTCTCCAATCTTGGCGCGTAAGGCATCAATATGCTCGCGGGCTTTATCAAAGTCATCCTCTTCAATCCATGCAAAGATAGCATCCAATTCCTTGGCAACGTCTGCATTGCGTTCACTGCTGCCCATGATATGTTTAAGAATCCAATTGCTGTCCATGCCGAAAGACTGTGACTCCTTAATTTGCTGTCCGTTACGAAGCAAAATGATTTCTTCGGGTTTAACCTCGCCAATCAGTTGCGGTGAATGGGTAGTGCAAATAAACTGAATTTTTGGGAAGGTGCGGCGTAGGTCTTCGATGATGCGGCGTTGCCATTTGGGGTGTAAGTGCAAATCCAATTCATCAATTAGAACTATACCTGTCGTTTCCTCTAAAATTTTTTCTCCTAACTGCGGATTAAGAATAACGGCTCGCCGGACAATATCGCTAATCATCGCGAGTAGAGTGCGTTGTCCGTCGCTTAATTGCCAGAATGGAAGGGGGGGACGCTCACGGAATTTGACCATTAACTGCGCCTCCTTGGCCATGAACTGAAGTTCCTCAAAATCCTCTAGGCAGTTCCTCAATGCGGCTTGAACGATGTCAAACCCTAAAGGCACCCGTTTTTCTTGGTAAGCGATAATATCCAGCTTTTGTATCCATACCATAAGATCATGTGCATTAGCACTCGCTTGCCACCAGTCCGTATAGCCATTGCACCTTTGATAACTCGATTCCATGGCTTGTTGAAGCAATGATTGGGGACTATTTGAATGCTTAAAAAGGCGGTTACATCCGTAGAGGGCAAATAGCGGCAGCAATATCTCCTTATCTTGCCGTAACAATGGAGCAAAGGTAGGGCCATCGAAACCGTTGGGCCGATTGGGCAAGGGTTTTGTAGAATTTGCGCTAGAGTTACTATACCACTTTGAGGTTACCAACTCGCCTGTATAGGTCGGAACTCCATCCCATTCGCTACCTATCCATAGATAATCGGCAAACTCTACTCTAGCTTCTCCAGATTCATTGCTCAGGAAGAAGCGAATATCCTTTGTCGTTGGTCGTAGGATTTCCTTACTAGTGACTGGATAAGTAAGAATGGGCATATCTGGCTCAACAGGAGGGCCTATGTTTTCAATCCAAGCACTGATGCCGAGAGCCAGCAAATCTAAAAGGCTGGTTTTGCCTTTACCATTCTCGCCCACAATCAAATTGAAATTAGGGTGGAAAGAAAATTCCCTAGTTTCAAAGAGTCGGTAATTCTCAACTGATATTTTCTCAATCCTCATGATGGGCCTCGATTTTTGCAAGTTCAGCGGGAATATCCAACTGTCCATTGACGGCAGCGGAGATCAGGGCGGTACGGCGTTTTTGTTTGGAGTGCGGCGACTTGTCGCCGCTAGTCGCGGCGAATGCGGCGACGAGTCGCCGCACTCCATAGGGTTGGTTGAAACCAGCGGAATCAATTCTCATGGCTGGCCTCGGTGGTGCTGCCCATGGATTCAAAGGAGATTTTGCCGGTAACGGCATCGGAGATTAGGGCGGAACGGCGTTCTTGCAGTAGTTTGATGGTGCGTTCGGTGGCCTGCCAAAGTGCATCAATTCGTGCATATACCTCTTTGACATGGTTTACGATATGTTGCTGTTCATCAGGTGGGGGAAATGGAATCCAACAATTGGTTACAATTTCCTGCCCTATGTTCTGCATGGAATTACTTGCGCCAGTTGCTTCTCGCTCAAGTTGGTATCGACCAAACGCAGAGCGTAAAACAAAAACTAGAAATTGCTTATTTATTGGGCTTTCTGGCTTAATCTTCAGGCGATAAATCTTGTCGCATAGAAGAAGCTTTGGGCGTACATTCTCAACCAATACTGCGCTCCCAAGTAATTCGGTCGTATTGGCGCGACTCATAAGAATGTCACCAGATTTTATTTCATATTCTTGGATTGGAATTAAATCACTAGGGAGCCGTTTATTTTCATTTTCATTAAGTGTCCACCCGTTTACGCATCCCGCTTTTACTACTCCCCATTCATCCAAAGAAGCTGGAAAATTATCGCTCTGCGGTGACCAACCTTGTTCTATGTTATCCAGCAGAAACCTAAGCCTAGTGAGTTGCCAATGCGCCGGTATCTCCCCCAACCAAGAAATGCCTGAATCCTTCATCTGCACAGACGAATCTAAGCCCTTAGTCACAGCTTGGGTGATAAGGGCACGACGTTTTTCGGCTAGGAGGTAAATTAACTGACGTTTTTGGAAAAGTAATGCATCAATTTTAGCTATGGCATTTTCCAAAATAGATGCTATTTTTTCTTGTTCTGCATATAAAGGTAAATGAATGCGAAAATTTAAAACCTTTTCTGCATTAAGATTATCCTGCGTATTGCTATTCACTTCTTCCAGAATTTCAATTTGCAAATGGCGGAGGTACCATTTTATGTAGTTTTTGCTAACACCATCTATAAATTTGAAACCCAGCAAGGCTTGATTTATTGTGCTTTGAATAGCTAGTTCTGCAACATGACCAACACTAGCATACATAGAATAAATCAACGTTCCTACAGGAAGGATTGTTAGCCTCTTCGATTGAGCACCTTCAATAGTGATTTTTTTCTGCGTGACTTCTACTCGCTCACGACCACTCATATCACCTATAGCTACCCAGGCGATTCCTGAAACATCATCTGTCCAATACTCTTCGTTATTGGTGTCCGGCGTTCCACCCGAAAAAACCTCAGATAACAGATATTTGAGACGTGGCGAGCTATGTTGTACCACGGGAGTGAATGCCTGTCGCTCGTTCACGAAGTCACCTAATTTATCGTTCCCACGCTCCGCGCTCATCGTTATACACAAGTCCTGCCGAGCCAAAAATGCAGTCATACCGGCAGGGATGCCGGTATCCAGGCCATGAACGGTAACTTGAAGGTTTGTACAAGTGCTTCATTTGGGCAATGTAGTACGCCAAAGTTTGCCATCCATGGACGCTGGATTTCGGCATCCCTGCCGAAATGACGGTGTTTGATAATAAAAGTCCTAGCGTTCATACCGCTCATCCCTAGGGGGTATGATGATTTCATCAACTGCAATGGTCATATAAACCGGCCTCCTTTCGTTGATGTCATCGCGGGTGACTTTCAAACCCGATGGAAACGGAAAAAACTTTCTTTGCTGGATAAAATTGCTTGGCAAGCTTAGGCTTTCATCTTCCACAGCATGAATGGCGACTTCAATGGTTTTATGAGGAAACAGGGCTTTGACAGATTCAAGAAACTCGGTATTGAGTTCGTCGGCGTTAAGCTTGTAAACGGTTTGCATGATGGCCTCAAATTAGTGAAAAGTCGCAGCACCCGATTAGGTTTATGCACAGCAATGTATTGAAAATATGCCTATTTGTACACGTCGGAACGATGACCAATAGAGATAATCAATACTGTCAAAATATTATCCCGAATGTCGGCTATCAAACGATAATCCCCTACCCGATATTTCCAGTAATCGCCTAAAGTATCACCCTGTAATGCCGCTCCATGCTGCCTTGGATTGGCCTGAATACGGGCAATGAATTTGACAATGCGCCGTTGAATAGCCTTATCCAGCTTGGCAAACTCTGCCCGCGCCCTTGGGTCAAACTCAATCTTCCAAGCCAAATTCATGAATGATGCTTTCCAATGAAATAGGAGTTTGAGGATCGGAAATTCGCCGATTTGCTTCCTCTATGTCTAGCATATCCTCCAAGTAGGCCAATGCTTTTAACGCCGCATGTTCCGGTAAGTTCCGTGCTGCTTGCGTGATTCGATTTAGGGTTTCAGGTTCACACATTGAGGTTCTCCATGGTCGGGTAGTCAATCATTATTTCTATCGCTTGAGTCCGTCGGGGTTTGGAGTGCGGCGACTCGTCGCCGTTTGCGTACTCCTATATCGTAACCGAACAACGACGAGTCGTCGCACTCGACGATATTAGCCGACAAGTCGCCGATCTGCACATCAAGCCGTCACTTCACGCAATAATCTCACAATCTCCTCCTCGGCTATCTTCAAATCCGCGTCAATCTCCGCCAATGGGCGCGGCGGATCGTAGCGGTAGAAATGCCGGTTGAAGTTGATTTCATAGCTTATCTTGGTTTTGTCGTGGTCTATCCAGGCATCCGGCACATGCGGCAATACTTCACGCTTAAAGTATTCAGCAACATCCACTTTTAGCGGCACGTTTTCAAAATCACGCAGTTTTGGGTCTGCTTCATATTCGATCTTGCCACCATGCTTGCGTAGGATAACCGCTTCGGCTGTGGGTTCGATTTCGGTGAAGGCGGTCCGGAATGCTTTGTGTTCTGGGACTCGCCATTTAACCTCTTGGCGTTTGAACCATTTTTGGACATTGCCCCAAATAGCATTCCAGTCAGGGCAAGGATTGCAGCCTAAGACAGCCTCGATTGCCTTAAAATCATCCAATAAATGCGGACAGGTATCGAGAAATACTTCCTTTCTTTCCAAAGTGATTTGGAACAGCAAACGGAGCGGGCGCTCAATGGTCAAACGGTGAAAGCCAAAATCTTGGTTGTCGAAAATTTTGCTGATGTCGCGCACTTCCTGCCGTGTGCCGTAAACTTTTGGCAGTTCTTGGTTAGTCACAAGCAACAACCGGCTTTGCAGCTTACTTTCTGAGTCATACTCTAATAGCATCCGGCTTTCTGAAAAACCGCCATAAGCACGAGTCAGAAATGCTATGTCGTCGCGGCGTGAGCCATCGGGGAAAAACACCTTCTCGTTGTCTTCCTGTTCGCCGCCGGCCAGTTTGCGGCGTTTGTCGCCCAAGGATCGGCGCAAGGGAACCCAACACTCACGGGCATCCAGCAATTGAATTTTACCTTTGCGGCGAGGCTCTTTGCGGTTGGTGACAACCCAGATATAAGTGCCGATGCCGGTGTTGTAAAACATCTGCTCGGGCAGGGCGACGATAGCTTCTAACCAATCGTTTTCGATGATCCAGCGGCGTATCTCGCTCTCGCCGGAACCTGCCCCGCCAGTAAACAGCGGCGAGCCGTTGAAGACAATCGCCAAACGGGAACCGTCGCGGTTTTCCTTGGGGTTGACTGGCTCGAACTTGCTGACCATGTGTTGCAAGAACAATAATGCGCCATCGTTGACACGCGGCAAACCCGCCCCGAACCGCCCCGCAAACCCTAACTTTTCGTGTTCGCGGACGATTTCCTTCTGTTGCCGTTTCCAATCCACGCCAAAAGGCGGATTGGCGAGGAAATAATCAAAACGCCCTTTGGTGTCCGCATCGTAGGAGGGGAAATGGTCATCAACTAGGGAATCACCAAATTCTATCCGACTGGTGCGCTCTCTTTCCTCCTGGCCTTCTTTAAGCAGCAAGTCGGATGCGGCCACGGCATAGGAACGCTTGTTATAATCTTGTCCGTAAACATAAAGCTTGGCGGTCAGGTTATGCTCGCGCAGGTATTTACGCGCCTCGGACAACATGCCGCCTGTGCCGCATGTGGGGTCTAGCAATTTGCGCAGGGTTCCGGGCTTGGTGAGCAAGTCGTCATCGTGCATGAACAATAGGTTCACCATCAGGCGGATGACTTCACGCGGGGTGAAATGGTCGCCCGCCGTTTCGTTGGCCTGTTCATTGAAGCGCCGGATCAGGTCTTCAAACAATATCCCCATGTCTGTGTTGCGGATACGATCAGGATGCAAATCTACATCGCAAAAACGGGTGACAACCAAGTAGAGAATATTGTGTTCGCGCATTCGTTCAATTTCATTAGTGAACTCGAAATAATCGAAAATCGTCCACACATTCTTCGAAAAGCTTTGAATATAGGAAACGAGATGCAGGTGGATGTTGTCGGGGTCGCCCTTGAGCTTTTCAAACGTCAACGCGGAATGGTTATGAAAACGCTGACCGGCGACTTTGTTCAGCAGCATGTCCAAGGCTTCGCCTTGGTGCTTGTCTTTGTAGCGAGCATGGGCAACAAGCACATCCGCCTTGGTTTTTGCCAACACACAATCAAATCGGCGCAACACGGTCAGCGGTAACATGACTCGCTCGTATTGCGGGGGGCGATACGGACCGCGTAGCAAGTCGGCTATGCCCCAGATGAAATTCGCAAGGTCGTGGTGGTTGGTCATCTATCAATCATTTCGTTAAGCGGGGGATGGCTTGGGAGTCAGTAAGGATTACATTGGCAAGGGAATCACTCTATATTCTGTATCTGCTCCCTGATTTGTTCAATCAACACCTTTAACTCCACTGCAGCGCGGGTGGTTTCGGTATCTGCGGATTTGGAACCTAGGGTATTGGCTTCCCGGTTCATTTCTTGCGAGATGAAGTCCAAGCGACGCCCTGAGGGTTCTTTTTGACGTAGGGTTTTAAGGGTTTCTGTGATGTGGGCTTCAAGGCGGTCGATTTCTTCCGCAATATCCATCTTTTGGGTCAGATAAACCATTTCTTGTTCTAGGCGGTCTTGATCCGGGCGGGCAGTGATCTCAGACAGTCGGGCATGAATTTTCTGGCGCAGGCCGAGCGCAACTTCCGGCATACGCTTGCGCACATTGGCAATGTGTTCGCGCATTTTTAAGCAGCGGGTTTCAATCAATTCCGCCAGTTGCGCCCCTTCGTTCGCTCGCACGGTGACAATCTTGTCCATGGCCTCGCCCAGCAGTTCGAGTAGTATTGGGGCAAGTTGCCCCCGGTCAGTGTCGGACTCGCGCAGAACACCGGGCCAGCGCAGCAGTTCGATGGCACTGAAATTACCCAATGACCTAGATGCTAAAGCCTCAATTTCAGCAGTGGCCTCCAGCAATTTGCCCAGCAACTCGGTGTCCAGTTCCAGACCGTTTTCGGTCGCTTGGGCTTTTTTCTGGGACAAGGTGATATCGAGCCGACCGCGCTTTACACCCTGCCCAATGCGGTTGCGCACATCACCTTCGAGAAAGCGGAATGAGTCCGGCAGGCGTAGAGCGATGTCCAAGTAGCGGTGGTTGACAGAGCGCACTTCCCATGAAAAAGTCCACTTTCCGATTTCGCGTTCCGCCCCGGCGAACGCAGTCATGCTTTTGATCCACATTGTTTGGATTTACCTTAATGTTTTAGAGTCGATATACTGTCACATATTAAGGCCAAACCCGTCATGTGGAAACAACAGCAAAGCACAATGAACCAAGATTCTATCGAAACTGGCGAAGCAAGCTCCAGAAGTTTTCTTCCGCCAGGCACCAGGATTGAGGATTACGAAATAGAACGGTCTTTGGGCAGCGGCGGTTTTAGTTCAGTTTATTTGGCTCGCCAATTCTCGGACCAACGGCTTGTGGTACTCAAGGAATATCTTCCTTGCCGTATCGCCCACCGGACTTGGGGTAATCTGGTCACTCCCAATAGCGATGAAACACGGCCCTTTTTCTTGGTCGGCCGCAAAAAATTTCTTGAAGAAGCAAGGGTTTTGACTAAATTTCGCCATCCTAACATCGTCGAGGTGTTGAATTTCTTTGAGGCGAACTCCACTGTTTATCTGGTGATGGCCTATGAATATGGCAAAATTCTAGGAGATTATCTGAAGGAAAAGAATGTGCCCATGAGCGAAGCTTTTATGCGGAAGGTTTTTCCTTCCCTCCTTGAAGCGGTCAAGTGTATCCATAACCACGGATTTCTGCATCTTGACATCAAGCCACAGAATATTTTGATTCGTCAAGGTGGCGTACCGCTATTGCTTGATTTCGGCGCTGTGCAGCCTTACCACCCTGACATCCCCACCAAGTCTTGCAAGGTTTCCTCAGCTGGCTTTTCGCCCATTGAGCAATACCAAGACGGTTCTGGGCTTGGGCCTTGGAGCGACATTTATGCGGTGGGCGCAACCATGCGAATGTGTCTTGATTGCAAGCCCCCGCCGATCGCTAAGTCCCGCGTGGAGAAAGATTCGCTAACGCCAGCCGTAAAATCCTTCCGTAACAAGTATTCTCTTTTCATACTCGAAACTATTGATTCTGCCATGGCGGTGAATCCCCAAGAACGCCCACAATCAGCGCAGCAAATGATCGACTTGCTGAAACCGCCTTGACCTACTATTCGTAGGGGTGGGTTCCAAACCCACCTTTGTTGCATTGTCGTTGTTGGGCGGGTTTGGAATCCGCCCCTACTGGGAGTGCTTGGGCAAGAAGAGCAGTTTATGCCTACTTTCCCCCGGTTGGAAAGGCAGCGGAATTCCTTCCCGCCATGCGGGGTGCTGGTCTCGGTAGTGAACCGAGAGTGGATGCCCTGATTGGCCGCCTGGCATATGCAGGATGCCTTGTTCCTGATGTCCGGGTGAAATGACCATGCGTTCCGATGCACCATGTCCATTGCCGACAATCCGCACACAGAACCCAGCGCAGCCTGAAAGTCCGGCATTCGCCATGTCCAACAAGGGGGAGAGGAAGGGCATGGATTTGCTAAACGGGTGGCGCACAGGAACCCGGTTGACTTCGCCCCAACTCAAGCCGACCAGAGTTTCGCTGCCGTGCTGACGCTTCAGTTCCCGCACACTTTCGGCCAGGGATTGCAGGATCAAATCGCGCCAATCGCGGTATTGGCCACTAGGCAAGGTCGATTGAATCCTTTGAGTTAACAGTGCCCGCAAGGGGGTCTCCATCTGTCTCCACGCATAGGAAAAACCCGCCTCCACATGCCGACAGTGGGCCGCTACAGGTGCAAAGACAATGGCAGCCAGTTTTTCCCGCCACTGCCATAACAAACCTATGCCCAAGCTGTCGGCATCCATATGACCGTTCCAAGCGTCGATATAACGACGGGCCTCATCCAGTTCGGGAGTTTGTGGTTTCTCCTTGCCAATCATTTCTAAAGCCAGATTCCGGTAGTAATCAAAAAACTCGCTACGGGTATCCAATTGGATGGAGAACATGTCCTGTTCGCCCAGTTTTTCCATTTCTGCCAGACGCTGTCCGATCCGGTGTGCCCGGTAGCCGTTGGCTTGGTTGTGGGCAATGACGTAGGGGTAGTCTTTCCCCAAGGTGCGGTTGTTCGCGGTACTGATGAAACCCGAAGGCGGATCGACTAGGCGCGGGAGTGCTTCTGGCAGAATAGTACCGTCCCAGCCAATTCCCCGCTCTGCCCAAGAAACGCTGACCGATCCGTCGAAACCGCGCCGCAACGGGTAGCGTCCTGTGAGTGTCCAGCCGATGTGACCCTGGTCATCGGCCAAGACCACGTTTTGGGTCGGCCCCCCAGAATGATTGATGACAGCCATGGCATGGTCTAAAGTTTCCGCACTGTCCATGCCCAGCAGCCCCAAGTCCACCCCCGTGGCCTGTAGGGCCGTCCAATGCATGGCAACGGGGTGCCCCATGAGAGTCTTGGGGGAAACCGGCCCCCATTGCGTGTTTTTAATTTCCACCGCTTGGTCCGGTTCTCCCTTGATGCGGATCAGTTCGACATGGCGATCAAAAGCCTGCCAGCCTTGCGGGGTGCGGTATTCGTCCGGGTTGGCGGGGTTGATTTCCAAGCGTACCAGATCCAAGTCATCGGCATCCACATTGGTGAATCCCCAAGCGACATGACCATTGCTACCCACCACCAATAATGGCAAACCTGGAAGGGTGACACCCGTCATCGTCCGTATACCATAGTGCAAACTCGCCCGATACCAGATGTTAGGCACACTCAGGTTTAAATGCATGTCGTTGGCGAGGATGGCCCGCCCGTCGCGTGTCTTTGCACCGCCCACCACCCACTGGTTGGAACCAATGATGCTGGATAGGGGATCGACCGCCAATGCGGTTGGATTAAGCTCTGAAGCCCGCTCTCCCATCAGCAATGCTGTTAAATTAAGGTTTTCTTCGTCGTTCCGGCAGGGATTGCCGGAACCCAGTCGCCATGGAGGGCAAGCCAGATTCACCTCCCTGTGTTCTGGATACCGGCAATCCCTGCCGGTATGACGGCATAATTCAACAGTATTGGGGTTAGGCTGGGGGCGATCCAAAACCAGCTTGGCCCAGTCTTCGACGGGAATGGCACGGGCTGGCCGATGGGATTGCTGTCCACCGACAAGCACTGCGTCGTACTCGCCCGTATCCGGGGTTAGAAATTGTGTCACCGCCTCGGGTAAGGACGCTTTCATCACCGTTAGCATCCGCTCGCCCTCTTCTTGTGAATTTAAGGTTTGGAACATCCCTAAGCCGACGAGTAAACTATCTTCAACCCGCCAAGGCTCGGGGCTGTGCCTAAGGGCCAAAAACTCAGGCGGCAACACTTTAGCTTGCGTTAGGAATGCGTTGACCCCAGCCGCATAGGCATAAAGGGTTTGCTTTTGCCCCTCTGGCAAGGCGGCAAAAATATCCCTTGCCGCCCGTTCGAAACCATAAGCACGCTGCCGCTTGTCCCAGTCCAACGCCACCGGCCCGAACAACTCGGCCAGCCGCCCGGCAGTCTTGCGGCGAATCAAATCCATTTGGAACAGCCGGTCACGCGCATGAATCCAACCCAGTGCCATAAAAACGTCATCCCGGTTGCTTGCCCTTATCGTGGGGATGCCCAGGCCATCGGAAGCCACTTCCACCGTATCGTGCAAACCGTTTATGGTCACTTCGCCGTCCAGCTTGGGCAAAGACATCCAAAGTACCGAATAGATAGCACCCAATGACAGCAATAAAACAGCGAGGGATGAAAATAACAATCGTTTGAAAATCATGCAATGGCTCCTCGATATATTTCATTTGGAGTGCAAGGCTTGCCTTGCAATGGCATTGGCTCGTTCCCAAGCCCCCGCTCTCATCGTTATACACAAGTCCCGCTGAGCCAAAAATGCCGTCATTCCGGCAGGGATTGCCGGAATCCAGAAGCCATGGAGGGCAGCTCGTCGCTGAGCAAGTGTTTAATTCTGGTGATTTCCAACCCGCAGTTTCACCTCCCTGTGGACTGGATTCCGGCAATCCCTGCCGGAATGACGTACCCCAACACTTGTGTATAACGGTGACATTTCCTGCTTGGGAATGTTGTTTTTGAAGCTCCAGCTTCCCGAAGAACGGCCAAGCAGGAGCCTGCAAGATAAGGGTTCCCAAGCAGGAGCTTCACTGCCATTAAGTTAAGAAATGTAGCCCGTATGAAGCGAAGCGGAATACGGGTTTCCGAGCCACGAACAACCCGGATTACGCCGCAAAGCGGCTACATCCGGGCTACAGCTTTTGCCTTTAACTTAATGGCAGTGAAGCAGGAGCTTGGGAACCAGCCAGACTTCCTTTTAGCTGATAAAGCCACCTAATCAGGTCGTAGTTTGCCATGTTTTTTGCTATTCTCGTCAAAAAATCATTCGGAGCAAGACATGGTACCCGCCAATCATCCTACGCAATCGCTGTTTGGCTCAAAGCCCCGTCATTTTGGCAGGGATGCCGAAACCCAGGCCAGGGACGGTAACTAGCCAACGGAATTAAGCGCTTCATAATCACACGTTTGCCATCCATGGTCGTTGGATTTCGGCATCCCTGCCGAAATGACGGGGTTATATTTATCGTTTCTAGCCCAAACTGAGAATTGTCGTCGCAGAAACGGCGGTAGCGGCCTAATGCCAAAATTAAGGTATACTTGCCTAATTTTCCAACACGGAATTAAGCCCCATGAGACCCAGCGGACGCAAACCTGACGAACTGCGCACTATAAAACTGACCTGCCATTACACTAAACATGCGGAAGGGTCGGTGCTTGTCGAGTTCGGAGACACCCGTGTGATATGCACGGCGAGCATAGAAGAGCGGGTTCCGCCATTCCTGAAAGGCAAAGGCTCCGGCTGGCTCACGGCTGAATACGGCATGCTGCCGCGCTCCACCCATGAACGCATGGGGCGGGAAGCTTCGCGTGGCAAGCAAGGGGGCCGCACCTTGGAAATCCAGCGTCTGATTGGCCGCTCGCTTAGGGCTGCATTGAATCTGGAAGCGCTAGGCGAACGCACCCTCACTGTCGATTGCGATGTCATTCAAGCCGACGGCGGAACCCGCACCGCATCCATCACCGGCGGTTATGTCGCCATCGCACTCGCTGTGCGGCATTTGCAGAAGTTGAGGAAAATCAAGGCTGACCCGCTGCATGGTCAAATTGCATCCGTCTCAGTCGGCATCTATAAAGGCTTGCCTGTGTTGGACTTGGACTATCAGGAAGATAGCGATGCCGAAACCGATATGAACGTGGTGATGAACGATGCCGCAGCTTTTGTGGAATTGCAAGGCACTGCGGAAGGTCATGCCTTCCGGCGTGATGAGTTGGATGCCATGTTGATTCTCGCCGAGAAGGGCATCAAGGATTTATTGGCGCATCAGAGGGAGGCTCTGGCTGCCGTCAAACTGTGATGCTTGACTCTCATTTGGATGCATAAAAATTCACTGAGACAGTTGCGGACGGTTAATGTTCAATTTACAAAGTGGGTGCAGTTTCTACAAAAGCAGTGTGAATGGATATTCATATGGTTGTTTTTAAAAGCTTTGTTTATTGGCAAGGCTTGATTCTGCCTAGAAGCGCTATTTTGACCCTTTCATTAGGCTCTTTTGTCATGGTTCCATACCTTGTGCTGGCGGGACATTTGTTCTATGTTAGTCGTTTTTTCAAAGAACAAAGCTACCCCGATGATTGAACGAGTGCCATCAAGCAACTAAAAACTGGCTGTTTAATCTATCATTTTCAATGACCATCGCCTACCATCCAAATCAATTATTCAATCTAAAGAGAATCCACTTTATGTCATTTTCACTCGTCGCCTGTGCGCAGGAATGCGCCAAGACAGTCATGGATGATGCAAGAATTAAAAGAGTCACGCTTGCAGGTCTTTTTGTTTCCCTTTACATAGGCTTCGCTGTCAGTTGGTCGGTTGCCTTTGCTTTCGCATCCGCTGTCGCAGCCTTGGTTTACGGCATCCATTCCATCGCTTGGATTAACGCTCAAGACCCCGGCAATGCCCGTATGATCGAAATCGCTTCGGCCATCCAGCAAGGTGCCAAAGCCTATTTGAACCGCCAATATAAGACCATCGCCGTCGTCGGAGTGGTGTTGTTTTTCGCTATCGGCTTTTTCCTAGGCTGGGCGGTGGCGTGGGGCTTCTTCATTGGTGCGGTGTTGTCGGGTGCCACCGGCTTCATCGGTATGAATATTTCGGTGCGCGCCAACTGCCGCACCGCACAGGCTGCCCATTACGGAATGGATGCTGCCTTCGCCGTGGCGTTTCGTGGCGGTGCCATCACCGGAATGCTGGTGGTTGGGCTGGGCCTGATAGGGGTCGCGGGTTATTACACCATCCTAAAAGCCTTAGGCGTGGCAGACCCCCTACATGCCTTGGTCGGTTTGGCTTTCGGCGGATCGTTGATTTCGATTTTTGCGCGTCTTGGCGGTGGCATCTTCACGAAAGGCGCGGACGTGGGTGCTGACTTGGTGGGCAAGGTGGAAGCTGGCATCCCTGAGGACGACCCACGCAACCCGGCGGTAATCGCCGACAATGTGGGTGACAACGTGGGCGACTGCGCCGGCATGGCCGCCGACTTGTTTGAAACTTACGCAGTGACCTTGGTTGCTACCATGTTGCTGGGTGGCATCCTGACCATGGGGGCTGATCTAGCCATTGTCTACCCGCTGGTGCTGGGCGGTGTATCCATCATCACCTCCATCATTGGTACGTATTTTGTAAAAATTACACCGGGCAAGAAAATCATGACCGCTTTGTATAAAGGGGTCATTGTTTCTGGCGGACTTGCTGCCATCGTGTTCTATCCGTTGACGCTGATAACTTTTAGAAACGGGGTTTTCCTGTCCGGTGTCCAAGTTTCGGCTCATAGCATTTATTTCGCATCGCTGATTGGTCTGGTGCTCACTGCATTGATGGTGGTCATCACAGAATATTACACCGCAACCGAGTACAAGCCAGTGCGCAGCCTTGCCAAGGCTTCCACCAGTGGTCACGGCACCAACATCATCGCCGGTCTGGGTTTGTCGATGAAATCGACCGCCTTGCCTGTGCTGGCCGTCTGTGCCAGTATCTTGGGCGCATATTGGCTGGCCGGTCTGTATGGCATTGCCATTGCGGCAACCTCCATGCTTTCAATGACCGGCATGATCGTGGCATTGGATGCCTATGGCCCGATTACCGACAACGCGGGCGGCATTGCCGAAATGGCCGATTTGTCCCACGAAATACGCGACATCACTGATCCGCTTGACGCGGTGGGCAACACCACCAAGGCCGTCACCAAGGGCTATGCGATTGGTTCAGCCGGCTTGGCTGCATTGGTGCTGTTCGCTGACTACACCCATAATTTGGGTGGCGACGTGAAATTCGACTTGTCCAATCATATGGTGATTATTGGCCTGTTCATCGGCGGATTGGTGCCTTATCTGTTTGGTGCGCTGGCCATGGAGGCTGTGGGTCGGGCGGCGGGAGGAATCGTTGATGAGGTGCGCCGCCAGTTCCGGGAAATCCCCGGAATCATGGATTACTCCGCCAAGCCAGACTATTCCAAGGCCGTGGATATGCTGACCAAATCCGCCATCCGTGAAATGATTATCCCCTCGCTGCTGCCCATCGCCGTGCCGTTCGCGGTTGGCTTGACACTCGGCAAAGAGGCTTTGGGTGGCGTGTTGATCGGCTCTATCATCACTGGCCTGTTCGTGGCGATTTCCATGACCACGGGTGGAGGCGCTTGGGACAATGCCAAGAAATACATTGAGGATGGCAATTATGGCGGCAAGGGTTCCGATGCCCACAAGGCTGCCGTCACGGGTGACACGGTGGGCGACCCCTACAAAGACACCGCAGGCCCCGCGATCAACCCGATGATCAAGATTATCAACATCGTCGCTTTGTTGATCGTGCCTTTATTGTAAAGCTAGGCTTAACCTCGAAGTCCGAAAGGCCGGCACTTATGTCGGCCTTTTTGTTTCCCGTTATTTGTCAGATGCCGTTTCTATAATTAATGATCAAAGACATCACCGAAAAACTTTACGCCGATATTCCGACAGAAACGATTTACCATTACACCAATTTCCCCGGTCTGATCGGGATGGTGGAAAAGCGGGTGCTGTGGGCCAGCAATATCCTATATATGAACGACTCGGCGGAGATGAACCATACCGTCGAACTGATCAAAGCGAAGGTTTCGGCGCGAATCGCAGACAACCGCACCAACCAAAAACTGTTGGGGCAATTCCTCGATTGGGTGACCAACCGGATTATCAGCGGCCATATGCTGTTTGCAGCATCGTTTCGCGCCAACGGCAACCTGTTGAGCCAGTGGCGAGGCTATAGTGCTTTAGGCAAAGGGGTCAGTATCGGTTTCGACTCGGAATATTTGATGGCTTGCGCCAAAAGCCAGTCATTCAAACTCGGTCAGTGCGTCTATGACACGGAGCAACAATTAACACTAATTGAAAAAGTGATCGAATCTGTCGAATGCCTAGCCGCTGAATACGGTGAAAACACAGATGAATCGAAGCGCAATCCTGCACAATCGTATTATGATGTATTTGAGCAGGTTGAAAGCGATCTACTGCGCATTGCAGCTTTGTTAAAACACCCATCGTTTAAGGAGGAAGAGGAGTGGCGCATCGTTTCGCCGGTGCTGGTCGATTACGTTTCCACCCCGGTCAAATTTCGTGAAGGCACCTCCATGCTAGTGCCTTATCTTGAATTTAAATTGGGTATTGGCGAGGATGCCCCGATTGAGTTTGAGCAGGTGGTCCTTGGACCAACCCCCAATATCAATCTTTCGATGAATTCGTTGACTATGTTCCTGTCAAAAATGCGTGTCAAGGTCAAAACTGGCATATCCTATTGCCAGATACCTTATCGACAACGATAAATCCATTGTAAGCGTTCACCCCCTGGGAGCGTGGGCGTCTCGCCCGCTGAAATGGCGGCCAAGATGGCCGCACTCCCAGGAAAAAGCGGGGGGGAGTGAACGCTTACAATCCATTGGGTAAAAAATACCCAATCTCCTGCCTAATCAGGTAAAATCTAGCTTTTTTAGAATTATTTTGGAAGTCACCAGCATGGTTCAAATTGGTATCGTCATGGGCAGCAATAGCGACTGGGAAGTTATGCAACATGCAGCAAAACAGTTGAAGGATTTAGGGATAGATTACGAAGCCCGTGTCGTTTCAGCGCACCGTACCCCTGACTTACTATTTGAATATGCGGAAAACGCCTCCTCAAGGGGACTGCACTGTATCATCGCCGGGGCTGGCGGTGCGGCCCACCTGCCAGGAATGCTGGCGGCGAAGACTATCCTGCCGGTGTTGGGTGTGCCGGTTCCGTCAAAATATCTAAAAGGCATGGATTCGCTATATTCCATCGTACAGATGCCAAAAGGAATCCCCGTGGCAACCTTTGCCATCGGCGAAGCAGGGGCAAGCAATGCGGCGTTGTTTGCAGCCGCCATGCTGGCTAATAACAACCCTGATCTTCACGAACGTTTACAAGCCTTCCGTCGCCGTCAATCCGAAACCGTATTAGCCATGCAGTTACCCGAGGTGAAAGAATGAGTAGGCATATTTTACCAACTGCGATGCTGGGCATTTTGGGCGGAGGGCAATTGGGTCGCATGTTCACGATGTCGGCACTTTCCATGGGATATCGGGTCACCGTGCTCGACCCCGATACCGAAAGCCCAGCCGGAGCCTTGGCCGATGTCCACTTGTGCGCCGCTTATGACGATCCTGATGCCTTGCAACAATTGGTAGACACCTGCGCCGCAGTCACGACCGAGTTTGAGAACGTGCCTGCTGAAAGCATGGCTTTCCTTGAGCGGCATATTCGTGTCAGCCCCTCGTCCAATTCCGTCGCAATCGCGCAAGACCGCATACGCGAAAAGAAGTTTATTTCCTCGTCCGGTCTGAAAGTTGCGCCATTCCTAGCCATCGAAAACTTGCAGGATTTTGATCAGGCGTTAAGTGATCATTTACCTGGAATCTTAAAAATTGCCCGGCTAGGATACGACGGCAAAGGCCAGGTTCACGTCAATTGCCGCGAGGAGGCTAAAACCGCATTCTTAGGGCTGGGCTGTAAACCCTGTGTGCTGGAACGTAAATTGGAATTGCAGACAGAGATTTCCGTTATAGTCACCCGGACTGGCGCAGCCCAGTCGGTTTGCTTTCCGGTGGCGGAAAACCGCCATGCAGGTGGCATCCTCGATATCAGCATCGTACCGGCCCGCGTAGACAATAAGGTCGCAGAACAGGCCCGGCAAATGGCCTTGCAACTAGCCGAATCGATGGATTATGCCGGTGTGCTGGCAATCGAGTTTTTTGTGCTGGAGGGCGGCGAATTGCTGATCAACGAAATCGCCCCACGCCCCCATAACAGCGGCCATTACAGCTTGAACGCAACCCAAGTAAGCCAGTTTGACCAACAAGTCAGAACCCTATGCGGGCTACCACCGGGTGATACTCGACTACTTAGCCCTGCGGTGATGGTCAACCTGCTAGGCGACATTTGGGGCGACGAAGAACCCTCATGGGATATCCTGCTCAGCCAACCCAATGTCCATCTGCACCTATACGGCAAAAAATCTGCCAGAGTCGGTCGTAAAATGGGGCATTTCAATGTCCTCGCCGAAGAGGCCGGAATAGCATTGAAACAGGCACTTGAACTTCAGCGTCGATTGAAATAATACCTGGAGTGCAAGGCTTGCCTTGCCCAACATGCCCTCGCAAGGGAAGCCTTGCACTACATGTTCTCGCAAGGCAAGCCTTGCACTCCAGCATGACTTTATATTTGCGCTACCCTCTGTCTCACCCCAAATAACGGCCCAAACCCGCCCCGGCGATGACAATCAACCCTAGGACAAGGTTCAACCCCACCGCCTTGCGAATTTCCCCCAAACGTTCGGCACCTTCGCCCCAGTTCTCATTTTTCACGGCATCCTTAAGCCCACAATAATATTTGCCCCGGATTACAAAAAACACGGCTGTCATCACCACAGCCAGCACAAGCATCAAATGGACATGCCATCCAAGCTTTGCCATCCCGCCTAGGCCGCGAATCATCCAGAATCCACTCAGGAACAGCAACACGATGCTGCCCTTCACCCAAGGGAAAAAGCGCCATAAGACGTTTTTCCATAATGTCAGCCGGATGGGTGGTTCCAGCATTTCCCCTGACACCGGTCGGAGAATTTGATAGGCGAAGAACATCCCGCCCACCCAAATGGTGGCGGCGAGTAAATGCAAAGCAAAAGCGAGTGACATGCGAACCTCCTCAGAATAGGGTTGGGTATTCAATAGCGCGGTGCAAAAACATCAATGACTTAGCACGAAAACTGCCAAGCTTTTCAACTCATCGGGCGTGAGGGCGGGAAATGGAGGCATGGGGATTCCGCCCCAGCGACCAGAACTCCCTTTACCCATACGGTCTGCCAATGTATCCACCGCCTTTGGGTCGTTTTTGTAACGTGCGGCTACATCCCGATAGGATGGCCCGACAAGTTTCTTGTCTATTGCATGGCAATTCAGACAGGAGTTTTGATCGAGCAATGTCGTTACATCAGTCATTGTAGCGCCCTGGGTGGATGGAACCGGAGCTGTAGAGGGTTGCAAACCAACCTCCTGTGCCTGCTTTCCTGAGTAGCTGGCCGCTAGGTAAGCACCAATTCGGTTGATCTCGTCATCGGTTATAGGGGCTGCGTAGGCATGTTGCATTTTACGCACCTCGGCGACCCACTGTGACTCAATCATCCCAGGAGGCTGATACTCTATGTAATCCACCGAATGGCAAATTTGGCATTTTTGTGTCGCAAGGGCGTAGCCCGGCAAACTGGATGGCCTTAATTTGGCGGTTTCCGTCGGCAGCTTGATGCTGAGCGGCTCGGCTGCTGCGAATACTGCGACTACACACAAAGCAATCAGCCCTGCGGTCTGTGCGATCAATAGCTTCATGGCATCAGTTCCTAAACGACCAAGACGGAAAGGGTTTCAATGGCATTTTGGGCATAGCCACCTGGGTTCCAAAGGCCAGCGGCAGGCTGTTCTTCCCCACGGCGATTACGTGCCCGGACTTGCAGCGCCACCTTTCCTTTGTCTTGGGGTTCCCAAGTTTTATGCCATTCACGGAAGGAATAATTGCCCAAGTCTTTGCCCAAAGTTGCAGCTTGCCAATGCCTCCCGCCATCGTCAGAAATATCGACTGAACTGATACCGCTTCCGCTATCGAAAGCAATGCCTTGCAGGTTAATGGGGTGGCCTGCGCTTACATTTTCGCCACTGCGTAGATTGGTGATGAAAGAACGGACTTTCAATTGGGAAATTGGTCGGGTTTTTTCTGGTATCGAGCCGGTGGGAACACACTGGCAGTCATTATCCGGCACTCGGTAAGCAGTTTTCATGAAGAAGCCATCGAAGTCGTGGTCAATCACTTCGATCTCGCTCAAGTGCTTGACCCAGTAACTACCAAAATAGCCTGGAATGATCAGCTTAATGGGGTATCCATTAAGGAATGGAATTTCCGTGCCGTTCATGGCCCAGGCAATCAAAGGGCCGCCGCTCAAGGCTAGGTCAATATCGATTGCTTTGACAAATTCGGGAGTGCCGGGAAGTGCTGGACGATCCAGCCCGCGTAGCGTGATTTGTTTGGAACCGGCCCGGACACCGGCTCGTTCAAGTACCGTTTTCAACGGAATACCTGTCCATCGGGCATTGCCCATCGAACCATTGCCAAGCTGTGCGCCAAACACCCTAGGTGATGAAAAACCACGGCTGTTGCCAGCACATTGGTTGACGGCGACAATCTCGACGGTTTCACCTAAGGCTTTCAATTCTGCTAGACTCAGGGATAAGGGTTTATTCACCTGCCCCGTAACCGTCAAACGATGTTGCCCGACATCAATTGACGTGGGGAAGTTAGGCAGGTGGTAACGCACAAAAAAAGCATCGTTGGGAGTCAGCACCCCTTCATTGAATACCGCGAAAGGCGTTTCTAGGTGAGGTGGCCGCGCAGTGACGAGCATGAGGGGGCGTTTCTGTGGGTAGGCAACCAATTCCCTTATACCATTGCCAAATTCAAGGGTTTCTGTATCAGCCATGCCACGAAAAGGGATAAATGTCAAACTTGCCGCTGTGATGCCCAATCTTTGGAGGAAAAGCCGACGCTGGAGCTTATTGCTTTCATCATTCACGTTCATAGTAAGCCTCTTTCGACTAGGGGATTAAAAGTGATGCGCACGAACCGGGCAGTATTTAAAATTACCTGATAGGTGGTTCCAGCATTTCCCCGTCCACCGGACGGAGGATTTGATAGGCGAAGAACATGCCGCCGACCCAATTAGTGGCGGCGAGTAAATGCAAAGCTAACGAGAGTGACATGTAAACCTCTTCGTAATTTAATAAATATGAGTCATAATTGCATGGAGTTGAACACGCGGCAAGATAAAAAATTTGATCTAATTGCGGGGTGCTCTAACTGCCATCGCATGTTGCATAGATTGAACCCACCGCTTTCAGCAGAAGCACTAGCCAAAAAAAATGAAGTTGTTTAAGTTACGAGTCAAAAGTATAGGGGTTTAGACCATGAAAATCATGTCTCGAATTACCACCAATCCACAGGTGATGGGTGGCAAGCCTTGTATTCGAGGGTTGCGCGTTACCGTGGGTACTATCGTCGGTTTAGTGGCATCGGGATATTCTCACCAGCAAATTCTTGAGCTTTATCCCTACCTTGAACCAGAAGATATACAAGCTGCCTTATCATATGCCGCTTGGAGGTCCGAGGAAATCGAAGTGCCACTTGCCGCCGCATGAAATTGCTCATCGACATGAATTTGTCGCCCAGTTGGGTGCAGACCTTTCAAACGCAGGCTATCGAGGCAATTCACTGGTCGATGGTTGGAGAACCCAATGCCACGGACAAAACTATTTTTGCATGGGCCGGTAAACATGGCTACATTGTTTTTACTCACGACCTTGATTTCGGTTCCATTCTATCAGCGACTGGAAGCACAAAACCCAGTGTCATCCAAGTGCGAACTCAGCACGTTACGCCAAACTATCTGGGAGAGATAGTGCTATCAGCACTAAGACAATTTGAGGATATTTTGATTCAGGGTGCGCTGATTACAATAGATGAAGAAAAAATTCGCGCCCGTATTTTGCCACTGACTGGACGTTACCATTGATGTTGAAAACGCTGTAAATCATGCAAATTTGGGTGGATGCCGACGCGTGTCCGAATGTCATCAAGGAAATACTTTTCCGTGCTGCGACCAGGGTCAAAATTAGTTTGACCTTAGTCGCCAATCAGCATGTCCGCATACCTCCATCGCCGTATATAAAGGCGATTAGAGTGGGTTCAGGTTTCGACGTGGCGGATAACTGGATTTCACAACAAGTGAATGTTGGCGACCTTGTGATCACCGCCGACATTCCACTTGCTGCCGCCGTGATTGCAAGAAAGGGCTTTGCGTTAAACCCTCGCGGGGAGTTTTATAGCGAGGAAAACATCAAGGAACGTTTGACGATGCGGAACTTCATGGAGGAGTTAAGAAGCAGTGGTGTGGATATAGGCGGTCCATCGACCTTCAGCCAAGCCGACCGGCAGGCATTTGCCAACCAGTTGGACCGTTTTTTGAATTCAACAGCATTGAAATCCCCGCCTACCTCACTTTGAAAAAGCAGGGTAGGGGGGGTTAGGTGATTTCTAATAATGAATCTACCAAAAGCATTGTCCACGAAAAACACGAACAAGACATGCTTTTGTTCGTGTCTTTCGTGGACTCTCTATTATGCTTAAGGATTAGATTCTTAATGGGATGTTCTTTCGCAGGACTTATACTCAATGCCATTAAGTTAACCCGTCATTCCGGCATGGACCGCCGGAATCCAGATTGCAGGGATGCCAACAATCTATGCCATCCATGGAGCCTAGGTTCCGGCGATCCCTGCCGGAACGACGAGCTTTTTCTTAACTTAATGGCAGTGAGGACTTACACTGGGAGCGAACGGCTTGCGGCGCTTCCCATGCTTATGCTGTCTTTGTTGCAGTCACAACTTGGAAGTTGCCGAAAAAATAGGTAGCCCTTTCGCAAGTCCAACCTCCCATCCCTTCTAGGCAATGAACCGGGTCGTATTGTCCCCACATGCTGAGTGCAAAGGGTTCAAATACGGTGAAATACATACAGCCTAGAAAGCGCATTATCCTTTTGCGTGGTCGGTGAAACTCCGCAATGATGAGTTTGCCGCCAGGCGCGGTCAAACGTGCGGCCTCACTAAAAGCGAGTTTCTTGCTTTCATCGGGGAGTTCATGGAATAGAAAGAAAATCAGATTGATGTCAACAGTGCCATCATCTTTCGGCATACAGGTGGCATCCGCCTCGGCAAGCTCAAACTTACCATGGAATTCATTAAGCTTTTTACCCGCGTGTATGAGTTCGTTTCCAATCAGATCGCTAATACAGATATGACCTGCCCCGCCCCTGACTAAAGCTTTGACAACCTTAGGCATCACATCGCCGAAAGCGCAAGAAGTCATTAAAAATGTTTTGCCGTTGATTGAGGCCCGCCTGATTTCGCTTACGACCTTATCGACCAATCGGTCATACTGAAACAACAAAACCGCAGCAACCCAAGTTTTCCTGTCGGAAAACTTAATTAATCGCATATTGGAATAAACCCAGTAGACATGGAATCTATCTTGTGCGCGGGGTACAAATGCATTGGCAATAAGCGCACCCCTAGTCACTAAAAAGAAATACAAAAGCCCTGTGCCGAATAGCACACTGAAAGCCATAGCGACAATTGAACCTGTCATGATCTATTTACCTCGTTATCTTTATTTCGCACTACAGCTTAACCGCCGTTATCAATACCGACTCGGTTTTTTAAACCGCGTTGGTCTGTCAATGACCCCTAACGTTAATCTTGCGTGGGATTTAGAATTAAAAACTGGCTGCTACTATTAAACAGCCTGCCAGTTTAATATACGCGAGTTGAGAAACAATTGCAGGTATTTGGGGTGAATTAGTGAATTGCCGGAACTAATGGAATGTTCCGACTTCCAAAATGAAGTTATTCCTAATGGTTCCCGCGCTCCTGCGTCCGCCGTTATACACAAGTCCGTCCGAGTCGAAATATTCCGTGGAATACGGGTTATACCATCTTTACCGGAAAAAGTAGTTTCACGCAAAGAAGAGCGATTTTCTTTGCGCCTTTGCGTCTTTGCGTGAAACTTGCTCTTTGGAATTGTCGAAGATTCATGTGTTCTGACAAATATCGCCACACTTGTGTATAACGATGAGCACTGGAGCCTGGGAACCAGAACCAGAACAACAAGAACAACCGTTTAGGAAGCTTTCCAATCCTCATCTGCCCAACGCGGCAACCACATTTGCATCAGGGATGTAAATATCATCACAGTAGAGGCCAAACTATAGCCAAAACCGCCTATCATGGTGAGCCAAGCAAATTCAGGCCAGAATTTAGTCAGCCACCAAGACAGAATATCTAGAATCAAGAAAATAAACGGGGTTGCAATCAGAATCAGTTTCCATCGGGCGTTAAATTCAGACATGGCAAATATCCAACCCACAAACAAGAAAATGAAACTAATGCCAAACAAATGGATATGGGATACCCGGGTAAGGCCGGCAAAACTGGCCCCATGGTCAACTTGTGCCAACTTCTGCGCAACTTCCTTTTTTGCCACCAAATCCAGCCCGGAATCCTCATCATGGCACTTGCTGCAATTTTGTTCCAATAAAGGGCCGATCTTATCCCATTGATCCATCGGTGCTTCGTCGCGTGCCCACTGGATCAATTTAAAGCGCACCTCGTCTGGTGCATTCGCTTTCATCTTACCCGTAAGGGCAGCCTCCAGTTTGGAGCCGGACCGGTTGCCATAGTAACTATAGACAATATCCTCTTTAGACAAACCCGGTTTGCCATCCGCCATGCCATGGGTCAGCATGATCTGAGCCCCCGCCATCATCAAGCCCACGCCGATGACTAGCAAAAAGCCAGTGTACAACACCTTGAAAGGCATTGGCAATTTGCCCAGCGTGGTAATCTGTTTGGTGTCAATCATTATCAGTCGCCTAGAAATTATAGATGTATGACAAACCCACGGCGTGAATCGAGTAAACCGGAGCCTGCATATTGGTGGGCATCACACCCGTTGGTGTCCCGAAAGGCTGCATGCCGATGTAGGTGTAATCATTACTCCACATGTGCTGGAAAGAGTAGACCAAATTAACCGCCGAGGCTTTGTTGATGTTGTATTTGGCATTCAGCTTGAACTGATAAGTCTGGGTGTTGACAATCGGCATGTTAGTGGCCGGGATATAATAGAATGGCCCAGTGGTTGCATTGGCCCCGGTGACGGATGAATATTGCCCACCGGTTACATCTGTGGTGGTTTTCGCAAAGCTCAACAGGAAATCCCCGTTAAGATCGAGTTTGCCAGAAAACAATCCCTTCTGCTTCAGACCCAAGCCCACCGTGTTGATGTTATTGCCCATGTTGGACAGCCAGTTCAGGCAGGGGTCAATCTTGGCAGCAACATTCTTTGCCAACACATTATTGACACATCCGCCGACGACAGAACCCGCTGCTGTGCTGCCTGTGTTGCTATTACTGCCGGCTGATGAACCCGCCGTCTTGTTAAATATATCTTGGTAGGTGTAAAACACATGCCCACTAAGGTCTTCGCTGAAGTTATAGCTGCTGTCGAAGTTGAGGGACCAATTCTTCGACGATTGCAGTCCATAGTTCGATTCATAGTAGTTATCGTATTTGTAATCCCCGTTGACGGATAACGCCAGTTTATCGGTCAACTGATAACTCAGCAAGGAATGGAAACTTTGGCGGTCTCGCGGTGCTGTGTTGAAGCGACCCAAGCCGTTTATATCCAGTGCATTGCCACCGCCTGGAGCGAGCGTAACTGGGTTATTGTTCACAAACACGCCGGGATACGGGTAGGGCATTCCCTTGGTGGGATATCCTAAGAACGGACCCCATGCGGGTATTCCTGTCGCCAAATAAGAATCGTATAGTCTCAATTGAGATAAGGTCTGTGGCCCTTGGAATGATGCCAAATACGCGTTATCTTGATTGTAGTTATAGGCACTCCGATTGGAATAGGCGTAACCTAGATTAGTCGTTAGTCTATCTATCGGGTTGCCACGATAGTCGATCTTGCCGATGTTTTCCAGAGTTGTCGATGAATCGACACAAGAGGTCCATGTGCCGTTACACCAACGGTCAATGTTTTGCACTTCGTAGCCGAGCTTCAAATTATGTCCCTTGGCGATGGTATAGTTAGCATCAAGATTACCGGTTTGGACTCTTCGGCTGAATGGCGTGTTATTGCGGAAATTAGTGCCTGCCCCGGCGGTATCCACATCAGGAAACTGGTAAGTGTGAACAGACGTGAGGTTTTCGCGCTCGTCGTATTTATACGATGCCGCAAAATTCAAATCCTTGGTCGCCTTATGGGTCAGCTTGACATTGACATTCTTGAAATCCACCGCGCCATTCAGATTGCCTTGGGTGGGCATCGCAAAAGTCGAGGTGCTATACGGAAGGAAGTTTTGATCCTGCCAATTGCGACCATAGCCACCGGAACCGACTAACTTGGTGTCTGCTGAAAAGTTATACCCGCCATTCATAATAAACTGATGGAACTGGTTGTCCGGCATGCTACTCATCTGCCCAAATTTTGGGTTGCCAGCCGCTGGCGCTGAGAATGCGTTTTGGAAGATTACCGAGTTGTAGTCGTTATGGAATATTGATCCGTAATACGCTAATGATCCGTATGCTTTTTCGCCAGTGAAGTTAAGGCTGGCGTTGATCTGATCCGTTGACTGGGAAATAGGATTAGGCAGCGTGACCGACCTACTTGCTACAATCGGGGCACCCAGTGCTTGGATGCCATTTCTTTCCTCGTGGCGCATACTGGCTTTGGCCTCCCATTCGTTGTCCAGAAAATAACTGAACCCGCCATCGAATCGACGACGCTTGGTGGACAATTCAACGCCTTGAAACAGCGGTTGGTCAGAACTCGGCAAGGTCCGCATGTTATTGGCTGTCGTCGGATACTTCCAATTGGGGGGTAAAAAAAGCTCATTACCGCCCGCACCGATGTAAGGTGTCTGGTAGGTGCCTTGTTTGTATTGGGTAATTTCGTCATAGCCGAAATTGAGCTTATATTTGCCCTGGTCCTTATATTCGCCGGTGAATTCGCGTGTTTCCAGACCAATGTTCTTGCCGGTCAAGCGCCAACGGGTGGCATCTTTGCTATCGTAAGCACCACCGCCTTTGATGTCAAAGTTGCCGATTCCATAGGCTCCGCTATCCGGCAGACCGTTATACTGACCGTACTTCCAACTGCCATTACTCACCCCGAGTACGCCCGCCTCTATGGTGCTTTGGGGTGTCGTCAGTTCTCTCAACTCAGCGTTGTCCGATGCATCGGCCACTTTTGTTGCCGTACCGGCTAACGCTACCGCCGGTTTAGGCGCAGGGGCAACCGCAATAGGTCTAGCGACAGGAGCGGCTTTTACCGTTTTGCCAGCAGTCGTCGCTTTGGCTTTTTTGTGTTTGGTCGCATGGCTGGCTTTAACCGGTTTGGCAGTGGGTTGCCCTGTCGCATTTTCGGCGATTGCGGATTGACCCATTAGCAAGGTGGTGAAGACAGCGAATGCGCTGGCCTTTAGTTTGAAGCTTACATTTTTGTTGTCCATGATTCTTCCCGCTTATTCTGGTTTATCGGTTGAATTTAGCGCCGGCAGGATGGTTCGATCCATGAATCATCGAATGGCAGTTCAAACAAGCAAGGCCATTAGCCTGGGCACGCGGTGAAAGGTTGTTAAAGGTTTGCTTGCCATCAACGGTCGTCACATCGCCATTGATCAAATTCGACCCGCTGTTCACCGTACTGGCATGATCGGCCGTATGGCACTCTTGACACAACCAAGGCACTCGCTGTTTCAACAACGGTGAATTGTTGGAGCCATGCGGCGTGTGGCAGTTGGTGCAATCGTCAAATACCGGCGAGTGTTCCCACAGGAAGGGACCGCGCTTTTCAGCATGGCAGGTATAACAGGTCTCGTTAGTCGATTGTTTGACTAGCATCTTCGGACCCGTGGAACCATGGGGGTTATGGCATTCCGAGCAAGCGGTCTTGCCGGCCAAAATGGGGTGGGTGGAGAATAGATGGGTCTCTGACCGCTGGGTCTGGTGGCAAGTAAAGCAAACGTCCGGCTGGCTGATTCTCTCAAGCACCTTGTCTTTGGGTGTGTGAGCCGTATGGCAGTTGCTGCATGTCACGCCTTGCATATCATGCTGGCTACCGCTCCAATGGGTACGCAAACCGCTTTGGTGGCAGCTAATGCATTTATCATTTTGGGTAGCGGGCAGGGTTGGCTCATGGTCTTTGGTTTTTGTGCCAAACACGATGTCGGGGGCGGCCCGCCCTTTCTGGCCGGGAACGCCTTTCAAATGGGCATCGCTCTGACCGTGGCACTGCTGGCAAGACGGGGTGCGCGCATCGGCCTTATTGCCGTGCGGTGTCTGGTAGATGGCGAGGATGGGCTTGCTGTCATTCTCGTCATGGCAACTAGTACACACTGCGTCTTGGTCCAAACCCTGGGCTGGCTTCGCCGCAGAGTTACCCGCAACGCCAGGCTTGACCAATGGGCTACCCAATACTTCGGCAGGGGCCGTTTCTGCATAGGCGGATGAAAACATCATCCCGCAGACAAGAATTATTTTAATCAATAGGTTCATAATTTTCGCTTTTCAGGAACAAATACTACCGTTGTGGCTAGGCAAGGGATGGCCCAGGATTTGGGTTTGGTGGGGTGCGTCGATCTTCAACATACCTGTCACCCAGTTGCCGCCTTCTCTCAGGAGGGCGGCTCAAGGGAAATTAGGGGCTAAAAATCAGAGCGACAGAATCCAATCCACCAGATTTTTGGTGTCGGCAGGATCGTCCGTCTTGAGTATCATATGATCTTCTTCATGACCGTCGGGGAACTTGGCTTTTTCCCCCGAGGCGAGATGCTTTATCAGCTTTTCTTCGGCAGTCCCCACACCTTTGTATTTGGCGGCTACCGCGTTAAACGCAGGCCCGGTTTTTTCCTTGTCGATGCCGTGACAGCGCAGGCAGTTGCTTTTCTTAGCTAGCGCCTTCGCCGCATCGGCATCGACGGCATTGGCATCAAATGCGAAAAGTGCCGAGGCAATAAAGGCGCAAACTAGCGTTGTTTGTGAAATTCTCATAAAGTTCCCCCAGAAAAATTAATTTTATTTGGTAAGGAATTTAAACGGTATGTGGCTTAATGTCAACTATACGTTGCCCTTTATACAACAAACTCATTGTCAACATTCAGTTGCTAATTTTGCAATTGAATTGCAAAAAAAAAGCCCGGTCATTGACCGGGCATTTTTTGGCTTTGGACTTCGCCAGCTAAACACGGAACTTTAAACTTTCCGTAATTTAAGGATTTGGCGTCCCCAGGGGGATTCGAACCCCCGTCGCCGCCGTGAAAGGGCGGTGTCCTAGGCCTCTAGACGATGGGGACTAAAGGTTTCAAGAACTTTGGTGGAGCCAGTGAGGATCGAACTCACGACCTCTACAATGCCATTGTAGCGCTCTCCCAGCTGAGCTATGGCCCCCTAAGCAACTTGAGCCAATTATTATAAATGGTGTTAAGCTTTCCGTCTAGCCTGTTGTGACAGATTTTTGCTTAATAAATGAAACCGCTCGATTTATTCGTGATATCGTCTTGTCTTTCCCTAACAAGGATAATGTAATATCGATAGGAGGCGAAACGGTTGTCCCCGACACTGCAACACGGAGCGGCTGCGCCACTACGCCCATCTTGACTTCCGCCTCCCTTGCCACAGAATCCACGCATAAGTGTATGGCTTCCTTGTTCCATGCCGGCAGGGCATCCAGGCTATCGCGCAGGTCTTGCAGCAACAAGGCGCTGTTGGCGGTTAGATTTTTCTGCGCGGCCTTTTCATCATAATCCTCGAAATCCCGATAGAAGAAAACACTGCTTTTTGCCATATCCACTAAAGTCTTGTTGCGCTCCCGTTGGGCTACGACAATATCCACCGGGTCCGGTCCATCGGACGGGTCAATGCCTAATTGCCCCAAATGCCAGCGCAGGTGGTGGGCGACATGGAGCGGGTCGGAGTGCATTAAATAATGGTGGTTTAACCACAAAAGCTTGTCGGGATTGAAGGAAGATGCCGACACGTTGATATCCTCGATTTCAAACAAGCCTATCATTTCGTCCACGGAAAAGATTTCCTGGTCGCCATGGGACCAACTTAACCGCACCAAATAATTAAGCAAGGCTTCCGGCAAATAGCCTTCGTCGCGGTATTGCATCACGCTGACCGCCCCATGGCGCTTGGACAAACGTGCGCCGTCCGCACCTAGGATCATCGGCACATGGGCATAGATTGGCACTGCCGCGCCCAAGGCATTGAGGATGTTCATCTGGCGCGGGGTATTGTTCAGATGGTCATCACCGCGTATGACATGGGTTACCCTCATGTCCAAGTCGTCCACCACCACTGACAAATTATAGGTTGGCGATCCGTCGGAACGGGCAATGATGAGATCATCCAACTCCGCGTTGCTGACTACAACCCTGCCCTTGACCTTGTCATCAATCACCACCGCGCCATCGTCAGGGTTGCGAAAGCGAACCACCGGAGAGACACCCTGTCGCGGTTCGGTGCGTTGGCGGCAGCGCCCATCATATCGGGGCTTTTCCTTGTTTTCCATTTGCCGGGTGCGCAGTTCGTCCAATTCTTCTTTGGAGCAATAGCAATGATAAGCGTGACCGGTTTCCAGCAACTGCTTGATGACCTCCTTGTAACGACCAAAGCGCTCGGTCTGATAGAACGGTCCCTCCTCATATTCCAGCCCCAGCCAAGTCATGCCTTCCAGAATGGCATTGACCGACTCAACCGTAGACCGCTCCAAGTCGGTGTCTTCTATCCGCAAGATGAACGTCCCGCCGTGTTTGCGGGCGTAAAGCCAGGAAAAAAGCGCCGTGCGTGCTCCGCCAATGTGAAGGTAGCCTGTGGGGCTGGGTGCGAATCGTGTGCGTATGCTCATGGACTTGTCCGTTTTGTTGACGCCGAATGGGGCATATCATAACAAATTGGGGGGAGAGATTCAGACCGACTTGGTTTTGAAAACCGAGCCGGTCTGAGTGCCAACTAGGCTGCGGTATAGGGAAAATACTCCCGGTCTGCCCCAAGCATATGGCGAGTGACCACGTCGTAAGCCAAAAACTGAAACAGGCTACCCACCGACAGGACACCCGTCTTGAAGGCATCCGCCAATTCAAGTGCCTTGGCAACCAACCTGGCATGCTCCCCTGCGTGTTCGGCCAAGCCCGGAAAGGACAACGCCGCAAGAATGGCCTCTTCATCCTCGAAATGCCTGACAACATCGGACAATAAGCGTGAGACAATCAACGAAACCTCGTCGCTAGGGCGACCGGAAAGGACTGCATCAAGCAATTCGTTGGCTACGCGGAACAGACCCTGGTGTTGGGTGTCGATCACTTCGTTGCCTGAGAGGAATGCGTTTTTCCAGACCAGTTGCACGAAGTGGCCTTCAAAGTGTTCGGCTACGATAGGCGCATTGCCGACTGTCGCATCAATCTCGATCCGGTTTCGGCCTTCCCGTTTGGCGGTGTACATGGCACGGTCGGCACGTTCTAGCCAATCTTTGCTGGAAGAAGTCGGAAAATATTCGGCCACCCCAATACTGACGGTGACGGTTCCAACATCACCCACCGCCTGGATTGCGATATTGGCCCGTATCCGCTCGGCAAGTATGCTTGCATAGGCCAGCCCGGTATTGGGCGTGAGCACAATGAATTCTTCACCACCCCAGCGGGTCAGGGAATCCGATTTGCGAATGCTTGCAAAGATTCGTTCCGCTACCTGCTTGAGAACCCTGTCGCCTTCTTGGTGTCCGTAGGTGTCATTGACTTTCTTGAAATGGTCGATATCAAGCATCATCAGGGAGAGGGGATGGCCATAGCGATGAAAGCGATGAATTTCACTTTCCACTGCCTCTTCAAAACGGCGGCGGTTCCACGCGTTGGTCAGGCGGTCAGTGCTTGCCAGTTGTTCAAGACTTGCAACTGCCAAGCGTAATTGGGCATTCATTTGTTCAGCAGCGCACAAAGCTTGTTCTGCTTCGCTAATCGACTGGTGCTGCGCGGTCACGTCCATGGCGACTATCCCTATGCCAATCACATGTTGCAGTTCATCCAAAATCGGAAAGCGCGTTGAAAGATAGTACACCGTATTCCCGTCGCGGGAAAATTCCTCGTCACAACTGACACCCCTCAGAAGAGAAATCGCCGATTGCTCAATGTCCTGTATTTTCTGGTTGTACTCCGGCATCTGGAAGTCCGCATCACAATGACCGTTGATTTCCTGCCATGGCTTATCGGCATAGCGGCTAAACTCACTATTGGCGAACAGGTAACAACCGTCGATATCTTTAATCGCGACAGCCGCGTTGGAATGGTTTAGAAAAAGCGGCAGAACTTGCAGAATATCGTCAATTTGCATTTTTTTGAATTACTTTGGTGGCTTGATAATCAATTTTACTATAGAATGCGCAGCCTTACTGCCTCTTGGGTGCCCTGCGGCTTTGGTCGCGTCTGGGTTAAACGGGAAGCCGGTGCGCGGGATCATAGTCCATCCCGCAAAGCCGGCGCTGCCCCCGCAACGGTAAGCGAGTCAAGGGCCATCAATGAGCCACTGCGTAACACGCGGGAAGGCGATGGCCTGGATGCCGTCAAGTCATCACTCGCGAGCCCGGATACCGGCCCAAGCCGCATTAATTCGGGTATCGCGGAGGGCGGTCCCGGCAAGCACGGCTCCCGCCTAGGGTGTCCACCGTGAAAGCGTCCTGCGCCCGTCATCTTTTGCCGGGTGGCAAATCATTTGCTTTTCCGATGGTCATTGCCATTCTGTTGCCCCGTCCTCTTTGATACATTCTGCATCCACGGTCATGCGGGTGAGCATGGCCTATTGAGGGGATATTCCTTGAAATTTAATCTATCATTTTTCCTGCTGGCCGCAACAGGCACCGCCTTGGCGGATACAGACACGCAAACCGAAACTCTGCCTCCGATTGTGGTCACCGCCACGCGTACCGCGCAAAGCGTCGATGAAAGCCTGGCTTCGGTCAGCGTCATCACCCGCGAAGACATCGAGAAAAAACAGATACTTTCGGTGCAAGATGCCTTGTTTGGCATTGCCGGCATCGGCATCAGCAACAATGGGGGCTTGGGCAAACAATCCGATGTATTCATGCGCGGCACCAATTCCAACCATGTGCTGTTTCTCGTCGATGGTGTGAGAATGGGTTCGGCGACTGCGGGTTCGACACCCATCCAGGATATTCCCATCGACCAAGTGGATCACATAGAAATCGTGCGTGGGCCGCGCTCTAGCCTCTACGGTTCGGATGCCATCGGCGGTGTGATCCAGATATTCACCCGCAAGGGCGGCGGCGACCTGAAACCTTTCATCAGCTTGGGCGGGGGTACATACAACACCTACAAGGTTTCCGCCGGCGTTTCAGGCGGCGGGGGAAATGGCTGGTTCAATTTCAGCGGCGCCGAACTGTACACCGGCGGCATCCACCCCTGCCTTGGCGACCCGGTCACGGGCCAAGGCTGCGGTGTCACTCAACCAGGCAATGGCGGCTACAACAACACCTCCGGTTCGGCCCGTGCCGGCTACCGCTTCGAAAATGGCTTGGAAATCGAAGGCAATTTACTACAAGCGGCAGGAAACAATCGGTATAACGGAAGCTACACCGATAATTCTCAAATCCAACAGCAAGTAATCGGCGGCAAACTGCGTTATAGCCCCCTGTCATTTTGGAGTACCACCCTACGGGCAGGCACCAACGCGGATATGGAAAATGATTATTTGGGCAAAGCATTCGTTGACAGCTTCAACACCCGCCGTGTCACCACCACATGGCAGAACGACTTCACCCTGCATAAAGACCATGTATTGACAGTGGGCTTCGATTATTATGTCAATAGGGTTGACAGCAGTTTGGTCTTTCCCGTCACTTCGCGCGATGATAAAGCTGGCTTCCTGCAATACCAAGGGCTTATCGAAGGCCATAGTTTGAACCTGTCGGTACGCCAAGACAGCAACCAACAATTCGGCGGCAAGACTACCGGAGGAGCCGCCTGGGGCTACGACTTCGGCGAGACGTTGCGTCTCAACGCCTCCTATGGCACGGCATTCAAAGCGCCAACTTTCAATGACCTCTACTACCCCAATTTCAGCAACCCCAATCTGAAGCCGGAATCGTCGCAAAGTGCCGAGGTAGGCGCAAAAGGCAAACTGTTTAATGTCAACTGGGCAGTCAATGGCTATTACACTAAAATTGACGACTTGATTGTTTTCGACTCAACCACCCTCAAACCCAATAACATTTCCAATGCAGAAATTTTAGGCATGGAAAACCAGGCTTCGACCCAGTTATTCGGTGTAATCATCAAAGCCAGTCTCAGCTTGCTCGACCCCCGCAACCGCGACGGCGGACCCAATGACGGCAATGTGTTGCCACGCAGGGCTCAGCAAATGGCCCAACTCGACTTGGACCGACGCTTCGACAAATTCCGCGTCGGTCTGATTGTGAACGAACAAGGCCGCAGTTATGAAGACTTGGCAAATACTATCAAGTTGCACGGTTTTACGACAGTGGGCCTACGCGCCAGTTATGAAGTTTACAAAGATGTGCTGCTCGAAGGCAGGGCTTCCAACCTATTCAATGAGCATTACGAAACGGCCTATTTGTACAACCAGATGGGTACGACCCTGTTCTTGTCATTAAACTACAGCCCGGGCAAAACCCAATAACACCCACAAATCACTAACGTTCAGTTCTTAACGTTGCGCCTTTGTTTGCAGAAATTCTCATTTTGAACGAAACCGGGCGGGTTTGGAACCCGCTACGAATCGACATTCCGCATTCTGTTCATAATACAGTGATAATTCAAAATTAAATTGTCCTTGTAGTCCTTGTAGGGGCGGGTTCCAAACCCGCCCTTACAACCTGTATCAAAATGAAAATTGCTACTTTGCGTGAGGCAAAAAATCTTCGCCCAGAAAAAAGAGTACAATATATTTCCCGTTTTGGTTCGGCGATACAAAAATGAAACTTACTATAATGCTAGTTCTGCTGGCAATAGCCTTGTTGGCGAATCCCGTTACAGCAGCGGACATCCAAGCGGTTGCCCCTGAGAGTGTCGGGCTGTCATCCACCAGGCTGGAAAGAGTGAGCAATCTTATTCGTGCCACGGTCGATGAGAAAAAGATAGCCGGAGCAGTTGTGCTAATCGCCCGAAGGGGGAAGATCGCCTACTTCGAGCCATTCGGGAAAGCCGATAGTGACAAGCCGATGCAAAAAGACACGATGTTTCGCATCGCATCAATGAGCAAACCGCTGGTGACGGTGGCGGTGCTCCAGTTATACGAAGAGGGGCGTCTACTCCTGTCGGACCCAGTCGCCAAATATATACCCGAATTCGCACGCCCAAAGGTACTGGAAATGCTCCCGGAAGGGAGTAATCCGCCGTTTAAACTCGTGCCAGCAAAACGGGATATTACCATCAAGGATTTGCTCACTCATACCGCAGGTTTGCCTTACGGCTTCGCATCGGACTGGTATCCAAAAGACCCCCTGTACAGACAGATGCATGCCTTTTATCAGGAAGCAGGCATCAGTAGTGGCTTGTATGAAACCGAAGGAACTATAGGGGATATGGTCAAAAGGCTTGCCCGCTTGCCCTTGTCCAGACAGCCAGGTGAGGCGTTCGAATATGGAATGGCGGCGGATGTTCAAGGTTATTTGGTCGAAGTTGTTTCTGGCATGAAGCTCGACGATTATATGCGTGAGCGTATATTCAAGCCATTGAAAATGAATGACACTTATTTTTTTATTCCCGAAAGTAAACAACCAAGGCTTTCAGCGTTATGGAAAACAGACTGGCATGGCAAGCTGGAAATAGTGGCTGACGGTGCGCGGCAAGAAGGCGATTATGTCTATTCGCCCAGCTACCAGTACAAAGGGCCAAAAACCTTTTTCTCCGGCGGGGTCGGTATTGTCAGCACAGCCTATGATTATTATCGTTTTTGTCAGATGTTGCTGAATAAGGGAGAGATGGATGGAATCCGCCTGTTGAGCCGCAAGACCGTCGAGTTGATGACCGAAACCAATCAAATTGGCAAGCTCAATGCCACTGCCTTACATGACGAAGGGTGGAAGTTCGGGCTGGGCGTGGCGATTCAGGCTGACCGCTCACATAATGTGGACAGTGGCGATATCGGGACATTTGAATGGGCAGGGATTTTTTCCACGCGGTTCAGCGTTGATCCGAAGGAGGAAAAAATCACCATTTTTCTGTCGCAGACACACCCATTTAATCACCATTTTGAATTGTGGGATAAACTGCTGGTCCTATCCAGCTCCAGTATTGCTGATTGATTTAGGGAGTTTTTTTATGAAACAAAATAATCCACTTGATTTAGCGTCCTCATCATTGATATCTATGATGCGTTTGCTTTCAATGCTATCCCTAATAATGAGCTCGTGGAGTGCGGTAGCCACGGCTCCGCGTGTTACGGCTCAAATGCTCGGGGAAGAGAAGAAAGCCGATATCGTGGGTTATCAGTCGATACCTTTGAATGCCACCGCCACCGATTTAGATGGCAAGCTGTCGTTGGAAATTGTGACGGAGGCTTTCAAAGCGTCTGGTAAAACACCGATTGTAGATATATTACCCTCGAAAGAACTAGCTAAATATGCATTACTAAAAAGTGATGCAGCGGCTTTAATTGGCAGTCCGGGGGATCTGACTGCGAAGGAAAAAAATCAATATGACATCATAACGTTTTATCTAATTCCTATTGGGTCTGGAGAGCAACAATTTTCCATGATATTTAGAAAAATGGATACCCATGCAAAGGAATTGCAGAAAGCATTCAGCGATGGACTAAAGAAAATAATAAAAACTGGAAAGTATCTTGAGCTTTTTGAGAAATATCATGGCAAGGGTAAACTATCCACAGATTATGTCAGTCGATTGAAACACTATAATTCTAGTTGGAAATAATTTATGAACTTCGGCCTTGGTCATCGTTCAGCCCGATGGGTGAGTTTGTGGAGTGCGGCGACTTGTCGCCGCATTGCTCGGAAAGCGGCGACAAGTCACCGCACTCCACATTTGGTGGGCTGAACGATGACCAAGGCATGAACTTCAATGAGGCGCGGAATGAAAGCTGGCCTTAGCGTAATCATTTCTTTAGTTTTCCTGTTGTTCGCGACATCCACTAATATATCCATAGCCGAAAACCAACCCGTTGTCTTTCAGTCAACTGAAACACCCCCGTACTGGTCTCCTGCTTTGCCTAATAATGGCCTAGGCGGTTCCCTTTTGCAATTGGTGTCGTCTACTGCCGGAATCGAGTATTCAATTGAATATCTACCGGTAAAGCGCTTTCGCCAAAGCCATGCCACCTATATCGTTGGCGACCCTGATTTGCTGATGGACAAGAAAAATCGGGCTATCTTTCCTATTGGTGTATTTCATTCGGTAATTTTCTACTATAAACCCCATCATAAGAAATTTGAATTGCATAGCCTGAAAGACTTGCAGGGATATACTTTGGGCGTGTTGAGAGGGACGCTTGAAGACAAGGACTCCTTCGTCAAAGCGGGCATAGCAGTGGAAGAAAGTGATTCGAACGAGTCGCTGTTGAAGAAGTTGCAGAAGGGAAGGATTGATTTCTGTATTTTAGTGGCAGGAACTGGATGGTACACGATAAAACAACTATTTCCGGAAAGTCAAGAGAATTTCGGCGGTATAGATATTACGGATTCGGTCCGACCGATTGCCATCATAATCGATAAAGATATTCCAGAGGGTAAAGCTCTCGCACGACGTTATAGGCAAATGTTGGATGGCACGCTGCGTAGTCAGGAATATTTCAACATACTAGAGAATTTTTATGGAAAAAACAAAATTCCAGCCGACAGGTTTCAGCAGTTGAAAAGCTTTGAGAAGTATTACTCTGTTACTTGGTAAAACAAATGCTGCATATAATACTTAGTGCTTTCGCATCCTTTTTTAAAAAGCAGAAATCACTGTATCATAAAATCACGGTAGCTTTGGTTCTGTTGGTGTCCCTCGTGTCTATTACGGTCAACCTCATTAATTACATTTATTCCTCACACGAAGCTGAAACTGTTTACAAAAGCAAGTTGATTGACTATACCGTTTACCTTAGTGATTCACTTGAATGGCCACTCTGGAATATGGATGATAACCTGATAGAAAAAGTGGGTAGCGCATTTGTTTCAAATCCGGAAATCGTTTTACTAACTATCCGCGATGATCAGAATAGGGTTATCTATAACCGGCAAAAGCCAAATGTAAAATCGGTCAATCGGGAACTTTCCATTGACCACAAAGGCCAACACATTGGCAGTATTAAAATAGGGCTGTCGTTAGACGTGTACGAGGATAGAGATAGGCAGCTTTTATTGGTCAGCGTAGCCAGCATAATTCTGCTTATTGTTGTCATTCTTGGCGCGTTGCGATGGATATTATTGAAATTGCTCAGAAAACCGTTGGATGAACTCGTCCTTGCAACTGGCAACATAGTTGAGGGCAAGTACTTGCAGATTGAACTGCCTCAAACCTATGTAGAGTTTGCCCCTATTCTTTCCGGCTTTAAAACCATGTCGGATGCCATTGCAAGCCGCGAAAGCAGTCTGCGTCAAATCAACGAAAAACTTTGTGCTGAAATTAGCGAACGGAAGCAAGCGGAAGAAGAGTTAATGAGTTACAAAAACCATTTGGAAGAATTGGTGGGCATCCGAACGGCTGATCTTGAAAATGCCAAGCGGGAAGCAGAGGTAGCCAATCAGTCCAAGAGCACATTCTTGGCCAATATGAGCCATGAGATTCGCACGCCGATGAACTCCATCATCGGCTTTTCCCATCTGTTGCTAAGGCAAGTCAAGCAACCAGATCAGAAAGATAAACTTGACAAGATTGTCAAATCCGGCAAACACCTGCTTGGCATTATCAACGACATTCTCGATTTATCCAAAATCGAGGCGGATCGGCTGACCCTGGAGGAAACCATTTTTTTGGTTCCTGAAATCATCGATCATGTCCACAGCATGATGACTGAGCGTATTGACAGTAAAGCACTCACACTAGTCGAGGAAATCGACCCGCACTTGGATAGTCTGCCTTTGGTCGGGGATTCCTTGCGCCTAGGCCAGATCCTGGTCAACTTTATCGGTAACGCGGTCAAGTTTACCGATCATGGCAGCATTACCCTACGAGCCAAAGTTGTTTCCGAAGAAAAGGAACGGGTGATGCTGCGATTCGAAGTACAAGACACCGGCATTGGCATTGACGAAACGCAACGGGATAAGTTGTTTGATGCCTTTGAGCAGGCAGAAACCTCCACTACTCGCAAATATGGCGGTACAGGGTTGGGGCTGACCATTTCCAAAAGGCTCGCACAGTTGATGGGGGGTGAAATTGGGGTTGACAGTAAACTCGGCCAGGGAAGCACCTTTTGGTTTACCGCCTCATTGAACAGGGGCAGGGCCGACGACTTGCAGAGGGGGCATGCAGTTGTTCCAGGGGGCAAAATTCGCAGCGGAGCGCGGATTCTGCTGGTGGAAGACAACGAAATCAATCAGGAGGTGGCCAAGGAAATCCTCGAAGGCTTCGGTCTAGTGGTTGAGATAGCGAACCACGGCTTAGATGCGTTACAAAAAGTCAATGTGGGTCATTACGATTTGATTCTGATGGACTTGCAGATGCCCGTCATGGACGGCCTTGAGGCAACGCTCAGAATCAGGCAACTGCCTGCTTGCCAGGACATACCCATCCTGGCTATGACGGCCAATGCCTTTGAGGAAGACCGTAGGCGCTGTGAGGAGGCGGGGATGAATGGCTTTGTTTCCAAACCGGTCGAGCCTGAACACATGCTTGCATCGTTGGCGCACTGGATTACCGAGGTTGAATCTAGCGGCAGACAGTCGGCACAACAAGCCCCTCGACAACTCAATCAAGCCAGAGTTGAAAACTCCTTCGACATCAAAAAGCATATCGACACGGAGTCCGGACTTAAATACTTCGGGGGTAAAGTTTCGAGTTACCACCGTGTCCTAGGCAAATTTGCCAAATCCCATAGACTGGATGCGGCAAGGCTAAAGGCTGCAATGGAATGCGGTGAGCGGGAATCGGCAGAGCGAATAGCCCATTCCCTCAAGGGCATATCGGCCACACTAGGCATTGAAGGCATCCGCCGGGTCGCACTCGATCTTGAACACAAAATTCAGCAGGGAGAGGGGAATACCGAGTTAGACGATGACATTGCAGCGCTACAACTAGCCCTGGATGACGCCTGTAATGAAATTGAGGCGCTTCTTCCGACGAGCGATGCCCCTCATGCGTAACATCAGTTATATAAAACCATGCGTAGCAAAAATATATTGAAAAACCATAAACCTTCGGCAAGAGCCCTCAATCCTGGGATATGAACAGGAAATTGCACCAAGGCTAAAGATAGGATGCCAGTTCCCATGGTCACGGCAAACCAGTTGGGGGTAAACTGACGAATGACTTCGCGTGGATGAGAGAGAAGGGAAAATGGCTTTAAGCCAGTTGCAATATTAAAAGCGTTCAATTCAGTCACACATTATCCCCTTCAGGTTGTCTTGAACGGCGAATTTGCTGTACAAATACAAGGTAAGAACTTACGAGCGTTTTGATCCGGTCGCAAACATCATCGGCAATAACAGATTTCCCTTGCAGAACCAATACTGTTGAATTAAGGAGTAGGTCGGCATCCCTATGCCGACTGGACACCCGGTTTGTCTCGGCGGCAAAGGGTTGCCGCCCTACCATTTGGTGCGTGAGCGAACTTAATTCAACAGCATTGCCTTGCAGAACCCACTGACCAATCAATTCTGTTTCGTCGGAGAGAATCAAAGTAGAAACCTTATTTTTGACACCCTCACCCAAAGGCGGTTGGGATATGCCCCCACAAATCATGCTCATCGGCTTCTTCGATCTCCACCTCGACAAACTCGCCCACTTGCAAGTGTGTGGCACCATCGATGAATACCTGCCCGTCGATTTCCGGGGCATCGGCACGGCTTCTGCCCACTGCGCCTTCTTCCACCACTTCGTCAATCAGCACTTGTTCGCGCCGCCCGACTTTGGCCTGTAGACGGTCTGCGCTGATCTGCTCTTGCAGTTCCATGAAGCGGGCCAGCCGTTCTTCTTTGACCTCCTCCGGCACGGCATCGGGTAATTCATTGGCCGCCGCCCCTGCCACCGGGGAATAGGCAAAGCAGCCGACCCGGTCCAGTTGCGCTGCATCAAGAAAGTCCAGCAAATCCTCGAAATCCTCGTCGGTCTCGCCGGGGAAGCCGACGATGAAAGTGCTGCGTATCGTGATTTCCGGGCAGATGCCACGCCAAGCGCGAATGCGTTCCAGATTGTCCTCGCTGGATGCGGGGCGCTTCATTAGCTTGAGGATGCGCGGACTGGAATGTTGGAAGGGAATGTCCAAATAGGGCAAGATTTTTCCTTCCGCCATCAGCGGCACAATGCCGTCCACATGGGGGTAGGGGTAAACATAGTGCATCCGCACCCAAACCCCCAGTTCGCCCAAAGCTTGGGCCAAATCTTGGAAGCGGGTTTTCAAGGGCCGCCCTTCCCAAAAACTAGTGCGGTATTTCACATCCACGCCATAAGCACTGGTATCCTGAGACACGACGAGTAATTCCTTCACCCCAGCTTTTACCAGACGTTCCGCCTCGCCCATGACCTCGCCGATGGGACGGCTGACCAGATCGCCGCGCAGGGAAGGAATGATGCAGAAGGTGCAACGGTGATTACAGCCCTCTGAGATTTTCAGGTAGGCATAGTGACGCGGTGTCAATTTGACGCCCTGCGGCGGGACCAAATGGACGAAGGGGTCGTGCAACGGCGGCAACTGTTCATGCACCGCGTTGACGACCTCTTCATAAGCGTGTGCGCCGGTGATTTTTAAAACCTGCGGATGGCGAGCGCGGATTTCCTCCTCCCTCGCACCTAGGCAACCAGTGACGATCACCTTGCCATTCTCCGCCAAAGCCTCGCCGATGGCATCCAGCGATTCCTCCACAGCGGCATCAATGAAGCCGCAGGTGTTCACCACCACCAAGTCCGCATCCTTGTAGGAAGGGACCATGTCATAACCTTCTGACCGGAGTTGGGTTAGGATGCGTTCGCTGTCAACCAGTGCCTTAGGGCAACCGAGACTGATGAAACCGATACGGGGAGGGTTCATAGGGCGTTGAGATAGAAAAAACGAGTAGTTTACCCGAAACAAGGTGGAATAACGGGCGTGTTTCATCGTTTTTTATCGTTCCCACGCTCCCGAGTGGGAATGCAGCCTTTACCGCTCCTGCGGTTCGATACCTCCGACGCTGGAGCGTCGCCGGAGGCATTCCCACGCAGGAGAGTCACTGCCATTAAGTTAAGCGTTTAATCGGAACGCCAAGCCCCAGCTTGGCATCAGGGTGTACCGCGCCAAGCTGGGGCTTGGCGTTCCGTCAAAGGCTGATTTCACGCTTAATGTATCTTAACTTAATGGTAGCTCGTAGGAAGCAATAGCGAAGCGTATTGCGTCGAATGGGCTATCGGAGACATCCACGAATGTCAACTCAACAAATTAGCTATTTCCGCAGCCGGACGGGATTTGTATCCCGTCCGTAACTTTTTGTTACCCGCAACCGCACTTCGTCGCAAATACTAAACACTTGGGCTGAATTGCAAATCTTGGCCAACTTAAGTGTCGGGCGCATCGCAAAGAGAGACACCCTACCTACAAGGCTGTTCAGGATAAAAACCGGTATATTGTTGATAACAATGTGACTACAATAAGAATAAAATGACTACATAAAAGGTGATTGCATGGAAACCAATGTCCGCGATCTAAAAGCACACCTGTCCGAATATTTACACCGGGCGGCCTTGGGCGAAGAAGTGATGGTTACACTGCGCGGCAAGCCATTGGCTCGGCTGGTTCCCGCATCTTTGGATGCCACGCAGGAAAACTTGGAAGAAACGTCTATTGCAAGGTTGCGCTCCTTGCCGTGGGTCATTCCCGGTAATGGCAACAAGCCGATGGGTGCTTCCAATCCGGTGTGCGTCGGTTCGAATGAAAAAAAACTCGCTGATATAGTCAGTGAAATGCGCGAATGATTCTTTACCTCGACACTTCTGCCGTGGTGAAACTCTACGCGGACGAAACCGGCTCCGACCGAGTCCGTGCGGGAGTTGCCGAAGCAAGCATTTCTACAACCCATCTGATTGCTTATGCCGAAACCCGTGCCGCGTTTACTCGAAAGGCACAACAGCCGGGATACCAAGACAGGCTACAATCGTGGCGCGAAGATTTCGAACGGGATTGGCCGAGTTTTGAGATTGTTAGCATCACCCAAGAATTAATCCATCGTGCGGGGGATTTAGCCGAAGCACACCGTCTACGCGGTTACGACAGTGTGCATTTGGCGGCGGTCGAAGCGATCTGGCGGGTTGCCGCCCATCAAGATTTCCGTTTCTTGGTGTTTGACGGCAATTTGGCAAATGCTGCCCAAAAAATGGATATCAGGTTATATATTTAAACTGCATCAATACCTGCGCCAAAAATCAGGCCAATTTTGCATGAATTCTGCAGATAAAGATGCGTGCCCGACATCAGCAATTCTCATTATGGAATATTCAATGAATTCAATATGATAAAAATGGAAATTATGTGTTTACTTCGATATTTGCCGCAAATATCGTCGATTTGTCTAAAAATTAGCCTCAATATATAAAACTACATAAAAGTCAAGTTTATAACTATATGATTTATATAAAGTTCCATAATGAGAATTGCTGGCCCGACATTGACTACCTGAAAAAATCGTCCGGGCGTGAACCGTCGATTTTTGTTAGTATATTGGCTCAATAGACATTATCAAAAACCACTTGCCGATCCAGCAGCGGCGTGACCACTGGCTAAGTTTTTGATAATGTCTATTGCATATCCTGTTCATCCCGTCAAAAAAACGGTCATGGCCCTTGCCTCCGATTGCGCTGGTTCCCAAGCTCCTGCTAGGGAACCCAATGTTGTTGAATTAAGCGCTTCCCCGTAGCTCCGGCATGGATCGCCGGAACCTAGGTTCCAAGGATGGCGTGGCTTGGAAGCGTCCATGCAATCTGGATTCCGGCGATCCATGCCGGAATAACGGCTGTGTCACCGGTCTTTCAAGCTCTAGCTTGCCGTGGCTCTGGAAGCCGGAGTTTCTAAAACCGCATTCCCAACTTATCTATCTTCTAAGCCGTGCCAGATACGCAAGATTACCACTGTGTCATCCTGCACACGGTAACGCATCGCATAACCACGCTGCCCAAACGGGACAAAAATCTCACGTTCCTGCCTACCGTCCACAATTTTTCCAATTGCCGGATGCTCCATGAGTAGTGAGGCTGCTTTCTTTAGAGCTTCTGCTACACGGCGGGAAGCATCCAGGTTATTTGGCTCAATAAAATTGCGTAACCGCACAATGTCCCGCAAAGCAGCTAAAGACCAAATTATCCTTGCTTGGTTATGGCCGGACATTGAGCTTCCTTATCTGTACCCCATGTGTCTAACCATGCGGTCATATCCTCGTGGCTCACATATTGACCGGTTTCCCTGTACTCTTTCCACGCTTCGTCCGCATCCTTATTTCGACGCTCTATTTCTTCCTCACGCTCTAAATAACGGAGGATTGCTTCCTTCATGATCCAATGCGTTGAACGCTGGCGGGCCGCACCTAGTGTTTTTAGGCGGGAACGGATTTCTTCGTCAACCTTAATGCCTAATGTAGTCGTCATTGCATCATTCTCAAAGTTGTACTTGTTGCAACCAGTATATAGAGTACAAATTTAAAAGCTACAAAAAAAATTTGGGGGGGGTTGCGGAATTTATTTGGATGTCGGTGACATGGGCTTTGCCCTAGCCATGGCGGGCACGTCTTCATCCCGCCTCCCCCCGTTGACCAGCCAGTCGCGTTTTAGGCCAGACACCGATTGTGGTCAAAGTAGGCCGGTATAAACCATGAAAATCCCCTACACGGGTGCGATTAACAAAGTGATGCACACGAACGGCAATATTTGAAATGACACCGGGAGTGCAAGGCTTGCCTTGCTTGCACACGCCGTCGCAAGGCGAGCCTTGAACTCCCGCATTACTTTTTTTATCGTTCTCACACTCCCGCGTCACTGCAATTAAGTCAAGCGTTTATCAGAACGCCAAGCCCCAGCTTGGCATCAGGGTGTACCGCGCCAAGCTGGGGCTTGGCGTTCCGTCAAAGGCTTATTTCACGCTTAATGCATCTTAACTTAATGGCAGTGACGCAGAGCGTGGGAACGATACAAAAGGGGGGAGTTAGAAGTGCCTGAGCGTGAACCGTCGATTTTTGTTAATATATTATCCTCAATGCATATCCTGTTCATCCCGTTCATCCCGTTCATCCCGAAAAAAAACGGTCAGGGTTCTTGCCTCTGATTTGATGCATAAACTGATTCAAAATTCTAATATCCCAAACATGCGAACTCGCGTTAAAATTTGCGGCTTGACTCGAAGCGAGGACGCGCAAGCTGCGGCCGGCCTTGGCGTGGATGCGATAGGCTTGGTTTTTTATCCTCCCAGCCCGCGCAACGTAGACATAGCGCAAGCCAAACGCATCATTGATGCCTTGCCACCCTTCGTCACGGTGGTAGGGCTGTTTGTTGACGAGCAACCGCAGCGTGTTGTGGAAATTTTAAACTCGGTGCGCATCGACCTGCTCCAATTCCACGGAGACGAAAGCCCTGGCTATTGCAAGGCTTTCGACCGCGCCTATATTAAGGCGATCCGCATGAAACCGGAAACCGATTTGCAACGGATATCATCAATTTACTGCTCGTCTTCTGGGCTGTTGTTGGACGCGGACGACCCAATGGCCAAAGGCGGGACGGGAAAAGGTTTTGACTGGGCAATGGTGCCACCGGCATGCACCCTACCGGTTATTTTGGCCGGTGGCCTAAACCCTGGCAATGCAAAGGAAGCATTGCGGCAGGTTAAACCCTATGGGCTGGATGTCAGCAGCGGCGTGGAAGCCGGAAAAGGCATCAAGGATGAGTATAAAATGGCGGCGTTTATTAAAGAGGTTCTCGATTTTGACCAATCTCGCATTAACTGAGCTTTACAATTTGCCTGACCAACGGGGGCATTTCGGTCCCTATGGGGGTGTTTTCGTAGCCGAAACCCTGATGTTGCCTATTAGTGAGCTGACCGATGCTTACTATCGCTACATGAAGGACAAGGATTTTCTGGCAGAGTTGGATTACGACTTGCTGCATTATGTGGGCCGGCCCTCCCCGATTTACCATGCCGAACGTCTAAGCAGGGAGGCGGGGGGTGCGCAGATTTTCCTCAAACGCGAGGATCTGAACCACACTGGCGCACACAAAGTGAACAACACCGTAGGCCAGGCTTTACTCGCTAAGCGCATGGGCAAAACACGGATTATTGCCGAAACCGGAGCCGGGCAACATGGCGTGGCAACGGCGACTGTCGCCGCCCGTTTGGGGCTGGAATGCGTCGTTTATATGGGTTCGGTGGATGTGGCCAGGCAGGCTCCCAATGTGTTGCGCATGAAACTGCTCGGCGCGACGGTCGTACCGGTGGAATCCGGCTCCAAGACGCTGAAAGACGCGCTTAACGAGGCAATGCGTGATTGGGTGACGAATGTGGACAACACGTTCTACATCATTGGCACGGTCGCGGGTCCGCATCCCTATCCAGCCATGGTGCGGGATTTTCAAGCCGTCATCGGGCGCGAAGCCAAACCACAAATGCTGGAAATGACCGGGGGCTTGCCTGATGTGCTAGTCGCCTGCGTCGGCGGCGGCTCCAATGCCATCGGCCTGTTTTATCCGTTCATTAATGACCATCAAGTGCAGATGCATGGTGTCGAAGCGGCCGGCGATGGCATTGCCACGGGCAGGCACTCGGCTCCCTTAAGTGCGGGGCGTCCAGGCGTATTGCATGGCAATCGCACCTACTTGATGGAAGACGAAGATGGCGAGATCATAGAAACCCATTCCATCTCGGCGGGCTTGGACTATCCTGGCGTTGGCCCCGAACACGCATGGCTCAAGGACTCAGGCCGTGCCCAGTATGTCAGCATTACCGACGATGAAGCCATGCAAGGGTTCCATGCCCTAACCCGGCTGGAAGGAATCATACCCGCCTTGGAATCGGCCCACGCCATTGCCTACGCCATGAAATTGGCCCCCGCCCTAGGCAAAGACAAAACCATCTTGGTCAATCTGTCAGGGCGGGGCGATAAAGACATTAACACCATAGCCGCACGCGAAGGAATCACCCTGTGAGCCGAATTACGCCTAAACTCGAAAGCCTAAAGAGGGCCGGCCGCAAAGCGCTGATCCCCTTCATAACCGCAGGCGACCCCACCCCGGAATTCACCGTACCCGCCCTGCATGCCTTGGTCGAAGCGGGTGCTGACATCATCGAACTCGGTGTTCCTTTTTCCGATCCCATGGCCGACGGGCCAGTGATTCAAAGAGCCAGCGAACGAGCATTGGCACATAAGATGAGTCTGCGCAAGGTGCTGGAACAAGTGAGGGAATTTCGCCAAAAGGATGATTCCACACCTGTGGTTCTGATGGGTTATTTGAATCCGGTGGAATCACTGGGTTATCGCAACTTTGTGGACAAGGCTCGCGAGGCGGGTGTTGACGGTGTGCTCACGGTAGACATGCCACCGGAAGAATCATCTGAATTTCTACCCATGTTGGATGAGGCCGGCATAGACCCGATTTTCCTGCTGGCACCTAACAGCACCGACAAACGCATCGCTAAAATGGGGCAGTTGGGGCGTGGCTACTTGTATTATGTTTCACTCAAAGGGGTGACCGGGGCTTCACACCTAAATCTTGATGATGTAGCGCATAAGATCAAGGAAATCCGCCAACTGACCAGTTTGCCGATTGCCGTCGGCTTTGGTGTCAAGAACGCCGAGACGGCGGCGGCGATTTCAAAATTAGGCGATGGCGTTGTGGTAGGCAGTGCATTGGTCAGTAAGATTGAGGCTGCAGGGGGTGACACCCGTTTGGCCTTGAAAGAAATCACCGCACTAATAAGCTCCATGCGATCATCGCTTGATGCCTAAACAAACCCACGGGGAATAAAGTGAGTAGCTGGTTTCATAAGAAGGTATTGTCGAAAATTCGCACTGATGCGTCTACAAAAAGCGTTGTACCCGAAGGCTTATGGTGCAAGTGTGACCTCTGTAGCGCCATTCTTTATCGTGCCGAAGTGGAACGAAACTTGGATGTATGCCCGAAATGCAGCCATCACATGCGCATCAGCGCCCGCAAGCGCTTGAATGCGTTTCTGGACCCTGACAACCAGCGCGAAGTGGGGAATACACTCAGTCCGCTTGACCCGCTAAAGTTCAAGGACAGTAAAAAGTATAAGGATCGACTGGTGCAGGCACAAAAGCAAACGGGTGAAAAAGATGCCCTTATCGTCATCCACGGGCAGTTGAAAGGCCGTCCAGTGGTTGTGGCCGCTTTCAACTTTGAGTTTATGGCTGGTTCAATGGGTTCCGTGGTGGGCGAAGGATTTGTGCGTGGCGCCAATATTTGCCTGGAGCAAAATATCCCGCTGATATGTTTCTCGGCCAGTGGCGGGGCGCGAATGCAGGAATCCTTGCTTTCCTTGTTCCAGATGTCCAAAACTAGCGCCGCACTAGCCAAAATGGCCGATTCCGGCATCCCCTTTATTTCTGTGCTGACCGACCCGACCATGGGCGGGGTATCTGCCAGCCTCGCCATGCTTGGCGACATTAACATTGGCGAACCGGGTGCATTAATCGGTTTTGCCGGGCCTCGTGTAATCGAACAGACCGTGCGGGAGAAATTGCCAGAAGGCTTCCAGCGCAGCGAGTTCCTGTTGGAACATGGTGCCATTGATATGATAGTTGACCGGAGGGAAATGCGCGATAAGATAGCCGTCTTATTGGATTTGCTATTACAAGGAGGTGAAGCAGGAAAAGCCGCGACGGAAACGCCGGTGGTTCCAAGAGGCGAATAACATCAGCACAACTATGCGTTTTTCCAAGCTAGATGAATGGCTGGCTTGGCAGGAAACCTTGCACCCGAAGGCAATCGACCTTGGTTTGGCGAGGGTTCGTAAGGTTTACGAAACTTTGCTTCCCGCCGGAAGTGCCAGACCTTTTACGCTAACTGTAGGGGGTACAAATGGCAAGGGTTCTAGCGTTGCATTGTTGGACTCCATATTGCGTACTGAGGGCTATCGCGTGGGAGCCTACACCTCGCCCCATTTATTGCGGTATAACGAGCGCATCAAAGTGAACGGGGAGTCCGCAGACGATGAAGCGATCTGTGCAGCGTTTGAACGCATTGAACGGATGCGAAACGGCACTAGCCTAAGTTTTTTTGAATTTGGCACATTGGCAGCGTTACAGTTGTTTTCCGCGTCGAATCTCGACGTGCAAATCTTGGAAGTGGGCCTAGGGGGGCGGTTGGACGCGGTGAACATCATTGATCCCGATGGCGCGATGATAGCCAGCATTGCGATTGACCACAGGGATTGGTTTGGTGACAGCCGTGATGCCATAGCCTTGGAAAAAGCCGGCATCCTGCGTCCCGACAAACCTGCGATCATAGGCGATCCAAGCCCGCCAAGTAGCCTTATTGACTTTGCAAAGGCAAAGGGTATAGGTTTGTCGTGCTTAGGGCGCGATTTTGGCTATGAACGCTTAAACGATGGCTGGAATTGGTTTGGCACAGGAAAACGGCTTGAGCATCTGCCCATGCCGGGGATTGCCGGGGAACATCAATTGCACAACGCATCGGCTGTTATCGAGTTGTTGCGTTCGGTCGGTCAATACCGACCGGTTTCCGATGCATCAATAGGCAAAGGTTTGGAATCGGTGAAACTGGCAGGACGGTATCAATATTTCGACTGGCCAGTGCCTGTCCTGTTGGACGTGGCCCACAACCCGCAAGCGGTGGAAATTTTGGCGGGTTATTTGCGGACTCGATTTCCCGAAAGACAAGTGCATGCGGTTTTCGCCGTCATGAGGGACAAGGATATTGCCGGGATTATCAACCCAATGAAATCCTTAGTGCAGCGTTGGTATTTGGCACCTATCCCCCTTGCACGGACGGCTTCTGAACCTGAGCTTCTGGCATTATTCCATCAAATAGGCGTAGACAATCTGGAAGGTGGGTTTGCTGCGGCGACAGAAGCATTTGCAGCGGCTAAGAGAAACGCAAACAAAGATGGTTTGGTATTGGTATTCGGCACTTTTCCTCTGGTTTCAGAGTTTTTAGCCCATAATTCATGAGAGTTCAGAGGTAATCCAAATGGAGCAGCAATTAAAGCATCGCCTGATCGGAGTCATCATCCTTGTTGCCTTGATCGTCATATTCGTTCCCATGCTTTTCGAGAAGTCCGACGACAAGGGTAAACTCAGTTCCACTGGGATCCCTTCAATTCCCGACGATATTTTGGAAAAGACTATAGAACTGCCAAAAACGGCTGAGGATATAGCACCACCCAAAGAAGATGAGAAAAAAACCGTCGAAAGCGGTTACAAGATTGTCCCTTTTAATAATGAAGACACTCCTCCCAAGTCAAAATCTGCCGGTCAACCTAAGCCCAAAATAGAAGGGAAGATGGATAAACCGCTGACGCCCGAGGAAGAGGATACGTCTAAAGAGACGAAACCCGGCATGGAAGTGGAGAAAGAAATCCAGCCAGTAGATGCTGTCAAGCAGGCCCCGGCAATATTGCCTGATGCAAAAGAACCCAAGCCACAGGTTCATCGTCTGGTCAAAGCGAAGCATCACAAGGCTGAAAGGAAAACCGAGCCTGAGGCATCCCCCACCACCGAACCAGACGCTGATTTGGATCCAGTTGAAGGCGAACCCCGCAACCAGGTTAAGGCAGAGAATTCGACCCCCAAAACGCACCATTCCCATGCATCATTCCACCACAAGCAAGGTGCGGTTGCCGTACATAAACCCGTTACAGTGAAAAATGCCGAGACTACAAATTTACCCGAGCACCATCATCATACTAAGGTTAAAGAAAGCAAGCCCATGCATTCGCCCCTCTTGCCCGAAACTGACAGGGATTTGGAAGACGAGCCAGTTCCCGCTCCGGCGAAACCTGTAACACCCCATGTAAAAACCAAGTCTTCGGCTGGAATCGTACAGAAACCAAAAGTTTATGCACCAAAGAAACCGAACACCGTCAAACCGTCTGAACCGAGACACACGGTGAAGCCAGTCAGACCGTTAGAATCTGCCCACCCGGCGACAAAAGTTCACAAAACGGAACACACACCGACCGATGGCGATGCGCTGCAAGCGAAACCGAAGCCAGCCAAAACTGCCCCTGTGCTGGCAAAACCCATAAAGCCAGCCGATTCGGAATAACACTTGGAATCAATGGCCAGCGACATGAAAGCCGCATTCGTCGACTTAGTTTGGGTTGATTATTGCGTTATCGGCCTGATAGGATTATCTGCCCTAATTGGACTAAGCCGAGGACTGATTAGGGAAGTCTTTTCACTTGTCATTTGGTTGACTGCAATCTCGCTGGGTCTGCTTTACAATCACAAGTTTTCCGTCTACTTGGAACATGCGATCACTTGGACCGAGGCACGCCTTGTGGTGTCTTTCCTAGTCATTTTCATCAGCGTTCTGCTAATAGGCGGAATGCTGGTTTTTCTGATTGAGAAGCTAGTGACCATCACCGGTTTGGGGGGCACCGACGGTTTGGCCGGTCTGCTTTTTGGCGTTGCCCGTGGCGTGTTGATTGTCGCTTTGCTGGTGCTATTGGCGGGGGTGACTTCGCTTCCGTCCGAACCATGGTGGAAACAGTCCAAACTGATTCCTCCATTCCAATCGCTGGCTCTATGGCTGCGGACCCAAATTCCATCGGGTCTCGCCGCCCAAGTCAAATTCCCAGAATTAACCCTTAAAAGGTAAAGCGTTATGTGTGGCATTGCCGGCATCGTTTCTAACGAAAACGTCAACCAGGAACTCTATGAGGCACTGACGGTATTGCAACATCGTGGTCAGGATGCGGCTGGCATAGTCACCTGCAAGGGTGACCGCTTCCATATGCGCAAAGACAGTGGACTGGTTCGCGATGTGTTCCATACCCGCCACATGCGCAATCTGACCGGTAACATGGGCATTGCCCATGTGCGCTACCCAACCGCCGGATGCACTAGTTCAGCCGAGGCGCAGCCGTTTTACGTGAACTCCCCGTATGGCATCGCACTGGCCCATAATGGCAACCTCACCAATGCACAGGCACTCAAGCAAGACCTGTTTAAAGAGGATCAGCGCCATATCAACACGGATTCGGATTCAGAGGTTCTGCTTAATGTCTTCGCCCACGAATTGCAGGAAATCGGTAAGCTAAGGATTGATGCGGAAGATGTATTCAAAGCAGTTGCTGCCGTGCATCAACGTTGCCGGGGTGCCTATGCGGTCATTGCCATGGTCACTGGCTTTGGGATCATTGCTTTTCGCGACCCCTTCGGCATCCGCCCCATGGTTTACGGTGAAAGGATGACGGACTACGGATTGGACTATATGGTCGCATCGGAAAGCGTGGCATTGGATGTCCTTGGATTCAAGCTGGTCCGCGACATCTTGCCTGGTGAAGCCATTGTCATCGAGAAAAATGGCATGTTGCATTCAAAGCAGTGCGCGAAACATCCGGTTTATTCGCCCTGTATTTTCGAGTTTGTCTATTTCGCCCGCCCTGACTCCAAAATCGACGATATTTCCGTTTACAAGGCTAGAATGCGCATGGGCGACAAACTGGCCGACAAAATCCTCCGCGAGCGGCCCGACCATGACATTGACGTGGTCATTCCCATTCCCGATACCAGCCGCACTGCCGCGCTACAATTGGCCACCCGCATCGGGGTCAAATACCGCGAAGGGTTCATCAAAAACCGCTACATAGGCCGCACGTTCATCATGCCTGGCCAGCAACTGCGCGAGAAGTCGGTGCGCCAAAAGCTTAACGCCATCGACCTTGAATTCATGGGCAAGAACGTGTTGCTGGTGGATGATTCCATTGTGCGCGGCACCACCTCGATGCAGATCATTCAAATGGCCCGTGATGCAGGTGCGCGTCAGGTTTACTTCGCTTCAGCCTCGCCGCCAGTGCGTTATCCCAACGTCTACGGCATCGACATGCCGGCGGCGGACGAACTTATCGCCCATGGTCGCAGTGAAAACGAAATCCAGACCGAACTGGGCTGCGACTGGCTGATTTACCAGGATTTGCCAGATTTGATTGATGCCGTGCAGAAAGGCAATCCCGATGTCATGCGCTTCGACACCTCTTGCTTCAACAATGAATATGTCACCGGCGACATCAACCAAGATTATCTCGACCTGATTGGCGCACAGCGCTCCGACGAGGCCAAGGCGGCGCGTGATGACAATAGCATGGGGTTGGAGTTGCATATTTCCGGTTAGGATTTCTGGTTTCCACGCTGGAGCGTGGAAGCCAGAAATCCTATATTAACAGCAGCGTGTAATGGGTTTTGCTCTTGTTCCTACGCTCCCGTACTCATCGTTTAACACAAGTGGCGACAGGTTGGAGAACGCCGTCATTCTGGCAATCCCTACTGGAATGACATCATCCCACCCAAACTGAGAGTTGCTGCTATAACTTATTAACGACTAATCAAATTAAAATTATGCGGTTTGAGTGGGATAGTGAAAAGGCGAAAGCCAATATCCGTAAGCACGATGGTGTCGATTTTGAAGAAGCTATAAGTGTTTTCGGCGACCCCTTTGAAGTTACGATTAGCGACCCGGATCATTCGCAAAATGAGCAAAGATTTCTAAGTATTGGACTTTCATCCTTGGGGCGGCTTTTGGTAGTATCCTACACTGAACGCGAGACGAGCATCCGTATAATCAGCGCCCGAATGGCGACAACAAGAGAGCGAAAGAACTATGAGTCAACCCACTAGCCCAGGGCAAGAAGATGATTTGCGTCCTGAATATGATTTCTCGCAAGGTGTCCGTGGCAGGCACTATCAAGCCTTTCGGGAAGGGACAAACGTAGTGTTGCTTGATGAAGATGTTGCTAAAATCTTCAAAGATTCAGAGTCGGTTAACCGGGCATTGAGACTGTTGCTTGATCTTGCAAGACGGGAAGTGCCAAAGGACATCCACGGTTAGCACTGACAGATCATGAAAATCAAATACTTTCAAGATACTGATACGTTGTATATCGAATTCCGCTCTGTCGGGATTGCCGAAACCAAAGATATTTATAAATAATTTTTAAGAGTGGTGATTATGTTATTCCATGTGATGCTTGAACAAACCGAAGACGGCTGGATTGTAGCCGAATGCCCCGCATTGCCGGGTTGTGTTTCCCAAGGCAAGGATGAAGAGGAAGCCTTGGTCAATATCAAGGAAGCGATAACCGCTTGGCTTTGGGCTGAGGACCAGAAGGCAATATCTAGTTTGCGACTAACGCCAGAACAACGTCCGCCTGTCATGGTAGCAGTTTGACATATGGGGAAATTGGGTAATGTTTCTGGCAAGGAAGCCGCTAAGGTATTTGAGAAAGCTGGCTGGGTATTCATGGGACAAGTAGGTAGCCATCTGGTCATGGTTAAACCCGGAGTCAGGGCTAATCTTTCCATCCCACAACATAAAGAACTATCGGTCGGAACTTTACGCGCTTTGATTCGCAATGCCGGAATGTCTGTCGATGAGTTCCTGAAACTGCTATCAAGATGACACCGAAGAAAAAAACTGAGTTTGTGCAATGGATGCCAAACGTCCTTGACTCCTTACGGGAACTAGGTGGTTCGTAAGCGTTCACTCCCCCCTGCCTTTTCCTGGGAACGCGGCCATCTTGGCCGCCATTTCAGCGGGCGAGACGCCCGCGCTCCCAGGGGGAAGTGAACGCTTACGGTGGTTCAGCCACGCCCCGGCAGCACTCATTTGGTTTGCGTGAAATTAAAACCTTCGAGGTAGACTATTCGTTCTTGCAGAAATATCCGCTTGAAAAATAATGATTTACTTTGGTTCACACGCTCTATCGTGGAAACGATATAGCCTTTGACTACATCGTAGATCAGTGGCTAGAATTTCAAAAAAGGCGGTAAAAATGAATATTTATCACAAAGTAGATGAAGTCAGGATGGAAAATGGAATTTTATTCTTACGCGTGGACGGTCAATCGATTAGCAAAGCCCTAATTGATATATCCCCTGTGCTAGTAACAGCTAGCGATAAAGAATTGAACCACTATGAAATTTCGCCTTCAGGTTATGGCATTCACTGGCCGCTGCTTGACGAAGATATATCTATTGACGGTTTATTAAAAATACACCACTCTCCACTGCAAAGGAATCAATTATGTAATAGCGCATAGGATTGATTCGATGTTAAAAACGCTGTAAACGGATCACTCCGCCTGCCTTATCCAACGCCCCGATTTGCCCCCAGTCTTTTCCAGCAGGCGCACCGACTGTATGCACATGCCCCGGTCAACAGCCTTGCACATGTCGTAGATAGTCAGTAAGGCAACTTGAACGGCGGTGAGGGCTTCCATCTCAACACCCGTAGCCCCCACAGTCTTCACTGTGACCACACAGCGGACCCGGTTTTGCAAGGGTTGCAGTTCGAAAGCCACCCCAACATGGCTTAGGGATAAAGGATGGCAAAGAGGGATTAAATCTGCTGTCCGTTTGCTAGCCATGATGCCGGCAATACGGGCGACACTCAACACATCCCCCTTCTTGTGGTTGCCATTTTGAATCAAAGCCAAGGTTTGCGGTAGCATTTCGATATAGCCTTCCGCCACGGCGACACGCTCGGAGGCTTGTTTGCCACCTACATCGACCATGTGGGCTTCGCCGTCAGAGTTGAAATGAGTCAGAGTGTCCATGATTGATAGGCGTGTATTTTATCGTTAGGGAAGCAGACTAAGGATTTGGTCAAAACCCCATTCCCAGCAGTATCTCTCGCCGTTATACACAAATGTTGAAGTCCCGTCTTTTCCTGCTTTCCCTGACTTGTGTATAACGACGAGATCAGGAGCTTGGGAACGAGCTACAAGGATGTCATTTTCGACCATAGCCTTAAAGGCCATTATAATTCATTCAGTCATTGCAAATGGGTGCGATTAATAGTCTGGAGTCAAAAAAATGAGCGAAAAATTGCTTCCCTTGTTCGGCAATTTAACCCATGGCGTCTATGTCATTGGCGTTTCCGCCATGGGCAGGAAAAATGCGTTCACCGCCGCATGGGTCATGCAATCTTCCTTCGATCCGCCGATGCTGGCCCTGAGCATCAATCCCGCGCACTCTTCTTACCCATTATTAGTGGCTGGCGGGTGTTTTACCGTCAATGCGCTGGGCAAGCAGCACAGGGAATTGGCTCTGCATTTTGGAACGCCAAGGAAGGAAGACAAACTCGCATCGGTAAACTGGCGAGAGGCCGGGTGCGGCGCGCCGGTTCTGGTTGACGCGTTGGCATGGTTTGAATGCAGCGTGGTCGGCGAATTGGCTTCCGGCGACCATGTTCTGGTTTTGGGTAAAGTCGTTGATGGCGGTTTGCTAGACGTGGAAGGCATCCCTTTGAATTACAGCGAAGTCTGTGGCTTCGACTCATCAAGCCGCTTGCTTCCTGATAAAATGAAGCCTTGATCCTACAGCGTTTTTAATGTCGATTGATTACTTTGTTTTTATTGTTGGAGGCAAAGGGTTGCCGCCCTACGGCCCTTGTTACGCAGTAGGTCGGCAACCCTTTGCCGACATGGATGTACATTAAGTAACTAATAGATATAGAAAACGCTGTATATTAATAATTACATAAGGCTTTTTGTAGGTGCGAATTCATTCGCATTTAACAAGTTGCTTTTGCGAATTTGTCGCATTTACAATCAATCCAACCACAAGGGGAGCTTAGATTTATGATCGTTACCCAAGAAGCAAGGACACAAGCCCAAGAATTGTTGGATTTCATTGATGCATCCCCAAGCCCTTGGCATGTTGCCGCTACTGTGGCGCAACGGTTGGAAAGCCAAGGCTTCGAGGCTTTGCGGGAAGAAGAAGGTTGGCAATTGGAAAGCGGAGGCCGCTATTTTGTAGTGCGGGGCGGTTCTTCCGTCATTGCTTTCGTGATGGGCACTCAAACCCCGGACTGGACCGGCTTCCGTGTCATCGGTGCACACACCGACTCCCCCGGCTTGCGCCTAAAGCCGCGCGCCCCTTTTGCCGCCGAGCCGATGGCCTGCCTAGGGGTGGAAGTTTATGGGGGACCCATTTTGGCCACCTTCACCGACCGCGACCTTAGCTTGGCCGGACGCATCGTCGTGCGCAGGAAAAAGGGCGTGCAAACCCGTTTGGTCCGTTTCAGCCACCCATTGGTGCGCCTGCCCAATTTGGCGATACACATGAACCGCAACGTCAACGAGGACGGCTTGAAACTAAACAAGCAAACCGAACTGCCTCTGCTGCTGGGCAATCTATTGGAGGCATTTTCGCCCGCGGAACAGTTTCGCTCTTTGCTCGCACACCTTGCCGGGGTTGAAGAAGATGCCATCATCAACGGTGAGTTCCATGTCTACGATACTCAACAGGGCGTATTCTGGGGTGTGCACGAAGAATTCATTGCCAACAGCCAGTTGGACAATCTGTCTTCCTGCCATGCCAGCCTAAGTGCATTGCTTAGTACGAACGAACCCGAGGCGACTTGTATTTGCGCCCTGTTCGACCATGAGGAAATTGGCAGCGAAAGCGCTCAAGGTGCGGGGGGTACTTTTCTGTCTGATGTATTGCAGCGCATTGCCAGTGGGCTGGACCGGGATACCCTAGGCCAAGCGATGGCGCGGAGTTTCTTCATCAGCGCGGACATGGCCCATGCCTACCATCCCAACTTCCCGTCGGCCTATGAACCGGCGCATAAGATTCGCGTCAATGGTGGCCCGGTCATCAAGACCAATGCTTGCCAGCGTTATGCCACCAACGCCGAATCCGAGGCTTATTTCATTGCGCTGTGCGAATGTGCTGGAGTACCTTGGCAGCAATATGCCCACCGCACCGATTTGGGTTGCGGTAGCACCATAGGGCCCATCGTCGCCTCCCGCTTGGGGATGCGGTGCGTGGATGTCGGCAATCCGATGTGGGCCATGCATAGCGCCCGCGAAAGCGCCGGCACCGTGGACCATAGTTTGATGATTCGAGTGATGCAGCGGTTTTTTTCGTGATAGCTTAAGAGGGCTATCAGCTTAAGGCGGGACAGGCACAAAGCTTAACCGTTCGCCCTGAGTTGCGAGCTTGTCGAGCAGTCGAAGGGTGGACGGTTAAGCCGTTCATGGTTCGACCCTTCGACAAGCTCAGGACTCACCACGAACGGCCTTGAACTGCCCCGCCTTAAGTTGGTAGCCCATTTACGCTATCATTTCAGTAGTTTGTCCAGGCACGGTGATTTGGATTACGCCTGCATAAGCACACATTAGTTTGCTGGTATTATTTAAAGCAGGCATGTTGCCCAACATCACCGTCGGCGAACCAGGTACCCACGGCGCGGGGATGACTGGAATGCAAGGCATGGGTGTGAGCACGCCCATCGCTGCGGTAGTCGCAGAGGCAACGGTTGGATTCGCCAGCGAGGTACACATGCCGAATGGGAGAATGTTGACCATCGGAATGTTATCCATAATATTCGCCGCTGGCACATAGCTGGTCATGGTATTATTTTTTGGCAGCACCACAAGCGAACTAGGCGCCACCCCAAAACTACACATCAGCGTCGCGCCCATGCAAACATGAATAGCCATATCGTTACCCTCATTTATAAAATCAGCGTTAGTCGGGCAGGGTGTGCATCGCGCACCATTCAAGCTAAATGATCATTATAACCCTCAAAACCAAGTAATTCGTCTAATAGAAAATTACATATTATGACGCTCTGATGATACCCTTCACAATCAATTAAAAAGTTGTATCGGTATTCTTCCGTACATACCGTAATGACTTGCAATGCCATCAGGTATTGGCTCTTGTCCGTCCTAAAACCTGTGTTGGCAATGACTTCCTCTAGCAATTTTTGCAATTTATGCGTATTACTGTATGAACCAAATTGACTTTTTGTCTCTAATAGATGCTTAAAAAATAACTCTAACATCTGCTGATAATGAAAACAATAAATCGAGCAATCTTTTATGCTAGTATTGCTCAAAACATCAATGGCGACGGCGTGTTCCCAAGCTTTGCCTGCCAAGTTCTCCACATTTTCAAATTGCTTAAGTTTTTCTTGATACATATTACTAATCAGAAAGCCTTTTGAACCACAGCATAAAAATCACATGCACCCAAGGGCGCAATAGCGGCATCAGCCTTGTATTGCACCGAATGTGGATCTTGCCGACGGGTCGGAACCTTTATCGCCGACATGCTCATTACTATTTAGCCACGACCAGCTTCGCCGACATAGCCAAACATTGCCCACCGTTGCCATGCCGGGTTCCATCTGACAAAGCCTGTCGGGGTTTGCGATCTTGACAGTGACATTTGAAGTTCGCGTCAATGCACAAAACGTAAGCGACGGGGTTTTAAACCCCGTCGCGCTTCGTATTGCCGAGCCTGTTACCCTTTCTCCCTACGGCCTGATTTAGGCGTCTAGGAACTCACCAAGAAAATGAGGGATTCCAGTTTGTAGTTGGCGACCCGACGTTTTAATTATGTTCCCTGAATTTAAATCCGAAACGGTTTTTGCAAAAAAACAGTTATTGTAGACTCGCCAATTAGCTCCTCGTTTTACACATATAATTGTATGTAGATAAGTCCCAGAAAAATATTTTTGGTCGGTTGATCGTGCTCTGTAATTATTAGATTTTGTTAAACCCACTTCTCCTTGACCCGAATAGGCGGCACTGTCAGCACGAAATTTTTGCGCGTTTGCATATTCATTAGGCATATTTTGACCATCAGCATCATGATAGAACCGATTCGATAAGCCTATGTCTCTCACTTCAAGTGCGCACCCAGTCATTGACGCTGTGACAACAAGTGTTCCATTAGGCTGTGCCTTAGGTACATCGCAATAATGGGCTGAACCATTATGGTAAGGAATATACCAGTCACCTGCTCCTGCGACTGCTTGAAGTATATAGTTCCTTGGATAATCCGGGTGTTGCTGAAGGGTCAGTGCGCAACTGCCGCCAAGCTGACTGTCTATAACAAGCCCATTGTCAGCAATTACTATCCCGTAACTTTTCATCGCAGTCCCTGGATTAGACCTTAACAGTGGCAATATGGAATTTGTGTTGCCGAAAAAAGCACCGATTTTATTTTTTAAGCCCACTTCTTTATCTCCTCTGTATGTAAAGACTGTCAAGAATTATCGTCTTTTTACTATTTCAATACTATAAAACAGCAGATGGGTTAAGTCTTGTATTACACCAAATCAATAATCACCCATCGGCCCAATATTCATGTCGATGCGTATCGATACCCCTGACGATGAGTTGCCATACGGCAACCCACGGATAACATCCCTCCATGTTATTCGTACTTTCGGCTACCAACTTAAGGCGGGGCAGTTCAAGGCCGTTCGTGGTGAGTCCTGAGCTTATCGAAGGATCGAACCATGAACGGCTTAACCGTCCACCCTTCGACTGCTCGACAGGCTCGCAGCTCAGGGCGAACGGTTAAGCTTTGCGCCTGTCCCGCCTTAAGCTGATAGCCATACTTCCATGGCAACGCCGGACGAGATTTGTAATCTCGTCCGAAACGTTTTACCACAACCAGTTCCGCTGCCATAGCCAGACAATCGGTGAAATTCAAGGGCGGGGGCGCTATTGCGACCTCATATCTTCGGCTTTCATCCTGCGTAACACTTATCACAGACTCGTGCCACTTTGACTCCGACGATATGCCCACCCCAACGGGAAAGGCGGTTCGTTACCGGGGCGGTCCGGCTTGAACATTCGTGACAGAATATTTCCCCGCATCTCCGGCAGTGATGCTTGCGGAATGTCACCGTGAAGCTGCGTTTGCAACTTACGCAGCGGTTCCGTTTGTTGTCGGATATCCAAGTAGCGTTTTGGGGTGGTGTTAGGACAGTGCCGTAGGCTTGCGGAGCATATACTTCATTGGTTGAGACACGATCCAGTATGATCCCGCTAGTTTTGAACTTACCCAAATAATACTCAAAATTGAGCGCTTGGGCGAGTTGGCAATTCATCACTATGTTTGCGTCGGCAAATTCCTTGGGAAGGGTTGGATAACGCTTTTTCCAAAACTCAACTTCCTTGCCCTCTGTCTGGGCCTTGCCATATGCCTCCGCAACATTTATGTCATACATGGGTTCGTTAATAATTGGAGTATCCGGGGTCACACCGCCTTGGACATTCCCTAGCAGCGTCACGCCCATGCTTGTGATATCACGGGTCAGAATTAAAAATACGGTTTCGCCACTGAGGACAAAATGAAGTGCCACATTAAAATTACTAGGGGGATTTGACCACCATTCCATGTAATCGCTGCTGGAAGGACCGACATCAACACCCGGACCCATTTTCCTTAAATAGGGATGGGTATGGCAATCGCCTATATATTCATGGTGGTCCTTAAATGTAGACGTTTTCATGTCAACGGCGGTCTTGCCCAGCCCGGGGATAATATCGCCTGGCATTACAGAATCAAGTTGCCAGAATAGATTGAGGCCATATTCTTTCACTTCCCTTTCCGACTGGCTAATCATTTGATTGAAAATGTCAATTAGCGCACGGGAAGACACGCGCAGCTTTAATGGTGTCGGCGTGTTATGAGTGTCCAATATATCACTCAAATATTCATCTAGAACTTGCATAAAGGATCTCCAATGAAATTAAAAGATTTCAACCATATTATTAAGTGCTATCAAATAGCAGATGGGTCAAGTATTCTTGTATTACACCAAATCCATAATCACCCATCAGCCACAGAAATGGTGCGCGGTGCGCACCCTATTGGCTTCTTCGTCAGGGCAGTCGAGCGCATAAACGGTTCGTAAGCGTTCACCCCCCCTGGGAGCGTGGGCGTCTCGCCCGCTGAGGGTGGTCAAGATGGCTGCACTCCCAGGAAAAAGCGGGGGAGTGATCGCTTACAACGGTTCCGCCGCATATTGCACCGGATGTAAATCTTGCCGACGGGTCGGTAGCAATCCCGCTTTCATAGCCATTTCCGTTTAGTCACAACCAGTTTCACCGCCATAGCCAGACATTCAGCGGAATACGCGGCTGAGGCCGCTATTGCGCCCTTCTGTTCGACTAATCCTCGCTATACAGAAAAAAAAGGCTCTTTGCCCCGTCTGGCATGTGATAATGTAACTAACTAACATCAACCAATCAACGCTTTTCGGCTTTCGTTCCTACCCATATAGTGGCGGAAATATGATCCCCCACCAAGTCACGTTTGAAATCCCCGAAAAAGCTTTTTTGATACACAGCTTTTTTATCTTAAAAATTTATCTAAAAATGATGGACATTAAATCAATCCTTAAACTGAAAATCCGGCTATCAGCTTAAGGCGGGATATGCGTAAGGCTCAACCGTTCGCCCTGAGCTTGTCGAAGGGTGGATGGTTATGCCGTTCATGGTTCGACAAGCTCACCACGAACGGCTTTAAACTGTCCCGCCTAGTTGATAGCCGAAAATCCTGACCGCTTATGGCAACCCTTAACTAACTATCTGATGTCGAAAACGCTGTAGCTGTAATGGACACAATTTCAATCCGAGGTGCTCGCACCCACAACCTTAAAAACATCGACCTAGACCTGCCGCGTGACAAGCTGATTGTCATCACTGGCCTGTCGGGTTCCGGCAAGTCTTCTTTGGCTTTCGACACCATCTATGCAGAGGGCCAGCGGCGTTATGTCGAGTCCTTGTCGGCCTATGCCCGGCAATTCCTATCGGTGATGGAAAAACCGGATGTGGACCATATTGAAGGCTTGTCGCCAGCCATTTCCATCGAACAAAAATCCACCTCACACAATCCACGCTCCACTGTCGGCACCATCACCGAGATTTACGATTATTTGCGTTTGCTATTCGCCCGCGCCGGCACGCCACGCTGCCCAGACCACGGGGTATCGCTTGAAGCGCAGACGATTAGCCAGATGGTCGATACGGTATTGGCCCTACCGGAGGATAGCCGATGGATGTTGCTCGCCCCGGTGGTCAGCCAACGTAAGGGCGAACATGTGCAGGTGTTGGAAGAGTTGCGTGGGCAAGGCTTTGTCCGCGCCCGCATCAATGGGGAGGCTTACGAGTTGGACGAGCCGCCAAAGCTGGATTTGAAGAAGAAGCACACCATTGAGGTCATCGTTGACCGTTTCAAGATTCGTGGCGATTTAGGGCTTCGGTTGGCGGAATCCTTCGAGACCACGTTGCGCCTAGCCGATGGCCTAGCCTTGGTGGTTTCCATTGACGATCCAAAACACAGTCTGGTGTTTTCGGACAAGTATGCCTGTCCGCATTGCGGCTATTCTTTAAGCGAACTGGAACCGCGCATCTTTTCTTTCAACAATCCCAAAGGCGCATGCCAAAAGTGCGACGGCTTGGGTGTTAAGCAATACTTCGACCCACGTTTGATTGTGCATAGCCAACAGCTAAGCTTGGCTGGCGGTGCTGTGCGCGGATGGGACCGTCGCAATGCTTATTATTACCCTCTTATCTGTTCGTTGGCAGAACATTATGGCTTTGACCCGGAGCAGCCGTTTGAAAAGCTACCCCAGGCAATCAAGGATGTAATATTTTATGGCAGCGGCAAGGAGGACATAGCGTTTAAACAGATGAACGCAAATGGTGGCTACGCTATCCGGTTCCATCCGTTCGAGGGCGTTGTCAACATCATGGAAAGGCGATACCGGGAAACCGATTCCAGCTTAGTGCGCGAAGAACTAGCCAAATACATGGGCAGCAAGCCTTGCCCGGATTGCGGCGGCACACGCTTGAACAAGGGAGCCCGCCATGTGTTTGTGACCGAGCGAAACCTGCCGACATTGACTGCCTTGCCAATCCGTCAGGCGTTGGGTTTTTTCGACAACTTGCAATTGCCCGGACAGCGCGGTGAAGTGGCAGCGAAGATCGTCAAAGAAATCCGCGAACGTTTGCAGTTTTTGGTCAATGTGGGTTTGGATTACCTGACTTTGGACCGTAGCGCGGAAACCTTGTCAGGCGGGGAAGCCCAACGCATCAGGCTAGCCAGTCAAGTGGGCGCGGGCTTGGTGGGCGTGATGTATGTGCTGGACGAACCGTCCATCGGCCTGCATCAGCGCGACAACGAACGCTTGTTGAAGACGCTGATACACCTGCGTGATCTTGGCAATACCGTGATTGTGGTGGAGCATGACGAGGATGCCATTATGACCGCCGACCATGTGGTGGACATAGGCCCTGGCGCGGGCGTACACGGCGGATGCATCGTCGCAGAAGGAACCCCCAAGCAAATTAAGGAGCACCCTGATTCGCTCACCGGACAATATCTGTCCGGTCGGCTAGAGATCGAGATTCCCGTCCGCCGTAACCATAATGATGCGGGGAAAGTGTTGCGTCTGGTCAATGCCACCGGCAATAATTTGAAAGGGGTTGATGTCGCGTTCCCGGTCGGCTTGTTCACCTGCGTGACAGGCGTGTCGGGTTCCGGGAAATCCACCCTAGTCAACGATACTTTGCACAAATATGCAGCTAGGGAACTCAATGGCGCGAGTGCGCCGCCCGCCCCCTGTGAAGGAATTGTTGGGCTGGAATTGTTTGACAAAGTGGTTGATATAGATCAAAGCCCCATCGGACGGACACCGCGTTCCAACCCGGCCACTTATACCGGGCTATTCACCCCGATCCGCGAATTATTCTCCGCAACCCCGGAGGCGAGGTCACGCGGTTATTCGCCAGGGCGCTTTAGCTTCAACGTCAAGGGCGGTCGTTGCGAAGCCTGTGCGGGCGACGGCGTGATAAAGGTCGAGATGCATTTCCTGCCCGACATTTTTGTCCATTGCGACATCTGCAAAGGCAAGCGCTATAACCGGGAAACCTTGGAAATCCGCTACCGAGGCAAAACCATCGACGAAGTTCTGGCGATGACCGTGGAGGAAGCCTGCGCATTTTTCTCTGCAATCCCCAACGTCCATCGCAAGCTGCAAACACTGCTGGAAGTCGGCCTAAGCTATATCACCCTGGGTCAGAATGCCGTTACCCTTTCTGGCGGCGAAGCGCAACGGGTCAAACTAGCCAAGGAACTGTCCAAACGCGATACCGGTAACACCTTATACATCCTTGACGAACCCACCACGGGTTTGCATTTCCACGATATCAAACAATTGTTGACAGTGCTGCACCAATTGCGCGACCACGGCAATACGGTGGTGGTGATCGAGCATAATTTGGACGTGATCAAAACCGCCGATTGGATCATCGACTTGGGACCGGAAGGCGGTGATGGCGGCGGTCGTATTGTTGCCGAAGGCACACCGGAACATGTAGCCGCGAATCCTGATTCACATACCGGGAGGTTTTTAAAAAGGACATTGGAGAATGGAGGCAAGACCGACTCGGTTTCAAAAACCGAGTCGGTCTAATTGGAATGAGACATGACACCAACAGGTTATCCACTGTATCTTAAAATGGCGGTAGAAACAGGAAGATAGCCAACAATTCAATTACTTATTCTGCGCTTGAAATATAATATTTTTTAATATCAATAGAATAGAAATCGTCAACTGAAATGGACAGTCTGGACCTAAAAAAGGCTGGGCCAGCCAAACGACAAAATAATGATGAGTGCAAATAAAAATTCACACAGTTATCCACAGCTTTGCCCACCTCCGTCAGAGGCGGGTAATTGTTCGTCCGGGGGGCTTTCTTGTGGGGTGGCCTGTTCGGTGGCTGCTTGAGTCTGGCTTGTTCCAAGCTCCACTGCCGCGCTATCAATGAATCCGCCGCCGGAAGTTAAAACCTCGGGTCCACTGGTGGCGGAACTGCGAACTGGGCGAACGGCTTTAACCTGCGGGATGACAGGCTTGGCATCTACCTTGTTTTTTTCTTCACTCTTGATGTTGCTGGCTCCAATCGCGCTACGCCCTTTTTGGATGAGAAAGTCAAACAGCGAGAAAGCAAACTCGACGCTATATCCCATTAAAAACCCCCATACTAGCGGGGAGAAGCTAAGTTCTTTGAAATCCTGGATATCAGGCGCAATCACAATGCCGCTGATTAAGCCGAGCAAAGGTCCAAGTGCCACGCGCATGCCCCAGCGACGGCGGGCACCTAGTATAAAACTGGATTTGGAAAAACTATCTAATATACCCCGGATGACGAAGGCAAGCGCCCCTAACAAACCGAGCATTGTTGGCAACACCAAGTAGTTGCTGACTCTCAATACGGCAAGTGCCCCGGCGAAGAAATTCTCCCGGACAGACTTTTCGTGTATTTCATGAACTTCCTGTTCGCATACCTCTTTATCAGGACTGACCTTGTGCTGGCATTGATTCAGAAGGGAATTTAAAACAAAATTATCATTGGCTTTATCCTTGGTACTCTCATCGGAATCGCAAAGGATGCCTTCATTTGGATACCATCTGGGCCATACTATACTCACGCCTCTCAGAACACAATAACTGGTGTTAAGTTTCAGCCAGATGACCCTCCTTTCTTCAAATAGGTCTTTAAATGGATATTTAGTTTCCAGCTTATCACTACTTTTGTCAGGCTCACTGCTGGCTGCTTTGGCTGTATTAATTTTCTCTTCAACTGTCTTCATCTGAGAAAGCTGTTCGGTGACTTTCTCGAGGGTGTCGGATATAAAATAGATGTAAGATTGATAAACTATAAAAACAACTATGACGACCCAAAGAGCCACCCAGAAATTAGTATAAGAATTTTTAACCTTTTTAATGATGGCACTATAGGGTCCAGAAGTTCCTAGGATGACATCCCTCTCATATTCTTCGATTTTCTCCTTTAACCGTAAACTCTCGTTAGTCGCTGGATACACGAGTTGAGACAATTCATTATAGGCTTGCAAAAGCACAGTGACATCGTTCTCAGTCAGCGTTTCCGGGGCTTTTTGTAGGACAGGGACAATCGCTTTAATCAGTTCCGGTTTTTCCTTAGCCAAATCCACATTAGCATCTGAAACTGCGTAATGCAGTAACCGCCATACCTCATCAAGCGTATCCTGTTTCTTGCTTGAAAAATTAGTATGGTCTAGGCTGGCATGAGGAAGTGAATCAGGCATGGAAATCTCCTAAAGCTTTTGAACATCTTCTTATGCTGACGTTGCAAACATGGAATCGCTGTAACAGCGTACAGACAAAAAAAAGCATTTTCAATAGCAATGGGCTTTGTGGTGGCGATTAACAGTGACGCGGGTGTGCAAGGCTTGCCTTGCGAGGGAGTGTACGGGCAAGGCAAGCCTTGTACTCCAATTGCAAAGGGGGGTAAACTTTCTTTGAAATCGCCTTAGGTGATTTCCAATAATGAATCCACCAAAACCGAAATGAATTGTCCACGAAAATCACGAACAATTCCTCCGCAAATATCCTTGCCAAGCTGGGGCTTGGCGTTCCTTCTGGGAGCGCCAAGCTCCAGCTTGGCCTTTGGATGGGATGTTCTTTATTGGATATCACCTTAAGGTTCACCAGCCTGTTTGGAAAAAGGCGATAGGCTCAATCGTCAAAAAGGGCAGGTAACCCCAACGCAAGGCGGGTGCGATTAAAAGTCAACCCAAACATCAAGTTTGTTGGTATGCGCACCTAACATTCATACAAATTGGTTTGCACCCCCGAAGATGAAAGCCATACCAAGTAGGGTA
>Ga0209083_1000101_pt1 | contig 130831 bp, 109 predicted proteins | sample AM7aDNAmetaG_FD_184132 | JGI IMG/M metagenome (GOLD analysis project Ga0209083, IMG submission 184132) | Freshwater microbial communities from Finland to study Microbial Dark Matter (Phase II) - AM7a DNA metaG (SPAdes) (version 3) | ecosystem: Environmental > Aquatic > Freshwater > Lake ... | reverse complement strand
GCTTGCTGTTCAGACGCGAGTTGTGTTGTTATGGTAAGGAAGAAGTCTGGAGGCATTTGAAGCGCCCCGAAGTGGCGGTATTTGAAGCGCCCCGTGACACTGAGCCTGGGCGGGCCGGCGATGCCCTCCATCGCCGGAAACCTCGCCTGCCTCTGGGCGTACAGCAAAGCCGCCGATGCCCCAAGTGCGCTGGTTCTCTCCAGCCTGCTGCTTGATCTGCGCCCGACGGAAGCCGTCGCCCAACGTGCCCAGGGGATGGTCCTGGCTCAGCAGCAGAAGTATGAGCAGGCTCTGGGATACCTCCAGAAGGCCCTGCCTGCCATGCCTCAGGATGTCGGCATCCATACCGCCCTGGCATCAACCTACGACAAGCTGGGCCAGCCGGAACTGGCCGAGAAGCATCGCAGAATAGCTCAGGCCGCCACCATGCCGACCACCGCGCCGACCACCGCCCCGGGCCAGGCCCCCGCGACAGAACCTGCCATTTCAGCGCCCGCAACAGTGCCGGCCGCCCCGGTGCAACCCGGAACCTAATGATGGGCGTTTGGGCTATGGGGAATCCACTTCAATAGGAAGCACTTCAATTGCGTACACAACTTCATGCCAGTGAACCACTTAGCGATGCGAAAGCTCAGGCGATGACCCACAGTCGGATGAAGCAACCTGATCTGGTGCCCACTCCTCGAAATCCAGTTGAGAATTCTTGGATTATTTGTTTGACAGCTCACGAAGATCTGGTAGCATGCTGAGCAGTTGGCGGTCTGTGTGTGCTATGTGGCGCAGTTCAGATCGTTGGACGCACGGCAGATGGCGAGGGTTGTCTGCCCGAGTGAGCGGTACGGAGGCGATCATGGTGCGGAACATGAGAAATGTAATGTTGGCGGTGGCGGCTGCGGTGGGCAGCCTTGCGTTGGCTTCGCAGGCTCTAGCTGTGGGTCCAACACTCAGTTTGAGTATTACGGCTGACAATTCGTTCAATGCCTATCTCGCCAACTCACCTACGGACTTAGGCACACTGATCACTTTCGATGGACCCATCACGCATGAGGACTATGGCAAGGATTCGGGGGGAAACACGCTGGCGCAAGGCGGCACTGTTGATGCCGCTGGCAATCCTTGGCAGGGAGATGCGTGGCATGCGGTTCGTTCAGTAACTCTGCCGCTAACGGGCAACGGCATTCAGTTCTTGCACATCATCGCCACGGACCAGACCACAGGCGGCGCTGGTATCATTGCGACGGCAACGATTACGGATAATCTCGGGACACACACGCTGTCCACCAACTATGAGATTATCAATGGAATCCCAACCTCTACTTGGTTGAGCGCCAATCCTACGGATAAGACTGCTGGCAACAGCTTTGGTTTTGGGCTTAACACTACTACATGGCACCTTCCAACAGACGAAGGTACTAATGGCGTTGGCCCTTGGAATGGCCCTATAGGCAGTGGTATTGCGGCAAATGCGAAGTGGATCTGGGAGACGCCGTACACCTTCGAGGGTTCCAGCACAGCGGCTCGCTACTTCGCCACCGCGATCACGTACTCATCCGTTCCCGAAGCGACGACTATGTTGTTCGGACTCGCGGCTGTGATGCCGCTGCTGAGCCAGCGTCGCCGTCAGCGGGCTGCCGCGACCCCGGTCGCCTGATCCGCCTTACACACCTATAAAGCCAGTGAGCGGGCCATGTGCCCGCTCACTGTGCGTTTGGGGATTCCCGTGCCGCGCTCCGGCCACGCAGCATGTCTCCCCTTTACGCCCTCGCCCACTCTCCCTCTCTCGCACTCGTGCTTGGATCGCTTTCACCTTTCCACTCCACGCTTTCCACTATGCCCCTCCTGCTCTCTCCCCTCCACACACCTCACGTCGGCACCTCCAGCGCCGCCTGTTCTGCCGGGCAGGCCACGACCAGGCTTTCCACCATCATCTCATCGAAAACCTCCATTAAACTGCGGCACCCCAATTGCGGTCTGATCTGGCTTGATTCCTGCAAAGATCAGCTGAAAATTCCTGTGCTATTTGTTTGACAGCTCACGAAGACATGGTAGCATGCTCAGCAGTCGGCGATCTGTGTGCGCCTGCGGTGCAGTTAAGGTTGCCTGACTAACGGCAGAGCAAAGGATACGGAGGCGAAAATGGTGCGGAACATGAGAAATGTGCTGTTGGCTGTGGTGGGTGTCGTGCTTGGTGGGACTGTCTTGACCGCAAGTGCTACTACCCTCAGCTTCAATATGACTGCTGATAACGAGTTCAGCGTCTACCTCTCTACCGACCCGGCTCTCCAAGGCGACAAGATTGCCTTAACCCAGTTAGGCGGAGGTGCAGGCACGGTGTGGGTGGAGGGCGCGCCTGATGGCTCGAACTACCAGACGAACGATTGGTCAGCCACCTATGCAGGGACTGCGGACTTGGCGGCGGGTAAAACCTACTACCTGCATGTTGTGGCGAAGAATCATATTCTGGCTGGCCCTTCTGGCCTACTCGCGGATCTCAGCCTCAGTGACACTGACCACAAGTTTGCCAACGGAACCAAGTATCTTCTGTCGAATACCAGCAGCGGGTGGACGGTCAAGACGCCATTGGCCACCGCCGCGGATGGGAACTTGGCTAACCAATGGGGCTGGGCTACCCCAGCGAGTAATCGGCAGCTTTCACTGTCATCCGATCTCTATCCGGGTGAGGGTATCGGCAGTCCCAGCGTGAATGGCGTTGCCCCTTGGGGAAATCATCCCAGCATATCCAGCAGTGCCCAGTGGATATGGTCTGACAGTCCGTTTACTACGGACCTGCAAAGTGCCCTCGATTTGAATGCCCCTCGCTTCTTCTCCGCCACAATCCAGTACGCGTCGGTTCCTGAAGCGACGACTATGTTGTTCGGCCTCGCGGCTGTGATGCCACTGTTGAGCCAGCGTCGCCGTCAGCGGGCTGCCGCGACCCCGGCCGCCTAGTTCTGCCTTCCATAGCTAAAGAATCCAGTGAGCGGGCCATGTTGCCCGCTCACTGTGCGTTTTGGGTTTGCCATACGGCCCTCCCGCCCTCTCCCACTCCCGCCATCTGTCTTGTCCTAACGTCTTTCCACTTTCCACTCCGCACTTTGCACCATGCTCCCCTCACGCCTTCGCCCACTCTCGCTCTCTCGCACTCGTGCTTGAGTCGCTTTCCACAGTCAGGCAAGGCGCAGCCAAATGACGAGCTCCTGCAATTCACGTGACAATGCTTGTGCTGTTTGTTTGACAACTCACCAAGATATGGTAGCATGCTCAGCAGTCGGTGATCTGTGCGCCTGTGGTGCAGTTAAAGTTGCCGGACTAGCGGTAGAGCAAACGGTACGGAGGCGAAAATGGCGCGGAACATAAGAAATGTGATCTTGGCTGCGGTGGCTGCGGTGGCATCTCTTTGCACCAGTTCGCGGGCGACAGCCGCCGACCTAACCCTGAATATTACCGCAGATGACTACTACAGCGTCTACCTCTCCAACGACGACGCGGTACTTGGCACGCTCCAACTCGCTGGACCGGTTTTGAGTGGGCCTGCTGGCGGTGTCGTTGTCCATCCCCACTACACGCCTGATGGGGTCCAGATGCAGGGAGTGAACGCGTCTTGGACGGCCGTGACGCAGTACAACATCTCTTTCGATGCCACCAAGAATACGTTTCTCCACATCGTGGCTGAGAACGACGTCACCCAGAGCGACTCCAACACCGGCAATCCTGCTGGGCTCCTCGCGCAACTCACGATGGTGCAATCGAATGTCAAGTTCCCTGGCGGAAATGGCCAATTGCTGACCAACTCGGCCGATTGGCGAGCTCGGACTTCGTCTTACGATGGACAGCTAATCCAGCCACCAAGTCCCATCACCGATGGAAGCTGGTGGGTGGCGCCTGAGGATCCTGCCAAGTTGGCGCAGGGTGGCAACAGCTACAATGACGGAAGCTCCAAGCTTGGATCCTGGTCACAGATCCCCCATATCAGCAGCGCTGCTCAGTGGATCTGGACAGCCGACTTCACGCAAGATCCGGGTGGCAGACCTAATGGTGGTCTCAACTTCTTCTCCGCCAGGATATCGTACGCATCCGTTCCTGAAGCGACGACCATGGTGTTTGGCCTCGCGGCTGTGATGCCGCTGCTGAGTCAGCGTCGCCGTCAGCGCGCTGCCGCGACCCCGGCCGCCTGATTTGCCTTAAACAGCTATGAAACCAGTGAGCGGGCCATGTGCCCGCTCGCTCTGCTTTTTGGGATCACGGCGCGGCCACCCAGCCCCCCTCACCAACGTCTTTCCACTTTCCACTCCGCACTTTCCACTATGGCCCCCTCACGTCGCCTCCAGCAGGCCAGGCTCGATCTCGACGGCCGCCCCCTGCCCCAGCATGCTCACCTGCAGCACCAGGCGGGTATTGACCCCCTTTCGTTCGATCACGATGCCCTCGACGCCCTGCAGCGGGCCTGAGGCGATGCGAACACGGTTCCCGATCGCGGCAAACGGGTAGGGATCCAACTGCAGCTTGCCGGCGCTGAGCACGCGATGGATGGACGCCAGTTCCGCCACAATCTGCTTCTGATCCTTCACTTCAATGACGTTGGCCAGGCGATTGGTCGCCAGTGCTTCATACCTTGCGAACGCATCGCCGGCGAAGAACACATACCCCTGAAACAGCGGCATCATCAGTTTCCGCTTGCGCCCGCCAGAGAACTTTGTCTGCGGAATCATGGGAAGGAAGTATGGGATCTTCCTGGCATCGAGGTCCCAGGCGAACGCCTTCTCGAATCGCGCTTTGGCGTGACCGATCCACCAAACCCCCGGTACATCGCCGATCGCTGCAAACGCGGGCGAAAGTAGCGGCGGGTTGTCGGTTAGCTTGAGCATATAGGGCACCGGGCTCTGACCTAAGCAAACTCGTGGTCACACTCAACCCGCCGCATCACTCCCCGCGGGCAATCTTACGTATCGGTTCTATTGGATCAATCCCTCGGCCGGAATGCCTGATCGGGATGCTCGACGCCGCAACCACCAGCCGAAGCTAGGCCCTGTCTGAAAACCCATGGCCCCACGATGAGCTTTCAGACAGGGCCTAGATCGATGAATATCTTGCCATCGTGCTCGCGAACCTTGTACGTTCGCAGGCCGACACAGGCGGGCTGACGTTGCGGCGAGCCATCGATGATATCGAAGCGACCATTGTGCTTCGGGCATTCGATCAGTCTGCCCTTGACCAGGCCGCCAGCCAGGTGAGCCTTGCCATGGGTGCATAGCCCATCCGTGGCGTAGAGCGTGCTATCCGCCAAACGGTAGATGGCGAAGGTCTGATCGTCGTGATCAAAGCGGATCACATCTTCGACCTTGAGGAACGCACTGGCGCAGACCTCGAGCCAGCCGTTGACCGGATTGCCCTTGGCAGTGAACACGTGCGCTGGCGATGCGCTGCTGGCAAGGGTCGGCGTAGGCAACGTGCGCTGGACGTAGTAGCTGGGATCTTTCGCCTGGCGCAGGATGGCCGGGATGATCTCACGCCATGCATCCAGCAGGCCGGTATAGGGCCTGGGCATGTCGGCCTTCACCAGCGCGTGCAGCCGGGAAAGATGGTGGTAAGGCACCAGCGGGAACATGTGGTGCTCGACGTGATAATTCATGTTCCAGTAGAGGTAGCGGTGGATGGCGTTCATGTAGACGGTACGGCAATTGAGCCGATGATCCAGCACGTTTTCGGCCAGACCGGCGTGCTGGGTCAAGCCATAGACGGTCATGAGCCAGGCACCATAGAGGTTCGGCAGGCCGAGCAACAGCAGGGGGAGAATGCTCCGGCTGTAGAGCGCCAATCCAATCACCAGGGCATAGATGAGCACATAGATGCGGGCGCGAACAATGACCTTGCCATACTCCGACTCGGGGATGAAGGTCTTCTGGGCCGCTGTGAGTCTGCCAACGCTGTGCAGCACGATCTGCCGGAAGTAGTTGACCATGGCCTTAAGCCCGATGAACTTCAGGGCCACTCCCAGCAATTCCGGCGGGCGCGGCACAGCGATCTCCGGGTCGCGGCCGACGATGATCGTATCGCTGTGATGGCGGGTATGGCTCCAGCGCCAAAGCGTGGATTCGCGCATGACCATGAACGAGGCGATCTCGTAGAGAAGGTTATTCATCCAGTCGGTCTTGAACGCGGTGCCATGCCCGGATTCGTGCCAGCGCGAATCGGATGTGGAGCCGTAAAGAACGCCGTAGCAGGCAAACGCCAATAGCGCCCACCAGCTTCCGCTCCGCCAGAGGATGTAGCCGGCATAGCCCGACCCAATGATCAGCGCGAACCACAGCAGCGTATCACGGATGGCCGGGCCATCCCGCCGCTGCAGCAGTTCGCGCATCTTCTCTTTTGCGACCGGTGAACTATACCAGGTGGCCTCGGCCAGTCCCCGTTCGATCGCTCGGACGGTGTCTTTGCCAACCAGGCTGTAATCACTAAGCCGGTCTTGCGTGATGGTTGACATAGTCTGGTCTGCGGCGAATCTCGCACTGGGGATCGGCCCGCGACCTTCGCTGGCCGTATTGCATACGATACGGCACAAACCTTGGGCGGTCGAGAAGTCCACATCGCTCACGGCGGCGGGAGCAGATGCCGGCGTAGGTTTCTTGCCCCCTTCCCTCGCTTCGGCAACAATCGCCCGCCTATGCCTTGCCGCCTGATCATCAGTGATATCGATGGGTGCATCTCTCCCGAGGAGTCGGTGCCGTGGGACTTCGATCCCTTCCTGGAGTTCTGCCGCCAGGTTCACCCCGCCGCCACCGGCCAGGGCGAATTGCCCCCCATGACCCTGTGCACCGGCCGGCCACAACCCTATGTCGAAGCCCTCTGCAAGATCCTCGACATCCGCCTGCCCGTCATCTGCGAGAGCGGTGCCGTGCTCTACACCCTCAAGGACAACCGCGCCTGCTATGGCCCTGGGGTGACCGCCGACAAAATCACCGGCCTGCGCGCGATCCGCTGCTTCGTAGAAGAGCAGATCCTCCCCCGCCACCTTGGCACGCTCCTGCAGTTCGGCAAGGAAGCCCAGATCTCGGTCTACTGCCCCGACCCGCAAGTCCTCCCCGGCATCGGCAAACTGGTCGCCAACTTCGCGAGCCAGCGCGGCGGTCCCGAACTGATCATCAACGCCTCGCACTATTACCTGAACATCTCCCTCGGCGGCGTCGACAAAGGCTCCGCCATCGCCCACATCCTCCAAGAGTTCGGCATCGACCGCGCCCACGCCGCCGGCATCGGCGATACCATCGGCGACCTGCCCATACGCCAGCACGTTGCCTTCTTCGCCTGCCCCAGCAACTCCGTCCCCGCCATCAAAGAAGTCGCCGACTATGTCTCACCCTATCCCATGATGCGCGGCATGCTGGACATCCTCAAACGGCCGGAATTGAAACGAGAATAGGACATCCCATGAATGACCGAGAACGCTTCATCGCCACCATGACCTTCCAGAAACCCGACCGCATACCCCTGCATCCCGGGGGCGGCCGTAAAAGCACCCTCGCCGCCTGGCATCAGCAGGGCCTGCCCGCCGATGTCAGTGACTACACCAGCTACGCCTTCAAGCAACTGGGCATTCCCACCCCGCCGCAGGCCGGCTGGATCGATCCCGGCGTCGACTTCCGCATGGTGCCCCAGTTCGAGGAGAAACTCATCGAACGCCGGCCGGGCTCGCTGGTCGTCCAGGACTGGAAGGGAAACATCTGCGAGATCTCCGACCAGTACGATGTCTCCTATCTCCGCAACGCCATCGACTTCGTCACCCGCGCCTGGATCAAGTGCCCGGTGGAGAGTCGGGCCGACTGGGAGGCAATGAAGCCTCGCTACAACGTGGAAGATCCGCGCCGATATGCCCAGGGCTGGCAAGCCAAACTGCACGCCGTGCGCGACCGCGACCGCGTCATGGGCATTTCGTTCAACGGCCCGTTCTGGCAACTGCGCGAATGGCTGGGCTTTGAGAACCTGTGCATGCTGCTGCTGGATGACCCCGACTTCGCCCGCGAGATGATTGCCTTCTGGGAAGGCTTCACCTCTGCCCTCCTGCAGCGCATCCTCGAACACTTCACCCCCGACTTCCTCATGATCAACGAGGACATGGCCTACAAGATCAAGCCCATGATCTCCCCGGAGATGGCGCGCCAGTTCCTCGCCCCCTCCTGGGTCCGCTGGGGCAAGCTCGCCAAGGCGACCGGGGTTCCCGTCTATGAGGTCGATTCCGACGGCTACGTCGGCGACCTGATCCCTGTCTGGATCGAATCCGGCTTTGGCGGCAATTGCCCCATGGAAGTCGCCGCCGGCAACGACCTGCCCGCCTTCCGCCGCCAGTACGGCACCAGGATGGCCTACCGCGGTGGCGTGGACAAACGCGCCATGGCCAAAGGCGGCAAAGTTCTCCGCGCCGAGATCGACCGCCTCGCCCCGGCCATCCGCTCCGGCGGCATCGTCCCCAGTTGCGACCACGGCATCCCCGCCGATGTCTCCTGGCCCAACTTCGTGGAATACTGCCGCCTGCTCGCCGAAGTCACCGGCTGGGCCTGACAAGGTTCGCTCTATCGCTTCGGCAACATCAGTGCCGGCAGCATGATCAGGAACACCAGGGCCAAGGTGATCAGCGCCAGGACCACCTGTATGGTGATCCGCAGCCAGCGGCGCCGCGGAAATGGTCTTTTCTCTTGCATCAGCTACCTGTTCTAATGCTCCACGGCACTCCTTCAGCATCACCTCTCATCTCGACCACACACTCGTCCACGCCGGGGAATACCCTACGGCCGCGGCAATCCGCTGTGAAGCCAGATTGTGCAGCCCGGCCGCGTAATAGGGAATCCGCCCACCATCGAGAATCGCCCCGGTGACCTGATATACCAGCCACCTGCCCACTCCCCGCCCGCGCCATTGCGGCCGGACATCAACGCCCACCTGCCACATTTGCTCACTGTCGGCGCTGCAGGCGGCCACCCCCGCCAGTTCCTCGCCACACCAGGCCACCGACGCGATCGTGTCCGGCCGCTCACCTTCGGTGTAGTACGACAGTGCCATCTGCAGGCCCTCGTGCCGGTACAGTGATTCGATCGCCCTGCCCGTCAACAGTTCCATCCGAAACTCCGCCGGTCGTGGCGCCGCCCGCAACGTCGCCAGGTTGCACAGATACGATGGTGATGGGCCGATCGCCTCAACCCCATCGGTCGCCAGGCGCTGGTAGATCGCAGACATGCCCGGCTGCGCGAACACCGCATCGGGCGCCAGCGGCGCAAGGGTCTCCCGGGCCCATCCTTCGCGCCCGGCATCCACGCAGATCACCGCCCCCTCCCCTACCGTCAGCGCCTGCAGCATGACATCGCAAAGCGGAAACCGCCGCCGCCCGGGCATCGCCCGGAACACCTTCACGGTCGTCCGCCGTGTCAGCAGATCCCCCACCGCGCATGCGAGGTCCGCCGCAAGTGTCTCCAGCACCATCTCAGGAAGCAGGCTCCGCATCACCGTCCCATGCTACCAGAGGCCCCGCCCCCTGTGCAGCAAATCCCGCCTGATCCCTTCACTTTGTCCCCAGCATTTCCAGGATCATCTGCGCCAACTGGGCGCGACAAACATCCAAGGCGCTGGAACTGCCGATCTCGAAGAAGAAACTGTCCAGGCCTTGCGTCCGCGTGGAAACATCCGATTCCATTCCCGTCTCCACCTGCTTACGCAACTGCTCGATCTTTACCAGCACATCCTCGCGCTTCTTTTCCTTCGCCAGGCGGATGGCGGTTTCCGCATAACGCCGGTCATCCACCCCTGCGCGCCAACCCTCAAACGCCACGGTATCGTAGAGCACGCCGTCCACATCCCGCGCCGCCGGCGTCCAGTCGGTGAACTCTCCGTCCAGATCGTTGAAGGGATCGCGCTCCTGCCACGAGTATGCCCAGAAATACACGCCATCCGCATCGTAGCGCCAGGGCAGGAAGCCGCTGTTGAAACGAACCGTCCCCGGCCGCGCGCTCACCGTCGCTCCGCAATAGCTGTAGAAGAGCCTGTGCACACCCTGCGCCGCCAACGCTTTCTTTTCATCGGCCGCCTGGGCAAACGCGCCGTTGCACGACCAGATGTCCGAATCCTTCCCCATCCGTTTGGCCGCCCAGTCGCGGTTCATCATCACGCAAAACACCTGCGTATCGGGCACGTACTTCTTGATGATGTTGTAGCAGGTCAGGTAGTTGCTGATCTTCTCTTCTGTTTTCACCGGCTCGTCGAATGGGCAACAGATCATCTCCGGCCAGGAGCGCTCCTTTTCCAGCCGGCGGATGTCGGTCCAATACTGGGCGTAATACTTTTCAAACTCCGGCGTGCCCACCTTGGTCTTGGTGATGCTGGCCACGGCGGCCGGATTCTCAAAGTTGTTGTCGCCGCCGCCAAAGTACACCATCCGCATGAAGCCGTGCTTCTTCAACGACTTCAGGTACGCATCTCCCACGGGAGTCACGGCAGCCACACACCTGCCATCGACCAGCTTGGGCGGCAGCGCCCCCTTCCACATCGACATGCTGTTGAGCCCATGCTCCGCCAATCGGGCCACATGCTCCTGGGTGACCGGCCCCGCGCAGTAGGCCCCGCGAGCCACGTGATCGGCCCTGTCCAGTGCAAATGGCAGGACGCGGAACCGGATCGGGAAATCCGTCTTCCCCGCCGCCGCCTTGAGCGTGAAGACCCCTGTGTAATCGCCCGGCGCGGCGCCTGCCGGAACGTGCACCGTGATATACCACGCCTGGCTCGTTCCCTTCTTCATCTCCACGGTCTCGTTGCCCCGCAGCCACGTGGGCTTCACCTGCCACTTCTTCGACGCCGATGCGCCCACCCGCACCGGCGTCGCCTCGACGCAATGGATGACGACATCCCGGCCCGCCTTCAGCGTTCCCGGCCCGCTCAGGTCCGTGATCGCAGCATCGATCGTCACATCCGCCAGCGCGTAAGCGGCCGCCTGCATCGGCTCAGACTCGCCCAGGGCGGCGTACGCTTTCAGGTCCAGTGCCGAGCGCTCCCGCGCACTCGGGATCGTCCCGGGAAACACATCCTGCGTATAACCCCGGACAAACGAGACAAACCCCATCTGCGTCTGCGGCTGGCTCACCTCTGCCAACTCAACCGTCTCCTTCCACGGTTCTTCCTCCATGGCCTTCTTCAGCCTTGCCACCTCGGCGCTACGCAAGGCGCGAGCCTCGTCAATCGCCTTTTGCCTCAAGGCCTCGGTGGGCTTAACCACCTCGATCCGCTCGATCGGCAGCGCCCCCGCTCCCAGCAACTGGATCGAATACATTCCATTTCTTAGCCCGATCAGGTCGCGGCTGACCAGCACCGCGCCCTGCTTCCATTGCCCATCTCCGCTTCCGCCGAGCAGTCCCGCGAAATGGTAGCCATTGCCCTGCCCATATCCGTTATAGCTGTACACCAGCACCGCTCCGGCAACCGCATCCTTGTACGAAATCAGCAACACCACATCCGCATCGGCCGCGCCGCCCTCCGGCCACCACGGCCGGGCGAGCAGATTCACCCCCGCATCCTTCCCGGGATAAACGCGGAACGAACGCTCCTGATCCTTCTGCACCGCTCCCCATGCGGGCGCCTCAACAGTCGCATCGTCGGTGATCGAGAACTTGCTCAGGACCTCCGGGATTTGCCCAAACGCTCCACCGCACATCGCCAGCATCAGCCCGATTGCCCACAGTATGTCTTGCATGTTCATCATGGTTATTCCACCCCTGGATCCGGCCCTTTCCACACGCCGCCGCCAAAGGTCACCACGTACACGGTCTTGATATCCTCCGGGTCCCAGAACAGGCGCGTGCATTGCAGGAACGGCGGGCTCTTGGCAGGACCCAGCGCCGACCAGGTCTTGCCCGCATCCTTGCTGAGGAACATGCCGTGCGTCATGGCGCAGAAATAGAGCACATTGCGCTTCTGCGGGTTGATGGTGACGGTCATACCCTCAATGTAGTTGAGGTTGCTCTTGTCGTATTCCACGTTGCAGTTGGCCCAGGTGTTCCCGCCATCGCTGGTCTTGTAAACGCCTCCCTTGCCCGCCAAACCATCCATCGTGGCGACATAGATGATGTTCCTGTCCTCGGGGTCAACCGCGAAGTCCACGCAGCGGTACATCTCCTCGTTGGACAGGCGCTTCCACGATTCCGCGCCATCGCTGGACATGAACAGGCCGCCGGCAAGATTGGAATTGACGCCACCGCCGCTGCGTCGGGCGGCCACGGTGCAGAACAGCGTGCCATCCTTCCACCGGCGGATGGAATAGACCTGCCGGTTCTGAGCCGGCTCGATGCCACTGGATTTGAGCATCCAGGTCGCGCCTCCATCCGTGGACTTGAACACGCCGTGCCCATAGATGCCCGCATACAGCGTCCGGCCATCTTTGGGGCTCGTGGGGTCGATGACGATGGCGGTCGCCGGCGCCACCGGCATGCCGCTATTCTGGCTTATCCACGACTTGCAGTGATCGGTGCTCTTGGCGATCCCGCCGCGCGACCTGCCCGCGCCGACGACGTAACGCCAGGTCGGGATGTCGTGCATGTCCGAGAACGCCCCCCAGAAGACGCCCGGAACATCCGGATCGGCCGCCAGGTCATAGGTTGTATTGGTGCATGGCCGCCCTTTGGAGTCGTAGAGCCAACTCTTGCCGCGATCCTCGCTACGGGCAAATCCGATGTCCGTGTAGCAGATGTAGGTACGGTTCTTATCGAATGGATCGAACACATAGCGCCAGCAGGTGGTGTCCTCCGAACCGCAGGATTCCCATCTCTGCCCGGCCCCGGGCTGTCCCTGCCCCTCGGCGCGGCGGGTGAACGTCTGATACCAGCTCTTGCCGCCATTGGTCGTCATGAACACTTCGCCAAAGTTGGTGTAAAACACCTCATCAGGATCACCGGCATTCACCCCAAATCCCAGTGCCCGATCGCCAAAGCCGCGCGAGCGATCATACAAAAGCCAACCGACATCGCTGTTGCTTCCGGCCTGCCGCGGATCGTTATAAAAGCAGTCCTTCCACGTCTTGCCCGCATCATCGGTCCGGAAGACCGTGTAATGGTTCGGCGGCGGATCGTCGGTCCCCGTATTGGTGACATACAGGATATCCGGGTTCGTCTGTGCCATGCCCATGAACATGAACTGATCCGGACCGTTGCCAGCCTTGGTCCTGATGCCCTCGCCCATGGCCGATTCCCATTTCTCGCCGCCGTCGGCCGATCGCCAGACTCCCCCGACAACCTTGCCGCCGACATTCCTGCTCGGCAGAAGGCAATACACCATGGTCTTCTTCCCGTCCGAGCCGCCGCAAAACGCACGCAGGTCGCGCTGGGGCAGGCCGACCGATTTCTCCACCCAGCTCAAGCCTCCATCGTCGCTGCGATACACCCCCACCTTGCTTCCGCCGATGCAGACCGGCTTATCTGCCGGGCTCGCCGGATCGATAAAGATGCCCATTAATCCGCCGGGGGCATTGGCCACAGCTTCCCACTTCTCACCGCCATCGATCGAGCGAAACACGCCCTTGTCGGTCGACAGAAGCATGAACCTGGGGTTGGCCCGGCCGATGGCAATGGCCACCAGTTGCTGGCCTTTCCACGGGGCCTGAGCTCCCCCGACCACCTGCCACACCACTCCCTTATCCCGCGACACGCGCAGCACATCGCCGCCCCAGTCGCACGCCCACATGATGTTGGGATCGGTGGGATGGAACACCGGCGACTTCACATGCGGGCTGCTGCGCCAGTCGACCATGCGCCAGTTCTTGCCCGCATCCGTCGAGCGCAGGAGCTGGCCCATATCCGAGGACACAAACACCAGATTCGGATCGTGCGGCGACCCCGCCGGCTGGAAAAACGCCCCGCTCCCGCCGATGCCAAGGTTCACCCACGGCGAATCGGCCGACGACGCTTTGCTCAGCTCGTCGGCGGCATACTGCTGGGCGCTGGCCGTTGCGCCCGCCAGAGCCAGAAGCGCCATTGCCACAAGATGCACTGCGGTGCGAAGGATGTTCATCGTAATCTCCTGCGATCATGAGCGCCGGCCGACGCAGTCAACTGCTCTGGAACTCCCACGATGCGGCCCGTTTCGCTGACCTGAGTGTAACGTGGTGACCCGGTGATTCCAGCCGCGCGGCTCGATTCGTCCCCGCCGATGCAGCACCAGTACCAACTCCACCAGCAGCCCGCTCAGATCGCCATGGCGAACCCAGGACGGGGCATCGGCGAAACCGAGGCGATCCACCGCCCCTGTTGTCTGGCTGCCGCCTCCAGCCAGCCGGGCTGGCCAAAGCGCTGCTGCAAGCTACCTCCTTCTCCCCTGGGAGAATGCCCCGCGTCCCCCCTTTGTTGCCGGCCATTCTCGCAGTACAGTGCTTTCCAACCGGGAGGCTAATACCATGAACCTTTGCCTGTTCTCAGTCAGCTACGCCGGCCTGTGGGGCCAGAAGCAACTCGACCTCGAATCCTTCATTGCCAAGGCAGGAAAGCTGGGCTACGGCTCGGTAATGCTCGCCGGCAAGCGCCCGCACCTGTCGCCGCTGGATGCCACGCCCAAGCGCATTGCCCGAATCAAGAAGGCCCTCGCCGCCGCGAAAGTCACCTGCCCCGTGCTGGGCGCTTACACCGATTTCGCCGGCTTCGCCGCCGGCGAAGTCCCTTCGATGGAGATGCAGATTGCCTATGTGGAAAGCCTCTGCCGCATCGCTTCCGAACTGCACGACCATCCCATCGTCCGCATCTTCACCGCCTACGACAGCGCCCCGATGCGCATCGTCTGGGACAAGACCGTCACCTGCATACAGGAGTGCTGCGACCGGGCGGCCGCCTATGGCGCAACCATCGCCGTACAGAATCACCACGACCTCGCCCTGCACACCGACGCCCTGCTTGAGTTTCTGGCATCCGTCGATCGCCCCAACTGCAAACTCGGCTTTGATGCCTGGTCCCCGGCAGCCCGCGGCGAAGATCTCTATCAGGCCGCCAGGAAAGCCGCGCCGCACACCGCCATCACCACCAACGCCGACTACGTCCGCCTCGCGGCCTTCAAGTACGACCCCGACCGCATCAACTACAACCCGGCCGGCGCCTTCCTCCGCGCTGTCCCCTTCGGCCAGGGATTCATCGACTTCCCCGCCTACTGGCGCGGACTGATTGAAGGTGGATTCGACGGAATCATGAGCTACGAAATGTGCTCAGCCTTACGCGGCGGCGGAAGCGAAACCAATCTCGACCACTGCGCCAAAGGCTATCTCACCTGGATGAAAAGCCACGCAGCGGAACTGGGTCTCAAATAGGTTCACCCATCTTGGCCACATCCGCCGTCGCATCAGGCCCGATGACCTTGGCTTCCTGGATCATGAAGCACGCGATCAGTGAAACTCCGCACAGCGCCAGAAGCACCCAGAACAGCAGAGCGTACGCGGCCGGCGGATAGATGAGATGATCCGACTTAACAATCGCCTTCGAGGCAAACAAATCGAGGATCAGACCGGCGGCATTGGCCAGGACCGCCACGCCCGCGTAACAGAGTGAGTTGGGTATGGCAACGGCCAGCGCCACCGTCTCCGGCCGATTCAGTTCCTTCATTAAGGTAGTGCCCGTTGGCACGGAACAGGAGGACGCCGCCAGAACAACATAGCCCGCCAGGAAAACCGAACCAGGCGCCGAACAGTAAACCCCCGTTAACAGGATGACTACGCCCATCAGAACCAGCAATGTTCCAAGGATCAACACTGGCTTGCGCCGATGTCCCCACCAACTCGGCAGGAACCCGCCAAGCAGAGTTGTGGCGCCGCCGGTGGCGAGCATGATCATCGTCATGCTGGCGGACGTGGCCGATGACAGGCCGCCAAAGTCCTCCAGGAACTTCTTGCCCACGGTCGTCTGAATCACGAAGTAGACGGGAAAGTTGATGACATTGCAGACCAGCAGCGGCCAGCAGCGGCGGTTGCTCAGAATCTCCCCGATTGGGCGCAGCGATAGCGCTGCCCCTCGCGTGCGAGGCAGCCCCAGCTTCTTGATTACCCCGGCAGCCAGCAGCACCGAGAACAAGGTCAGCCCGCCGACCGCCAGAAGCGCCATCCTCCAACTGATGAGCATGGTGGCGCGCTCCATGGGCAAGGTCGCCGCCATGCCCCCCAGGAAACCGACGCCTCCCACCATCGCGATCAACATCGGGAACCGCCGTGGACCGAACATGATGGAAACTTCGCGCAGGATGCTCAGGTACATGAATCCCGCGCCAAACCCGGTGAGCGCCCGGCAGAAATACAGAGTGGGGGCTGAATGACACAGTGGGAACAGGATCGCCCCTGCCGCCATGACCAGGCCGCCGCTCACCAGCACCCGCACTCCGCCAAAGCGGTCAGCGCACAAGCCCACAAACAATTGCACCCCGGCATAGGTGTAAAGCATGATTGCCGCCAGCGCTGTGACCGAGCTGGCCGATAACGCCATGTCTGACTGGATCTGGTTGAATATGGTCCCCGGCACCGCGACACGATGGAAATAGGACAAGAAGTAGATCCCGCTCATGGCTACGAGCGCCAGAATCTGCAGGCGTTTCCTCGCCAGCGAACTGGCGAAGGTAGTGGGCATTGGCGCCTGGCTGAGGGTTTCCGACATGGGCGTCGGATCATCGTGTCGCCACCCCGCCAATGCAAGCCGGCCATTCTAGCGTGCTCACAGCAAGTCCACGGGAACCTTGGCCGACCCAATAGCCATCTCCTACTAACAAAGTAGGACAGCTAGAATGAACGCATGGCTGAACGATCTGTGACGTTAACCGCCACATGCGCGGGTGAGATAATGAGCATTGCCGGCGTTTCGTGCATGCCAGGCGTAATCCTCATCAAGCGGAACAACCACGTATATCAAATCCAGACTCCGGAGGGGGGTTTCTGCCTGAAGACGTATACGAAGGACTGGTATTCACCCGAGCCGGCCGAAACTCATGGCTGCGTCGCCCACGAGGCAGGTGCGTACCGCATCCTGGAGGCACACGGCTTGGCCACGCCGCGGGTCCGGCTGGCTGATGAAACTTGCGACAACCCTCTGAAGCGCCCTTTCCTGCTCCTGGAGATGTTGCCCGGACAACCGCTCACCGAAGCGCTGCAAACGGCAACATCTCGCGACGACTTTGAAGCCATCCTTCGCTCTGTCGGCAGGTACATGGCACAGATGCACGGCATCAGTTTCCGATTTCCCGGGTATCTGCAGCACATAGCTGGCCCTGCGACCTCGCCGAACCCTGATGGATGGCAACATCCCATCTGGAGCGCCGATGTCTTCAAGAAGCTGGCCTTTGACACATGGGAAGCAGACAGCCAGATTGCCCATGGCGGCCTCGTGGAGCGCGCCAAACACTTGCTCGCGGTCGAGGAGGAAGCTCTGCGAGATGAATATCAGCCGCCGAAGTTCACGCACGGCGATTGCCATGCCCACCAGTTCTTTCTCTCAAACGCAACCGGCGAATGGAAGGTAACCGGCGTCGTCGATATGGAGGTGGCTTCGGCCGGAGACTACGGAGCCGATTTTGTCAAACTTGGAATCGAACTGGCCGGAGGGTTCGCCAAAGGAAGCGACTGGTGGACGCCGCTGTTGGCTGGCTACGGAAGAGAGCCAGCCTTTGGGCCGATGAAACTTCGTTTCGCAGCGTCCGCGTACGATTGCGATTACCTGGGACCACACAACTGGCCAGGATCAAGGGCATCCAGATTGGCACATATCCTTGATGCCCGGGATTGGAGATCTCTGTTCGACTTGAGCAGTATAGGCCTGACATAGTCCGGCAGGCCCGTCCTCAACGCAATCGCCCTGACTTCCTAACTTACTGCATACACTGCGTTCTTTCCGTTTTGCCGTCGCCGGCTATACAATTCATCGTTTCTACCGAGGTCAGGATTCGCATATGTCCATACTGCACTCACACTCGATCCGCATTAAGGGCGCACGCGAACACAACCTCAAGAACATCGACATCGAGATCCCGCGCGACCGCCTCGTCGTGATCACTGGCCTGTCCGGCTCAGGCAAGAGCACGCTGGCCTTTGACACCATCTACGCGGAAGGCCAGCGCAAGTACGTGGAGTCGCTCTCCGCCTATGCCCGTCAGTTCCTCGAGCAACTGCAGAAGCCCGATATTGATGAGATCGAGGGTCTGCCCCCCACTATCGCCATCGAGCAGCGCTCGGCTTCATCCAATCCTCGATCGACGGTGGCGACGACCACCGAGATCTACGACTATCTCCGCGTGCTCTTCGCCCGCGCTGGAACTCCCCACTGCTGGGAGTGCGGCAAGCGCATCAGCAGCCAGTCGCCCTCGCAAATCGCCGATGCCGTCATGAGCCTGCCGCAGGGCTCGAAGGTCATGATTCTCGCTCCGCTGATCCGAGGCCAGAAGGGTGAGCATAAAGACATCTTTTCCGCCATCCACAAACAGGGCTTTGTCCGCGCCCGCGTTGATGGCCAGACCCTGGAACTGCCCACACCGCAGTCGTTCCCGGAACTCAAGAAGACCTTCGTCCACACCATCGAGGCCGTTGTCGACCGCATCGTCATCAAGCCCGATATCCGGCCGCGCCTCTCCGATTCCATCGAGACCGCCTGCAAGCTCTCCCAGGGCATCGTCATTGCCTCCATCGGCAATGCCGACGGCTCCTGGACCGATCAGACCTTCTCCGAGAAGTTCGCCTGCCCCGATCATCCGCACGCTTCGCTGCCGGAACTGGAGCCGCGCATCTTCTCCTTCAACTCGCCCCACGGCGCCTGCCCGGTCTGCCATGGTCTGGGGACGACCTTCGAGTTCGATCCCGACATGGTGGTCGCCGATGAGAGCCTGTCGATGGAGAACGGCGCCATCGAGCCCTGGCGTAAGAATGGCAAGCGGATGAGTATCTACTATTCCCGCGCGCTGCGCCAGTTCTGCGCTGACTTCGACATTGAGTATTCCACTCCGTTCAAGGATATCGACAAGAAAGTCCGCGACATCCTCCTTCTCGGCACCGATAAAAAGGGCGATAACGGTACCGGCACCTCGTTCGAGGGTGTCATCCCCAACCTGCAGCGTCGCTTTGAGAATACCGAGAGTGAATGGGTCAAGGAGCGGCTGCACGGCTACATGTCCGAGCAGCCGTGCAAGGCATGCAAAGGCATGCGCCTGAAGAAGGAGTCGCTTGCCGTCCGCCTGCACAAATACGGCGAGAATCTCGACGATGCGACGACCGGGCTGAACATCCACGATGTGACGAACCTGTCTGTGCTGGGCGCTCGCGAGTTCTTTGCCAACCTGGAACTGTCCGAGGAACAGACGAAGATCGCGGCACCCATCCAGCGCGAGGTGCTGGCCCGCCTGCAGTTCATGATCGACGTTGGCCTGGGCTACCTCACCCTCGACCGCCGCACCAGCACCCTGTCCGGCGGTGAAGCTCAGCGTATCCGCCTGGCAACCCAGGTCGGCTCGGGCCTGGTTGGCGTTTGCTACGTGCTGGATGAGCCGACCATCGGCCTGCATCAACGAGACAACACGCGCCTCATCAACACCCTCAAGCGGCTTCGCGATATTGGCAACAGCGTCCTCATGGTGGAACACGATGAGGACTGCATCCGCCATTCCGATTACCTGATCGACATCGGCCCCGGCGCCGGCGAACACGGCGGCTACGTCGTTGTCCAGGGACCGGTTGCCGAGTTGTTGGATGGTCAATCATCAGGCAACACCCAGTCGCTGACTCTGCGCTACCTGACTGGCGAACTGTCGATCCACATGCCCGACACTCGCCGCCCCATCAGCCCCGGCAAGGAGTGCATTGAACTCAAGGGCTGCCGTCAGAACAACCTGAAGAACGTCGATGTGAGGATTCCTCTGGGGGGCGTCGTCTGCATCACCGGCGTCTCCGGCTCCGGAAAATCCTCGTTGATCAACCAGACACTCCTGCCGGCGCTGCGGCGCAAGCTCTACGGCTCCAAGGTCAAATCCGGCGCGCATAAACAGATCATCGGCGCGGGCAAGATCGACAAGGTAATCGAAATCGATCAATCCGCAATCGGCCGGACGCCGCGCTCGAATCCCGCCACCTACGTCGGTGTTTTCGACGAGATCCGCAGGGTCTTCGCCAAGACGCGCGAGGCAAAGATCCGCGGCTACGAGATGGGCCGCTTCTCCTTCAATGTCAAGGGCGGCCGCTGCGAAGCCTGCCAGGGCCAGGGCACCAAGAAGATCGAGATGCACTTCCTCCCCGACGTCTTCGTCAACTGCGAGGTCTGCAACGGCTCGCGCTACAACGCCGACACGCTGGAGATCCACTACCGGGGCAAGAGCATCGCCGATGTGCTGGCGATGACCATCGAGGAGTCCCTAAACTTCTTCGAGAACTTCCCGCGCATCAAGCAGCTTCTCCAGGCACTCTATGATGTCGGTCTGGGGTACATTCGGCTGGGCCAGCCCTCAACCCAACTCTCGGGCGGTGAAGCCCAGCGTATCAAGCTGGCGACCGAATTGGGCAAGACCGCGACCGGCCAGACGCTCTATGTGCTCGATGAACCGACCACCGGACTGCACTTTGCCGACATCAACAAGCTCTTAAACGTCCTGAACCGCCTGGCCGATATGGGCAACACGATCCTTGTGATCGAACACAATCTCGACGTCATCAAGTGCGCTGACTGGATCATCGACATGGGTCCCGAAGGTGGCGACGCCGGCGGCACCATCATCGCCGAGGGCACCCCGGAAAAGATCGCGCGGACCGCCAACAGCTACACCGGCCAATACCTCAAGCCCAAACTCGCCCGCGATGCCGTAGCGGTCGCCTAGGGCGCCTCAACACATTGCGTTCGCACACACAGAGTGCTATTCCTAACGCCCATGCCGATTCGCAATCTCCTGATCCTCTCGGCGTCGGTTGGAGCTGGGCATCTTCGTGCGGCTCAAGCAATCGAACTGGCTGCCCGCGAGGTATACCCCGAAGCACACATCCAGAACGTCGACGTGCTGAGTCTCACCAACGCCGCGTTTCGCCACCTCTATGGCAAGGCGTATCTCGATCTGGTGAACAAAGCGCCGCACATGCTGGGATACTTCTATGACCTGACCGACAAACCGCGCCGCAACGGCCGGGCCGATCAGTTCATGCACCTGCTGCAGAAGGCGAATCTAGCGCGGCTGATCGATCTGCTGCAGGAAACGCCGTGGGATGCGGTCATCAACACCCACTTCCTGCCGGCCGAGATCATTGCCAGTCGCAAGGCGCGGCATGGCCTGGCGCTGCCGCATGTCACCGTTACTACCGATTTCGAAACGCACCGTCTGTGGGTAAACCAGCCCTGTGAACTGTTCTTCACCGCCACCGACGAAGGGGCGGAGTATCTGCACAGCTTCGGCATTCCGCGCGAACTGATGCGCGTCAGCGGGATTCCCGTGCATCCGGCATTCAGCAAGCTGCCCGCGCGGGCGGAATGCCTGAAGCGGCACGATCTTGCCGGCGACCGGCCGATCGTGCTGCAACTGGCCGGCGGATTTGGTGTCGGGCCGATCCAGAAGGTGCACGAGACGCTGCTGAGCCTGGAGAGCGGGATTGAACTGGTTACCGTTTGCGGGAAGAACAAGGCCGTCGCCGAGCAACTCGCCGAAGTGCCCTGCCCGACACGGCATCGCCGCCACATCGTGGGTTTCACGGATGTGATGCAGGAATTCATGGCCGCGGCCGATCTCGTGGTCACCAAGCCCGGCGGGCTGACCAGCAGTGAATGTCTGGCGGCCGGCGCCCCGATGCTCATCATCAACCCCATCCCGGGCCAGGAGAGCCGCAATGCCGACTATCTCCTGGAACAGGGAGCAGCGATCAAGGCGAATAACCTGGCGACGCTTGCATACAAAGCCCAGCAGTTGCTCAAAGCCCCCGCCCGTCTACAGGAACTCAAGCGCAATGCCAGGAAGATCGGGCATCCGAAGGCAGCGTATGACATTATCCGTGAGGTCGGACGCAGGTGGGGATAAGATAAAGGCCGTCGATGTGGCAACAGGGAGCGATACTGCGGCGTAAACACAGATAGGACCGCATGTTTGGCCTGGAGTTCCTCTTCGCCGCGGCACTTTGGGCGCTGCCCCTGGCAGCGCTGCCGCTGATCCTGCATCTGCTGCATCGCCGCAAGAGCCCTGTTGTCCTGTTTCCCACACTCCGCTTCATCCAGAGCAGCCTGCAGCAGAGCGCCGCTCGGCGCAAAGTGCAGCGCTGGCTGCTGCTGGCGATTCGCATGCTGCTACTGGCCCTGCTGATCTGGGCCATCGCACAGCCTGCGAAGATCCTGGCATCGCGTTTCTTCGGATCGGACCAGAGCACGGTTGCCATCCTGGTCGTCGATACAAGCTGGTCGATGCAGTACCGACAAGAGAACCAGATCACGCAGATCGCTGAAGCCGATCAGATCGTGCAGCGACTGCTTCGCGACAAGCTCCGCGATGCCTCGATCATGCTGGCGACATCCGCCTCTGACCTCAACCGTACCCCCTTCCGCGGCAGCTCTGAGTTGCTCGCGCAATGGGTGCCGCTCAAGCCCGAGCCGGCGCGCTCGCCGCTGTTCGATTCTGTCTCCGCGGCCAGCGAGATACTCTCCAAGAACCCGGCCGCGCAGAAACTGCTGGTGGTCATCAGCGATTTCCAGGGCACCGATTTTCCCCGCCCGCTGCCGCAGCCGGCCGACCCGCAACTGCGAATCGTCGCCCTCGACCTCCACCCCGAGCGACCGCGTTCTGCAGGCGTCGCCGCGATCACAATCAAGCCCGCTCAGGTGGTCGCCGGGATTCGCGCTTCGGTTGAAGTGGATATCGCAGGTACACCAGGCGACGTGCGCCCGGTTGCGTTGTCGGTATCCGATCTCGATGGAAAACAATTGCTTGCCAAGCCGCCGCAGATGGCCAACATCGACGACTCCGGCCATACCAGCCTGCGCTTTGATCTAGAGATGCCCAACCAACGCTGGCAACTCATCACAGCCAAACTTCAGGGCGAAGACCCGATGCCCTGGGATGATGCCCGCACCCTGGCAATCGAGTTGCCACCCCAACAGCGTGTGCTGGTCTGGGATGCGGATGCCGAACTTGCCGCTGTGCACCGAATGGTGCGACTGGCTCTGGATCCGGGTGAGGGCCGACTCGCCAACTGGCCCTTGCGCCTCGAGGCCGGCTCCGTCATTCGCGATGGCCAGAATGCCATCGTCGCCGTGCTCCAGCAGGTTCCTTCGCCAACTGTGGCCGCTGGGTGGCGGGATTTCGTCTCCGCCGGGGGCAAGCTCGTGCTGCTGCTCAAGCCCGGGATCGAGTCCACCTGGGCGTCCGCTTCGGCCGAGTCGCGCACGATCCTGGAGGGGCTATTGCCCTCTGCCCCACACGAGATCACCAACAGTGAATTGCTGCATGTCGTTCCCGCATCCGCTGCGCGACAGGATACCGTTACGATGGGCCTCGCCGATGATCCCAAGGCGCTGGCCGAAATGCGGGCGAATCGGATTGTCGGGCTCAGCGTTGCGGATCAGCGTTCAACACAACTACTGCTGGCGACCGCGGCCGGTGATCGCCGCGCGCCGGCCGATCGCGATGGACTGCTCTATGTGCGCAAGGTCGGCCGCGGGCGCGTCTACACATGGGCGTGCATTCCCGACGGCATCCTGACCAACCTGGGCACGCATCCGCTGTTCCTCCCCCTGCTGGTCAATCAGTGCCTGCGCGGACAGGAGACATCCCTGGCCAGCAACACGCAGGTGGGTACGCCCATCACCGTCAATGAAACCGATGTCCGCTCCGGTGGTGATATGGAACTTCGCTCGCCCGGTGGTCAGGTCTATCAGCTTTCAGCGCAGAACCGCGATGGCCGGCGGGTATTCGCTTACGACGATCCGCACGATGTCGGCATCTATCAGTGGCGGAAGGCAGGCGACAGCACGATACGAGCGCTCGCCAATGTCACCGGTCCGGCCGGTGAGTCCGAAGCGATCTACCGTCCCGCCGACGGCATTATGCCCAAGATGTCCGGCACACTGATCGCCCGATCGATGCAGGATCTGGATACGAAGATCGCCCAGGTAAGCCAGCCGCAACCGCGCTGGTCGTTGCCGCTGGCTCTGGCGCTGATCCTGCTGTGCGCGGAGGGCCTCTTCTCGAATGAGTCGGCCATCTGGAAATGGTTCGGAAAAGGGAAGTAGCAGGTCAGGCGACACGGACCACCGGTCGAGCGGGGTCGCTCTCGGCCAGACGCTCGCAACGGCGCATGTCGGCCCACATCTTCTCTTTGAGCTGCTCGACAGAGGAGAACTTGATCTGCTCGCGGACGAAGTCAATCAGTTCCAGTTCGAGCGTCTGCCCGTAGAGATCACCATCGAAGCCCAGCAGGTGCGCTTCAACCTGCCGCTTGGTTTCGTTGAAGGTGGGCAGAGTCCCGATGCTCACGCCGGCGGCGTAGGTCTTCCCGCCGACGCTGCAGCGCCCCGCGTATACGCCATCGGCCGGGATCATCTGCTCGCCACAATCGAAATTGGCGGTGGGCATGCCCAACTGCCGGCCGCGCTGGAAGCCCACGACAATCAGCCCGGAAAGCGTATACGGCCGGCCAAGGCAGATCGCCGCATCGCGCACGCGGCCATAGGCGATCAACCAGCGGATCAGGCTGGAACGGACCTCGACGATATGCATGTTCGGCAAAATGACCGTCAACTCGTCCACCACATGCACCTGCATCGACGTGCCGGTCGCCCAATTGCGCAGATTGGTGATGTTTCCCTCGCGGCCCTTGCCGAAATTGAAGTCCGGTCCCTCGACGAGGTGGCTCACGCGCAGTTCCATTGCCAGCAGTTCGAAGAACGTGCGGGCACTGATGGACAGGACCTCGGGATCGGGCGGAAGCTCCACCAGTACATCGACCCCCGCCTGCTCCAGAAGACGATGCTTTATCGGCAATGGTGTCAGTCTGGGAGGGGCAAACTCGGGCCTGAGGCGAACAAGCGGATGCGGCTCGAAGGTCACCGCGACGACGTGCGCTGTACCGGCCAGTTCCCGGCAGACGCCAAACAGGCGCAGATGGCCGCGATGGACGCCGTCAAAGTTTCCCACCGTGACGACGGCGCCGCGTTCGATCGCACGCAAACCTTGGATTCCATCCAGAACCTGCATAGGCATGCCCAAGCATATGTACTGCGGTGCGAAAAGCGAGCATGCCCGCTTTTCAGGGTCAACGCGGTAGTTGGCCACAAGGAGCAATTGCGCTGGGAACTAGGCCTCCCCCACAGCCCCCCTTCGGCGATGATGCCTGGACACTGCAGCAGCCTGACGATCGGATTCCCGGCATGCCCGACAAGTGAGCCGGGCGCGGAAGAGGCCAGTTCACCTTACGCCTTCTTCATCGCCTCCTTCACGCGATCGGCTGTCAGCGGCATCTGCATGACGCGGGCCCCGACGGCATCGAAGATCGCGTTGGCGATTACGCCGCCCATGGTGATGATTGCCGGCTCTCCCCCGCCCTGGGGAGCGTCGTTGCGGGCGTCGATGATTACCGTCTCGATCTTCGGCAGCCATGAGAAGCGAGGTATCTGGTACGTTCCGAAATTCACGTCAAGCACCGCGCCCCCCATGAAGTGAATGTCCTCGGCGAGCGCATAGCCAAGACCCATCGTGATACAGCCTTCCATCTGGATCGTCGCTCCCTGGGGATTGATCACCAGGCCCATATCCTGCACGCACACGACGCGCTTGACCGTCGCCTTGCCGGTAGCTTTGTTCACCTCCACTTCGGCGATGGCAGCGACGGAGGTCCCGGCGTCGGTTCCGCAGGCCACGCCGAAGCCGCGTCCGCTCGGCGCGGCGGCGGGCGTCCAGCCGAACTTCTCGGCCGCTGTCTTCAGCACGCGTTGCATCTTGGCATTGGACAAATGCTTCAGACGGAACTCCACGGGGTCCACCCCCGCCGCCGACGCCATGATGTCTATCTGCGATTCCCGCGCGAAGGTGTTGGTGTTATTGCCCGGCGCGCGCCAGGCTCCGGTCGCGAAGGGATGCGTGCCCGGTTGCGTCCCCCAACCCGAGCCGTGAGCGAACGTGCTGGAGTTCGGAATCGTATAGAAGTGCTGCGCGCCGCGCTCGCCGGCCCAGTACACGTGGTAATCCCAGAACAGCATGCGTCCTTCGCCATCGAGGCCCGAGTTGATCTTGACAACCGCCGCCGGACGGAAGGCATCGTAGAAGAACTCCTCTTCCCGCGTCCAGGCGACCTGTACGGGCTTGCCGCAGAGCTTGGAAAGGCGGGCCGCTTCCACCGCCTGCTGATTCACCGACTTCCCGCCAAATCCACCCCCAACGAAGGGCGGCGTGATATGCACATTTGCGGGCGGGATGCCCAGCGTGCGCGCGATCTCGTCCTTCGCGGGGAAAGGCGTCTGCGAGGAGGGCCACACCCGCGCCTTGTTCCCTTCCACGTTCGCCACCGCCGCGTGCGGCTCCATCGGCGCGTGCGCCCTGTATCCATCCAGGTAGGTCATCTCGAAGGTCTTGGCGGCCTCGCTCTTGCCCTTCTGGATATCACCGTTCCGGCCAACCGAATTCCCCTGAGGAGCCACCTTCAACAGGTGGTCGAAGATCGTCTTCTCATTCAGATCGGAGGCGGGCGTGTCATAGGTCGCCCGGATCTTCGTGAGCGCCTTCTCCGCGACATCCGGATACTTATGCAGAACCGCGACCAGATCGCCGTCCTCAATGACCTCGACTCCCGCAATCTGCCGCGCCCCGGAGACATCGAGGGAGGTCCGCTTCGAGGCGTGCGAGGGGGGACGCAGGATCCGGGCGTAAAGCATTCCGGGCAGTTGGATATCCGCCGCGTATTTCGCCTTGCCCGTCACTTTCTCGCGCGCGTCGCGCCGCGTAACCGGAGTGCCCATGATCTTGAACTGGTCGGGCGTCTTGAGCGGGGCCTTCCCTGACGCCTTTCGCGCGATCTTCTGCCCTTTGGCCAGTTCCGCGTAGGAGACCTTGACGCTCTTGTCAGACTTGAGATAGACGACTCCCCCTTCGACCGTTAGTTGGTCCGCGGGCTTGCCGAGCTTCGCGGCCGCCATTTCCATCAGGACCAGCCGGCCCTCCGCCGCGGCCGCACGCAATGGCGGTCCGAAGGATCGCGTCGACATCGAACCAAACGTCCCCATGTCCCAGGGACAAAGATCCGTGTCGCCCATCACCATATCCACCGAATCGAGGGCGACGTCCAGTTCGTCGGCCAGCATCTGGGCCAGCGACGTCACCACGCCCTGCCCCATTTCGATCTTGCCTGTATAGAGCGACACGCGGCCGTCTTCGGCGATATGGAGGAAGGCGTTGAAATCGGTGGGCAGTGGCTGACGCCCCTGCCCCCACGCGGGAATATCGCCCAGCAGGAAGAGGATGATGATCCCCCCGCCCGTGACCTTCAGAAAACTGCGCCGGCTGAACTGAATATCCGCCAGACGATCCGTGAAATCCAGATCCAGATCGCTATTCTGTCTCATCTTTAGACTCCCTTCATTGCCTGGGCTGCGGCCTGAATCGCCTCGATGATGCGCTTGTGCGCTCCGCAACGGCAGAGATTCTGCTCCATGCCGTTGACGATCTCACCTTCCGTCGGATTGGGATGCTTCTTGAGCAACTCGTAGGCGTGGAGAATCATCCCCGGCGTGCAATAGCCGCACTGCAGGGCGTCGTTTTCCATAAAAGCCCTCTGCAGGGGATGCATCTCGCCGTTGTTAGCCAGCCCCTCGATCGTGACCACCGATTTGCCCTGAACCATCTTGAGGGGCGTCATGCAGGAATGCGTGGCCTTCTCATCGACCAGCACGGTGCAGGCGCCGCAATAGCTTTCCCCGCAACCGTACTTCGTTCCGGTCAGCCCCAGATCGACGCGCAGCACCCACAGCAGCATGCGATCGCCGTCCGCCGTCACCTCCACAGGCTTCCCGTTCAAAGTGAATTTGATTAGTTCTTCCATCTTTGTCTCCAAGGGGCATGATAACCATGATTGGCGATTTCATCATAGGAAATTTGATTTCACGGGGGCGGTTGGCGATCATCCGGAGGTGACCTGATAGCCTGATAGGAAATTTCCATCGACCTGAGGAAATCGACGATGAACCCCCAAGCCCTGCAAATTCCCACTCCCAGCATCGTTCTCGATGCCCCCACGGTCCGCCGCAATCTCAAGCGCCTGGCCGACTATGCCAAATCGCACAACATCAAGCTCCGCCCCCACACCAAGACCCACAAATCCGCCCTGATGGGCAAGATGCAGATGGACCTCGGCGCAACCGGCCTCACCGTCGCCAAAGTCGGCGAGGCCAAAGTCATGGCCGAAGTCTCGAGCGACATTTTCATGGCCTACCCCGCCGTCGATCCGCTCCGCTGCGCCGAACTCGCCAAGCTCGCCGGCAGGGTCACCATGCGCGTCGGCATCGATTCCAGCACCGCCGCCGATGCTCTGGCCTCCGCAGCCCGCGCCGCCGGAACCACCATCGGCCTCCTTGTTGATCTCGACGTCGGCATGCACCGCACCGGCCTGCAAACCCCCGCCGAAGCGCTCGCCCTGGCCCAGTACGTTTCCAATCTCAAAGGCGCACGCCTCGACGGCATCATGTTCTACCCCGGCTCCATCAAGGATGAATCGGCCGAGTCGATCAAGCAGTTGCAGGGCGTCGATGCCAAGCTCGCCGAGACCATCGCCCTCTGGGCCAAGAGCGGCCTCAAAGCCGGCATCGTCTCCGGCGGATCGTCTCCCACCGCCTACATTTCCCATCACGTTAAAAGCGCCACCGAAGCCCGCCCCGGCACCTACATCTTCTACGACATGAACGGCGTCTATGGCGGCTACGCCAAGCTCGAAGATTGCGCCGCCCGCATCCACTGCACCGTCGTCAGCAATGCCGTCCCGGGCCAGTTCGTCATCGACGCCGGCACCAAAACCCTCACCAGCGACAAGAACGGCCCCAATCCCGACAGCGGCCACGGCTACATCCTCGAATACCCCAAGGCGAGAATAGCAAAACTCACCGAAGAGCATGGGCAGGTCGATTCAACCCGGTGCGATGCCCTCCCCAAAATCGGCGATCGCGTCACCGTCATCCCCAATCACATCTGCCCCTGCGTCAACCTGCAAAACCAGGTCTGGTGGAAGGAAGAAGGCCAATCGCCCCGCCCGATGGACGTGGATGCGCGCGGCCGGGTCTTTTAAGTGGAAATGCACATGTCCAAACCGCGTCCCATCATCGATTCGCACCTCGACCTCGCCTGGAGCGCGGTCTTCTTCGACCACAATCTCTCCAAATCCGTTCAGGAGATTCGCGACGCCGAAAAAGGGATGAGCGACGAAACGGCCCGCAACCGAAACGTCCTGAGCTACCCCGAGCTCCGCAAGTCCGGCGTAGCCGTCTGCGTCGGCACCCTCCTCGCGCGCTGCGGCCCCAGGCAACCCCTCCGCACCACCGGCCCAGCCCGCACCGACCCCGATTACATCATCCCGGAACATGCCTACGCCGCCGCTCACGCTCAGCTTGCCTACTACCGTCTGATGCAGCAGCAGGGCCACATCAAGATGATCCGCACCGCCACCGAGCTTGATGCGCACTGGGCCGCCTACGCCAAAGACCCCGTCAAGACGCCGATGGGCATGATCCTCAGCATGGAAGGCGCCGACCCGATCGTCACGCCCGATCAGGCCCACGAATGGTTCGGCAACGGCCTGCGCGCCGCCGGCCTGACTCACTACGGCATCGGCCAGCACGGCTACGGCACCGCCGTCGAAGGTCCGCTCAGCGCCATGGGCATCGAACTCCTCCGCGTCATGGACGACCTCGGCATGATCCTGGATGTCACCCATCTCTGCGATGAATCGATGGCCCAGGCCTTCGACTACTTCGAAGGCCCGCTCCTGGCCAGCCACCACAACTGCCGCGCCCTGGTCCCCGGCGACCGTCAACTCACCGACGATCAAATCAAGACAATCATCGCCCGCAACGGCGTCATCGGCGGCGCGCTCGACGCCTGGATGCTCTACCCCGCCGGCTGGATTCGCGGCCAGACCCACTATTCCGCCACCACCCTGCAAACCTTCGCCGATCATATCGACCATGTCTGCCAGATCGCCGGCAATACCCGCCACAGCGCCCTAGGCACTGATCTCGACGGCGGATTCGGCAATGAACAGACCCCCGCCGATCTAAGAATCTACAGCGACCTCCAGAACCTCGCCGGCATCCTCGCCGGCCGGGGCTATGCCGAGGCCGACATCGACGCGATCTTCCACAACAACTGGCTTAACTTTTTCCGTAAGAATTTACCCAAATAACGAGGCAGACCGCACATGAACGAACGCGATAAAAAAATGCTGGCCCTTGGCTACTCCCCCGAATGCAACCTCAAGGCCGGCGCGATCTACAAGCCCGTCGTCATCGACGGCACCACCGCCTACGTCTCGGGTTGCGTCCCCTTCGACGACAACCAGGTGCTGACCAGCAAGGGCAAAGTCCCCAATGAAGTCCCCCTGGAAGCCGCCAAGAAAGCCGCCCAGCAATGCGCGGTCAACATCCTCCGCCTGCTCCGCCGCGAGCTCGGCTCCCTCGACCGCATCGACCGCGTCCTGAAAGTTCTGGGCATGGTCAACAGCCACCCCGACTTCACCGAACAGCACCTCGTCATCAACGGCGCTTCCCAACTCTTCATCGACGTCCTGGGTGAAGAAGGCTGGCACGCCCGCAGCGCCGTCGGCATGTCCGCCCTCCCCCTGGGCGCAAGCGTCGAGGTCGAAGCCATCGTAAAGATCAAGCTCTAATCACTCGCCGTACTGACGCTGACCGCCGCCCTGCTCATCGCCATCTCCTGCCTGCTCTGAAAATACGCCGGACGAAACGCCAATCGAGTGTACCTAAACAACAATGCGGAAACGGCTTGCGCCAATGGCCGCCTTTCATGCTCTGCGGGTGGGCCGAAGGCCCGTGTCGGACTGATAGGCAATTCGCTTTCACGGGGGCGGTTGGCGATCATCCTGGGGTGAGAGGTTTCGGGAAACGGGGGTGCTCTCCCGCTCAGTTTCCGCGATCCTCAAGGCCAAATCCTCCCGCCGTGCCATGCTCTTCGCCTGTCTATCGCTTTTCTTGATGCCCGGAGACCGCCTCCGGGGAGCCAGAGACAATGTACCACCCGTCCTGGCGGTGCCAAGAGCAAAACTGAGTGATCTCACGCCGTTTTTCGATGCCCAGTTCACCAAGGGTCGAGACAGAGCCAGCATGCCCGCTTTTCCGGGCAATGGCGGCGTGACAATACTTTCGGGCAGCACCAGTAGCACGGCTGACCCCAGCCGTAGCAGTCTTGCCGGCGAAGCCGTTTCCTTATCCTCTGCCCGAAAGCATTGTCACGCCCGGCGACGCCGGCAGCGGGGCCGAGGAATTGGCTGGCCCAGGTGAATGAGGGACCACGGCCAAAGAGAAAGGCGATGGCGTACGAGTCTCGCGCGCACCCGGCCGTTTGGCGATGATGGATGGAGGTCCCAGGCGGCACAGGAGTTGGGCATGGAGCACACGCTACCATCCAGTGCGGGCTTTGCTAGAATAGAGCGTATGAATGTCGAGGTGGCAATCCGCCAGGCGAAGCTCCGTGAACTGTGCCAGCAGTTCAGCGTTGAGCGTCTTGACCTTTTCGGCTCAGCCGCAAGCGACGACTTTGACCCGGCAAGAAGCGATATTGATCTGGTGGTTACCTTTGGGCGCACCCCCGCAGACATGGACGGCGCCAGCCAGTACTTCGGCCTGCTCCGGTCGCTTGAGGCACTTTTCGGCAGGCATGTTGATCTGCTCGAAGAATCGGCGATCCGGAATCGCTTCATGATCCGTGAGTTATCGCGCACCCGCATTCCCGTCTACTATGCAGCTTGAATCTCCGAAACTTCTTGAGGATGCAAGGCTGGCGGCCGAGTTCATCATCCGCGTCACACGCGGGCAATCACTGGATCGCTATGACTCGGACGAGATACTGCGCTCAGCCGTGGAGCGCAAGTTCCTGATCATCGGAGAGGCGATGGTGCGCCTGCGCAAAGCCGACCCGGCCACCGCCGACCTGCTCCCCGACCTCTATCAGATCATCGCATTCCGGAACATCCTCGCTCATGGCTACGACGTCATAAGCAACCAACGGGTATGGTCCGTAATCGAGGACCATCTCCCCACCTTGCTCGCAGCGGTGATCCGCCTGTTGCCGCCTTGAGCCATCGCACAATGTGGGGGTATAGCGGCTTTCCAGGCTGTTGATAGAAACCTATTGATTCTCGTCCTCTTTGACTAACTGCAGCACACGACGCGTAGCCAAGGAGGCCGGCATGGCAGGAAGACTCGTACCGCGAAGGGACAATGTCACTAACTGCGTCCCCCTAGGAATCCTCCTTTGTTGGTAGTAGGGCCAGAAGGTCCGTTATCCGCACCAATGACGTTCACCGATCCTGAGCACCTTCCCAATAATCGTGATCCAGATCACCCAAACCCTTGAGCTGCGCACACGATCTTGAGCATCTTCGTAAGTGGGTCGCTCGCCCTCGAGCGACACGGGTTGCCGACACGTGACGAGCTACGAGCGCCAATCGACGATCGCAGAAACCCTCTCCAGTTTCGATCAAACCGCAGCGGAGGCATCGGTTGGGTCTTTGACGTTATGACGCTTTAACGCTAGAATACCATAAAGAATGGAGCGATCCATGAGCGTGGCGAACAAACGAGCAACGGTTTATCTTGATCCGGTTTTGCATAAGGCGCTGCGACTGCAGGCGGTTGAGACTTCTCGGTCAGTTTCAGACCTGATCAACGATGCCGTTCGCAATGAGTTGGCACAAGATACCGATGACCTGGCGGCCTTCGAGCAGCGCAGGTCCGAACCGGCCATGGAGTTTGGGGAGTTCGTCAAGGGGCTCAGACGCGATGGCATCCTATAGGATCATCGTTAAGGAATCGGTCCGGCACGACCTGAAGGATATCCCAAAGAAGGATGTCGCTCGCATCGTTGACGCCATTCGGTCGCTGGCAGACGACCCTCGTCCGCCACAGACCAAGAAACTCTCAGGCATGGAACAATACCGGCTTCGTCAGGGGAACTATCGAATTCTGTACACGATAGAGGACGACAGACTTGTGGTCTGCGTGGTGAAGGTAGGTAATCGGCGCGATGTGTACCGGTGAGCCGCGGGAAGAATCGCCGCGCACAGAACTGCTTTGGTGCGGAAAATGGATCAGGAGCCGAAAAGCCACCGAAGCCCCATCAATGGCGTTTGCCAATGCGAGTTTGTATAAGGATGGCTCATGGATGAGGGCGGTAAGACGCCTGTGATCGGTACTTCTGAGGCGGGAAACCTCAGTGTGCCAGCGCACGCGCTGCCCCGGCCAGGCGTCAAGAGCGTCTGGCTCCGCATCGCGATCATCGGCCTGGTGCTGGTGGTTGGACTGATCGCCGTCTACTTCTCCCCACTCCAGCCATGGCTCAAACATCCCGATCAGGCGGCCGGGCGGATCCGCCAGGCGGTGGATGGATTAGGTTTCTGGGCCTATCCAATCTGCACGATCGCCTCCGCGATCCTGGTTGCCTGCAGCGTGCCGCGTCTGCTTCTATGTGGGATCGGCGGCGCGGCCATCGGCTTCCTTCCCGGCTTGCTCACCACCCAGATCGGAACAGTCCTTGGCTACTACGTGGTCTTTCTTTTCGTCCGCTGGGGCGGACGCGATATGGTGCATCACCGCTGGCCAAAGTTGCAGCGCTGGGCCGACCTGATCGAGAAGCAAGGCTCGATCGGCGTAATCCTGGTCCGGCAACTTCCCATCCACGGCACACTAGCGAACCTCTGCCTGGGCCTGACGCACCTGAAGCATCGACAGTTTTTCATCGGCACCATCATTGGCCTCGTGCCCGAGGCGATCCCGGCCGCCCTGATCGGCGCTGGCCTGGCCAAGGGCTCCGCTCGAGATACCGCCACCTACGTGGGCATTGCGATCATCGTCTGTGCCGCAATCTGGATTGCTCTCCGCATCGCCATGAAGCGACTTCGCAGCAACCGCGAGACATCGGCGATGATGGACGAGGTTTCGTCGTTGAAAGGAGATGACGACTAAATGCCCGAACCACAACCCATGTCCGGACCGCTACTTTCGATCTGCGTCCCTGTCTACAACGAAGAAGAGAGCCTTCCCCTGCTCCACGCGGCGATCTGCAAGGTCATCGATCCGCAGAATATCAGCACGGAAATCATCCTCGTTGATGATGGCTCCAAGGACAATTCCTGGAATGTCATCGAGCAGCTCGTGCAGAAGGACAAGAGAGTCCGCGGCGTAAAGTTCCAGTTCAACTGCGGCGAGACGGCCGCCTCCGATGCCGGGATGCGTCACGCCCGCGGTAAGTACATCATGACCATGGACGCCGATCTGCAGAACGACCCGGCCGACATTCCGGCCTTTTTAAAGGCGATGGAAAGCGGCGTGGACTGTGTTTGCGGCACCCGCGTGGCGACCCGCGGCAAAGGCGACAGTTTTGTCCGTGTCGCCTCCAGCCGCATCGCCAACTGGGTGCGCAACAAGCTTTCCGATGAAGAGATCTCCGATGCCGGCTGCACCTATCGCTGCATCCGCCGCGAGGCGATCGCCAAGATCAAGCTCTATCGCGGGCTGCACCGTTTCATCCCGACGCTTCTGAAGATGGAAGGTTGCACGGTCACAGAGATACCCGTCACGAATAACCCGCGACTGCACGGTGAGAGCAAGTACGGCGTGTGGAACCGGCTCTTCAAAAGTTTCCGCGATCTGCTGGCCATCCGCTGGATGAAGACTCGAGTCCTCGGATGGAAGGTGGCAACCGAACTCGACCGCACCCGCGAGCTGTAGGGGCGTAGGGACGTAGGGCTCCTCCATGAACATCCGAAATGGCATCACCAAGACGGTACTCGCCACGGTGGTTTTCGCCGCCGGGATCGTCGGCGTTGGCTCGGTACGCACCGCAACGTCCCCAGCACAAGGAAGATCTCTTCAGAAAGAAGCGCACACCTTCGCTCCCATTACTCGATCCAGCCACATCCGCGTAGCATCCTTCAACATGCACTCCGGCCGCGGCGCCTCGGGTAAAGAGGATCTGGCCCTGGCCGCGAAAACCGCCCAGGGCTTTGACCTTGTCGGCTACCAGGAGGTATACGCCTCCCCGCGACCTGCCACGCCGCCGCAAATCGGCTTCATCGGCCAGAATCTTGGGCAGGCGTGGCTGTTCGCTCCCAGTGAGCGGCAATACTGGGGCGACCGTTTCGGTAACGCTGTGACAACGAATCTGCCTGTTCATGATTGGCAACGAGACCCGCTGCCCGCGCCACGCGAGCATTCCCGCCGCAACGTGCTGATCGTTCGCTCCACCTGGCCTGGCACCACCGTTACGTTCCTGATCACCCATATCACGCGCAGCACCGATCAGGATGAGCAACTGCGACTGGTGGAGAAACTCTTTCTCAACCAGCCAGCACCTGCCATTCTCATGGGCGACCTGAACGCCACCTCACAGCACCCGCTGATCCAGGGCCTGCTCGACACGCCCGGCGTCGGCAACCCGCTGGATGAGAAGATGCCCCAGCAGGCCGGCAAACACATCGACTGGATCTTCACCCGCGGCCTGGAGACCCGCGATGCCGGCACGCGCAATCTCGGCGCATCGGATCATCCCCTGGTCTGGGCAGAACTTATTGTCCTGCCTGCTACTCAGCCAGGCACGCTCCCCACCACACGGCCCTAAGACTTCCGGTATACTGAATTGTCAATGGACGTTCCCGACAAACAGCCCGCATCGCCAGCACCCATCCTACCGTACGCATCGCCGTCGGTACCTCAGGGCATATCGCCCATACTGACTCCCGAGCACCTCGAACAACTCGCGGCCGCCCGCAAGCTTGGCGGAGGCCTGCACCGGGCGGTGATCGTCGGCAAGGTCGATGGCTGGACGATCGGCATCTTTGGCGTCATCACGCTCATCTTCAGCGTCGGCAGCGGCATCGGCAGCATCTCCGGCATGGTGTTGGGCGCGGGCATGGCGATCATCGCGTTCTACCAGATCCGCGCGGCCGACGCCCTGCGCCGGCTTGATGAGAAAGCTCCGGCGGCCCTCGCCCGCAATCAGGTCATCCTCGGCATCCTCCTTGTCGCATATGGGGCCATCAGTCTCTGGCAAGCCTCTGTGAATCCAGCGATGCTCAGTTCCTCAATGGGTGGTATGGACCCAGAAACCAAAGAGCTGCTCGCCCCCTATGATCAGCTTGCCCGCTCGTTCGCCATTGCCATCTATACGGGGGTCATTGCTGCGGGCATCATCGGTCCGGCCCTGACGGCCGCGTATTACCACGCCCAACGCAAGCGTGTGGCCGCCTGCCGCCTGGGCACGCCGCCGTGGATACTGGAACTGCAGCAGGCTGGCGTGAGAATCTAGAAGGTGATCGGAGCGGGTGGGGAGAAGTCAGCAGTCAGAAGGTCGGTACCGCCAAAGATCAAGGACCTAGGTGTGCAACATGTTGCCCCGATGTTGCATGAAGGAAAGAGCGATTCCGAGCGGTCACGGCCGGGGTATGGGGCGGATCGTGCAACATTGATGTTGCATGCGCTGTTGCGTTGCATGTTGCATCCGACGTTGCATGTCACCCTCTGCCCTTCCATACGGGGCGACCTTTCTATTGGCGTCGCCTGGCGAAGATGGTGGTGGGCATTTCTCCGCGGTCTTTGCGTGCTCCTATTCAAAGGTCTTTATGGCGTTCGGCTGCCGCGGCCGAGGACGGCTCTCTCAACCTGTGCGCATGCTCGGGGTGGCATCGTTGTGTGAGGTCTGACACCGCGGGAAGCAGCGCGAATCTGCGGATCGGAACACGAGCGGAAAGCGGAGAGTTGGAATGTGCTTGTGGTGGCTAGCCTAAGGTGTTAGGGTTTACTAGTACATTCTAGGAGGCAAGAATGGCTCAGCTATGGGATTTGCGCGCGGTCGGTGCTGTAATTGAGACACTTGAGCAGCGTTTTCTGCTGTCGGGCGAAGTTCCACAGGCTGACCCGCTGTTGCACACCACGCCGTATGCGCCGGTGACGGTGCAGGCACCGCAGGCGGCCACCCAGTTCCCCAATATTCAGGCGTTACCGGGCTCATTCAGTTTGCTCCCATCCTACGTTACTGGCATCCGCGATCAGGGCCAGTGCGGCTCGTGCTGGTCATTCGCCACCTACGCCTCACTTGAAAGCTGGATCCTCAAGGCCGGTGGGCCAGCCACCGACTTCTCGGAGAACAACCTCAAGGACTACCATGGATTTGACTGGGGCCCCTGTGACGGCGGCAACAGTTACATTTCCGAAGCTTATCTATCCCGGGGCTCAGGCCCGGTCAGTGAAGCCAATGATCCTTACAACGCCTGGGATGACCGAGTTACGCCTGCGCCCAGCTACCCCCGGGAGAACTGGGTTACGCAGATGCTCCGCTATGACACCATGGACGAGATGAAGAACGCGCTGATCACCAACGGCGCGCTGTATACCACCATGGAGTGGGATGACGGCTCATACCGCGATTCCGACTTCACTTTCTACTATACGGGCAGCGGCAGCAACCACGCGGTCACGATCGTCGGGTGGGATGACAACAAGATCACCGCAGCGCCGACTCCGGGCGCCTGGCTGATCAAGAATAGCTGGAGCACGGGCTGGGGCAATACCGGCTATTTCTGGCTCTCCTATGCTGATGGCGCGGGCGCAAAGAGCGGCGAGTCTTTTGGCGGCGCTGTGCCTGCGTCCACATATACCAATGTGTATTACTGGGATAGCTTCGGCGACGTCACTGAAATGGACGCGCCTTGGGCGATGAACCGTTTCGTGGCTCAGAGCGACGAACAGCTCAAGGCAGTTGGCTTCTTCACGGAAGCGGACAACGCCGCCTACACGATCTCTGTCTACGATACCTTCTCTGGCGGCTCGCTCTCGGGCCTTTTGGGCAGCAGTTCGGGCACTTCCGCCACGGCCGGATGGCATACCATCAATCTTCCTTCGACCATTGGCCTCACGACTGGCAACGATTTCTATGTCGTCGTCTCGATCACGAATGGCGGGGCGTATCCGCAGGCATACGACTGTCAGGCTCCGGGCTACAGTTCCGCATGCACCGCAGCGCCGAATGAGAGTTGGTACAGCTCCAACGGGACGAGTTGGACCGACCTGACCAGCTTCGATCCCTCCGCCAACTTCTGCGTCAAGGCTTTCACCAGCAGTGACAACAACCGCGCTCCGACCGGCATCGCCCTGTCGCCCAGCAGCATTCCTGAAAACCAGTCTTCGGGCACGGCGGTGGGGACGTTGAGCACGACGGATCCGGATGCCGGCAACACGTTCACTTACACCCTGGTGAACGGGAACGGCGGCACAGGCAACGGCTCGTTCAGCATTTCGGGCAGCACGCTACGGACGGCGGCGGTGTTCAACTATCAGGCCCAGAATAGCTATAGCATCCGCGTGCGGACCACCGACCAGGGGGGATTGTGGTATGAGCAGACCTTCACCATTACGGTGACGCAGGTCACTCATGGGCCGACGGACATTGCCTTGGCGGGCAACAGCGTTCCCGAGAAGGAGCCCTCGGGCACGACGGTGGGGACGTTGAGCACGACGGACTCCGTTCCCGGCAACAACACGTTCACGTACCGTCTGGTGACCGGGCCTGGCGGCATAGACAACGGCTCGTTCAGCATTTCGGGCAACCAACTGAGGACGGCAGCGGTGTTCGACTATGCGGTTAAGAGCAGCTACAGCATTCGCGTGCGGACCACCGACCAGGGCGGGCTGTGGTATGAGAAGGTCTTGACGATCATGGTGGAGGGTGTTAACCAGAGTCCGACGGACATTACGTTAGCGAGCACGTTGGCTTTTGAGAACCGGCCTGCGGGGACGGTGATTGGCGGCATCCTGGGTACGGATCCAGACCCATGGCAGAGCGCCGTGCTGACGTTTGGCCTGGTGCCTGGATACGGGGACAACAGTCTGTTCGCGATTGTCAACAACCAACTGAGGGCGATGGTCACGTTCGACAATGAGACGAGGAACAGCTACGACATCCGCCTTCGGGCGACCGACCCGGGCGCGCTGTGGTATGAGAAGGCCTTCAGGATCTCGGTGATAGATGTCAATGAGAATCCGACGGATATTGCGTTAGCGAATATGTCGGTCGCCGAGAACCTGCACGCCGGGGCGGTGGTTGGCGCTGTATCGGGTACCGATCCGGACGCGGGCCAGAACGCCACGCTGACATTCAGCCTGCCGTCTGGATACGGGGACAACTCTCTGTTCCAGGTTGTCGGCAGCCAGCTCATGACCAGGACCGTGTTCGACTACGAGACCAGGAGCAGCTATTCGATCCAACTCCGGGCGACGGATACAGGCGGCCTGAGCTACGATAAGGCCTTCACGATTACGGTGACGAATGTCAACGACAATCCAACGGACATTGCATTAGCAAATACATTGGTCGCTGAGAACCTGCCCATCGGGGCGGTGGTTGGCGCTATATCGGGCACCGATCCGGACGCGGGCCAGAGTGCCACGCTGACGTTTGGCCTGGTGCCTGGATACGGAGACAACTCTCTGTTCCAGGTTGTCGGCAACCAGCTCATGACCAAGGCCGTGTTCGACTACGAGACCAGGAGCAGCTATTCGATCCGCCTGCGTGCCACCGATACAGGCGGCCTGAGCTACGACAAGGGCTTCGCGATTACCGTGACGGATGTCAACGACAATCCAACGAATATTGCGTTAGCGAATATGTCGGTCGCCGAGAACCTGCCCGCCGGGGCGGTGGTTGGCGCTGTATCGGGTACCGATCCGGACGCGGGCCAGAGCGCCACGCTGACGTTTGCCCTGGTTCCTGGATACGGAGACAACAGTCTGTTCGAGCTCGTGGGCAACCAACTGAAGACGGCTTCGCGGTTCGACTATGAAGGCAACAACAGCTACTCGATCCGCGTTCGCGCCACAGATACGGGTGGACTGAGCTATGAGAAGGCCATCACGATCTCGGTGATAGATGTCAATGAGAATCCGACGGACATTGCGCTAGCGAATATGTCGGTTGCCGAGAACCTGCCCGCCGGGGCGGTGGTTGGCACTGCATCGGGTACCGATCCGGACGCGGGTCAGAACGCCACGATGACATTCAGCCTGCCGTCTGGATACGCTGATAACAGTCTGTTCCAGGTTGTCGGCAGCCAACTCATGACCAAGGCCGTGTTCGACTACGAGACCAGGAGCAGCTATTCGATCCGCCTGCGTGCCACCGATACAGGCGGCCTGAGCTACGACAAGGGCTTCGCGATTACCGTGACGGATGTCAACGACAATCCGACGGACATTGCGTTAGCAAATACATCGGTCGCCGAGAACCTGCCTGCCGGGGCGGTGGTTGGCGCAATATCGGGTACCGATCCGGACGCGGGCCAGAGTGCCACGCTGAGGTTTGGCCTGCTGCCTGGATACGGAGACAACAGTCTGTTCGAGCTCGTGGGCAACCAACTGAAGACGGCTTCGCGGTTCGACTACGAAGGCAACAACAGTTACTCGATCCGCGTTCGCGCCACGGATACGGGTGGACTGAGCTACGACGAGGCATTTACGATTGCGGTCACGGATGATCCGAGTGATTTGCGCAGCACCTTTGGGTTGGTCAATGGCAAGACGGTGGCATCGCCGGCATTGCAGGATGCGGACGGAGACCTGGTGACATTCAAGCTCACCGGCGGTGGCGTGGGGAAAGTCTACGGCTTTGACAAGAGTTTCGAGGACATCACCCTGAGCGGGACCGGGCTTAAGACAGTTCTGACGATCACTGTGAAGAAGAGCGTCAGCGGCGATGGGCTGGTGACGATCGGGAACCTCAGCAGCGATGGGCTGATCAAGAGCATATCAGGAACGGCCGCCATCCTTTCTGGGCAGGTGCGGCTCAATGTGCTGAACCAGACTGCCGGGAAAACGGCCGTATCGATGACGTTCCGGCAGATTAGTGATGCGGATATCCAGGTGCAGGGCCTGCCGGTGTCATCGATTGCGGTTAGCGGGGATGTCTCCAATAGCCGGATTGCCACGACAGGATCGATCACCACATTCAGCGCGGCGACGCTGTTGGGTAGTGACATCCTGGTTGGGGTGGCAAAGAGCTTTGCAGGAGATTTTGCCTCGAGCGCAAGTGACTTTGCCGATAGCACGGCCAAGCTGGGGAGCCTGAAGGTATCGGGGCGCAAGTTACCTTCGGGATCAAGCAATCCGGCGTATGTGGCAGGGAGCTGTATCTCGGCACCCAATGTCGGGACGCTGACGCTGCTGAATGTGCCAGGGAGTTCTGCGCCGGTGGTGCATGTGCTCAATGATGCGGGCGTATTGAAGGTGAGTCAGTCGAAGCTGACATCGACGGCGATGTTTGGCAGTGGAACATGGAAGGTGGCGGGAGTCCGGCCGGCCATCTGGGAGGTGGTGTAGGGTGCGCTCGTGAAAAGTGGAGCAAGGGGCTATATCATTGGCTCGCTATGCCCAAGATTACCGTCGACGGTAAGACCATTGAGTGCAAAGACAAACAGGCCATCCTTGATGCCTGCACGGATGCCGGGGTCGCGCTGCCCTCCTACTGCTACCACCCGGGACTGAGCGTGCCGGCATCCTGCCGCATCTGTCTGGTCGAGGTTGAGGGAATACCCAAGCTGGTGCCTTCGTGCCAGACGACGGTGCGCGAGGGGATGGTCGTGCACAGCACCTCGTCCAAGGCGGTGGCTAACCGCAAGCAGGTGATGGAGTACCTGCTGGTGAATCATCCGCTGGATTGCCCGGTGTGCGATCAGGCCGGCGAATGCTATCTGCAGGATTACTCGTATCAGTATGGCCGGGCTCAGGCGCGATTTGAGGAAGATAAGGTCAAGCAGCCCAAGAAGGATGTGGGCGAGAACATCCTCCTGTATTCGGATCGCTGCATCATGTGCACGCGTTGTGTTCGCTTCACGCGCGAGGTCTCGGGGACCTCGGAACTGTTCGTTGATGGGCGCGGGAGTAAGGAAGAGATCCAGATTTTCCCGGGCAAGCCGCTGAATAACAAGCTATCCGGGAATGTGGTTGATCTGTGTCCGGTGGGAGCACTACTGGATAAGAACTTCCTCTTTAAGCAGCGAGTGTGGCTGCTGAAGGCGATGCCGTCGATTTCACCGGCGGATGCGGGCGGGGAGAACATCTGGGTGGATGCGAATGAGAGTGGCGAGATCTTCCGCATCCGGCCGCGGTACAACGAGAAGGTCAATAGGTGGTGGATCTCGGATGACAGCCGCTATGCCTGGAAGGCGGTGCAGAGCGGGAACCGGATCAAGAGCGCCAAGCGGTTGCAGTTTGGCACACAGGTGGAGACGGATGGCGCGAGAGCCATTGAGCAGGCGTTTGCGGATCTGACGAATCTGGCGGCCACTGGCGGAGCGGGATCGCTCTATGCGATGCTGTCGCCGATGATGGCCAGCGAAGAGGCGTATCTGCTGGGCAAACTGATTCGCTCGCTTGACCCGCAGGCGGTGCTGGTGGCCGGGCCGACACCGACGCAGGCGGATGAGACATTCAAGCACTACCTGACGGGCAAGCAGACATTTGTGATTAAAGGTGAGAAGGTGCCCAACGCGGCCGGCGTGAAGCGAGTGATTGAACTATTGGGCGGACCCAAGGCGACCTGGGAAGAGCTGGTAAAGAGCGAATCGGCCGAGCTGAAGAAGCTCAAGGGCGGATGGATCGTCGGCGGATACCTGAAAGACTGGTTGCCAAAGGAGCAACCGGCGCTCTTCAAGAAGGGGTATCGCGTGGTGCAGGACATTCTGCCCAATGGTCTGGCGAATGCGGCCGAGGTGGTAATTCCGGGTGCAGCGTGGACGGAAAAGGATGGGTGTTGGGAGAACTACCAGAATATCGCACAGGTGTTCGTGGCAGCCGTCCGGGCGCCCGAAGGCGTTGTCGGCGAAGGCACTGTATATTGCCAACTGCTGGGCCAGCCGGGTTATGATGCGGCGGCAGTGCGGAAGGAGATGGGTGAGCCGTTTGCCTCGGCCCAGATCCCGCAGGCGCAGGTGAAAGAGCCGGAGATGCAGTTTGTGGAGTTGTAGTGGTACAGGTGTGCTGATGACTACATCAGCACACCTTGCGAGAAGAACATGATTGAAGACATCTTTAGTGTCGTTCCGCCCTGGGTGATCATCCTGTTGGTGATCTTCAATGTGATGTTGGGAGCGGCGGCTTATCTGATTCTGCTGGAGCGGAAGATCGCATCGTGGGTCCAGGACCGGATCGGCCCCAATCGCGTGGGTCCATGGGGGCTGCTGCAGCCGCTGGCGGACGGCATCAAGATGTTCATGAAGGAAGACTACCGCTCTCCGGGCACGGATAAGTGGGTCTTCTCCCTGGCGCCAGTGCTGATGATGGTGGTGGTATTCACGGCGGTGGCGATTATTCCATGGGGCGGCATCTTCCAGGGCACGCGGACGATTACGGCGGATTCGCCGGCGGCCGCGGCAAAGCTGGCGATGGAGAAGATTCCGGCCGGGTCACAACTGCTGGTTAATGACGGAATCGCCGCCACCGGCAATGTGAACGAGTATCGGGCTACGTATCGGTTTGCCTTTCAGATCGCGGACCTGAACATCGGCGTGCTATTGGCGGTGGCGGTGCTCTCGTTGGCGGTGTATGCAGTGGTGTTTGCCGGCTGGGCGGGGAATAACAAGTTCTCGTTCCTTGGCGGCATGCGGGCGGCGGCCCAGATGATCAGCTATGAAGTGCCGTTGGGGCTGTCGATTCTGGCGATCGCTTTGATGTTCGGGACGCTATCGCTCAGTGACATCGTCTCGGCGCAGGCGCACTACTGGGGTGGCTTCATCCCGGCTTGGAACATCTTCTGCCAGCCGCTGGCGTTCGTGATGTTCCTGATCTGCCTGCACGCCGAGGCGAACCGATCGCCGTTTGATCTGCCGGAGGCGGAACAGGAACTGGTTGGAGGCTATCACACGGAATATGCCTCGATGCGTCTGGGCCTCATGCTGATGGGCGAGTATGTGGAGATGGTCGTAACCAGCAGCATCCTCGTGGCGCTGTTCCTGGGCGGGTGGCATTTCCCGGGACTCACCGGCGATGCCGACCCGGCCAATCCGGCAGTAACGACCAGTTTCCTGATGATCCTGGTACGAGTTGGAGTGTACTTTGCCAAGGTCGCCGTGGTGATCAGCGTGTTCATGTGGGTGCGCTGGAGCCTGCCGCGGTTCCGGTTTGACCAGCTTATGAACCTTTCGTGGCGGGCACTGGTGCCGATTTCGCTGTTCATCATGTTGGGCACAGCGATCGTGGTGTACTTCTTCTACCAGAAGCTCGGCGATCACGGGCGTATCATCAGCGGCTATAAGGCGCTGGGGCTGCTGGGGATGAATGGGGCACTGCTGGTTGTGGTCGCCGTCGTGGCGCAGCGGCTACCGATACCGAATGTGAACCGCAGGATGCTGGTGGCAGACAGCCGGTATGGAAATGACAAGCCGGCAGTGGTCTAGGATTGAATGCAGAAACGGAATTTCGAGAATCGTATGAAGGAAACGGACATCATCCTCCTGGAAGAACCTGGGCTTACGCTCTCGGATCAGTTCTATGTTCCTCAGGTCGCCATGGGCCTGGGAACGACGATGAAGCACCTGTGGAATACCCTTAAACCCGGCGGCGGGCGCGTGGTGCAATATCCTGAGCAAAAGCGACAGGATGTCGCCTTTCTTCATGGCGGCAGCTTTGATGATGCGGAAAAACTCACCAGTGCTGTTTACCGGGGCGTGCACCGTCTGAACAAGGATGAGGCGGACCGACCGCGGTGCGTGGCCTGCTTTATGTGTTCAACCGCATGCCCGGCCAACTGCATTCACATCGTGGCCGGCGAGAGTCCCTGGCCGGATCGGGAGAAGTACCCGATCAAGTTCGATATCGACGAGCTTCGCTGCATTTACTGCGGCATGTGCGAAGAGGCCTGCCCGTGCGATGCGATCGAGCTGACCAGCGTGGTGGACATCGTGGGCCTGACACGACAGGAGATGATCTTCGATAAAGAGAAGCTCCTGGAGATGTACGATCAGACGGTGGAGCAGGAGCCAATGTGAGGCGTTACCGCAACTGGGCACAGCACACGAGGGCACGGACGCAAATCCGTGCCCTCTGGCATTTTGGCGCGCTTTCAGGAGAAAATCTCTCCAGAATGTGGAATCTCGGGTACGGGTGTGCATCTGGTTGAGTGAGGAACGATGAGCATGGATCTGGACGACAAACTGGTGTGTGCTGCACGGGAAGGAGATCGCGAGGCGTTCTCGCGGTTGATTGTGCAATACCAGGAGATGGTCTATGCCCTGTGCTACCGGATTACCGGCCGGCGGCATGATGCCGAGGATCTGGCCCACGACGCGTTCGTGCAGGCGTTTGTAAAGTTGGAGACATTGCGCGAACCATCGCGGTTTGTGCCGTGGCTGCGGTCGATGACGCTGAACCTGGCGCGGATGTGGTATCGGCGGCAGCGCGATGAGGAACCGCTCGTCGAGACAGCGGCCGGTGAGATGGATGCCTATGACGAGGCGGAGTGTGCCCGGCTCTTGCAGAGCGTCGGGCGGCTGCCAGCGGCGTATCGCATGCCCGTGGTGCTGCATTATCTGGAAGGAATGCCGTGCGAAGATGTGGCGGTGTTCCTGGGCATAGCGCCAGGTACGGTGCTTAGCCGACTTCATCGTGCCCGGCGGATTCTCAAAGAGGACATGATTCAGTCAGAGGATGAGGAGGCCATAGCGATGACCGGCGATGCACGATTTGAGGAAGAGATTGATGCAGAGATCTCGCTGCTGCTGGAGGCGTTTGAGGGCGATCGGCAGAGCGCGGACCGGCTCTCGGCGGTCCTGGTTCATTCGCCGCAGCGGCTGGCGAGATTGATCCGCGAGCCCGCATCGGCCGTTACGGTGACGAACCTGGCGCGGCTGCTTCCGCGGCTTGGCCGGCCGGGCATCGCGATTGTCGTGCGTATTTGCGTCGAAGGGGCCGAGGCCGCGCTGGATGTCCTCGAGACGCTGGTGGGCCGCTTTCAGGAGAACCGCCTGAACATCGGAGCTCCTGGCATGCCGGATCTGACGATGTATCTCATAGCCGATGAATTGCTGGCGCAGTCGAAGGATGTAGCGCGGACCGTTGAGGTGCTCATTGCCCTGATGGAAAGCACGCGGCACCAGGCCAGTGGCATGCTGTTGGGCGAAGTTGTTTTGAGTCTGGGAGAAACCGGCTACAGCGGCCTTTTCCAGAAGCTGCAACAGAGCAGCGACCCGCAGGAGCCGTATCCGCTCTCGAACTATGTATTCCAGACACTGCGGAATGCCGGAACGTGGTTCCTGGACGACATCAACGCCAAACTGCGCCAGGGGCGATCAGAGTTCTGGCTGGCCGCTCTGGATGCCTTTGGGGCGGGTATATGCGACTACGGGCAGCGGGACGGGCGGCCGGCCGTTCCGGGCCCGCGATTTATCGGTGAGACAGACGACGCGACCAAAGTTGCGCTGGTGCAGTTGGACCAGAGCTCCATCGACAGGGGCGCGGAAATCGCTGCTGGATATCTGGCGTCGCCGGAGGCGCAGCTTCAACGAACGGCGCTGCGAGTTCTTGATCGCCTTCATGCCCAGGAGTATGCGGGGCAGGTGGCCGATCGGCTGACGGACGCTGATTCCAGAGTGCGGATTGCCGCGATCTATGCCATGGCCGGCCTGGGCGCTCATCAGGTAGCAACGCGGTTGTTGGCGCTGGCGGAGTCCCAAGATGCAGCGGAGCGTCGCGCGGCGGTTCAGGCAATCGGCCGGCTCTCGCCGGAGGGAGCGTTGGAGATGCTGCGAACGAGACTGGCTGATTCAGATCCGCAGGTTCGCGGCAGTGCTGTCATTGCCATGGGTGAGTTGCGCCTGCCGGAGCTTGATCAGGAGCTAAAGGGCCTGCTGAAGGCATCCGACCAGGTGATCAGGAAAGCAGCGGCGACGGCGCTGTATGGGATGAACCGCAAGGCGCCGGTGGCCGCGTCGCCAGGAGCTCCGCGGTACTCCACCACATGCTTTTCCGTGCCGCATGCGATTCGGACTCGTCATATCAGCCTGGATGCGGCCATGCGGATTCTACCGGAAATGCGCGTGTACTCCGAGCCGGAGGTGACCCAGTACATCGCCCAGGTTTGCGGTGATTGGTCCACGATCCGCCGCAGCCTGGTTGACCAGAGACTGCTGGATCGCGAAGCAGGGCAATACCGCTTCACGGATCTAGGTCAGGCGGTCTGGCGTGTCGAGCATGCGATTATGGATGGATGGGTGCAGTTGGGCAGTGGGGGTCTGGCACGCGTATAATGGCGGGCATGTCCAACTTTCTGGAGACGCCACGGTTGACGTTGCGGCACTTGACGGCCGCCGATGCGGATGAGCTGATTCGCTTGCACTCTGATCCCGAAGTGATGCGGTGGATCACCAATGGGCAGCCAGCGGATCCGGTAGAACTGAAGGAGAAGGTGCTGCCGCGATGGCTGGAGCTCTATGAGTATAACGGCTGGGGGTTCTTCGCCGCAGTGGACAAGGCATCGGGGGAGTTTGCCGGGTGGTTCCATCTCCACACACGCGAGCAGGACGATGTATACGAATTGGGCTACCGGCTGCATACGCGATTCTGGAAGCAAGGACTCGCCACTGAGGGATCGAAGCATCTGCTGGCGAAACTGGTGATGGAGGGGAGGCCAGCGAAGATTACTGCCCGGACCATGGCGGGAAATACTGCTTCACGGCGCGTGATGGAAAAACTGGGACTCACCTATACGCGCGATTTCGAAGAGCAGAAGTTCCCGGGCAAGGATAAGCGGGCGGTGTGGTATGAGCGGCAAACGCCCACTATCATCCATCGCCGCGTGTGGATGTGTCAGTTGGGAATGAATCCCACCACGATCCGCAAGCTCCCTTCAGGCTGGGTGGTGATCGGCGACAGCCAGCGGCTCAAGGGGTACACGCTGCTTTTGTCCGACCCGGTGCTAAGCGACATCAACCACGTGCCGGAGCATTATCGGGCGATGTTCCTGAAGGACATGGCGCTGCTTGGCGATGCGGTGCTTGCCGCGACCGGCGCCCGGCTCATGAACTACATGCTTCTGCAGAACCTCGACTATGCGCTGCATGCCCACATCTTTCCCCGCTATGCTGATGAGGATCCGCAGCGCCGGAGCAATGGTCCATGGACGTACTTCGGCGATCCCGATGTGCCGCTTGACCTGCAGCGCGATACCGAGCTGATCCGGCGGATCGGCACGGAATTGGATCGGGTCTGTGGCGAGGCGGGTGTGCGGTGCACCTGACGACAAGCTCTTGCAGTCCTGCTGCTCTGCACCCTGTTCCAAGACCAGTCGCCTGTTGTGTCCGCTGACAGCCGCCAGCCAATCGCCTACTATTGGGCAAAGGAAACGCCCCAACGTCTTTACGGATCAACGTGTTATGGCATCCAGCAGCCCTTTGGATCTTGGCATCGCGAATGCCGACTATATCGACCACCTTTACCAGCAGTATCGCGCCAGCTCGGCGGGCATCGATGCTCGCTGGTACGCGCTCTTTGACGCCATCGAGAACGCCTCGACGGATGGGGCTGCTTCAACGGGCGCGCACGTCGCCTCGTCAGTCGGCGGACCTCCTGTCCCCATCGTCCTGGAAGTGGCAAACCTGGTTCATGCCTATCGCGAGCTCGGCCACTTCACCGCCCATCTCGATCCCTTGGGCAACTCCCGCCCTGACCACCCGTTCTTGGCACTCAAAGAGTACGGCTTGAACGAGGCCCTTCTCGACCAGACCGTTGGCAACGGCGGCTTTCTCGGCGAGACCTCCGGCACCCTGTGCGATCTGCTTGCCAAACTCCGAGCCACCTACTGCGCCTCGATCGGAGTTGAGTACACCCACATCTCGGATAAATCGCAGCGCGACTGGCTCGAACAGCACATCGAGCCGACGCTCAACCGCACCCAACTCTCCCGGGAAGAGAAGCTTGACCTGCTTCGCCAGCTCTGCCAGGCGCAGGGCTTCGAAGAGTTCCTCCACACGCGCTTCGTTGGCCAGAAACGATTCTCTTGCGAAGGCGCTGAATCGTTGATCCCACTGCTGAACTGGGTAGGCGACGATGCCGCTACGGCTGGCGTCGATGAGATCGTGATCGGAATGGCCCATCGCGGTCGGCTGAATGTTCTCGCCCACGTAGTCGGCAAACCGCTGGAACTGATGCTTGCCGAATTCGCCGGCATTCTTCCCCATCAAGAGGGCGAAGGCACAGGCGATGTAAAGTATCACCTGGGCTTCTCCGGTGAGCGCGTAACCCGCTCCGGCAAGAGCCTGCACCTCGCCCTGAGCTTTAACCCCAGCCATCTCGAGCTGGTCGATCCCATCGTCGAGGGAATCGTCCGCGCCAAGCAGTACTACCTCGACGACAACGACCGGACCCGCGTAGTGCCGCTCCTGATTCATGGCGATGCGGCTTTCTGCGGCCAGGGCATTGTGCAGGAAACACTGGCCCTTTCGGAAATGCCGTACTGGCGCACCGGCGGCACCGTGCATGTCATCGTGAATAATCAGATCGGCTTCACTACCCCGCCCAAGCAGGGGCGATTCACGGCTTACCCCACCGACGTCGCCAAGAGCATTCAGGCCCCGATCTTCCACGTCAACGGTGACGATCCTGAGGCGGTTGTACATGTGGCACGCCTGGCGATCGCGTTCCGCCAGCAATTTCACACCGATGTGATGATCGATCTCTGGTGCTACCGCAGGCATGGACATAACGAAACGGATGAGCCGACGTTCACCCAGCCGGTCATGTATCGGCAGATTGGGTCTCACCCCACCGTCCGCGACGCCTATGCGAAGCAGCTCATCGCTGAGGGAGTGCTCACCCCCGTCGACTATGAGAACCTGAAGCAGCAGGTAACCGCCCGCCTTGATGCCGCTCAGGCGACATCGCAGGATATGGCCCCACAGCAGGTGATGCCGCCGTTTGGTGGCATCTGGAAAGGCATGGGGCCACCGGGCGCTGACTGGTCCGCGCACACCCAGGTATCGCAGCAGGTGCTGGCTCAAATCGGCGAGAGTGCCACCAAGGTGCCGCAGGGATTTGAGGTTCACCCCAAGCTTCGCAAGCTGCTCTCCACCCGTCGCGACATGAGCCTTGGCCAAGTGCCGATCGACTGGGGTTGCGCCGAGATGCTCGCCATGGGCAACCTGCTCTTGGAAGGCACGCCCATCCGCTTTGTCGGACAGGATGTCCAGCGCGGTACCTTCAGCCACCGCCACGCCTGCCTGCATGACTACAACACGGGCGTAAAGTACTTCCCCCTGGCCAACCTCTCCCGCAATCAAGCCCCGTTCATCATCGTCAACACTATGCTCTCGGAACTGGCCGTGCTGGGCTTTGAGTATGGCTTTGCCTCGGCCGACCCGCGCAACCTCATTATCTGGGAAGCCCAGTTCGGCGACTTCGTGAATGGCGCTCAGCCGGTCATCGATCAGTTGATCGGCCCGGGCGAGGCGAAGTGGCGCAAGTGCTGCGGCCTGGTGATGCTCCTCCCGCATGGCTATGAAGGCCAGGGGCCTGAGCACTCCAACAGCTACGTGGAGCGTTTCCTGCAGCTCTGCGCCCAGAACAACATGCAGGTGTGCATGCCGACACTGCCGAGCCAGTATTTCCATCTGCTGCGACGACAGATGCTGCGCCGTTTCCGCAAGCCGTTGATCTGCTTCACGCCCAAGAGCCTTTTGCGCTCTGAAGCCGCTGCCTCGCTCCCTACGGAGTTCACGGATCGCACCTTTCAACTCGTGTTGGATGATCCCTCGACTCCGCAGCGCGAGCAGGTGCGTCGGATCCTGCTGTGCACCGGTAAGGTATTCTACACGCTTGATGCCGCACGCAAGAAGAACAACATGCGCGACGTGGCGATCATCCGCGTGGAGCAGCTCTATCCGTACCCGCAAAAGGAACTGCAACAGATCATCGCCAAGTACAACAGTGCCCATGAAATCGGCTGGGTGCAGGAGGAACCCCAGAACCGCGGGGCATGGTCCTTCATGGAGCACCGCTTGCGGGAAATCCTGCCCGATGTCGCGGTGCTGAGCTACTACGGCCGACCAGAGGCTGCGTCGCCGGCCGTTGGGAGTTACCATGATCACGTGAAGCAGGAACAGGTCTTCGTCGGCGCAGCCCTGGACCTGCCGGAAACTCGGCCGGCCCGTACCACAGCAAAGGAAGCCGCCCGCAACGCAACGCCCGTATCGGATTAGAGTAGCCCGCTTGCTATGGAAGCGGTTCACCCCGACGGGGCTGGATAGGGAAGTGAGCCAGAAACATGTCTATCAGCGTTAAGATCCCCTCTCTTGGCGAATCGATCACCGAGGCCATCATCGTCAAATGGCACAAGAAATCCGGCCAGTCCGTTGCCAAGGATGAGCCCCTGTGCGAACTTGAGACCGACAAAGCCAACGTCGATGTCCCCTCGCCTTCCGCCGGCGTGATCAGCACGGCCGTTGTTGAGGGCCAGACCGTCGCCATCGGCCAGGAGATCGCCACCATCGACCCCGCCGGCGCCCAAGCGTCATCGGCACAACCTGCGCCGGCTGCCCCTACCGCACCCCCACAGGCGCCTCCACCTCCCGTCGCCGCTGCCAGCCCGGCCGCCCAGCGCATCGCCGGCGACGCCGGCATCGATCCCGCAAGCGTCAAAGGCACCGGCCGCGGTGGCCGCATTACCAAACAGGATATGCAGTCGGCCGTCGCCGCAGCGCCCGCGCCCAAGCCCAAGCCCCTCACGCCCCAGCCCGCCGCGCCTGCCGCTATTGCCGCACCCTCGCCCCCTCCCGGCGATCAACCCGGCACCCGCCGCGAGCCGATGACCAAGATCCGTCGCAAGATCGCCGAGCGCCTGGTTCAGGCTCAACAGCAGGCCGCCATACTCACCACCTTCAATGAGATCGACCTCAAGGCCGTCCAGGATATTCGCACCAAGTTCAAAGAACGTTTCACCGAGGTCCACGGCATTGGCTTGGGCCTGATGAGCTTCTTTGTCCGCGGCTGCGCCCAAGCCCTGCGCGAATTTCCACGCGTCAACGCCTTCATCGACGGCGGCGACATCATCTACCACGACTATGTTCATATGGGCATTGCCGTCAGCACCGAGCGCGGTCTTGCCGTTCCGGTTCTGCGCAACGCGCAAGCTCTGAGCTTCGGCCAGATCGAAAGCGAGATCCGCCGCCTCGCCACCGCCGCGCGCGATGGCAAGCTCGCCATCGATGACCTCTCGGGCGGCACCTTCACCATCACCAACGGCGGCATCTTCGGCTCACTGCTCTCCACCCCGATTCTTAACCCGCCGCAATCAGGCATCCTCGGCATGCACAACATCCAGAAGCGGCCGGTGGTTATCGATGACAAGATCGAGATCCGCCCGATGATGTACGTCGCCCTCTCCTACGACCACCGCCTCGTCGACGGCCGCGAGTCGGTGAGCTTCCTCGTCCGCATGAAGCAACTGCTGGAGGACCCGGCCCGGCTGATGCTCGAGATCTGAGTATCAGAGCATCCCCAACGCCATCATCGCTGCCTCACTCATCCGCTCGCGCGACCACGGTGGATCCCAGACCAGATCAACCGTTGCTTCCAGAACCTCATCGATCGCCTCGACTTTCGTCTCCACCTCGCGTGGCAGCGTGCCGGCCACTGGGCATCCCGGCGATGTCAGGGTCATCTGGATTTTGACCTTGTTCTCGGCGTCGATGTCGATGCCATAGATCAGGCCCAGCTCGTAGATATCAACCGGGATTTCCGGGTCATAGACCTTCTTCAGTGCGGCCACGACCTTGCCATGCACAAGCTTGCGCTCGATGGGCCAGTCGGCCGGGGGAAGCAGGGCACTGGGGTGCTGATTCTGCATGTCGGATGATAGGGAAGGAGGGTGTGCCGAGTCGGTCGCCTTGCTCCTCTGGTGCTCCTCAGCACGCTGCACGATCTTCGAGAGCTTCTCGGTATCGGGCAACTGGTTCAGGCTGACCTTCTTGCGGGATGGATCACTCATGGCTTACTCAGTTGTCGCCGGCTTGTGCTCGCCCTTGACCGCCAACTCCATGGTGTGCCAGGGAAGCGTAGCGCACTTCACGCGGACAGGAAACTCACGCACCCCTGCGAAAACAGCGAGTTTGCCAAGATCGTCAACGTGCTCAGGTTCCTCTGTGGCGGGTGTGGTAAGGGCCGTATGGAAGAGCTTGAATAACGCCATGGCTTCTTCGACGCTCTTGCCGCGCAGGGCATCGGTCATCATCGACGCCGAAGCCGTCGAGATGGCGCAGCCGCTTCCTTTGAACGCGGCATCCACAATCTTCCCATCCTGCACCTTCAGCGATACATGCAGCTTGTCACCGCAGAGACGGTTATGGCCGTCCGCATGGTGGGTAGCATCCGCCATCTCACGGAAGTTCCGCGGCTTCTTGGAATGGTCCAGGATGACTTCCTGGTATAGCTCACGCAGGTCAGACATCAGCAAGTCCTCTCACAACCGAAGTATACGGCCCAACCCCTGCCCGAACCTAATGGTTCGGCCAATCGGCGTTGCCTCGTTATACATCTCACGCCACCACGATGTTCACCAGCCGCTTGGGCACATAGAGCTTCTTCTTCACGCTCTTGCCCTGGATCCAGGGCTGAACTTTCTCGGCAGCGAGGGCGGCGGCGAGGATGGTCTCTTCGCTGGCGTCGGCCGGGACGGTGATCTTGTCGCGGAGCTTGCCGTTGATCTGCACCGGCAGTTCGAGCACGGATTCCACCAGTTTGGCGGGGTCAAATGTGGGCCAGGGCTCGCGAGCAAGGCTCTTTGCATGGCCGAGCCGGCTCCAGACCTCTTCCGCCAGGTGCGGTGCAAACGGGGCAAGCAGCAGCGCGAACGCGTCAGCTACGTTCTTGGGCACAGGTTGCAGGTGCGTCAGTTCGTTGTTGAGCTTGATCAGTTCGGCGATGGCCGTGTTAAAGCGCATCCCCTCAATATCCTCGGCCACTTTCTTGATCGTGCGGTGCAATTGCCGATCCAAATCGTCGGGAACAGGCGCTGCGGCAACGCGCGGTGTTGTTGAGGGTGCTTCATCATCGCCCAGGAGGTTGCGATCGACTCCGTTCAGAAAGCGGCTCATCCCGACAATGTCGCGAGTACTCCAGGGCTTCTGCATTTCCAGGGGCCCCATGTACATCTCGTACAGGCGGAGGCAGTCAGAGCCGTAATCTTTCACGATGGCGTCGGGATTTACGACGTTGCCGCGGCTCTTGGACATTTTGAAGGCACGGGCGTCCACGGCGCTCGACGGATTGGACTTGAGCACGAACTTCGGCCCGGATTTCTCCACGGCTTCGATGTCCACGCGCCGGCCGAGGCATTTCTGTCCGGTCGTCTTGTGGGTGCCGGTCATGGTGGGAGTCTTGTCGAGCATTTCCTCGGCGATATCGCTCAGTTCATCCGCGCTGACGGGCGAACCATCCGGCTTGGTGAACGCATGGAACTCCATCTCGCCCAGGATCAGCCCCTGGTTGACCAGGCGCATGAAGGGCTCGGGCGAGGAGACATGCCCCAGGTCAAACAGGACCTTGTGCCAGAAGCGGGCATAGAGCAGGTGCAGCACGGCATGTTCAACGCCGCCCACGTAGAGGTCCACCGGCATCCAGTACTTTTCCTTCACCGGGTCGATGAACTGCTTCGGGTTTTTCGGGTCAATGTAACGGAGGTAATACCAGCACGAGCCGGCCCACTGCGGCATGGTGTTGGTCTCTCGGAGGTATTGCTTCCCATCACGCTGGTACTTTCGCCATTCGGTGGCGCGGGTCAGCGGGGGCTCAGGGGTGCCAGTGGGTTTATAGTCCTCCATCTCCGGCAAGGTCAGTGGCAGTTCCTTCTCGCTGATGGCGTAGGCGTTGCCCTGTTCATCCAGGACGATGGGGAATGGCTCACCCCAGTACCGCTGGCGCGAGAAGAGCCAGTCGCGCAATTTGTACTTGGTCGCGCCCACACCGATGCTCTCGGCCTCCAGGGCGCGGATCATCGTCTGCTTGGCCTCGGCGGTGGTCTGGCCATTGATCAACGCGGAATCGATGGCGATACCTTCCTCTTCGAAAGCCCTGCCGGCCGGCAGTTCTCCCGAAACCGGTTTGACAACCTGGCGGATCGGGATGTTGAACTTCATGGCGAAGTCATAGTCGCGCTGATCGTGCGCGGGAACGGCCATGATCGCGCCGGTGCCATAACCCATCATCACATAGTCGGCGATGTAGACGGGAATCGGTTTATACGTCATAGGGTTGATCGCGTAGCCGCCGGTGAAGACGCCGGTCTTCTCCTTGGCATCGGCCATGCGATCGCGATCGCTCTTGGTGGCGCATTGCTGTCGATAGGCAGCGACCTCCGCCTTCTGCGCTGAGGTGGCGATGCGATCCACCAGCGGGTGCTCGGGGGCAAGCACCATGTAGGTTGCCCCATAGAGCGTGTCCGGGCGGGTAGTGAAGACCGTGACGGTAGGCACTTCATCTTCCTCGGGCAGTCGCGGGACCACCAGATCAAAATCGACTTCAGCTCCGATCGACTTGCCGATCCAGTTGCGCTGCATCTCCTTCAGCGATTCGGGCCAGTTCAAGAGATCCAGGTCCTTGATCAGCCGATCCCCATATGCGGTGATGCGCAGCATCCACTGCCGCATGGGCCGGCGTTCTACGGGGAACCCGCCCACCTCGCTCTTGCCGTCGATCACCTCTTCGTTCGCCAGAACGGTGCCCAGTCCCGGGCACCAGTTGACGGCGACCTCATCCATATAGGCCAGACGCTGGCCATCAATGACATCGCGCTGCTCGTCGGGCGAGATGTCTTTCCACTCGCGCAGCAGGCTGGATTGACCGCTGAGCGCCTCCATGCCTTCCTGCACCGGGTTCAGGTGGATCGTGCCATCGGGGGCCACAAGAAAATCGCCGTTCTGCAGTTCATTGATCAGGTGGCCGATGCTCTTGGCCTTCTGGTCCATGGGATCAAAGTAGGAGTTGAAGAGCTGCAGGAAGATCCACTGTGTCCAGCGGTAATAGTTGGGGTCGGTGGTATCAACTTCGCGATCCCAGTCGTAGGAGAACCCCAGCATCTGTATCTGCCGGCGGAAGTTCCTGATGTTCTCCTCGGTGGTGAGCCGCGGATGCTTGCCGGTCCTGATGGCGTACTGCTCGGCCGGCAGGCCAAAAGCATCCCAGCCCATGGGGTGCAGGACGTTGACGCCCTTCATACGGAGATAGCGGGAGTAGATGTCGCTAGCGGTGTAGCCTTCGGGGTGGCCGACGTGCAGGCCCTGACCGGAGGTGTACGGGAACATGTCGAGGATGTAGGCCTTGGGCATGTCCCCGGCTTCGTCGGGATCGAAGGCGCGGAAGGTCTTATTGGTCAGCCAATACTCCTGCCATTTCTTCTCGATGGTGGTGAAGTTGTAAGCCATGACACTGAATATAGCCCAAATGGCCGGGTTGTGTAACGCAGCAGAGTGACCAGATCTGTTTCCCCGATCAAGGCGTTAGGCGTTCCTTACGCTTTCACCGCACCTTCAATGTGTCGCCCTCAAAGGTGATTCCCAGGGGTACGACCTCGACCGCCTTGCGGCCGCCCTGCTTGTGTACGGTTCCCGCCTTCCACGCCCGATGCCCGACCACCCGGGCAATCTGTACGCACTTCTCGGCGTCGGCCGGTTTCACATACGCCGCAAACCCCGCCCCCATGTTGAACGTCGCGTACATCTCGCGCTGCTCAACCGGGCCGGCTTGCTGGATGAAGCCGAACACCGCCTGCGGGTCGGGAACACTGTCCATCCGATAGACAAATGGTTCATCCAGCCGCATCAGTTTCCGCCAGCCGTGGCCGGTAATGTGAGACACGTAATTCAGTTTCAACTCCTGCTTCTGGCACTCACTCACAAAGTTCACGTAAATGGCCGAAGCATCCAGCAGCGCCTCCCCATACGTCCGGCCATCCGCAATCTTCGTCAAATACCCCTGCGGCAGCTTGTCGGCGATCTGCCGGCAAAGCGACAGGCCGTTGGTCTGCACCCCGTTCGATGCCAGCAGGATGATCGCATCACCATCGTTCACCTGGCCGGTAATGCGATTCGATTTGGGTTTTACCCGGCCGAAAGCCGACCCGGCCAATACGATGGTATTCGGATCGACGATGCCCTTCAGGGCAGGCGTCTCACCGCCACCCCATACCGCGCCCGCCTGACGACACCCCTCGGCAAACCCGGCCGCCAGATCGTTCGACCGCCGCACATCCTTGAACCATTGCCCATCCCCAACGGCCGCGTGCATCGCCACCGAAACCGGCATGGCCCCAGTGGAAATCAGATCATTGACGATCGTCGCCACCGTATCGATGCCGATATTGCGGTAAAAACTCTGGTTGGCCAGCTTGAGCATGGCATCGGCGATGAGGTTCTTCGTGCCCAGACCTTCCTCAACATGCGCGAAGTACTCGTCCGGAGTCTCGATGAGATAGGCCGATTCACCGCGGATCTTGGCAGGCTCTGATAGCCCATGGTGACTCAAACACCCGGTCGTTGAGGCGGCCGCCTTCTGGCAGGCACGCTTGAATGCATCCAGCGCATCGTAGTTCACGCCGCTCTGTTCATAGGACAGGCTCATATCGCTGGGATTTGTAGTCTAAGTTGTGCTCGATGGGTAGAGCCGGTGACCCCACCGGCGGCATAGTGATTCCAGAAGAGGTCACCCAGCATGACCACCTCCCGCCAGTAAGAGTGCTTAGGTGCCGTCTGCTGTTTTGCCCTCCGTTTCCGCCGGTGAGGTCACCGGCTCTACTTTCGGATATCATCACCACCGGATGAACCGCTGGCTCCCAACGATGCTGATGATGCTGACGCTGGTGGCGTGCCTCGCCGCCCCCACGCAGGCGACCGCAACAGAAATGCGGGTCTTCCAGTCCCGCTTCTACCACGTCAACACAGATATGGAGCCCGGCCTGGCGCAGGATCTGGCCCGTCGGCTGGATGTGATGCACGAGGAGTATGCCCGCCGGCTGATGCAGTTTGAGCCGGCGGCTGACCAGGTGATGGTCGATGCCTATCTCTTCGAGAAGCAGGATGACTACCTGCGCTTTGCCGGCAACAGCATGCGTTCAACCGGCGGCGTCTACATCCCCTCGCGTAATGCGTTGGCCGCCTTCAACGTTGGCCAGGGCCGCGACAGTCTCCGCCGGACATTGCAGCATGAAGCCTTCCACCAGTTCGCGGCCAATGCATTCAAGACCCCCCTGCCGATGTGGCTGAATGAGGGCATGGCGCAGTACTTCGAAGAGGGTCTCTGGACGGGCAACAGTTTTGCCCTGGCCCAGGTGCCGCCACGGCGGGTCCGCCAGCTCAAGGCCGATATCCGCGGCAAGCGCATCGTTCCGTTCGATCAGTTTCTCACCCTGAACACCGAGCAGTGGGGCAAGGCCCTGGGCTCACACTCATCGACGCGCGGGGCAACACAATACAACCAGGCATGGGCGATGGTCCACTTCCTCGTCAACGATCTCGACCCGGCCGGCCAACCGAAATATCGCACTCGCCTGGTGCAACTGCTGCAGCTCATCCATAGCGGCTCGCCCGCGGACAATGCCTTCGTCCAGGCCTTCTCGGCCAACTACAAAGGCTTCCAGGACCGCTTCCTGGAGTGGGCGGCGAAGCTCGAACCCAACGAAGAGGCCACCTATATCGAACGTCAGAAAGTCTTGGCGGACATGCTCATGGCACTGCGGAAGTACGGGATCTCCTGCACATCGATGGAGGCATTCCGGTCGGCCGCCCAGCGCAACCAGATCGAGATTCAGTATTCCAAAGGGCAGATCAAGTGGAGCACGGGCAAAGACACCGCACTCTACTTCAGCCGCATCGACGGAAGCCTGATGTCTCCCGACGAGCTTTCGCTGCAGCCCCGCCGCGGAGCCCCCCTGCCGGATATCGTCGGCCGCTGCCTGCCGCGCACCGTGCTACGCACCCGCTTCTACAGGTCCGGCACTGAAGTTGAGCACGAAACGCTCTTTGAGCCGGCCGGCGGATCGGCCACACTCCCCGCCAGCGACCTCAAAGGCGATGCGCTGCGGTAAACACTCCTACTTCGCATTGCCCTACAGTCTCTTCCTCGCCTCATCCAGCGCCTTGCGCGCTTCCGGGCTGACCTTCGGATATCCCAGGTTCAGCGAACCGACTTTGCCGACAACCGTGGCGGCCACCACCAGACGGGTGAACCATTTGTTGTCGGCCGGCACCACATGCCACGGGGCGTACTCGGTCGCGGTGTTCTGGATCATCTCCTCATATGCCTGCTGGTACTGGTCCCAGCGCTCGCGCTCCTGCACATCAGCCGCGGAGAACTTCCAGTTCTTGTCCGGGTTGTTCAGCCGCTCCAGGAACCGCTTCTTCTGCTCCTTCTTCGAGACATGCAGGAAGAACTTGCAGATCGCAATACCATTGCGGGTGAGGTAGCGCTCGAAGTTGCGGATGTCTTCGTAGCGATCCTGCCAGATGCGCTTGCCGATTAGTTCAGGAGGAATGCGCTGCTTCGCGAGGAACTCAGGATGAACGCGGACCACCAGCACTTCTTCGTAATACGAGCGATTGAAGATGCCAATGTCGCCTCGGTTGGGCAGATCCTTCATGCAGCGCCAGAGATAGTCATGTTCCAGGTCATCGGATGTGGGCGCCTTGAAAGAGTGCACCTGGCATCCCTGGGGATTGATGCCCGACATGACGTGCTTGATCGCGCTGTCCTTCCCGGCCGCATCCATCGCCTGGAAGATCAGCAGGACGGCCCAGCGGTTATCGGCATAGAGCATGTCCTGCATCTGGGCCAGCATCTGCACGCCCTCGGCGAGCACCTCTTTGGCCTGCGATTTGTCGTCCACCTTTCCGGTATCGGCCGGATCAATGTCCTTCAGCCGGAACTTCTCTCCCTTGCGAATGCAGTACGATTCGGCAAAGTCATTGGCCTCGCGGATGCGTTTTGCTAAGCTCATCGTTGTCCTCCCGCGTCAACAATACCCCAAATTGCCGTGTTCATGTACTGAAATAGTCGCCAGTTCATCCAACGGCGCACTACAAAAGCACGGCCGGTTTATCATTGACCCCGCAACAGCGAGTGTTAGCATCGGCGAAAGCTTTCGGAAAAGGAGACACATGGCTTTGAGATCGGTACTGCTTGGGTGCTTCATCGCGTTGGTGGGATTCTCTGGAACTGTTAGGTCCGCCCGTGCCGAAGAGGGAGTCGCCGTCACCATCGTCTATGACCTTTCAGCCAGCATGAATGAGACCGTGCCGGACCGCGACGGAAAGAACACTCCGAAGTACATCATCGCCAAGCGTGCCTTGCTCGCCGTGGTGGATCGACTCAAGCAGTTCACCGACACAGCAAAGGACAAGAAGCTCAGCGTCAGCCTGCTGATCTTCGCTGACAGCAAGGTGAAAGAGGCGCTGCCGCTGGCCCCGTTCAGCGCCCAGACTTTCCGCGACTGGGTGGCTTCGGCTCCGAAGCCCAATGGCGGCACCCCCCTGGGCGAGAGCCTGCAAGTCGCCACTGCCCAGCTTCTGGCTTCGCCCCTGAATCACAAGCATATCATGGTCATCACCGATGGCGCAAACACCAACGGCCCCGACCCGGCCAAGGTGCTCCCCGGGCTGCGAAAAGACGCCCAGGCGAAAGATGCCTATATCGGCGTCCATTTCGTCGCCTTCGATGTCGCGGCGAAAGTGTTCGATCCCCTGAAGAAGCTGGATGTCACCGTCGTCGGCGCTGCGAACGAGGAGCAACTCAATGCCCAGCTCAACTACGTGTTGCGGGAAAAGGTGCTGGTGGAGGTGGAGTAATCGGAGGTGTGCCAGAAGATGGTTCGCGCTGTAAGCTTTGAGCATGCGGTTTGAGGATCTTGGCAGGATGGCGTATCGCCCCGCCTGGGATTACCAGGCACAGGTGCATGAGCGCGTGATGGCAGGCGAGGAAGAGTGCGTGCTTTTCGTCGAGCACGAGCCCGTGATTACCTTCGGCCGCCGGCCGGGCGTAGCGCGGAATCTCCTGGCTTCCGCAGAGCAACTGGCGAAGTTGGGGGTTGAAGTAGTCGAGAGCGATCGCGGTGGGGACATCACCTTCCACGGCCCGGGACAGATCGTCGTCTATCCGATCATCCGCCTCGCCGACCACAAACTCTCAATTAGCGGCTACGTGCATCGCCTTGAGGCGATTGCAATCGATGCCCTGAAGCAGATTGGCATCGCCGATGTGGTGGTTGACCCTCAAGCCCCGGGCATCTGGGTGCCGGACGATGGGAAACTGGCGAAGGTCTGCGCGGTGGGTGTGCGGATTCGGCGCGGCGTGTCGATGCACGGGATTGCGCTGAACGTGGCTACCGATCTGCGCTACTTCGACCTGATTGTCCCCTGCGGGCTGATCGGCCGGCCGGTCACGTCGCTGCAGAAACTCCTGGGGGAGAAAGCGCCAAGCCTTCACGAGATGCGCGAGCACCTCCAGGCAGCCTTCCTGCGCGGGTTACCGTGAAGTGGATGGCCCCCAAACGCCAAGGCGTCACACCTCAACCGATTCCGGTATTTCCGCATTGTGCGAAACGTTCTGCACGTCCTCGTTGTCTTCCAGCGCGTCGATCAGCCGGAACAGCTTCTGGGCTCCCGCGGCGGTAACCGGAATCGTCGTTGTCGGCTGGAAGCTGACTTCCGACGCCTCGATCGCGACCTTCGCGGCCACCAGGGCCTCACGCACCTTGTGCATCACCGTCGGACCGGTGATGACGATGTAGGCCTCCCCTTCATTTTTCACATCATCCGCGCCCGCCTCCAGTGCCAGTTCGATCAGCTTGTCTTCGGTGATCGCATCGGCCTTGATGGTGATCACGCCCTGCTTCACGAACTGGAATGCCACAGAGCCGTTCTGCGCCAGATTGCCTCCGGCCACCTCGAATATCTTGCGCAGTTCAGGAGCCGTGCGCGATCGGTTATTGGTCAGGGCCTCGATCATCAGCGCCACCCCGCCCGGCGAATACCCTTCATAAGTGGCGGCCTCATAGTTCTCGGCGCCAAGTTCGCCGGTGCCCTTCATGATCGCCTTTTCGATCGTGTCGCGAGGCATGTTCTCGGCCCGGGCTTCGTCGATGGTATAGCGCAGCGTCAGATTCTCATTGGGATTGCCGCCGCCGGCACGGGCCGCGATGATGATCTTGCGGGCGATCTTGCTCCAGATCTTGCCGCGCTTGGCATCGTTGCCGGCCTTGGCTCGCTTGATCTTCGCCCAGTGACTATGTCCTGACATATCTTCGCTGCCTTCCTGACTATGGTCTACTTCGATTCCCCGGACGATGGCTTGCTCGCCGGTGTTTCCGCCCCGACGATCGCCGCGGTATTCGCCGGCCGGCCATCTCGCACCGCCGCGAGCTTCATAATAACGCTCTGCTGCGTTGTCAGTTCCTCGCTGGTCAGCGTCCGGAGGCCGCCCAGCGTCTCCAGACCTGTCCGCGCTGATTCCCAACGCTTGACCGCGTCATCCCGCCGTCCCAACCGGTAATAGGCGTCACCCAGATGGTCCAACACCACCGGATTGGGTTTGATCGTTTGGGCAACGGCTTGCTCAAGAAACTCGCGGGCCGGCTCAAGACGGCCGCGTTTATACATAACCCATCCAAGGCTGTCGAGAAACGACTGATTGTCGGGCTCTGCCTTAACCGCTATTCGCACCAGTGCCTCAGCGCGATCCAGATCGCGCCCCTCTTGGGCCAGGTAATATCCCAGATTGTTCGCCGCAGAGGAATGCTGCGGATCAACCTTCAGCGCCTCCTCGAGCACACCTTCGGCCGACTTTTGATCATTGATTTCCACATACAGATTCGAGATCTCGTACAAGAGATCACTGTCTCCCTCAGCGCTGCGCCGCAGATCCGCAATCACTCGATCGGCTTCGGCAATCCGCCCATCATCGGCATAGATCAACACCAGTCGTTCCGCCACCTCGCGGATATCGGGGCGCGACTGCCGCTTATGCTCCAGCACGCGGATAAACTGCTCTTTCCGGCCGGTTTCGACGTAAAACGCATACAGATATTTCAGCACATCAGCGTTGTCGGTGTACTGCTCAAACAGGTCGAGCAGGATTCGCTCGGCTGCATCACCGTGGTCGGATCTGGCGTACACATCGGCCTGCAAAAGCCGCGCGGACGGGTTCTGCGGATCGGCACTGAGCCACCGCTGCAGCGTTCGCAACGCCGAAGAGGGCATCTGCTGCTTGATGTAGAACCTGATTAGAGTGTCGTACCCCTGCTCAAACAGCGGGTGGTCGTCATTGAGCTTCAGCAGGATGCGCTCGCCCTCGACGACATTCTTCTGAGCAAGCTGTGTCAGACCGTATTCCAGTTGCACCTCCGGCATCGTATTGCCGACGCGCATGGCTTCCAGGAACTGCTGGGACGCCGCCGGCAGATCCTCTCTCTGCAGCGCGATCCGGCCGCGCAATTCGGCGGTAAGCCCCGCATCGCGATTCAGCGAACTCAGCGTGATCAGTTCTTCGGCGGTCTGCAGCTTGCGGTTCTGATCCCAGTCGGAACGCTTGAAATAGTGCATAAGCAGCTCGCGGAATGCCGGCGCAAAGGGCTTGCCGGTGCGCACTGCCTTCTCCAGTGCCGCCCGCGCCAGCTCATCGCGGTCCCACATCTGTGCGAGCATCGCCACCCAGTACAGCCGCGATGCTTCGGCCCAACTCTCCACCTGCATCGCCTGCAGATCGTGCAGGCGGAGGTGATTGCTGCGCGAGATCCGCGTCAGGCGGCTCATCGGGCCGTCCAGTTCCGACAACTCCTCCGGCCGGCGGGCACTGGCCTCGACCAGGAGCCGCGCGGCATCCAGAGTCCGTCCTTGCGATTCCAGCAGATCAAACAGCCGCTTGACCGGCGCGGTCCGATAATCGAGCTGCTTCACCGTATCAGTCAGTACTGCCCGGGCTTCGGCAGCGCCGCCGGTTCGCACCAGCATGTCGGCCAGCGCATAGGCGAGGTTCTGATTATCCTTGTGTGCCCGCAGCGCCTTGCGCAGATCGGCGATGGCCGCCACTTCACCGCCGGAAGCGCCGTAAATCTCCCGCACCAGCGCCAACGTCTCAACGCCGGCGCCAAACCGGCTGACCACTTCGGGGACAAAAGCTCGGGCCTCTGCCGGCCGTCCAGCCTGTTGCAGAAGCCGTACTCGCATCAGCGCATATTGTGATGTATCGGGCGACTCGATCATCGCCTGTTCGATCGCAGCCAGCGCAGTCTTGTAGTCGCCCAGCTTGGCCGACAGGCGGGACACTTCAACGAATACCAGGTCGGGATTGCGGAGAATCTGCATGACCTCAACCGGGCCGCGATAGCCAGGGTTGATTCGCGGCATTTGGCCCAGCACCAGGTCATATTGGCTCAAGGCGGCCGAGTCATAGCCCATGACCTGCAGGGTCCGGGCAAGGAAAAAGTCGGCCGCCAGAGCCTCAGGGCCGCCGTCGCGGTAAGCACTGGTCTGCTGCGCCTTCCGCAGCGCACGGGCGGCCTGCATGCCCTCACCGGCGGCGAGATGGAGCCGCGCCTCCTGGATGTAGACATCGATGTTGTCGGGGTCCAGTTCCGCAGCCCGCTGCAGGCAAGGCATGGCGCGCGATGCCAGGGCTGTGCCCGACGCCGCTTCGCCCATCGCCATATTCAGTTGGAAGCTGTCAGGATCGATCGCCAGAGCCTGAGCGAGAAGTTGTACCGCCGTGAAGCGTTGTCCGGACTCCAATGCCACCCGCGCCTGTGCGTAAAGTTGCAGCGACTGGAGTGAGGCCGGCGCGGTGGTCGGGGCCGTAGACGGATGTGGTGACGCCAGCGGTTCAGGCGGCAGAACCTGGTCCAGCGAAAGCATCGCCTTCTCGGACACCACCGGGCGGGAAGCGGCGCCGCGCGGGTTGGGCTGCCTTGCAGGCACAGCACATCCTGCCGTCGCCACTGCTACCATCGATGCGGCGAGCAGACACCGAAGCCCTCGGGGTACTCGTTCCCTTCGTCGCGGAGCCTGTCCGCGGCGCGCCGGGATCGCTGCGTCGCTGCGTCGCTTTGTAGCCATGGTTATGGAATCACCTTGTTCAAAGGATATGTTATGATCCCTGTGGCTCCAGCGCGCTTTAATTTCGGAATTAGCTCCCGGTCCTGCTTGTCTTCCAGGATCACCTCGATCGCAACCCATGCCTGATCGGCAAGTTGGCTGACCGTCGGGCTCTTCGCTGATGGCAGGAATGCCAGGATCCCGGCCAGCCCGGCCTTCGGGGCATTCATCTTCAGCCCCACCTTGCTGCGCGCATCAATGGCGCCCTTAAGCAGCATGGCGATGTTCTCAAGTTTCTCCCGCTTCCAGGGATTGGCCCAGGCTTTCTTGGAGCAGACAAAACGCGTTGTGCTCTTGAGCAGCGTATCAATGACGCGGAGATTATTGGCCTTGAGGCTGGATCCGGTCTCGGTGCAATCAACGATGGCATCAGCAATGCGCGCCTTGATCTCGGTGGTGCCCCAGGAGAACTCCACCTGCACGTCAATCCCCTTCTGCTGGAAATAGCGTTTGACCACGCCGACAAGTTCGGTGGAAACGACGCCGCCCTTGAGATCCTCGGGCTTCTGTACCGTGCTCTCATCCGGGACAGCGAGCACCCAATTGATCGGGTTGGAGGTGGCGCGCGAGTACTCCAGTTCGCAGACTTCGACGACATCCTGCTCGTTGCCGTTCTCAACAATCCAGTCATAGCCGGTCAGCCCGCAATCGATAATCCCCTCGACGATATAGCGGCTGATCTCCTGGGCGCGGAACAGCACAGCCGAGATCTTCTCATCATCGATGCGGGGAAAGACGCTGCGGCTGTCGATGGTCACCTTATAGCCGGCTTTGCCAAAGAGCTCGACGGTGGCGTTCTGAAGACTGCCCGATGGCAGTCCAAGGCGTAGGGTCGTTTCTGGGAGTTTCTGTGATGTCATGGTTGATAGTTAGTCAGGTGCTTTCTCGTGTTCATCATGTGCTGGGCAGGCATAGTGATTATTGATCACTCCGTAACAACAGGCCGGCTGTTACGAAATAGTCAATCCCGGCGCGCCGGGACTACGCCATCAACATCACTTTCTCTTCTTCTTTGTCTCCTCGACCGGGGCTGGCGGGGCCGCAGGCACGAAATTCTCCTTCGCCAGGCGGCGAAGTCCGGCGTAAAGTTCATAGATCTCTTCCGGCTTGATATGGGTCTCGATGAACTTCTGAGCTTCCTCCAGGCCGAAGGCGGCATCCAGCGCCCCGGCCTGCTTCAGATAGTTCATGCCCATGTCGTCGATCGGCATCGCCGTGATATCGAGCGACAGCAGGCAGACGCTGCCCTCGACGAAGGGAGTCATGCCCGGAAGCTCTCGCAGAAACTGCCGGACCTCGGCCTTCTTCAGCGTCGACACGCGGTCGAGACTGAGTACGCCCTCGCGGTCGAAGATAGCGTTCATCACCGAACTGATCAGTGATGCCCGTTTGATGATCTGGGGGTATTTTGCCCCGATCAGGGCCTCCACCTCCAGTTCGGTCCCCACACGCAGCTCGTTGATATCGACAAACTCGCGATCGACGATTGCCAGGGCCTCATCAGCCTTCGCATCGGTCGTGTCAAACGAGAACATCGCTCGAACCAGGGTCCGCAGCGGCTCCTGCTTCTGCATAGGCTGGATCTTGCCGTCCTTGGCGAATTTCTTCACCAGGCCCTTAAGCTCTTCCGCGTACTTGCCTGCACCTTTCATAGTTCCTTATATGAAGCATGAAGCCCGAAGGACCAGAGATCGGCGCAGGGGCGCCTCCTGTTCATCCTTCATCCTTCATCCTTCATCCTTTTCTTCTTGTACCGTCCCCTTCGCCTCATCCTCGCCACTTGGCTCTTCCGACTTCCCCTTGGCCTCGTTCTCCTCCTGGATCTTCCTCAGGAGATCGAGCACCTCGCGTTCTTTCTTGAGTTCCTCATCGAGTCGAAACTTCAGATATGGCACCTGGCGCAGTTCCATCATTTCCGCCAGGCGCGATCGCATCATGCCGGCCGAGTGCTTCAGGGCATTAAGTGCTGCGGTCTGCTTCCCCTCGGTGCCCATGACGGTAACGAAAACATCCGCAGTCGCCAGGTCTTCCGAGACCTTGACGCGCGTAATGGACGGCAGGCCGGTCAGGCGCGGATCATCCAGCTCGCGCATGATGATCATCGCCAGCTCCTGCTGGATGAAACTCGCAACTCGTTCCGTGCGTCTGCTCATAGCAATTCTATCTGATAATCCAGCAGATTCGCCTGCGGGACCATACGGACAAGATCCACGATCTTGCTGAGACCGCCTTCCACGTAGGCCTTGTCATTGGCGACCATCGCAATCCCCAGGATCGACCGCTGGTGTTTATCCAACGCCCCGACCTCGGCGATCGAGACATTGTGGCCGTTAGCGATCCGGTCTTTCAGGCTCTTGATGACACGCCGCTTGTCCTTGAGGCTCTGCGCCTCAGGGATCTCGAGCTCGATCTGTAATACTCCGACAATCATGAGCATAAAAACGTAGTGATTATTGATTATTCCGTAACGGCCCAGTGAGCTGTTACTCGTTAATCAATAATCACTATCTGTCTCACAGTGTCCGCTGGATCGTCTCACGAATGTACGCTTCGAAGATATCTCCAACCTTGATGTCGTCGTAACCGGAGAGCTTCATGCCGCACTCGAAGCCCTGCTTCACTTCCTTCACATCGTCCTTGGCTCGACGCAGCGACTCCAGCGCCTGATCCTGCACCACGATCGCGCCGTTGCGAATCAGACGGATCTTGCTTCCACGCTGAATATGGCCATCGATCACCATGCAGCCGGCGATATTGCCCAGCCGCGATACCTTGAACACCTGGCGGATCTCCGCCCGGCCGTGGTACTTCTCGCGGATCTCAGGCTCGAGCATGCCGCTCATCGCCTTCTTCAGGTCGTCCAGGATCTCGTAGATCACCCGGTACAGCCGCACCTCAATGCGCCGTTGCTCGGCCATCGCGCGAGCGGTGTCATCCGGCACGACATTGAAGCCGATGATCACTGCCTTGGATGCATCCGCCAGTTCGACGTCGCTCTCGTTGATCGGGCCGGCCGCGGCGTGGATCACGCGAATGCGGACCTCGGCGCTGCTGGACTCGACCACCGTCTTGGCCAGTGTCTCGACGCTGCCGGCAACATCCGCCTTGATAATCAGACGGACTTCTTTCATGTCCTCCTGCTTGATCGTCTCCAGCAGATTCTCCAGCGATACGGGATTCTTGGTCGCCAGATCCTTCATGCGATCCCGGCCGGCCCGATCTTCGCAGATCATCCGGGCCCGATCCACATCATCCACCTGGAAGGCTTTGTCACCGGCATCGGGCATGCCCGACAAACCGCTGACCACCACCGGCATTGATGCCGTAGCATGCTTCAACGCTTCACCACGATCGTTGAGAAGGCGGCGGACCTTGCCAAAGGTGCTGCCAACCAGCAGCACATCGCCCGGCTTGAGCGTGCCATCCTGCACCAGGACTGTCGCCACAGGCCCAAGGCCCTCGTCCATCCGGCTCTCAATCACGCTGCCGCGCACCGGACCGGTCGGATCCGTCTTGAGCTGCAGCAACTCCGCCTGATAGTCGAGCATTTCGATCAGGTCCTTGATGCCCGCCCCAGTCGTTGCGCTGGTGCGGACCACTTCCGTATCGCCACCCCACTCGACTGGATTGAGGCCCTCTTTCGCAAGCTGGCCCAGCACCATGTCCGGGTTGGCGTCGGCACGGTCAATCTTGTTCAGCGCCACGACAATCGGCACTCCCGCCGCCTTCGCGTGGTTGATCGATTCGATCGTCTGTGGCTGCACGCCCTCGGCGGCCGACACCACCAGCACCACCACGTCCGTCATGTCAGCGCCGCGGGCACGCATTGCCGTAAATGCCTGGTGTCCGGGCGTATCGATGAATGTGACCCGTTTAGCGCCAGACTCAGCCTGGACCTCGACCATCCACGCCGCCGTATGCTGCGTAATGCCGCCGGCCTCACCCGCCGCCACGTTGGCATTGCGGATCTTGTCCAACAGACTGGTCTTGCCGTGATCGACGTGCCCGAGGATCGTTACCACCGGCGGGCGTGCCACGAGCTTGGCCACATCCACATCGCGGTTGCTGAACTCGTCCATCAGCACTTCCTCGGCGGTCGCCTGCTGCTTCGCGGTCAGTTCCAGACCCCACTCCAGCGCCAGCGCCTGCGCGGTATCGAGATCCAGGCTCTGATTGACCGTCGCAAAGACGCTCTGACGCATGAGCTTGCCGATGATGTCATTCGTCTTCAGGCCCAGCGACGCCGCCAGCGAGCGAACCGTTATCGGCTCCTCAATCGCCACCGGCTCGCCCCGCTGCACGATCGTCTTTGCCTTGCCCTGCGGCGTCTTGTCATGGCGCTTCAAGTGACTGTCAAAATTCGAACGATATCCGGCCGCGGCCGCCAGGCGCTCCTGACGTTCCAACAGGTCGGCATCGGTATACTCTTTGAGTTTTTCCAGCGCCTCGCCGCGCCGTCCGTCGGCGCCACGGCGGCGGCTTGAAAGTGACCGGCCACTCTTGGCTTTTTTCGCCTTCTCGGCCTCATCCTCCTCGGCGTCCGAAACCTTCACACCACGGCCACCACGCGGCGCCGCAGGCGTTATGGTCGGCCCATCGTTGCCCTGCGCGCGCGGCCCGCGGGCACGATTCGGCCCGATGTTGACCACTTCTTCCTTCTCAACGCGGACGACGCGAGGGCCCTGAATCTTGGCAGGCTCAGGGGTAAAGACCGCAGGTTTGGCCATGCGCTTGGCCGGCTGATGCGGCAATGTCGTGCTGCGCGGGACGTGACGAGCCGGCCCATGGGCCTTGGCAGGCGCCTTGACGTGCTCGCTCGGAGCTGCCGTTTCAGGCGCCACTTCCACTGCCGCTGCGGGTTGCGCAACCGGCTCAGCCGCCGGTTCTGCCGCGATCTCGGGCTTCGGGGCCTCGGTCGGGGGCTGCTGTGGCGTCCTCTCCTCTGGTGCGGGAACGGTAACCGGCGCAGGCGCCTCTGCCGCTGCGGGCACGGGCGGCTGTGCAACGACCACAGCGCTCTCGGATATCGGTTGCTCGGGTGCCGCCGCCTCAATAGCCGGTTCAGGGGCAGGGGCAGGTTGAGCCTCCTCAATCGGAGGTACGGCCGGCTCCACTGCAGCTTCCACATGCGCAGGTGCGGGCTTAACGGCCTCAGCGCCCTCGCCCTCTTCGCCCTTCTTCTTGCGCCCGCGCTTGGGCTTTTCCGGTGTTTCAACGACTGGGGCGGCCGTTTCCACGGCGGTTGAGGCCCCTGCGTGGTGATGGAACCACTCGCGGATCGTCTCCGCCAGCCCGAGCTGAACGGCGCTCTGGTGGTTCGCGGCAACGTCGCCCAGACCTTCTTTGCGCAGCTTCTCAAGGATAAGGGCGCTTGAGACGTTCAACTCTTTAGCGAGTTGATTGATGCGGATGCTCTTAGTGCTTTTAGCCAAGCTCTACTCCGTAACGCACTCTGCCGGCTTGACGACAACCACACGGCTGCACATTCGTCCGGTATTCACGTCCTAAAGCGTCTTCCATCCATGCTCTAGCTCTGGGACTTCGGCGGCCTGACGCGGCCTTCAGCCAACGCTGCCGTTTCATCTTCTTCAGAAGTTGCGCCCCCCTGGGGCGGCGCCGCTTCTGTCTCCAGACCCTTAATCGCCTGTTCCTCAAGCGACAGTTCATCCCGGCCGGCGCCGGTCTTAATCGCATGCGTAGTCGTTTCCGGTGCCCCGCCAGAAGCTTCAAGGCTTCCGGGCAGCGGCGATGCCTGCACATCCACTTCGGCCGACGCTGCCTCGCGAATCGCCGCCGGCGCAACGGTCGTAACACCGCGGGCCTTGGCCGATGCCTCTGCCGCCTTCTTGGCCTCCTGCTCCACCGCGACGATCTTCGCCTCAGCGGAGCAGCGCACCAGCACCGCTTGGGCCAGCGCCGGTTCCATCGTCAGTTCCGCAACCAGCGGCTCCGCCCCTACTTCCTCGATATCGCGTACATCGATCAGACCCAGGGCAACCGCCTTGTCAACCATCTCCTTGACCACACCCGGCACCGTCAGCATTACCTGCTCAAGCCGCTTCACGCCATTGCGAAACTCCGGTGGCGTGAGGATATCGATGTCCCAGCCCGTAAGCTGAGCCGCCAGACGTACATTCTGGCCGCGCTTGCCAATCGCCAGGGACAACTGGTCATCGTTTACCACTACCGTCGCCCGGCCCAGTTCAAAGCACAGCGCAACCTCTGCGACTTCCGCGGGCTTGAGTGCATTGCTGATCAGGATCTGGCTCGACTCGTTCCAGCGCACGATGTCGATCTTTTCCCCGCCAAGTTCCTCAACGATATTCTTGATGCGGCTGCCGCGAATGCCGACACACGCACCGACCGCATCCACCTTGGAGTCGATCGATGAAACCGCAATTTTCGTCCTGTGCCCTGGCTCGCGAGCCAGAGCCTTCATTTCGATGGTGCGCTCGCCAACCTCGGGCACTTCACGCTCAAAGAGCTTGCGAACCAGTTCCGGATGCGTCCGGGAGAGCGTCACTTTCACTCCCGCGGCCCCATCGCGAACTTCCGTCACCAAGGCCTGAATCCGCTCGCCGACCTGGTGCTGCTCACCGGGGATCTGATCCGTCCGAGGCATTTCCGCCTCGATTCGTCCCAAACTGACAATCATCCGCGGGCCTTCAAAGCGCGCCACGGTGCCAGTCACAATCGTCCCAACGCGGTCCTTGAATTCATCGTAAATGCTGCCCTGCTCATCCTTTCGGATAAGCTGGATCATCACCTGCTTCGCCGTCTGAGCGGCGATGCGCCCCATCGCCGCCAACGGAATCGTCACGCCCTGACGCGTCACACTGATATCGCCGGAATGCCGATCCAGTGTCACGCCAAACTCGCTGCTGTCCTCGGTGTTGAACTGCTTGCGCAGCGCCGAAGCAATCGCCTGCTCGATATCGGTGTATACGAGCTCGCGGTCAATATTCTTATCGCGGGCAATCCCGTCGACAATCCGAAGCAAATCCTGGTTGGCCATGCTTCCTCGCTGCCTTTGATACTAGATTCACTCACACACTTTTATGGCGGCCGGTGCATCACCTTCACACCCGTAACCACCATCACATACTTCCGTTTCAGACAAACAAATTGGGCCGCTTTTTCGTGCGGCCCACATTTCCGTTCCCTGGAAACGCGTTCACCAGCCCAGCAAGCCGGGCTGGTTCTTCACCACGGTCCCGGCCGCGGGTAAGCCCCGCAGCATGCGAGAATATGCCCGCTACGCAGCAGCATGAGGTTTCTCGCTTACCAGGCTCAGGTTCACGCCCGTTTCTCCGGGCTCAAAAAAGTGGATCTTCTTCAAGTCCACAAACATCTTCACCTGCGAAGACACCTCCAGGCCGGCGTGGGCTTCCACCCGAGCGACCACATGAGGATGCAACACCGTCTCCAGATAGAGATCCATGTCGTTGCCCAGCGGCTCAACCACATTCAACTTCACGTTGATTGACTCACCGCCGTGATCGGTAAGCGACAAGTGCTCGGGACGAATCCCCAGCACCACATGCTTCCCAACCTTCGCACCCAGGCATGCCCGAAGTTGCTCCGGCACGGGAATAGTAAACCCATTGCCCGGCAGTGTTACCTGCCCGATCGCCACCTGCGGCTCATCAGCCCGCTTGGTCACAACCTTCGCATCCTCAAGCTTGCCTTCCTCAAACACCATGGCGCCATTAACCATCTTCAGCAAGCCATCGAAGAAATTCATCGGCGGCATGCCGATAAAGCCGGCCACAAATCGATTCACCGGCTTCTGGTAGGTCACCAGCGGCGTATCCGCCTGCTGGATGATCCCATCTTTCATAATGACAATCCGGTCACCCAGCGTCATCGCTTCTTCCTGATCGTGGGTCACATAGATCGTCGTTGTTTTCAATCGGTGATGCAGCCGCTTCAATTCCGCCCGCGTCGTCACGCGCAGCTTCGCATCCAGGTTCGACAGCGGCTCATCAAACAAAAATGCGGCCGGCTCGCGCACAATCGCACGACCAACCGCCACACGCTGCCTCTGGCCCCCCGAAAGCGCCTTGGGTTTCCTATCCAGCAGGTGCTCGATGGCAAGGATCTTGGCCGCTTCCATGACCCTCTGGTCAATCACATTCTTCGGCACTTTCCTCAGTTTCAAGCCGAAAGCCATGTTCTTGTACACCGTCATGTGCGGGTACAGGGCATAGTTCTGGAACACCATGGCGATGTTCCGATCCTTCGGCGGCACCGAGTTCACCACCCGGTCGCCGATCCGAATCGTCCCATCAGTGATCTCTTCCAGCCCCGCGACCATGCGCAACGTAGTGCTCTTGCCACAGCCCGAAGGCCCTACCAGCACAATAAACTCCTTATCGGCGATGTGCAGGTCGATCGCATCGACCGCCTTAACGCCGCCGGGGTAGATCTTCGTGATCTTTTCCAGGAGTACTTGTGCCATATTTGCGCTCTGTATCCGCTCCCGCACAACAATTGTGCGGCCCGGCATTATAAGGCGGCACCCCCCACCGTCAAACACCATCCCGCAAACGGTTGGTAAGGTCGTAACAATGCTTTCGCGCAGAAGCTAAGGAAAGGCACTACGGCTGGGGCCAGCCGCGCTAGCGATAATGGCCGACATGCCAGCAAGCCCAACGGCGATCCGCTACCCCAGCACCTTTCTGGCGATGCCGATATCCTCGCGCAACTGATCCTTTAGCTTCTGGTACACGCCAATGCAGGCCAGGTCCCCAGGCTTGATGCTCCCGTACGTCTCCCGGATGGCCGCCTCCGCGATGGCGGCCGTTTCCTCAGGCTTCTTGCCGCAGAAGATCTGCCCGCCGGCAAAGACCTTGAACGCAATACACGGCTTGGCCACCTTGCGTATCACCTCGAACATCAGGAAGCGGTCCTCCGGATAGAAGACCAGCTCCTTGGGTTTGCCCGTGATGAACCCGCTCTGCTGGCCGCGCTGCGTCCGGCGGGCGTTATAGAGACAGGTCATGTAGAAGTCCGCGCCCCAATCCTCTTCCTCAGCGCGCAGCACCGTGCCCGGCTCATGCGTGCCCAGGCCCGTCGCCAGCCCAGTCGCTTTGATCAGCTTCAGCCGCTCGCGCAGTTGCTCCACCTGCCCCGTTTCCACCATGTAATCCAGCGACCCACCCTGGTGGTAGATCCCGATCGGATGGTATTCGAGCATCTCCCTGACGTTGGCCGCAAGGTCGGCCGGCGGGTAGCTCTGGAACAGGATGTTCATGCTGCCCCCGGCCTGGCGATACTGGCGGATGATCTCCAGTGTCTTGGGTTCGGCCAGGGCGATGTATGTATTGATCCCCTGCTCCTGGGCGACAAACAGCGCTCGGACGCAGGTGTCGATCGTATAAAACGTCTTCATCTCCTCGCCGCTGTGGACCTGCTGGATGTACGAATGGCCATGAAAGGGGTTGTCCCCCAGCGTCAACCGCGTGACAGACGTTCCAAAGAAACTAACCATAGGCAGCATCGTGTTCCCTTCCGCCGCAGGGCGAAGAATGGCACACCCCCAGAATAGTTTGCGGTCGATGAAATGCAATGTTTGCTTCGCTCGGCTTGATGTATAATGTGCCTCGCTTAGCGAAGGAGATAGCCCATGCAGCAAGCCCCCGTGCGCTGTGCGCTGATCGCATTACCCCTCTGCCTCGCCGCCTGCCAGCACCCGCTAGCCCCCGCTCCTACCCGTGCCCCGGCCCAACCGATGCCACCCACCGCCGCCCATCCAAAGTATGACCGATACATCGCTCTCGGAGAGATTCGCTCCCGTGACCAGATCGTCGTCATCCTCTCTGGACCCAACGGCCTCGTCTACACGGTGAAATCCAAAGATGGCGCCATCCTGGCGACCCGCCTCTCCGAGGCAGAACTTCTGGCCAGGTTCCCCAAGCTGGGCGATGCCATCGCCGAGGGGTTCATAGCCAGTTCCCGCCCCGCACGCCCCGGTCGACTCATTCCCACGGACGTCCGGGCCACAACGTCGCTGTTGCCCACAGATATCCGCCACCAGGTGACCTTCTGCACCGAGCCCGCACCTCAGAAACCTTGAGTCAGTGGCACGGCTGACCTCAGCCGTAGCCAAGCCGCCGGCGCAGCCGCTTCCTTATACTCAAAAGATGGTCACGCCCAGACATCCGCAAACCGGCCCTTGCAGTGAAAGCCAGCGTGGTATAATCGGTTGTTGCGAAAGCAAGGTTGTGACCCATCCTTCTTCAGGAGCGAGCGACCATGCAGGACTCCGAGCTTCAATCTGAGAGCGTTGAGCCGGCACCACCGTTTGATGAGGTTGTAGAAGCCAAGAAGACGCTGCTTCGGAATCACCTCTACTCTCAGTCGTTACCGGCACGCTATCCCGTCCATCTTGGCCTGTTTCCCGTCAGGCAGGCACGACGGTTTCTCCTGATAGTATCCTTGCTCTGTATCGTCGCGATGGGCCTCACCGCGATTCTGGGCATCTGGGAGGCGATCCAGCTCGTGGTGGTCGGGAAGATTGTAATGACCTGCATCATCGCGTTTGCCACGCTGGTCCTTGTCGTCGTGGTGAACTTCTACCTCGGCCCGGTGAAGTGGATGACGATCGAGGAGCAACAACACAACGAGGCGGCAAGCTAGGCCCCGGACCCCTTGCCCTCAAAAGGCCGCGCCCTGCGCCACCCATGTCGTGAACCATCTGCATTCTGTTTCCATCCTTCATCCTTGTTCCTTGGTCCCGAATCCAGAATGCATGGAATCCTTGCACACGCCTACTGCACAGTCTTCTCCACACCCTTGGACAATGATTCATACCAGGACCTCCATTCGGCGTCGGTATGGAAGTCTTTCCCGCTGAGTTTGCGAAGGCCCTCATGCGCGGAATCGCGCCCATTGTAGTTGTCGAGCAGCTCAAGGAGTATGGCGATTACTGCTATATCGTTCTGCGCCGTAAGCGTACGGGCAAGATCGATAGGAAGCAGAGTTTCCTGTTCCCGAGTGTAGTGATGGGATTTGTAGTCTTCCCAGATCGCTTTGAGGACCGGGATGTTCTCCGGTCCCGGATTCTGTCTCATGGCGTACCCGCACTCCTCCACAGACTGCTCAAGGCCGTTGGAGAGCAAAAACGGGATCAAACCGCGGAAGTACGGCATGTCGGCCTGGTCGCCAAACGACCGGATGGCCGCAAGACCGTAGTACATGATGCCACTGACCCCTTTGAGTTCCTCGGGGGCTCCGTGGTTCCATTGGGCCGTGATGTCGAAGTTCTTGAGATGGTGGGCGTCAAGATAGTTGCTCAGTTGCGCGCGGGCGCGGTCCACCATGGCAATCGCAGCGGAGTGAGATCTTGGGGATTGGAGTTGGCGAATATCCAGCAGAAGGCTCTGGCATTCATTGGGGGAAACTCTGGGGAGGATTTCCGCGAGATAGTCGCCCGAATCTGGATTCAACTTTGCGAGTTCGGTGAGGGTAAGGTGGTGGCACGACTCAGCGGGGTTGAGGAGATATGGAAACAAGGCACGGATGCGCCCTTGTCGGTCGAACGTGTCACGGGCCACCTGCCACCTTCTGTGGTAGTCGATCGCCCTCGTGGCCATCGCATCGAGTTCGTCAATTCGCGCCAGATCGCGGAAGAAGAAGGCATTGCCGTAGTCGATGATTGCTAGAACACCGTGACTATTCCCATCGCGACGAAGGAACAGGAGGATATGTGTGCTGTCCGTGAGGGACTGAGGCTGCTCAAGTCCCATGTCGTTCCACGTAACCAGCCTGAAAGTCGGCAGTTCGATGGCCGAACCCACCGCGAGATCGCCCAGATACGATCTCTGAACGATGAACGCATGGGGCTTGCCGGGCGAAACGATTACCACGTGCGTGGCAGTGAAGACGGCATCGTTGCCGTCCGGCATCGGGGGAAGCCTGGCGAATGCCTCGCTGGCGATGGCAAACATCAGCATCATCGTATAGAGGAGGCGTCTTGGCATGCTGCTCCTTGTTCCGTGCATCTATTGCGTCGCCGCCACGTCACACAATCAAACCCGGTTCCCTCGCCGATCCGCTTCCCATCTTGGTACACCCGATGAAAGACATAATACCGTCTCCCGGCCGGTCCACTGCATCGGCGGGTTATGTTACATAGCGGACCGGCCGAAGATCGACAGGCCCAATTCGCACGCCTCGCCGTCAACCTGAACGACGAACGCTACGCCCGCTGAGGTCACGACCTTTACACATTTGGGATTCGACGGATCGCAGGCGGCGGAGAACTCGATCGAAGACCTGCGCAAGGCGTCTTCTAGCTTGTCCAATGGCAGCCCTCTGCGGATCACCCATGGCTCAATCTTCAACGTCGGTCCGCCAACGGGAACCTCGAACCGATCGAAATGCACCAGCGAGACGACGTCATCAGCGAAGTAGACTTCGACATCGCCGTACTTCCATATGGCGGATTGGTCGACGAGCTTTCCCGCCAAGAAGTCCGTTGGCGCGCCTAAGAACTTGAGCACCTCATCGCGATTCAAACCGACCGACAGCGGACCGAGCCGCCCCGTCCGTGCGAAGTCTTCCAGCGATGCTGTAATTGCCCCGCGTGACATAGCCTCTGATTAACCTGACCGGCCGCGCAAGATAACGTGCGACCGGATGATTGGCAGTATACGCCGCAACTTCAGCCGCCACAAAAAATTATCTCTGAATGACCCCGCGGCGCAATGGGATATGCACTGCGCCACATCATGACCGACGAATCGCAACTGTCCGCCGCTTTATCATTACGTCGGAGTGATCAGCACAACATCGGGAAAGTACGTGCGATAGCGGGCGCCGTCTCGTGTGACAAGCGTCCGCTTCTCAACTGAGGCATGCGCCCCGATGTAGAAATCCGGCAGCGGCGATGTTCTTGTGCCCCCGCCGCGTCGGTATCACACAAATGCCTGCGCTGCGAGCCAGCCTGCCGTGTCAGGAACCCGCTCATTCCTCGCCCCGGGTGAGAGCCATCACGTTGGCAGTCGTCGTGCCGGCAACAGCCGCACCGCGTGCGCGTTGCAGCCAGGCTTCAACCAACGGAGGCGTAGCCCGTCTTGCGCGAAGCGCTTCCAGCCAGTCCGCCAATTGCTCCATCTGCTGAGCGGGCAGTTTCTCAATGGCATTTTCAATCTCGACGATGCTCATGTCGGCATTTTAGCACGACGCAGCCTTCGGCGACACGCATGGTCATGGTCGCCCTGGACGGCCCCGCGGCGCAATGGGACGACATGCCAGCTCGGTCCACTGCATTCTCGGGTTATGCCTCGCCATCGGGCCTCTTGCGCTCAACCCGGCGTCCCCGCGACTCACGCGGCCGTCGCATGGTAAGCCGCTCAATACCGCGGCCGATGATAACCACTGCCAAACCGAGGATCCCCATTAGCGCGAAAAGCCCACCGCCCTCTTCACCGAACCCACCGGTGAAATGCAGGTAAAGGCCCCACGCTGCCCAGAGCGCGAGCAGACCCAGACATCCAATACGAGTGTTCATCGAGGTGTAACGTGAAGCCGTTGAGCGGCCGGGCCAGCAACGCACCGGCTCGCCAAATCAGACATCATACCCGCCGGTTCGGTCCACTGCATGGTTGGGTTATGCGGCACTACGGCCGCCGCTTCCACTCAATCACTTGGAAGTCAGTCACGAGCGTGACGGGCTCGTTATTCTGGTCCAGGCCGAAGTATGACGCGTATCCGCCATCGCCCCAGCCGGAGGAAAACAGCGCTGCGGATCCCTTCGGCGTGTTGATGATAACCCAGTCGCGCGTGGGCACGTAGGTCTTCTTCATCTCCGCCATTGCATCATCCACGAGCTTCCTCGCGTCACGCGCGCTCAGGACCTCTTGCGCGCCGGGATCTGCGAAGCTTCCTGTTCCCGAATCAACACCGTAACAGTAAATCTCGTCTGCCTTCAGCTTTGTCGGATCTTGGCCGGGCGTCAGCGCCATCTCCCATTTCGCGACGCGGCGATCAGAGAATCGCAATTGCGCGAACGCAATCCGCTGGTCGTTCCCAAGCAGCGCAACGGCCACGGTCACAGGATACGACCCCGGTTTGACGGAACGGGTGAACGGTTTGGCACCGAACATGATGAACCCGTCGGCCGCAACGACTTTGCCCGATGGGAGTGAAAGTTGACCCAGCAGATAGCAGTCGAAAGTGACTGCCTTCCCATCCGGCATGGTGATTGGGCCCGGGCCAAGTACGTCGGCGAACGCGGACCCGGCGTCGACTTTGACGCTTTGCGCAGTGAACCTGCTGTCGCTCACCCCGCCTCCTTTGCCGCAACCGCTCACGTCGACGGCAACGCCCAGGACAATGAGGATGACTCGCAGTTCGTGCCGCATAGCCTCTGTGCCCCAACCGGCCGCGCAAGATACCGTCCGGCCGGATTACCGGCAGTATACGCCGCAAATTCAGCCGCCACAAAAGATTCGCCCCCGGACGACCCCGCGGGATCGGACCAAGACGCGGACCAAGCGGACGCAAATCGTAATCACGCCAATGCGGCCTCAATCTTCTCAATGCTCTTTGGGTCGGCCGACTGGCGACACTTCTCGATCCGGTTCAGAGTCTCAACACGGATGCCCGCCCGGCGGGCAAGTTCAGCCTGTGACAGACCACGCTCTTGCCGGGCTTTGATGATCCGACGAGCGATCAGGGCGCGGACATAAGAAACGGCGGGGATGCCGCCAGTGTCGTTCTTGCCCGGCAGCGGGGGCATTTCCGCAGCTTTGAGAGACCGGTACTCCTTTTCGTCGATCAGGTAGTACTTCTTGCCTTCTATAGTCAGTGTCTGGGTCATGACTCAATCCTCATAGACATCTTTGCGATTCTCGATCCGCACGACCCATAGCACGCTGCCGGATGGGCGAACAACGATCCGCCAGTCTCCGGTGCGGATGCGGTAGTGTCCCTTGAGTGCTCCACGCAACGGCTTGGCGCCGCTCACTTGAGGCCACTGCTCAAGCCGCTCAAGCACTGCCTGAACCCGCGCCAGGATGGGGTTGGTCAGTTCGCCCACCTGCTCCACGGCCTCATCGCTCAAGACCACCTGCACCATCCGATCCACGCTATGGCCATTGGCATTAAAAGTCAATGAATGCGGGCACCTATCATTGTCCGCCTCACGGCGAGATCCCCCTTTTCCGCCGCATAGCGTAGAAGCGTTGAACGGCTGGCCCGGGCACTGAGTCCCGTTGGAATCACAAGGACCGTTCCGCCCCGGCCGGTCCGTTGCAGTGCGCGCGGTTAGGTCGGTTCTTCGTCCTCCGCCCCTTCGTCGCTCACCTCGGCTTGAAACTCGCCGTGAGTAGAATAGTCAGGCTCGGCGATGTACAGCAACGTATTGTCGCCGATCAGGCGGCGGAAGCACTCGAAATGGCAGTAGAAGGTCTGCGACTTCTGGTCGCTCCAATCGCGGTCAACATGGGCGATCAGTTCCAAGGCGCAGGGGTCGAGCGAGTCCGGCGCCGACGGTTTGTAGTCAAGGCCCTGCTTGCAGATGCAGCACTGTAGCTTCAGTTTCGGGGCCATACGCGACTCCGCCTAACCTGCCACTATCCTGACCAACCGCGCAACATAACGTGCGGCCGGATGATTGGCAGTATACGGCCCAAGTTCAGCCGCCACAAAAGATTGCGCCCGAACGACCCTGCGGCGCAATGGGACGAAATGCCGGCTCGGGCCAATGCATTGGTGGGTTATGCAGCAACGGTGCCGCCAGAGAACTCACACGCATCATCGGCCTGAACCCGATCGCGGAGGGAACGGATCGTCGCGCCACGCGATGGTGTCATCCAGACCTCGACCCTCGAACCATGCAAGAGCCGCACGCTCGCCGTCGGCCTGAGAGATGAGATACTTCGGCTCGACTTCCGTCAACTCCCCTTGGAATATAAACGGAATCGACTCCGGTGCCGGTGGGGTGGAGCCGAGCGAACAGAAATGCCGATCACCAGCGATGAGTTCGATCGTCGTGTGGGCGGCGCCGATGCCGAAGATCATGACGTTGCCCGATTCGCCATAGAGATAGATCAGTAGCGGTTCGTGCCGATGCTCAGCCGACAACGCCTTTAGCGCAGCCGCCAACTCTGAGGGCGACCGGACGCAGATGTCGGAACCTTCAAAGCTGCGGATCGTGATCTGTTGCATGAGTGGGTGCTGCGGTTTGGCCCTGCTGCATAACGTATCTGCCGTTCACTGGCCGCGGCCGTGCCGACGACCATTCAGATTACGATAAGCGTTCTGCCGCCACGGTCCAGTGCAGCGGCGGGTTATTCGCCATCGCCGGAACAGGCGATTCTGCGAAGAATCGACGCCTTGCCGGATTCCTCAATGGACAGCACAGCAAGCGAACAGGCTGACGGAAGGCGATCGTTGGCAAGCAGGAGTTTGGCATCTTCCACTAGCCGCATCGCGTTCCGGTTAGCGCAGTTGATCCCCTCAGCAATCTGATCCGCTGTTAGGGTGCCTCGATATTGGTTAAGCTTCGTGGCCACTGGATTGCCTATGGCGGATAGCCTCTGACTATCCTAACCGCCCGCGCAAGATAACGCCCGGCCGGATTCTTGGCAGTATACGGCCCAACTTCAGCCGCCACAAAAGATTCTCCCCTGGACGACCCCGCAGCGCAATGGGACAAAACGCCGGCTCGGTCTACTGCAGCGGCGGGTTATCCGGCCGCCGGAGGGCCGTCACATCTCTTCATGGCCATAGTCCAGCGCCTCGGCCAATCGCCTCAACAGAACGTGCTTCCCCATCTCGGGAAACACGTCCAAGTCCTCGTCGTCGCGAACAATGAAGTCCAAGGGCTGCTCGTTCACTGAAGGATCGGACACAACCACATACACAGCACGCTCCACCGCTGCCGCTTCATGATCGACAACGATTGCCGGGGCGCCCATCTGTCTCAGTCGATCAACTTTCTCTTGCTGCTTACGGCGGCCCAGATCAGCGTCTTCCTCAAACTGCGGAAAGGCCTCGCGAAGACGAAAGAGGATCTCTTCGACGGATAGGCACTCATCGTCGGGATCGGCGGGACCGACCTTCCAGTGTTCGACAGTTGGTCGCGAGGGCTTCGCCATCGGGCACATAACCTCTCACTATGCTGACCGCCCGCGCAAGATAAGGTCGGGCCGGACTCTTGGCAGTATACTACCCAAGTTCAGCCGCCACAAAAGATTCTCCCCTGGACGACCCCGCGGCGCCATGAGACGGAATGCCGGCACGGCACCCGCTCGCTCTCAACCCCTGGGCATCTCTGCGCCCGCGTGAAACCCATCCGTGCCCGATCTGTGCCCCATCCGTGGCAAAGACTCTGCCCTCTGTTCTGCGCATTGCTCTGTTACGTTGCCTCCTGCGGTACGCCGTCCCGATTGCATCGGGGTTCAAAAAGCATGGATTTCCGCCTGCTGGTCGCTCGACTCGACTGAGCTCGCCGAAGTCTGCTCCCCGGCTTCTGGCGTCCTGCTTTCGGCCGCCCCCGCTTCCACGGCTAGTACGCCTTCGCCTTGCCCGCGGTGAGCCAAGTCGAACCGCTGACGCAGGAGCGCACGTCTGTGCTACGCGCCCGCGCGGCGGTCGCCGTTTTGGCCCAAGTCGCGTCCCGCGACGCTTTGGTCCGCCTTCGGCGGGTGGGGTTGGGAGGGGTCACCAAAAAAATGCGCATTTTCTTCACCCCCGCTTTTTCCGCCCTTTCTTAACAAAACGAGGCCAAACCACCCCATATAGTAGAGGGACATGTTTTTCCACCCTCCCGGGTCCTGCTCTGCCATTTTGCATTTGTCATTTGCCATTTTGCATTGGCAGGGCGCGCTTGATGCTATTTGACAACCGAATACCACTACTCCTACCGGACAAGTAGGCAATCTCCGCCCAAACATGCACACCGAACCTGCGCACCTTTGCCCATCGGTGATCCACCTCACCGACCGCCTTGAACATGCGCACACAACCTGAGCACCTTTGTGTCGTGTGGTCACTCGTCACTCCATCACTGGCCACTTATCCGTCGGCATCTTGCGCACCTTGGTCTTCATCAGTACCAAGAACCAAGTACCACACCTAACCTGCGCATCTTCGCCCTATCAGTGATCCAGTTCACCAACCCCCCTGAACACGCGCACACAACCTGAGCACCTTTGGTCATAGGTGCTTGGACCTTGGTCATTGATTGGCCATTGGGATTTGGGCATTGGTCATTCCGCCAGGCGGAGTTATCCACAATCGCCTCGAACCTGCGCACCTCCTCCCCCAACTCTCACCTAACCCCTTATCTCCGCGCTACTTGCCACACCCCACCCCTCCCCACCGAGAACCTGCGCACCTGTCACTTATCCACAGGCGCAATTGGTCATTGGAGGTTGGTCATTCATTGGACATTGGGCGCGGTCATTGGTCACTCCCGCGCAGCGGGCACCTCCTTGCATCCCACCGCCCCCCATGCCAGACTCCCCTTCATGCAACCGCGCGACTACGTCCTTTCACAGATCCATCACCAGGACACCCCTCGTGTCCCCTACTCCCTCTCCTTTGAGGGCGTCGTATCCGATCGCCTCGACGCCCATTACCGCGGCCCGGCATGGCGTTCCCGCCTCTTTCCATACATGGCGAATGTAGCTGCTGTCGATACCGACATGAGCACCCCCATCAGCACCACCCATCGCCGCGACGGCTACGGCGGTATCTGGCGCATCGACCAGCGCCCCTGGCACCTCGAAACCCCTCCCCTTTCCGGCCCCAGTTTCGACGGCTACACCTTCCCCACGCCCGACCAGTTCTTCCGCCCGCAATGGAAGGCGGCCGCCATCAAGACCTGCCAGGAGAACAAAGACCGTTTCCTGATCGCCGGCCTCGGCTGGGGCCTGTTTGAGCGCACCTGGAACCTCCGCGGCTTTGAAAACGCTCTGATGGACGCCATCTCCGAACCCGACTTCTTCGCCGAAAGCATCCGCCGTCTCGCCGACCTCTATCTCGCCTTCGTCCAATACACGGCCGACCTCCCCGTTGATGCCATCTGCTTCGGCGATGACTGGGGCGACCAGCGCGGCGTCATCATCGGTGCCGACCGCTGGCGAAAGTTCCTCAAACCGCAGTGGGCAAGGATCTACGCCGCCACCCACGCCGCCGGCAAACTCGTCATGCACCACTCCTGCGGCTCTGTCGCCCAGATCATGCCCGACCTCATCGAGATCGGCATCGACGTGCTTGAGAGTTGCCAGCCCGAGGCCGCCGACATGAACCCCTACGACCTCAAACGCCGCTGGGGCGATAAGATCACCTTCTGGGGCTGCCTCGGCTCCCAATCAACCATCCCCTTCGGCACCCCCGATCAGATCCGTGACGAAGTCCGCAAGCTCTGCCGCGAGATGGGCAAAGGCGGCGGCTACGTCCTCGCCCCCGCCAAAACCCTCCAACCCGAGACCCCCACCGCCAACGCCGTCGCCATCGTCGAGGCATTTGCCGAGCAGAATCCCTGATCCAAGAATCCATCAGTTCGACCAATGGCCGATGTCCAGAACCATCCCGATCCCGACCTCCCGCTGGTGCAGCAGGCGCTGACCGGCGACTACGCCGCGTTCGAGCAGCTTGTGAACCGCTATGAGAAGCGGATTTACGCCCTGGCACTTCGCATCACCCGCAACGATGCCGATGCCCAGGATGCCGCACAGTCCACCCTACTCGCCATGGTAGAAAAGCTCGACTTCTTCTCCCAGACCTCCACCTTCGCGAGCTGGATCCTCCGCATTGCCACCAACGAAGCCCTGGTCATCCTCCGCAAGAAGAAGGTCCGCCGAACTCAGAGCCTTGATGCCTCGAACGACGATTCCGCTCCGCTGCCCCATCCCAGCATGATCGCCCCCTGGCAGCATAATCCTGAAGAGCTCGCATCCAACAACGAGGTCCGTCAACTCATCGACGCAGCCCTGGAGGAGTTGGACGAAAAGTACCGTCTGGTCTTTCTGCTTCGCGACGTTCAGGGACTGAGTACCGAAGAGGCGGCCGATGCCCTGGGCCTGTCCACCTCCAACGTCAAGGTGCGCCTGCTCCGCGCCCGCCTGATGCTCCGCGAAAAGCTCACCGCCGCCCTTGCCGACCCCGCCAAGGCAATGAAACACGAACACCCATAGGGCTTACTGAATGGCAACCAGCGTACTCATTTCCACCTGTGTCTTGTGCAGCTTGGCGTAGACACCGTCGGGCTTGTTCACCAGTTCATCGTGCTTACCGGTCTCGGCGACTTTGCCCTTCTCAAGCACGATCAGCCGGTCGGCCGACTGCAGCGTGGACAGACGATGCGCGATCGCAATCGTCGTGCGCCCCTCTACCAGCCGGTCCAACGCCTGCTGGATCTGCTTCTCAGTCTCCGTATCCACCGAGCTGGTCGCCTCATCGAGGATCAGGATCTTCGGGTCGTGCAGGATGGCGCGAGCAATGCTGATGCGCTGGCGCTCGCCGCCGGAGAGGCTCTGCCCGCGCTCGCCCACGATGGTGTCATAGCCATCGGGGAAGCCGACAACGAAATCGTGGGAATTAGCCGCCTTGGCAGCGCGGATGACCTCTTCGAGTGTCGCATCCGGGTTGCCGTAGCGGATGTTCTCCGCGATGGTGCCGTGGAACAGATACGGCTCCTGCAGCACGACACCCACCTGCCGCCGCAGCCACTTCACGTCATAGTCGCGGATGTCGATGCCATCAATCAGGATCTGTCCATCGGTGGGGTCATAGAAACGGCAGACCAGGTTCACCAGCGTCGTCTTGCCAGCGCCCGATGGCCCGCATAATCCAACCATCTCGCCGGCCTCGATCGCCATGTTCACTTCGCGCAGCGCTGGCTGAGCGCCTTCATAGCTGAAGGAAACGCTGCGGAACTCGATCTTGCCCTCGAGCTTGGGCTTGGAAATCGCGCTGGTGTTGGAGTAGATCTCCGGCGGAGTATCCAGCACCTCAAAGACCCGCTGGGCGCTGGTTGCCGAACGCGTGACCATGCGGTTGGAGTTCGCCAGTTCCGAGATCGGCCAGTAGAACTGCCAGAGCGCCTGGGTGAATGCCATCAGCGTGCCCAGAGTGTTCTTGTCCGAGGGATGGCGGATGATGATGTAGCCGCCGATCAGCGTCACGGTCAGCGACCCGATGCGCATGATGCCGCCGACCACTGGCTGGAAGCTGGTCCAGGCGTTGTTGGCCTCCTGCTCCTTGCGGGTGTATTCATCGCTGCGGTCATCGAAACGTTTGACCTCGCGTTTCTCGTTGGCAAATGCTTTCACCACGCGCACACCCGGCACGGCATCGCCCACCACCGCGCCCATCCGCGACCAATACGTCCACAGCCGGCCGAAGATCCGGTGCATCGTCTTGCCGCGGTAATAGCTCATCACAGCAACGATGGGCATTGGGATGAGGGCGACCAGGGCCAGTTGCCAATTCATCCAGAACATCATGCCCGCGCCGGTCAAGACGAGCAGCATCGCACGGGCCAGACCCACCGAGCCGAACACGATAAAATCCCAGAGGCGGTCAGTGTCATTGGTGACCCGCGTGATCAGCGATCCCGTCCGCCGCTTGGCGAAGTAACGCAGCGACAGATCGTGCATGTGGTCATAGACCGCGTGCCGAAGGTCGCGGGCCACCATCGTGCCCACATTGGTCAGGATGCGCATGTGCAGCCCGCCAAGCAGTTCCGAGATGACGATCAGCGAAAACGTCACACTGCACCAGATGAAGAGCTGCCGCACGCGCTCGTCGGCGCTCGCGCTTGATGCCAGAGCCTTGTCCATCGTCTGCTTGGTAACCAGCATGGGCAGGTTCTGCGTGACTACCAGCACCAGCATCAGTGCCATCGCCATCAGGAAGCGGCCCCGATACGGCCGGACAAACGCGATCAGGCGCGTCAGCACCGATCGCTTGTGCAGGCACTTGGGACAGACACCCTCGGCATAGGATGGGATCAGTTCTTTGCACTTGCTGCAATATTCCTTCGCCTCGGTCTGCCGCTCGACCACATCCAGCCAATCGGGCGGCCGCTCCTTGGGCTTGCCATCCTCGCCCGGCAGCTTGCGTTCCAGCTTGCGGTGCAGACGGGTCATTTCGCGGCGGCAATGGCGCGAATACGGGAACTCGCCCCGAACCTGCTCACCGGCCACAACCACCAGCCGATCGACGCCGAGCCCCTCCACCACTTTGGCGGCCGTCAATTCATCCACCGGAATGGACCGTTTCCGGCCATTATCCAACACGATCAGGTTGTGTTCGGTCAACACCAGATGCCGACTGCCCAGCTTGCCATCATCAGTCAGGTCAAACAGCGACCAGGCGACGATGCTGCCGGCTTCGCCATCAAGCTGACTGCGAACAACGTCGGGCACGTGCTCGATCGCCGGAGGTAACTGGGTTGCAGACTGCTCCATGTCTTCCTTTTCCCACGAAATGCGACCGTACCAGCGTCCTCGCCGGGCGGCGCAATGTCAATGGCGAAACTTCGTGCGGAAGGATGAAGGGCAGGCGATCAGGCAGTAACGGCCTCTGGCATTCTGAATTCGCCACGACGCGACGACGAAATGCGCCTATTCGTGTGGCTCCCCGAGCACATAAGCCGCCATCGAGCGCCTGTTCGGGCGAATATGAAACGGGCCATAGCAGAGCTTTCTGAGGATCGAATCCGGCCGCGCATACCAACTCGCCCAGGAGAGCGGCGAATCTCCATTCATGTCCTTGGCATCAATGATCGCCCTCGCATCCAGAAGCATCTGGATGGTCTCTTCATTGCCGAAAGCGGCCGCGCGATGCAAAGGCGTTTCCGCCTTCGTCCTGCAATCACGCATGAAGCCGCCTGTCTCAACCGATGGCTTGGTGGCGCAATTGGGGTTCGCGCCATGGCGAAGCAGCACTTTGATCACCAGGTCATGGGAAAGCCGATTGGTTGTGCACAGGGCCGCGTGCAGCGGTGTTTCACCGGTATCCGGCAGTGGCCAGTTCACATCAGCGCCATGCTCAACCAGAAACTCGCAGAGCCGCCAGTGTCCGTGAAAAGCGGCTCCATTGAAGTCGAGGTTATCTCCCAACGATGCAAGCGTCTCGCCATTGGCCAGCAGATGCCAGATGGCGCTGACATCGCCGTAATAGGCGCACCATTTGAGCAGAGAAACGCCGCCTTCGTCGGCTGACGTGGCGGCGTGGCCGGCCGCGAGGTAATCGAACACCAGATCGGTACGACCGGCCGTGATCCGTCCAAGTATGTCTTTACTCATAGGGCGTTATCCGGACGTATGCTAGCGCCCGCGAAGCTCACTCTCCAGCATGATCGCCCGCGGGAAGAGGATGTTGTTCTCCTTGTGGACATGCTGATGCATGTCCGACTCCACATCCTCCAATCCCGCCAGCAGTGCCCGGAAGGTGTTGCACGCGTCGGCCGGTGCCTTGTACCCGCCGGTCAGTTGCCGCATCGTCGCCAGCGCCGCGCCGGCGCTGTCGTGTTCCATCTCCATCACGTGGATGGGGTTCTGCACCGTGCCGCAGTGCCCACAGGCCTGCGCATCCCCCGCCTCCAATGCCCGGATTCCGGGGAACAGCACCTGCTCTTCTTTCATCATGTGGCTCTGCATCTCCGCCCAAAGCCCCTCGAAAACCTGCTGCACCTGGAGCACCTCGGGGTGCCGCGAGCCGTGGGCGGCCACTACCTTCGCCGCCATGGTTGAGAGCCGCGGCATCACATCACGCAGGTACGCATGATGGGTGGACTCGATCTGGTCGCAGATTTGCGTCAGCGTCTTGCCGGCCAACCCCTGTGCATCTTCCGGCCGAGCCTGGTAAGCGACCAGATCACTGAGCAACTCAACGGCATTAATCCCCTTCTCGCTGCACGCCTGCTCCAGAGGCAGCTTGCCGCCACAGCAGAAGTCGATTCCCCGATCCTGGAAGATCCGAAACCGCCCCGGCATATCCGCCACGAACTGTCCCACCTGTGTCTGTACTGTATAGCTCATCTGCATCTCCTTTCGATGTTGATGCGAGAAGTGTCTCATCGAACACGAAAGGGTGGCTTGACGCAGATCAAGCACTGGAACAATGCGTTGAGTCGCGCTATCGCGAACCGGGGTTCTCCAGGACGACGCGGAAGCCCACATAGTTGAAGCGAGTGTTCGGTGCCAAGTTCAGGCGGGCGGCGGCGGTGCAGCGGGCTGGATCGTCATACCAGGAGCCGCCGCGGGCGACGTGGGGTTGGCGCGCCGCCTTTTCCGGCGTCCCTGCGTCGTCCGAGACCGTTGGCTGGGTTGACGCGACCGGGCCCATAGGGTCATGCTCTTCAGACTCGGTGTAATCGCCGTGGACATCCTCGCACCACTCCCAGACATTGCCCTGCATATCGTAAAGGCCCCAGGCATTGGCGGGCCGCGTGCCAACATCGTGGGTCTTGTTTTCAGAATTGCGGCCGTACCAGGCGTTCTGGACGAGGTGGCTGATGCCGCCATCGGGCTCAGGGGTGCCGGCGCGACAGGCATATTCCCACTCGGCCTCGGTAGGCAGGCGATAGCTGCGGTGCTCGCGGGCTCCGAGGGTGCTGCAGAACTCCATGGCCTCTTTCCAACTCACCTGTTCCACCGGCAGTTCCATGCTTCCCTTGAGGAAACTCGGGTTCTTCTTCATCACCTCCAGGTATTGCCTCTGGGTAACCTCGGTAGTGCCCATAAGCAGTGGGCGGGTCAGGTAGACGCGGTGCTGAGGGTGTTCATCGTCGGCACCATACCCGTTGGGGCTGCCCATCAGGAAGTCGCCCATAGGGATGTATGCCAGGTCCATGCCGATGCTGTTCACCCACACATCGCCGGGTTTGCGCGCGGATGAGGGCGGCAGGGAAGAGGGAATGTGGATGGCTGCGACGGGCGGCGTGCGCCGCGTTGCATAGATGGCAACGCCAGCCAGCAGAAGAACCATGAACATAATCCCAGCCCGCGCCATAATACGCCGGCGACCGGAAGAACGGTCACCAGCGCTTGTGAAGATAGCGGCTGATACGGGCTGCGGCGGCTGTGCTGCGCCGCCGGGCTGGGGCGACATTTTGAACTGAGGCTGCGGTGGAGGCCAGGGCGGCGGTGGAGGCACAATTGGCGCCCTGCGGTTGGCAACCGTCTTGGGAGCCGGCACCACGGCCGGGGGCACCGGCTGCGGCGAGGGCAGAGGCCCTGGAAAATAGCTCACTCCCTGGGTCTTCGCCAGGGCACACCATGGGCAGGGAACATCACGGACATGAATATGCCACGGCACATCCGCACAGCGTGCGAGAATGTCATTGCTGTTGACAATCCTGTCCAGGGCCTTGAACCACTCCTTGGCCGTCGGCCGCGATGAAGGGGATGCATGTCCCAGCACAAAACATCGTTCCCAGAGCGCAACAACATCAGGCGGGAATGCGCTCATCGGCATGATGCGCGGATTGGGGCGCATGAGCGAACCAGCGCGAAATGTGTACCAGCCATTGAGCACCAGTTCATCGTCACTGTCGGGGGCATCGCCCAAGCCCACCCACAGCCCCTGATAGGGATGAGCGTTGGTCGCTGCCAGCAGTTTGAAGATAATCACGCCCAGAGCGAAGGCATCCTGCTCCGGCCGGCGCGCCTGACCGCGCATGCTCCCCTGCAGCAGTTCCGGCGCTGTATAGCCCGGCGTCGCCACACCGCAAGGGTAGATCACGCCCTTCCGTTCATCGTTCACCTGGAATGAGTCGGTATCAAGGATCGTGATCAGCGATTGTTCGGTGACATGGATGTTTTCCGGTTTGACATCGCCGACCACATAACCCTTGGCGTGGACATGCTGAAAGGCGTCGGCAATATTGCGCGCCGCCAGCAGCATCCCCTGCCAGGTGAATTGGGGCATCCACTCCTTGCGCGTCTTGGGATTAAGGAGGCTGACAAGCTGCCTCCCCATCGGCGCCTTGGGCATCAGGAAGCCCACGACTTTCCCCGAATGCATCGCCAGCCCCAGCGGCCAGGCAATCTCGGCGTGCCCGCTGGCACGCTCGGGATCATCCGGCGGATTGGCGATCATGCAGGTGAGCTTTGCAACCAGTTCCGGGGTCGGCGGATTGTGGTAGATCTTGGCAACCAGACTGCGAACCGAGACATCGAACACTACGCCCTCGCCACCACGGCCACCCTTAAGCGGCTTCTCCAGGCGAACGGTCTGCCCACCCTCAACGACAATGATGTCGCCCGGCTGCAACATCAGTCATCCGCACTCCGGTCGTGCGCGGATTTCGCCGCGACGACCTTATGTTTCGGCTCGGCCGGCATATGCTCACAGGAGCAGGCCAGCAGCAGCGTTTTGTCGTCATCGGTCAGGGCATTGATCTGCGGATCGGCCAGCAGCTTGCGCAGCTTGTCACTGGTCATGTCGTCGCGGGTGATATAGGACTCGATGAAGTTGAAGAACGGCAGGTGCGGCTTCCACGTTTCGCTCTCAAGCACCAGGTACAGCAGGCCATCCGATGAGGCAAGCACAAAAGCCGGCGCCTCATTACGAAACTCAAAGCGGAGCGTTTCCTGGATGTCGCTGCTCGTGATCGATGAGGTGTAGTTCACGAACTCGCTCTTGTCCGGCGGAAGCAGCACTTCGTGTGCTTCCGACTTTGCCGCGCGCCAGACAACAAAACCATCGCCAACCGAGAGCGCCGCCAGCCAATCGGGCGCCGCCAGCACCAGAATCAGCGTGCATCCATAGTCATCGCCACTGCGTTTGTGCCGGGCTGCACATGCCTTGATCGCTTCGGCGGCTTTAGCCAGCGCCTGCAGACAGTGCTCGCGTGCCGATTTGCCTCGTCGGGCAAGCAGTTCGGGAACGCGATCGAGGAGATAATCCGAGGCCGTCTCAACGGCGAGCTTGGATCCGACATCGGAATGTTCGGCCGAACCGATTCCATCGGCGATGGCGCCGACAACCAGCCCTCCCCGCGCCACCGTGATGCGGCTGAAATCCTGGCAAGGGAGATGCTTGCGCTTGTGAGAAGTTCCGATCTCGGATGCGGCCAGCGCTATCCACCCGTCTGCATCATCGCCCCCGGATCTTTTCATGGCGTAATGACCTTGGCCTGACTCAGCGTCATCTGCGATGGCTCGGCCGGAAGAACCGTGGGCGTGCCCAGCGTCGCCTTAGAGATCGTCCGCAACGAGGCGGAGAGCCACAGGAACACTTCGCGGAACGCCATGCCGCTCAGCGCATAGGTGCGTTCGGTGATGGACTTGAGACGTCCCATCACCTTGGGGTCCGTGTTGGTGCTGCAGGCATAGACGATCACCTTGGGGGAACGCCCGCCAGAGGCAACCTGCTGCAACTGCTGGGCACGGAATACCGCAGCCGTCAGTTCCGTCCCCTCATCTGGCGCGCCGTCGGTAAGGATGAATATCCAGGGCACGTACGAGCCCACCGCGTTCTGCTTATAGAACTGCCGGCGCGACTCAATCATATCCAACCCCATTTGCAGGGCGGGCCCGAGCGGTGTTCCGCCGCTGGAGCCAAGCACCGGAAGTGTCAGGTGATCGATGTCCGTCCAGTCTTGAACAACCTGAGGAACGCCGCCAAAGGTGATGATCGCCAACTCGATGGAATTGCGCGCGGTGCTGTCATCGGCGATCGCCTGGCGAAACTGGGGAAGGGCGGCGTTCAGAGCCCGAATCGGCTCTCCCGCCATCGACCCCGAAGTGTCCAGCAGAAGAACGCATGGACAGCGACGTGTCTGGTTCTCCTTATCGAGGAATGTTCCGGCCGGAATCTGCATGTAAACACCTGTCGTTTAAGCTGCACTGAACATATCGCGCTGCAGGCTCTCCTGCAAATATGCGCTATACGCAAACGGCCGGCAGGCTCGTAACCGAACCTGCCGGCCGTGACTTTCTTCTCATTTGCACTAGCGGCCGGCCGCCAGTTGCTGCCCGGTGAACGCCAGGAAGCGGTTCTGGTTCAGGAACGGAATGTGCAGCTCGCGAGCCTGCTGAATGACCTCTTCATAGTCTGCCAGCTCAGCTTTTGCGGCCTGCTGTTTCTGCACATTGATTGGATCGGTCATTTCCTCTTGGCTGAACACCGGAACGACCGGCTCAGCTCCGATCACGACGAAGTCGGTGTCAACACCGAGGCGTATCTTGCCGGCCTTGTCTTTGGCATCAACAAGCCGGCCGCCCCACTGGGTTACCATGCGGCGGACCACCGCGGCGTCGTTCTCCGTCGCCACGCCATTGCGATCCAGATCGAATTTACCATAGACGACGATCCCATACTGGACACTGGGGTCATAAACAACGTTGACGATTGGATCGCCCTGAACAATTTCTTGCCCCGGCGTCCGCCTGGTCACGCGGCATTCACTTCCGACCTCCAGCACGCGAAGCACCTCAATGCTGGCCTTGCCCGAGGGCTGTTCCGGAGCATCCGGGTTATCCATCTTGGGCATGCCGCGGTACTTGTCGTACACCTCGAAGGTCATGCCCGGAACCATGTGCTTGCCTGACCCGAGATCAATAAAGAGGATGTCCTTGGCGCCAAAACCGCTGATCACGCCATCAGGATGGCGAATCATCGTGTCGGTAACGCCGACGCGAATGCGGTCAAACCGGGCCTGCGTCTTGTTCAACTGATCCTGAAGCTGCTTGACCTGGGCATCACGCTTGGCAATCTCGACATCCCGTTTCGCCAATGTCTCCAATTGGGCCTGCTTTTCGGCCTCACGGTCCTTCTGGATGGTGTCGACGATCCCTGTCTGGCGTGCACGATCTTCATCGAGCTGCTTGCTCTTCTGGTCAAACTCCGCGCTGATGTCCGTAATCTTCTTGCTCAGCGTCGCCAGCTCAGCAGCGTTCGACTTGATGGTGTCCTCTGCACGCTTGTTGGCCTCGTCAAGCTTGCTGTCCCGGTCAGCGATGGCAGTTGCCTGCTCCTTGACCTTGCCAGCCAGCGTCGACACCGCGCCCACCAGGTTATCTGAAGTAATGGTGGCGGGCTTGACCGTCTCGACCGCAGCTTCAAGCCCGCTGGTGGCCTTCTTGGCGGCCGTTGCCGCACTGTTGTCGGGGCCGGCATCAGCGCCCGTGACCAGCTTAATAAGCTGATTGCGCTGGCCAAGGGCGACATCCCAGAGCTTCGTCTGGGCCGTAAAGCCGCTGTCGGCCGTTGCCCGAAGCGCTTTGAGTTCCGTCACCTCCGCACCGTTCAACGATGCATCGGCAATGACATCGGTGTATCGTTTGCGAAGATCCGCCAGATCCTGATCCGCCTTGCGCTTCTCAGCGGCGTACCAGAAAGCGAAGATGACAGCGACGACGCTGGCAATCGAAAGGATGACGACCGATGTTATCAGTCCGCCACGCGAACCCTGGTTGGCAGCCATGAATCTCTCCGTTCGAGCAAAGCCCATCTTGTGCCAGGTCGAGAGCTATCTCCGCCTCTACCCACACAGCACGTCGGCACATTTAACGGTAAGGCTTACACTCAGTCAAGGAAACTTCCTTCATTTGTTCCAAGGCAATTATGCTCCCATTGTGACCTTGGGGGTGGTATACTGCTTTATAGGTCGGTCCTGAGACACCGGATAAACGAGGTGCAGAGATGGCCAAGGCTCAAAGCGACGATCTTGACGGTCTGGCTGCGGACGATGCCGCCCAGCGAAAACGGCACGACAGCAGTGCTGATTCCTCGATCATGGGGGCGATCAGCAGCAAGACCTGCTGCGTCTGCGGGGTGGATGTGCATGGCCGCATGCGCTACAAGGACTCCAGCGGCCGCTATTGGTGCCCCTCCTGCAATGAAAAAGACCAGATGTCGCGCCAGCCCGCGGCCTGCCCCGACTGCAATGCCGCCATGACCCGGGCCGATCTGGTCGAGTTCAAGGGAACCGCCGTCTGCCCGCAATGCTGGGAAAAACGCCGTGCTTCCTCCCGGCGCGAGGAAGCTCGCATTCGCGCCATCGAAGAAGAAGTCCGCGAACAGGAAGAGCGCAAGCGGCGCCTCAAGATGATTGCCATGGGATTTGTGGTTCTGATCGTAATCTGGCTCGCGGCCATGTCGGTTTTCTGGCTACTCGCCAGAAAGTGATTTGGGGCATCACCCGGCCTCCTGCCAAATTCACCGTTGACAGCTTTGCGCCGTCGGGGCTAGCCTGCCACATGGCATCGCAGGGCTCTTGCCCCAGACAAAACGCGGCGATTCTTGCCGCGGGAGGTTCACGTGTCTGTCCGACCCGTCGATCGCCTTATTCGATCCAAACCCACGATTGAAGGCGCTGGCGTTCACCTTCATCGCGCCTTTGGTTTCGGCAACACCGCCGAGACCGATCCATTCCTCCTTCTGGATGATTTCCGCAACGATATTCCGGAGAACTACCTCGCCGGTTTTCCGTGGCATCCCCATCGCGGCATTGAGACCATTACCTATGTACTGGCCGGAACGGTGGAGCACGGCGACAGTATGGGCAACCACGGCGTCATCGGTGTCGGAGATGTGCAGTGGATGACCGCCGGCAGCGGCATCTTGCATCAGGAGATGCCCAAGGGCGATGCCTCCGGCCGCATGCACGGGTTCCAGCTATGGGCGAACCTGCCGGCCGCACTGAAAATGACAAAGCCGCACTATCAGGAGGTCAAGGCCGCCAGCATTCCCGAACTGACCGACAACGATGGCACCCGCGCCAAGATCGTCTGCGGCAGCCTTTGGGGCAAACGTGGTCCGGTGGAGGGAATTGCCGCCGACCCCGTGTATCTCGACATCACCGTGCCGCCGGGCAAACGCAAGACTTTTCCCGTCGCAACACGCCATCACGCGTTTGCCTATGTGTTTGCCGGCTCGGGTAAATTCTGTAATGCTTCGGCGCCACTGAGTGTGCCAACCGAAAGCGTCGGCTGGTGGGATACAAACCCGCCCACAGAAGCCGACAACCGCTCGCTGGTGCTCTTTGGCAGTGGCGACGAGGTCGCCGTGCAGGCCGGTGAGGAAGGGATTCGCTTCCTTTTGGCTTCAGGGCTGCCCCTGAAGGAACCGGTGGCGTGGTACGGTCCGATCGTCATGAATACGCAGGAACAGCTACGCCAGGCGTATGAAGAACTGCGCAACGGGACATTCCTGAAGACCTAGTGTGCTGTCCCGTTTCCGCTAGAACTGTTTTCTTTGCCGCGCTGTCGGGATATCCAGTATCTTTCGATACTTCGCCACCGTGCGCCGCGCCAGCGTAATCCCCTGCTCCCTCACCTTTTCCACGATCTCATCATCGTTCAGAGGTTCGGCCTTATCCTCATTGTCGATGATCACCCGCAGCTTCTCCTTCACCGCATCCCAGCTCATGTCCTCGCCGTCACTGTTGGTCGTCCCGCCGGAGAAGAATCGCCGCAGCGGATAAATCCCCCGCGGTGTCTGAATCCATTTCTCGCTCACCGCCCGCGACACCGTCGCCACATGGATCCCGAGCTGATCCGCCACCAGGATCATCGGCAGCGGCTTCAGGAACTCCGCCCCCTTCTCCAGAAACTCCTGCTGGGCGTCCACCACCACCTGGATCACGCGCTTGATCGTGCTGCCCCGCTGCTCGATGCTCTCCAGCAGCCACTTGGCATTGCGAACGCTGTTGCTCAGAAACTCCCGCGTCTTGCGATCCACCTGCTTGTCTTTCACCATCTTCTGATACAACTGGCTCAGCGTCACGTTCGATGATGGATCCCGCGCCATCTCGATCTCATACTTCCCCGTCTTCTCATCGAAGTACACCCGGGCATCGGGCGTAATCGGCTGGTTGTTGCCACGCCCGACAAGTCTGCCCGGCCGCGGATTCAGCTTCCCCAGCATCGCCACCGCACGCTTGATGTCCTCAATGCTCCGCTCGGTCTTCCGGCTGATCTGCGGATACCGGTTCATCTCCAGATCCTTCAGATGCTCGTCAATGAGCTTGTTCTCCAGCTCAAAATCGTGCTGATCCGCGACCTCCGCATCCGCCTGATCCTCCAGGCGGTCCAACTGCAGTTTCAGACACTCCGGCAGATCGCGTGCCCCCACGCCCGCCGGGTCCATCGTCTGCACCAGTGGCAACGCCTTTTTCAGCTCCTCCACCGTCACCGGCCGCTTCGATTCCTGTGCAATCTGCTCCAGAGGCGTCCGCAGATACCCATCCTCATCAATGTACGAGATCAGCACCTTCCCCGCCTTGTGCAGTTCCGGCGGGCACTCCATCAACGCCCACTCACTCAATAACGACTCCGTCAGCGTCCCTTCCATGGCAGCCGTGTTCGCCATCGCGTCCATCTTGCGATCGCGATCCTCCCCATCCCCCGACCCGCCCATCCCCCGGTTGTAATCGCGCGGAGAATACTCCTCATTGTTCTCCAGATACTCGCCAATCCGCGCCAGGCGATCGAAATCCTCTGCCTGGTCGCCCTTATCATCCACTACCAGCGATTTGGTCTCGATCCGATCATCCTCGGGCTCCTGCACCGGCTCTTCCGCGGCATCCTCATCCCCACCCTCTTTCAGTTCCAGAACCGGGTTGGCCTGCAGCTCCTGCTCCAGCCGCTCCTCCAGCGCAAGTAGCGGCAACTGCAGGATTTCCATGCTCTGGATCATCCTGGGTGTCAGGAGCTGCCGCATATCCATGCGCAGCGAAGCTGATTGCGTTAACTGCATACCGCACATCCACTTAGCACACGTTAGTGCCTAGGCACCGTATTTGCATGTCTGTCGAAGGAGTATAGCACGCTTCCCCGCCTCGACAACGCCCAAATCAAGCAATCTCTAGGCCGCCGCAAGGCGCATGCCAAGCAAACCCGGCCGCACGATCCGCCGAATGCACTCCCGCCCGACGGGGGCATATACTGCTGTAGTCTGCGGCCATGCCGCCAGATCCGGTGAGACACCCAACCAGGAGCCACAAATGCAAGTCCAGCCTTACCTGTTCTTCGACGGCCGGTGCGATGAGGCTTTGGAGTTCTATCGCCATGCCCTTGGTGCCCAGGTCACAATGCTCATGCGCTACAAAGACAGCCCGGTCCCCCACGACCCGGGCACCGGCGACCCCGCTCCCGCCGGCGACAAGCTCATGCACGCAGACGTCCGCATCGGCGACAGCACGATCCTCGCCTCCGACGGGCACGCCAGGAATCATCCGGAGTTCCGCGGCTTTGGCCTCTCACTGACGGTCTCTACCGAAGCCGAAGCCCAGCGTACGTTCGCCGCCCTATCCGCTGGCGGGAGAGTCCAGATGCCCCTGGGCAAGACCTTCTTCTCTCCCCAGTTCGGCATGGTCACCGACCGCTTCGGCGTCCTCTGGATGGTCTATGTTGCAGCATGAACCATGCAGCGTCGACCAGCTCAATCCCTCCCGTGCTCGCGGTAGTAGGCCAGCCCTTCCAGCAGCGTGCGGATGTTCTCGTGGTTGGTGCGCGGGGTGATGGAACTGGATGGGCCCAGGAACAGGCCCACCTTCGGCCCGCTATCCACCAGCCATTTGATCTGGTCTTTGACATCCTGCGGCGTTCCCATTGGCAAGGTGCGCGTCACCGAGACGCCACCGATGATCAGCAGGTCCTCGCCATTGCGCCCCTTCATCCGGCAGATTTTCTCGTAATCCATTCCATCTTCATACTGAAAGCCCTGGAAACCGGTGATGCCGCAACCGATTAGCCGCGGCACCATTTCCATCAAGTTCCCATCGCAGTGCCAGATCAGGCGAATGCCGGCATCTAGTAGCGGCCGAATGGATCGCTGAAAATGCGGGAACCACAGCCGATCCAGCGACTTCACATCCACCAGAGTCCCGCGCGAATCGGCCAGATCGTGATCGAGCCGCAGCAGCCGCGGCATGCCTCCGCGCACGATCGCCGCCGCGTAGAGTTGGTTTCGCTTATTCGCCAGTTCCGCCTGCTGGGCGAAATCCTTTTCCATCACTTCTGGGTACAAAGCGTACGCCATCAGATAGTTTTCGTAGCCGTAGCGGCCGTAGTGGACGACTGGCAGAGCCGTGACGTATGGGCCTTTTAGTATGGCCGGAGAGAAGCGCGCCTGGATCGCGCTCTCCGCGGCAATAAAACGCTCGATCGTGGCCGGATCCTGCGCGTCAAACAGCTCGATCTCCTTCCGCAGTCGCGGCCAGGCGACACGTTCCATGTGCTCCACGACGGCCTCGGGCGTATCGATCAGCATATCATCCACAACAACATGCTCGGCGCCGGTTGTCGCCGTCTTGGCTGTGTCCTGCTCGTAACCCTCCTGGCCCATCGTCAGCGGATTGTCGGGAATGTACTGGTCGATAAAGCACGTGCCAGCCAGGTTCTGGAACGCCAGGTAGATGCGGTTCGGATCCGCGACGTAGCTGCCGGGCGCGTTTCCCGTTAGGCGTTCCATCAGCGGGATATCCATTGCAAAGATGCAGTAGGTTGCGACCTGCCGCCTTGGGCGCATCGCGATCGTGTCCAACGCCAGTTGCGCACGCGGTCCCCATTTGCCGGATAGTTCGTGATACAAGCTCATTGTTACCTCAGGGCGATCGGGCGTGTGGCTGATGAAGACTCGACGGTTTTGGGGGCGATGGAGGCGACCGCGAGGCCCTCGCTGATCATCGTGGACGGATTGGCGACAACGAGTGCCGCCGGCTCCAGGCCTGAGAGGATTTCCATCTCGGTGCCCAAATCGCGGCCAAGTTGCACCGGCTGGAAGTGAACCTTGCCATCCTTCACTATGGCGACCTGCGTGCCCCCGGTGTTGAAGATCATGGCGCTGGTGGGGATGGTCAAAAGGGGCTTGTCCTGAGAAAGCCGAAGGTGGACCTGGCCGTACATCCCGGCAAAGAGCCGGCCATCGGAATTCGGAAAAAGCAACTGGACGAGCATCGTTCGCGTCCCTGAATTAATCGCTCCGGAGATGCGATCAACTTTACCCCCAAACCGCTGTCCGGGAAAGTTGCGGACCTCCAGTTCGGCGACGGTCTCGGGCTTGATCTGGCTGGCGTAGACCTGGGGGATGTTGATGTCAACGAGAACCTGATCGCTCTGAACGAGATTGAACAGTTCCTTGCCCGGCGTGCTGCTTGTGGCCGAGAGCAGAGCGCCAACATCGTAGTTGCGGGTGGTGATCTTGCCGGCGAAGGGCGCGACGATCTTGGAGAATCCCTGCGTAACGGTCAGACGCTGGACATCGGCTTCCGCGACGGCGATGGCGGCCTTTGCCTGAGCCAGGGCAGCCTTGGCATCGTCAACGGCCGACTTGTGCGTGTCCATCTCCGTATCGGAGATGACCCCGGCGGCAAGGTGCTGGTAGCGGGCAAGAGTCTTTTGCGCCAGATCCAGGTCACTCTGCATCTTGGCGTAGTTGGCTTTCGCCTGTTCGAGGGCGGCCTTGCTCTGCACGAGCTGGGCATCGACCTCCGGGATATCGATATCGGCGAGGAGTTGCCCTTCCTTCACCTGGTCGTTCAGGTCAACGTACTGCTTCTTGAGGTAGCCCGAAGCGCGGGGATAGATGGCGGTCTGCTGGAAGGGGCGGACATCGCACGGCAGCAAGATCTCATTGCTGACGGCCTGTAGCGTCGGTTTGAGAACACTTACCGTTGGGGTGACGCCGGCGCGCTCAGCGGCGTCAGCGACGGCCTGAGCGGCTTCGCGCTCGCGCGGAACGTAGCCGATGTAGAACATGGCCGCGAGCAGTGCCACGAAAAGGATGAGCACAGCGACGATCGCCCATGCCCTGGGCCGGCGCAGATCCGTGGCAACGGTCTGGTCGTGCGATTGAATGCTGGGGGATGTTTCACTTCTCATTACATCAACTCCTGCTCAACGTGTGTAATCGGAGCATTCTTGCGAAGAAGGCTGTAGACCACCGGAACAAAAAACAGCGTATAGAGCGTGGCGAGAGACAGGCCGCCGATGACGGCCCGGCCCAGCGGCGCATTCTGCTCGCCGCCTTCGCCCAGGCCCAACGCCATCGGCAGCATGCCGATGATCATGGCCAGAGCCGTCATGATCACCGGACGCAAGCGCGTGATGCCCGCCGCCAGGGCGGCCGAGTGCGCATCAGCGCCCTCTTCGCGCTGGTCATTGGCAAAGGTGATCATCAGGATCGAATTGGCGGTGGCGACACCGATGCTCATGATCGCGCCCATTAGTGCTGGGACGCTGATGGTTGTCTGGGTGGTCCAAAGCATCCAGAGAATGCCCGCCACCGCGCCGGGCAACGCCATGAGGATGATCATCGGGTCCAGCCAGGACTGGAAGTTAATCACCATCAGGAGGTAGACCAGAACAACGGCGAAGATCAGGCCGTAGCCCAGTCCCTTGAACGAGGCATCCATGCTTTCAATCTGGCCGCGAAGAACCATCTGCGAGCCGGCGGGAAGCTCACTGCGATATCTGGCGATGACATTGCGGATACGGTCGGCGGCGGAGCCCAGGTCACTGCCCTGCACACCCATCAGCACATCAACCGTCGGCGAAATGTTGTAGTGGGTGACGTTGGTGGGCGAAACGCCGCGGCCGGTGGTGGCCAGATTGGAGAGTAGTTGTACTCCCGCGGGACCGGTCGCCCCGCTACTGGCGACGATGGGCGTATTCTCCAGGGCATTGATCGACCCCATGAAGTACTGGGGCGTCTGGACATAGATGCTGTAGTTGACGTTGTTGGCGGGATTGAGCCAGAAATTCGGAGCCGTCTGGTTGCTGGAGGAAAGAGAGATCAGCAGATCGCTGGCGACATCCTTCTGCGTCACCGCAACCTCGCTGGCAAGCGTGCGATCCACATTGATACGGATGTCAGGAGTCGAGGCCACCTGGAAGAGATGAAGATCCACCACCCCCGGCACACCGGCAAGATCGGTCATCAGGCGCCGGGCGATGTCGTTGTTCTTCTCCACGTTGCGCATCGGGCCGGCAATCTGCACGTCAATGGGCGCGGAGAGCCCGAAATTAAGCACTTGCGTCACAATGTCAGATGGTGCAAGGTAAAACGTCAGATCGTGGAATCGTCTGGGCAGATCCTTGCGCAGGGCGCGAAGATAACCGGCTGTGGGCCTATGGTTCTCCTTTAGCGAGATCAGGATCTCTCCATCCGCGGGCGACATCAACGAACCATCGCTCATCGAAAGATTGATGCCGCTGTTGGGGATGCCGATGTCGTCGAGAATGGTAGATATCTCATCACGCGGGATCAGCTCACGGATCGCATCCTCCACCTTCTGGTATTGCGCTTCGGTTTCCTCGATGCGGGTGCCCGGCAATGCCCGGACGTGCAGGCGGATCTGGCCGGCGTCGACGCTGGGGAAGAAATCACTGCCGACAAATCGCGCCAGGAAGCAAGAGCCGATGGCCAGAATGGCGAAGGCGGCCACGGTCGTCGGTCGATGATCAAGCGCGAACACCAGCAGGCCGCCGTAGAACCGGCGCAGCTTCTCAAATCCGCGGTTGAAGGTGACGTGCAACTGCTGAACGAGCCAGATCAGGCAGATGGCGGCAACCACGCCAAGCAGCGACATGCTGATCGTGCGCCAATGGCCGACGAGCCAGGCGTTGGCCACCGGCCACCACGGCGAGCGGGCAAAGAGCACGACGCCGATGACCAGTGCCACGGCGATCAACAGAACAATCGCCTTATGACTTCCGGCTCTCAGCCAATGGCGCAAGCGGATCGTCCAGGGCAGATCGGCCTCCGCGAGCGATGCATGATGCTCCTGGGCCTCTTTCAGGTGGATGGCGTGCTGGGCGTGAGGATCGTGGGCATCAAGCACACCGCCGTACATCTCTACCTCGCTGGCAAGCAGGTAGTGAACCATCGTGGGGACGAGAGTGCGGCTCAGGAGATAGCTTGTGAGCATCGCGAACACAACCGCCATGGCCATCGGCGTGAACAGGAACCGCGCGGCGCCGCTGATGAACACGACAGGCACAAACACGATGCAGATGCACAAGGTGGAGACGAACGCGGGAACGGCGATCTGCGAAGCGCCGTCCAGGATGGCTTGCACCAGTCGCTTGCGCTGATGCAGGTTGCGGTGGATGTTCTCGATCTCCACCGTAGCATCATCCACCAGAATACCCACCGCCAGTGCCATGCCGCCCAAGGTCATCACGTTGAGCGTCTGGCCCAGGAATGCCAGTACGATGATCGAGACCAGAATCGAAAGCGGAATCGAGATCACGACAATCAGCGTGCTGCGCCAGGAACCCAGGAACAGCAGGATCATCAGGGCAGTCAGCCCGGCCGCGATGGCGGCTTCCTTGACAACACCCTCCACCGAAGCGCGGACGAAGACGGACTGATCGAAGAGCGTCTCGATCTGGATGTCCTTCATGTTCGGCGGAAGCGAGGCCCTGATGCCGGGCAGAGCCGCCTTCACGGCATCAACAACATCCAGCGTAGAGGCATTGCCGAGTTTGTAGACCGAGATCAACACGCCGCGTCTGCCATCGTCGCGGACAACATTAGTCTGCACTGCGAACCCGTCGCGAACGCTTGCCACATCTCTTAGAAAGATGGTCGTGCCATCGACGGTCTTGATCGGCAGATTGTTGAGTTGCTCGACGGTTGTTGGACTGCTATTGAGGCGAACCTGATACTCCTGAGTGCCGATCTTGGTCGAGCCGGCGGGCAGAATAAGATTCTGGGCGTTGACGGCCGTGGAGATGTCAGCCGGAGAGATGCCATAGGCATAGAGCTTGTCGGGAACGAGATCGACGATGATGTTCCGCTGCTTGCCGCCATAGGGATACGGCATCTGGATTCCGGGGATGGTCACCAACTGCGGGCGAATAAAGTTCACCGCCTGGTCAAAGACCTGCGCCTCGGAAATCGTGTCGCTGGACAGACTCAACTGCAGGATCGGCACGCTGGAGGCGCTGTACTGAATGATCAGCGGCGGCTGCATGCCCGGTGGCATGCCGCGAATCGAAGTCTGGGCGGCCGCCGTCACCTGAGCGATAGCGGCCTCAATCTTGGCATGCGGCTGAAAATAGACCTTGATGACCGAAATGCCGTTGAGCGATTGGCTCTCGATGTGCTCAACATCGTTGACCACCGTGGTGAGAAAACGCTCAAACTGGCCGGTGACGCGCTTCTCCACATCGTCGGCCGACATGCCACCATAGTTGAAGATGATCGAGACGACGGGGATATCAACCGTGGGGAAGATGTCGGTGGGCATGCGCAGGATCATCACGATCCCAAGGATCGCGATGAGCATCGCCATGACGACGAACGTATAGGGCCTGCGAAGGGCAAGTCGGACAATCCACATAAAACATCAGTCCTTTGCTTGACCGGCCGGGGAATGCGCTGAACCTTTCGAACCGAAAACGGACATCAACAACTGCATCGCCTCCGCGATCTTGGCTTGCTCATCGTCCGAAAGCCCCCCGAGATGTCGGGCTACTTCCTCCCGAGTTTCGCTCCAGGCGACATGGAGCACGGCCCGGCCACTCTCGGTAATCCCCAGGGCAACCTGTCGGCGGTCATCCGCCCTGCCCACGCGAGTGAGATACCCGTTAGCAACCAGGCCAGCGACGATTCGCGAGGTCGTGGGCAACGATGCCCCGAGAAATTCAGCCAAGGCCGAGAGGGTATTGTTGGGGTTACGTTCTACCCAAACGAGCGATCGGAACTGCATTACGGACAAGCCTTTACGGTGCTTGCGCATATGCTGACGGATGAAGCCGATCGTGTAGGGAACGGCTTCCAGGATCCCCGATGCACAATCTCGCACCTGCGGCATGCTAGTTGATGCTTGCAATAGTTGCATAATACAAGCAAATCGTAGGTTCCTTCACGCGGATTGTCCATGGCGCAGACTCATACCCAAGGATTTGCCGCTCCATCACGGCATGCTATAAGACCACCTCACCAAGGAGACCATCAATGTCGGTTCCGCGTTCCGAATACCCGCGTCCGCAGTTCGTCCGTGACCAGTGGCTCTGCCTGAATGGAACATGGCAATTCGAGATCGACCACGGCGACAGCGGTATCGAACGCGGCCTACTCAACCGCGCACTCACCGGCCAGATCACCCTCCCCTTCTGCCCCGAATCCACCCTCTCCGGCATCGGCCACGTCGACTACATGCTGGCCGTCTGGTACCGCCGCGAGATCACCATCCCGGCCGACTGGGCCAATCAGCGCGTCCTTCTGCACATCCAGGCCGCCGACTACGACACCACCGTCTTCGCGAATGGCAAGGAAGTCGCCCGCCATCGCGGCGGCTGGTGCGGCTTCACGGCCGACCTCTCCAGCATCGCAACCCCCGGCCAATCCCTCACCCTCGTCATCCGCTGCCGCGACGATATCCGCAAATCCGCCCCGCAGGGAAAACAATCCCGCGGCTACCACAACGCCGGCTGCCACTACACGCGCACCACCGGCATCTGGCAGACCGTGTGGCTGGAACCGGTCCCCCAGAGCTACCTGAAGCGCCCCAGGATCACCCCGGATGTCGGCAATGCCATGTTCCACGTGGAACAATCTGTTTTGCCTTCGTTCGGTGCCGCGCAGATCCGCTACACCCTCAAAGATATCCAGGGAATCGTCTGCACAACCACCGCTCCGGCCAGCACCGACTTCGTCGTCCGCGCCAGCCTGAAGATCCCCGCCGATCGCATCCACCTCTGGCAGCCTGGCAATGGCTTCCTCTATGACCTGGTCATGGAACTCCTGGACAGTTCCGGCAAAGTCATCGACCGCGCCCGCAGCTATGCCGGCCTGCGCTCTATCACCGTCAAAGGCCAATCCGTCCTGATCAACGGCAAACCCATCTTCCAGCGCCTCGTCCTCGATCAGGGCTATTACACCGACGGCATCCTCACCGCCCCGACGGATGACGCCCTTGTCGGCGATATTCAGCTTTCCCTCGACGCCGGCTTCAACGGCGCCCGCCTGCACCAGAAGGTCTTCGAAGAGCGTTTCCTCTACCATGCCGATCGCATGGGCTATCTCTGCTGGGGTGAGTTCGGCGATTGGGGTATCGACCAGGATAATCCCCAGCCCACGATCATCACCCAATGGCTCGAGGCCGTGCAGCGCGACTACTCGCACCCCTGCATCATCGGCTGGTGTCCGCTCAATGAGAGCAGCCGCCCCTTCCTCGATCGCATCGATCAGCTCGATGACCTGACCCGCGGCACATTCCTCGCCGCCAAGCTCGTCGATGCCACTCGCCCCGTTCTCGATGCCTCTGGCTATTCCCACCGAGTGCTCGATGCCGACATCTACGATTCGCACGACTACGACCAGAAGCCCGACACCTTCCGCCAGCGCCACGCCAAGACCGCCAGCGGCGAACCCTATGTGAATAAGCCCTGGCAGGCCGGCCGGGAAAACGAAATGATCTCCGTAGGCTATCGGCAGCAGCCGTATTTCGTCTCCGAGTTCGGCGGCATCTGGTGGAACCCCAATGCCAAGCCCGGCGACAACTCCTGGGGCTACGGCGACCGCTGCAAGAGCATCGACGAGTTCTACACCCGTTTTGAAGGCCTCTGCGCTGTGCTGTTGGAGAACCCCGGCATGTTCGGCTACTGCTACACGCAGCTCACCGACGTCTTCCAGGAACAGAACGGCATCTACCGCTTCGACCGCTCAACCAAGTTCGACATGACCCGCATCAAAGCGGCCCAGACAAAACGAGCGGCCATCGAAGCGTAAAACCACTCAGCGTGCCCCTGCCATCGTTCGCAGCTCGCCGTACTCGGCCCGGAACTGCTCCGTCCATTCTCGCGCCAGCGCCAACCGTGCCGATGGCGTTGCCTTCTTCCATGCATCCAGCCGCTTCAGTGCCTCGGGTTCCTCGAAGGGGAACTGGCCAAGCCTGGCATCCAGTTCCTTCGCCTGCGGCGATGCCAGAATGACCTTTCGCATCTCGCGCAGTTCATCCAGCAGATCGATGCACGAAAACTGGATCAGTTCGCCCATGATGCCAAAGGTCTTCTCTCGCGCATTGGATTTGTTAAAGCTGCTGGCCGCTTCAAACGGATTCACCTGATCGGTGAAGTTCGTCATATCCGCATAGACATCGCGCCGGATCGGCAGCCGCCGCAGCGCATCGGCCCGCGGCCCGCCGGCAACTCCGGGCTTCAGGTTCCACAGGACCTGCCCCTGCCGCGAGAGTACAAACTCAATGAACTGCTGCGCCAGCTCCCGATGCGGCGCACCGGTCACCAACGCGATGGGATCAGGATTGATGATCGTCGCATTCGCCGGCTCGACATACCCCATGCGTTCATTTCCCACCGCGTTCGCCTGCGATCGTCCATAGAAATCAATCGCCATGCCGGCGGCCGCCTCGCCCTGTGACACCATGATCGGCACCACCGATGATGAATCGGTGAACAGCCGCGCATTGGCTGCGATCTGCCGAATTAGCCCCATCCCATCCGCCCAGCCCACATTCTCGCTCTGCCCGCGCGCCAATGCATCCGCCATCGCCCTTTCGACGATGACCATATATGCCTGCTTCGCCGACGCCGACCGCGTTGGATCCGCCAGCACCACCCAGTTCGCCAGCCGCGGATCCGCCAGGTCACGCCAGGTCCTGGGTTCCGGCACGCCCAGATGCCGCAGCACATCACGGTTGTATACCACCCCAAAGCTCGAGAGCGCTGTGCCAAACCAGCATGGCCCATTCTTCGGATCGACATCGTACAACGGCAGTCCGCTCAGCTTTGCATCCGGAAAGACCTCCTTCATCAGTTCCGCCGGCAGTTTCAGCGCCTGCAGATACCCCGGCTTCTTAAGCTGCACGTCAAACAGGAAATCACCCCCGCCCCACGCGATATCGATCCCATAGGTCGGGTTTTCCTTCGATACCGTTTTCGCCCGCTCATCGAAGTATTTCACGATGTCCGAAGCTCCGAACGTGCGATAGTCGATCGCAACGGTCTTGCCGAACGTCTCGCGGTAATAGCGTGTAAACGCCTCCGCGAACTCCCGCCGAATCGCCTCCTGGTGCGGCGTGATGATGACCAGCTCCAGGTCCGCGCTCTTCACCTTCACCTCGCGCCCCAGCCACGCCGACACAACCAGCGGCGCCAGCAGCACGACAAAGAACAGACCCAGCAGAATCCATCGCTTCATAGCGCCCTCTAGCCTACCCGCGACCGGGCAGCGTGTGTAGCCAAAACACAAGGCCGGCCGATGTCATCATCGGCCGGCCCATTGGTATGCCATTTACTTGTCGCCCTTACCAGGCGAAGTGCGCAAACGCCTTGTTCGCCTCGGCCATGCGATGCGTGTTCTCACGCGTCTGAATGGCTTTGCCTTCCTTCTTGAAGGCCGCCATCAGCTCATCCGCCAATCGGGTCGACATCGGCCGGCCGCTCGCCTCGCGGCATGCGCCGATGATCCAGCGGAACGCCAGCGACTGCTGACGCTTGCGGTTCACCTGCATCGGAACCTGATAGTTCGCTCCGCCGACGCGCTTGGAGCGCACTTCGACGAACGGCTTCACGTTCTCGATCGCCTTCTCGAACAGTTCCAGCGGCGGAACTTCCTTGATCTTCTTGGTGCAGATCTCCATCGCATCATAGAAGATCTTCTGGGCAACCGACTTCTTGCCGCCCCACATCAGACAGTTGATGAACTTGGCGGCGAGCTTGCTGTTGAACCGGGGATCCGGCTTCAGGATACTTTCGCTGGCTGTGAATTTCTTGAAGGCCATTTTCTCTCTCTCGTTTTTCCTAGCGTCTTAACCACCAGATCGCGACCGCGATGCAACCCAGGACGAACACGCACAAGAATATCAGGCTTTTCAAATGTGTCTGATACTCGCGGGCGTCTATCCCGGCATCGGCAATCAGCGTCATGGCGAACCTTACTTGCCCTTCTTGGCGCCGTACTTCGATCGGCTCTGCTTGCGGCCATCAACGCCCAATGCGTCAAGGGTGCCGCGAACGATGTGATAGCGCACACCCGGCAGATCGCGAACGCGACCGCCGCGAACCAGCACGATGCTATGTTCCTGCAGGTTGTGCTCTTCACCCGGAATATATGCCGTGACCTCCTTACCGTTGCTCAAGCGCACACGGGCGATCTTCCGCAAAGCCGAATTCGGCTTCTTCGGGGTCATGGTCTTGACCTGCAGGCACACGCCGCGTTTCTGCGGGCAAGCCTCAAGGTCTTTGACCTTGTTGATGCGCGACAGAGCTTGCCGCGGCTTTTTGATCAACTGATTGATTGTCGGCATACCTATCCTTCTAAAGTTTCAATCCGCCCCGGCCCACCCGGAGTCAAGAGCCGCGTAGTATAGGAAGTCCTGCCTCACCTCTCAAGAGGCATAACGCCAAGTTGCGATATCTCCTCGATTTGCCTCGCCAGGCCTCCCTCGCCCGGCAACCAATCCCAAACCGCCCAGAACTGTTCTAACGCTTCTGCCGCATTCCACCGCGACTGTACCTCTCCTGTAACTCCAGTTGCGCTCGTGGCTTACGCCGCCTACGGGGGCAGCATGGCCTGAAGATAAGCGAGTTGGAGGTCTTGCGGGGCCAGGCGCAAGCCAAGTCTGATGGCGCTGGCGGCACCCGCTGTATCATGGTTGGCCAGGCGGGTCCGGGCGGCCAGGGCAGCGTAGTCGCCGGGTGCCCAGTCCAGCGACGCATGATCGGCGGAAGCGCGATCGGCCAACACAGTTTCGATGGCCGAGACGGCCTCGCGCCAGTTTTCCGGGGTGACCAGCAGACTGATCTGGCAGTCTTGCAGCCGGCTGGCTTCAGCGCTCATGCGATCCGGTTTTTTCGGATGCAGCGGATAAGAGGCGGGCAGCCGGCCCAGCACGGGCTTGAGATCATAAACGTCGGTGGGTCCGTGGGTCTTTCGCCAATGGGCGTACTTCAACAATCCTTCATTGCCGCTCTTGAACTCGTCAAGAACTGAGCCGAAAGCTTCATTGGTTAGTCCGGAAACCGCCACACGCTTCTCTTCCGGCGCGAGCGCAGATTGCTCGGTGCGCTCGTCGAACTGAAATAGCTCTTTGGCGCTCTCACCCATGAAGAACGCCATCGGCGCGCTGGTTTCGAGGACCGGGAAGTAGTCGGATTCGGTGGGGCCGCCGCCGGGAATTGCAAAGGCGGTGCGCTGGGAGGCAAGCTGGCGGAGGAAGACCATCTCAGGCGTCTTGAGGCCGACTTGTGCCAGATCAGCCCGGGGGACGGATCTCGCAAAAACTGGGCGAAAAGAATCCGGCGTCGAAATCCACGGCTGCTTTGAACCTAGCAGGACAAGGTCGCCATCCTGACTCTCCCAAATCTCCATATTGGGGAAGACACTGTGAAAGGTCCGCAGCACGAGGAACACTATTTCATCGTGCATTTCGTAAAAGTGAAACCATTGCGCCATAATCCCGTCGTCTTTAAGGCGCGAGCGGGCAGTCTGATAGAACTCATAGCTGAATACGCTGCCCACTCCGGCCACCCACGGATTGGAGGGTTCGCTGATGATCAAATCGTACACGGTGGAATCAAGCTTCAGCACCGTGCGGGCGTCCTCGTTGAAAAACCGGACTCGGCGGTCATCCAGTACGTGACGGTTCCATTCTTCGAACCAGGCCGAGGCGCGCACGATGGACCGGCAATTCTCGGCGATGGTCAGGCGTTCCACTGGATGAGTGAGGACCGCGCCGGCCGTGACGCCGCTGCCCAGGCCCAGCAGAAAGACTTCTTTGCTTTGCGGACGCGCGAGCATCGGCAGATGCGCAAGAAGATACTGAGTGGAAAGGTCGTAGTGGCTGGAAGCATCGGGTTTGCCATTGATGCGCAAGGCCACTGAGTCAATCCCTGTACTGGCTCTGTCGATTGATACGGTTGCATCCGGGCCGTCTTCGTAGAACAGGAGGTCAAGCGCCTGGGTGGTCTTGTGAAACGAGTCCCGCGTCATTATGTCGTTCGAGCGATACCGAAAGACGCCGCTGCCCAGGACTCGCTGCCAGGTTTGTCCGCCGGTGAAACCAATCGAAACCAGAGTGAGGACCAGCACGCCCGCCGCCGCCAGCACAATGCGTTGCCGTTTGCGCAGCGCTACGACGAGTGCTACACCGGTGATAAATATGGCCAGCGCGGCCAGCGCGCCGCGCAGTCCCAGCAAGGGCATCAGAACAAAACCGGTGATCAACACACCCAGCACGGCGCCCAAGGTGTTCCAGGTCAGCAATCGCCCCACCTGGCTGGCCAGCCCGGCCTCAGATCTCGACGCAGCGCGAATGCACAGCGGCAGGATGGCTCCCAACAACGCCGCCGGGCAGCCAAGCACAACAATGGAAATCAGGCCCACAAACACTTGGTGGTAAAGGAAGCCGGTCGGCGTTGGAGCCAGACACGTGCGGCCGGCCACATAGAGATAGGCGCAGCCCTCGATATTCAACACAAACAGGCCAATGAGCAGTGCGGCCGCCAACATCAGCCATAGCGGAGTGGATTCGGACCACGCCTTCCGCCGGCCCGCCACCACCGCGCTACCCAGGCCGATCCCCGCAATGAAGGAAATCAGAACGATAGCAAATGCCTGCAGCGATGCCCCGACGATCATTGCCAGGCAGCGCGAAGCCAGCACTTCCAGCCCCATCGAAACGCCGCCGCTCAGGGTAACGAGAATGCACAAAGGCAACAGGTCAGAGCTGGATGCAATTGCAGGGGCGACGCTTTGCTTATCGCGCTGGGGCGTCTGCGGAACGTCAATACGTTTGTGGGACGAAACAACCCCTCCACCAGCCTCCTTCTTCCCGAGCCCCGCGGCGGTGATTCCGCAAAGCAGATTGACCACAGCCGTCGCCTGCAACCCGGCGACCAAGCCCAATTCGCGGACCAGGTAGAAACCGGCCAGGAATGACCCCAGAACCGCGCCCAGGCTATTGACCGAGTAAAAACGGGCCAAGCGGCGGTTGGAATCGTCCTGCTGGCGATCCAGCCAGCCCGCCAGCAGCGGCAATGTGCCTCCCATCAGGATCGTTGGGCCCAGCAGAAGCAATACGCTCAGCCCGGCTTTCCAAGCCATCAATAGAGCCGTCTTTTCCAGCAGCCGCGATCCCACCAGAACAAACAGCCCGTCGGCCGCATGATACAGGTCGTCAAAGAAGAACGCATAAAGAGCAATGACCATCTCCAGATAGCCATAGGCTGCCAGCGGCCGCTTGAGCAGGGCCGTGCGCCGTCCGAAGATGCCGTTGCCAAGGGCCAATCCGCCCATGAACACCGCCAACACGATCGTCTGCGCGTAGATCGTGCTCCCCAGCATGAGAGCGAGGTATTTCGACCACAGCACCTCATAGATCAGCGCGCACGCACCGGAGCAGAAGAACAGCCCAAGAACAATGGTGTTTAGCCGGCGCACTTGCGCGCAGTACATAACAGCAAATCTCCCTGAAAACAATCCTTCAGGAACGGCCGCCCTCGCTACCGTGCCAGACCTTCACCCCAACTTCCTCTGGCATTGCACCGCATTGCCTGCTAACCTACTGTTGTAGTTGCCAATATGGTTTGACCCGGGGATGGACCCCCAGGAGTGTGCAATGGCACGCAGGAAGATGGAGCGTTTTGCGTTGAGCGACCATGCGCGTCGCATTCTTACCCGGTCTGCCTTGATCGGCAGTATTTCCCTTGCCAGCATCGCGCTGGTTTCCTTTGGCCTTTACAAGGTCTGCAAGTACGTCGACCGCAATGTCGCGTACTCCCCCGAGCCGCCCAAGGTCGTCCTCAAGAACCGCCCCGCCTGGATGAGTGATCTGGTCGCAGAACAGATCTGCGCCGCCGCCCGGCCATCCGGCGCCCACTCCGCCCTCGATAACCGCATGCTGCGCAATTCCAAGGCCATGCTGGAAAATAACATCCGCACCAACGCCTGGATCAAGCAGGTGAATCAGCTCAAGCTCATCTATGGCCAGCGGCCCGGCGACACCATGGTGCTCGACTGTGATTTCCGCGTGCCCGTGGCGCTGGTTCACTACAAGAATGCCTACTACCTGGTCGATGGCGATGGCACCGCCCTGCCCGAGCGTTACTCGGCCGATCAAGTGACGCGGGTAATCTTCGGCCCCGATGGCCGGATGAACATCCGCGTCGTCGAAGGTATTCGTAGCGATCGCCCCATGCCTGGCCAGAAGTGGGAAGGAGACGACCTTGCTTCCGCACTGGACATGATCAAGGTCCTCCACGGCAAGCCCTATGCCGAGGAGATCGTCAAAGTCGACGTGTCGAACTTCGCCGGCCGCCAGGATGGCAGTGAGGCGCAACTCGTGCTCGTAACCCGACAGAACACCCAGATCCGCTGGGGCCGGCCCGTCACCAGCACCGACCTGGCCGAAGTGCCGGCCGCGGAAAAACTCCGGAACCTCCAGCGTATCTGTGCACAGTACAAGCGGGTGGACGCCGGCCAGCAGTGGGTCGATGTCCGGTTGGACCAGGTGAAGTGCCCGGCCGTCGCGACCATCACCGCCAGCGCACAATGACCCAGTTCCCTCAGCGGGAAGAGACCTCAGGCCCTGCCGCCGCGAAGTCCCCGGCGGCAGCACTGGTCATTTGGGCGGCGTGCCAACTCGCCATGCTGGCGGCGATCTGGGCAGATATGCGCATCTCCGCCAATCCCACTCACACCGCCGGACAAATAGGGACGCCACTCCTGCTCGCCGGCCAACTCATCACTTCCGCCGCGCTGCTGGCCGATATCGCCAGGACAGCCCCACTCGCCGCAATCACCTTTGCACTCGCCTTCCCCGTGACGCAGCTTGCCGGCTGGAAATGCGAAGCGGGGGCATTGGCATCGCTGTTGGACTCCGTCGTACTGCTGGTCTGGCTCGCCGGCATGATGTGCTGGATGCAGGTCGCCCGCAGCGATCGAGCGAAGCATCTCGCCGCCGCGGCCATCATGCTTTGGATAGCGGGCACGCCCCTGCTCTGGTACATCCTGGCCGAGTTCGCGCCGGGCAACACGCTGCAGCAGCTGATCCCGGCCATCTCCCCGGTAATGCTCGTCGGCCATACGCCGCAGTTGCTGCTCGTCGTGACCATCCACACCGCCATTGCGGGCATCGCAGCGGCCATTATCCGACCGCAATCGCCCACCGCTTAACCCAGCGCGGTCCATCCGGCGAAGCTTAGGAAATCGCCAGGTCGGATTTGGATGCTCGATCCACGCTCTGATGATTTGATCCCCAGGCGAACGACACAATCCCCCATAAAAAGAAAGCACGCGAGCGGCAGGCTCGCGTGCGATTGTTCTTGAGCTAATTGGAGATCCGGCTTCAGGCCTTCACGCGCCGACGTAATGCCAGCGCTCCGACAAATGCGCCAACCAAAGCGACCGTGCCGGGTTCGGGAATGGTCACCGGTTTATCCTGTTTCCATGGCGGAATCGTATCGTCAACGTAGCCAGTTGGGGAATCCGGATCAGGCCGAACAACCCACCCGCCGCCACCCGACCAGCGCTCGACCCACGAGATATTCTCAACGCTCCACTCCGGGCCCTTCTGGGTCCAATGAACGAACGTCATGAGATAACCGGTCGACCGACGCCATCCGTTGCCGCTGCCGTTCTGAGAAAAGAACGTAGCGAACGGGGGCTCCGTCAAAGGAGAAGCTTGCACCAGATCAGGCGCAAACATCGCCATAGCACCCACCGCGATCAACGCCAGCTTTTTGCAGCCAGACATTGCAGCCTTCCTTTCATCTCGCAGCACAAAATCCGCGAGAAGCACCTCAGTGTCACCCGCCATTCAACGGTTCAGACCGCCAATAGCATGCCTCGGAGCAACACTCAACTCTCCTCCATCATACACATCCTAGCATACTGAGCAAGTCCCATTTGGCGTTTTCTTTCCTGATCCGCGGAAGTTTCTCAATCGCTGAATTTCCCGACAAACGCCCGCCCTTCGCCCTGTCGCGAGCAGTTGACAAAGCTCCCTCGCCGTTCATCACGGATTGCTGGGCTTGGTCGTGCTTCCGGTAGTTCGTTTGGGTGCCGCTTTGGGCGCGGTCGCCGTCACCTTGGTTGCGATACCGACGTCGGGCATGATGGCGACGCTCATCCCTTTGCGAACATCAACCAGCGTGGCCGTTGCGCCTTTCACGATGAACTGCGTCTGGGAATCGGTCTCAACAACAACACTGACCGTTTCGCCGCCCTTCTTTGCCTTTACCGTCAGCGTCTTGGCCTCGATGTCCACGGCCGTAACTTCGCCCCGGAGCAGTCGGCTCGAGGTCTTCTTCTCGGGCGCCGCTGAACCCGGGTTCGCCGGCGTGCCCGCATCCGAGGCAGTCTGCGCCAAGGCCGCCCCGCTGACCATCAGCGCGGCAATCATCGCCACGTGAACAAGCTTGATCATCGTAGAACTCCTCCCGGATAAACCGGGCTCTTCTTAACCACACGCACCAGCCCGTGATTATCGTGCTTCCGGGCAAACGAGCAAGGCCTGATCTGATCACCTTCCTGAGCATAGCGTCACCAACGTCCAGACCATGGCAAATAAACCCCACCATGTCATAATCTCATCACATCCAATGGATTGGATCACACGTGACGAGCACCATCGTCGCGCAGCATGAGGCTGTGGCCGTATGAGCGCAAAACGAAGCAAATCCAGCAAAAAGGCATCTTTCGGCGGCGGGCGCGGGCGCGAACTCGATGCCTATCTTCAGCAATCCCAACGCCCGCTGGTCATCCTCGCCTATTTGATGCCCTTCGTCCTTCTCTACGAAATGGGCGCCCGCTTCTATCGCGTCGATGTGGTTGCATACAGCCTTTTCCGTGAACTTCCCGCCTGGTTCGGCATATACGGCCGGGGCGTCCCCGCCGCCCTGCTCATCCTCACCCTGTTGATCTGGCACCTCGCCATCAGTGATCGCTGGCATGTTCAGATCCGCACGCTGATATGGATGTTGCTCGAGAGCGCTGTGCTCGCCCTGCCCGTCCTGGCCATCGCCATACTCTGCCATCGATATATCCCGGCCGCCGCATCATCCCATCAGCCCGCCGCCGCTCTGTGGTCCATCTCTCTTGGCGCCGGCGTCTACGAGGAACTGATGTTCCGCTTCTACGGCTGTGGACTGCTGCGCCTGATCGCCGAGAATTCGCTGCGTCTCAAGCCCCTGGCATGCACCATAGCAGTTGTGCTCGTCAGTTCCGTGCTATTCTCCCTCTATCACTATCTTCAAGAACCATTCTCCATCTTCACTTTCGTGTTTCGTACGGTTGCCGGGGCATATTTTGCCACCCTCTTCATCTATCGCGGCCTTGGCATAACCGCTGGTTCCCACGCTATTTATGATCTAATCGTGGTCACCCTCGGCCAGCTCTGAGAAGAAGCAACAATTTCTCTCTGTAATCCAGAGCGTCCTTTCCGTATAATGCCTTTGTACGTGAAACGTGCGATGCGACGGGCCGTGATGGGCCGCACAGAGTGTAAGTGTTGCTATTTAAGCATCTTACGGCTGTGTCGACTCACGCGGTTTGTTTGTTTATTGGCCGGGAACATTCGTACCCCCCGGCCGGTATTGTGAACGTCCGCAGGACCCGACAAGAAAGAACTATGGCGAACCGAACCAAGCAACGACGCGCAGGTGGGCTTACCTTGCTGCTCTACCAGCGCCCGCTCCATCCCGAACTCTTCAAGATACTGGCATCTCAACAGTATGGACGCAAGGCGTACGATGCCGACGTATGGCTCGTCGAGGGTGGCCATGTCGTTTCGTTCAGTGCCGGCGAAAACACCCTGGCCGAGGTCATTGCCCTCCGAGCCGAACCGATCACCGATCGCGGCCTGATCCAGTCGATCCCCTGCCGCGGCGAGCGCTATCACGAGATGACAGCGCCCGGCAACATCCGCTACATGATCAGCACCCAGGAAGAGCAGCTCACCAGCACGCTCTACGAGGCGACCCGGCACGAGATCCTCACCTACGCTCAACGTCGCGAACTATTGATGTCGCAGACGACCGCCACCGCCGAATCTGGCGCAATCCTGTCGGTTCTCGACGTCGAGTGCCGCAGCCACGAACTGCTGGTGCAGAGCTTCCACCTGTTCGATGACAGCTTCTTGGTGATCAAGACCCAGGGCATCTTCGAGGTGGCCAAGGTGCTCAAGACCCGCTGAACGTCCCTGGACATCCAACAACACGAATGACAAACGGGGCTCGCCACAACGGCGAGCCCCATCGTTTTCTAAAGGTAACGGCAGTTCCCGAGCGCGCGCGGATTCGGACATCAGTCCCGATAAAGACGACTGTCGATCTCGCCGCGCCTTGCGGCCGCAATGGCGATGGGGTGTAATCCCAGCGACCGGAAGATAACATCCGGGCAAATCAGGAGAAAACCATGCAGTGCAAGAAGTTGGCTTTGATTGGGACAGGAGATCGCGGGCTGGGCATGTACGCCAAGCCGTTGACGACAAACTACACCAAGACGGCAAAGCTGGTGGCCCTCGTGGACATCAATCCCGAGCGGGCGAAGTATTGTGCTTCGCAGTTGCCATACGCCGTGCCGGTCTTCACCGACATGCAGGCGATGCTCAAGGCGACCAGGCCCGATGGCATCATCGTCACCACGCCCGATGCCGTGCACGCGCAATATGTCGTGGCCGGCCTGAAGGCGGGGCTACGCGTATTCAGCGAGAAGGCACTATGTACCACGGCCGCGCAGTGCCGTGAGATTCTCAAGGTGGCCAAGCAGACCGGCGGCACCTGCTACACGACGCACAACGCCCGCTATGGCCCAGCCTGCACGACGGTGCGCAACCTGATCGAAAGCGGCATCCTGGGCGAGATCCGCTGGATGCAGCTTGACGAGACGCTGGACAAGAATCACGGCGGCGACTATTTCCGCCGCTGGCACCGCCATAAGGCCATGAGCGGCGGCCTGCAGATCCACAAAGCGAGCCACCATTTCGACCTCCTGAACTGGTGGTCGTTCTCCAAACCCGTGCGCGTCAGTGCCCTGGGCGGCCTGCGTTTCTACGGAAAGAACAATCCGTTCCACGGCACGCGCTGCCGCGGATGCAAATATGCCGGCAAGTGCTCCTTCTATGCCGATCCCGCCGATCCGCGCTATGGCCAGCACTACAAGAATATGTACCTGAAGTGCGAAGAGGTGGATGGATACTACCGCGACAACTGCGTATGGGATCCGACCATCGACATCGAAGACCAATTCGCGGCCAGCATCCAATATGCCAACGGCATCCAGTGCAGCTACTCCCTCGTCGCCTATTCGGCTGTCGAGTCGATGCGGGTCACCGTTGAAGGAACCAAAGGGCGTCTGGAGATGATGTCAGTCCATGACGGCGGTTGGGCGCTGGGCAACAAGAAGAACCGCTTCCCGAACATGAAGGACTATCGGCAGAATACGGTACGGTTGTTCGTGCCGCCCAAGCCAATCCGTGACATCCCGCTCAAGAACTTGCGCGGCAGCCACGGCGGTTCCGATCCGCTGCTGCAGAAGGACCTGTTCGTGCGTGACTGGAAGCTCAAGCCCAACGAGATGATGGCCTCGCTCGATCAGGCCGTGCAGGCAATCCTCGTCGGCCACGCGGTGAACAAGTCGCTGGCCACGGGTAAGCCGGTGGACGTGCAGGACCTGCTCAAGAAGGGTTGACGTTCCTTCACGCGCGCGTCACACCAGCGACAGGCTATCCCACTGGCGCCGATAATACTGCGTCCCGAAATGGCGGATGTCATCGAGCATCACGATCATTCCGGCGTTGCGCCAGACGTTTCCCTTGTTCAGGTAGTTCAGCATGTCGCGCCTCAGGCTCGTGTCCCGCGGCGCTGTGGCCGGATCAAACTTCGACTGGAGGAACACGAACCACATTCCATCATTGCCCACGCAAGGCAAAGGCAGGACATAGATCTCTTTTACGAGCTGAACCAGGTTACTCTGTTCGGGCAAACACTCTTCCAATTGCTCCGAGAGCATCCAGGAGCCGCAGGTGATAGCCTTGGGCCGATCGTCGGTGAAGTTCTCGCAGAACAACCTCGCCGCTTCCTCGAACGACTCGTGGCAGGCTTGCGGGCCCATCTGGCCGCCGGCGGGAATGTGCATATCCAGCACCGTATCGCCCGGCGCCAGGACGCAGCGCCACTGCTTCTTGTCCAGCTTGACAACCTTGCTCATCGCCTTGCCCCGTGGCGAAATCGGGTTGCCGGTAACGGCATCGGCATCTTCGGTGAACACCGACTGCCACGTCCCGGCCGGCAGTTGGCTCGGGTTGAAGCACTGATGCCCCTGCGCGGTGTAGGTGTTCTTATCCGGAGCCAGCACGACCGTCGCTCCGGTTGCGACCTGCCGGTAGACACGGAAGCCGCGCTTATAGGTCTGCCGCCAGTACTCAAACCGGCCGACCCGCATATACAGATTCGGAGCAAGGTAGTTCCCCAGCCAGCCAAACTGGCTGCGATAGACTCCCCAGCGGCCGTTCATTCCCCGCCGATAGTTCAGCGTGAAACACTGCACCTGACGACAGGTGTCTTCGGTAACGCGCGGTGTGACCGGAAGTGTCTTGTGATACTCATGGACGGCCGGGATAAATGCCATTGCCACCAGAAGGTAGAACAGCCCGGCATCCTCGCCGAGGCAATTGGTCAGCTCCGGCATGGTCCATGACCAGGTCCGATCCACAGGTCCGAAGGTGTACCAGTAGATGAACCATGCCATGGCCAGGAGATGACGATCGGCCGCCACGCGGTCGGCGAGTTTGAGTAGCTCCTGCGGAAGGCTCTCTTCGAACGATCCATGCTCCCAGGCATCCCGGATTTGATCATGCTGCAAGAACGCCGGCCGGATGGAAGGCATGGCCGCCATTGCCTGATCCCAGTGTGCCCGGAGTTGCGGCGCACAGTCCTGCTCCTTCAACCCAGCGAGAACTTCATCTAACGATACCGTGGTTGCAGTGCTCATTGTCTACTGTTGTAACTGATCACAACTGCTCCTTCTATAGTGAGGAGCGCAACTGCGAGATGCTTTGGCAGTGCCAGAATGCTTACTCGCGTAAACGCAGGCCGTCGGCGGGTTTCGGTTGGACGAGGCTCGCGACGTCCAGGGCTTCGGCCTCCAGGTCCTCGGCTGGAACGCAGCGACCGCGGGCCCAGGCACGCAGAGCGTCAACGCGCTCGGCCATGGTCACGCTCAATGGCGGGCTTCCCTGCAACGCATCGATCAGGCGCTGCGTCGTGAGCTGGGCACGCTCAGGAAATGCCTCGTGTAGCGCGGCGATAACGGCCTGCTCGATTTCGGCGCCGCTGTAGCCGTCGGCCGCCTTGGCAAGGGCCTTCAGGTCAAAGCCCTGCGGGTCCCGGCCACGCTTGCGCAGGTGAATAGCGAAGATGCACGCCCGGGCGGATATGCCGGGCAGATCGACAAAGAACACCTCGTCGAAGCGGCCCTTGCGCAGCAGCTCAGGCGGCAGAGCTTCGATGTCGTTGGCGGTGGCAACGGTAAACACCGGGGCAACGTGCTCCTGCATCCAAGTCAGCAGCGTGCCGAACATGCGCTTGGACAGACCGCCATCGGTGCTCTGGCTAGCGGCCGACGCGAAGCCTTTTTCGATCTCGTCGATCCAAAGGATGATCGGCGCCATGGCCTCGGCCTGGCGCAGCGTATCGCGCAGGCGCTGTTCGCTTTCACCGACGTAGCGATCATAGAGCACGCTGGGGTCGAGCCGCATCAGCGGGCGCTGCCAGGCGGTCGCCACCGCCTTGGCCGACAGGCTCTTGCCAGCGCCCTGCACGCCGAGCATGAGCACACCGCGTGGAGCGGGAATGCCGAAGGCGGCGGCCTCCGGGGACAGGGCCAACTGCCGGCGGCTGAGCCAGCGTTTGAGGCCACCAAGTCCGCCAATCTCGCCAAGGTCAACCGGAGCTTCGACGTACTCCAGCAGGCCAATCTGTTGGAACAGCCGGCGCTTCTCCGCGAGGATGCGGTTGATGTCCTGCGCATCCAGTCTGCGGTCATCCAGCACAACATCGCGAATAATGCGTTGGGCCTGCCGCGATGTCAGGCCGCTAAGATTGCGGATGACCATCGCCAATTCGGCCGGACTGAGTGTCGCCTCGATGGGCTGCTGCCGGTTCAACTCGCGCACCGTCGAGCGCAGGAGTATTTCAAGCTGCTTCTCATCGGGCAGAGATAGCGTGAACACCGTCGCGACGTCGCGGATGCAGTCGGGAAACTGGTCGGAATGGTCAATGAAGATCAGAGTTGACGCATTGGCGGCCTGCGCTGCGATCAGGTCGCGAAGGAGGCGCAGGGTCTTGGCATCCTTCAGGTGGCCGGCCAGATCGACCAGCACGCCGACGCCGGGTATTCGCATGCCCAGCAGATAGGTAATGGCGGCGGCGGGATGCTCCGAGCCGGTCACCGCCTCGCTGCCGGCCATCAGGCCATCACGCAGGCCGCGCGAGTTGTACCACAGCCACATCGCACGCTGCGCCTCGACGGCCGCGTGGCGGACGAGTTCCAGCGCTTCATCTTCCTCGCGGGTAATGATGGTGATGCACGCATGGCGTGCACGGATCAACTGGACCAGCCGTTCAAGGTCTTCCATGCGGGATTACTCCTGCAATGTCGCTTGTACCAAAGCGATCAGTCTACCGGCAGAGAGATGCACTGTCGTGGCCGAAGTCAAACGGTGGTCCCTCTTTCTCGATGGATTCCCGCACGACCTCTTGTACCATAGCAGCCCGACGGGCTACCGGAGCGGCCCAATAACGGCATGCGATTCTTCTACCAGCTATCGGCGATCGTCATTGTCACCCTTCTGGCGGTGCTGGGGTGGGATCTTAGCAGCCGACGCGTGAGCCACGGGAATAAGGAACTGATCATCTACGCGGGGATGTTCGGTCCGGGCGAGCCGGTGCAGTTGCTGTATTCCGGGCCGCCGGCCGGGCTGGAGCCGGAGCATCCCTTCGGAGCGCAGGCGGCGGGGCACTATGCAGCGCTGGCGGCGGCCTGGCCGGAGATGGCGACGAAGGTCAAGCAGAGATTTCAGGCGGTTTTCCAGGCTGAACTGCCCAGCCCGGATTCCGCAGCCAGTGACATTGGGGCGCTGGCCGAGCAGTACCGGCAGTTGGACCGGCGATATATCGATCGGCTCGTGGCGGCCATCGGAAGGAAGGACCGTCTACAGCGTCTGGAACTCTTTAACGCATTCGCGGAATTGCACCCACAGTACGATCTTCACTTGATCCACATCTTTGAGCAATTGCACCCGGCATATACGGTCGGGCTGTTCGAAGATTTTAAGCGGCGCCACCCGCAATACGCGATCGAGGAGCGATGGGATGGCAGGTGGGTGCTGTCGACCAATCGCCCGCGATTCCTGACGGGATCGGATGTCCCGGACCTCATCGCGGGCTCGCTGGCGGAGTTGCGAATCCTGTTCCGGGAAAACCTGGCGCTGCCATTGGATCGGCCGTTGCCGGAGGAGAGCGACCCGGTCTGGCGGAGCAAGGGGATCCTGTATAGTGCCAGCGCCGATGGCGGCGGCGTGCCGGTCATCGACACGTTTAACAACGTCGCCCTGGAGGCGTGCAGGTATACGATTAACCCCCGCGATGTCCGGGAGAATCATCACCCATACGCGGCCGGTACACGCATCGCGTACCTGTGGCCGGGCCTGATCCACATTAATGTGATCTTTTATAACCGCGCCCATTTCCGGCAAATCGGGCTGAACCCGGATTCGCCGCCCAGGACGGTCGATGAGTTTGAGGATACGTGCCGGAAGCTGCTTAAGGCGGGCATTGAACCAATCGCTCAAGATGGCGAATCCTACCTCGAAAACTGGTGGCTGGATCTGTCCAACCGCATGGTAGGTTACGATGAACTGCTGAAATCCTGCAGCGGGTATGGCCCCAGGTTCGCGGGATCGAATGCGGATAAGCGGTATCTTGACGTCGCCGAACGGTTGCGGCGCTGGCGAAACGAGGGGTTCTGGATGAAACAGTTCAGCGCCAGCAAGTGGCCGGGGGCACAGCGCGACTTTGGCGCTGGCAAGTGCACATTCCTGTTCACGGGGACGTGGCTGCCGGCGGAGATCGCCCAGACGCGAAGCTATGATCCGAAGGTCTTTGACCTGTCCTGCTTTATTTTTCCCGGATGTCCTGAGGGCACGGGCAATCCGCGCGCCATCACGGCGTCAGCCCAGGGACACGCGATCACGCGGCAGGGACGCAATCACAAGGGCGCGGCCGCCCTGCTGAATTACCTGTCAACCTACGGCGCTGAGTTGGAAGGGACCGAGCTGCACTACATCTCGGCGCGCAAAGGCGTCCCGCTTCCTCCGGAGATGGCAGCGCTTGGGCCGATCCTGGCGGAGGCAAAACCGGGAGACATCATCACGGATGGGATCCTGGGCGATCTGCCGATGTTCACGAAATTCGTGCTGCTGGAATCGGTAGCCCAGTTCATGCCCATACGCAGCGACAACCTTACGCCCGAGGAGTTCTGTCAGACGATGGAGCGCAAGGCGCAAGAACTGTATGCGAAATACGGGAAGGGGATGTAGGCGTGATTGTACGTGGTAAACATCCCGGGGCGCGGCAGGCGGCGGTAGCTCTGGTGCTCCTGGCGCCCACGCTGGTGCTCTTTGGCGTGTTCATGGTGTGGCCGGCCATCGATGCGCTGCGGATCAGCCTGTACAACTGGACGGGGTTTTCGCCACGTCCGGAATGGGTGGGCATCCGGCACTTCCGCGACATGTTCGGCGCGACGGTGTGGGGCATGGGCGTGCCTTTTCTGCTGGCGCTGGCGGTGGCACTGGCAGCGGCCGGGCTGCTCAATTGGCGCAGCGGCCGGCAAACGGAGCCAACACTCTGGCAACGGCGTCAGGCGAAGTGGGCATGGTGGCCGGCGCTGCTGATCCTGTGTGCGTGGCTGGCGTGGTGGCTCTACGGCACGCAGGATGGCGACGATTTCTTCCGCTGGTGCGTGCGAAACAACTTCAAGCTGATGTTCGTGGGAGGGCTGTTCAATTTCGCGTTCGCGTTCATCTTTGCCGCCGGGCTGTCCATGGCGAACTTCAAGGCCGCGAAGTTCTACCGGACGATGATCTTCTTCCCTTCGTTCATCAGCGCCGTCGGCGTCGCGATCCTGTGGCAGCGGGTATATGACGCCCGGGGCGGCCTGTGCAACGAGATGATTCAGGGCGTGGCGGACCTGGTATCGCGGGCAATCAGCGTCGTCCACCCGATCCACCTCACGATCGAACCGATTGAGTGGCTCAGCAGCGACAACATGTTCAACTCGGTCATCGCCGCGGCGATCTGGTCGGGCGTGGGCGGCGAGATGATCCTGCTGATAGCGGCGATCCAGCGGATCCCGCCGACCTTTTACGAGGCCGCTCGCGTGGATGGGGCGAATGAACGCCAGGTATTCGTACACATCACCCTGCCGATGATCAAAGAGGTGATCCTGATCACGCTGACGCTATGGGTGATCGGATCGCTCAAAGTGTTTGGACTTGTACAGGCGATGGGCATCGACCAGGATCAGACGAGCAGCGTGGTGAGCACGCGCCAGTACGAACTGGCATTTAGCAACCGCGACAACATCTACCAGATGGGATACGCCACGGCGATGGCGGTGGTGCTGCTGGTGCTGATTGTGATCTTTGCGCTGGGATTGCGACTGTTCAAGAGTGAGGAGGAACTCGAGTTCTAGCACGATGACTGCTTGAAGATAGCCATGCACTGGGATCCTAACATTCTCGCCACTGTGCCGGAAAAGATCATCCGGATCGCGAACCCGTTTACGTTTATCGCATGGTTCACGATCGGCGTGGTCATCCTGGTGGCGTGGGACCGCACACGGCTCAAAATCCTCTATGCCGTTAAGTCGCTGTGGGTCGGCTTTTCGATACTCGCCATGCTGTGGGTGATCATCAGCAGCATGGGCACAAGCAAGGACTTCGTGCAGGTGCCGGAAAAAGCCCTCATGCAGTTCTTCGACTATCACAATCCAGCGACCATGACAGCAATGGCGGTATGCCTGGCATGCTGCGGCGGAATTGTGGCGCTGGCGGTCATGCTGGCGCGACGTCCGACAGGTGGGGAATACTCCTTTTATGCGGGACAGGGCCTGCTTGGGGCACTTGGCTTGGGGGCCCTGCTGGCCGGGGCACACTTCAACGGCTTTGACCACTGGCGCGAGAACTACATCCGCGCATGGACGATCGCCCGCATGGGTGACTACATGATCAACAGCGTGCTCATCAGCGTGGGTTCGGTCGGGCTGATTACGCTGCTGTCTGCCATGGCAACCTATGCGCTGACGAAACTCGAATTCCCCGGGCGCGACAGCATGCTCTACCTGTTTGTGGCGTCGCTGGCGATCCCGACACAGTTGATCCTGGTGCCGCTGTTTCTGATGATGCGCAACTGGCATGTCGCGGCACTGAACTTCTCGTTCATGGACAGCCGGTTCGGCCTGATCATTATCTATGCGGCGCTGTCGCTGCCCTTCACGATCTTCCTGCTATCGGGGTTCTTCCGGTCACTGCCCAGCGAATTGGGCGAGGCAGCCGCGATCGACGGATGCGGCGAGTTCACGACGTTCAGTCGGATCTATTTTCCGCTGGCGGCCCCGGGACTGACCACGGCCGCGATCTTCAACTTCATCGGCATCTGGAACGAGTACAACTTTGCGCTGGTGTTCATCACCAACCCAGACCTGAAGACGCTGCCGGTGGGGCTGTATTACCTGGTGGTTACGCAGCAGTACGCAGCAGAGTGGCCGGCCCTGTTTGCGGGGATTGTCATTCTCTTCGTGCCCACGTTCCTGATCTTCCTGATCCTGCAGAGGCAGATCATCGCTGGCCTGACGCTGGGAAGCGTGAAGGGCTAGGCCCGCGCCCTGCTACTTCCGCTTCTGAGGCCCCTGACCGGCCGCTTCGAAGAGCGGATTTGAGATCGCCACTTTCAGCGTGGTTGGTTTGCCCGGCTCGGGAGAGGCCGCAGGTGATGCGGGAGACGTTTGCCCTGCTGAATCCAGATCGGCGGGAGCGACATCCGGGCGGAACAGACGCGTGCCCATGGCTTTCATGTACTCGGTCCAGTTCCCCTCCGAGCCGGCCGGAAGGTCGCCTCGGGTCGCGGCCAGCGACATCATCAGCTTGGCATCGAGATTCTCGATGAAGTGCACGGCGATCGCTTCCGGGGTGGCCGGCAATTTGACAGCGCCAAACTCCGGGATGCCGTGATGGGAGATGATGATGTGCTGCAGGACATCGATGAGCTGCTGCGGGATCTTCACTCCGGAATTGGCCTCGGCTTCGATCGCCTTCTGCTCCACCCAGATGGCGGACTTGACGATGTGCCCCACCAACTGGCCGCCATCGGTGTAGCCAAATGAGCATTCGTACGACAACTCCCAGGTCTTGGCGATGTCGTGCAGGAAGATGCCGGCGATGACCAGGTCGCGGCTGAGGCCGGGGTAGAACTTCACGATCGTATCGGCCACCTCCATGGAATTGAGTGTGTGTTCCAGCAGCCCGCCCATAAAGGCATGGTGGAAGCTCTGGGCGGCGGGTGCGCGGCAGATGCGATCCATCAGTTTCTGATCATCCAGATATGCCTGGATCAGCGCCAGCAGCGCCCGATTGCGCAGCGATTGGCAGATCGCCACCAGTTTCGTGCGCATCTGCGGGATATCGCGGGAGGTCTGCGGCACGAGATCGGCAATATCGAAATCCCCCAGGGCCACCGGCCAGAGATCTTCGATGATCATCTGCGTGTTGCCCTGGTAGTTCTCGATCCGCCCGCGCAACCGGACGAACCCGCTTTCGGGGAGGGTGTTGAACAGGTCACGGCTGGCGTTCCAGATGCGCGCGGTCACCTGAGTGGTGCGATCGCCGACAAATGCTTTGATGAACAGCTTGTTGGTCGCCGTCGTGGAGAGCTGTTTCTGGCTGATGACGAAAACATCCTCAACCACTTCACCAGCCTGGCAATCACGCAGATAGAGCCTTCGCATGCAGGAACCTCGCATCCAAGGTGGAACCGATCAGGACCGGCGCATTGTCGCGTTCTAGTACAGAAATGCCACCGCCGCCCTTGAAGATGCTGGCGAAGGAGGAGCGGGCGCGTGAGCAGTACTCAGATACAGCCCAATGAGAATGGCGATCCAGGTAATCAGCAGAAGCGCCATCAGCATGAGTCGGGGACGAGATCTGTGCGCGGGAGCGAGAAACCGGATCAGAGCCCCCTCCGCACCCTCCGGCCCCTCATTTGCCTGCGCGCCATCCGAACCCTTGCCGCGGCTCGCACTCACAGCTTGCTCTCGATTCGGTAGGCATCTTCGATACTGCCGAAGTCGTAGACATTGCGGAAGTCGTCGATGCTGTCCTCGTCGGTCTTATGGAGGATGCCGCCGTCAATGAGCGAGAACACGATTCGGCCGAAATCGTAGGTGGTGGTAACGTTCCAACTTCGCAGGACGGCGCTGGCCATCAGGCCCCACTGAAGATGGGCAAACTCGCGCAGGCCCTCGGCAAGTTGCGGTCCGCTAACATGGCCTTTGCCCTTGCCAGGTCGGCCGGAGCCATGCAACCGTGCAACCGTAAATTTCAGGCCTTCCTGTACAAATACATACGCCTCAACGGGATAGACGCCGACGACATCGGCGACCTCTTCAATGGTTTGTGGTCTTCCCTGGCGAGTCGTATTGCTGCGTTCGGCCATGGATACAATGTAATCAACTGCTTAGACCGTTTCAACGGTATGGCAGAGTTAGTTATGCAGGTTTTGTGTTGGAATTCACATTGGGTGCGACCGACTTGGCAGAACGTTCTTCTGCGCTGTGGAAATGGGCACTTCGCATCTGTCGGCAATCATATGAATGCGCGTTCATGCGGCTTTTATCAGCCCGCACCAAGCTTCTGCCGGATGAAATGTGCCCGGGCCGCCCGTCGCTGGTCGCCGTCGAGTTCCTTGCCCAGGATCATTTGAAGATGGGCGGGCTGGGTAAGCAGAAACAGCTCATTTACCTTGGCCATATCGACATCGCTTATCCGGCCCAGATGCACACCTAAGCGCACATGACTTAGGAGAAACAGCGCCTCATCGCCGGTCAGCAGGCGAGCGTTGCGCAAAAGCCCCAGCGCCCGGAATATCTTGTCGTCCAGCGCCACGGTCCGCTCGGTCAGAAGCATTCGCCGGGCATGCTGCTCATACTCGATAATCCGCGGGACCACCGCTTGCTCGAACTGTTCGAGCAACTGTTCTTCGGTTCGCCCCAGCGTGGTCTGATTGGAGACCTGGTAGAAATCGCCAGTGGCTTCGGTGCCTTCACCATACAAACCGCGCACGGCCAGGCGCAATTCCTTGGCCGCTCGGAACACCTTCTCGATCTCACCGGTCAGTTTGAGCGCCGGCAAATGCAGCATGACGCTGACACGTATTCCGGTGCCCACGTTGGTTGGGCAGGCCGTCAGATAACCGAAGCGAGGATGGAACGCCCAATGCAGACGCTGTTCCAGTTGGTCATCGATCGGGCCGATCTGCGCCCACGCGTCGGCCAACTGCAGGCCGCTGCGCAGCACCTGAATGCGCAGATGGTCTTCCTCGTTGACCATGATCGAAAGCGTTTCATCTTTGGAAAGGGCCACGCCTCGCGCTCCCTCAAGGGCAGCATGCGGCTTGCTGATCAAGTGGCGTTCGACCAGCAGTTGCCGGTCAATATCGCGCAGCGGCTGCAAATCGAGGAACTCGACGGCGGGCCCGAGATTGCACTGAGCAATCGCAGCGCTCGCCTGGACCTGCAATGCCTGCCGGTCGCGCGCGGTGCAGCGGGTGAGGAAGGGGAACCCAGCCACGTTCCGCGCCAGCCGTATTCTTGAGGAGATCACCACATCGGATTTAGGCCCGATGCCCCGTAACCACTCACCCGTGCCTTTTGTCAGGTCCCTCACTTGCATATTCTAGACCGCGCCTTGCTGTTCAACGTCACGGATCTCATCACGCAGAGCGGCGGCACGCTCGTAATCTTCCGCTTCAACCGCCCGCCGCAACTCTTTCTTCATCTTCGCCAGATCGACATGACGCTTCTGGATGGCGCCTGTTTCGGCCTTGGAACCTGGCGCCTTGCCCAGATGATGGGTTGCGCCTTCATGAGCTCGCTGGATAAGCGGGGCCAGGTCGCGTTCAAACAGGTCGTAGTCGGTCGCACAGCCCAAGAGCCCGGTCTGGCGGAATTCCGCCCAGGTGATGCCACAGTGCTCACAAGCGGCCGGCGGCTCGGTCTGCACCCCGGAATGTTCCATGACGAATTTTGAAAGCAACTCGTTGATCGGGGTATGGCCCACCCCTTGGGTACTGCCCAGCTTGGCAGCGCACTGCTCGCAGAGGTTTTTTTCGAACTTCTTGCCCCCGCGGATCTCCGTCAGGTGAACCGTGGCCGGCCGGCTGCATTGATCGCACTTCATCCTGGCATCACCGTCCTTGTCACAAAATCCTATTTGCCTTGGACTTACTTATCAACAAGATCGCTCCCGCGGCCCAGCAGAACCCGTGCCCGATTATCCGGGGTTTCCCATACCTCGACGCTATGCAGCCAGACGTGTCCTGGCAATTCCAGCTTCGTGACGATGTACTGGGCGACGTTCTCGGCCGACGGGTTGACCTGTGCGAACGGGGGCACATCGTTCAGATGTCGATCGTGGAACACGTTGATAACCTGCCCCAGCCGCCGTTCCAGCAGGTGGAAATCCATCACCACACCGATCGCGTCCAGCTTAGTGGCCGCGACCGTTACGACCACCGTCCAGTTGTGTCCGTGCAGCATCTCCAGTGAGCCATCATACAGCTTCAACTGATGTGATGCGCTGAAAACCGCCTTCACGCTGATCTCGTAGGTCATCGCCATCATTATAGTGAGATCAACTCCTCACCGCGCGGAAGGGTCGACAAGTCTGTGGGGAGACGCGGGGAAAAGCGGAAAGCGTAAAGCGGAAACGCATTCAATCCATGCATTCGGAATCCGGGATTAAGGGGAAAGGGTGCCGGGTGTGGATAAGTTACAGGTGCGCAGGTTCTCCGAGGGGATACCCCCATGGAGCTATGTGCTGTGATGGCATGTGGTTAGGTGAAGATTGGGGGAGGAGGTGCGCAAGTTCGAGGTGATTGTGGATAACTCGGACGAAGAGCGGAATGCCGAGACGAAGGCACCCAGGCATTGAGGCACGAAGGGAAGGAAGATGCTCAAGATCACGGGTAGTGATTATTGACTGTTCCGTAACGGGCTCAAGATCGTAGCGACGAAGGGGAAGATGCTCAGGTTAGCGCGCGCGACCTCGGGTTCTCGGTGATTTAGCTCACTGATGGCGACAAAGGTGCTCAGGTTAGCGCGCACAGATTGGGTGGAACGCGTTCCATCTTGATCTACTTTGGTCCACTGTCAGTTTGGCAGGGTGGTGGGCGGTATTCAGTTGAGAAAGAACGCTGCGTCTACCTATACAGGCGGTGTCGCGCTTTTTGCGCGCAAAGCGCACCACTGGGAGGG